>Ga0209062_1000274_pt1 | contig 189540 bp, 157 predicted proteins | sample Coa_R2_2_FD_187158 | JGI IMG/M metagenome (GOLD analysis project Ga0209062, IMG submission 187158) | Surface soil microbial communities from Centralia Pennsylvania, which are recovering from an underground coalmine fire - Coalmine... | ecosystem: Environmental > Terrestrial > Soil >...
TTGAATCGACTGACGTCAGCGCCGGACTCCTTGAATCCTTGAATACGAGCGATGCGAAGCTGGCGTTCAGCCCGCAAAAAGTAAACCCCGAAATGGCGCCGGAGAGATTTTCGTCACCGCCGCGGCCGAGATCAGGCGTGAAACCGTCTCTGCCGCAAATTCGCTTACGCGCCCAGCTTGGAAAAGCCCGCCAATTCGCGACAAAACAGCCTCATTGTTTCGACAAAAATGAATGCAATGTCAACCAGTTAGACCTTGGCTGGGGCGGGAGGATTCGAACCTCCGAATGGCGGAATCAAAATCCGCTGCCTTACCACTTGGCTACGCCCCAAAGCGGGCTGGACCATACTTGCGCAAACGGGACAGATCAATTGCCGCAATCTTCGTTTCGCCGCTCGTGCGCGTGACCTCTCGATCTCATCCCGCAACCTCAATCGCACAACGCCGGCGGCGGTTGCCGCCGTGGAAAGCGCGGCGTTATCTACCTGTCCTGTCAACAGCGCGCAAAACGCGATTTGAACTCTTCGGCGCCGTCCCGCGCCAGAAAATGGGGAAACTTCGCCGCGATGGCATTCGGCCTCGGCCCGGGAGCGCTCATTGCGGTTGCGAAGGCATTGCCCCGTGCGCTGCATTGGCGCCAAGCTCCCAAAACGATATTATCACATCACGATCCGCTGTTGCGGGCGCAATGTCCATCCCGCTGGCGCAATGCGCCTGCGCCCAAGCCAGCCTCGCCAAGATCAGCGACCGGCCGCAATAACTCACGATTTCCCTGTCTCTCATTTTGGCCTCGGCAGTACGATCCTGCGTTCGAACTGCTGCGGGATCGACTCTGCGTCCCAACGTCAGAGTGACATCCAATTGAGTCGTCTGGCCGACGCTTATTGAACGAAGGTCACAGAACGCAACCGCTTTGCCTTATTCCGCTGCAAAGCGGACATCGCCGGCCCCCTTAAAATGCGATTATAAGCTGGTGAGAGAGCGCTCGCGGCCGGCGCCATTCATCCTGCGTTCACCTTGAGTCAGGCAGTTATGCAGCCGGTTGTTCTGGGGGAAATCTTCAAAATCGGTCCGGCCCTTTCCTTGACCCCGAAAGGGGGTGCGGGCGTGCGCTCTATTGGATATCGGCGACAAATGGTCGACTATGCGCATTCCTTTGGTGTCCGCACCTTTAAGGTCCGCACCTTTAATGCCAGCACCTTTGACGCCGCCGCCTTTGACGGCCGCACCGTCGGCGCCGATCCCTTTGATACCGCCGACACCGGCACGCTGAGACCGGATTCGGCATCGCGGCGGCCGCAACTGCCAGCCATATGCGATCGGGGCAGCGAATCACAAATCCTCGACTTCTCCAGCGGGCAGATTGCCGGCTTGTTCGTGGTGTTCGCCTTCATCTCGGCCGTTCCGGTTCTGCTTCATCCGTTGCCGCCGATTTCGGACTACATCAATCATCTGTCACGCATGCACGTGATTGCCGCGATCGGTAGCGATTCTGACCTCGCGCGTTTTTATCAAGTCAATTGGGAGGTCATTCCCAACCTGATGATGGATATGATCCTGCCTGTGCTGGTGCGGATCATGAGCATCTACACGGCGGGGCAGGCATATATGATCGCGAGCTTCGTGCTCATCCTGTCGGGCACGTTCGCGCTTAATCGGCAGCTCCATGGGCGTTGGTCGGTGCTGCCGCTGGCGGCGTTTCCGCTGCTCTACAATTACGTGTTTCTCGTCGGCACAATGAACTATGTGACCGGCATCGGGCTTTCGCTGTGGGCTCTGGTGGCGTGGATCGCGTTGCGCGAGCGCCATTTGCTATCGCGGTTGACCGTCTCCGCCGCGTTCGTCGCCGCCTTGTTTTTCTGCCACTTGTATGCGCTCGGCATCTACGGGCTTGGCTTGCTGGCGTTCGAGCTGCGCCGGCTGTGGGCGGGGGGCGCGAATGGCGGCCGGAACCGGAGTCTCCTGCCTACCCCCTCTTGCAAGCGAGCGGGGGCAGGGAGGGGGGCGGCACGACTGATCGATTTCGTTGCGACCGGCCTTCCGTTCCTGCCGGTGCTGCCGCTGCTGATGATGAGTCCGACCTGGGGACTGCGCAGCGACATCAGTTGGGAGTGGGCCGGCAAGGTCGACGGTCTGCTCGATGTCATCAATGTCTATTCCGGCGCGGTGGCCGCGCTGCTTGCGGCGCTCATGGCGACCGGCGCGGGCTTTGCCCTTTACCACCGTGCGCTGAGGATCCACCCCTTCGGATTGGTGCTGCTCGTCGTCGGCGCCGTCGTGTATGCGGCGTTGCCGCGCGTCGCCTTCGATACCTACATGGCGGATGTGCGGCTGCCGATCGCGCTTGCCTTCATGGTGATCGCCGGCGCGCAGCTTGATCTTCGCCGCCTTGATCTTCATCGCCTCGGCGTGCGCCCTGCCCGCGTCCGGCAGGGCGTGGCTGCGGTTCTATTCCTGCTTCTGGCTGTTCGCGTGCTGGAAGTTCAGACCGTGTGGGCTGCGCTGTCGCCTGGTGAGGCCGCGTTTCGCGAGTCGGTCGCGCAGATTGATCGCGGCGCCAAAGTCATGGTGGCTTACGCGGACCCTGACGGCGGCGACAATGTGCTCAATCTCGGCCTTGTTCACGCCGCCTGCCTCGCCGTCATCGAGCGGTCCGCCCTGGTGACGACGGTGTTTACCGTGGTGGGCAAGCAGATTCTGCACGTCCGCGCCGATTATCGCGACCGCGTCGACACGCACGATGGCACACCGCCGACGATCGAAAACCTGCTGCGCGTGGCCAACCAGGATGCGACCGGAAACGATTATTGGCAGCGGTGGACTACGGATTACGATTACCTCTACGTGCTCTTCACCGACGCCCGTTATGAGAATCCCGATCCGGCGCGCCTTACTCCGGTTTTCACCGGCGACAAGTTCGTGCTTTATCGCATCGAGAGCGCACAGATCGCCGACGCCGGCAAATCCACGCGATGATCGCTCAGGGTGGGCAAAATCGCCCTGTGGCGGAGTGCCTCTTGTGCCGCCGGCGTGGCGGGCGATTTTGCCCACGCTGTCCGCGGCTAACCGCGGGAAGGGCGGACCGTGGGCAACGCGCCGGCAAAGCTTGCGCCCGACTGGCGAGCCACTGCACCGGCGCGTTGTCCACTCTAGCGCAACCTATCCTGCGGCGCCGACCCTCAGGGCTTCACTGACCGCCCCTGCTGATCCCGGAGGAATGCGATGAGCAGTTCGCGCACCTGCTCGGGCTGTTCCTGCTGAACCCAGTGTCCGGCGCCATCCAGCAGATGGAAGCCGACCATCCGGGTGCAGGCGCTGCGCTGCATTGTTTCCGCAGCGCCCGGCGTCTGATACACGCCCCAGTCGCTCTTTCCGGCAATGAAGATCGACGGCACGTCGATGGTGCGGCCCGAGAAGGTCTGCAGCTCCGCAATGGTCTTGGGGTCGCTGCCGCGCCGGACCCGATAGCCTTGCAGGGCCCCGGTAAAGCCGGTCCGGCTGTATTCGGTCACGTAGACATCAAGCTCGGCCTCGGTCAGCCACTTGCACGCTGCAATTTCCGCGGCGGACGGCATCTCAGCCGCCACCGTCTCGGCCATTCCCTTGTCCTTGTCCATCACGTAGTAGGTGGGGATCTTCGCCATTTCCTCGGCGGTGCGCGCCTTGAGCGGAAACGGCTTGTTGCCCTTCCAGTCAGCGCTCTTGTAGTGGTAATAGGCGCGCAGGAAGGCATGCAGGCCCTGCGGGGCATGCAGCATGTTGTCGTTGGCGCCGCGGGTGCGCTGATAATTCTGGTAATACTTGCGCGGACGATCGAGTTTTGCCAGTTCGGCATCGAGTTCGTCGTCGGTTGGCGCCGGGCGCGGCGGGGCGGCGCCGTTTGCGGTGTTGAACGGCAGGCTCGGCGCACCGGCGAAGGGCGAACTCATGAGCGCCAGCGAGCGGAAGATGTCGGGCCGAATAAGGGCTGACCACGCGGCGACCGGCGCGCCGGCATCATGCCCGGCGACGGCGGCCACCTGCCTGTAGCCGAGCGCATAGACAAGAGCGATGGCGTCCCGAACCATGTTGAGCGTGCGAAACGGGTCCGGATCGGCGTCGTAGGAATCGTCCCAGCCGAGGGTGCGGCCGTAGCCGCGCTGGTCGGGCGCGATCACGTGATAACCGGCTGCGGCCAGCGGCAGCATCACCTTGCGCCAGCTGTAGGCGAGTTCCGGGAAACCGTGCAGCAGCAGCACGGCGGGTCGGCCGGGCTCGTCAAACCCGGCCTCCAGCATATGCACCGTCAAGCCGTTGACGTTCGCCACAGTGCGGGAGCGAATGCCTGCGGGCAGCGTGCCGTTGCCATAGGGCGGAAGGCTCGCGAGATCGGTGCGCACGATGGCGCCGCGCGCGGCGCTTTTCGAGAGCGCAAGACCTGCCGCCGCCGACGCCGCAATGAAGACGCGGCGCGATACGCCTGAGTCTTTGGCATTCTCTTTGCAGTCAGGTGTCGGATGCGCGGTCATTCTTGTCCCTCCAGTTTGATTGCCAAATTGAGTCTGCGATACCGGAAATTGCGGCGGACTCCGATCAGGGCGAGCGCTTTGGCGTCGCCCGGTCGTGGCCGGGCTTGCCCCTGAGCTTGTCCCGGCCACCTCGCTTATTCTTGCCGTCTGCCTTAACATCCAGGGTCGCCAGGACAAGTCTGGCGCTGACGCCGGTGCTGTGATTCGACCCGATCGAAAACCGCTGACGTTATCGCAGGCAACGCCACCTCTATCCAGCGCACGTTCGTTCGCGTAATCTAGCCAAAGTTGCCCGCGAAGCGGAAGCGTCGGAGAACTTTGCGCAGCGGGCGGACGGCGGCTGGAGGAAACACCATGATTGCTGCTCGCAAGCGGCCTCAAGCGCCGCTCGATGCCGTCGTTCGGCGCCTCGTGGTCTTGCGCATTTTGGCGTCCTCCCTTGCCGCCTTCCTGCTCGCAGCCGCGACCCATTCGCCAGCCCGAGCCCAGGTGACCGGCGACGCCGTCTATGGCGTGACCGCGCTCGACGTCGCGCCGAGCGCTGCGGCACAAGGTGTGGCGCTGCTCCGCCAATATCGCGACGCTGCGCTCAAGCAGCCTGGCAACATGGGGGTTACGCTCCTCCAGGAGTTGGACTGGCCCAATCGCTTTGTGATCTATGAAAGCTGGAAGGACCAGTCGGCTTACGAGGCCAACGAAAAGGCGCCCCACACGGTCGCGCTGCGCGACCAGCTCAAGCCCATTGCCGGCGCTCCCTACGATCGCCGGGAGTACCAGGCGATCGCGGTCGGGCCGTCACAGCCGGCAGCAGGGCCGGACACCATCTACATGCAATTGCATCTCGACGTGTTTCCGCCCGGCATCGAGCCGACCTTGGCGGCCGCGAAAGCAGTCGCGGAGGCCGCGCGCAAAGGCGAAGGCAACCTGCGCTACGACGTGGTGAAATCGGTCAAGCCGCCGCAGAGCCACACCACGTTCCTCGCCGCCTGGCGCGACCGCAGGGCGTTTGATGCCTATGAGAGTTCCGCCGATGCGCGCCGGTTTCGCGACACCGTGGGGCCGCTGCTTGGCTCGCCGTTCGACGATCGGCTCTACCTGCCAATCAACTGAGACCGCCCGGAGGACATCGCCATGCGAGCCATTTCAGCGGAGGCATCGAGGCATTCGCTCGTCCGTACGCTCCGCCGCAAGCCGCGGAGAGTAGGGTGGGGGCGCTCTGCTGCAAGCTCCCTCATGGTTGCAGCCGCCATTGCAGCCGCGCCGGCTGTGCGCGCCCAGAGCGGCAGCGACGCGGTTTTTGCCGTGACTTATCTCGATGTTGACGCGGGCGCGGCGCCGCAGGGCGTCGAACTCATCAAGAAATATCGCGATGAAAGCCGTCGGGAAGCCGCGAATCTGGAGTTCACGATCCTGCAGGAGACGAACCGGCCGAACCGCTTTGTCATCATGGAGGGCTGGCGAGACCGCGCCGCCTTCGATGCCCACGACAAGGGCACCGCCAAGGCAGCATTCGAAGGCGCACTCAAGCCGATCCGCAACAGTCCGCCGGATCGCAAGATGCTGCAGCCCTTCGCCAATTTGCCGGCGCAGCGCATCGAGCCCGGCGCGCTCTACATGGTGGAGCACGTGGATTTCATGGGCGGCGACCCCGCCGTGGCCGCCGCCGCGGGGCCGCTCGTAAAGGCGCTGGCCGAGGCGAGCCAGAAGGAGGCGGGCGCGCTCCGTTATGACATCTACCGGATGCCGCCGCCGCGCATCAATCACTATGAGGTGGTCGCCGCGTGGAAGGACGCGAAAGCCTTCGATGCCCATGAAACCGCCGCCCATACGCTGGAATTCCGCGCCGCCACTGCCCAGGATGGGCGCGTCAGACGGGCCAATCTCTACGACCAGCGCCGGTACAAGGCGCTGTGAGGCGACCTGCCCCCTTCTCCCCGCTTGCGGGGAGAGGGAGCCCTCTCTACTGGCACAGTGCGTAGCCCGGATTGAGCGCCTGAGAAACCCGGGAGCAGTATTGCCTGTTAATTGGGAGTCGCCGATTTCGCGGAGTTTATCATCGGGCCGGCCGAAGGCCGGAACCCGGTGGCTCAATCCGGGCTGCAGGACCGCAGGATGGGTTGAGCGATAGCGAAACCCATCAGGGCTGTGCCCCGAGGATCCGCGGATGGCGGGTTTCGCTGCGCTCAACCCACCCTACGAAACTCAATGCCCCGTCGCCAGCGCGGCCAGTCTCGCCGGGTCCTCGGGCAACGCGTTGCCGCGCCACACCACATGCAGGTCGGGACGCACGAGAATGAGATCGCAGCCGTAAACGTCGCGGGCGCGCTGGTCCGGCAGGTCGAGGACAGCATAGGGCGCACCGTAGGCCGCGAAAGCGCGGCCGAGAGCCCGGACGTCGCCGCTGCCGGCGAAACGCAACAACGCGTAGCCGTGGCCATAGCCGATCCGGTCCTGCACCGCCGTTCCGTCTTCGAGCCAGACATGCGGCAGCCGCACGCCCGGATAAGTACTGGGCACGTAGTCAATGAAGTTGTGGTCCGGTCCTTCGCCCGCCTCTGCGGCAATCAGCGGCGACCCGATGTAGCGGTAGCCCAGCTCGGCGCCCACCATCTCGTTGGATTTGCGCTGTTCGACGTTGGCGATGCGGGCGAGGTTGGCGCGGGCCTCAGCGCCCTCCGGCGTGTCATCGCAGATATTGGGACGCCACATCGAGCGCCATTTGCGCCGCCCCGCTGCGGCAAAGCGCGCCGCCGCGACATTGCGTTCTCCGACCTGGCGGCGCTCGATCTCATAGGACCTGAGCAGGTTGGGCCCGCCCCAGCCGGCGATCGTGGCGGCGAGTTTCCATGACAGATCGATGGCGTCGCCGCAGCCTGTGTTCATGCCGAGCCCGCCGGTCGGAATCACAAGGTGCACGGCATCGCCGGCGAGGAACACGCGTGAGCCGCTGCCGTAGCGATCGGCGATCAGGAGGTTCTGCCGCCACACGCCGCAATTGATCATCTCGAACGGCAGCGGCATCGCGATGGTCTTGGCAAACTGCGCCACCATGTCGGAGTCCTGCTCCACGACCGCGTGCAACGTGAAGTGCCGCGTCGAATCTTGCAGGATCAGAAACGTATGCTGGGCGTCGGCGACATGGTAATGACGGCCCTTGCCGATCGGGATGCGCTCATAGAGACCATCGCAGCGATAGAGCGCCTGGCGCAGTTCGAGAATGTTGGCCTCGCCCCTAAGGGCGATGCCGAGCTGCTTGCGGATCGGACTTGAGCCGCCATCGCAGCCCGCGAGAAAGAGCGCCGTAAGCTCCGCGGTGCGGCTGCCGCTGCGCAGCCGCGCCGTCACGCTGCCCGGATTTTCGACAAAGTCCAGAAACTCGGTCCCGTAGCGCACCGTCACGCTCGGAAGCGTCTCCGCGAAGGACTTCAGCAATGGCTCCAGCGTGTATTGGGAAATGAGCTGGTAGGGCTCAAGCGGCAGCGACGCATCGGTCGAAGCCGCAATCGTCTTCCTGGCCTCCGCGACCGAGGGATACGGCAGGTGAAGAAGCGGCGGTTCGAGGATCGAGGTGACGATGAAGACATCCATGGGGCAGTGGGCCGGCAGGCCGGCGGCGCGGATGCGGTCCGCGAGCCCCATGCGGCGGAAGATTTCCATGGTGCGGGCATTGCACCGCTCCATCTTAGGAAGGAACTGCGGCGCTTCCTTCTGCTCGACAAGCGTACAGCGCACGCCGCGCAACCCGAGATCGACCGCGAGGGTGAGCCCGACCGGGCCCGCACCCACGATGAGAACCTCGGTGTCGACCATGGGAACCCTCCGGTAACGAAAAGCAACGATAGCAAATGGGAGAGACAGCGGCGCGCCGCCATTCCGTCGCCCGGAATGTCGAGCCTTGTCAATGGCGAGGCTGGCGGAGATGAGGCGACGGGCGAATCAGGTGATCCGCTTCTGGTGACGCCATCGTCGCCAAGTTCATGGCGCTCGAAACCGGGGCGGCTCAAATGAGGTCGCCAATTGCCCCTGATCGACTTGGCCTGTACGGTTGCAGCAGTTTGACTTGCGAACTCACAAGCGCCCCATGCTCGAGCGACCGACCCAGAGCAAAGAGACCACCCGCAAAAGCCGCGCGCCAGCCGACTTCCAGGAGCATCTTGCAAATCTGGAGGCGGCCGGCCTTCTGGTGCGCATCGACCGCGAGGTCAACAAGGATACCGAGCTGCATCCCCTGGTGCGCTGGCAATTCCAGGGCGGCCTCGATGAAGACCAGCGGCGCGCTTTCCTGTTCACCAACGTGGTGGGAGCGGATGGGCGCCGCTTCGACATGCCGGTTGCGGTCGGCGCGCTGTCGGCGTCGGCCCGCATCTACGCGCTCGGCATGGGCTGTGCGGTTGACGACATCGGCAGAGCCTGGACCGAAGCGATCGGGCATCCGGTCCCTCCCGTCACAGCGGCGTCGCCGCCATGCCAGGAAGTGGTCATTGCCGGCGACGATCTGCGCGGTCCCGGCAGCGGGTTGGCCCGCCTGCCGGTGCCGGTTTCCACGCCGGGCTTCGACGCCGCGCCCTATCTCACGGCAACGCTGTGCGTCACCCGGGATCCCGACACCGGCGTGCGCAACATGGGCACCTACCGGGCGCAATTGAAGGCGACCGATCGGCTGGGCGTGCGTATGGCGTCGCGGATCGGCGGCGCCGGCGGCTACCTGCATTGGCAGAAATATCGTGTCCGCAAAGAGCCGATGCCCTGCGCCATCGTGGTCGGCTGCGCCCCGGTGGTAGCCTTCACGGGCCCGCAGAAGCTTGCCATTGACTGCGACGAGATGGGAGTTGCGGGCGCGCTCGCCGGATATCCGATCCGCACCGCGAAGGCCGTCACCGTCGATCTCGAAGTGCCGGCCGACGCCGAGATCGTGATCGAGGGCCTGATTGATCCCGAAGTTCTGGAGCCGGAGGGGCCGTTCGGCGAGAGCCACGGCCATGTCGCGCTCGAAGACTTCAACATGTCCATGCAGGTGACGGCGATCACCCACCGGCGGGCGCCGGTGTTCGTGTCGATCATCAGCCAGGTGACGCCGAGCGAGTCGAGCGTGATCAAGCGCGTTGCCTATGAGCCCATGTTTCTCGTGCACCTGCGCGACGCCCTGTCGGTGAAGGGCATCCGCAAAGTCGTGCTGCACGAGCCGCTGAGCAATATCCGCCCCGTCATATTTCTGCAGTTTGCGCGCGGCACGCCGCAAAGCGAGGTCTGGCGCGGGCTCAACGGCGCCTCCGTCCTCAAGGCCGATTGCGGCAAGATCGTCATTGCGGTGAGCGAGGATGTCGATCCGCGCAACGCCGACGCGGTGTTCTGGTCGCTGGCGTACCGGGCGCACATGGGCGACGATGTTCATGTGGTGCCTCACCGCTCCGGCGGGCACGGCCCAAAAACGGGACGGCGCAGCGGCGATTCGACGCTTTTGATCGACGCCACATTGAAAGCCCCGATGCCGCCGCTGGCGCTGCCGGCCCGGCCATATATGGAACGGGCGCGCGCCATGTGGGAGGAACTGGGACTGCCGCCACTCAGGCCGCAGCCGCCGTGGCATGGCTATTCGCTGGGCGAATGGGATGAAGCGTGGGAGCGCTTTGCTGTGCGCGCCGTGGCGGGCTGCTGGGAGGAGAACGGGGTCGAAACCTTCGCCCGGCGGCGGGGCGGGCTTCAGCCTGAGACGCCGGTGCGGGAGGCGGAGGGGAAGTGAGCAAAGTTGTGCGAGGCGAGCCTGTGCAAGCTTAGTTCAGCTCGATGGCTCGCCGGTCATCAATCGCGCTGTGACCGTCGTGCAACGGAATGTCCGGGCATTGCGGGATGACATGACCGTGCTCACGGCAATCGTGGTGCGCCTCGACGGTTCGCACACGAGCTTGCTGCAGAAGCTTCACGCGACCCACACGCAGATTGTCCGCATGAACAACCGCATCAACGCGCTTGAGAATTCCTCGCTGGCGCATTGAAGCGCTCGGTGCGTCACATTCCCTGCTCCCTCCCTCACCCTGCCCGGCAAGCGCGGGAGGGTGAGGTTCGACCGCGAACGGCGACTCAGCCCTAACCCGGCGGCTCCTCTTCTTCATCCGCCGTAAGGATCGTAACAATCCGGCTTGCCACCCCCTTCAGCGGCACCGGCCCGAACACGTCGCGGTCGCCGCCTAGCCAGACGGAAGCCTCTTCAACATCCGCGATTGTCGGCCGGAGTTCCAGGATCGGCAGCATCTTGGTTTCGTCGAGGTTGCCGAGGATTCTCGCGACATCGTCACTCGTCGCGAACTCATGCTTCCCGGCATCGGCTGAATGGCGCTGTTGCATCATCTTCTCTCATCCGCGTGACATTGGGGGCGTTTTGATGCGACGAAGCCGCAGAGGGGAACTCCCCTCCGCTACCCGCATGCTGCGAGCGTCTTCCGGCGAACGCCGCGCTAACCTCGTTCAGCATCCTTTCTTCCTGCCCTGTATAACGCGATGAAAAATGAAACGGCTCGACGCGGCGCACTTTGGCGTCGCGCGCGATGGTTCCGGCCGCCGCCGTGGTCAGATGCGACCGCTCGGCGGCTAATTCCGCGTCCGCTTGCGTAAACGCAGCCTCGATGAACAAGAGATCCGCGTTTCGAGCGAGGCTGATGATCGCCGTGCGGTTGGCAGCGGTGTCGGCTACGTCGGTCACGTAGGCGATTTTTTGACCAGGCGTGACCGTCAGCACGCTCCTCAATGCGGCAAGCGGCATCTCGCGGGGCTGGGAGAAGCTCCGCCCCGCGGGAACCCGGACCAAATGGTGAGCTGGCCTGCCCTCCATCACCGCGTGCTTCAGTTCGCGCAGCCAAGGTCCAACGGGCAGGCCCAACTCGTCAAGCCGCGGCTTCCAGACGTTGACGTGAGCCACTTCCTGGATGGCGAAAGCCAGACAGGGCGTGCGATGTTCCAGGATCGCGGCCGACACCCGAAAGGTCGGCTGGCTGCAGATCGCCGCCTCTGCAATGGCCCTGGGGCCGATCGGCTCCGCCGCAAAGGCATTTCTGAGCCGGAACAGCGCAACGCGGCTCTCGCAGGATGATGCGACCTCGGTCACGACAAAAACGAGGTCCGACTCGTAACGGTTTGCCAGATTCCAGCGGTAAGCCTGAAGCTTATGATGCACCTGTTCGATGAACCCGACTGGCCCATAGAGCGCGAGCGTTTTGTCCCGGCCGACCAGGAGCCTCAGCAGGCGGTCAAAGCCGATGAAATGGTCGATATGCGTATGCGACACGAACACGTGGTCGAGGCGCTGGACCTTTCGCGGCGGCAACGGCGTAATATCGCCGAGGTCGAAGAGGATCGCGCGTTTCTCGAACAGCGTTTCAACGTAAAGCGCCGGGTCGCCAGATCGGCCATTTACCAGCGTCGGGTGCAGAAGTGGCCGCATGATGCAGCATAGGACCTCATTCTCTCACCCTCGATTTATTTCAATCTGAATGGAACGCAACCGCGTTGATGCCTCTCAGGAAAGGGAACCGCAGGCTCTGGCAATAGTTGCCAAAGTCCCGACCCGTTGGTGAGCCCCGACACGGGGTCCGAATTCATGGCAGAAGGTCAACATACGGACATGGTTCCGGCTGGATCAGGCTCCAAGCAGCCAGCCTCCTCGCCAGTCATTCGGCTGTTCCTGTGCGGCGACGTCATGATCGGCCGGGGAATTGACCAGGTGCTGGGGCATCCCTGTGATCCGACCTTGCATGAGGGTTACGTCCATTCGGCCATAGAATACGTTGATCTCGCCGAGGCAGCAAATGGGCCAATTCCACGGCATGTCGATCCTGCGTATGTATGGGGCGCAGCTCTTGACGAATGGAGCCGCGCGCCGCCGGACGGCCGCATCGTCAATCTCGAAACGAGCGTCACCCGCAGCGACGAGTTCATCCCGAAGGGCATCAATTACCGGGTGAGTCCCGATAATGCAGCGTGCTTGGCCGCGGCCGCGATTGACTGCTGCGTTTTGGCCAACAATCACGTTCTCGACTGGGGCCATGACGGATTGAAAGAGACGCTGGCGACACTGGCGCATCTGGGCATCAAGACGGCGGGCGCCGGCCGAAATTTCGATGAAGCGGCGGCGCCGGCTGTGCTGGATTTTCACCGCAAAGGCCGCGTGCTTGTCTTTTCGCTCGCATGCCCTTCCAGCGGCGTTTCACGGAGCTGGGCCGCGACTGCCGAGCGACCGGGCGTTAATTTTCTCGGCGATCTTTCGCCGGCCGGCGCGGTGCGCATCGCCACAGAGATTGAGCGTGCGCACCAGCCGGGCGATGTCATCCTGGTTTCGATCCATTGGGGTCCGAACTGGGGCTATGAGGTTGCGGAAGCCGAGCGCCGATTTGCGCACGCGCTGATCGACAACGCCGACGTCTCCATTGTTCACGGTCACTCCTCGCATCATGCCAAGGGCATCGAGGTCTACGGCAACCGGCTCATCCTTTATGGATGCGGCGACTTCCTGAACGACTACGAGGGCATCCGCGGCTATGAGGCGTACCGGGATGATTTGGCCTTGATGTATTTCGCCGGCATCGACGCGGCGAGCGCGAATGTTGTCAGCGTTGAAATCGTTCCTCTTCAGATCCGGAATTTTCGGCTTGTACGACCGTCGCGCCGGGATGTTGAATGGCTGCAACGGACGTTGGACCGGGAATGCAGGAGGTTGGGGCCAAGGGTTTCGCTGGAGGAGACGGGTCGGCTTGTCTTGTCCTGGAACAAGTCCTCCGAATCGCTGCTTCATCGCCATCAATAGGCGCGGGGTCCGGCGGCCATTTTTATGGCTTGCCGGAGGCTCGACTAACCCGGATCGAGCGGGCGCAGCCCGGAAGCGAAGCTCCGGGGCGGCGCTGCCTCACGGATTGGCCGAGCCCGGGTTTGGCTTGCGCCCGCCCTCGATCTGCATGCGCGAGGAGCGAATTTTTGCCAGCTTCGGAACGTCTTGCCGCGTCGCGAGTTTCCGGCGCGCAGCTCCTCTGCCGTCAGCGCGGAGCGTCGCAATTGAAATCCGGCCAAGGGAAGACCAAGTCAGACGGGAAATAATCTCGGCGAACGCGATATGCATGGTGACGGGCCGGGCGCTTGGCCGGGTCGCGGCGGCGTTGGAGTTCAATTTGCCCGCGCCCGCCATGCAAACTGGAGCGACAGGATGAATCTCGATCCTTTGTTGCTGTCGCGGCTGCAGTTCGTTTGGGTCATCGCCTGGCACATCCTTCTGCCGGCCTTCACGGTCGGCCTCGCGTCTTACATATGCGTTCTGGAAGGGCTGCATTTCGCTACCGGGCGCGAGATCTACTTCCGGCTTTCGACGTTCTGGATCAAGATCTTCGCCGTGTCGTTCGGCATGGGCGTGGTGTCGGGCATTGTCATGCCGTTCCAGTTCGGCACCAACTGGAGCCGGTTCTCCGACGCGACTGCCAACGTTCTCTCGCCGCTCCTCGCCTATGAAGGGTTGACGGCATTCTTCCTGGAGTCGGCCTTTCTTGGCGTGCTGCTCTTCGGCCGCAAGCTGGTGCCGCGTTGGGCGCATTTCGTCGCGGCGCTCATGGTGGCCTTCGGCACGCTCTTCTCCTCGTTTTGGATCCTCGCAACCAACAGCTGGATGCAAACGCCGGCCGGCTATGACATTGCCGATGGTCGATTCTTTCCAGGCGACTGGCTGCAGATCATCTTCAGCCCGTCCTTCCCGTATCGCCTCGCCCATACGGTCGTCGCCTTCTACATCACCACGGGTTTCGTCGTTGCCGGCGTCGCTGCCTATTACCTGCGGCGTCGACGTTTTGTGGACGAAGCGCGCACCATGCTGTCGATGACGCTGTGGCTGCTCACGGTTCTGGTCCCGGTTCAGATATTCCTCGGCGATCAGCATGGCCTCAATACGCTCGAATATCAACCGGCGAAGCTGGCGGCGATTGAGGCGCATTGGAATACGCAAAATCGCGTCGAGCTTAATCTGTTCGCGATTCCAGACGAGGCGGCTGAAACGAACCACTACGTGCTGTCCGTCCCGGTCCTCGGCAGTCTCATCCTCACCCATGATCCGAATGGCGCCGTGCGCGGCCTCAAAGATTGGCCGCGCGCCGACCGTCCCCCGGTCGCCATTCCATTTTTTGCGTTCCGGGCGATGGTCGGGATCGGCTTGCTGATGCTCGCGCTGATCGCCGCAAGCTGGTGGTTGCGGGCGCGCCGGCGCTTGTTCGATACAACCTGGTTCTTGTGGAGCTGCATGCTCGCGTCTCCGCTCGGCTTTCTAGCGGTGCTGGCCGGCTGGGCCACAACCGAAGTCGGCCGCCAGCCCTGGACGGTATACGGACTGCTGCGCACAGCGGATTCGGTGTCTCCCTCTCTGACTGGCTTCGACGTGGTCCTCTCATTGATCGGCTTCGCCGTCGTCTATCTGATCATGTTTCCGGTCGGCGTCGCATTGATGGCGAGGCTCGCGAGGAGCGGCCCGGTCGAGCCCGCCGTTGAACCCGACGCCGTTGAGGCTGGCCGGCCGCAGCGGCCGGTGCAGGCGCTGCCATCCTCCGAAGAGAGGATTTCCTCATGACACCACCGGTTCTCGACTTCGTGCCCCTGTGGACGATCATTCTTGGCTTCGGCGTGTTCTTCTATGTCTTGCTGGACGGTTTCGATCTCGGGGTCGGGATGCTCTATGGGTTTGCGCCGGATCTGCCGTCACGCAACCTTGTCATGAATTCGGTGGCGCCGGTCTGGGACGGCAACGAGACCTGGCTTGTGCTTGGCGGCGTTGGACTTTTGGCAGCGTTCCCGCTGGCCTTCGTCATCATCCTGCCCGCCGTCTATTTTCCGATCCTGATTATGCTGCTCGCGCTCATCTTTCGCGGCGTCGCCTTCGAATTCCGCTACCGGGACGCTGAGCATCGAACCTTCTGGGATCACGCGTTCTGCTATGGCTCTGCCATCGCGACCTTCGCTCAGGGAATTGTGCTTGGCGCCTTCATTCAGGGTTTTCATACGGAGGGGCGCGAGTTTGCCGGCAGCTCGTTCGATTGCTTCACGCCCTTCTCGATGTTTACCGGGATGGCCCTGACCTTCGGCTACGGCCTGCTTGGCGCGGGCTGGCTGGTGCTCAAGACGCAAGGCGAGCTCCAGGATTGGGCGCGGCAGTTGGGACGCGGCTGCTTGGTCGGCGTCCTTATTGCAATTGCCGTGGTGAGCTTGTGGACGCCATTGATGCAGCCAAGTATCGCCCAGCGCTGGTTCTCGTGGCCCAACGTCGTCTTTCTCTCGCCGGTTCCGATCATCACCGCCATGCTGGCTCTGTGGGAGTGGCATTCACTGAGAGGCCGGTCGGAGGTGGCGCCGTTTGCCGGCGCAATCGGCCTCTTCGTTATGTCCTACATCGGGATTGCCATAAGTCTTTGGCCGATGATCGTGCCGTATCAATTTACGCTGTGGGAAGCCGCATCATCGGCGAGCACGCAGGCTTTCCTTCTGGTCGGCACCCTTTTTCTGCTGCCGATCATCCTAATGTACACGGGGTGGTCCTACTGGGTGTTTCGCGGCAAGGTCCGCGGCGACATCGGCTACCACTGACGATGCGAACTGCGCCGGAGCCGGCGCCTTGCGCGGCGATTCAGCTTAAGAATCCTTCCGCCATCGCCGCGGCGTCGCGGCCGGGACACCGCTCGGCGCAAGGCGCCGGTTGCGCTCATAGTATCCCGGAGGATAGGATATCGTCGCTGCATTATTGCAGCGCACTCACGCTTGTCAACTGGATACGCCTTGGTATCCTCACCAGCAGGATAGGATAAATGAAGGCCGAAGCACGCATCCACGAAAGCCATTCGGATATCGTCAAGCGGCTCAGGCGGGCGGAAGGCCATATTCGGCGAGTGATTTTGATGTTCGAGGAAAGTAGACCATGCCTTGACCTTGCCCAGCAGCTTCATGCGGTTGAGAAGGCCATTGCGGAGGCGAAAAGGCAGCTTATCCATGATCACGTCGATCATTGCCTTGACGCAGCCGCAAACGGACGGGGCAAACCGGCGCGTGCGGTGGTGAGCGAGTTCAAGGCTATCTCTCGATATCTTTGATTTTTTTGCCGGCGCCGCCCCGTTTTGCTGCCCGCATTTAAGCGGCCAATGAAGGCGCTTGTCATGAAAGGCGCTTCGATTGCATGGATTTAGGATGATCGGCCGCCTGTCAGTCTTGATCGGCGCCGTTGCCGCAGGGTTTGCCCTGGCGAGCCTCTTCCCCGAATTGCCGCAGCGGATGCGAACGGCCGCCGGCTTGTCTCCGGATTCCGCTTCAAGAGCGCAGGCGCCTGCGGAAAGCGGAAAATCCAGCGCCGAGGCCGGAGCTGGCCCGCAAGGCGTCGTCAGGCTCAGTGAGGACGAGGCCAAATCAGCGGGCGTCGAATCCGCAGCCGCGCAGGCCGGCGCGATCGTTCGCCGCATTGTCGTTCCGGGCGCGATCATTCCGCAGGCGGACCGGATTGCGCACGTCGCCGTGAGGGTGTGGGGCACTGTCGCGGAGCTGCGAAAGAAAGTGGGCGACCCGGTCGCCGCCAACGAAGTGCTGGCCGTTCTCGAGAGTCGCGAATTTGCGGATGCAAAAAGCGAATATCTCGCGGCGCGATTGGCCAACGAGCTGCAGCAGGACCTGTTCGAGCGGGAAAAGGCGCTCTGGGACAAGAAGATTTCGACTGAACAGCAGTTCCTGCGCGCCCGCAACCAGGCCGCAAACGCCAAGATGAGAAACGACATAACGAGGCAAAAGCTGTTTGCCCTGGGCCTGACTGAAACTGAAATCGCGAATTTGCCCAACGAGTCGGAAGCCTTTCTGCGCCGCCAAGAGGTTCGCTCGCCGATCGCCGGACGCGTGGTAGACCGCAAGGTCGACCTCGGTGCGGTGGTCGGACGCGACGACTTGGAAACGGAGCTGTTCGTCGTCGCCGACCTTGATGCGGTCTGGGTGGATCTGGCCATCAGCCCGGCCGACCTGCCTTTGATCAGAGAAGGACAGCCGGTGTCGATTACGACCCGCGACATCGCCGCAAAGGTTGAGGGCGAAATCGTATTTATCGGCCCGATGCTCGATAAGGGCAGCCGCTCCGCGCATGCAGTGGCGCAGATAGCGAACCACGACGGCATGTGGCGGCCGGGCTCCTTCGTCACCGCTGCGATTGCCATCGAGGAACGGCCGGTCGCGCTTGCGGTCCCGACGAGCGCGGTTCAGAACATCGGCGCCGCAACCATCGTCTTTGTGGCGATCCCCGGGGGCTTTCAGAAGCGCCAAGTGACCCTCGGTCAAAGCGATGAGCGAGCGGCGGAGGTGTTGTCCGGGCTGCGCCCCGGCGAGATGATCGCCGTCGCCAACACATTCCTCCTCAAAGCCGAGCTTCTGAAGGCCCTGGCCGAGGATTGACGGGCGATGATCGAACGCATCCTTGCTTCATCCGTCCGAAATCGCTGGCTCGTCCTGCTGCTGACAGCGGCAGCCGCTGTATCGGGCGTGTGGTCGCTGACCAAGCTGCCTATCGACGCGGTCCCCGACATCACGAACGTCCAGGTCCAGATCAACGCCTTCGCTCCGGCCTTGTCGCCTTTGGAAATCGAAAAGCAGGTGACTTTTCCGATCGAAGTTGCGCTCGCCGGCATATCGGGTCTCGAAAACACCTGGTCCTTTTCACGCAATGGATTTGCCCAGGTCACCGCCGTTTTCACCGACAGGACGGACATCTATTTTGCGCGCCAGCAGGCGGCTGAACGCCTGACGACAGCAAAGCCGAACCTGCCGCCCAATGTCGACGTCATGATGGGCCCGATCTCGACCGGGCTCGGCGAGGTCTACTGGTGGTCCGTCGAATACGATCCGCCTTCCGAAGCTGCCCTTGCGCGCAACGGCGAGCCTGGTTGGCAGAGCGACGGGACATACCTCACCCCTGAAGGGGAGCGCCTCTCCGACGATTTGCAGCGCCTCACTTATCTCCGCACGGTGCAGGACTGGATCATTCGTCCGCAGATGAAGACCGTGCCGGGTATTGCCGGCGCGGACGCCATCGGGGGGTATGTCAAGCAGTACCGGATCGAACCGCACCCGGCGCGCCTGGTCGGATACGGCATTTCTCTCGACGAGATCGTCAGCGCGATCCAAGCAAACAACAATAGCCGTGGCGCAAATTACATCGTACGCAACGGCGAAGGCTATGTGGTGCGCACCAACGGCCTAATCACGCGTCTCAGCGAAATCGAGGAGATCGCCGTCGCCACCCGCGGCGGCGTCCCGGTGCGCGTAAAGGACGTGGCTAAGGTGACGGTGGGCCGAGAACTGCGGACAGGCAGCGCAAGTGTGAACGGACGCGAGGTGGTGCTGGGCACCGCCCTCATGCTTGTTGGCGGCAACAGCCGGACCGTATCGGCGGCGGCCGCCGCCAAGATCAAGGACATCAATCGGACGCTTCCGCCCGGCATCCGGGCACGGACGATGCTCAGTCGCACCGAACTCGTCGATGCGACCGTGCAAACGGTGGCGAGCAATCTCTTGCTCGGCGCGCTGCTCGTCATCCTCGTGCTGTTTCTGATGCTGGGCAATTTCCGCGCCGCCCTCATCACCGCGATGGTCATTCCGATCACGATGCTGATCACCGCGACGGGCATGCTTGCGGGCAAGCTGAGCGCCAATCTGATGAGCCTCGGCGCGCTTGACTTCGGACTGATCGTGGACGGCGCCATCATCATCGCGGAGAACAGTCTGCGACATCTTTCGGAACAGCGCCAAGCGCTGCTCCGCAGGCTGACGGCGAGGGAGCGCCTGGAGATCGTCGCAGAATCCGCCCGCGAGGTGATCCAGCCGACCATCTACGGACAGGCTGTCATTGTCTTGGTCTACGTCCCGCTGCTTGGATTTAGCGGAGTTGAAGGAAAGACATTCCTGCCGATGGCGCTTACGGTCATCATTGCGCTCGCCACTGCGTTCATTTTGTCGTTGACCTTCGTGCCCGCCATGCTCGCCATCGCTGTCAGCGGCAATGTGCGGGAACGGGAGAATCGTCCTGTTCAGGCGCTGAAAGCCGCCTATCGACCCCTGCTGGCGAAAGTTGTCGAGACCCCCGCGCCGATTATCGCAGCCGCCATCGTCTTGACCGCGAGCGCGGCATGGCTGTTCACCCGGCTTGGCCGGGAATTCGTGCCCATATTGGACGAAAAAAACATCGTCATGGAGGTGAAGCGCATTCCGAGCACCTCGCTCGCGCAGTCGCAAGCAATGCAATTCGCCAACGAAGAACTGATCAGCAGGCTCCCGCAGGTCGCTTTTGTCTTTTCGCGAAGCGGCACGCCGGATTTGGCCGCCGATCCGATGCCGCCAAGCGCAACCGATACTTATATCATCCTGAAGCCTCGGGCCGAATGGCCAGATCCCGACTTGGCCAAGGACGACCTGATCCGCGAAATCTCCGAAAAGGCATCGCGGCTGCCCGGAAACAAGTTCGATTTTTCACAGCCCATCCAGATGCGTTTCAACGAGTTGATCGCGGGCGTGAAAGAGGACCTTGCCATCAAGGTATTTGGAGATGAATTCGAGCCGATGCGCCGCGCAGCCAACCAGATCGCAGGCATTCTTGGCGGCATTCGGGGCGCTGCGGAGGTCAAGGTGGAGGACGTAACCGGGATGCCCGTCCTGGAGATTGACGTCGACAAACGCGAGATCGCGAGGCGCGGCTTAAGTCTTTCCGCCGTTCAGGACGTCATTGGGATCGCGGTCGGAGGGCGGGAGGCCGGGGTGGTGTTCGAAGGGGACCGCCGCTTTCAGATTGTCGTCCGTCTCTCGGATGCGGAGCGCAACAACGTCGAGGCGCTCAAGAACCTGCCGGTCGCCCTGCCGGAGACGGCGGCCGGGGCGGGCGCGACGATGGTTCCGTTGCGGCAATTCGCGACCTTTCGTTTTTCCGAAGGCCCCAATCAGATCAGCCGGGACAATGGCAAGCGGCGGATCGTGGTGACAGCGAATGTCCGCGGTCGAGATCTGGGGTCTCTCGTCGAGGAGGCGCAGGCCAAGATATCCGAGCAGGTGAAGCTGCCGCCTGGATATTGGCTGGTCTGGGGCGGGCAATTCGAAAATCTCGTCTCAGCACAGCAGCGGCTGTTGATCGTGGTTCCGATCTGCCTGGCGTTGATATTTCTGTTGCTGCTGGGCTCGCTCGGGTCGGCGCGGAATGCCGCGCTGGTTTACAGCGCCGTGCCATTGGCGCTGACCGGCGGCGTTCTTGCTCTGTGGCTGCGCGACATGCCATTTTCGATTTCATCCGCAGTAGGCTTCATTGCGCTCTCGGGCGTGGCGGTGCTCAACGGCCTTGTGATGCTGACATTTATTCGGCAGCTGATTGAGAGCGGCGCGCCGAAACAGGAGGCGATTTATCACGGCGCGCTCACGCGCCTGCGTCCGGTGCTTATGACTGCACTGGTGGCGTCGCTCGGATTCGTGCCGATGGCCGTCGCGACGGGTACGGGTGCGGAAGTTCAGAAACCGCTCGCGACGGTCGTCATCGGGGGCCTGGTCAGCTCGACATTGCTCACGCTGTTCGTCCTGCCGGCTCTGTATGCTTTCTTCGGCAGCGAGTCGCGCGCAATCCGCGGCGACGTTGAGATTAATCAGCCGCCGCTGACCGGTGTCGAGCAAGCCGCCGAGTGAGTCGTGAGGCTGTTTTACCCGCCCCCAGGGAGTGTATTTTTCTTCTGGAGCTCATTTGCGGGAGGAAACCATGTGGTATCGAGGCTCGATTGCGGCGCTCGCCGCGGCGGCCGCGCTGAATGCGGCGATCGACGGCGCGCAGGCCGCCGATGAAGCGAAATATCCCGACTGGAGCGGCCAGTGGACCGTCATCCTCACTCCTGGCCTTGCGGGTCAGAGAGTGAAATTCGATCCGACCAAGCCCTGGGGACCCGGACAGGGGGCGCCACTGACAGCGGAGTATCAAAAGGTGCTGGAGGAGAGCATGGCCGACCAGGCGAACGGGGGAATCGGCAACTACCCCAGCGCCACCTGCCGGGCCGGCGGCATGCCGCGGATGATGTCGGTCGGGCAGTTCGAATATGTCGTGACGCCAGAAACCACCTATGTTCTGCTCGGCGGCGAAGATCACTACCGGCGGATCTTCACGGACGGACGCGACTGGCCCACAGCGATCGAGCCGACCTATCAGGGCTACTCGATCGGCAAGTGGATCGACGAGGACGGCGACGGCCGTTATGACGCGCTTGAAGTCGAAACCCGCGGTTTCAAAGGTCCACGTGCCTACGACGGAACCGGGCTGCCGCTCGCCTTCGACAATCAGTCGATATTCAAGGAGCGCTTCTATCTCGACAAGGCCAATCCGGGCATCCTCCATGACATCATCACGGTGATCGACCACGCCTTGACGCGGCCGTGGACCGTAGACAAGACCTACCGCCGCAATCCCAATCCGCATCCGAACTGGACCGAATACTACTGCGCCGTGGGCAACAACCAGGTCGTCATCGGCAAGGACAACTATTTCCTCAGCGCGGACGGGCTCTTGATGCCGGCAAGGAAAGATCAACCCCCTCCGGACCTGCGTTACTTCAAGCAGACGCAGAAGTGACGCCGGGCGTTCCCCGCAGTCATGGCCAGGCTTGCTGCCCCGGCCATTCACGGCTTGCTCGCTGACGCGCCGCAAGGAAAGGCGCGGCTGTCAGCGACAATCCCCGGATCACGTCCGGGGACGGGCATCACGGAAGAGGGGGCTGACTCAATCTCAACGGCGAGTGCTCTAGCAGCGTTAATAGCGGACGCAGCAAATGCCGGAAAGGACAGACGTTGCCGTGATCGGCGCTGGTCCCGCAGGACTTGCGGTCGGCGCTTGTCTGAGAAAGATCGGCGCAGATTTCATCATTCTTGAAAGGGCCGGAAAGGTTGCTTCGTCCTGGCATCGCCATTACGAGCGGCTGCGCTTACATACAGTGAAGCAACTTTCCGCCCTGCCTTACGTACGATTTCCCGCGGCCTATCCGCGCTATGTGCCAAGACATCTCATGATCGAATATTTCGATCGCTATGCGGCGAACTTCGATTTGCAGCCGCGTTTTGGCGAGACCGTGCGCTCCGTACGTCGAGATGGAGATGATTGGCTTGTGGAGGCCACGTCGTCTTCAATCAGGGCATCGTATGTTGTCGTCGCGTCCGGCTTCAATGCCGAGCCCGTGATGCCGTCCGTTGCCGGCATGGAAAGGTTCGCGGGCAAGGTCATCCACAGCGTGGAGTACGTCAACGCCGAGCCCTTTGCGGGCCACTCCGTCCTGGTGATCGGCATGGGCAACACCGGCGCCGAGATAGCTCTTGACCTATCCGAGGGCGGCGCGCGGACAACCATCTCGGTGCGCAACGGCGTTCACATCGTTCCGCGCGATCTCCTTGGCATTCCGATTCAGATCGTGGCGATGCTCGCAACCAAAGCGCTTCCCTCGGCAGCCAATGACACGCTGTTCCCGCGCATCCTGGATTTCGTTCTCGGCGATCTTTCGAAGCACGGCGTCAAGCGCCCGGCGGAAGGAATTTTGCAACGGGTTGCCAGCTCGGCCAGGATTCCTGTCATCGATGTCGGCACGGTTCGAAAGATTTCCGAAGGAGCGATCAAGATCGCACCGGCCATATCCGAGATCACCGCTGACGGCGCCATCTTCAGCGGAGGAAGCAAAGACAAATTCGACGCGATCATCTTCGCCACCGGCTATCGCGCTGACTATCGAAGCTTTCTTCAAGCCGATGACGTCGCGGCTCCGGCCGACCGCCTGTCAGTGTCGCAAAGCCCGAATTCCACGATTTATTTCGTTGGATTCAAGAATTCCGTGTCAGGCTTGCTTCGGCAGATTTCCAGAGAGGCCGTTTTGGTCGCCAACGATATCGCTCGCCGGAGAAATGAGCTGTTGCGCTGACTTGCGGCGCGTTGCGGTTATGTGAACCATTTGCGCTTGAGTTGTGTTCGTTCCCGGACTTGGTTCGAAGATTGTTCCGGCCATCCACTCTTGCACGCATGTCATCTTTGATCGAATTGCATGCATGCCCTGCGATGCTGCGAAAATAATATCGGAAAAACACGCGATACAGCGCAATGATTTCGGAATCATATGCAGCCGCGCGCGAAATTTTTTACGACCAGACGGACCGCGCTTGCACTGACAGGGGCGGCATTAAATTGATCTAAACAGGTTATCTGCGCACACGGCCTCGTGAGGACCAGACAATCTTGCGCCCCGCGCGACTCACATTAGTTCAGCGCCAGCACAAACGGCCGGACAAAGCACGAGGTCGAACATGAAATCGAATCTGAAAGCCATCCTGTCGGCTGTGGGGATCGCGGCTTTGCTGGCATCGCCCGCAGCGGCCAAGTTGCCTGCGCGGCAGCACAATGCTGTTCACCACCATGCTGCTCCGCCTCGATCATATGCACCAAACAGCGCGTACGGGTATGCGCTCCCGAACCAGTATCCAATCACCAACTGGTGCGCGACACACCCCTACAGCTGGGACGCATGCCACGATCCGCGCGAGAATCCCAAAACTGAAATAGACGGTGGCGCGAAATCGCGGAGTGAGCTGCGATAAGAGAACGATGAATAACACCACGTTCACTGTTCGATCAGTCGGGCGGGCATGTGGCAGGCGCGACGCAGTCGCGGCGGGCCTGCCGCTCAGTGGCGGGACAGGCGCGCGCGGGCAAAATCATCTCGCGTTTTTCTGGAAATATCGCAGATCCGGCGGCGCCTGGTTTTTCTTTGCCGGCATGAGCAGCCCGTCGGCACTCAGATAGTAGGACTCTTTGCCAATCGCCACGTGGGCGTTATTTTCGGCGCACACGTCCTCGCGCCACCAGATCGGCTTGTCGGTGATGACGCGATGATAGTTCCGCGTGACCACCCATGGGCGCGTCAAGGCATTGTCAATGGTGGTAATCTCGTCATGAAGCAGGTTCGCGTCGGCGCGGTCGAGAAAGATGCGCTCGCGGATAATGGTCCTGTTGTCGCGATGGAACGGGATGCCGCTGGCGTCATAGGTGCGGGGGCCCTTTAGGCCGCGCGTCTCCACCAGCAGAACGTCGTAGCGGCCATCGCCGTCCTCATCGACCCATCGGCCGATCGAATAGCCGGAAAACTGCGGATCGTCCTCCATGTTGTCGGGAAACCCGCGCCCGTCGGTATGAATGCGGCGATTGTCGTGGATGTGCTCCATCAGGATGTAAGTCGTGTCCGCAGTGATGACGACTTCCATCGGCGCGTAGGCGAGCATGATCCGCGGCATTCCCGGCGCGAGACACGTGAAAGTCGATTCGATGCCCTGCCCGCCTGCCGCCTGATCGGCGAGATTGGCCTCGTAGATCGCCTGGTACTCCGGCGTCAGCGGCGCTTCCTGGCCAAGCAGCGGAGGTTTGGTGGCGTCGTAACGAAGCCCGCCAAAGCCGCCCGCAATATCGCCGCGCTCGGCGCGGCGCCACTGGCCCTTGAGGTCGGGATATTTACTTTCGTCGAAGGCCTGCGCGCCGCCAATTGTCAGCAGCAATGTTACCCAGACCGGCGTCGCCAGCCGCGCGACGCGACCAAAAGCGCCCCGGTACGCCATTTCGCCCTCCCTGCAGCATCCGACAGCCGCACTGCATGCGACTGACGGCGTTCGAATTGCAAGCCTACACCATCGGCCGATGCTCAAGAAAGGGACGATGGCAAGCGGATATGCGACCTCGGAACGCGCTAGCGCTGCTGCGTCATATGGTTTTGAGAGCGTCATTCCGGGGCGGATGCGCAGCATCCGAGCCCGGAATCCATTCCCCCCGCGCTGCGGTTATGCGTTCCCGGCTCGCCGCATCCGATCTCGGGCTTACCCGGATCGGCACCAGAGGATGCGCACACCGGAAACAGCCGACGTGCGATGGGCCCCGGAACGACTTATGATGCAGTGGAATTGAGGAAAGCGGCAACATTAACTGAACCATTCCCCAGACCGCGAACCGGCGATCGTGGTTATCGGCACGACACGGTTGTCGTATCTGCCATATGGCATCGCGGCAAAAACGACGCCTTCACCGCCAATCGTTCAAAGATCGGCGGTGCCCCTACTAAAATACCATTTTCCCTGAGAACAGGGAAAATAACAGGGAGTTTTGAAAATCTGCCGTTATTGCGTGCTGTGATATCGTCTCCCCTGATAATGGAAACCACATCTATTATAGGGCAATCTGGAGTTTTGTCCACTTTCGGTTGTCTTCTGGCTGGCGGATGAAGTGAAGCAGTTGTTGTTGCCGCTGTCCTAACCCGGAGCGTGGCAGACGGCTTCGATATTGTGCCCATCGGGATCAAGCACAAAGGCGCCGTAGTAATTCGCATGGTAGTGCGGACGAAGGCCTGGCGGCCCATTATCCTTTCCTCGTGCCGCAAGCGCCGTGCGGTGGAACCCATCCACTGCTGCGCGATCTTTTGCAAGGATCGCGATGTGGAGCGGCCCACTCGCGATCCCTCCCCCGCTTGCCGGGGAGGCGTGAGAGGGGGCTTCGCCGATCCACAGGTCGGGCTTTCCGCCGCTGCCGAAACCGGCGGCCGGTTGCTCGCTGTGCGGCGGCCCCACTTCTGCAATTAAGGCGTAGCCGAGCGGCGCTAACGCCTTTTCATAAAAGGTCTTTGCCCGCGTGTAGTCCGACACCGAAAATCCCACGTGATCAATCATGACATTCTCCAGGAGATGCACAGCAGGGGTAGGGCGCGTGCGGTCGTATTGAACCAGTTGCTCGGCGCCTGGCCTGACTCGTCCAGAGCTGCACCGGCCATCCGCGTCCGTCGAGTTGATTTCCAAGCGATTCGCCCCATCTGCAACCTGAACGCCTCTCGTTCAACATCGTCCGAAGTCATTGCCGGGGCCGAACCGGCCATCTATCCTGATGCCTCGGCGAGGGGCAGCCGAGTCAAGCCCGCGGGCGACGAGAAGCGGGCGGGATCATCGCGATACGCGCGAGCTGCGCGCACGAGCGCCCAAGAAAAGCGGTTCTCCATTAAGACCATGAACGTTTCGGACCTGTTCCATCCTGCTGTAGCGGATTGGTTTGGCGATTGCTTCACCGCGCCGACACCGGCGCAGGCGGGCGCGTGGCCGGCGATCAAGGCCGGCCAGCACACGCTGATCGCCGCTCCGACGGGTTCCGGCAAAACCTTGGCGGCATTCCTTGCAGCGATTGACAGCCTCATTTGCCAAGGACTGAGCGGTGATCTCGGTGACGAAACCCAGGTGGTCTATGTGTCGCCGCTCAAGGCGCTCTCGAACGATATCCACCGCAATTTGGAAGTGCCGCTGGCCGGAATTCGCGACCATCTCCGCCGGCGCGGATTGACTCCCATCGATATTCGCACCTGGGTACGGACCGGCGATACGCCGTCGGCCGAGCGCGAGCGCATGCGCCGCCGCCCGCCCCATATCGTGGTGACGACGCCGGAGTCGCTCTACATCCTGCTGGGCTCGGAATCCGGCCGCAAGATGCTGGCGACCACACGATCGGTGATCATCGACGAAATTCATGCGATCGCGCCGAACAAACGCGGCGCTCACCTCGCGCTCTCGGTCGAGCGGCTTGCTGAACTCTGCGGCGACCGGCTGCTGCGCGTCGGGCTGTCCGCGACGCAAAACCCGATCGATGCCGTTGCGCATCTCCTGGCCGGCGCCGCCTCGGACGGCGCGCCGGCAGCCAGGGTGCGGATCATCGACGTTGGACACCACCGGCCGCGCGACCTCAGCATGGAGGTTCCGGATGCGCCTCTTGCGGCGGTCATGTCCAACGAAGTCTGGCAGCAGGTCTATGATCGTCTTACCGATCTGATAAAGGGGCACCGCACGACGCTCGTGTTCGTCAACACCCGCCGCATGGCCGAACGCGTCGCCCATGAATTGTCCGAGCGCATGGCCGACGGCGCGATCACGGCGCATCACGGCAGCATGGCAAAGGAGCATCGCCTTGCCGCAGAGCAAAAGCTCAAGCACGGCCAGCTCAAAGCGCTCGTCGCGACCGCTTCGCTCGAACTCGGCATCGACATTGGCGATGTCGATCTCGTCTGCCAGCTCGGCTCGCCGCGCTCCATCGCAAGCTTCCTGCAACGCGTCGGCCGGTCCGGCCATGCGGTCGGCGGCACCCCTAAGGGGCGGCTGTTTCCGCTCTCCCGCGACGACCTGGTGGAATGCACGGCATTGCTCGACAGCGTTCGCCGGGGGGAACTTGATCGGCTTACAGTCCCGGACCGGCCGCTCGACGTGCTCGCCCAGCAGATCGTTGCCGAGGTGGCGGCGCGGGATTGGCGCGAAGAGGCGCTCTACGCGCGCCTGCGGCGCGCCTGGCCTTTCCGCAAGCTCCCGCGCGAGGACTTCGACGCCGTCGTTCGCATGCTGGCTGAAGGCTTCACGACACGCCGAGGCCGCAAGGGTGCGCTAATTCACCGCGACGGCGTCAACCACATCCTGAAGGGGAGGCGCGGGGCGCGCGCCACTGCGCTCACCTCCGGCGGCACCATTCCGGATACCGCCGATTACAGGGTTCTTCTCGAGCCTGAGAACAACGTGATCGGCACCGTCAATGAGGACTTCGCGGTTGAGAGCATGGCGGGCGACATATTCCAGCTCGGCAACCGATCCTATCGCATTCAGCGGGTCGAGCGCGGGACCGTCCGCGTCGAGGACGCGCACGGTCAGCCGCCGACAATTCCTTTCTGGCTCGGGGAAGCGCCGGGCCGCACCGATGAACTCTCATCTGCGGTGTCGCGCCTGCGCACAGACATTGCGGAGCGCCTGCGATCTGATCCGTCCGGCGACGCCGCGCGCCTCTGGCTGACGGACGAAATCGGCATCGCTCGCCCGGCCGCCGAGCAGCTTGTCGAATATCTCGCCGCCGCGGCCGCCGCCTTCGGCTGTCTGCCGACGCAGGAGACGATCTTGCTGGAGCGCTTCTTTGACGAAGCGGGCGGCATGCAGCTCGTGATCCATGCGCCGTTCGGCAGCCGCATCAACCGCGCGTGGGGCCTCGCTTTGCGCAAGCGCTTCTGTCGCAAGTTCAACTTCGAACTCCAGGCGGCGGCGACCGAGGACAACATCGTGCTGTCGCTGACCGCGGCACACAGCTTCGAACTCGCGGATGTGGCCCATTATCTTCATTCCGCCAGCGTGCGGGCGCTGCTGATCCAGGCCATGCTCGACGCGCCGATGTTCACGACGCGGTGGCGCTGGGTCGCGAGCGTCGCGCTGGCTCTGCCGCGCTTCCGCGGCGGCCGGAAGGTGCCGCCCCAGTTCATGCGCATGCAGGCGGAGGACCTGATCGCCGCAATCTTCCCGGACCAGATCGCCTGCGCCGAAAACCTCGTCGGCGAGCGCGAAGTGCCGGATCATCCGCTCACCAACCAGGCGATATCCGATTGCCTGCACGAGGCGATGGACGTCGAAGGGCTGGAGCGGCTCCTCGCCCGGCTTGAAGCCGGCGACGTGCGGGTGGTCGCCTGCGATCTCACTCAGCCATCGCCGCTCGCGCTCGAAGCGCTGTCAGCCCGGCCCTACGCCTTTCTGGACGATGCGCCGTTGGAGGAGCGGCGTGCGCAGGCCGTCATGGCGCGCCGTTGGCACGATCCGCAAAGCGCTTCGGACCTTGGCCGGCTGGATGCCGAGGCCATCGCGAGAGTGCGAACTGAGGCCTGGCCAGACCCCACGAATGCCGAGGAACTCCACGACGTGCTGTTGTGGCTCGGTTGCCTGACCGATACGGAGGTTGAGGCCGCGCCAGCCTGGAAGGACTGGCTCGCGGCGCTGGCGCAGGAGCGGCGCGTCACCCATCTGGAAACGGCCAAGGCTGCATTCTGGGTGGCGGCCGAGCGCCTGAACCAGTTCAACGCCGTGTGGACGCAGGCGCGGGGCGAGCCGGACATTTTGCCGCCGGCGGACCAGCCGCAAACCCTGTGGCCGCCAGAGCAGGCGCTGGTCGAAATCCTGCGCGGCCGTCTCGAGGGCCTTGGCCCCGTGACGCAAACCGGGCTCGCGGCGCCGCTTGGGCTTGAATCTAAGTCGGTCGCGAGCGCGCTCTCGGCCCTGGAGGTCGAAGGCTCTATCCTGCGTGGACGATTTATTCAGGGAGTCAATGACGAACAGTGGTGTGACCGCCGGCTGCTTGCCCGCATCCACCATTACACGGTCCAGCGCCTGCGCGCCGAGATCGAGCCTGTTGCGGCGCGCGACTTCTTGCGCTTTCTGTTTGCCTGGCAGCGGGTGGCGGAGGACACGCGATTGGAAGGACCAGATGCGCTGCCGGCGGTCCTCGCTTCCCTCGAGGGGTTTGAAGCGCCGGCAAGCGCGTGGGAGACGGAGATCCTGCCGGCCCGCGTTGCAAAATATGAGCCAGCCTGGCTCGACGCCCAATGCCTTTCCGGTCAGCGCACGTGGGCGAGGCTCGTCCCGCCGCGCGCCGCGAACGGCCGCGCAGCCGCCGGAACGCCGGTGCGCTCGACGCCGATCGCCTTGCTGGAGCGACGCCGCGTGCCGCTCTGGATGTCGCTCGCAGGTCCACCCGGCGAAACGCACCTGAGTCCCCACTCTCAGGCCGTATGCGACTGTCTTGCGGCGCATGGAGCGTTATTCTTCGATGAGCTGACCGAGGCAACCCGCCTGCTGCGCTCCAAGGTCGAGGATGCCCTTGCCGAATTGGCGGCGCTTGGCCTCGTAAACTCGGACAGCTTCGGCGGTTTGCGCGCCTTGCTGGTGCCTTCGGCCCAGCGCAAGCCCATTGCGGGCGTGAAGCGGCGCGGCCGCGTTTGTTCTTTCGGGATGGAAAGCGCCGGCCGATGGTCGCTGATCCGCCGGCAATCGCAGCCCCAACCCTGCCCTCCATCGCACGCGGGCGGGGTAATCGAAGGCGGCGTGACCATCTCTTCTCCCGAGGGTCAGGGTGCAGGGTCGGGCTTATTGGCTCCGAAGATGCCCACTGGGACGACCTCCACGCCCGACCCCCTCCCACAATGGGGAGGGGCGGTCGAGCATGTGGCTCGGACGCTGCTGCGCCGGTATGGCGTCGTGTTCTGGCGTCTCCTGACGCGGGAAGCCTCCTCCTTGCCGCCATGGCGCGACCTGCTGCGGGTCTATCGCAGGCTGGAGGCGCGCGGAGAAATCCGCGGCGGACGGTTTGTTGCCGGCTTCTCCGGCGAACAATACGCCCTGCCGGAGGCTGTCGGGCTTTTGCGGAAGATGCGCCGCCAGCCGGCCTCGGGCAACTGGGTGTCGCTCTCCGGGGCAGATCCGCTCAACCTCGTCGGCATTCTCACACCAGGAGCCCGATTGGCAGCACTCACCGGCAATCGTCTCGTCTATCGGGACGGCGTACCGATCGCGGTTCTCTCCGGTGGAAAAGTACAGTTTCTTGTGACCCTCGACGCCGCCGCGCAATGGGAGGCACAGAACCGGCTGTTGCGTTCGGCCGCGCCTGCCCTGATGGCGGATTTGGCGTAGCGTCATGCAGATCGAGGTCGAGAGCGACGCCGACCACAGAGGTATCGAAAAGCCTAAGCGCATCCGGCTGGATGGACGTGTGGTCGAAGTCATCGAAACCATCGATCGATGGCCAGGAGGCGATTATTGCTATTTCAAGGTCAGGGGCGACGACGGCAATCTTTACATTCTTCGCCTGAACGAGGCTCGCGATCGCTGGGAGCTGACGATGTTTCGCCGCGAAGGCTTCAGCGAAGCGTAATCCGCCAGCCCCTATTGCGCCCTGCGCCGGAATGCGCCCCGGCTATTAGTCAAAGCCGAAAGACGCTACCATCCAAAGCAAAACACCCTGCCAGGCGGAGGGAAACAACATGCGCGAGAGGTTTCCAGGCTCGACGACCGCGGTGGCCACGTTGGCCGCCATTGCGGCTGCGATTACTTTGGTATCCATCCATCGGACATCGGCTCAGGCTCCCTCGCAATCGGGGGACGGGAGCGTGGGGATGGCGTTAAAAACGCCCTGGGGCGAGCCCGATCTGCAGGGCATCTGGACAGATGAAACCGACACGCCCCTGCAGCGTTCGCCCAAGTTTGCCAACCAGGAATTCTTCACCGAGGCGCAGCGAGCAGAGTTGGACCGACAGCGGTCGGCCATGCTGGGTCGCGAAAGGCGCGCCGAGCGCGGGACCGTGGCTGACGTCGCCGGCGCGTACAACGACGTGTTTACGCCCAAGAAGCGCACTGGCCTGAGGACATCGCGGATCGTCGATCCGCCCAATGGGCGGCTGCCGCCGATGACGCCAGAGGCCCAGAAGGCTGCGGCTGCCGAGCGCGAATTCCGGCTTGCCCTGCTGCAAGCGACCGAAACCTGCAAAAACAAGGAGTCGCCATGCAGCGGCGGCAAGTACGACCCCAATCCGTCGCCGCGATTCGCCGAGCCTCCGCCCCGCTACAACACGGCGACCATCAATCGCTATGACGGTCCGGAGGACGCCTCGCTGGCGGTGCGCTGCCTGATGGGCGGAGTGCCCGAGATCGGCACCTTGGGAGCGATTGCTGACCGCATCAGCTTCAGGCGAATCGTGCAGACGCCCGGCGGCATCACGATGTTCTACGACGTAGGGCAAGGCCAGGGGTGGCAGCGCAATATCGTGATGGACGGAAGCCCGCATCTGCCTGCCGGCATCCGCCAGTGGTACGGCGATTCGCGCGGCCACTGGGAGGGCAACACCCTCGTGATCGACGTAACGAATTTCAGTCCGAAGACCGATTTTCAGGGGTCGCGCCAAAATCTTCACGTGGTCGAGCGGTGGACGCGGACCGACCCCAATACGCTTGACTATGAGGTGACGGTCGAGGATCCGACGGTGTGGACGCGGCCCTGGACCGCCAAGCAAGAATTCACGCGGCAGAGCGAGGAGGAAAACCGAATCTATACCGAGCCGCGCTGCATCGAAGGCAACTTTGGTCTGCCGGGCTTACTTCATGGACATCGCATGGAGGACCTCGCCTTTGCGGAGGGACGAGGCGTCGATCCAAGAACGATAAGCACGATCTCGGTCAATGACGCCGAACGTGACCCTCTGCAATAGGAAGCCCTGCGCAAGAGAAGGCCATCACGCCCGACGGCTTCTCAGCTTGGTCGTCGAGCATGGCTTCGAGCCTGCTTTCAAGCGGAGGGCTGCGGCGCCTCGCGTGCGCGGGCCTCTGCTAAACGTGCAGCTAACCTCTCGACGGCGAAATACATCGTCGGCAACAGGAACAAGGTCATCAGCGTCGCCACCAGCAGGCCTCCGGCGACCACTGTGGCGAGGCTGCGCTGCACATCGCTTCCCACTCCGGTCGCCATGGCGGCCGGCAGCATGCCAACCGTGGCTACGGTCGCGGTCATAAGGACGGGCCGCAGCCGCTCGCTGGCGCCTGTCACAACCGCGTCCATCAACGGAACGCCGAGATCGCGCACGCGATTGAGATTGGCGACCATGATGACGCCATTCATGACGGCGACGCCGAACAGCGCGATGAAGCCGACCCCGGATGCCACGTTGAGGGTAACGCCGGTGACATGCAGTGCAACCAGCCCGCCGAGCGTCGCCAGCGGGACGACGCCGAGAATGAGGAGTACCTGGCGCAGGAGAGCGAATTCCGCGTAGAGCAGCACGATCATGAGCCCCAGGATCAGGCCGAGGATCAAAGCGAAGCGGGACTCCGCCCGCTGCTCGTCCTCGAAATGCCCGACCCATTCAATGTGATATCGCTTCGGATCGAACGAAACCTTCTCAGCAACGGCGCGCTTGGCGTCCGCCAGAAGCGCCGGGAGGCTGCGGCCGGCGGAATCGAACTTCACCATGAGATAGCGGCGATTCATATCACGGTTGATCGTGCTTTCGCCTTGTTGCAGCTTGATGCGCGCGACTTGCGAGAGCGGAATAAGAGCGCCGCTGCTCGATGTGAGCAGCAATCGGCCGATGGCTTCCGGACTGTTGCGGACTGCCTCGGGGAAACGGACCGTCGTGTCGTAATGGCGCTCCCCGATGAAGACCTGGCTCACGGCTCCTCCACCGATTCCCGTCTGGACGAGATCGGTGATGTCTGCGACATTGATCCCATATCGCGCTGCAGCCTCGCGATCCGCCGTGATCGTGATCTGCCCCAGCGGCGGTCGATCGTCGACCAGCACCTCCTCGGCGCCGGGAGTGGCTTTAAGGACGGCGGCGACGTCTTTGCCGATGCGGCGCAGTTCGTTGAAATCATCGCCGTATATCCTCGCCGCGAGCTGGCTGTGCGGCTCAAAAATCTTGTCCTTGATGCTGTCGAGAATGGGTTGGCTGACCGCAAGTTCGTACCCAGGAAGCTCGGCGAGCCGCGCCTTCATGCGGCGGATAAGATCCTCCTTGGATTCGCCCGACGGCCAGGTGTCATAGGGGTGAAGCACGATCAGCATTTCCAGATGCGAGGGGGTATTGGGATCGGTGCCGTCGTCGTTGCGACCGATATGATTGACGACGGTTGCCACCTCCGGAAACTCCAACACGGCCTTGCGCAATTCGGCGTCCATCTCGCTCGCTTTCGCGAGGGAAATTCCTCCGACCATCTCGCCGTGGAGAAAGAGTCCGCCTTCGTCGAGATTGGGCAGGAATTCCCGAGAGACCGTCATCGCCAGTACGACCACTGTGACGACGGCTCCGGCGGCAAGCAGGTACGCAACGCTTGGCCGACGCAGTGAACCTCGCAGCGCCCGCTGATATCCGGCTTCGATCCAGCCGAGGACGTAATTGCGGAAAACCCGCCGTGGCCGGCGATATGCGAGATAAGCCAGACCCGGAACCAGCGACAGCGCAAGCAGCAGCGCTCCGAATTGCGCAAACCCGACCGCGTAGACCATGGGATAAAACAGCTTTGCCTCGATCCTCTGGAAGGCGAACAGCGGCAGGTAGGTGCTGATGATGATCAGCGTTGCGAAGAAGATCGGCCGCGCGACCTGATGCGCCGCAAGGATGGCGTCCTCCTCGCTCAGGCGCTCGTCGGGCCTCGCCTCGCGACGCCGCAGCATCGCGTCCGTCACGACAATTGCGGCATCGACGATAATCCCGAAGTCGATCGCGCCGAGCGACAACAGGTTCGCAGAGATCTTGAAGAAATTCATCAGCACGAAGACCGTCGCCATGGCGAACGGAATGGTGATGCCCACGATCAGGGCGCTGCGTGGACTGCCGAGGAATAGAATGAGCACGATGAGAACGAGGCCTATTCCCTGCAAAATGGTGTGTGAGACCTTGCTGACCGTCTGGTCGACGAGGTCCGAGCGGTCGTAGTAGGGCACGATCCGCACGTCATCGGCCGCGAGACGGTCGTTGAGTTCGGCAACTTTTGCATGGATGCCTTCGAGCACCCGCGAAGGATTTTCGTCTTTCAGCAGCAGGACGGTGCCTTCGATCACGTCGTTCTGCCGATTCTTGCCGACAATGCCGTGCCGCTCCAGATTGGAGAGCTTAAGCCGACCGAGATCGCGCAGGAGGATCGGCGTGCCGTTTCGCTGCGTCACTACGATCGCGCCCAGGTCATCGAGGCTTTGAACAAAGCCGATCGCGCGGATGACGAGTCCGAGGTCGCCGCGCGGCACGACGCTTCCGCCGGCATTGCTGCTGTTGGCGTTGATAGCAGCTTCGACGTTTGCCAACGACAAGTTGAAACGCACGAGCTGCTCCGGATCGAGCTCAAGCTGGAACTGCGTCGTAATACCGCCGAAGTTCGAGACATCGGCAACGCCCGGCACCTGCTTCAGCGCGGGAATGACGATCCAGCGCTGAATCTCGGAAAGCTCGCGCTGGCCCTTGGTGTCGGATTCGAGGGTGTAATAGTAGATTTGGCCGGTAGGCGAGGTTACCGGATCGAGGCCTGCCGCAATGCCAGGCGGCAGAGTGACGTTCTGAATGCGTTCATTGATGCGCAGGCGTGACCAATAGTTCTCTATGCCGTCGCGGAACACGAGCGTGATCAACGACAGGCCGAACGTGCTTTTGGAGCGCATGAACAGCAGGCCCGGCGTTCCATTGAGCTCGCGCTCAAGCGGAATCGTAATGCGCTGCTCGACCTCTTCGGCCGCCATGCCGGGCGCCTGGGTGATGACTTGCGAGCTCGTATCGGCGATGTCCGGATAGGCTTCGATCGCAAGCTGGGTCCAGGAGTAGTAGCCATAAATCGAGACGAAGGCGCAGACCATCGCCACCACGAGCCGCTTGCGGAGGGCGTAGCCGACGAACCAGTCAATCATTAAGGAGCACTCCGCCCTTTACGACGATGCGTTCCCCAGCCCTGAGGCCATGCTCGACAATGGCCTGATCGCCTTGTTGAAAACCCACCTCGACGGGGCGCGGCTCGAACGTCCACGGCGCCACCTCGACGAAGACCCGATCGTTTTCGCCCTTGAGGACCAATGCCTGTGCAGGAACGACCTGCGCCATCTGACGCGGCGCCAGAAAGGTCGCCTCCGCAAACATGTTCGGCTTCAACTTCATGTCGGGATTTTCGAAGGCGATCCTGATCTTCGTGCGGCGCGTATCGGGATCGAGAACGTCGCTGATGAAGAGGACCTTGCCGCTGAAAACCTCGCCCGGATAGGCGGAAAATACGACATCGACGTCCTGGCCCTTCGTCACCAGTGCCGTGTCTTTTTCCGGTACGTTTGCCGTGACCCAAATAGTGCCGAGGTTCGCTATCGTCATGATTGCGGCGGTTGGGTCATTGAGAAATGCGCCGGGCGCCACCTGAAGGTCGATCACACTGCCGGCGACCGGCGCTTTCAGCGTCAGGAGCCGGCCCCCCTCGCTGCCCGCCGCCGCACCCGGGGAAGGGAGATCCGCCGGGACGCCGATGGCGCGCAGACGCGTTTGGGCTCGCGCAAGTTCAGCGACGGCTTGATCGTAATCGTTTTGCGCCTGCTCCCGGTCCTTGATTGCTGCCCCGCCGGCTTTTTCCAGGCCCAATTGCCGGTCAAGCGCTTTCTTGGTGAGCGTCACCATGGACCTCGCCTTCTCGATATCCGAATACGCCTGCGCAAGGTCGCCAGAATCGATCACCGCAAGCTCCTGCCCCTGAACGACGCGCTCACCGAGTTGGACCTTGAGATCGATCACGCGGCCGGTCACAGGCGGCAGTACTTTCACGGTGCGAGACGGGTCCGCTTCTACCACCGCCGGCAGCACGAGCTTGCGCTGGATTTCCTGTTGGCCCACCGCGCCGATCGTCACCTTGCTCCTCAGCGGCGAGCCCTCCGGAATGCTGATGCGCGCCCCCTCCTGAATGAGCATTGGCCGTTCGCGCTGCTCCGCTTCAGCGGGCAGATGGCCTGCCGGTCCGATCACCGCGGATCGAACCAGATCGATCGCGGATTGATAGGCGCCGCTCCTGTAGATCTCGATCGCGAGGGCCGCCGCGAGCGCAGCTACCACAAATGCGATCCATATCCGCGTTAGCGCGTGCGCGGGGCGCCCGTATTTGCCTCCCTCGGAAATTTGACCTTGCGCCATCTGGGTTATCCCAAATTGACGGTGACACGCCGCGCCCCCGGGCTCGGCTTGGGCCGGTTCCCCATCATGGATGGCGGTGAGAAGGCTGTCGCGCGGGCGACGTCACGCCGTGAAGCTCAGGGACGCCAGGGGCCGTTCACTCACTGGTGTCAAGCAGACGGCGGCGCCCGGGCCTGGAAAAGGAGATACTCAAATGCCGATTGTGCGGCTTCGGCATGGAGCGAAAATCGCATCTTCCCGTCGTCGACCGGGAGTCCAGACGCCGGCGCGTCCGCCGGCATCACCGACGCGCCCAAATTCATGACCTCGCAAATCGCACAATGATCGAACACCTGCCCAACTGGCGTCGAGGCAGGGTCGCCTGAGTCGTTGGTTAATTGATTGTGAATTCCCGCGGTTTGCTGAGGCGATAACGCGCCCTGGCGAACGCCCTCAATGCCGTGCGCATGCCCGAACCACACAATGATTTGGATCGCCATGGCCAGGAGGGCGCAGCATGATCCAAGCCTTCGATTGGTCCGAACCCAGCGCATTCGGTTGCACGCTCGCGCCATGTCAAGTCGCCGAGGCCAAGACAACAAAGAGAAGGGCCGTCGGTCCAGGCCGCCGGATATTGTGGCGCTCCGGAATTGAAGGAGTCAATGGCGCGATCGCCGCGCAAAACCCCGTTCCGGGCGGCGGAGAGTGCGGCAGACGGCAGCGACCATCGTGCGGCGCGGCGGGGCAGCCGCCGCGGAGCGAGGGGGCTCAGGTCATTTGCCGAAAGATGGTCATTGAATGGAAAAGCCTCCAAGCAACAGCGCACCAATGGCGATCATGACCGCACCAGGAGCAATCGATCGAAATGACCATTTTCTGAGATTGAGTCCGGTGCGGATTCGCCCTCGCTTTGCTGATCGCACTTCGAGCGCCTGACAAAAGAGCAGGAGGATGCCCGCCAGGATAGAAAGACAGCCCGCGCCAACAACAATATTGGACAGGTGAAGCACGTCCTGCATTGCCAAACTCCGTAATTGCTGAATCCGAAGCGAGCGCGGGGCATTCAGCCGGGCGCATTGCGATTCAGATCGGCAACCGGAGTTTTGGCGGACGTTCCAATCTGCCGGGGTCAGTACCAGTAAGGAAGCCCGGGGGCGCTCCAACGATAGACAGCGTCAAGCGCGACCGCCCTGGGCTGACCGCGATCGGGATCACGCCGGCCAAGTGGTGATGCAGCGTGCAACACTGGTCGCCTGGATCACTGGCGCCATGCTCGTGCTTTCCACTATCGTGGCAGGCATGACGATGGTGCAAGTGATCGGTCCTGCCGCTCTGGCCCAGGTCGACAGCAATATTCTGCTCGTCCCCGAGAGCATGCTGAATGTGAATGCTCATCAGCGGCGCGATGCCCGCGGCCTGCGCCAACACAAACAGGACCACGAAAAAAGGACCGAGGCGCCGCAACTGAGCCGGCGAGAATGGTTGAGGCCTCACCATCTGCTTCTCTCTATCCGATTGCGGGCGTGGGTCAAGGCCGGTCACTGCGACAGTCAGGTTTCTGCCCGGTAGAATTCACCCATCATACCTCGCGCCGTCAGCGGCCGGTCCGCCGGTGGTTACCCGAAAGATGCAGCGGCTTGGCTGAGGGCAGCGGCCTATGCCACGATAGCTTTCGTGGCAGCGAGATGCCTCCGACGGAGGAGCGGGGTGACCACGAACATCATTGCTGCAGTTTCGCCATAGGCCAGAAACCATCTACAGAGGGAGGAATTCATGAAGCATCTGTTCACGACTACGCTCGTTGCCGCTGCATTCGCGCTGCCGTTTGCGGCAGCCGCGCAGGAGCGCTACCCGGCGCTCAATCCGGACCAGCTGAGCCCGGAACAGAAGGCCTACGTCGACAACTTGCAGAAGCCGCCTCGCAACAACACCACCGCTCTGAAGAATCCGCCCTTCCGGGTCTATATGCGCAGCCCCGAACTGGCCAGAAAGCTTGAAGAAGTGTCAGACTACGTACGCTGGGGCACCGGGCTGGAACCGCGGCTGACGGAGCTCGCCATCATGATTACGGCGCGGCAGTGGTCGAGCCAATGGATCTGGCGCGGCCACTACCGGGCGGCGGTGCGCGGCGGTCTCGATCCAAGCGTTGGCGCCGACATTGCGGCCGGCAGACGCCCGGAAAAAATGAAGGCGGATGAGGCGGTGCTCTACAACTACGCGACCGAGATGTATCGCGACAAGGCGGTGTCGGACTCAACCTATGCGGCGGCCGTGAAGCAGTTCGGCGAGAAGGGCCTTATCGATCTCGTCGCCACCATGGGCTACTACGACACCGTGGCGATGACGCTGATTACCGCCAAGGCCGTTGCCCCCAAAGAGGACGACGTGCCGCAACTCGCGGCGCTGCCGAGATAAGCGGACTATTTGTGGTGGTCGCACCATGGAGGATCGGTGGGGGCGCTCCTCGACAAGCTCAGAGCAAAGCGCGCCCGCCTGCTACCGCGTTTCCATGGCGAGAATCGTATCATGTCATCTATCAGCCTCGTCCCGTGGAGCGCGCTTGCGCGCGCGTCTCGAAGGACGGCAACAGGCGAGGCCATGCCCCTGGCCGTCCTTCGTCCTTTGACAAGCTCGGGACGGCCGCGCTGAGAGCGCGGCCTCCTCAGGATGAGGTCCGGGCGGGGCCGGTCGTTCGGTCTGACTGGTTTCACGGAATCGATACACTACCCCTCAGGCTGCCGAGATAACCGCTTATCATTTGTAATCGTCGCACCATTCAGGCTGGTCGGAGTAATAGAAGAGGCATTCCGCCTTCGTGATGGTCCGGCCCTTGCCGATGACGCGGGCCTGAAGATACGTGACGACGGCGTCGATCTCGTCCGGGGTCAGGGTGCGCGGTGTCGGGTAAAGGTCGCTCGGAGGCGGTCCCAGCGGTTGGCCGTTGCACGCGCGGACCTTGTAAGCCCCCTCATCAAAAGCGGGCATTCCCGTGCCCGGGCGCCCGCAGGAGATTGTCTGCTTGAGCGCCGCAGCATCGAGCCGCGTGGTGCGCAGATTGGCGCCGGTCGGCGCCTCGTCGCGCTGCTTGTCGCCGTCCGCGAAAGCGCCGTGGCAATCGGCGCATCCGCTGCTGCGCCAGGTCATCAGGCCAGCCTTCACCCGCTCATCGCTCTGCGTGTGCGCGGCGCTCGCCTGCACCAGAAAGCCGATCGCGAGCAACGGCGCGGCGCAACGCCGGAAAAAAAAGTGATCGCGATCGAGATTAGGTCCTGAGTACTTCTTCATGTCTTCCTCCGGTTGGGAACAGCGCATTCGCAGTGCAGCGTGTTTGCGGCCTGTAACCTTCAAACGATCTCCGCGCCTCGAATCTCATAATACCCCGAATGCCATGATAGAAGTCCGCGCCCGAAGAGAGCAATTTCTGCATGCGCGATCCCGCCGCCGCGGCGCGCCAGTCAGCAGGTCACGCTCCCGGCCTCTTCGAATGCCCGGTATGTGTTTCGTCCATTGCGTCCCGGCACCATCGATAGAAAGCGTCATAGAGCGTCATTCCGGCTTCAAGCTGCGCGAGGTCGTCGGCATACATGCGTGACAGGCCGAGCGAAGCAGCGAGCAAGCCCGCGACCTGCGGCGCGAGGTCCATGCGGCCGGTGTCCGCCCCGCGCACGATTGCTGCAAGGCGAAGCAGCGGCTCGGTCGTAAGACCGAACTCCTCCACCATCACGTCGAAGGTGCAGGCGTCGCCGCGGTGACCCCAGAACACGCCTTCGACGTCGAAGGGGGTGGCGGAAAAGCGCTCCGCGACGCCTTCCACTTCCGCGGGGGCGACGAACAGAAACACGGCGCGGGGGTCGATGAAACGACGGATCAGCCATGGACAGGCGATGCGATCGACCTTGGGTCGCGCCCGCGTCACCCAGACGGTGCGCTTCTCTGCGTCGGGCGGCGGCATTCTGGTGGTTTTGACCAGGGGGAGACCGGCCTTGCGCCAACCCTCGAAGCCGTGTTCAAGCGTCTCGGCAGAAACGCCGCCGTGACGCATCCAGGCCGCCGCGCCTTCGCTGAGCTTGGCGCCGCGCTGGCAGATCGCAATAGCGGAACGGCCGGTAAATTCACCCCTCCATGCAGCAACATCGGCGTGGGACCGGCGCATCGAACCTGGAATCAGGCGCGGATCGGCTTTGTAATCCTCATCGGTGCGAACATCGATCAAAGCGGGGCAATGGGGGGTGCCGATCAGTCGGGCAAGCTTGTCGACGGAAATCGCGTTTATCGAGGGCATGGGTGCGTCCGTGCGTTGTGAGCGGGACGCGATTCTTCAGCATGTCGCCTCGTGGGGAGATCGCCGTCCCCATCGGCCGCGAAACTAAGCACAGAGAGCGGATTGTCAAGTGCAAGGCTTCAACGACCTCGGCAGGCCGAGCACGTGCTCGGCCAAGCCTCGTAGCCCGGATTGAGTGAAGCGAAAGCCGGGGGCGACTTAGCCACGCCGCGATGCCGGCCCCCGTTTTCGCCGCGCTCAACCCGGGCTGGCCTGCGCGATGCGGCGCGAGCATGTTGCGGCGATTTCGCGCGACGCGATTGACTTCATCCGGGGCCGGGCGTTTTGTTGCAGAGCGGGGCAAAATAATTTGGAACGTCCTGAAAAATGAAAATAGCAGTGCTCCCCGGAGACGATATCGGCCCTGAGATCACGGATGCGACCCTGGCGGTGTTGGAAGCTGCCGACCGGCGTTTTGATCTCGATCTTATCTTTGATATCGCCGAGGTCGGCATGGCGGCACACCGCCGTACCGGCACAACGCTGCCGCCGGCCGCAATGGAGGCCGCCCGCAGCGCCGACGGCATCATCCTGGGCCCGTGCGGCGTCTCGGCTTATCCGCCGGAGAGCGACGGCGGCGTCAATGTGCCGCGCACCATCCGCAAGACGTTTGATCTCTACGCGAATATCCGGCCCGCTCGGTCGCGGCCGCCGCTGCCGCGTGCAGTTCCCGGTCTCGACTGCCTGATTGTGCGAGAAAACACCGAGGGCTTCTATGCCGATCGGTCGCTGTTCCAGGGGCCGGGCGAGTTCATGCCGACGGCAGACTGCGCACTGTCGTTTCGCAAGATCACCGCACAGGCGTCTCGCCGCATCGCCAGAGTGGCGTTCGAAGCCGCCCGGCACCGGCGCGGGCGGATCACGGTGGTCGGCAAGCGCCACGTCCTGCCGCTGACTGATGGCCTCTTCTTCAATGAGGTCAAGAACGAAGCCCTGCTGCATCCGAGCGTGACATGGCGTGAGATGGACATCGATGCGATGGCGGCCGATCTCTACACACGGCCCGGCGATCATGACGTGATCCTGACGACCAACATGTTCGGCGACATGCTTTCCAACGAGGCGCTGGCCCTGTCGGGCAGCCTCGGCCTCGCCGGGTCTCTGAACATGGGCGAATGCCACGCCGCCGCCAATGCGGGCCATGGCTCCGCGCCCGACATCGCCGGCCGCGGCGCCGCCAACCCCACTGGACTCATGCTTTCGGCGGCAATGCTGCTGCGCTGGCTCGGCGAGCGGCATCAGCTTCGCGAGTTTGTCCACGCAGCCACAAGCGTCGAGGCAGCCGCCGACGCTGCCATGCTCGACCCGGGGAGCCGCACCGCCGACCTCGGCGGCAGCGCCAAGACACAGGCCTTCACGAAGGCGGTGATCCGGGCGATGCGGGAGTGAGATTTCGCGCCTTTGCCGGAGTCGCCGCTGCGGGCGCGCCGGATGGCCGAGAAAGCAGCAAGGCGTCACGTTTTCGGGAGCGAAGGCGAATTGATCCGCAAGTTGCGGAATGGTTCACGGGCGGGCGATCGACCCTTCAGCGCCGGGAGAACCTGTGCTACGAATGTTGCGCATCACACTCATACCGAGCAAGCTCGCGAGCGGCTTCGGCCCAGAGCGCCGCGATCCGCGGGCATCGGCAACGACAAATGATCACGGAGGCCGCCTATCATGGATCAGATCAGACGCAATATCTTGGCGACAGGCGCTGCGGCGACGGCGCTGGCCGCCGCGCCGCAAGTGTTTGCTCAACAGGGCGGGCAAGGAGGAGCTGCCATGTCCTTCTACGAAAGAGGTCCCGTTCGCATCCGCTATGAAGTCGCCGGTTCCGGCTTCCCGTTGTTGATCATTCCCGGCGGCGGATTGAACTCGACGATCGCCGCCCTGGCCCGCGGGCCGTTTGACCCGATCGCAGAGTTCAAGGGGGAGTACCGCTGCATCGCGGCTGACCTGCGCAACGCCAATGACGGCCAGTCCTCCGGCCCTCTGGAGATCGACCGGCCGTGGGATTCCTACACCGATGACCACATCGGCCTGATGGACCATTTGGGCATCAGCAAGTTCATGGTGATGGGCTTCTGTATCGGCGGGCCCTTCGTGTGGAACCTCTTGAAGCGGGCGCCCGATCGCGTTGTGGCCGCCGTGCTGGCGCAGCCCTCAGGGTCGCGCCCGGAGGCGCGCGACCTATTCTACGAAGGCAACATGAAGACGTGGGGCCCGGCGCTGGTGGCGAGACGGCCCGACCTCACCATGGAGATGGTCGACAAGTTCCTGACCAAGATGTACCGGACCAACCCCGATTTCGTCTTCACGGTGACGCGCGATTTCGTGCGCAACTGCCAGACGCCGGTGCTGATCCTGCCGGATGATATTCCGGCGCATCCATACGCCGTCGCCATGGAAGCCGCGATGCTCGCGCCGAACGCCGAAGTGAGCATGTTCCCGTGGAAGGAGCCCAAGGAGCGGATTCCGTTGGCGGTGCGCCAGATACGTTCATTCCTGCGGGCGCATCGGCCTGCGGCCGTCTAGGCGCATCGTGAGCTTTGGCGCGCGTATTCGGCTCGACTGAACCAAGAACGAACGACTCGACACTAAGAGCCTGATAAAGAACACGGAGCCGCCGCCGCCATGGAAAAGCGCCTGACCGGCCGCATCGCACCGGAACGCATACGCCTGCTGAAGACTCCACGCCCTCCGGAGGGGGCGATCGAACGCTTCCTGGCGATCGGCGACCCCTCCGGGTTGGTCTCCGACGCGATGGACGAATTGGGTATTCCGCCCGGCGTGATCGGGGCGTCGGTGCTTAAGCCGACAATTCCCGGCACCACCATCGTGGGGCCGGCTCTCACGGTGCGCAACGTGCTGCAGCGGATCGACGCGCTCGACGGCGCCCGCAACCACGTCAATCGCATGGCCGAGTTCGAGGCCCATAATCTCGCGAGTCCGGGCGACGTGTTGGTGATCCAGGGCGTCGCCAATGTGTCCAATATGGGCGGGATCTCCGCCCTGACCGGCAAGCGCCAGGGCGAGGCCGGCGCGATCGTGATGGGAGGCATCCGCGACATCGCCCATTCGCGCGTGGTCGGCTATCCGGTGTGGTCGAGCGAAGTCACCTCGGTCACCGGCAAATGGCGGCTCGAGACGGTCGAGATCAACGGCGTGGTCGAGATCGGCGAGGTGCGGGTGGAGCCCGGCGATCTCGTCGTCGCCGACGACAGCGGCGTCTGCTTCATTCCGCGCGACTGCATCCTCGAAGTGATCGAGCTGGTCGAAAAAAAGACGAAGGCGGAGGAGATCCGGTGCAAGGCGATTGTCGGCGGCGCTGCGGTGCCCGACATCTCGCGATCGACCTACGGGGAAGAAAAGGACGTGTAGGGCGGGCAAAGGCGCCCGGTACAACCGATGGCCCTTATGCACCGGCCTGGCGCGCCTTTGCCCACGCAGTCCGCGACTTGCTTCTGTTCAGCAATGGGCGCCGGCAGACCGCGTGGGCAAAGGCGGAATGCAAGTTGGTGCCAATACCGCCAACGCCCCGGCCGCCTCTGCACGCCCTACGCGAAACGGATGAGGGACTCCATGGCGAAATACGTGGTCGCGCGGGCGCGCGATATCGCGCCTGGAGGGCGCAAGCTTGTCGAGGCCAAGGGGCGCAAGCTCGTCATCTTCAATCTTAGCGGCGAGTTCTTTGCCGTGTCGGATCGCTGCCCGCACCAGGGCGGCCCGCTGTCCAAAGGCAAGCTCACGGGCTTCGTATCGTCGAGCGAGCCCGGCCAATATTGCTATTCGCGCAAGGGCGAGGTGATCCGCTGTCCCTGGCACTCGTGGGAGTACGACGTTCGGACCGGTAAATCCTGGTGCGACCCGCGCCGGACTCAGGCGCGCCGCTTCGAGGTCAACATCGAGACCGGCGCCCGGCTGGCGGAAGGCCCCTACGTGGCGGAGACGTTTGCGGTAAGCGTCGAGGATGAGTATCTCGTGGTGACGCTTTGAGCGTCTATGCTGCGCCGTCACCCATCTTCCTCGTGAAGCAGAACCAGAAATCCCGACAGCCCCCCGGCGGCGATCGGCAGCCAGGCAGCCAATAACGGATAAAGCAATTCCGCCTTGCTCAAGTCCTCGGTCACCTTGGACAGCACGTAGATCGCAAACCCCGCCGCGACGCCGGCGAGGATTCGCTGAGGCACCCCGCCGAACCTGAATGCCCGCAGGCTGACCGACGACGCCAGCAGAATCATTGCGGCGAGCAGGAATGGCCGCGCAATCAGGATTTGGTATTGCACGCGATAGCCCGCCGCTGCGAGGCCGGAGTCCTCCGCAAATCGTATGTAGGTCGGCAGGTGCCAAAATCCGACGGTCTCCGGCGCGGCAAAGCTTTCAGCCACCTGCTCGCGCGTAAGCTTCGTCGGGAGCAAATAGGACTCGAAATCCTGCGGCGGAGTGTTGAGCGCGAAAACCCGCCCATGTGTCAATTGCCACGCGCCGGGTTGCAATTCCGCATCCTGGGCTTCGATGCGTTCCTTGAACTCGCCGGCCGAGTTGAACGTGAATACCGTGATGGTGGTCAGCTTGAGCCCTTGCTCGCGGCTCTGCCGCGCATGAAGGATTGACTCGCCGTCGCCGCCGCGCTGGCGCACCCAGTAGCCGCTCTCGTAGCCCTCCAGTGCTGTTGCGCTCTGACCGAAGATTTTCGCTTCGATGCGCTTGGATGCTTCGCGTAGAGAGGCGGAGACCGGATTATAGACCAGAGTGCCGATCGCTCCGAGCACGATGGCGACCAGCATCGCCGGAGCGATGATCTGCCAAACCGACATTCCAGCGCCGCGCGCCACGACAAGTTCCATGCGACGGGACAGGCTGAAGAAGCAGGTCATCGCGCCGACCAGCACGCTGAACGGCAGCAGGCGTTCCATGATCTGCGGCACACGGTAGATCGACATCAGCAGCAACTGGGACGTCGGCGCATTTGGAACGTCGCTGGCCTTTCGCATGACGTCGATATAATCGACGAACGCCACCAGCACGAATACCCCGGCGAACACTCCGGCTACAGCCAGGAAAAAACGCCACGCGAAGTAGCGCGACAGCGTCATCGAGCTCATGTCGATCCTTTGTCGTCGGCGCCCGACCTATCCTACGGGGAAAGTGGGGCGAGGCAACTGCGCTTACGCTCACCGCGTCCCATAGGCCCGGTCGCCAGCGTCGCCAAGGCCCGGAACGATAAAGGCGTCGTCGTCGAGCCGCTCGTCGATCGCTGCCGTCCAAACATGCACGTCGGGATGAATGCCGCGCAGGCGTTCGATCGCGGTCGGGACGGTGATGAGGCAAACGTATCGGATGTCGCGCGCCCCTCGCTCCTTGAGCCGATCAACGGCGGCGACGGCTGTATTCGCGGTCGCGATCACGGGCGCGACAACGACGACCAGCCGCTCCGCCACGTCGACGGGCGCTTTGAAAAAGTATTCCACCGCCACAAGCGTGTCAGGATCGCGATAGAGCCCGATATGGGAGACGCGCGCCGATGGGACCAATTCCAGCATGCCTTCGACAAAGGCCATGCCGGCGCGCAGGATCGGCGCGAAGACGAGCTTCTTGCCGGCAATCCGTGGAGCCATCATGCGCGCCATCGGGGTGTCGATTTCGACGAGACCGAGCGGGAGGTCGCGCGTGACTTCATAGCACATCAGAATGCCGAGTTCGCGGCAGAGTTCGCGGAACGACTTGGTCGACCGGTTCTTGTCGCGCAGCAATGTGAGCTTGTGCTGAACCAGCGGATGCTGGACGATCGTCACGCCTTCCATCAGAACACCTGACCCCGTGGCTCGAAATTTTCAATTAGAACACGGTCCCGTCGCTCGTCACGCGCAGCGGCGGTGAGCCGTCGCCTCGTAGCGTTCGGGCGATGGCTCGTCCAGCCGCCCATGTCCCGCCCTGGAGAATTTTCCCCAACGGTAACTGCCGGGCGTCGCGCCCCAGACGCTGCCGGACAAGGGGGGCCAGCCGGTCGAGCAATGCTACGGTGAGCGCGCGCCATTCGACGACCAGCATGGAGCCCACTTCATGCGTGCGCTCGGCGTGCGCTTGGTCGCGCAAGGCAAGTGCGCCGGTATCCATGAGGAGGCCGCCGTTGCGGTATTCCGCCAGGCCGGTCAGCCCGTCGATTTCAGTGACCACAATTCCAGCTCGCCCCATTGGCTCGATGAGCGAATAGGTGAGCCATTGAGAGAGCTTGTGGAACGGCAGGAGTTGATCCGTCGCATCGCCAGTTTTGATGACCGGGTGCCGCCAGCAATCCCCGAGGGGGATGCCGCCGAGTTGGAGCCGCCCTGGCCAGACCGAGCCGAAATGCTTCAGCACTTCCGTCAGGATGGCGGGGGCAGCGATTTGTCCGCCGGTTGCGAGACTTGCGAGATGATCGAACAGCCCGCCGGGCCGGGGTTCATCGTTCCTCGCGAAAACGGACGGCGCATCCGATACGAGGCGGCCCAGGCGGCGCAGCAGGTCTGCGCGCCCATCGATCCCAAGCAGCGGATTGTCGGGTCCGGCCTGGAAGCCCTTGGCGAGCGCGATAGGGTTGAGTTCCTCAAGCTTTTTGGCGTCAGCGCGCAGGCTGTCGCTTGATTTCGCGGAAAACAGCCCGCCGCAGAACATCGCGAGGGTCGCGAGCGCAAGGCCTTCCGACCGGGCGATATTGCGGCCCGTTGCGATGTCGCGATAGCGCCACGCCGGACCAGCGCCGGCGTCGAGCAGCACGCTGATGATGGCAAGATCGAATTCCGCCCGCGCCCGCGCCGCCGCGGATGGCCAGTGCGCCGCTGCGGCAATCGGCAGCCAACGATCGTCGCCGTCGATCGCGAAGTGGCGCCAGCGCGAATGGAAGGGAATTTCCAGCGACGGGTAGGCTCTGCGGGTGATCGCGACTGCGACATCGGCCGCCTGTTCCAGGCGATCCAAATCCACGCGAAAATATTCGAGCCGGTCGGCGAGGCCCGCCTCCAGCACCAAGTTCGCGCGCTCGCGCACCGCGGCTGCGGTCAGCAGGGAAAGCGCCGCGGGAGTGTCGGAACGCACGCCTAAGATCAATACTTCTCGAGCGGCCGGCCGACCGGGTCGGTCAAGTCCGGCGGGGGAGCCGGCGAGTAATAGCCGGCGGCACGCTTGGCGCTGATCTCGACCTGAGCGTCCGGCGGCACCAACTCGGGGGGAATCGGAATCCGTTCCACGATCTCGATGCCTTGTGACGCCAGCGCATTGTACTTCATGTCGCTCATCGACACGAAGCGGTCGAGCCGCCGCAAGCCGAGCCAATGGATCGGATCGGGCATCAGTTGCTGGAACCGGGCGTCCTGCACCCCCGCGACGCATTCAGTGCGTTCAAAATAGGTAGAGGCCTGATCGCCGCCCTCCTGGCGCTTGCGCGCGTTGTAGACCAGGAACTTGGTGACCTCGCCAAGCGCGCGCCCCTCTTTCCGATTGTAGACGATGACGCCGAGCCCGCCAGCCTGGGCCGAACGGGCGCATTCTTCGATCCCGTGGATCAGATAGGGCCGGCAGGTGCAGATGTCTGAGCCGAATACGTCGGAACCATTGCATTCATCGTGCACGCGGCAGGTGATCTTCGTGCGCGGATCGGCGAGTTTCTCGACATCGCCGAACAGGTAGACGGTGGTCCCGCCGATCGGCGGCAGGAACACGCGCATGTCGGGACGCGTCACCAGTTCGGGGAACATGCCCGCGGTCTGCTCGAATAAGGCGCGCCGGAGTCTGGTCTCGGTGGTACCGAATCGCTCTGCGATGCCCGGCAGATACCAGACCGGATCGATGGCGATCTTCACCACCGAGAGGCTGCCCCCCTCAATGATGTACTTTCCGTCGGGCTTCAAGCGCCGGGCGCGGATTGCGTCCCGCATTTCAGCGAGATCAAGCCGCGCGCGGGTGATCGCAATCGTGGGGCGAATATCCTCGCCGCCGGAGATTTGCGCCTTGAATGTCGTGGCGACGAGATGCCCCCAGGGATCGAGCGAGACAATGCGCCCCGGCTCCGACCACTGCGGAAACGGACCGATCGTGGCGGCCGGGTAGGTGTTCGTCAGATCGGGACGGCGGATCGGATCGAGCACGCCCGCCGAGACCGCGAGCGCACGATAAAGCGCATAGGAGCCGCCATGGGTGCCGATGACGTTGCGGTGCTGCGGCTGGGACACTGTCGCAACAATGGGCCCACGCGCCTGGGGATCGGGGGCGCCCCAACGGATCGGGAAACGCGACTTGCCGCCCGGCTCCGGATGGGACGTGAGGCGAATGTGATCGGTTCGATTGGAGTTCATAGCGGATCCGCCATCGAAAAACGCCATGGCGCCCGCCCGCAGGCAGGCCGGTTGGTGTCCTTGGTTCGCGAAAGAGCGGTGCCGGATCGGCGTAAACGATGCGTTTAATACCGCGCCATTATCAAATATAGCGAACCACCTCGGGGATCGCCACCCCCTGGGGTGCGTCGGCGGCGCTGTCTAACTCAGAGACCATGTAGGAGGCCGCGGGGCGCGCCGACGGCCGGGGCGCCGAAAGCAAGCCGCCGGGCTGGCAAACCGCGCCGGATGACGCACCAGCGGGCTTCGTAGGGCGCGGCATGAATACGGTCCTTGACGGACGATCCCGGTGCGGTTACCTCTACAGGTAACTGGGGAGCTATGGGGGGTCTGGCGGAAGCTGGTAGACGCGGCGCCCTGGAAAGGCGTTGAGATGGAATCTCGTGTCGGTTCGAATCCGACGGCCCCCACCACTCAACGTTTTACCAGTTTGGGAGTTATAGGCTACATCGGTCTCACAGGCTCGAAACGATCGGTTCGGTTGAGATTCCATCGCCACGTTTCGGGTTTCCAACACCGATGCAATTGAGACGACAGACTATGGCGCGGGAAGGCTGAGAGATACCGCGCCACACTAACCCCCAGCGGTGCTGTAGAGCGCCGCAGGCCAAGCACCGCGAGAAACCCGTAACCCCCAAGCGAGCCTATCCCCGGCCTGCCGGGGATAAAAGCAGGAGTCGGCTACATCGGTCTCACAGGCTCGAAAAAGCAAAACCCCCGCCTTTCAGCGGCGGTTTTCGTTTCTCGATCGAGATCGCGCCGCCCCTATCCGCGCAGCACCCACGCTACCAGATGGTACGCGCCCTTCGAGAATGAGCCACGCCGTTAGCGGAGCGCGGGCGTCCCGCCCGCTCTTCTACGTGGTGCTAACGAGCGCGTTGGTGCCAACGAGCCGGCGAGAGGCCCGCGCTCCCGGCACTTCTTGGACTTGCGCTGCGGCCTCGATCGCATTGCGGAGAGCACGCAGAGCTTGCGGCACGCCTTGCCGGGTCACGGCGGATATTATCAGCGGCTCAGCCTTGGCGGCGCGCTTGAGCCTTCTCGTCTGCTCCGCGAGCTGCCCGGGTGTCAGGGCGTCGGCTTTGTTGAGAGCGACGATCTCGCGTTTGTCGGCCAAGCCGTGGCCATAAGCCATGAGTTCTCTACGCACGATTTCGTAGGCCTTGCCGGCATCCTCACAAGCGCCGTCGATCAGATGCAGGAGCACGCGGCAGCGCTCCACATGGCCAAGAAAGCGATCGCCGAGCCCGGCGCCTTCATGGGCGCCTTCGATCAGGCCAGGGATGTCCGCCAGGACGAATTCGCGGCCGTCGACCGAGACGACGCCGAGTTGCGGATGCAGTGTCGTGAAGGGATAATCAGCAATCTTTGGCTTGGCGGCGCTCACGCTCGCAAGGAAGGTGGACTTTCCGGCGTTGGGCAAACCCACAAGCCCGGCGTCGGCAATCAGCTTGAGGCGCAGCCAGACGGTGCGTTCCTCGCCCGGAAGACCCGGATTGGCATGGCGCGGCGCCCGGTTGGTGGACGATTTAAAATGCGCATTGCCAAAGCCGCCATTGCCGCCCTTGGCGAGAACGGCCCGATCGCCGACCTCGGTGAGGTCGGCGAGGAGCGTTTCATTGTCTTCGTCGAAGATCTGCGTGCCTTTCGGCACCTTGAGGACGACATCGGCTCCGGCCGCGCCGGACCGGTTCTTGCCCATGCCGTGGCCGCCGGTTTTCGCCTTGAAATGCTGTTGGTAGCGATAATCGATCAAGGTATTCAACCCATCGACACATTCGGCGATCACGTCGCCGCCGCGGCCGCCGTCGCCGCCGTCCGGGCCGCCGAACTCGATGAACTTCTCGCGCCGAAACGAGACGCAACCCGCCCCGCCATTGCCCGAGCGGATGTAGACCTTGGCCTGGTCAAGGAACTTCATGGGCGCTCCAACCGAAACCGGTCAACCGGCACCGACGAGCTGATGGCGCGGATGCGGCACAGGCCGACGCCAGTCCACTCGAAACCGCATTTCTCCAGCACCCGGCGCGAGGCCGGATTGCTGACCCGCGCGCTCGCCGCGAGGACCTTGTAACCGAGGTCGCGGAAGGCGTGATCGATCAGGCCACTGGCGGCTTCGGTCGCGTAGCCGCAGCCCCAGAACGGCACGCCGATCCAATAGCCAAGCTCCATCCCGTCAAGGCCGCAGGCGCCGATCACCTCTCCGCCGATCGTAATCACAAAGACGCCAGATTGCGAAATCGCGGCGCCGATCCATTGCTGAGCATCGTCGATCCCATAAGGATGCGGAATGCGAGCGGTATTTTCGGCGATGCGGCGGTCGTTAGCGAGCGCAGCCACCTGTTTCGCATCGTCGAAGCGCGGCGCACGCAACACCAGCCGCCTGGTCTTGAGGACCGCGATACCTTCCAACTGGGCCGCGACCTTGGCTCGATCAAGCAACGTCATGGTCGGTTCCTTAGGGTCTCGAGAAAGCTGCTCGAAATGCAAGAGGGGGAGCCGGCTCGCCGTCTCCCCCATCTCGGAAACCTCTGGATTCCAACCTCTAGGTTCCGCCGGTTCGACTGGCGTGCCGGCGGACTTCGGTATGATCCGCCGGTTACTCGGCCGCAGACTCCATCGGTACGACGTCCACCGGCACGACAGAGACGTAGGTTCGTCCCCTCGCTTTGGTGCGGTACGTCACGCGCCCGTCAATCAAGGCAAACAACGTATAGTCCCGGCCCAAGCCAACGTTTTCGCCCGGATGCCATTTGGTGCCGCGCTGCCGCACGATAATATTGCCGGCACGACACGGCTCGCCGCCGAACAGTTTGACGCCGAGGCGCTGGCCCGGGGAATCGCGGCCGTTGCGCGAGGATCCGCCTGCTTTCTTATGCGCCATGGTGATCTTCCTTCTTCAACCAAACCACTATAACGAAACCCCGCCCGGCGAGTTCGATGCACCGGCACCCGTCATCTGGCTCGTCCCCCTCCCTACATCTCGCCGCAAGCCGGGAGGTCGCGAGGAGGACACGTCTATCTACGCATCCACCGCCGCCGATATCAAGTCTGTGCTTCCGTCGCGCCTGCCTCGGGGCCCGGCGCCGGCTCACGCCGCGGCCGGGGCGGCGGGGTTGGCGATGGCTTGCGGCCTTCGGTCAGGATCTCGGTAATCCGAACCAGGGAGAATTGCTGGCGATGCCCGCGCTTGCGCCGCGAATTCTTGCGGCGGCGCTTCTTGAAGGCGATCACCTTCTCCCCGCGCACATGCTCAAGCACTTCGGCGCCGACTGTGGCGCCCGCAACGGTAGGCGTGCCAAGCAGGGTTTGCTCGCCGCCGACCACCAGAACTTCGCCGAACTCGACAACGGCGCCGGGTGCAGCTTCGAGCCGGTCGACCCGAAGCACGTCCTCGGCGGCAACGCGATACTGCTTGCCGCCCGTTTTGATGACCGCGAACATGTTTCTGGCCCTCGTGTTCGTGCGCGATACTCAGGCTCGAGGGCCCGGACCGGCTTCTTGCGATCGTGATTTAGGTTGTTGCGGGAACCAGCCCCTCCAGAGAGGGACATGCCACAACAAAAACGCGCGGGCTGCAAAATGGGCCCCGTGACGGCATCGCTTATGGCGGCTCACGGCTTTCGTGTCAACCATGCCCCAGCATGGGCAGCCTGGGAGCCTGGGCGGATGGTTGAGCGATAGCGAAACCATCCTCGGCGTTCACAGCGGCGAGTCCGACGGGGTTTCGCTGCGCTCGACCCTCCCTACGCTCGGTCAACTCAAGCCGACCCGGCCGTGAAACTGCCCGGCTTTGCGGAACCGCCACAGATAGGTTGGCGCCACCGCGGCAATAGATTGCGGCGTGATTCCAAGCCCTTCGAGGGTGCGGCCGTCGGCGCGGGCGGCTTCCGACACGACATTGTCGTAGCGCAGCAGCTCGACCTGGTCGCGGGTCAAAAGCGGCCGGGAGAGGAACCGCAACGGCAGCTTGGAGACAAGTTCAAAAACGGCAGCCTGCAGCTTGGCAATTCCAAACGGCAGCGGCAGGAGCAGCCGGCGTCGTTCGATGGTCGCCAGCACGAATTGCATCAGCTCCCTGAAAGTGAAGACTTCCGGCCCGCCGAGTTCGTAGATCGCGCCGGGTCTGGTCTCCCCGTCGACAGCTTTTGCGATCGCCTCCGCAACATCGCCGGCAAAAGCCGGCTGAAACCGCGTATGTCCGCCGCCAACCAGCGGCAAGACCGGCGACAGGCGGGCGATGCCGGCAAACCGGTTAAAAAAATCGTCATTGGGGCCGAACAGGATCGAGGGTCGAAAAATTGTAGCGCCCGGGGTTGCGGCCAAAACGAGTTGCTCGCCGCGCCACTTTGCCCTCGCATAGGCGGCCGTCGAATTCTCGTCGGCGCCGATGGCGGAGACGTGGACCATGCGGGCGTCGTGCGCGGCCGCCGCCAAGGCAATTCCTTCGGCGCCAAAGCTCTGCACCGCGTCGAAGCGCTGGCGGCCGGACTCGAAAAGGATGCCGACCAGGTTGATGACCACATCGCAGCCCCGCACCGCCGCTGCGACCGACGGTCGATGGCGGACATTGGCCTGGACGGCGTGAATCTGGCCGACGCGGCCAAGCGGCTGCAGATGGCCGGCAAGGTCCGGGCGGCGCACAGCGACGCGGACGCGATACTGCCGCTTGGCCAGCGCCCGCACGACGTGCCGGCCGAGAAACCCCGATCCGCCGAAGACTGCCACGAGGGTTTCCGCATTTGGTTTTGGGGTCATCGCCGGCCTGCCTCATCGGCGTCTTAACGCCACGCCTACCCCTCCCCTCCATGCGGGGCACGTGGAGAGAGGAACGCTCGGCGAAATAGCGGATCGGTCTGCCGGTGTACAGGGCCATCCGGTGCTGCCCGCGGGCGCCCACCACCCCCGCACACCGTCCTGCGCGGGCTCCTCGACAGGGGCCGCATCTGATCAAGTCGTCCGGCGCCTATTCGAACAGAGAACCCTGTTTGATTAAGGCTTGGCGGGATATCGCAAGCTCGTCCCGTCTGGCCCATCATTCCACGGTGATCCTCGCCGACGCTTTCTCAACTTGCCCGTTGTCGTCGGTCCAGCGGAACTCCAGGGTTCCGGTTTCCGTCGCCACGGTGAAGAAGGTGATGAACGGATTAGCCGCGATGGCCTGATGCAGGTCGGCGCGGAAAATCTCTGTCCCGTTGTAGCTGCACACGAACAGATTGATGATGTCGCGGGGTATCGGGGCCCCGGTCTCGTCGCGCCGATATCCGGTTTCCATCACATGCGAGATCAGCGTCTTGATCTCGATGATCTGGCCGCGCTTGGCCTTGGGCGGAACGTTGATGAGGGTGCGGGCCATGTCAGTTGTACTCCAGGCAGGCCGCGATGGTGACGATCACTTCGACGGTGTCGGACCACAGCGAGCCGTCGCTCAACTCCGCGATGGCGACGACATTTTGCGAATCCGCAAGACGGATGCGGGTCGAGAACGCCGCCTTGCCGGCGCGCGGGCCGAGATGCACCGAGATAATGTCGGGCTGCGGATTCTTCTCGTTGAAGACGTGGATCGCCTTCACGTAATCCGTCTCCGTCATCGGACTTTCGACCGAAACCGACATCGCAATGGTATTGCCGTTTTCGACCAACGGCGGAATGTCGAGCGCGACCTTGCCTTTGCGCACAGGCGACTCGCCGATCACGCGGTGAATTGCGGCTTTCATCATTTCGGGAGTCGCCTCGGCGCGCCGAACCAGCAGAGTGGCCGACGCCGCCGCGCCCGCAACTCCGATCAATACGGCCCGCCTTGTGACGGGAGACAGGCTTTCGCCGGTCATCGAATCCTCCTCGCTCACTTAAGCGTCATCAGAAACGCCACCACATCCTCGATCTGCTCCGCCGTGAGCACGGTTTTCCCGCGAAATGCCGGCGCAACCCTTATCAGCCCATCCACTCGGTAATAGGCCGGCATGATGGTGTCGGGGTTTAATCTACGTGGGTCGACGATACGCAATCTCAACTCGCCTTCCGTGTTGCGCGAGGCGACGCCCTTAAGATCGGGCCCAATGGTGCCTTGGAATTTCTCCTCCGGCAACGGCGCCGAATGGCATAGCAGGCACAACCCGGTTTGCCGGCTCGCCACAATGGCTTTTCCCCGCACTGGATCGCCCGGCTGCCCGGTAAGCGACTCCGGGATGGCGTCGCCGACAATCACATAGGGGGGCAAAACCTCGGCATTTGCGAAGGGAAGTCCAACTGTTGCAGCAACCACAACGGCTAGCGCTCCAGCCGCGATCGCACCGCGGGCACAACGAGCCTCGCGCAGGATCCCCTCCCCGTTTGCGGCGTTTGCGGGGATGGGGCAGGGAGCGGGCCCCTGCCGTAGTCCCATACCCCGCGGAGCCTGTCCCCTCCCTGACCCTCTGCAAGCGAGGGAGCGGAACCATCGCGTGAGGGAAGATGGGCGCTCAACCGAAAATCTCGGACGTGATGGCGTTGAACCAACCATTGGCAAACTTTGCTTCCTGGCTTCGGAACATACGCGGCGCATCCGCCGGGCTGACGCCGCCGGCGCCTTCGACCTCAAGCCATTGGCCGTTTACGGGGTGATAGACGCCCACGATCGAAAAGCCGTAATCGGGAGCCGCCAGGCTATAGCAGGTGTTGACGAATTTCGGCGGCGCTGGCCTCTCCCCGAAGACCAGCTTGGCTACTGCGGCAGCGCAAATCTTGGCGACAGCGTTGGCCGCAAAGGCCGATTTTGGCACCGCCCCGGCGATGGCCGCATCACCCAGGACGTGAATTCCGGGCGCCAGGTGGGACTCAAAAGTGACCGGATCGACCGGGCACCAGCCGGTGCGATCGGCAGTCCCGGCCAGCTCCGCGATGCGGCCCGCCTTTTGCGGTGGAATGATGTTTGCGACAGCCGCCTTATAGGTGTCGAAATCCGACGAAACCGTCATGGCTGCGGCGTCGACGCTGGTGGGATTGCCTCCGGACGATACCGGCACCCATTCGAGATTGGGGTAGAGTTCCTGCCATGCATTTTCGAACAGGCGCTGCATCGAGAACGTGTCTTTGGCGTCGAGCACGACCAGCTTGGAACGCGGCTTCCTGGTCTTAAGGTAATACGCAATCAGGCTTGCCCGCTCATAGGAGGCCGGCGGACAACGATAAGGCAGGGCCGGCAGCGCCATTACGACTGTCCCGCCGTCCTCCATAGCTTCGAGCTGGCGCCGCAGCAACAGCGTCTGGTCGCCTGCCTTCCAGGCATGGGGCATCCGTTCTGCGGCCCCCTCGTCGTAGCCCGGCAAGGCGTCAAAGCGCAGGTCGGAGCCGGGCGCCAGGATGAGCCGTTCGTAGCCGAGCTTCGTCCCGTTGCCGAGCGTCACGCTGCGAGCCCGGCCGTCGACGGCGGTCGCCGCCTGGTGCACGACAGCGACGCCGGCCGCAGCGATGCGATCATACCCGAACAGCTGGGCGCGCATGTCGCGCAGCCCGGCAATCACCTCGTTGCTGAAAGGACATGCGGCAAAAATCGGGTTCGGCTCAACCAGGGTAACGTCCAGCCGCGGATCGGCGCGCTTCAGAAAACGAGCGGCTGTAGCGCCTGCAAACCCGCCGCCGACGACCACGATCCTCGGCTGCGAACCCTGGGCGAGCAGCGGGCGAGGAAACAGGGATGCGCTTGCGCCTGCGGCGGCAGTCGTGACGAATTGACGGCGGGTAGGGCGCGTTGCGGTCATGACGGCATCCGCTCACCGCTGCGCGGCGAACCACGCCGCAATCGCCTTGATCTCATCATCGGAAAAACCCTTGGCGATACGGTCCATCACGGTCGCGGGGCGCTGCCCGCCCCGGTAGGCCTGCATGGCGGCCACCATGGCGTCTGTATCCTTCCCGGCCAAGCGCGGTATCGGCGTGTTAGCGTTCGGTCCTTCCGCGTGGCATCCGGTGCACGATGCAGCGCCCGGAGGAGCCTCCGCGGCAGAAGCTGATGTCATGGCTGCGCACGCCAATATGACGACGAAAGCCTGACGCACCCTCATTGCTGTAATGCCCACCCTCCTAAGGGGCAACCTTGTGGTCGCCCGGTTTGCGCACCGCGTCGCTGGCAGCGGGGCGACCACGAGGGTCGCCCCTGCAGCTCGCGTCCAAAGCATGGGGCGGCCGCCCAATCGGCCGCCGCCCAGACCCGTTCAAACGAGGGTCAGGCCCTGGTTCTTCAGCGGGAAGCTGCGATACCGCTTGCCCGTCGCGGCGGTGATGGCGTTGAGCACCGCCGGCGCCGCCACGCAGATGGTCGGCTCGCCAACGCCGCCCCATACGCCGCTGTGCGAGGGCATCACGATCGTCTCGACTTTCGGCATCTGCGCGATGCGCATCATGTCGTAGCTGTCGAAGTTCGTCTGCTCGATGGCGCCGTCTTTGACGGTGCACTCGCCATAGAACAGGCCGGTCAGGCCGTAGACGAACGAGCCTGCGATCTGCCGCTCGATCTGCGCCGGATTGACCGCATAGCCCGGATCGGTCGCGCCAACGATGCGGTGGATCTTCACCTTATTGCCATCGACCGACACTTCGGCGCACGCCGCCACATAGCTCCCGAACGCCATCATCTGGGCCAATCCGCGATAGACGCCCTGGGGCGCCGGTTTGCCCCAACCGGCCTTTTCGGCCACTGCGTTGAGCACCGCGAGGTGCTTTGGATAGGGGCCCATGAGCTTGCGGCGGAACTCCAGCGGGTCGACGCCGGCTTCCTTGGCAAGCTCGTCCATGAAGCTTTCGATGTAGATGGCGTTCTGATTGATGTTGACGCCACGCCAGAATCCGGCCGGCACGTGCGGGTTGCGCATCGCATGATCGATGAGGAGGTTCGGCACATCGTAGCCGAACGCCGTCTCGGCGCCGCCTTTCACGAAACCCTGGAATGTCGCCGGGTCCATGCCGTTCTGCATGCGCCCGGGTGCGACGCTCGCCAGGATCGACTGACCCGAAATGCGGATATGCAGCGCGGTGAGGCTGTTCTTGTCGTCGAAGCCCGCCGTCATCTTGCATTGGGTGATCGGGTGATACCAGCCGTGGGTCATGTCCTCTTCGCGCGTCCACAAGAGCTTCACCGGCGTGCCCGGCATTTCCTTGGCGATAAGGACAGCCTGGCGGACATAGTCGACGGAAGTCGAGCGGCGCCCGAATCCGCCGCCCAGGAACGTCTTGTGGAACTCGCACTTTGCGACCGGCAAGCCGCAAGCCTCCGAGGTCGCCGCCAATCCCTGCTCGCCATCCTGCACCGACGACCACGCCTCGCACTTCTCGGGCGTGTAGAGCACGGTGGCGTTCTGCGGCTCCATGGTGACGTGGTGCTGGTACGGATAGCCGTAGACCGCCTCGACCTTCTTGGCCGCCTTGGCGAGCGCCGCCTTGACGTCGCCGGCCTGGTTGCCGACGAACGCCTGCTCGGCGTCGAGTCCCGCCTTAAGAAAGTCGGCGATCGACGCGCTGGAGACCTTGTCGTTCGGGCTCGCTTCCCATGCGACCGGCAAGGCTTCGAGCGCGGTCTTGGCGTTCCACCAGGTGTCGGCAATGACAGCGACGGCGTTGTCCTCGACCGGCACGACCTTTTTCACGCCCCTCATGGAGGCGACCTTGGCGGCGTCGAAGCTTTTCAATTTGGCGCCGAACACCGGGGCCGCCTTGATGGCGGCGCTGAGCATGCCGGGCAGCCTCACGTCGATGCCGTAGATCGCCTTGCCGGTCACCTTGTCTGGCGTATCCAGGCGCCTGACGCCCTTGCCGATGATCTTCCAGTCCTTCGGATCCTTAAGCTTGATGTCGGCCGGCGGATCAATCTTGGAGGCAGCAGCCGCAACCTTGCCGAAGGTCGTCTTGCGCCCGGATGGCGCATGGGTAATGACGCCGTTTGCGGCCGTGCATTCCGCCGCAGGCACTTTCCATTCATTGGCGGCCGCCGCAATCAGCATCATGCGGGCCGCAGCGCCGCCCTTGCGGACAATCTGCTCGGACGTCCTTATGCCACGGCTGCCCGCCGTGAAGAAATCGCCCCAAACGCGTTTGCGCGCGACGTTCTGGCCCGGCGTCGGGAATTCATACTTGACCTTCGACCATTCGCATTCAAGTTCCTCGGCGACCATCTGGCAGAGGCCTGTCAGCGTGCCTTGGCCCATTTCGGAACGTGCGACCCGGATTGTGACAGTTTCATCGGGGTGCACCACAACCCAGGCATTGACCTCAGACGCCGTTGCCTGCGCCCTGGCTTCGTCCGGGAACGGGATATGGAATCCGAGCGAAAGCCCGGCGGCGGTCGATCCGACCACGAAGCTGCGGCGGTCGAGTTTTGGCATATAGTTCATCGCTGCCTCCCTCACGCGTTCGCGGCTTCGTGGATCGCAGCGCGGACCTGCTGATAGGTGCCGCAACGGCAGATGTTGGTAATCTCCCGATCGATGTCTGCATCGGTCGGTTTCGGCTTTTCCTTCAGCAAGGCCGTAACGGCCATGATCATGCCGCTCTGGCAGTAGCCGCACTGCGGCACGTCGTTGTTGATCCAGGCCTGCTGAACCTTAGTAAGGGCGCCGTTAGCGGCGAGCCCTTCTATGGTGACGATCTCCTTGCCCTCCGCAGCGCTCGCCGGGAACGAGCAGGAGCGGGTCGCAACGCCGTCAATGTGCACCGTGCAGGCGCCGCATTGCGCAATGCCGCAGCCGTATTTGGTGCCGGTCAGTCCGATGTTCTCGCGGATCGCCCACAACAGCGGAGTGTCGGGACCGACATCCACGTCATAGGTCTTTCCATTCACGTTGAGACGAGCCATTCGCAGTTCTCCTTTATGCGACGATCTCAAGCAGGATTTTCGTGCTCTGAGTCCAAGCGTCCCGTCCCCTGGCCCGAGGCACAAAATTGGCGGGCACCATAGCTTGTTTCGAACGACTCCAAAATAACCTCGCGATCAGTCTGTTGGCGCATTGTTCACAGTCACGTGACTGCGTTTGCAGAGATTAAGGCGCCCTGGCCCCGAACACGGCGGCGGCAAATTGCGGATAAACCTCGGCCAATTGTGGCGCGACGACGCGCCGCAGCAATCGCAGCGTCTCGTCGCTGGGCCGCGGCGTGACTTCGACAGTTTCCGGGCAGTCGTAGTCAAAGCCGGTCTGCTCTGCGACTTCTGCAATGCTGTGCCCCGAATGAACGCTTTCCAAGCGAAATCGTCGCCGCTGGCGGTCGAAGGCGAACAGGCAGCGATTGGTCACGAGCGCAATCGGCCCGCCCGGCCGGTGGATATTGGGCGCATTTCCGCCCGGCGCGCTGATGAAGGAGACGTGTGGCACCAGGGTGCGTCTTGAATGCTCCGTGCGAAACAATACGACCTTGGGCACGACATAATAGAGATGCGCCGACCCGAACGAGCCTGGGAAGCGAACGCTCGGCTTGTCATAGTCCCCGATGCCGACAAGGTTGACGTTGCCGTCGCCGTCGATCTCGCCGCCGGAAAGAAAGAACACGTCGATCCGGCCCTGGCCCGCGCAGTCGAACAGCTCGCGTCCGCCATCGGTGAAGAAGTTGTGCTTGCGGCTTTGCAGCAGCGACACATAGGGCACGCCGCCGCCTCTTGCCCGCGCCAGCAGCGCGGCCATGGCGGGAATCGGCGAAGCGTTGCCGACCGCGATGTGCCGCACGTCGCCGATCACGCGGGTGATCACGTCGGCGAGGAGCTCCTCGTCGCGGACGGGAGCCGTGTCGATATTCAGGCAGGCGTGCGATTGCATGTATCGTAGCCCGGATTGAACGCAGCGAAATCCGGGATCCCCCTTTCCCAACGGCGCGGCCGTCCCGGGTTTCACTGACGCTCGACCCGGGCTACAGGCATTCACGCTGCACGGCGCGCATGTACGTATTTCTCGAGATACCGCGTAAACCCCTCGGTTGTCGCAGCCAGGCGAGCGTATTCACCAAGATGCGCCAAATCCGCCCCGTAGTGATCGGGCAGCCCGAGCGGCCAGCAGCCGTTTTCCGCGACCGCGACCGCCTCAATGTAGAAGCCGGGCAGCGTCCCGGCCGCCGCCATCGGATCATCGAGCAAATTGCCATCGACGATTTTCTCAACCGTTACGACTGTCTTGGCGGAGGCGTGCGCCATGGTGGCCAGCTCCCGCTGGCGTCCGATCCAAACATTGCCGGCGCGATCGGCCATGTGGGCGTGGATCAAGGCGACATCGGGACGTATCGCGGGCAGCACAACGATTGGATCATTCGCCCCGAACGGATTGTCGATCACGCGCCAATCCGGCCGATGCGCCAGAAGGTCCGACCCGATAATGCCGCGCAGCGGCATGAAGGGGACGCCCTTCTCGGCGGCCTGGAAGGCAGCGTGCAGGGCCGGGCAGGTCGCGTCCTTGATGCGGATGCCGCCCGATTTCGCCGCGGCTGTGAAGCGCGGGGCCGGGCCGAACTCGCCCAGGCTCACCGCCGACGTTTCCAGCACTGCGACACACCCCGCACCGATCAGGAGATCGGCCTGCAGGCTCGATGTCGGCAGCGTGACGAGGTGCAGATTGCGCACGCCTTTACGGATGAGGGCGCGCGTCGCCTCCATTGGTACGCCGGCGACTTCGCGCGGCGCAGCCAGCATGATCCCATCGCGGATGGGGGCGAGGGCGTCTTCGATGGTCGGGGCAATCAGAGGCAAGGCTGATCTCTCCGAAGTTGGAATAATACCTTCCAGCAGGAATTCGGCACAAGCTGATCCCGCCTTTCGCCCTCACCCCCTCCGACACGCCGCCCAGATCTTCTCCGGCGTCGCCGGCATATCCATATGCGCCGCGGCTGGCACCGCGTCGGCGATCGCATTCATGATGGCAGCGAGCGCTCCGGTGGTGCCGGCCTCGCCGACGCCTTTGACGCCGAGCGGGTTGGTAGTCGCCGGCACGCTATGCTCGGCGGCCGTCAAGGCGGGAACGTCGGCGGCGCGCGGCATCGCATAGTCCATGAACGAGCCCGTCACGAGCTGACCGGCGCGGTCGTAGACGAGATGCTCCAGCAGGGCCTGGCCCAAGCCCTGAACCACAGCGCCGTGCACCTGGCCCTCGACCACCATGTGATCGAGCACGGTGCCGCAATCATCGACCGCCGTATAGGCAACCAGCGCTGTCGCGCCGGTTTCGGGATCGATTTCGACTTCTGCGATATGACAGCCGTTGGGAAAGGTCTGCGGCGTATTGGCGGTGAGCTTGGTGTCGAGCTCCTCGGCGGTTTCGCCGCTCGGCCGGCGATTCTTGGCGCGCGCCGCAAGATCGAACAGGCCGATGCGGCGGTCCGTGCCGGCGACGACGAACGAGCCCCGATCGTAGACGATGTCGGCTTCGGCGGCTTCAAGCGCGTCAGACGCAAGCTTCCTGCCCTTGCGGATCACGGCCTCGGCGGCGCGCACGATCGCGGTGCCGGCCGTGATCGTGGAACGCGACGCCACCGTCGATGCGCTTGCAACCCCAAGATCGCTGTCGCCCTGGCGCATTCTCACGCGGTCGACCGGAATGCCGAGCTCACGCGCTGCGACGCGCGGAAATACGCTCGCGTGAGCCTGACCGGTGGACTGTGAGCCGAGGTGAAGTTCGACCACGCCGTCGCCCGGGAACACCAGGGCCGCACCTTCGGTCGGTATTCCGCCCGCATGCTCAAGGAAGCAGGATATGCCGACGCCGCGCAGCCTCCCACGTTTCGCCGCCTCGCGGCGGCGCTTCGGAAAATCCGCATAGGCGGCAAGCTCAAGGGCCTTGTCATATACGGCCGGGAAATCGCCGCTGTCATAGGTGGTCCCGACCGGCGTGCGGTAGGGCATCGCGGATGAAGGAATAAGGTTGCGCCTGCGGATCTTGTCCGGCGCGATGCCGGTGATCCGCGCCGCCTCCTCCACCAGGCGTTCGAGGAGATAGTTCGCCTCCGGGCGGCCCGCCCCCCGATAGGGCGCGGTCGGCGCCGTATTGGTGAAAACGCACCGCACCCTCACGTCGATGGCGGGGATCGCATACATGGCCGGCAAGCAGCGGGCAAAATTGTTGGTCGCAAGATGAACGCCGACCAGGCCCACATAGGCGCCGAGATTGACGATGCATGAGAGCCGCAATGCGAGGAATTTCCCCCTTTCGTCGAGCGCAAGTTCGCCGTCCGCGAACATGTCGCGCGCCTGGTTGTCGGCAAGGAAAGATTCGCTCCTGCTGGCCATCCAATGAACCGGCCGGCCAAGCAGCTTCGCTGCGACCAGCAGCGCCGGGTATTCCGGATAGATCGGCGATTTCATCCCGAAGGCGCCGCCCACGTCCTCAGTGACCACACGCAGCTTGCCGGGCTCGATCTGCATGGCGGCGGCGAGCGCGTCGCGCAGCACGATCGCACTCTGGGAGCAGACCCGCATGGCGTAGCTCTCGTTCGCTGCATCATAGCTCGCGGTGCCGCCGCGCGGCTCCATGGTGGCAGCGGCGATGCGCTGGTTGAGTTGCGATATGCGGGCCACGCGGGGCGCTGCCGCGATGATCCCCGCAACCTCCTTCTCGTTGGCGCCGTCCGCGAATGGTGGGCACTGCCAATCGATCGCGAGATTTCCGGGCGCCTGCGGCCACAGGAGAGGCGCATTCGGCGCCACCGCCTCGCGCGCGTCGAGGACAGGCTTGAGCTCCTCGTAATCGACATTGACTCGCTCGGCCGCATCCTGGGCGAGCGCCGCTGAGATCGCCACCACCAATGCCACCGGTTCGCCGACATGCACGACCCGCTCATGAGCGAGCGCAGGGCGCGGCGGTTCGGCCAGCGGTGCGCCATTGCGGCCAGTCATCGGGGGGTGTCGCGAGATCGGGCCGACGCCGGCAGCTTTCATGTCCGCCGCCGTAAGCACCGCCAATACCCCATCGGCGGCGCGGGCGGCCGCGGTATCGATGTTGCGGATTTTGCCATGAGCATGGGTTGACCGGACGAAACAGCCATAGACCTGCCCCGGCAGCGGCGCGTCCTCGATAAATCGGCCTTGGCCACGCAAGAGCTGTTCGTCTTCAACCCGCCATGGCGGCTGGCCGCCGGCGGGGATGTTCGCAGAAATCATGTGGCGATATCCGTCGCGATAAGAGTCCCTCCCCCGCTTGCGGGGGAGGGTCGGGGAGGGGGCCTGGCCACGAGTCATTGCCGCGTGCCCCTCCCTAACCCTCGCCCGCAAGCGGGGGAGGGACAGCAAGTGGCCCGCTAACAACATAATTGTTGGTCGAAAGGCAACCCGCTCATGCGGAAACCATCGAGGTTCAAAACATCGGCAAACCGGTATAACGGAGCCGCAGATTCGGAGCAGAGCAGGCGGGTCGCTGCTATGGACAAAAAAAACGGGCGCGAGCCATATATCGGCCGGCCGCTGCCGCGCCTTGAGGACCTGCGGCTTGTCGCCGGGCGCGGACGCTTCACCGACGATTTCACCTTCGATAACCAGGCCTATGCGGGCTTCGTTCGATCGCCCCATCCGCACGCGCACCTCGTGTCGATCGACACCAAAGCCGCAGCTCAGCTCCCCGGAGTAATCGCCGTCTTCACGGCGAACGACTACGCCGCGGCAGGCGGACGCGGCATCGCCCACGTGGCCAATCCGGCCTCGACCTATGACGTGAAGATCAAAGCCTTTACGGGGCCTGGGCGTCAGACGCCGTTCGAGACGCCGCATCTGCCGCTCGCCGCAGATCGGGTGCGATTTGTCGGCGAGCCGGTCGCGCTCGTGATTGCCGAGACGCAAGCCGCAGCGCAGGATGGCGCGGAAAGCGTCGTCGTGCGCTACGAGGTGCTGCCTGCAGTCACAGACTCCGTTGCGGCGCTCGCGCCGGATGCGCCGCAGCTCCATGATGGCCTTCCTGGCAATCTGGCAATCGATACAGCGTTCGGGGACCAGGCGGCTTGCGATGCGGCCTTTGCGGCAGCGCATCTCATCCTCGCAAAGACCTTCCGCAATCAGCGCATCGCCTCCGCCCATATGGAGCCGCGGGCAGCCATCGGCGCCTACAACGAACAGGACGGCGTCTACACGATCCTGACCGGCAGCCAGGGAGCCGTACGGATCAAGAGCACGATCGCAGCCTGCCTTGGCGTTCCGCCGGAGCGCGTTCGCGCCATCACGCACGACGTCGGCGGCGCCTTCGGGCTTCTCAGCAATGTCTATCCCGAACAGGTGATGGTGACCTGGGCGGCGCGCCAGCTCGGGCGCCCGGTGAAGTGGACAGGAGACCGCAGCCAGGCTTTCCTCGCCGACTATCAGGGCCGCGATCTCGTGACCGACGCACGCCTTGCCCTCGCGGCAGATGGCAAAATTCTCGCTCTTGCGATCGAGATGACGGGAAATATCGGCGCGCATCCGGTAACCTATGTTCCGTTGTCCAATGCCTATCGAGTGACCCCGACGGTCTACGACATTCCGGTCGCGACCGTCGCTATCCGCGGCGCGCTCACCAACACGGCGCCGACCGCGCCGTTTCGCGGCGCCGGCCGCCCGGAGGCCACTTTCGTGATCGAGCGGCTCCTTGATATCGCGGCGCGGCGGCTCGGCATCGACCGCATTACGCTGCGGCGGCGCAATCTGATCCGCCGGGCCCAGCTGCCCTACAAGTCGGCGACGGGGCTCGTCTACGACAGCGGAGATTTCCGCGCCAATATGGATGCGGCGGCGAAGCTCGCCGATTGGGAGGGCTTTGCGGGGCGCCGCCGCGAGGCGAGAAGGCGCGGCAGGCTCGCCGGCATTGGCCTTGCGAACTATGTCGAGTGTCCGGTGGGAATGCCGAGCGAGTATGTGCGAGTCACAGTGCGCGAGACCAGCAAAGTCGAGGCGATCGCCGGCACGCAGTCGAGCGGACAGGGGCATGAGACGACCTTCGCGCAAGTACTCGCAGATCAGCTTGGCATCACTCCCGAGCAGGTGAAGCTTGTGACCGGCGACACCGCAGTCGTGCCGGCGGGCGGCGGCAGCCATTCGGATCGCTCCATGCGGCTCGCCGGCACGCTGCTGGTCGAGGCGTCGGGCCGGATTATCGAGCAGGCACGCCGGGTTTTCGCGGCAGTCGCGCGCTGCGCGGAGAGCGATGTGAGCTTCGACGGCGCCTTCTTCGAGTCGCCCCGCTCGAATCGCCGCCTCGACATCTTTGACATTGCGCACGCTGTCGCGACGGATGAGACGCTGCCGCCGGAGCTGCGCGCGCCCCTGACCGGCGAGGCAGGTTTCAGCGGCCGCATTCCGGCCTACCCAACCGGCGCGGCTGTCTGCGAAGTGGAGATCGATCCTGAGACCGGAGCCATGGAGCTCAGGCGCTATTCGTCGATCGACGATTGCGGCCAGCCGATCAACCCGCTGATCCTGCACGGGCAGGTGCATGGCGGCATCGTGCAGGGCGCCGGGCAAGCGCTGTTGGAATGCTTCACGCATAATCCAGCATCCGGACAGGTGCTGACCGGCAGCTTCATGGACTACGCCATGCCGCGCGCGGACATGGCGCCGAGCTTCCGGGTCGAGCTTGCGGAAGACGCGACCAAAAGCAATCCGCTGCGGGTTAAAGGCGGCGGCGAAGCCGGCATTACGCCCGCGCTCGCGGCCATCATGAACGCGGTCGTCGACGCGCTGTCGGTATACGGGATTGAGCACATCGACATGCCGGCCACGCCCGCGCGGGTGTGGGCAGCGATCAGGGCGGCGACCCGCAAGGCAGGATCTGGTTGATGGCCGATAGCAAGCCGATCGGCCTTGGCATCGTCGGCCTCGGCATGGCGGGCGCCGTGATGGTGCGCGCGGCCGCGCGCCACCCGGCCTTCCGAGTAGCCGCCGCAGCGGAGCTTCAGGCCGAGCCGCGCCAAGCGTTTGCGCGGGACTTTGAGGCCAATGTCCATTCGGATATCAGCGGGCTGTGCGATGACCCGACCGTGGACGCCGTCTACATCGCTACGCCGCACCAGTTTCATGCCGAACACGCGACGCTCGCGGCGGCTGCCGGCAAGCACATCATCCTGGAAAAGCCGATGGCCCTGACGCTCGCCGATTGCGACGCCATCATTGCGGCCGTCGAGAAGGCGGGCGTTCACCTCGTGGTCGGCCATACCCACGCCTTCGATCCAACGATCCGCGCCATGCGCGCGATCATCGCGTCAGGCGAGCTGGGCCGCCTCGGCATGATCGCCTCGTGGAACTACACCAATTATCTCTATCGGCCGCGGCGCCCCGAGGAGCTCGACACCACGCGGGGCGGCGGCATCCTGTTCAACCAGGTGCCGCATCAGATCGAAATCGTGCGGCTCCTCGGCGGAGGCCTGGTCAAAAGCGTGCGCGCCCAGGCCGGTGCGCTTGATCCGGCGCGGCCCACCGAAGGCCATGCGGTCGCATTCCTCGCCTTTGAGGACGGCGCCGCGGCGTCGCTGGTTTATGGCGGCTATGATTTCTTCGACAGCGATGAATTGCACGCGTGGATTTCGGAGCGCGGCAGCGCCAAGCAGCCGGCCCACGGCGCCGCACGGCGCGCGCTTCTCACGCGCAGGCACAGCGAGGCGGAGCTGCGCACCTTGAACTACGCCTACGGGGCGGCTGACGACGGCGAGCCTCCCCATCAGCCCCATTTCGGCCTCACCATCGCAACCTGCGCGCGGGGCGAGCTGCGCGGCTCAGTCGATGGTGTCCTGCTCTATGGAATGGACGGCCGGCGGGAGATCGCGCTCCCCGAGGGGCCGCGCTTTGCCGGACGCGGCAATGTCCTTGACGATCTCGCCGCCGCCATTCGCGCCGGTCAGAGGCCGCTGCATGACGGTCGCTGGGGCAAGGCAACGCTCGAAGCTGCGCTCGCCATCCAGACGTCAGCACGGGAGGGACGCGAGGTGATGCTGAAACATCAGGTGGCGGCGTAGGGCATGCCGTTGCCGCCCCTTGTTGTATAATCTGCCGGACAGAAGGATGCCCAGCCATGAACGATCATTTCGCGCCTCAATATGCCGGTCCGGGAGGCCGCAGCGGCGGTGGGCGAGTGCAGCCGCTGGTGCGCGAGAGCCGGGAGAATTTATCCTTCGCGGTCAACCGCGAGGTGTTCGTGTCGCGCGAGATTTTCGAGCGCGAGCAGCGGGCGATATTCGATCGCTGCTGGATCTACCTGGGGCACGCCTCGGAGGTGCGCAATCCGGGGGACTACAAGACGCGTTCCGTCGCGGGCCGGCCGGTGATCTTTTGCCGCGATCGCAGCGGGCAGGTGCACGGCCTGATCAACTCATGCCGCCACCGCGGCGCCATCGTGTGCCGCGAGCGCGAAGGCAATGCGCGCGGCTTCTACTGCATGTATCACGGCTGGACCTACAACACTGACGGCACGCTGCGCGGCGTGCCGGACGAGGCTTCCTATCCGCCGAGCTTCGATAAGGCTGCGATGGGGCTTGCCCACGTGCCGCGGCTGGAGTCGTACAAGGATTTCTATTTCGTGAGTTTCGATCGCAATGCGGTCGATCTCGAAACATATCTCGCGGGCGCCAAGGCCTATATCGACCTCGTGGTCGACCAGTCGCCGTCCGGCCGCATGGAGATCATTTCCGGCATCCAGGAATACGACATCAAGGCGAACTGGAAGCTTCTCGTCGAAAACAGCGTGGACGATTATCACCTCGTTGCCACGCATTCGACCTGGCTCAACTACATGCGCAATTCCGGCGTCAACATGAGCCCGCCGAAAGGGTCGGGCCTGCTGTTGCCCACCAAGGGCCTCGGCAAAGACCTCGGCAACGGCCACCTCACCACCGACAATCCAAATTATCGCGGCCGCCCGGTGGCGCGGTGGATTTCGGTCTACGGCGAGGACGCCAAGGCCGACATCGAGGCAATCAGGGCTGAGCTGGCCGCCCGGCTGGGCGAGGCGCGCGCCGCGCGCGTTGCCGACACCAACCGCAATCTCGCGATCTTCCCGAACCTCGTGATCAATGACGGCTCGTCCGTGACGGTGCGTCACTTCACCCCGGTGGCACCCGACCTCATGCACGTCACCGCGTGGGCGCTCGGCCCGGTGGAGGAGACTGAAGCGCAGCGCGCGCGGCGGCTCCACGCGTTTCTGACCTTCTACGGTCCCGGCGGCTTTGCCACTCCTGACGACGTCGCGGCGCTGGAGAACGCTCAGCAGGGCTATGCGAGCTGGCGCGAAGTGCCGTGGAACGATCTTTCGCGCGGGATGGCCAAGAACGAACACACCAATACCGATGAGGAGCACCTGCGCGTGTTCTGGCGTCGCTGGAGCGAGCTGATGGAGGCGCATGCGTGAACAAGCCCTTGGATGCAACCGTTTCGCGGGCCGAGATCGAGGACTTCCTGTTTCACGAGGCCGATCTGCTCGACAACTGGAAGCTCGACGACTGGCTCGCGCTGCTCACCGACGACGCGGCCTACTATGTCCCGCCGAACGACAAGCCTGACGCCGATCATCGCACGACCCTGTTCACCATCGCGGACGACATCGTGCGCCTGCGCGAACGCGTGATCCGCCTCAAGGACCCGAACTGCCACGCCGAATATCCGCCGTCGCGCACGCGGCGCCTCATCGCCAATGTGCGGATCGTCGGCGTTGACGGCGACACCATCGGGGTCGCCGCCAATTTTGCAGTGTATCGCTATCGCCGCGGCGAACCGGTTCGCGAGTTCGTCGGCCATTATCGCCACAAGCTGCGGCGGGTCGGCGGGGTGCTGAAGATCGCGGAACGGCGCGCCATCCTCGATGCGCACGAACTCGGGCCAATGGGGTCGGTGAGCTTTATTTTGTGAGGGTGGCGGCGTGTAGGGTGGGCAAAATCGCCCAGCAGCGAAGCCGATCAACGTCGACAAATTCTGGAGGGCGATTTTGCCCACGCGGTCAGCTCATGCGTTCTCACCTCCTGACAGCGTGGGCAAGACGCATCGATGGCAATGCAGCACACGTAGGCTCGAACATCGTTGCGATGCGTCTTGCCCACCCTACACCGGCGCCCGGAACTTCTTGTACAAGTCCTGCACCGCTGCCAGCGCCTGGTTATTCATCGGCACCTCGATCGGCTCGCCGCTCTCCGCCGACAGGTCGGCCGCCAGATAGCACTCCATCACGGCCCGCGCGCTTTCGGGCGACACCATGGGCGGACGGTCAAGCATGACGGATTCCAGGAAGTGCAGCGTCTCCGGCCCCATCTGGCCGGCGAAGACGTGGTCGACCTGCTCGCCCGGCATCGTGGACATCGGGAATTGCGTGCCCTGTGAAGCCGTATTGAGCCAGTTGTCGCGCTGCGTATCATCGAGGAACAGCGAACCCTCGGTGCCGGTGATTTCCATCCAGGTCGCGCAATAGTTCGGATAGCTCGGCGGCAGGTTCCAGCCGCCGCCGATCGCGACCAGCGTGCCGTCGTCCATGGTCACCGTCGTCCACATGACGTCGAACGAGCCGTTGATGCCCTGCATGATTCCGTAAGCGCCCTGCGAATAGACACGCGCGGGTTTTGCGGGCTCCAGCAGCCAGAACGCGAAGTCAAGGTCGTGGGTCGATTCCATTGCAGCGGGCGACAGCCGCGTGCGGCCGGCAATCTTTTTTCCCAGGTTGCGGGTGAGGTGCCGGCTCACCATCACGGATACGGGCCTGCCGAGCGTGCCGTCGGCGATCTTCTTCTTGGCATAGGCGATCTTGGGGTTGAAGCGCTGCGAGTAGCCGATGGTGAACTTCACGTTGCTGCGCTTCGCGATTGCGATCAGTTCGTCGGCCTCGAACAGCTCCATGGCGATCGGCTTCTCGAGCAGCACGTGCTTGCCGGCCTTGAGGCAGTCGCGCGCGATCGGAAAATGCGTGTCCTCCGGCGTGGTGCAGATATAGACCGCGCTGATATCTGCATTGCGCACGATATCCTGGTAGTCGAGCGTCGCGCTTGCCGGATTGGTGAGCGCCTTGACCTCTGCAAGGCGATCCGGGCGGATTTCGCAGATATGCAGCTTCCGGCACAGCGCCGAGCGCGCGAGCGTTTCGGCGCGGATGCCGCCGCACCAGCCAGTGCCGATCACCGCGGCTTCGGGTCGTTCCACGGACTTTCCTCATACCTGGAGCGCAGGCGTCCCGTCACCGTCAGATCGACCATATACCGAAGATGCAGGACCGCATTGATCGCTTGCACAGCAAGCAGCCTGGGCTGCAACGGCTGTCAAGGGGTAAACCCGCTAGCGGGGCAAAGCGCCCTTGACAGCCGTTGCTGCCCAGGCATTTCGGCATCCAAGCGATCAATGCGGTCCAGCATCTTCGGGAGCTTCAATATGCTCTGAAAATGTCCTAATCGGCCAAGGCAGCGGCCATTTCTGAAATGATATCCTTGGCGGCCTGCTTCGGATCGGCGGCTTGAGTAATCGGGCGACCTATCACGAGATAGTCTGCGCCAGCGTGAATTGCCTCGCTCGGCGTAGCAACCCGCTTCTGATCATCCGGAGCACTATTTTGAGGACGAATTCCTGGTGAGACGATCATCAGTTTATTATTGGTTTGCTTCCTTATCTCAGCCGCTTCACGGGCTGACGCGATTACACCATCAACACCCGCATCCAGAGCCTTCTTTGCACGCGCAAGCACCAGCTCTTCAACGTTGCATTGAAACCCCATTTCCTTGATATCTTCAGCATCCATGCTTGTGAGCACTGTGACACAGAGTATTTTCAGGCTGGAGCTACCTCTGCCCTCCACAGCGGCCTTCAAAATTCCTGCAACGCCGTGGACAGTTAAGAAATCAATCTTCAGCTCCGCAGCCCGTTTTACAGCACTCTTGATGGTTTCTTCGATATCGAGGTACTTATAATCGAGGAAGACACGCTTACCCTGCTGAATCAATTCTTTTGCAAAACTGTCTCCTCCCGCAAGTTGAAGGCCAAGTCCAACTTTGTAAAAGGAAACTTCGTCACCTAAATCCTTAACGAGCTTAATCGCATCCTTGATGTCCCAGTAATCAAGGGCGACGATAAGCTTTTCCCTCGCCTCCTCGATGACATCAGAATCGAATCTTCTTCGCAAAGCAGCCGCTCCTGCCATGTCCCGTAGCCTCTCTCAAAGTTATGCTATGAAACGCGGTGCGCAACCCGGAGCAGAACGCGTGACAAAGCCCCTCAAAAGCTTGCTGATTCGCAACTTGTGCTACATGAAACCGCCGTTAGCAAGCGGGTCTGTGTTTAATTAGGTTAGCATTGTTGACCTGTCAAGTTCGCTCCTTTGCGAGGAAGCCGGCGTCGGCCGCGTGACGCAAACTCAGGAGCGGTTGCCACTGCTCCAGAACTGCTGTTCGCTTTCAATAAAAAAGGCCGGCCCATAGGGCCGACCCTAAATTTAGCTTGCCGCCGCCCTCACGCCATCGCCTGCCTGACGCGATCCGGCGAGAAAGGCACGCGCCGCATGCGCACGCCGGTGGCGTCGAAGATCGCGTTGGCGATTGCGGCGGCGACCGGGCGGATCGAGGGTTCGCCGGCGCCCGACGGCGCGATTTCCGGATGGTCGATCAGCACGGTCTCGATGCTCGCGGGCGTCTCGGTGATGTCGAGGATCGGGTAGCTGATCCAGTCCACCGTGGTGACGGCCTTGTCGTTGAACTTGACCTCCTCCCACAAGGTGCGGCTGATGCCCTGCACGACGTTGCCCTCGATACACTTGGCAAGGCCGTCCGGGTTGATGATCTGGCCGCAGTCATGGGCGACCACGAAGCGCCGGGCGTAGATCTTGCCGGATGAGCGATCCACGTCGACCTCGGCGATCACGGCGACGCGGGTGCCGTTGCGCTGCGCATAGGCGATGCCGCGGCCGCTGACCTTCACCCCCGTCTGGCGCTGCGGCGCCGGCCGCGGTTGCCAGCCGAACTTCTCGGCCGCCGCCTTGATGACGGCGATATCGCGCGCCTCCGTGAGGTGCCTGAGCCGGAACTCGATCGGGTCGAGCTTCAGCTCCGCCGCCACCTCATCCATGAAGGATTCGCTCGCAAAGTGGATCTGCGGACCGACCGGGTCGCGCAGATGCGACGAGCGCAGCGGCGAGGCGCGGTCGAGCAGCGGCGGAATGGTCTCCCAGGCGAGCCGCTTGTTGGCGAACTCATAAGACTCCGCCGGCACGCCAAAGCCGTCACCGGAGTGCAGCGCAACGCCACGGGTGTGGCCCGCCAGCGTGTCCTGGGGCTTGCCGCCGTTGGTGTCGACGTCGACCCGCGAGAACCCCTTGCTGGTGAACTCGTAGGCGGTGATGTTGCCGGCCGCATCGAAGGCCATGCGCGCCTTGTGGATCGACGCCGGACCCTTGGGATCCCAGCCGGTGCCCTGCTCGCGCATATATTGGAGCCGCACCGGCTTGCCGACCGCCTGGGACAGCACGGCGGCGTCCATGGCGCAGTCGTCGGCGTCGTTGCGGCCGTAGCTGCCCGGGCCCGTCACCCATTTGACATGGACCTTCTCAAGCGGCAATCCGAGCGTTGCCGCAATACCGGCCTGGACGAAGTGGGACTTCTGGCTGCCCGTGTAACAAGTCGCGAAGCCGTTCTTGACCTCGACCAGCGCACATGCCGGCCCCATGCCGGCGTGGGACTGGAAGGGCCACTCATACTCCGCCTCGATCACCTTGGCGGCAGACTTGAAGGCCTCGTCCACATTGCCGTTTTCTTTCTCGACCACGCGCTTGCGCACGGAGGACTTGCGGATGTGGTCGTACAGCGACGCCTGGGGCGGGAATGGCGGCGTCGCCTGCGACCACTCCACCTTGAGTTTCTGCATAGCCTGGATGGCGTCCCATTCGCGGTCCGCCACCACGCCGAGGAATCCCTTTTCCCACACCACGCGTGCGCCCGGGATTTCTCTGATCGAGCTTTCGTCGACCTTCACCGGCACGCTGCCGGCAACCGGGGGACGCAGCATGCGCGCATGCACCATGCCGGGCAGCTTGACGTCGGTGCAGAAGTCCTCCTGCGCAAACACCTTCGGAGCCACGTCCTCGCGCTTGATCGGCTTGCCGACGATCTTGTACTCGCTCGGCTTCTTCGGCTGCGCCTTGCCGGGTGCGTAAAGCGTGTTGCCGTATTGCTTGTTCCACGCGAGCGGAACGTTGAAATAGCGTCCGCCGATCAGCTCTCCGTAGGTCACCTTCTTGGCGGAGTCGGCTTTTGCCTGCACGACGCCATCCACAACAGTGAGCTGGTCTGCCGGCACGGAGAGCCTCTCGGCCGCCATCTCTACGAGCACGCGGCGCGCCTCGGCCGCCGCCATGCGCATCTGCTTGCCGCCGAGCTGGATGCCGGTCGAGCCCGACGCGCCGCCCTGGTGTACGCTGGTGGCGGTATCGCCCATGTAGACTTTTACGGCGCTGAAGGGTACGTCGAGTTCTTCAGCGACCATCTGACCGATGGCCACATGCAGGCCATGGCCCATGTCCATTTTGCCGAAATAGGCTGCGACAGAGCCATCGGCGTTGACTGCGATGTAGGACGAAAGCTGATCCGGAGTGAGGGGCGGCTTCACTGCCGCAGCGAATTGGCTGGCGCCCTGAGCATGAGCTTCGCTCACGGCGAGCACGGCATCGAGGCTGATCGGCATGCCGATCGAGACGACGAGCGCGCCGCCCGACTTGAGCAGGGCGCGGCGGGAGAAGGCAGCGGGTCGTTCGAATTTCGTCATGGCGTCCTCCCTCAACCCATCATCTCGGCGGCGCGCTTGACGGCGCGCAGGATGCCCATGTGAGTTCCGCAACGGCATTTCAGCCCTTCGAGCGCGGTCTTGATCTCTGCCTCGGTCGGCTTCTTTTTTTCGTTCAGGAAGGCCGCGGCCGTCATGATCCAGCCGTTAATGCAGTAGCCGCACTGCGGGACCTGCTCCTCTACGTAGGCGGTCTGCAGCGGATGGGGCTTCTCCGGCGTGCCGAGGCTAGCGAGCGTTACTACCTTGCCGTTGCCGACCGCCGAAACCGGCGTCACACAGGAGCGAATCGCCTGGCCGTCGAGGTGAACGGTGCAGGCGCCGCATTGCGCAAGGCCGCAGCCGAAATGGGGATTGTTGAGGCCGATGTCGTTACGCAGCGCGTAAAGCAACGGCATGTCCGGGTCGGCATCGATCGTATGATCTCTGCCATTGACGTTGAGGGTGACTTTCTGGGCCATGATGTTTCCTTCCCACGATGGCGCGGTACGGCAGAGTAATCCAATCGCCGCCGGATGAAAACCGGCACAGGCCGCAGCGCCGGAGACCGCGCGCGTCTCGCCCGCGATCGGGCGAGGCCCCCGGGGTCCGACCTTGTGCCGGCGCGCGTGGGGCCGTTAAATGGGCTTCAGCGATAACGAAGCCAACGACCGGGGTTGCGCAAATGGCACAGCACAGGCGCTCACAGGTGATGCGATTAGCCGCAACGTTGGCGGTATCGGCCGGCCTCGCCGCGGGGGCATCGGCGCAAGACCTTAAAACCTGGCGCCACGGCATCATCGAGGCCAAGAGCGACGCCGGCATTCTTTACATGGCAAGCAAACGCGACTTCGCCCAAAAGCTCGGCCTCAAGCTCGACTTCGTTCAACTCAAGAACGACGTCATCGCCCTTAAGGCGCTGCTCGCCGGCGAACTCGACAGCTACGAAGGCGGCGCCGGCGGCGCGATGGCGGCGGCGGCACGCGGCGCCGACGCGAAGATCGTCGGCTGCAACTGGCTGGCGGCGCCCCACGGTCTCTATGTGCGCCCTGGCATCTCCTCCCTGGCCGATCTCAAAGGCAGGTCGGTCGCCGTGTCGACGCCCGGCAGCTTTCCGGAAATTTTTGCCAAGGCGGCGTTCGAGAAAGCCGGCATTCCGGCCGGACAAGTCCGGTTCGCCGCCATGGGATCGGATACGGACCGCTACAAGGCGCTGATGGCCGGCGTCGTAGAAGGCGCCGTCATCTCGAACGAGTACGTTCCGATTTCCGGCAAAGACGGCATCCGCGATCTCATGCCGGCCGTCGACGTGATGCCGGATTTCATGCGCGTCTGTGTGCAGATGAGCGGCAAAACGCTTGTCGAGCGGCGCCGTGATGCGGTCGCCTTCCTGGCGGCAGAGATCGAAGCCCTTCGCTTTGCCATGAGCCACCGCGACGATACGATACGCGTTGCCCGTGAAATTACCGGAGCGAAGCCGGACGATCCCCGCCCAGCATTTGTGTTCGACGAGGCGGCGCGCACCGGGGTCATCGGAACCGAACTTCCGCTGCCGCTCGACAAGCTCGAATTCATGCAGAAGCAGCTCGTCAGCGCTGGCGCGTTGCCGCGGCCGGCTCCTGTTGAGAAGATGATCGACAGAAGCGCTCGGGAAGAGGCGCTTGCGTTGTTGGCGAGGAGGCAGTGAGCTGATGGGTGAGGTCAGCCTCATCGACGTTTCCAAGCGGTTCGTCTTGCAGGTGGGCAACGAAACGCAAACCGTGCAGGCGCTGTCTCGCGTCAGCTTCACGGTGCGGGATAGCGAAATCGTCTCCCTGATCGGACCGTCCGGCTGCGGCAAGACCACCGCCTTGCGCATCGCCATGGGTCTTGAACTTGCCAGTTCCGGCCGCGTGACCGTGGACGGGCGCGAGGTCAAGGGCTGCGGTCATGATCGCGGCATGGTGTTCCAACACGCGGAACTGCTGCCGTGGCTCACCGCGATTGAGAACGTGATGTTCGGGCTTGAAATGAAAGGCATGCGCGGCGCTGAGCTGCGCTCCACCGCAGAAAGATACCTCGATCTCGTCGGCCTCGGCGCGTCGAAGAATCGCCGTCCGCATCAATTATCCGGCGGCATGCAACAGCGCGTCGGCATTGCCCGCGCGCTTGCAATCGATCCGAAAGTGCTCCTGATGGATGAGCCGTTCGGGGCGCTCGACGCCCAGACCCGCGAGACCATGCAGGAGGAGCTGCTGCAGATTCATGGACGCACGGGTAAGACCATCCTGTTCGTCACGCACGATCTCGATGAGGCCGTGCTGATCGCCGACCGCATCGTGATCATGCGCGAGGGCCGCATTCAGGAAATCCTGCATGTGCCGCTGCCGCGACCGCGCGGCGACCTTGGGGTTGCGCGCGGCACGCGCGAATTCGCCGAGACCCGATATCACGTGTGGAAAGCGCTGCATGCTGCGCCAGGCACGTCCAGCGTTCATTGATTCGAGCAGATTCGAAATCAAATCCTGATGACAGAACTCGTCGATAGCAAGGCCGAGACGCAAGAGCGGGACGCCAGCGGCGTCCGCCGCGGCGTGCCGCGATGGGCCATCACGCTGGCTTCGGTTGGGGTCCTGACGCTGCTGTGGGAATGGTTCGGCCGCGACATCAATCCGGTGTTCGGCTCCTACCCGAGCGCAATCGCCGCGGCCTTCTGGGACCTCATCCAGTCCGGCAAGCTGCAGGCTGCCACGCTCGAGAGTCTGCAGCCTTTCGCGGTCGGCTACGCCCTCGCGATCCTGCTCGGCGTTCCGCTCGGCCTCGTCATCGGCCGCTACCGCGTCGTACAGGCGGCGCTCGGCATCTATGTGACCGCCGGCTACGCGATGCCGCTGGTGGCGCTGGTGCCGCTCCTGGTGCTCTGGCTCGGGCTCGGCTTCGCGGTGAAGGCCGCGGTCGTGTTCCTGATGTCGGTGTTCCCGATCTGCATCAACACGTGGCTCGGCGTCGCCGCCGTGCCGAAAAGCCTTATCGAAGTCGGCAAGTCCTTCGTCGCGCCGAACACCGTCATCCTGCGCCGGATCATCCTGCCGGCAACGTTGCCTTACATCATGGCGGGCATTCGCCTTGCGGTCGGCCGTGCGGTGGTCGCCATGGTGATCGCCGAGTTCTTCACCACCATTTCGGGCCTCGGCGCCATCATCATCAACTCGGCCAATAATTTCGACACCGCCACCATGTTCGTGCCGATCGTGGTGCTGATGATCATGGCGATCGGCCTCAACGGCCTGATCGGCGTCATCGAGCGCAAGGTCGCGCCGTGGCAGGCCGAGATCGCAGGGCGAGACCGGGAGTAGAGCGGCAGCGCCCGCAGATGAGCTGAGCGAAGCTAAGGAACGCGGCGACATTAACTGAATCATTTCCGGTGCCGCAAATCGTCGTTGTCGCCACGGCACGGTCATGTCTCGTGCATATGGCATCGCGGCATAACGGCACCCTGACCGCCAAGCAATTCAAAGATCGGCACTCCCTACTAAAATACCATTTTCCCTGAAAACAGGGGAAATAACAGGGAATTGTTGCGGCTGTCCTAACCCGACCATAGGACCTTGGGTGTGGCGGCACGGGCAGGTGTCCAGTTTATCACCGCATCTTATCATCGCGTCTTATCATCGCGCCCGTCCGGCCAGAGGCCGGACCTGGTGGCTCCGCCCAGCGACCCGTCCCTCGCCTAGAAATCCATCTCCAGAATGTAGAGGCCGCCGCTGAAGCGATCGACCGTGTAGACGATCTCGCGCTCGTCCACATAGCAATCGTTGAGCTGAATTGCGCCGGCCGGTGACCGCGCGGGCGCCGGCGGCACAAAGGCTGCGACCTCCCGCGGCTGGTACGGATTGGTAATGTCGTAGGCGCGCAGGCCGCCATTGAAGAACGTGCCGATGACAACGTCCTCGGAGTGCCACGCATAGGGCGACGGCGTATTTTCGTGGATATTGTGGGCGCCGAACCGGCCGCCGCGGCTCTTGTAGGCGTCAACCGGCGGCATCGGGCAGGTCGAGATCGGCACCGGGCGCGTCTCGTCGCGGGCGTCGAGAATCCACACGAGCTTCGGCCAGTCGGAGGCGTTGTCGGCCGTCGACTCGTCCGTCACGACGAGCAGATCGCGGTTGAACATCGGCACCACCGTGTGGGTGAAGCCCGTAAAGGGAGGCGAGTTGTCCCACTGGCAGATCGGCTTCGGGTGCGCCTTGTCGGAAATGTCCAGTATGAACATCCCGGCGTCGATATATCCGAGATAGCAGCGGTCGGGCCGCTGCGGATAAACATTGGTGTTGTGGGCGCGAAAGCCGCGGTCGAGCAGCGGCGGCTGGTGACGCGCCGGCGGCGGCGCGCCGTCGCCCTCGCGGGTGCCGGGCAGCCACCAGCGCCCGACCTCCATCGGCTTCGAAGGATTGCGCACATCGAAGATGCGGTAGAACTGGTCGTCCTGCGGATGGGTCGGCTTGAAGTCCGGCGCGCCGGCCGCGAGATGCACATACTCGCCGTCGCAGAACCACAACTGGTGGACGCCCCGCGATGCTGGGCCGGAGGCATCCACATAGGCGATCGACTTCGGTTTTTCCGGCGCCGAAATATCGAACAGCTCAAAGCCGGCGGGCTTCTGGCCGGCTTTCTGGGTCTGGTAGGCGACCGCCATGATGTCGTCCACGAGTTCCAGCGAGTTCGACCGCATGAAGCTTTCCGGCAAGTCCGTCTGCACCACGAGCTTCGGATTGCGCGGATCGGAGACGTCGACGCCGGTGAAGTTCTTCGGCGCGCTTTCGTGTGCGAGCCACATGATGCGGCGGCCGTCCTGCGCAACCTGGATAGCCATGCCTTCGCCCATGCCGCCGAAGCCTCCCAGCTCATGATGGGCGAGCAGCCTGAAATTCCGGCATTCGCTTTCGGGCGCGCTTTTGTCCGGCGCATTGCTAACCAATTCGGTCATCCGCGTCCCTCGCAGTCTCGGCTTTTTTTTCGAACGGGCAGGCGACCCGCCCATCGAGCGGGCGCGACTTTCGCCTAATCGACGCGGCGGAGCAAGCCGACTTGCCGTTGCCGGTCTGCCGGGGCTGTGATACCGCAACCGCAGTTGGCGCGCGTTCCGATGTGATAGATTGGCTCGCAGCGCATAATCAAATCGCAGCGCGACACGTGAAGTGCATCCTTAAGGGGAGAACCGGCATGCCGGATGAGACACAAAAAATCGGCTGGATCGGCATGGGCCGCATGGGCTTTCCGATGGCCGAGCGGCTGCTCAAGGCCGGCTACGACGTATCGATCTGGAACCGCACGCGGGCGAAGGCCGAGCCGCTGGCCAAATCCGGCGGCAGGATCGCCGACAAGCCGAGCGATCTCGCTGGCGTCGATGTGCTGTTCACGATCGTATCGACCGGCAAAGACCTGGAAGAGGTTTATTTCGGCCCGAACGGCGTCGGCGCCGCGAACAGGCTTCCGCAGATCCTCGTCGACTGCTCGACCATCGCGGTTGCGGAGTCGGCCGCCATTCGCAAGCGGCTTGGCGAGCGCGGCGCTCAATTCATCTGCTGCCCGGTGAGCGGCAACGCCAAGGTCATCAACGCAGGCAAGCTTTCAGCCGTGGCGTCGGGTCCCGAAGCCGCGTTTCGCACAGTCGAGCCGATGGTCAAGGTGTTTGCTCCGCGCGGCGTGTCCTACGTGGGAGACGGCGAACTCGCGCGCATCTGCAAGATCGCCCATAACGTCATGCTCGGCGTGGTGATCGAAAATCTGATCGAGATCACGCTTCTCACCAACAAGATGGGCGTGCCGCGCCATGCCTTCCTGGCGTTTCTCAACAACAGCGTGATGGGCTCGATGTTCACCGCCTACAAGTCGCCCGCCTTGGTCAATCTCGACTGGACGACGACGTTCACGCCGGAGCTTTTACGCAAGGACCTCGACCTCGGCCTTGAGCTTGGCCGCGAGATGGACGTCCCAATGCCCGTCACGGCGGCGGCGCGGGAAATGCTTCAGGCGCATTTCGGCGCCGCCACCTTGCAGGCTGATCCCCGCGCCTATCTCGCCAAGGATTTCGCCGCCCTGATGGAGACCATGGCGCTCGCGGCCGGCATGAAGCTGACAAGCGAAGAGAAGAAAGTGCCGACGGGGTTGGAGAGTGCGTAGGGCGCAATAGCACTCAGGGTGGGCAAAGCGCGAAGCGCCTTGCCCACCGCCCTGCGAAGGGGGCCATGGTCGGCACGGCGCGACAAGCCGGGCGAATCAACAGCCGCCCTCGCAGGCGCCTTTGCCCGCCCTACGTTAGAGACTGGCCAAAACCGAGAGACTCACAGGCACGCAGGAGACGACCATGGAACAGAAAATGCGCGAAATCCGCGCCGAGGACATCAATCCGCGCTTCAACTGGGGCCGCGCCTTGCCGGCGCTGGGCACAATGGGGGTCGATTTCGAGGAGCGGGTCGATTACCGCCGCCTGCACCGCTACCGGCTCTCACGTGTGAAGCAAGCGCTTGAGAACTCCGACCTCGGCGCGCTCCTGGTGTTCGACGTCAACAATATCCGCTACGTCACCTCGACCAAGATCGGCGAATGGGAGCGCGACAAGCTCACGCGCTGGGCGCTGCTCACCCGCACCGGCGAGCCGATCCTGTGGGATTTCGGCTCCGCGGCTGTTCACCATAAGCTCTACGCGCCATGGCTTGCGCCAGAGAACTGCAAGGCCGGGCTGGTCGGGCTTCGCGGCACCGTCAACCCGGCTTTCGGCCTGATGAAGCGACACGCGGAGGAGATCGCTTCGCTGATCCGGGAGGCGGGCGTCGCCGACATGCCGGTCGGGGTCGACATTATCGAGCCGCCGATGATGTTCGAGCTGGAACGGGCGGGCCTCAAGGTGCACGACGGCCAGCAGGTGATGCTGGAGGCCCGCGAGATCAAATCCGCGGACGAAATCGCGCTCCTCAACCGCGCCGCCGCCATGGTCGACGGCGCCTATCACCTGATCTACGAGCAGTTGAAGCCCGGCGTTCGCGAGAACGACATCGTCGCCAACGTGAACCAGTTTCTCTACCAGCATGGCTCCGACGATGTGGAAGCCATCAACGCCATCTCGGGCGAGCGCTGCAATCCCCATCCGCACAATTTCACCGACCGCATGCTGCGGCCGGGCGATCAGGCCTTCTTCGACATCCTGCAATCATTCATGGGCTATCGGACCTGCTATTACCGCACGTTCAATGTGGGCCGCGCGACGCCGGTCCAGCACGACGCCTACAAAAAGGCGCGCGAATGGCTCGACATGTCGATCGAGCTGATCAAGCCCGGAGTGACGACCGACCGCGTTTGCAGCGTATGGCCGAAGGCCGAGGAGTTCGGCTTTCCGGACGAAATGAGCGCGTTCGGCCTGCAGTTCGGCCACGGCCTCGGGCTCGCTTTGCACGAGCGGCCGATCATCAGCCGGGTCATCTCGCTGACGCATCCGACCGAGATCAAGGAGGGCATGGTGTTCGCGCTGGAAACCTATTGCCCGGCGGCTGACGGCTACTCGGCCGCGCGCATCGAGGAGGAAGTCGTGGTCACCGACAAGGGATGCCGGGTGATTACCCTGTTTCCGGCCGAAGAATTGCCGATCAGCCACCGGTATTAGAGAGGACTGAACATGCTTCGCACCATCGCGGCCTTCGATCGCATCGGCGAGGAAAACGCTTTCGCGGTGCTGGCGCGGGCCACCGCCCTTGCCGCCCAGGGCCGCGACATCATCAATCTCGGGATCGGTCAGCCGGATTTTCGCACGCCGGACCATATCGTCGAAGCCGCCGTCAAGGCGCTGCGCGACGGCCATCACGGCTACACCCCGGCAATCGGCATCCTGGCCGTGCGCGAGGCCGTGGCGGCGGATCTGCACAAGCGGTTCGGCGTTTCGGTGTCGCCCGATTCAATCATGATCATGCCGGGCGGCAAGCCGACCATGTTCATGTCGATTCTCATGTTCGGCGAGCCTGGCGCCGACATCCTCTATCCGGATCCGGGCTTCCCGATCTATCGCTCGATGATCGAATACACCGGCGCGCGGCCGGTCCCGGTGCCGATCCGCGAGAAGAACGGCTTTGCGTTTTCGGCCGAGGAGACATTGGCGCTGATCACGCCGCAGACCCGGCTTCTGATCCTCAATTCGCCCGCCAACCCGACCGGCGGGGTAACCCCGAAGGCCGAAGTCGACAAGCTCGTGGCGGGCCTCGAAGGGCATCCCGACGTCGCAGTGCTGTCGGACGAAATCTACGACCAGATGGTCTATGACGGCGAGACGCATGTCTGCCTGCTCGCCTACCCGTCGATCCGCGACCGGCTGATCCTGCTCAACGGCTGGTCCAAGACCTACGCGATGACGGGCTGGCGGCTCGGCTATGCGGTGTGGCCCGGCAAGCTCTATGACTATGCCCGCAAGCTCGCCGTCAACCTCTATTCCTGCGTCAACGCCTCCGCCCAATATGCAGGGCTTGCGGCGCTCACCGGTCCCCAGGACGAAGTCCGCCGCATGGTGGCGGAATTCGACCGGCGGCGGAAAGTTGTGGTGGAAGGGCTCAACCGCCTGCCCGGCATTTCCTGCACCACCCCGAAGGGCGCGTTCTACGCCTTCCCGAACGTCAAGCGCACCGGATGGAAGGCGAAGCCGCTCGCCTCATCGCTCCTGGAGGAAGCGGGAGTCGCCGTCATCGGGGGGCCGGACTTCGGCATCCTTGGCGAGGGCTATGTGCGGCTCTCCTATGCCAACTCGACCGAGAACATCCTCAAGGCGCTCGATCGCATGGGCGAGTTCCTGGCGAGCCGCAAGGCGGCGTGACTCACCGCATCGGCGCAAGGCCGAGCTTGTCCATCAGCTCCAGATCGCGCCGGCGCTCGGGATTCGGCGTGGTGAGCAGCTTCGGGCCGTAGAAAATCGAGTTCGCGCCGGCGAGGAAGCAAAGCGCTTGCGTCTCCTCGCTCATGTCCTCCCGGCCCGCGGAAAGCCGCACCACCGACGCCGGCATGGCGATGCGGGCCACCGCGATGGTGCGCACGAACTCGATCGGATCGAGCGTCTCCTGGGTTGAAAGCGGCGTGCCTTCGACTCGAACCAGGAGATTGATCGGCACCGATTCAGGATGCGTCGGCAGGCTCGCGAGCGTCGCTACCATGCCGATGCGGTCATGGCGTCCCTCGCCCATGCCGACGATGCCGCCGCAGCAGACGCGAATGCTCGCAGCGCGCACGTGCTCGAGGGTAGCGAGCCGATCCTGATAGGTGCGGGTCGAAATGACCTTGCCGTAGAACTCCGGCGAGGTGTCGAGATTGTGATTGTAGTAGTCGAGACCGGCGCGCTTGAGGCGCGCGGCCTGCCGCGCGTTGAGCATGCCGAGCGTCGCGCAGGTCTCGAGCCCGAGCGCACGGACGGCCTCCACCATGGCGCAGACCCGATCGAGATCGCGGTCCCTGGGCGAGCGCCAGGCCGCCCCCATGCAGAACCGGCTGGCGCCCGCAGCCTTGGCGGCGCGGGCCTCGTCCACCACCGCCGCGACATCCATCAATTTGTCGGCCTTGACGCCTGTGTGGTAATGCGCGCTCTGCGGGCAATAGGCGCAGTCCTCCGGGCAGCCGCCGGTCTTGATCGACAGCAAGGTCGAAATCTGCACCTCCCGCGGATCGAAGCGCTCCCGGTGGATGCGCTGGGCGTGGAAGATGAGGTCCGGAAACGGCAGGCCGAACAGCGCTTCTATCTCGGGCCGAGTCCAATCCTGGCGCACGGCGCCGGAGAGACAGCGGGCGAGGTCGGGAGTTGCCGCCGGGAACGGCGATTGAGTGCGGACATCCATGGGGCGACCATGGCGGCGGCAACGGGGAAAAGCAAGGCGTTGACGTTCGATCCGACTTGGACTGCTCTAAATCATGCCGGGCGTGCGGACCTCGACGTCGCTGAGTTGCCTGGCCACTCTCGCCAATTGGCGGTCGAAGCTCACGAATGCCTCGCTTCCTTGCGCCCTCCCGAGATGAAGGGCGTCTGCGAAGTCCATCCCGCGGGCCGTCCAGCCGAGCGCTTTGGCGACTATCGCTCCATCTTCAAGGATCACGCTCGGCAATCCGGCAAAGGCGCGGAGCGCCTTGGCGACCTCGAACGGTGAGAAACCATAGACGCTGCGCAACACCCACTCCGTTTCGAGAAGAACTGTCGTGCAGACGAAGACCTGCTCCGAATCGATCAGCGCCTTGGCCTTCCGCGACTGCTGCGGGTGATCACCAGTCAGGTAGCGCACGATGATGTTCGTATCAATCGCGAGCATGGCGACGCCGTGCTTCAGCCAAGACGCCGGCATCCATCTCTTCAAGCGTCTTCGGCGGCCCCGAGACTTTCAGCGAACCAAACACTTCGTCCGGCTTCGTGGGCCCGAAGCTCGGCGCGGTTTTCAGCAACACGCCGTCAGTCGTCTCCTCGACGACAAGGCGAGTGCCTGCATCCCAATGCCGGCGTTGCCGGATCGATTTGGGCAGGATCACTTGCCCTTTGGTCGAGAGCCTGACCGTCAGTTTTTGGTCGGAGGGCATGAAGTTGCGGTCGCATGAAACTGGTAAGACGGCATGAAACTGGTAAGACGAAAGTAAGATAGGCCCATTAGGCGCCGGCGGCAAGCGCGACGGAACGTCTTAGGAGACGAATCATTTTCCCTGCCGAGCCTCAACGCTCCGACGCCTCTATTTGGGAAAGTAAACCGCGGCTTACGACTGAAATCGAGGTGTAGGCATCGCGAGCAAGGACTCGGATCAGGCCCTGCGCGCGACAATGGCGAGAGCTGGCGCGCAGGGCGGTTCTCTTAGCCCGCCGCCCCTTGTACCCAATGGCGGATTACGCTGCTCTAATCCGCCTTCCGGACCTACTTCCCTACTCCGCCGCCTCCCTCACCTCGACCCGCTCCACCCGGGCGGCGCAATACTTGAACTCCGGAATCTTCCCGAACGGATCGAGCGCCGGGTTGGTGAGGAGGTTGGCGGCGGCCTCGACGTAAGCGAACGGGATGAACACCACGCCGTCCGGAATCGCGTCGTCCTGGCGCGCCGCAAGCTCCACCGTGCCGCGCCGCGTGGTCACCCGCACCCTGTCGCCCGGCGCGATGCCGAGGCGGGCGATCTCGCCGCGCGAGAGGGACGCCACTGCCGCGGGCTCCAGCGTGTCGAGCACGCTCGCGCGCCGCGTCATGGCGCCCGTGTGCCAATGCTCGAGCTGGCGGCCGGTGGTGAGCACCATCGGGAATTCCGCATCGGGCGTCTCGTCTGGCGGCGAGAGCTTCGCCGCCACAAGTTTTCCGAACCCTCCCGGGCGCGGAAAACCCTTGTCGAACACCACGTCGTGCCCGGGCTGATCCGGCGCATCGCACGGATAGGTGACGGCATCCTCGCGGTCGATACGGTCCCAGGAAATATTGTCGAGCGACGGCATCAGTGACGCCATCTCGGTATAGATCTCGCCCGGATGGGCGTAGTTCCAGTCAAGCCCGATGCGTCGCGCGATCTCCTGGATGATCCACCAGTCAACCTTGGCGTCGCCCGGCAGCGGCAGCGCCCGCCGGCCCATCTGCACCTGGCGATTCGTGTTGGTCACCGTGCCGTCCTTCTCGGGCCACGCGGAGGCTGGCAGGATCACGTCTGCATAGGCGGCGGTTTCGGTGAGGAACAGGTCCTGAACCACCAGATGATCGAGATGCGCCAGCGCTTCACGGGCATGGTTGAGGTCAGGGTCGGACATCGCGGGATTTTCGCCCATGATGTACATGCCCTTGATCTCGCCGCGATGGATCGCATCCATGATCTCGACCACGGTCAGGCCGCGCTTGGGATCAAGCGTCGTGCCCCACGCCGTCTCGTAGCGGGCGCGGACATTCGGGTCCTCGACGGACTTGTAATCCGGGAAAAACATCGGAATGAGGCCGGCATCCGACGCGCCCTGGACATTGTTCTGGCCGCGCAGCGGATGCAGGCCAGTGCCGGGCCGTCCCACATGGCCGCAGATCAGCGCCAGCGCAATCAGGCAGCGCGCATTGTCCGTGCCGTGGGTGTGCTGCGATACGCCCATGCCCCAGAAGATCATCGCCGAGCGCGCGCGCGCATAAGTGCGGGCGACGGTGCGCAGGGTGTCGGCATCGATGCCGCAGATCGGCGCCATCTGCTCGGGCGTGAAGTCTTTGATGTGCTCGGCGAGCTGCGGGAAGCCCTCGGTGAAGGTCTGCACGTATTGCCGGTCGTAGAGCTCCTCCGTGATGATGACATTGAGGAGCGCGTTGAGCATCGCGACGTCGGCGCCGTTGCGAAACTGCAGCATGTGGGTGGCGTGGCGCTTGAGCGCCTGCCCGCGCGGATCCATCACAATCAGCTTGGCGCCGCGCTTCGCCGCCTGCTTGAAGAAGGTCGCGGCAACGGGGTGATTTTCGGCCGGATTCGCGCCGATCACGATGATGACGTCGGAGTTGCCGCATTCGTTGAACGTCGCCGTCACGGCCCCCGAGCCGATGCCTTCCATCAGCGCCGCCACCGATGACGCGTGGCAAAGCCGCGTGCAATGATCGACATTGTTGGAGCCGAAGCCGGTGCGCACCAGCTTCTGGAAGAGATAGGCCTCCTCGTTCGAACCTTTGGCCGATCCGAAGCCCGCGAGCGCGCGGCTCCCATGCTGGTCGCGGATGCGCTTGAGCCCGGCGGCGGCGCGCTCCAGCGCCTCCTCCCAGGTGGCAGGCCGGAAATGGGTCCAGGGATTGCGCGGATCGACGACCTCGTCGACCCGCTTGGGCACGCCCTCGCGACGGATCATCGGCTGCGTGAGTCGTTCCGGATGGTGCACGTAGTCGAAGCCGAAGCGGCCTTTCACGCACAGCCGGTTGTGATTGGCGGGGCCGTCCTTGCCGGTCACGTAGAGAAGCTTGTCGTCCTTGATGTGATAGGTGATCTGGCAGCCGACGCCGCAATAGGGGCACACCGAGTGGACTTCGCGATCCGGATAAGCGCTGCGGACATTGTTGGCGTCGACCAGCGTCGCCGGCATCAGGGCGCCGGTGGGGCAGGCCTGCACGCATTCGCCGCAGGCCACGCAGGTGCTCGCGCCCATCGGGTCGTCGAAATCAAACACGATCTTTTCGCCATGGCCGCGCCCCGCCATGCCGATGACGTCGTTGACCTGGACTTCGCGGCACGCGCGGACACACAGATTGCACTGGATACAGGCGTCGAGATTGACCGCCATCGCGGTGTGGCTGCGGTCGGGCTGCGGGTGATTCCGTTTCGGAAACCGCCCGACCGAGATGCCCATGCGGTCCGCCCATGACCAGAATTTCGAGGATGGATCATGCGCCGCGGTCGCGCGGTCGGGCTGATCCGAGATCAACAGGTCGAACACCATTTTGCGCGCTGCGCGGGCGCGGTCGGAGGCGGTGTTCACCTTCATGCCGCTTGCGGGCCTGCGGATGCAGCTCGCGGCCAGCACCCGCTCGCCTTCGATCTCCACCATGCAGGCGCGGCAATTGCCGTCCGCGCGGTAACCGGGCTCGGGCGAGTAGCACAGATGCGGAATCTCGGTGCCGAGCCGGCGGGCCACCTGCCAGATGGTCTCATCCGCGCGCGCTTCGACCTCGCGGCCATCGAGGGTGAATTTCACGGTCGACGGTTTGGGCTCGATCTTGCTCATGCCATCACCCTGTTGGTCCGTAGGACCGTGGCCCGGATTGAGCGAAGCGAAATCCGGGATCCCCTTGTCCACGCGGCGACGCTGTTCCCGGGTTTCGCTTCGCCCAACCCGGGCTACGAACCGCAGGGCGGGCAAAGGGAAGCATGCCCACCCCAACGTGACCGGGGGTGGGCGCGCTTCGCCTTGCCCACCCTACGGCATTTCCGGCATCGCCATCATTGCCAACTTCCGAGCGGCTTCTTCAGCTCCTCCGGAAAGTATTTCAGCACACAGAGCAGCGGATTGGGCGCTGCCTGGCCGAGACCGCAAATCGAAGCGTCGCGCATGGCAGCCGCAAGCTCCGTCAACAGCGAGCCATCCCACGGCCCGTTCGCCATCAGCTTCGCGGCCTTCTCGGTCCCCGCCCGGCAGGGCGTGCACTGGCCGCAACTCTCGTCTTCGAAGAACTTCATCAGATTGAGCGCTACCGCCTTTATATCGTCCTGGTCCGACAGGACCACAACGGCATGCGACCCGACAAAGCAACCATAGGGCTCCAGGGCGCCGAAATCGAGCGGCAAGTCCGCCATGCTGGCTGGCAATATCCCGCCGGATGCGCCGCCCGGCAGATAGGCCTTGAAGGTGTGCCCCTCCGCCATGCCGCCGCAGTATTCGTCGATCAGCTCCCGCGCGCTGACGCCCGCAGGCGCCAGCTTGACGCCCGGATTTTTGACCCGGCCCGACACCGAGAAACTCCGCAGCCCCTTGCGGTCGCGCCGGCCGTATGAGGTGAACCAAGGGGCGCCCTTTTCCACGATGTCGCGGACCCAGTAGAGCGTCTCGACGTTCTGCTCCAATGTCGGCCGGCCGAACAGGCCGACCTGGGCGACGTAAGGCGGCCGATGGCGCGGCAGGCCGCGTTTGCCCTCGATCGATTCGATCATCGCGGACTCTTCGCCGCAGATATAGGCGCCGGCGCCGCGGCGAAGCTCAAGCCGGGTATATCTGGTAAGGCCCGCTGCTTCGACCTTGGCAAGCTCTTGCAGGAGCATCAGCCGGATTTCCGGGTACTCATCGCGCAGATAGATATAGGCCGCGGCGGCCTCGACTACCCACGCTGCGATCAACATGCCCTCGATAAAGCGATGGGGATCGCGCTCCAGGTAGTAGCGATCCTTGAAGGTGCCGGGCTCGCCCTCATCGGCGTTGACAGCCATCAAGCGCGGCGGCGGCTCCGCCCGCACCAGAGTCCATTTGCGCCCGGTCGGAAAACCGGCGCCGCCGAGCCCGCGCAGGCCGGCGTCGCTCACTGCCTTGATGATCTCTTCACGAGTGCGCTTGCCAGCAAGGCATGACCGCAGGAGCGCATAGCCCGCCTCGGCCTCGTAAGCCGCAAGGTCTTTGCCGCCGCGGTACGCGTGGGCGTGGGAGCCCTCAGCCACGGCGGCTGCAACCTTGTCGGGCGCGGAGTGCGGCACTTGCACGTGGCCGACTGCCACGACCGGAGCCCGGTCGCAGGCGCCCATGCACGGCGCGCGCAGAACCCGCACACCAGGGCCGAGCTTTCCGGGTAATGCCGCGAGGAGCTTTTCGGCCCCCGCCATGGCGCAGGACAGGCTGTCACAGACCCTCACGGTGATGGGAGGGGGCACGGGGCCATCCTTCACCACGTCGAAGTGGGCGTAGAAGGTCGCAACCTCATAAACCTCGGCCTGCGCGAGCTTCATTTCATCTGCCAGCGCCGCAAGGTGAGGCGCGGAAATGTGGCCGTAGCGATCCTGGATGAGATGGAGGAATTCGATCAGAAGATCGCGCCGGCGCGGTCGCGCGCCGAGCAGCTCCTTGATCTCAAGGAGCGCGCGCGGATCGACCTGGCGGCCTTTCGGGGTTTCGCGCGGCCGTCGCCGCGATGTCTGGGGCTTGTCGATAACGTTCATGCCAAAGTTATCACTAGATCATACCCGCGCAAGCTCGGCGGCTAGAACAATCCGACGATCCTGCCATCCGGGCTGACATCAATCGAGTCGGCGGCAGGCACCTTAGGCAGGCCGGGCATCGTCATGATGTCGCCGCAGATCGCCACTACGAACTCGGCGCCCGCCGACAACCGCACCTCCCGCACTGAAATCGTATGATCGGTTGGCGCTCCCTTAACATCCGGGTTGGTGGAAAAGCTGTACTGCGTCTTGGCGATGCAGACGGGCAGCTTGCCGTAACCCATGGCCTCGAACGAGGCGAGCTGATCGCGCACCGCTTTATCGGCGGAAATATCCTTAGCGCGGTAGATTTCGCGGGCAATCGTGCGGATTTTCTCCAATAGCGGCATTTCATCCGGATAGAGCAGCTTGAGCTTGCTCTTGCCGGAATCGGCAATGCGCACTACGGCCTTTGCGACTTCGGCCGCGCCTTCGCCGCCCATCGCCCAATGATCGGCCATCAAGGCTTCGACTCCGAGCGACGCGCAAGCCTTTTGGACGAGCTCGATTTCGGCCGGGGTATCGGCTGAGAACCGGTTGATCGAAACCACCGGGACAAGACCGAACTTCTGCACGTTCTCCACGTGGCGTGCGAGGTTCGCCATGCCGGACTTGAGCGCTGCGAGGTTTTCGCTCTTGAGGTCCTCCTTCTTCACGCCGCCGTGCATTTTCAGTGCCCGGATGGTGGCGACCAGCACCACGCAGTCTGGCGCAAGGCCGGTCTTGCGGCACTTGATGTCGATGAATTTTTCGCCGCCAAGGTCGGCCCCGAAGCCTGCCTCGGTCACGACGTAGTCGCTGAGCTTGAGCGCCGTCGTAGTCGCCAGCACCGAATTGCAGCCGTGGGCGATGTTCGCGAAAGGGCCGCCATGCACGAAGGCCGGCGTCCCTTCCAGGGTCTGAACGAGGTTCGGAGCTAGCGCGTCTCTGAGCAGAGCCGTCATGGCTCCATGCGCCTTGAGGTCTAAGGCACGCACCGGCTTGCGCTCGCGCGTGTAACCGATAATGATATTCCCGAGCCGGTGCTTGAGATCGTCAAGGTCGCGGGCGAGGCAGAAAATCGCCATCACTTCCGACGCCACCGTGATGTCGAAACCGGCCTCGCGCGGATAGCCGTTGGCCACGCCGCCGAGCGAGCAGACGATTTCTCGCAGCGCGCGATCGTTCATGTCCATGACCCGGCGCCAGGCGACACGGCGGCTGTCGAGCCCAAGCGCATTGCCCCAATAGATGTGGTTGTCGATCATCGCCGCCAGAAGGTTATGGGCCGAGGTGATGGCGTGGAAATCGCCGGTGAAATGGAGGTTGATGTCCTCCATCGGGATCACCTGCGCGTAGCCGCCGCCCGCCGCGCCGCCCTTCATGCCGAAGGACGGCCCAAGCGAAGGCTCGCGCAGGCACAGCATGGCCTTCTTGCCGATGTGGCTGAGGGCATCCGTGAGGCCGACCGTCGTCGTGGTCTTGCCCTCGCCGGCGGGCGTGGGCGTAATCGCCGACACCAGGATCAGCTTGCCGTTGGGCCTGTCCTTCAGGGTCTTGATGTAATCGATCGACACCTTGGCCTTGTAGTGACCATAAGGCTCGAGGTTCTCGGGCGCGATGCCGAGGCGTTCACGCGCCACGTCGGCGATCCGGCGCTTCGTGGCGGCCTGCGATATTTCGATGTCTGATTTGGGACTGGCGTGCTGGGAGGCAGGCATTGGGGCTCATTTCCTCAGGCGTGGGAATTTCACACTATCGTTCAACGGCGAGCGTTTTAGGAGGCCAAAACATGCGCACGGGCATTCATGAAAGGCGGGCGCCCGCTGCGAGCTTGGCGGCGGCAGCGTAATCTCCGGCCCCGACCTTGCCGCCATCGGCCGGCTTTACGCGCAAAACTTTGATGCGGCCATCGGCGCAGACAACCGTGAAGCCGTCGGCGTCGACCGCGACGATCTCGCCCATCTTGCCGCCGATCCCCTTGGGATCGCGCGCCGGCAATGGCTTTGCCTCGAACACCTGAAGGGTGCTGCCGTTGAGCGTCGTCCAGGCGCCCGGCGCCGGATTGCAGCCGCGGATAAGGTTGTGGATTTGGCGCCACGGCTTGCCCCAGTCGATACGGGCATTGTCGGCCGTGCAGCGGCCCTCATAGGTCGCCTGGCTCTCGTCCTGCTTGATGCGCGGCGCCTTTCCTGCCTTGACGAGATCGACCGACTCCAGCATCGCCTCGACCCCCATCGGGAACAGGCGATCGAAATAGACCGAGCCAAGCGAGTCCTCAAAGCCGATATGCGTCTTCTTCTGGAGCAGCACGTCGCCGGTATCGAGGCCGTTGTCGGGCCAGAAAATCGACAGTCCTGTTTCGGTCTCGCCCTGGATAATGGGCCAATTGATGGCGCTGGGGCCGCGGTATTTTGGCAACAGCGAGGGGTGATACTGGATCGACCCGTGGGTGGGAATATTGAGAAAATCCTCCGGCACGAACAGGGTGACGAACGCCATCACTTGCAGGTCCGGCTTGAGGGCGCGGAATTCTTCCCACACTTCTGGCTTACGGTAGGAGGCGGGCTGGTAGACCGGAAGCTTCGCGGCGACCGCAGCCTCCTTCAAGGGATCGGCCTTCTGGCCCGGCTTTTCCGGCGCCACGTATACGCCGATGACGTCATCGCCGCGCTTGAGCAGCGCTTCCAGCACCGCCTTGCCGAAGGCCTGTTGGCCGTGAACCACGATACGCATGCCAGTCCTCAGTAATCAGGGTTTAGCGCGGATCAGCGCAGCGCAATCCGCCGTTGGGCGGCGGGTTACGCCTTCGGCTAACCCGCCTACGATACTACGCCGCTTCGGTTTCCTTCTTTTCAGATGGCGTGATGGCGCCCGAACTCTTGAGGGCGGCAACTTCCTCGGCCGAATAGCCGAGCACCTCGGTGAGGATTTCCTCGGTGTGCTCGCCGAGCAAGGGGGCGCGTCTCACTTCGGTAATCGAGTCGGACATTTTGACCGGATTGCCGACGGTCAGGTACTTGCCGCGCACCGGATGATCGACTTCGACGACGGTGCCAGTCGCGCGCAATGACGGTTCCTCGGCAAGCTCTTTCATCGACAAGATCGGGCCGACCGGAATGTCGTACTTATTGCAGATATCCATGACCTCGAACTTGGTCTTGGTCATGGTCCACTCTTCAATCGTGTTGAAGATGTGCCGCAGCCGCGGCAGCCGCGCGGGCGGCGTCGCATAGTCCGGATCGGTCTTCCATTCCGGCTTGCCGATCAAGTCGCAGATCGCGCCCCAGACCGGCGCCTGAGTGATGAAATAGATGTAAGCGTCCGGGTCGGTCTCCCAGCCCTTGCATTTGAGGATCCATCCCGGCTGTCCCCCGCCAGAGTCGTTGCCGGCGCGCGGCACCGCCTTGCCGAACGGAATGCCTTCGCCATACTGGCTGTATTCAGTGAGCGGCCCGTGGGCGAGGCGTTGCTGGTCGCGCAGCTTCACGCGGGCCAGGTTGAGCACGCCGTCTTGCATGGCGCACAGCACGCGCTGGCCGCGGCCCGTGCGCATGCGCTGGTAAAGCGCCGTGACGATGCCGAACGCAAGGTGCAGCCCGGTGCCGGAATCGCCGATCTGCGCGCCGGTGACGAGCGGCGGCCCGTCGCGGAAGCCGGTGGTGGAGGCCGAACCGCCGGCGCATTGCGCGATGTTCTCGTAGACCTTGCAGTCCTCATAGGGACCGGGGCCGAAGCCCTTCACCGACGCCACGATCATGCGCGGGTTGGTTCTGTGGATGTAATCCCAGGTGAGCCCCATGCGGTCGAGGGCGCCCGGCGCAAAATTCTCCACCAGCACGTCGCAGTGCTTGATCAAGCGTTCGAGGATTTCCCTCCCCTTGGGGTGCTTGGAATCGATCGTGATCGAGCGCTTGTTGCCGTTGAGCATCGTGAAATAAAGACTATCGGCCCCCTTTACGTCGCGCAGTTGCCCGCGGGTGATGTCGCCGACGCCGGGCCGCTCCACTTTGATGCAGTCCGCGCCCATGTAGCCGAGCAACTGGGTGCAGGTCGGGCCTGACTGGACGTGGGTGAAATCCAGCACGCGCACGCCCTCGAGGGCCTTGCCGGCTCCTCCCCAGGGCGCGGTCGACGGCGGCGGCAGCTCCGGCCACCCATCGCTGTATGGCGCAGTGACCGCGGGGCCGGCCTTGATCTGAGCGGGCCGGCTCGTCACTGCTCTCACCACCGCCTTTTTCACAAATTTCCTCGCGATCTTTTTGGGCTTCGCAGCGGCCGCCTTGCGTCTTGCCATTGCTGTCCTCCGTTGATGCCCGATGCTGGAGAGCGCCACTCGTCTCGATTGAGGGTCGTTATTTCTTGCGCAGCACGCTCTGCGGGTTGAGATTGCCGATACGGCCGCTCTCGCTGCCCGCCGCAGGGTCGATCACCGCATTGATGAGCGTTGGCTTGCCGGAGTCCAGCGCCTCGTTGACGGCGCGCTTGAGTTCGTCGGGCGTCGTCACATTGGCGCCGACGCCGCCGAACGCTTCAATGATCTTGTCGTAGCGCGCGCCCTTGACGAAGACGGTTGTCGCAACGTCCGGGCCGCCCGAGGGGTTGACGTCGGTTCCGCGATAGATGCCGTCATTATTGAAGACGACCACGCAGACCGGGAGGCGGTACCGGCAGATCGTTTCCACTTCCATTCCGCAGAAGCCAAACGCGCTGTCGCCCTCGACCGCAAGCACCGGTTTGCCGGTCTCTATCGCGGCCGCGATGGCAAAGCCCATGCCGATGCCCATGACGCCCCAGGTGCCGACGTCGAGGCGTTTGCGCGGCTTGTAAATGTCGATGATGCCGCGCGCGAGATCGAGCGTGTTGGCGCCTTCGTTGACGAGGATGATGTCCGGCCGCTCCTTGACGATGGTCCGCAATGCGCCGAGCGCGCTGTGGAAGTCCATCGGCGCCGTATTCTTCATCAGCCTGGGCGCCATCTTGGCGATGTTCTCTTCCTTCCTGGCGTTGACGGCCGCGATCCACTCAGCCGGCGGCGATGGCCAGTCGCTGCCCATACCCTCAAGCAGCGCCGACACGCAGGAGCCGATGTCGCCGACCACGGGAGCGGCGATCTCGACGTTTGAGTCCATCTCCTTGGGCTCGATGTCGATCTGGATGAACTTCTTCGAGTAGGGCGCGCCCCAGGTCTTGCCCTTGCCGTGCGACAGAAGCCAGTTCAGGCGCGCGCCGATCAGCATGACGACGTCTGAGTCTTTCAGCACCGTCGAGCGCGCCGCTCCCGCCGACTGTGGATGCGTGTCTGGCAACAGGCCCTTGGCCATGCTCATCGGCAGGAACGGAATGCCGCTCGTCTCGACCAGGGCACGGATCTCGTCATCCGCCTGCGCATAGGCGGCGCCCTTGCCGAGGATAATCAGGGGACGCCTGGCGCTCCTGAGCACATCAAGCGCGCGCTTGACCGCGATCGGCGCCGGGATCTGGGCCGGGGCCGGGTCAATGGCCTTGACGAGCGATTTGGCGCCTGCCTCGGCGTCCATCACCTGTGAGAAGAGTTTGGCGGGCAGATCGAGATAGACGCCGCCGGGCCGGCCGGAAACCGCTGCACGGATTGCGCGCGCCACGCCGATGCCGATGTCTGCGGCATGCAGCACGCGGAAGGCCGCCTTGCAAAGGGGTTTGGCGATGGCCAGCTGGTCCATCTCTTCGTAGTCGCCCTGCTGCAGGTCGACGATCTCGCGCTCGGACGATCCTGAAATCAGGATCATCGGGAAGCAGTTGGTCGTCGCATTGGCGAGCGCCGTGAGGCCATTGAGAAAGCCCGGCGCCGACACCGTCAGGCAGATGCCTGGATTTTTCGTCAGGAAGCCCGCGATGGCCGCTGCGTTCCCGGCGTTCTGCTCATGCCTGAACGAGATGACGCGCATGCCCGCGGCCTGCGCCATGCGGCCCAGGTCCGTGACCGGGATGCCAGGCACGCCGTAGATCGTGTTGATGCCGTTGAGCTTGAGCGCATCGATGACAAGCTGGAAGCCATCCGTCAGCTCCCGCTCCGCTTGGGCTGCAGGCTCCGCCGTCTTTACCGCTGCTTCAGCCATAGGAGACCTCCCTGATGCCGGCTTTTCCTTATGTTCTAGTCCAGATAGTCCGCGTGCCTGGCCACGTGTTCGGCGAGCCCCAGAGCATGATCGCGAACAAGCGCCTCAGCCCGGCCGGTATCGCGCCCCTCGATTGCCTGAATGATGTTCATGTGGTCGCGGATCGAACGGTCCGCGCGGTCGCTTTCGCCAATGGTCTTGCGACGGATCATCCGCATGTGCGCGAACAGGTTCTCAGCCAGGTCGATCAACACGCGGTTGCGGCTCATGCGGATGATGGTCTGGTGAAATTCGATGTTGACCTCGGAATATTCATCAAGTTTTGCGTGCAGGCGGCCATTCTCGAAGGTCGCAAACATGGCCCGCAGCTTGGCTATCTCTTCGTCCGATGCGCTTTGGGTGGTCAGCCGGGCAGCCATGCTTTCCAGCGCCGCCCAGGCGGTGATCAGCTCGATGACTTCCGCCTTGGTCTTGCGCACCACGTAGATGCCGCGGCGCGGCACCGAGCGCACGAAGCCCTCCCGCTCCAGTTGCGCCATGGCTTCGCGGACCGGGGTGCGGCTGATGCCGAGATCGCTCGCTAATCTCCGCTCGTCGAGCCGGATCTCGCCGGGACGACTATAGATGTCGAGGCCAAGGATAACGTCCCTGAGCGCCGTATAGGCGCGGTCCGCGAAAGTGGACGTGTCTTCAAGCGGCGCGACGGCAATGCGCGAGGCCGCGGCTGCGGTTTGACCACGTGGAGGCGAGCTGGTCATGGAGGCGGCGCACCAACTTTAACGCTCGGATTTCCTTTCTATAATACGGTATACCACGAAGTGGCAAGCGTCGCCCTTTGAGCGCCCGGGCGGCGCGGGGACCCCATAGCCGCGACGCCTGCGCTTCAACAGGCTGGATCAGGTCTGCTCCATGATCCGCGCCCTCAGGGGACGCAGCACGAACAGGGCTAGTACCACCACCGTGAGATTCATGATCGTGGCCACCAGAAACACCATCTGCCAGTTCCCGGTGGCGTTCTTGATCAAGTCGGCAGCCGGCGCAAAAAAGGCAGACGCGCCCTTTGCGGTGTAGAGCATGCTGAGATTCACGGTTGCAAATTTCGGCCCGAACGTATCTGTGCAGGTCGAAGGAAACAGGCTGAATATCTCACCCCAGGTGAGGAAGATCAGGGCCGCAAACACCACGAACGCCCAGGGTGCGGCGCCGAGAGATCCGAGCAGCCAGTAGGAGACGCCACCGAGGCCAAACGCGACGGCCATCGTGTATTCCCGACCGATATTGTCGGAAATCCAGCCGAATAAGGGGCGCGCCGCGCCGTTGGCAACGTTGTCGACGATGAGCGCAACCGAGAGCGTCGTGCCGCCCAACAGGACCACCGTATTCGCAACGCCGAAGTCGCTGGCGATGGGCGCGACCTGCGCCGTCGCCATCAGACCGCTCGCCGAGACCATGACGAACATCACGTAGAGCAGCCAGAACACCGGCGTTTTCAGGACCTCAGCGGGTGCACAACTGCGCTTGGACTGCTGCACCTTGGGGGCCGCAGTGGAGGGAATCTCGCCCTGCGCCGGGGCCCTCAGCAGCCAGGCCAGGATAAATACGACCGCGCCCTGGAACAGGCCGAACCAGAGGAAAGCCGCCTGATAGCCGTAGTCTGCGATCACATAGCGGATCGGAATGACGGTCAGGGCTGCGCCCGCCCCATAACCCGCGGCCGTGAGGCCGACTGCAAGCCCCCGCCGGTCCGGAAACCATTTCACCGCATGGCCGACGCTCGTGGCATACACCGCGCCGCCGCCGATGCCGCCGATCACGGCGCCGAGATAGAGCATGGTCAACGTATCGGCGACCGAGTTGATAACCCACCCGAGCGCGACCATGACGCCGCCGAATGCGACCATCGTCTTTGGCCCGCGTTGCGGACCAAGCACGTCGACGATCCACCCCTCGATCGGCGTCAGCCATGTCTCCAGGGCGATGAAGATGCTGAACGCCAACTGGATCGCTGCGCGGTCCCAATTATGCGCGTCCTTGAGCGGGTTGACGAACAGCGTCCAACCGTACTGCAGGTTGGCGATCATGATCATGCAGATGATGACGGACAAAAGTTGCGTCCATCGCGTGGCCGTCGACGCCTGCGCACCGACTCCGACTGTGCTGGCAACGGTCATCTCTTCCTCCCCGACCTGTCGTTGGGCCCGATTTTCTATTCGGTCGTCGGCACAACAGTCGCGACTTGGCCATTCGCGCCTGAAGGTTCCGCCGGCTATGACGGGAAAAGCCCGCATCATGCAAGCTGAAATCCGTGACAACCCAATTTTACGTTCGGCCGCCGACCAGGCACAACCCCGGCGTTTCGCCGCACCGAATGCGCAGAACAAACTTGCCGATGCGCGACCGCATCTTAATACCAGCACTATTGCACGCGGTCTTTCTCTCCCCGGCGCCTCCAGAACAGAAGCCTGTCCGGGGTTGAATAAAGAGGCCCCTTTTGAATCTTGAGTGGGTGCAGAAGCCTTAAGGGCGCGCGGCCTTGGCGAGGGCCTTGATCGCTTGGATGCAGTCTTGCGGGCGGCGGCAGCCGGTCAAGGGCGATTGGCGCGCGTTTAATCGCGCGCCAATCGCCGCTTAGGCGGTTAGGCGGTCGAGACCCTTGACCTGCTGCCGCCGCCCGCGACAAAGAGCATCCAGGCGATCAAGGCCGCGAGTGATCGCGGGTTGGCCGCTTTTCACCTCCTGCCCCACTCGAAATTCAAAAGAGTTTTCCACCGGGCCTGGCCCGACCTGCAGCGCATGAAACTTCTGCTACCCGGTGGCGCGGTCCTGCCGGGTCAGTTTCCTCCTAGCCAAAAAGAGGCGACCCGGCGCAGTCCCCATGGCTGCCACGAGAACCTATGGATGACTTCAAGCCGCTCGCGCTACCAAGGGCAATCATCTAGAGAAAACCCTGCGTTGCGCACGTAACGAGTTCCGAGATTTCACCAGACGCAGAGCGCATTTCATGAAAGTCACCATCCTGGACGATTACCACGACACCGTGCGCACTTTAGCGTGTTTCCGCCAGCTCGACGGCCACGACGTCACCATCTGGAACGATCATGTCGAGGATGTCGATGCGCTCGCAGCCCGCCTCGCCGACACGGAATCCTTGGTGCTGATCCGCGAACGCACCGCAATCAGGACGCCGCTGCTCATGCGCCTGCCCCGGCTGAAGCTCATCAGCCAGCGCAGCGTCTATCCGCATATCGACGTCGACACCTGCACGCGGCTTGGCATCGTAGTTTCGTCGAGCCAGCATCCGAGCACGCCTTCATACGCCACCGCAGAGCTGACATGGGGATTGATCATCGCGGCGATGCGCCAGATTCCCCAGCAGATGGCCGCGCTTAAGGCCGGCAAGTGGCAGATCGGCGTCGGCACTACGCTGCGCCACAAGACGCTCGGCGTCTACGGCTACGGCCGCATCGGGTCCGCGGTGGCGGGCTACGGCAAAGCCTTCGGCATGAATGTCATGGTGTGGGCCCGCGAAGTCACAATGCTGAAGGCGCGCGCCGACGGCTACGCAACGGCCGCCAGCAAAGCGGCATTCTTCGAGCAGTGCGACGTCATCACCCTGCATATGCGCCTGGTCGAGGCAACGCGCGGCATCGTCACCGGCGCCGACCTTGCCCGCATGAAGCCGACCGCCCTCCTGGTCAATACCAGCCGGGCGCCGCTGATTGAGCCCGGCGCGCTGGTGGCCGCCCTGCGCGCCGGACGTCCCGGCATGGCGGCGGTGGACGTCTATGAAGAGGAGCCGATGCGCGACACTGAGCATCCTCTCCTCCATATGGACAACGTCGTCTGCACGCCGCATCTCGGCTACGTATCGCGCGACGAATTCGAGCTTCAGTTTGCCGACATCTTTGAGCAGATCAACGCCTATGCGGCAGGCAGCCCGATCAACGTGGTGAACCCGGAGGTGCTGAAGGCGCGAAGGTCATAGAGAAGCGCGACCTGTTGTGCTAGGCGTTTTCTCGCCTACATTCCGCCAGCGCGCTTTACACCGCGGACGACGTGAGATGCCCCTTACAGACGACGAACTTGAAATGTTGCTGTTGCAAGGCGAGTCTGATCGGATCGAGCGCAAAAGAAACGCCAATGACATGGATAGGATCCGCGAGGCAGTTTGTGCGTTCGCCAATGACCTGCCGGATCACCGCGCGCCTGGAGTAGTGTACGTCGGCGTAGAAGACGATGGAACCTGCTCGAACTTGGCGATCGAGGACGATTTGCTGCAGAGACTGGGTCAGATTCGAGATGATGGCGCGATTACGCCTTTTCCTGCCCTGGAGGTTCGCCGCGCCACGGTTGGAAAGTGCGGAATGGTGGTGGTCGTGGCCTATCCGTCGGAGAATCCGCCTGTTAGGTTTCGCGGGCGAGCCTGGATTCGGGTTGGTCCCCGCCGCGCAATTGCGACTCCAGAGGAAGAACGCCGGCTTATCGAAAAACGTCGTTGGGCAAATCTTCCCTTTGACGCTCAGCCGGTGACTGGCGCCGCTCTTGATGACCTGGATCTCAATCGGTTTCAGTTGGAGTACGTTCCTTCTCTCGTGTCAATGGATACGATCGCCCAGAATGAACGAACGATCGAACAGCAGTTGCTGGCTCTTAGGCTCATTACCATTGGCAAAGTGCCCACCACTACAGCGATCTTAATGCTCGGCAAGTCTCCCCAGGATTGGTTCCCCGGAGCAACAATAGCGTGGCGGCGAATTGGAGGAGCGAACCTGACCGATGATACGGTCGACGAGCGGGTCCTGACCGGCCCGATCCCCGACCAATTACGACGAATCGATGAGTTCATGGATGCAGCCAACGCGGCTCATCTGGCGATGGGGCCGACCACTCACACGAGAGTCGCTGACTATCCCCTCGCTGCGCTCCAACAGATCGTGCGAAATGCGGTCATGCACCGCAGCTATGACGGGGCCAATGCGCCGGTTCGCGTCACTTGGTATGCAGATCGCGTCGAAATCTTAAGTCCCGGTGGCCCCTTTGGCGCTGTCACACCCGAAACATTTGGCCGTCCCGGATTTACCGACTACCGAAATCCAACTTTGTCGGAAGCGCTCAAGGGGTACGGTTTTGTCGAGCGGTTCGGGCAAGGAATGGAGATTGTTCGGAGAACTCTTTTGGCGAACGGTAATCCGCCGGCGGAGTTCCAGTTCCCGCCTGAGGAAGCCCCTGCCTGGGTCCACGTGATCGTCAGGAAGCGATCATGAAGACGTTGGCTTTCTTCAACAACAAGGGCGGGGTCGGAAAGACTTCGCTTCTCTATCACTTGGCGCACATGCTCGCCCTTCGCGAGCGTCGCGTGGTTGCCGTCGACCTCGATCCGCAGGCAAATTTATCAGGCATGTTCCTGCCGGACGATCGCATCGAGAGCTTGTGGTCAGCCGGAGGGCCCGCCACTGCCTATTCGGTGATGCAGCCGCTGATCGAAGGCACCGGGGATTTGATGGCAGCTCGTCCGCAGCACGTTGCCGATCGGCTTGCCCTGATACCAGGCGATCTGACGTTGTCTGAAGTCGAGGACGAACTTTCCGCACAATGGCCTCGCTGCTTAAATGGTGAAGCCCGCGCATTCAGAGTGACGGCAGCATTTGATCGGATGCTCAGGTCGGCAGGTGCCGCTCTGAGAGCTGATATCGGCCTGATAGATGTTGGCCCAAATCTAGGCGCGATAAATCGGTGCGCGCTCGTATCGGCCGATTTCGTAGTTATTCCGATTGGGGCCGATCTTTTTTCCATTCGTGGCCTGCAAAACGTTGGACCAAAGCTCAGAGCTTGGAGGCTGGAATGGAAGGATCGGCAAGATAGGGCGCCGAAAAATTTAGGATTCGAGTTGCCCAAAGGCGGAATGCAGCCGGTGGGGTACGTCGTATCTCGGTATTCGTCGCATGGCAGCAGAGCTGCGAAAGCATTTCAACGTTGGCTGGATCGAGCCCCGCAAACCTACTCGCAGGCTGTGCTTGATGAGCCCCCCGGCTCTGCCTTACAGGAGGAGGATAAAAACCGGCTAGCACAGCTCAAGGATTATCGATCCTTGATGCCGATGGCTCAAGAAGCGCGAAAGCCGATGTTTTTGCTCAAACCTGCCGATGGAGCGATCGGCGGGCATCAAGCCGCCGTGCTGGAGTGTTACCGTGATTTTGAGAGCCTCGCAAAAAGCATTGAAGAGCGAATGGGCTTGTAGGTGAATACTGAAATCGTGTTACCTTGACGCGATTTTCAACTGGCTCTTCAGGGGGAAACACAAACATGACCCATCGTCTCGCCCAATTGATGTTCATGACGGTCCTTTTCGCAGCGCCCGCCGCCGCGGCTGACCTCAAGGTCATCTCGGCCGGGGCCGTGCGTGGCCTTATTGCGGAGATCATCGACGACTATTCGCGTCAGACTGGACAGAAATTCGACTTTACCATCGGCACCACCGGCCAATTGCGCAACATCATCGCGTCGGGCCAGCATGCCGACCTGATCATCGTGTCGGCCCCGTTGATGGGCGAACTGGAGAAGACCGGCAAGCTCGCGCCCGGCAGCCGTACCGAGCTGGGGCGGGTCGGCATCGGCGTGGCTGTGCGTGACGGTGCGACGTCGCCCGACGTTTCGACGCCCGATGCCTTGAAGAAGGCCCTGATCGAGGCGCGGTCGGTCGCTTACACGAATCCCGCCGAGGGCGGCACCTCAGGCATCTACTTCACCGGCGTCGCCGAACGCTTCGGCATCGGTGATGAAATCAAAAAGAAGGCTGTCATGACCCGCGGCGGCCGCGAAGCTGCGATCGAGGTCGCGGAAGGCCGCGCCGAGCTTGCGATCGTGTTCATCAGCGAGGCGATGGCGGTGAAGGGCATAAGGCTCGCCGGCCCCTTACCGCCGGCGTTGCAGGACTATTCGGCCTACGCCGCCGCCATCCCGCTAAGCAGCACCGATCCGGCGGCGGCGCGCGCCTTCATCACAGCCCTCACCTCGACCGCGATGGCGGAGCGCTGGCGCCGCAACGGCTTCGAGCCGCCGCTACCGCCGAAGCGGGAGGCGCCGCCACTGCCACCACGGTGACCGAAGGGAGCCAGGCGGCAAAATCGCGCCCTTGTCACTGATCGACGAATTCGAAATGCAAACGCTGGACTAGGGGGATGGCTGCCAGAGACATCCTGCGAAACAATTGGCCAGCCATCACCATCGGCGTGACTGCCGCCGCCATTGCGTGCTCGGCCGTCGTGATGCTTCACAGCCTGCCCCCGAGTACGATCGTCATGGCGGCCGGGGGCGTGGGCGGCGCCTATTATGATTTCGGCAACCGCTACCGCACGGAGCTCGCGCGCGCGGGCGTGGACGCGCAGGTCATGCAGACAGCGGGGTCGCTCGAGAATCTCGCTTTGCTGCGCAACCCGCAGTCGGGAGTGAGCGTCGCGCTGGTCCAAGGCGGTACGATCAATCCGGGGGAGTCATCGGACCTCGAATCGCTTGGCACGGTTTTCTATGAGCCGCTGTGGCTATTCCGCAGGCGTGAAGCGGCGGGCGAAGGACTTGAGGGGCTACGCGGCAAGAAAATCGCGATCGGGCCTGCCCGCAGCGGCACGCAGGCATTGGCGCTCGAACTGCTTAAGCGGCACGCGATTGATCGGCAAGCCAGCGAATTACTGCCGCTTTCCACGCGTGAGGCTGCTGACAGGTTATTGGCTGGCGGCATCGATGCGGCATTCATGGTGGCCTCCTGGGACGCACCCGACGTGAAACGGCTGCTTGGCGCGAGCCAAATCGAGTTGTCGGGCTACCCGCAAGCGGACGCCTACGTGGCGCTGTATCCCTTCCTCAACAAAGTGGTGGTGCCCCGGGGCGTGAGAGATTTGGCGAACGATCAGCCGCCGGCCGACGTCGTCTTGATCGCCCCAAAGGCCGCATTGGTGGTGCGCAAGGACCTGCATCCCGCGATCCAATTCCTGCTGCTGAATGCGGCCGTGCAAATCCACTCGGCGCCCGGCATTTTTCAGCGCGCCAACGAATTTCCCGCGGCGGAAGCATATGGCCTCCCGCTGAGCGACGAAGCGCTTCGGTTTTACAAATCGGGCCCTCCGTTCCTGCACAACTATCTTCCATTCTGGGTCGCCGAGCTGATCGGTAAGCTCGCCATCCTGCTCATTCCGATCGTTGGCGTCCTCTACCCGATGATGCGCTTCCTGCCCGTCCTTTATGACTGGACGATGCGGCATAAGATTTCGCGCCTCTACGGCGAGTTGAGGTTCCTGGAAGACGAGCTGGAGGCATTCGGCGGCAAAAATGCCGCCGGCAAAATCGCCGCGCAGCTCGATCAGTTGGAACACCATGCAAATCGGCTCAAAGTGCCGGTCGCCTATGCCAGCATGCTCTATATGTTGCGGCATCACATCGACCTTGTACGCACGCGGTTGAAGAGGCATGTGGGCGAGGTGGTTCAATGACGCGCTCCATCTGTGATCACGGCGCCCGCGCCCCTGCCGTTACTCCCGCCGTCAGTCCGTATGAAGAGGAGGCCGGTGAGGGCCCGCCAACTGAGCATGTCTAATCTGAGGGATGGGTGTTATGAGCGCGGATGCGATCCTCACCGGCCTTGCGTCAGTCGCAATGATCCTCGTCGCAGGCGCCGTGTTTGGCCGGCTGCATGGTGCTGGCGAGAGCAAGAACGTTGCTGTGGGCGATCGGGTCATGTGCGGCCTATTGGCCTTGCCGCTCATAGCACTGGCCATTCGACTCGCGTTCCCCGGCAGCGCGCCCTACTGGATGCTGCTCGGCCCGGCGCCCGTCCTGATTTACACAGTGCTGCTGGCGACGACGGGAGAAGACTTCTGAGAAATGGGGCATGAGCCGCTTCACAGGCACGCTGTTGCTGGCGATCGGCGTTCTTTACGCATGTTTGCGCTTGCGCTGTTGGAGAGGTGATGCATTCTCAGGCATCCAACTCCTTATAATGGCGGAAAATGCCCTGCTCATTGAACGCAATGCGCCGTTCTGAGTCGAGATAGGCGCGGATGCGCGGACGGTTGGCGACGCTGCCGCGCAGCGCGACAACGCGAGGAGCCTTCTTCTCGAAGCGCGTCATCGCCTGCGGAAATGCGTAACGAAGGCCCTCAACGACCTGGAAAAGCGACAGATCCGCATAGGTGAGCCTGCGGCCGAGGAGATAGGCGCCGCCGCTGCGCTCCAGCACGCGCTCGAAGTAACGCAGATATTTCGGCGCCCGATTTTGCAGGAAATCGGCGGCGCGTCGCTTTGCTTCGCGACGCTGGTCCTCGTAATAGAGCCCGCTTGCGATCGGGTGGTGGGTATCGTGAATCTCAACGACGAAGTCGGCGATGGTGAGCTGCAATTGATGCGTCCACAGGCGCCCGCCATCGCTGCGCGGCGCAAGCCCGTGACGCATGCCCAGAAAAAGCAAGATATTTGCCGTCTGCCCGATGATGAGCTTGCCGCTTTTGAGGAACGGCGGCGCGAATGGAGGATGCTTGACGCGCGAGCCGTCAAGCAGCGTCATCATCGCCGGCACGCCGCCGCCTCTGCCCGGCCTGCGCGCGACATCGACGTATCTCTCTCCAAGCTCTTCAAGCGCGAGGCGGACGAACTCGCCGCGTCCCTGGATGGTGGGCCAGTAGTATAATTCGTACGGCATGGCGGCGAGCTCGCTGGCGCGTTCCGGACATATCGAACAGTTTTTTTCGCAATCGCCGCCGGGCTTGTCCTGGCCGTCCACGTCTTTCTCGGTTCCCGCTCCTTAGTCCGCATGCCGGAAGACAGGGACGGAAAGGACGTGGATGCCCGCGACAGGGCGGGGCATGACGCTCAAATCTTTCAAACGCGCTTGCCGGCCAGCGTCGACACCAGCGCGCCGACATCGGCCAGTTTGTCGCATCCGAGCACAAAGTCGACGATCCGCCCGGCCTGCATGTCGCTTACGGTGTGCCCCGCCAGCTTGCGGAATTTTTCGACCACATCGGCCTCGCTGGCGAACTTGTGTTCGCTGCCGCGCGGCGCCTCGACGGTCTCGGTCTCCAGCGAGCCATCACCGAACCTGACATCGACCCGCACCATGTGGCGGAGCCTGGCGCCGCGCGCCGTGATGGCGGGATCGTGCACCACTTCTACCTTGGCGGCGAGCGCGATGCGGCGCGGGTCGGTCACCACAGCTTCTTCGAATTGATCGACAAAGACATCGCCTTCGGCCAGCAGGGTCGCGACGCAGAAGGGCAGATTCATCTGCGCCGACGTGAGTCCCTGCGGCTTATAGGGCCAGCCGACATGATCGACGGTGGCCTGCGAGGCATGGACGGTGATTTTGGCGATGTCCTCCGCCCGAAATGGACGCCGCGCCGCAATCGTCCGGATCGCGTCCAGCGTCGTGTGATTGCTGGCGACGCAGGAATAGAACTTGAGCGCCACGCCGAGGGTTTCGAACCGCTCGCCGAGGCCCGCAGTCAGTTCGGCAAGATTGAAACGATCGTGCGAGCGCGAGAACGTGCTGCAGAAGCCTCCATAAGGGCTTTCAAACACATCGACGATTCCGGTGAATCCTGCTTCTGCCAACAGCGCGCCATAAAGGCCGCTTTGCGCGGCGCGGCCGGCGTGCATGCGTTTGACCATGGCGCCGTATTGCGCCGCCATCAGCCCGGCCGCCTGGGTCCCGGCGATGCCGAGCGCATGGACGGCCTGATCTACAGAGAGCCGCAAGCCCGCGGCGGCGCCCGCCGCAGCCGAGAACACCCCGACGGTCGCGCCGGAATGCCAGCCCTGCCCGATATGCTCCGGCCCCATGCAGAGGCCGACGCGCGGCCCGATCTCGTAGCCGGCCACTGCGGCGCGAAGAAAATCCTGTCCGCTCATGCCGGGGCGCAGCTCTGCGACCGCGATCAGCGCCGGCAGCGTGACCGCGCCCACATGGAGCACGCCCGCCCGGTGGACATCGTCAAGCTCGAAGCTCTGGACCAGGGTCCCGTTGACGAGCGCCGCATGGGGTGCGGACAAACGGCGATCCGCGCCCCACACGATGCAGGACCTGGTCTGGTCGAGCCCGCCCAGCGTCGCCATCAGAATGCGGCTCCACGGCAGCCCGGCGCCGTAGAGCGCGCATCCGAGCGCGTCGAGGATCAACAGCTTGACGCGGGCGACCACCTCGGCGGGGATGCGCGCATAGGTCAGGCCGGCGATGAATTCGGCGATGCCCCTGGTGTGGGGGTTGTCGCCCGTGGAAGCGCGGCTCATGCGGAATAGCGCCGGTCGCGGGCGAGATAGCCAGGCGTATCGACGACCGCTTCGCGCTCCTTGAACGAGGCCATGTCATCGATCATGGCGGCGGCGCTGCCGTCGCGCGCAATCGCTGCCAGCACCCGCTGCATCGCCCTGATGGCGGCGCGCTGGGCGTCGCTCGGGATGATGACCACATGATAGCCCAGCTCCTGCAGCCTTGACGCCGGCAGCAGCGGCGTCTTGCCGCCGTGGAACATGTTGATGAGCTTGTAGCCGGGCAGGCGCTTTGCGATGTCGGCGATCTGATCCTCCGTGGTTGGCGCTTCGACAAAGATCATGTCGGCGCCGGCTTCGAGATAGGCGGCGGCGCGGTCGAGCGCGGCCGCAAAGCCCTCGACCGCGATGGCGTCGGTGCGGCCGATAAGAACGAAATCGGGATCATGCAGCGCGTCGCGCACGGCGTGCAGCCGCTGCACCATCTCCGCGCTCGGCACGAGCGCCTTATCGTCATAATGGCCGCATTTCTTCGGGAAGGTCTGATCTTCCAGATGGAACGCCGCGACGCCGGCGCGTTCGAAGGCGCGCGCCGCGCGCTGGGCCGTGAGCGCGTTGCCGTAGCCGGTGTCAGCGTCCGCGATCACAGGCACGCTCACGACGTCGACGATTTCCGCAAGGCGGCCGGCAATTTCGTCCGGCGCGATCAGGCCCATGTCGGGCACGCCGATCGAGCGCGCGATGGCGCCGCCGCTGGCATACACGGCCGGAAAGCCGGCCTGCTCGACAAGGCGCGCCGACAGCCCGTCGAACGCCCCCGGCGCCACCACAATGTCGCCGCCGAGCATGGACTTGAATTTGGTGGTGGCGCGCACGCTAACTCTCCGCTGTGGGACGACAGGAACTTCAAGTACCGGCGCCGGGACCCGGATCACGTCGGTTTAACTCGACAGCCTGGGCCATCAACTCTACAGCGGATTCCGGTCGACGGGGAACCGCTATAGCACAGCCTTGGGCAGCAAAGACAGCCTTGGCGTGACAGCAATTTTTCCCAGGCCGCCGCGCCGTGCGCATGGGTTGCAGCCTATTGACCGAGCCCTAGCTCCTGCGCGGCAGCGGCGATCCGATCCCGCTCCGGGGCATCATCGGCAAACACCTCAAGGCCGCGCCTGAGCGCCTGCCTGGCAAGGTCCCTTTCGCCAAGCACCACGCGCGACCGGATTAGCTTGATCCACCCGTCTGCGTCGCGGGGGGAGTGCTCCAGGCGACTGGCAAGACCATCAACCATTACGCGTATCATGGCCGAGCGTTCCGCCGGGCGCATCGCTTGCGCGCTCTGCACGTCGTCCTCGCTCGGTCTTTTGTCAATCGCTGCACGCGTCCCTCCCTGCGCCTTCAACGTCTCGATCAACAGGCCTGCCGACGCTGATTTCGAGTTCCATGGATCAGCCCCAAAGTCGACGCCCAAGCTGCGCTCCAGTTCGGCGATTCTGTTCCTGAGGTCGGACACCCACGGCTCATCAGAACTGGCATCGTTGAGTAATTCGACCCAGTCTGTGAGGGCTGAAACCTTGTCGCCTTCCTGTTCCTTTGCCAAGCCTTTGAAAAAGCGTGCTCGGGCATCTTTGGGGTCAAGCTTCAAGGTTTCTTCGATCGCCTTCCTGGCGTCGCTCGTCACGTTGCCTTCGGCCGCTCCAACGAGGGCCTCGACGCGAGCGCTTCTAATCTCGGCCACGTCGGGGCTGAGGTCGATCGCCTTCGCATACGCTTCGGCTGCCTCAGAAAACCGACCGGTGCTGGCGTAGGACCAGCCGAGCGTGCGCCAACCTTCGGCATCCTTGGGGTTTCGCGCCAACCGTGCGACGAGACGGTCGATCATTTCCTCGACTGACGGCAGACCGGCTTGCGGTCGCAGCCGCCGCGCGCTTTCGGAGGCGGATGTTTGCGCACCCGCAGCTTCCAGGTTCGATGATCCTTCGGCATTTGCGAAGGATTTCCGTTGCGCCCTCGCAAAATCCCGCACCGAAGGCACATCGGGATTGCCCGTTATTGCGTAAAGAGCAACCGATCCGAACACCACGATTGCGGCGACGCATACCATGGCGAAGCTTCGCTCGTTTTGAGATAGCTTTGGCAGGTAAGACTGTCGGGTTGTGTCGGCAGCGAGGGCCTGCTTCTTTATTTCGATGCGCGCCGCGGCGGCCTGCGCATCGTCAATCAAACCGTGACGTAGTTCGTTTTCGACCTCTTTCAACTGATCGCAATAGACCTCAATGTCGCCGGCCGTCTCCGCAGGAGGGTGGTCGAATCGCCGGATGAACGGCGCCGACAGCAAGACTGCAGCCACGGACGTCATGATCGTCAGAATGAGCCAAAGCATCATGCTGACCTCCTTTCGCTGGGTAGTTCGTCAAGTCGTTGCTGCTCGACGGCCGTCAGCGACCCGGGCGAATGACCGCCGTCATCCCCGGATCGCCGGCGCAAATGCCGGCCGAGCCCGATTGCGCCGATGAAAAGAAACGCCCCCGGGCCGAGCCAGAGCGCGATCGTATTCAATTGCAAAGGTGGATTCAGTCGAACGAAATTGCCGTAACGGGCGGCGATAAACTCGATGACCTGTTCATCGGTATCGCCCGAAACCAATCGCTCACGAACCAGTACGCGAAGATCATGCGCAAGCGGCGCAGCGGAATCGTCGATGCTTTGATTTTGACAGACGACGCAACGGAGATTTTGACTGATTGCCCGAGCGCGCATTTCAAGGGTCGGATCCTGCAAGACCTCGTCCGGCGTTACGGCGGAAGAGGACGTGGCGAACCCCGATGCAAACAGCACCGCCACGAACAGGTTACGCGCTGAAATGCGGAGCGTCCTTATCATTGTTCGACCTCGGTCTGCGATCGACTTTAGGTCCGGCTAGCACACGGTGAGCGGGGCTCGACTCGACGTACAAACGGCGGCGCTCAGGGGCCGGCTCTTGCGCCGGCGAAGGCGACGGCCGGGCGTGGGACGCGTTGAGGTACGCCCACACGCAGGCGCCGGTCCGACAGCGAAACGATCCCGCCGAGCGCCATGGTCAGCGCTCCGATCCACACCCACGGCATGAAGGGGTGATAATAAAAACGGACCGCCCAAGCGCCGCTGCCATCGGGCTCGCCGATCGCAACATACAGATTGGAAATCAAGTTGGTCCGGATGCCGGCGGCGACGGTCTGCTCCTGGCGGACCGGATAAAAACGCCGTTCACTGATGAGCCGAGCTACGAAACGGCCTTTGCGGATAACTTCGAAAGTGCCCCGCTCGGCGTCATAATTTGAGCCGGCCACGTCATCGACTGCCCGCAACCGGAGCACGTAGCCCGACAGCTCAAGGCTCTTGCCGGGCCGCAACATGCCGATCTTTTCGGCGGCCCAGCTTGTCATGCCGGTAATTCCGGCGACCGTTATGCCCATTCCGGCATGGGCAATAACCAGCCCGTAGAATGCTCGCGGCGTTGAGCGGGCAAGTCTCAGCGTCGTTGCAAACGAAGCATCGCCCAGGCGCGTTCGATACGCCAGAGCAGCAAACGAGCCCACGACCAGCCAGACCGCCACAGCCATGAACGCCGCAGCAAATATATTGTGCCCAGATGTGACGATCAGCACCAGGATTGAGGTCAATAAACCGGCCAACGCCGGATATTTCAGGCGGCCAGAAGCCGCGCGCAGGTTGTCGCGCTTCCATTTGAGCATGGGCCCGATAACCATAATCAGAAGCAGCGCAATCATGATCGGGACAAACGTTCTGTTATAATAAGGCGGTCCCACGGAAATCTTGTCGTTGCCGATCACGTCGACAATGAGCGGATAAAACGTTCCAAGAAATACGGTGGCGGCTGCGGCGCTCAGCAACACGTTGTTTGCCGCAAGGCCGCTCTCGCGGCTGATCGGCGCAAAGGGTGCGCCATATTTGAGGTGTGGAACGCGAAAAGCATAAAGCGTCAGGGCGCCGCCCGCGGCGAACAAAATCAACCCGAGAATGAAGACGCCCCGGGCCGGATCCAAGGCAAACGCATGCACGCTCGTCAGTACGCCTGACCGCACCAGAAAGGTGCCGATCAGGCTGAGCGAAAACGTCAGGATCGCAAGCAGTACGGTCCAACTCACGAGCGCATTACGGCGCTCGACCACAAGAGCCGAATGCAGGAGCGCGGCGCCCGAAATCCAAGGCATGAGCGAAGCGTTTTCGACCGGATCCCAGAACCACCAACCGCCCCAGCCAAGCGTGTAGTAGGCCCACGCGCTGCCAAGGGTGATTCCGATGGTCAAGAAACACCACGCCGCCAGCACCCAAGGCCTGACCCAACGGGCCCAGCACGCATCCACCTTGCCGCGGATCAGCGCCGCTACCGCGAACGAGAAAGCCATCGAGAAGCCGACATAGCCCAAATAGAGGAACGGCGGATGAATGGCGAGGCCGGGATCCTGCAGGATCGGATTTAGTCCGTTGCCGTCGTCAGGCGCTTGCGCGAGACGTGCAAACGGGTTGGAGGTCAGCGCGACAAACGCCAAGAAGCCAAACCCCACCATCCCATGCACGCCGAGCACGTCGGTTCGCAGCTGGTCGGGCAGATTGCGTCCAAACAATGCAACGGCCGCCCCAAATAGCGATAGAATAAGAACCCACAGCAGCATGGACCCTTCATGGTTGCCCCACACTCCGGCAATCTTGTAAAGGAGCGGCTTTGCCGTATGCGAATTGGCGGCTACGACCTCGACCGAAAAGTCCGACGTGACGAACGCGTAAGTCAAGGAAGCGAACGCAACAACGAGGAACATGAATTGGGCCAGCGCCGCCTGGTCAGCAAATGCCGCCACCATGGGGTCATGGCGACGCGCCGCCACAAACAGCGCGGCCGACTGCACCACAGAGACAAAAAGCGCGAGAAGGAGAGCAAAGTAACCGATCTCTGGCGCCATATGATGCGCTCGCTTCCTTTGACGCGGGATGAGCAGTGCGCCCGACCCCGGCTGCCGCTGTCCAGCAGGGGCTTTCCTCGATCGCTTCAGATACTCCGCGCTGGCGACACGCAGCCGACCGCCCGAATCGCCTATTGGCGAACCGAGGCCGGCGTCGTGCAACTGCCATCGGGGCGAACCGTATATCGGCACATCGCCGCCGCGGCCGGCGTCGGCGGCTTGCTGCGGTCGGCCAGCTTTGTGCCGTCAACATCGAAACTGTAGCGCAACCCGATCGTGGCAAAGAGCTCGGCATCGCTGGTCTTGACGCCTGGCTGCACGCCGTAGGTCCGCTGGGCGCCGATCTCAGCCTCAAGAGTCAGATTGGGGCTCCAGTTATAGTCGATCAAGATCGACGGCATGACAGTGTATTGAACGACGTTTGTCCCGCTGGGCTGGCCGTTATTCAGGACCGCGCCCGGTGAATAGAACGAGTAGCCGAGTCGCAGGCGCGGGGCGATCATCAGGTCGTTGATGATGGGGTATCTGGCATTGAAATCGAGAACGTACTGGCTGTCGGTTGACTGCCGCGCGTAGTGAAAGGCGGCAGTATACATATCGCCTTGTTTGAAGATGTTGGTAAGGATGAGCTGCGCGGTCGCGTAGTATTCCATGCCGGCGGCGAGCTGCGCCAGCGTCGGATCCAGCAAGCCGGCCGGCGTGATCGTCCGGCTCAAGTTGGCAATCGTGGCATCGGCGCTGAATTGGAGCTTGTCCGACAGCGGATGCGAGAAGCCGATCATCGCCGACTTGTATAGCGGCGTCTCGGCGAGGGCGAGTTGCTCCACCTGCTCGTTCGTGAGCGGCTGCCCTATCGCAAGCTGATTTTTAAGGAAGTCGTAGAGCGTCCCGAACGGCTGATTGAGCAGCACATTCCAGCTCGACAGGAAAGGCACCCGGCGGTAGTCGGCGCCGCCATAGAGGGTCGTTCCCATCGGCAGCGTCCACGATCCCGACAGCACCGCTTCGCCAAGCTGGTGAAAGCGCATGTCATAATCGACGTTGCCGAAAACAAATTTGGTCGGGTCAGAGTAGCGGATGTCCGAGCCGACAGCTTCGCGATCAACCAACCATCGGCCACGCTCCTCGTTATAGTAGACCGACGCCTCCAACCCGCCGAGCAGCGGCCCTACGCCGATGCCTCCGCCGTAAAAATATCGCTCCGCCGTGAACGGCAGATTGTAGCGGCTGTTCGCCGGCGATCCGCCGACGACGTCAACCGTGAAAAGGGGAAGAGGCTGCCAACTGAACAGCGCGCCATCGAAGCGGCCAAACACGCCATCGCCATTGTAGGTCTGGCGGCCCGCCACTGTACGTAGATTCCAATCCTTTACCACCATATCGACGCTCGCCTGGGCAACACCTATCTGATCCACCTGATCGCCGGTCGGGCCATTGATATTGGTCGAAAACCGATGCTCTTCGCCTCCGTTAAACCGGATTTTTCCCGACGTTTTGTCATCGTTCCAGGTCGCCAGCAAATCGAGTGTGGTGAATATCTCGTTCTGATGAACGGAATGATCGTCGACATTCGCGGCGACATTGGGGGCGAGCGACGTGTCGCGCGCGGTGGTGTTGGCGTCGTCACGGATATAGAACGACGACACGCTGCCGACGAGCGACCAGGTTGTTTCGTTGGTCCGCGTGAATTTGCCTATCGGCAGCGCCTTTGCGGGCATTTCAGCCGGCGCGCGAAGGGGAGCGGCCGCGTCGCCTTGCGCCGTCACGACGCCGGCAAGGCGCTGCCTCACGCGTTCGCTCGCTTCGCCGCTGGGATAGCGGCGAAGATAATCTTCGTATGCGGCGCGCGCCTCGCCAGATTGGCCGTTTCGCTGATACGCGAGACCCAGGAGCTCTTGAGCCTCGGGGCTATACTGGTTCTCCGGATAGCCGAGAACCTTCCTGAAGAGCTTTATCGCTTCGCCGAAGTCGTTGCGCTTGAGGGCCGCTCGCCCTTCGTCCATCGAGGCGGCCGCGGCCCTCAAATCTGCGTCGGAAATCGAGCCGGCGCGTCGATTGTTGCTTATGTTTGTTGCAGCGGCGTCCCCGGTGGCCTGAGCCGAAGCCGGTTGCGCCGCCAGCAGCGCTGCATCCAGCACAATGAGCACCACAAGCGGACGACGGAAGTCGAGCCCCATCACCATCCGCCTCCGAGGGCGCGGTGGGGATTGAAATTACGCGCCACGATGGTGCGCTGCGTGCTGTCGGCGTAGGTGTGGCAGGAGCCTGTGCAGTCACGTAACTCGGCGACCGTGTAGTAGACTTTCACGGGCCGCTCGAATTTGACGTGGGGCATCGGGCGATATTTGTCGACATGGCATCCGGCGCAATCTGGTTTGAACGCCGGGAATTTCCACGCGACCGTCTGGGCATTTGCGACGTGACAGCTGTCGCAACTGACGGCAGGGCCGTGATTCGTATAAAGTGGCGACATGTGCCGATACGTCACCGGCGTCCAGAACGAAGTCCGGTGGCAGGTGTCGCAGGGCAATGTTGTCAGGAGATGCCGAAGCGGCCTGCCTTCGGCGGTCGCGCCGTTGTGGCAGCCGACGCACGTTCCGCTCAGGCTGGAGTGATCGACGCGCGCGCCCGCAAAGGTCACTGTGCTCTTGTGGCAAGTCTCGCAGGCCGCATTCGTGACGATGTGCCGTGCCGGCTTGCCGGTGGCGATCGTACCGCTATGGCACCTCGCACAATTCGCAACGAGCCCCGCGTGGTTCATGCGGGCTCCGGCGAACGTTACCGTACTCTTATGGCACGTCTCGCACGGCGCATTGGCGACGACATGGTTTGGCCCCTTCCCGGTCGCCGCAGCGCCGTTGTGGCAGGCGGCGCAACCTCCGACCAAGCCGGCGTGGTTCGGCTTTGGGTTGAGCAGGCTCGATGATGTCTGAACGTGGGTCGATTTTGACGAAGCCATGCTGGCTGGCGGCGCGGTCCTCGTCGTTGAAGCGGACGTTGCGCTGGTCGACGGCGGCGTTGCCTTTGACGCGTTCGAGGTCGCAGCAGTTGCGCCAGGCGTCGTCGAATTGGTGTTCGGCGTTGCAGCGGTCGCGCCTGAAGTCGCGGCGGAGGTTCTCGTAGCCGTGCCCGGCATCGTCGCGGCGGTCGTGGGCGCTTGCGGCGCGCTGGGCGGCAATATCCCGCCCTTGAAGGTCACGGTATTAAAGTGGCAGTTGTTGCAGGGCGCGTTGGTGATGGGGTGGTTCGGCGTCTTGCCGACGGCAATCTTGTTGTTGTGGCAATTGGCGCAGGGGCCGAGCGCCTGGACGTGATCGATGAATCGATAGTCGCGCCAAGTCGTCGTTTGATGGCAGCCTTCGCAGTAATTCGTCGTTATGGGATGCGAAAGCACGGATGCGGCGCCCGGCGCGGTCATGCCATTGTGGCAACCAAAGCACGCCCTCGGCGTGGTTTTGTAACGCGCGTTGATGTGACACGACGCGCACGGAACGAAGACATGCGTGCCGGTGAGCGGAAATCCGGTCGGATCGTGATCGAAACGCGAAGTCGACGCATTTTGTGCATGCAGCGGCGTGGCGGCGACTGTGGCCGCTGCCGCCACGGCCGCCAATATCAGACCCACTGATCTCAAAGAGATCGTTCTCATCTGCCTTAATGCCTTACGAGCTCTGCTCGCCGCCTCGGAGACCTTGCGTCGATAAGGACAATGAGAGGGGCATCGACGCGTGGTCGAACCGTCCGATCCTTCCGCGCGGCGACGACAGCCGTTCAGCGCCGACGCCGTCGGCGTCCGCCTTTTCGGCATTTCGGATTTAACAGGTATGCGACGCGCGATCGTGACGTCCGCGCGCGGTTCGCGCGTACGCCTCGCCTATGTCGTAGGCGGCGCTCCGGACAATATTCGGCCGCTGTTATCGCGATTGAGCGAATCTGAGAAATTCATTGGCCATCCCCTGCCTTCTGGAAAGGCTGCACCACCACCAACCAGGACGCTCGTTGACGATGCGCCCGCTTCGCGACCTTGTGCGCATTCGGAAAATTGCTGGTGAGGTTCCACAACCCGACGCGCTGAAGTTCCCCGTAAGCTTATGAAGCTTCAGTCGCCGCGATTAATCGCATTAGATTCGGACCACATCACGCATGTCGTTGGGCTATTTCGCGGCTATGTTCTGCATAAAATCGCAAACCAATGACGAGCGAACCGTTCAAAGAAATAGGCAACACTCAGGATAAAAATTGGCAGCCTGCCGAACGTTAGAAAATCCGCTCCTCTCAGGGGCCGGCGCACAAGTGCGAGCATCTTCGGCGATCCAGCGTGAGAGGGCTTTCAGATATTTTCAACTTTCCGCCAAACTGGTCTCGCGTTCCGAGGCGACTGCCAATACAGAGCCACACTTTCGGCCGCACCATCGTCCGGCACACCCGTGTCCGCCTCTTCAGCAAACCTCCTCGCGCAGGAGCCGCTCTCCGCCGCAATAGAAATGTCGTCAGGCCCGGTTTTTGGGGCATTAAAAATAGCAATCAAGCAGCTGTCGACATGGCCAGTTCTCGTTACCTCTTACTCACCTGCTTGAACGAAGTCGTCACGTGGCAGCGTTCGCAAATCCGGCCGAGCGCGCCGCGATGCACGTCATCCTGTTGATGACACGCATAGCAATCCGTCGCCAGCGTGATCTTGGTAACGTTCCTGGTCACGTGGCAGGCGTGGCAATTGAGGCCGCGATGTGCCCCGGTCAGCGGATAGCGTGTCTGGGTGTCATGATCGAAGCGCCATCGCGGCCAACCATTCGGGTTGTGGCAGAGCGCACAATTGGAGCCCAGGCGCCCCTGGTGATGCTCGTCCCGGTGGCAGGAGGCGCATGCGAGCGGCGCATCCTTGAACCGGGGCGAGCGGTGACATTCCTCGCACGTCACGACGGCGTGCCGTCCAATCAGCGGAAATCGCGTGACGTCGTGATCGAAGAACGCTATGCGGCGCCAATTGTCCTCGCTGTGGCACCGCTCGCAGCGGGCGCCGAGTTGGCCTTCATGCCGGTCATCCTTGCGGTGGCAGGAGACGCATGCTGTCGCGAGCTTGTCGCGATAAAGGTCGCCCGTGTGGCAGGTATCGCACTTGACCTTGGCATGTGCGGCCCGCAGCGGAAATTTGGTCTTGTCGTGATCGAAGAGAATCGTGGTCCATTTATTCTGGTCGTGGCAAGTGTCGCACTTGGCGCCGTAGCGGCCGACATGAACGTCCTGAATGGTGTGGCAATCGGCGCATCCGGCGCCGATACCTTTGTAGTGTTCGCCGACATGGCATGAGGCGCAGGCGACGTTGCGGTGCGCACCTCGCAGCGGGAACCTGGTCTTGTCATGGTCGTACGCCTTGACCTGAAGCCATGTCGACTCGCCATGGCAGTTGTCGCATGCTTCCCCCAGCCGTCCCTTGTGCGGATCGGCCGCCTTATGACAATCGAAGCAGCGTCCTGGGGCGTTGCGAAATTTCACGTTCGGTCCGTGACAGCCGTCGCATTGGACTGATTTGTGAGCATCACGAAGCTCGAAATTCGTAAGTGTGTGGTTGAATGTCTCGCGGTCGAAGAAGACGATGTCGGCGTCTCGTCCCTTGTGGTCCGTGTGACAGATGGTGCATTCTTGGGTCGCCGCATCGGTTTGACGCCCGTGAAACCCCTTTGCAGACCGGCGATCGGCTGCGGTTTCTTTGTGGCATGCGAGGCACAGCCGCGTTTGTGACTTTTTTGAAAACGGCTCGTGGCAGTTGCTGCACTCCTTTTCATATTTGGCATGTCCGCTGACGACCGGCCCGGGAATAACAAGCTGTTCAAGCAAGTTCTGCGCTCGCAGGGAAGACGCCACAGCGCTTGCGATAACGAGCCCGGCCGCAATCGCATGTGCGAACTTCCGACCCAACGCCAACCTCCGCTCAGTAGAGGTGCGAGGCAAAGACATGAATGGTCGCCACGATCACGAGAAGAATGTATAAGGGCACGTGAAAGACGTGCCAGAGCCCGAACAGGCGCTCGTAAAACGCAAAGGCCGCGGCCTTCTTGGCGGCGCTGATACGGCGCGTCACAAATTCTGTCACGCCGGCAAGCTGCTGGCGCCGAACCGCTTGCGGCCGGCCACGCCGCTTGCCTTCAGCCGCGATCGCTCGCCGCGCATAAGCAATCAACTGCGCACGAAGGGCGGCGCCGCGCCAGCTCATCACGGGCAGCAGAACCAGCCCGCCAAAGACGCCCTTGGGGACGGCCGCACCGAGCTGCGCAAAAGCATTTAGTTTGGCGATCATGCGGTCTGCAACCCGCGCATCGGCGCCAACAAATCCCCTCAGTTCGTCGGCATCGGCCACAACTTCCTGAGCGACAGCTTTATGTTCATACATTCCAAAATTGATCTTGCTGTGCAGATACCGACCAACGACGCCGCTTCCCGCGACAACGAGCATCGTGATGAGGGCAACGCTGCAGTTGATCGAGCCAAGCCGGAAATCTGCGTGCCACAGAACCAGCACTGGTCCGAGCACGCCAAGAATCATGTGGGCGTTAAACCAGAAGGTAACCGTCCCAAATCCTCGCAACGAGCGCATGCGTTTACGCAACGGGTAAAGCGTCACAAGGAGCATCAGGCTGCCCCCAGCAATCCCAAGCCAATATCCAACGCCGCTGCCAGGCGTCAGGCCGTTGTCGTCACGGCTTAGCCAACCAATGCAGAGAGCGAAGACGACGGCGGTTCCGAAAATTTTTGGGAAAATGTTGGTCCACGGGCGCGGCCGATCGCCAACGGAATCGGCTCTTGCGGGCGTCCGCGGGCGGGGGATTGCGGCGCATGGGCGAGCCGCTGTGGACGGCGCTCGATGGTTATGGCCATTGCGCGGCGACCGGACGGCAAGATTTTTTACAGGCAATTCAGAAATTGCCGAACTGGTCATTATTGCTCCTCTGACGCATGACTAAGCCCTGTTCGGTGGCCGTTCGTCGGTAGCCGCAAATTGCGGTGATCCGATCTTCCCGGATGGGCGAGAGGTTGCACAAACACCGACAGTTTTGTGGCGCGTTCCCACTCCGTCACCGCGCCGAGGTCCTCGCCTCTAAGATTCTGCCGCAATCAAATGTAAGACGGTATCTGGCAAGACCGGACCGGCCTCCATCGCATTCGATCGCTCAGATCGCGCCAGTCCGGTGATCCGTCGTGTTAAGGGTCCGGGGCGACGCCTATGGCTTCACCCAAACGCAAGTTGTCGCTGTGGCCGCCGACTGCCGCAGCGGCGTTCGCCGCAATGGCTGCTGGCGCTGCGGCAGCGTTCGCGCAGTCTCCCGGCAGCGAAACCGTCATTATGAATACGGTTGATCAGGCGGTTCGTACGGGCGAGTTCGACCGCGCGGCGGCGACCCTCCGGAAGGTCGCCGAGTCTGGAAACGCCGAGGCACAATATCGCCTGGCGGCGCTCTATCGCATTGGACGCGGCGTACCTCAAGACGACGGTTTGGCCTTCAAATGGATGAAGGCCGCCGCCGAGCAAAACCACGCCCGCGCGCAGTTCAACCTTGGTATGATGTATCTGACGGGGCGCGGAGCCCCACCGGATGCCGGCGCCGCCAAAATCTGGCTGCAGAAAGCTGCGTCTCAGGGATACGACGGCGCAGCCAAGCTTGTTGCGGAAATATCCAAGCGCGGCGCCGCAGATGCCAAAGCGGCGCCCGCAGACGCCCGGCCGATCCGCCTCGCGGAACTTGAGGCGTCATTCCTGCGCGCCCTTGCAGCAGCGTCCAGAAACGAAACGCCGGAGATAGTGGACGCTGCGTGGCGCGGTCAAACGGACGTCATCACAAAGTTGATCTCGTCTGGCGCCGACATTTCAGCCAGAGACAGCGACGGCAATACTGCTCTGATGCGCGCGGCATCCGCCGGCAAGTCTGAGGCGGTGAACATGCTTCTGGCGGCGCGCGCAGATGTGAATGCGGAAAACCGCGCCGGCGAGCGGCCGCTTATGCTCGCGGCGGCGGGAGGGCACGTCGATGTTGTGGAGGGTCTGCTTCGCCGAGGAGCGGACCTGAGTGCGAGAACTCGCAGCGGCGACACCGCCCTGACGCTTGCCACGCGCCGGTGCCATCAACCGGTCGCCAAACTCTTGCTCGATCGCCGCGCCGACATGCGGGCTCCTCTTGAGCACGGGATGACGCTGCTCATGGTGGCGGCCGCCGCCTGTCCCAGCGACCTGGTGGAATTGCTGATCGCGAAGGGCGCACCGGTAGACGCGGTGGACGAAGCGCAACGGACCGCCTTGTGGCTGGCGGCCGACCACGGAAACACCGGCGGCATATTTGCGCTGTTGAAGCACAACGCTGACCAGCGCATCAGCGATAAAGAAGGCAGAACGCCGCTGCTGAGGGCGCTTGAAAATGGCAACGGCGAGGCCGCTCGATTGCTCATCGGGGACGGAGCGGCTCTCGAAGCCCGCACCGCGGCGGGAAATACGCCTCTTATACTCGCGGCGAAATCCGGCATGAGTGACATCGTCGACCGGCTGCTCAATCGGGGCGTGCGGATCAATGCGCGCAACAACATTGGATATAACGCGCTGATGATCGCCTCTCATGAGGGGCGAGCCGACATCGTCAAGGCGCTCTTGCGGGCCGGAGCCGATCCGACGCTGCGGAACAAGAAGCGCGAAACTGCAATTGAGGTCGCGGCGGCGGCGGGACACGCCGAAATTGCGCGGCTCCTGAAATGACCATGCCTGGCGTTAGCGAACATCGAAAAGCGCAAGTGAAAGGGGGACTCGGATCCGATGAGCTTTGCTCCGATCACTGCCGTGTACGCGGTGGCAGTTGGAATCATCTGGGCGCTCTACGTCGTGTTGCGCCGGCGCAGCGAGGCGCGAAGCCGGGCGACTAAGGAGGAGGCGGCGGAAGCCGGGCTTCTCGAGCCGGCATCACTTCATCCGAAATTCGATCCGGCGAAATGTCTGGGTTGTGGCGCCTGCGTCCGCGCCTGTCCGGAAGGCAATATCATCGGCCTGATCAACGGCAAGGCTGAGCTCGTTGAACCCGCGCATTGCATCGGCCACGGCGCCTGCCGCGAGGCTTGCCCCTACGACGCGATCACCCTTGTCTTCGGCACGGAGCGCCGGGGCGTTGATATCCCCCATGTCAGGCCGGATTTTCAAACAAACATTCCGGGGATCTTCATTGCCGGCGAGCTTGGCGGCATGGGCCTCATTCGCAACGCAATCGAGCAAGGGAGTCAGGCGATCGACTCCATCCGAAAGCGGTCCGCACCGAGACCTTCACACGGTTACGATGTCATTATCGTGGGCGCCGGGCCCGCAGGTTTCTCGGCAAGTCTTGCAGCCAAGAAGTACAGGCTGCGCTATTTGACGATCGAGCAGGAGAGCTTCGGCGGCACAGTTGCGCATTACCCGCGCGGCAAGATCGTCATGACCGCGCCCGCAGCGCTGCCGCTCGGCGGCAAGCTCAGGTTTAGAACGGTGAGCAAGGAGAAGCTGCTCAGGGTTTGGAAAGAGGTCGCTCGAAAGACCAGGTTGAAGATCAAGTACGGCGAGGAAGTCAAAGCTATTGTGCGACGCGGCTCGGCGTTCGAGGTCCGGACAACCCGCGGGTCCTACCTGGCTGTGTCCGTATTGCTCGCCATCGGCCGGCGAGGAACGCCGCGCAAGCTCGATGTCGAGGGCGAAGACCAAGCCAAAGTGGTATATCGCATGATCGACCCCGAGCAATATCGGCGGCGGCATGTGCTGGTGGTGGGCGGCGGCGACAGCGCGCTTGAGGCTGCCGCGAGGCTCGCCAGGGAGCCTGGCGCCACCGTCACTCTGTCCTATCGAAGTGGAGCCTTCTCGCGCGCCAAGGTGAAGAACCGCGAGGAGGTGGAGGCTGCGCGGAGGTCCCGGCGCCTCAAGGTGCTGCTTCAATCGAATGTGAAGCGGATCGGCCGTGACGACGTTGAGATCGAACAGAGAGGACGGCGCATGCGAATTAAGAACGACGCGGTCATCATATGCGCTGGCGGGATTCTGCCTACCGCGTTTCTTCAGAGCGTCGGCATCGAGGTAGAAACGAAATATGGCACGGCGTAGATCGGCATCGAGTCTCAGCGGCTTAATCCTCTCCCTTCGCCTCTTCGCAATGGGGAAGGCGAAGCACGCGAGCGTTCAGGTCATGTTGAACCATTTCTTCTGAGCCCCGGCCGGGCTGGTCCGGGCCATTGACGCCCTGCTCGCCGAGGCGCCGCAAGAAAGACGTGGATGGCCGCGACAACGGGGTTCCGCCGCGCAACGCGGCGGGGTGTCATTGCGCGGCCATGCCGACGAGGGAAGCGATTCGATCTCGCGGCACGTGGTCTAATAAGCTGTCAGTTGGAGGCCAATATGCGTGTTTTCGCAGCGTTGTCTTGCGTCATGTTCGCTGCTTCGCCTAGTTACTCTCAAATAAACGAGCGAACATTGACTGTGGCGGGGCTGACCGACTGCGTCGCCGAAGCGATTGCTACGAGTTCAGTAATAGACGATGGTTCTATCGTCATCTTTTCCTGCAACGCAGCCAAGGCCAGGACCCTCTATAATTTTCTGGGCAAAAAGGTCCGCGCTGAAGTGGTTCGCGACCGCAATGGAAAATTCGAAAACAGGCCATTTGGCGATAGCGCCTGTTACCACCGGATCGAGGATCAAAGCGGCAAAACCGCAGACGAGTTCCGCTGCGACCTGATCATGGCAATCGGGGACATACTGGGCGATTAGGCAGCGGCTGATCGTGCAAGTGACAGGCAACCAAAGTCCCATCCAGCGTTGGCCGCAGTGCGGGTTCCTCGCGGCGGCAGCGCGCGAAAACGTGCGGGCATCTTGTGTGGAAGTGTGCCTGGGCGCAGCAAAAATCTGCCGCTTGTGGCCCAGCTCGACGATCCTGCCGAGATACATCACGGCGACCCGATGGGTAATGTGCTCGACGATCGCGCGCCCCGGCGCAGCGGCTTGCGAATATGCATCCGGGCATGCGTTCCTTGAGGCTCGGCACCACGCCCGGCATCTCGGCGAGCCTTGCCTCCGTGCCGGCGAGCGAGGAGCTGAGCTTCGGCACGGCGGCGAGCAGGCCCTGGGAGAATACGAACAGCGCCACCACCGCCATCACCGGGATGGTGGCAAGGATGCGGCGGATGACGTAGGTCAGCATGGCGGGATGGTAGCAGGTTTCATGCCGGCTTTTCGGCGCGGGACGGCCGGACCAGGCGGCTTGGATAGGGAGAGACCGCGCCTGTCTTCGCCGGCCTCAAACGCCCGTCCCTGCGTTAGCCCGCCATGTTCAGGGGTCGACCATTCCTTCGCAGCTAATTCGCGCGCTTCTTTCTCAGCTTATGGAGATACTGCGCCGTCAGCCAGTCGCTCCATGAGCGCGGCGTGTAGCGCAAGAGCCGCATCCACGATGCCGGCGCGGGGGGAAAGGCAACAAACGGCTGCCGCGCGCGGATGGCGCGGACCATGTGGTGGACGGCGTCCTCCAGCTCCATCATATGCCGGCCGGGCGGCCTGAAGGGCGCGGTCATCGGCGTGCGGATGAAGCCGGGGCAGAGCGTGGTCACCGCGATGTTGTAGGACCGCAGCTCGACCCGCAAGGCATCGAACAGCGCGTTGACGCCGGCCTTGCTGGCGCAGTAGCCGGCCATCCACGGCAGGCCGCGATACGACGCGAGGCTGGACAGGGCGACCAGATGACCACGGCGCCGCTCGCGCATCCCCGGCAACACCGCCGCCACGCTGTTGCTGACGCCGATCAGGTTGACATTGATCTGGTCGACGAAGTCGTCGGCACAATACGTCTCCACTGGCGTCTCGCGAGCTATGCCGGCATTGGCGATGAGCACGTCGGTTGGGCCGAGGCGCTCCTCCAAGTCGGCGACCGCCCGGCGCAGCGCCGACGGATCGGTCACGTCAGCAACCGCATAAGCGGCGTGCTTGCCGAGCAGGACCGCGACCTCCTGCAGAGCAGCGCCGTTGCGGTCGAGAACGCCGATGCGGGCGCCCTCTGCGGCCAATGTCCGCGCGAGCTGCCGCCCGATGCCGCTGCCGGCGCCGGTGATCAGGATCATTTGGTCCGCAAACGAGGGCGTCGACGATCGGTAAGCCATCTTCCCACACGCAAAACGTCGCCACGGCTCAACCGCCGCGGAATATCAGCTTCTCGTAGCAATGCAGTCCCGCAGTGCGCAATAAGCGCAGCGCATTGCGCTAGCGTCAGGAGAGCAGGAGGGGAGGATGACGCGTCCACGCGCGAGCGCCTGAGATTAAGGGAGCCGGCGCCAACAAACCCTTGGCCCGTAAGAGGACCTCCACTCTTGCGGGAGCGCGCGAGCGAACACTTGGATGAAATCGAAGAAGGGCAAGAACGTGGTGCGCCAGCGGACCGCCAAGAGCCGGCTCGCCCGCGCGTTGGCCGCGATCAGCGACTGGTGTCGGCACAACCGCCATCAGCCGTTGGCGGACCAGCGGGACGGCTGTCCGCCAGGCTCGCAGGCCATTACGCCTGCTACGGCATCACCGGGAATATCGCGCAACTCGGCCGGCGCTTCCGGCAGGCCGCAAAGTCGTGGCGCAAGCGGCTGGCCCGACGAACGCGCCCGCATGTCCTATCCTGGGACAGCTTTAACGCGATCCTCGAACGCCGCCCACTGCCCCACCCTCGGATCGTCCATCACTACGCCGCGCGCAACCAAGCTCTCCGGTGAAGAACCGGATGCGGGAAATCTGCGCGTCCGGGACCGTGGGGGGCGACGGTGGCAACATCCTCGCCTACCCGGCCGCGCCGGGCGGGCGCTCGCGAAGCCGCGGCGGTCGTCCGAATGGGGCTGCTGCCCACTCAGTCCGAAGAGACTCAATCCGGGGCAATCCGGCGGCGCACCGCGCCACACAACCACGTTGTGCCGTGCCGCATTTCGTGCTCTTGTAAAATCTATAACAATTCTAGTTTGGGCGGCTGCCGCTCGGGGCGGCTGCGGACATGGAGGAGAGGACGCTCATGTCAGAAAGCGATCTACGTCCGTCTTGCGAACATCATCACGAAGAGGGAGGCGGCCATGACCATCATGGTCATGGTCCTGACCGCGCGCGCCTGCGCGCCTCGCGGCGCGCATTCATCAAGGGCGTCATCGCCTCGGGCGTGGCGGTGTCGTCGAGCGGGTACCTGGTGCTCGGCCGCGGCACGGCGCATGCGCAGGCCGCCGGCGCTGTCGGGCGGCTGATCACGCTCAACGTTAACGGGCGCGACCGGCCGGTCGACGTACTGCCGAATGAGACCCTCATCCACACCCTGCGCTACAAGCTGGGACTCACCGGCACCAAGCTCGGTTGCGACCATTCCGAATGCGGCAACTGCACCGTCATGCTCGACGATGTGGCGACCTATTCGTGCTCGACGCTCACGCACGCGGTGCGCGGGCGCAAGATCGTGACGATCGAAGGCATCGAAGGGCCGAACGGCGAACTGCACAAGGTGCAGAAGGCCATGATCGAGGAACTCGGGCCTCAGTGCGGCTTCTGTACGCCTGGCCAGGTCATCTCGGCAGTTGCCCTGCTGAAGTCCAACCCCAAACCGACGGTCGAGGAGGCGCGGCGAGCCATGTCCGGCAACATCTGCCGGTGCGGAGCCTACGACCACTACCTGCGAGCCGTCATGCGCGCATCCAGGGAGGCTTGATCAATGGCGTACAATCTCATTGGCAAGAACTTCGTCCCGGTTGACGTCACCGCCAAGGTCACTGGCCGGGCCAAATACGCCGAGGACTTCCGCGCCGACGGCATGGTGTTCTGCAAGTCCCTCACGAGCCCGATCCCGCACGCCAAGATCCGCCGCATCGATACGTCGGCGGCGCTGAAGATGAAGGGCGTACTCGGCATTCTGACGGCCGACGACGTGCCGCAATTCCCGCCGCCCCAGCCGCCGATCCTCGCCAAGGACGAGGTGTTCTACGTCGGCGAGCCGATCCTCGCCGTCGCCGCTGAGAGCGAAGAGATTGCGGCGGAAGCGATCGAGGCGATCAAGATCGACTTCGAGCAGCTTCCCCACGTCACCGATCCGCTGGAGAGCCTGTTCCCGGGCGGCCCCAATGCGCGCTCGAACGGCAATGTGGCCGGGGCGCAGATCAATCTGCAGACCGTCAAGTGGGAGGCCAGCGATTTCGCCGCCGCCGGCGACGACAAGCTGCCGCTCGGCAAGCCGGCCGAACAATGGAGCTACGGCGATCTCGACGCCGGGTTCAAAGCCGCGAAGCTCATCATCGAGGAGAGCTTTGTGTCCGGCGGGCTGGCGCACCATCCCATGGAGACACGCACAGCCTTTGCACACTGGCAGGGCGGCAAGTGCATCCTGCACGGCTCCAACCAGAGCCACACCACAGCCGTGCCCAATATAGCGCGCCTGATCGGCATTAAGCCGGAAGACCTCATCCTCGTCGCCGAGTTCTGCGGCGGCGGCTTCGGCAGCAAGATCCCCGGCTATCCCAATATGGCGATCGCGGCGCTGTTGTCGAAGAAGATCAACCGGCCGGTGATGCACCGTATCTCCCGCATCGAGGAGTACGGCATCGGCAGCGCGCGCCCGAGCTTCCAGGGACGTGTCAAGCTGGGGTTCCGCGAGGACGGCAAGATTCTTGCAGCCGACCTCTATATCGTGCAGGAGAACGGTCCCCACATCGGCGGCGGCGATTTCCGCGCTGCCGGTAATGCCCTGTCGATCCTCTATCAGCCGGCCGCGATGCGGTGGCGCGCCGTTCCCGTGCTTACCAACACGCCTCCGGTGGGGCCGCAGCGTGGTCCGGGCGAAAATCAGCTCACCCCGCTTATTGAGCCGATGATGGACAAAGCGGCGCGCGAGCTCGGCATCGATCGGTTAGCGATCCGCCGCATTAATGCGCCGGAGTCGTCGAGCAAGATGGGCGCAGACCAGGGCCCGGTCACGAGCGCCTTTATGAAGGAAGCCCTCGACAAGGGCGCCCAGATGTTCAACTGGGAGGAAAAGAAGAAGAGGTCCGGCCAGCGCGTCGGCAGCAAGGTGACGGGCATCGGCATCGGCCAGGGCTATCACTCGGCCGGGAGCAACGGGTTTGACGGCATGGTCCGCATCACGCCCGACGGCAAGCTGCATGTTCATACCGGCGTCGGCAACCTCGGCACCTACTCCCACTCGGCGACCGCGCGCGTCGCGGCCGAAATGCTCAACTACTCCTGGGACAACGTGATCATCGAGCGCGGCGACAGCCGCCGCGGCCTGCCGTGGAATTCCGCTCAGGCCGGCAGCCTCACGGCATCGACCCAGTCGCGTACGATGTACGTGGCGGCGCTCGACGCCAAGCAGAAGCTTGTCGAGATCGCTGCGCAAATGCTCGGCGGCGCGGCCGGCGATTACGATCTCGGCAGCGAGAAGGTGGTCAGCAAGTCCGATCCGTCCAAGTCGATCACCTATGCGCAGGCGGCCCAGAAGGCCGTCGAACTTGGCGGCAAGTTCTCCGGCAAGGAAGCTCCGAAGGACATCAATCCGATCACCGCGCAAGGTCTCGGCATGATTGCCGGGTCGGGACTGATCGGCGTCGCCAAGGATACCCTGCCGCGCGTCGGCGTGACGCCGGGACTGACGACCACGTTCGTGGAGCTTCAGCTCGACGTCGAGACCGGCAAGATCGACATCCTCGACATGCTGTGCGTGGCGGACTGCGGCACCGTGCTGCATCCGCAGGGCCTCGCCCACCAGATCCGCGGCGGCAACGTCATGGGCATCGGGCTCGCGCTGTTTGAGCGGCACGTCTATGACCCCAAGCTCGGGCTGCCGGCGAACACGCTGCTCTACCAGTCGAAGCCCCCGACCTACCTCGACGTTCCGGCCGAGATCGGGTGGGGTGCGGTCGACAAGGCCGATCCGCAGAACCCGGTCGGCGTCAAGGGCGTCGGCGAGCCGGTGCAAGGGTCCGGCGCCGCCGCCGTCACCTCGGCGATTTCCGATGCGCTCGGCGGACATCTGTTCAACCGGACGCCGGTGTCGCTCGACATGATCCTCAATTTCCTCTCGAAGCGGCCGCAAGCGCACAAGCCGCTCCAGATCAACACGGTCTGAGGGAGCATCGCCATGATGATCAAAGATGTCATGCCCAGCTTCGAGCTGTTCCAACCGACGCAGCTCAAGGACGCTTTCGCGCTGCTCGACCGCTACGGCAAGGATAGCTGGAAGATGGCGGGCGGGTACGACAGCCTGTCGTGGTTCAAGGAGCGCGCCAAGAAGCCGAAGGCCGTGATCGACCTTTCCGGCATCGCCGAGATGAAAGGCGTTCGCGAGACCGCAGACGGCATCGAGATCGGTGCGCTGACCACGCTCACCGAAATCGAGCGCCATCCCGTGATCAGGGCCAAATTCCGCCTGCTCGCGGACGCCGCCGCCAAGGTGGCAAGCCCGCAGATCCGCAATGCCGGCACCATCGGGGGCAACGTGTCTCAGGATGCGCGCTGCTGGTACTACCGCTCCGGGCTGCCCTGCTATCGGGCGGGCGGCAACACCTGCTTTGCGGACACTCCGCAGGGGGTCAATCGCGAGCATGCGCTGTTCGACAGCGACCGTTGCGTGGCGGTCTCGCCATCCGACACGGCGCCCGCGCTGGTCGCGCTCGACGCCAAGTTCGTCATCAAGAGCGCCAAGGGTGAGCGGGTCATCGGCGCCGACGAATTCTTCATCGGTCCGAAGATCGACATCACCCGGATGACCTCAGTGGCGCACAATGAAATCCTGACCGCGATCCGCATATCCAACGCGTGGGCCGGCGCCCATTTCTATTTCGAGAAGGTCGCCGACCGGAACACGTGGGACTTCCCGCTCGTCAACGTGGCGGCGGCGATGTCGGTCAAGAACGGCGTGATCGAGAACTGCCGCATCGCCTGCGGCGGCGTCAGTGCAGCTCCGCGGCGGCTCACTGCCGTCGAGGGGATCGTCAAAGGCAAGCCGGCGGGCGAAGACATCGCCAAGCTCGCCGGGCAATCCGCGACCCGCGGAGCCTCGCCCTTGAACTACAACCAGTTCAAGATCCCGTTGATGGCCAATCTGGTTACGCGCGCCGTGCGCGACGCAAGGGCGTGATTCCGGCCCATGCCGCCCTTCGCGGCTGCGGGGGGAGGGGGATCGCGCTTGGCGAGGCCCTCACCTCTCCCCGCTTGCGAGGAGAGGTCGGAATTTGCGCGCTTGTCGCGCAAATTCCGGTAAGGGGGCCTCTTCACAGGCTCTGAGCGGCTAGTCCGCGCTTGCGGAACGGCCCCCAACCCCGACGCTCTCCCCGCAAGCTGGGAGAGGGCGAAGGAGGGCCGCGCGACGTGCCATTGCCTGCGTTGCGACGGAGCATAGGAAGGGCGTAGTAAGAAAGACCGCAGATCCCTGCGACAGTCCTGGATCAGGTTGGAGGAGGGGGATTGCTGCCGGGGCTTGTCCCATCACATCGAGCCTATTCCTGGTGTCCACCATGCAGCTTTTCCGCTACTCCACCTCCATTTACGGCGGCAGCGACGTGCTCATCGGTGCGTCGTGGGACCTGTTGCCTTGGTTCGTGCTCGCGGGCGCCGTTGTTATCGTCCTGCACGCAGTGTTCAAGGCCGCGACCTCGCGGCGGACAGATCGCATCAAATGAGAGGTCTGCGGCGCGCCGCGGACAAGAGGGTTGGGTACGGCGGAAATGGCGGTTACGCAAGCCAATATCTCAGAAGCCGGGGCGGCGTCAGATCGGGTCACGCGCCATCTCCTGGCAGATCGCCTCTATCACTGGCTGATGGCGGCGTGCGTGCTCACTTTGCTGGCGACTGCGTTCCTGCCGATCATCGGCGTTAAGTTCGAGTGGCTCGGTCTGCATTGGATGACCGGCGTTGCGCTTTCCGCGCTGGTGCTCATTCACATTGTGCGCGCCGTCATCTGGCAGGATTTCTGGGCGATGATGATCGACCGCGCCGACCTCCGCAACGCCTGGCGGCGCTTCGCGCAGACATTCGGCCGCAAGGGGGCAGCGCCCGGCAAGCCAGGCAAATATAACGTGCTGCAGAAGCTCTATCATGCCGGCATCGCGGTCCTCGTCTTGTCGATCATTGCGACGGGACTGCTGATGCTGCTCAAGATCGACACGCCGCTCTGGCGCCGCAATCCGTATGTGCTGGCCGACTACCAATGGGGCTGGATTTACGTGGTGCACGGCTTCGCCGCCATGGGGCTGATCACCATGGTGATGATCCACATCTATTTCGCGCTGCGTCCGGACGAATGGCGATTGACGCGTTCGATGTTCCGCGGCTGGATGACCCGCCGCGAATTCGAGGAGCACCACGACAGAGCGCGCTGGGCGGCGGATGAACGCTAGATGAGCAGGGTGGGCAAAGCTTGTCGCCGGGCCGGCCGAAGGCCGGACCCGGTGGGCGCCTGGTACAGCCGATGGCATGGTGCGGAGGCCTTGCGCGCCTTTGCCCACGCCGGCCGGCCGTACCGCCCGCCAATCACGCCGACCGACCGCGTGGGCAAAGGTTGCCGCCGCGCCGGCCAGAGGCCGGCCCCGGTCGGCGGAAAGCGATTTCGTGCCAAGGTCGCCCCCCCCCTCGGGCGCCTTTGCCCGCCCTACGAACTGACGAGCGTCAGAGCCGCAGAGAGACACAATGACATCCGGACTGCCCAAGACGCTTGCCGATGCGATCGATGCGATCGAGGAAGCCTACGAATTCATGCTCGCTTATGCGGCTCAGGGCCGCGGGCGCGAGGAGCCGGGCGACGACATCCGCAACCATCTCTCCCGTGCCGATGCGGGCCTGGCGATTATTGCGGCGATGCCGTCGCCGAATGGCGGCGGCGACGATCAAGCCGCATTCGCCGAGATGGTGCGGCAGGATGCGGCCAAGGCGCGCACAGCCCTGCGCTTCGTGCTCGCGCAGCGCGCCATCGGTTCGCAGATCATCGACAATCTCAATGCCTCGATTCATCTGCGCACGCTGCTGACTGATCTGTTCCTTCTCGATGAGGCGCTGAAAATCAGCGGCGGCTGATCTAGCGGATCGGGCGGCGGACAGATGTTACGTCTTGCGCCGTCATTCCGGGGCGCCGCACGGCGGCGCCCCGGAATGGCCAGATTCGAGGTCCTCGTTTTGGAATCGTGGAACCCATCATGACCCCAATGAACATCGGCGTGATCGGCATTGGCGCCTTCGGGTCGCGGGTCGCATTGCGGCTCTTGTGGTCGGGCTATCACACGCTGCAGATCTACGACATCGCCGACGTCGCCGTGCGCATGTTCACCAACGACTACGGCGGCATGGCGGCCGGCTCGCCGAAGATGATGGCGCAGAGCTGCAATGTCATCATCGCGGCGTTGCCGTCGGCGGCGGAACTGCGCGAAGTCTGCTTCGGATGGGAGGGGCTGGCGCAAGGGTTTACGACAGGCGGAATCCTGATTGACCTCGGCAACACCGATCCAGTCGAGACCACGAATATCGGCAATGAGCTGGCAGCGGCGGGCATCGACCTCGTGGCGGCGCCCGCCTTCGGGACGCCGGGCGAGGCCAAGGAAGGCAAGCTCACGCTCGTGGTCGGCGGGCCGGAAGCCGCGACCGGGCGCTGCCGTCCGGTGCTTGAGACCATCGCGGCAAAAATTCTTCGCGCCGACGCCGCCCCGGCCGCCCAGGCCGCCAGTGCGATTGCGGACTATCTGCGGGCCGCGCGGCTCCTTGCCGCGAGCGAGGCGATCCGTCTCGGCCGGCGCTTCGGTTTTGCGCCGGCGACTGTGCTCGAAATCAGTCAACAACTCGGCGGCGATCTCGATGCTGTGTTGCAGCGGGAGGTGGTCACGCGCCGGTTTGAAACCGGTGTCCAGCTTGGCCTTGTGCGGCGCAATCTCGATCTCGCGGCGCGTCTTGCCGGGTCGACCGACACCTGCTCCCCCTTAATCGACGCAACGTTTACGGCCTGGAATGCCGCAGAAAGGAAACTCGGCTACGGCGCCGACTACAGCTCCATCATCAGATGGCTGGAGACGCTGCCAAGCCTCAAGCCGGGGCCGGAGTCCGAGCCTGAGACGGCGGGGAGGAGCGCGCCGTCGGCGTGAGTCGGCGCGATCGTGGCTTCGGTGCAACCGAGCCCGGGTTGAGCGGGAGCGGAATCCAGGATCAGCCTATCCACGTGACGCGGCCGGCCCGGCTTTGCTGGCGCTAAACCCGGGCTGCGGTTCCGGATCGAGCCGCTGACGCTCAGCCCGGGCTGCAACTCTGGTCGAGCTGGGCGAAAATTCGCGTAGGGTGGGCACGCTTCGCTCTGAGCTTGTCGACGAGCGCCCACTCTACCGCCGCGGCGTTCTTCTGATATTCTGATACGAAGAGCTGATACAACGCCGGGGAGGGACCTAGGGATGACTGGAAGGCCGGCCGGCAAAACGAAGTTGGGCCTTGCGCTCGGCCTCTGCGTCGGGATTGCCGGGTCTTCCTTCGCTGCCGACGTCGATGCGTTTCTGGCAGGCACAGTCAAATCCTGCATTGCCTGCGATCTATCCGGACGCGACCTCAAGACCCGCGAGTTCAAGCGTATGAAACTTGATCGCGCGATCTTCAAGGACGCGGATCTCAGCGAGGCGTCGTTGTTCCGCAGCACGCTGCAGCGTGCCGACCTTTCCGGCGCGAAGCTCGTCGACGCCGATCTCAACCGGATCGATGCCAAATGGGCGGATTTCCGCGGCGCCGACATGACCGGCGCACTGCTGTTCGAGGCGGACCTTTCGAGCGCCAATCTCGCCGGCGCCAAGCTGACGAATGCGCGGCTTGGCCAGGCGCGCCTGAACCAGGCGAATCTTGAAGGCGCGGTGCTGGCCGGGACCGATCTGCGCGGCGCGCGGCTTGCAGGGGCCAGGCTTGCTGGCGCAAACGTCCGCAGCGCCAAGCTCGACGGGCAGAAGCTGCGCGAGATGGATCTGCGCGGCGTCGATTTCACCCTGTCCGATATGGTCGAAGCTGATCTCTATGGCGCTGATTTGCGCGGCGCGACTTTCGCCGGGGTCGACCTGTTCGGCGCCAACCTGCACGGCGCCGACTTGCGCGGCGCAAGCTTCGAAGGGGCCAATCTGAAGAATGCGATCTTGACGGATGCGCTTACCGAGGGCGCGAATTTCGACGCCGCCATCATGCCGGATGGAAAGCGCAATGAATGAGACTTCGCCTTTGTTGGCCACTCCCTCTCTCGCCTGCTAACAACAAACACGCGGCGGCTTCCCTTCTCGCTGCTCCCGCTTGCGGGGGAGGGGCGGGGAGAGGAAAGTCCACGCCGCCGGGACGTGCCCTCAGGAGCCCCTCCCTAACCCCCCTTGCAAGCGGGGGGGATCACCACCCGGCGTCACTTGAGTTGCGTTCAGGCAAACCCCAAGTCATCGACACGCGTTCGAGCGACATGGCTTCGGCTGACGCCGTTTGATAGGCGTGCGCCAATCCAATCGATGCCGTTGCGGAGACACCGATGCACAGAGCGCTTATCGTCGCCCCGTCGATCCTCGCCGCCGATTTCGCCAAGTTTGGCGAAGAGGTGCGCGCCGTCGACAAGGCCGGCGCCGATTGGATCCATGTCGACGTCATGGATGGGCATTTCGTCCCGAACATCACCGTGGGGCCTGATCTGGTCAGGGCGCTGCGGCCGCACACCAATAAGCCGCTCGACGTGCATCTCATGATCTCACCCTGCGATCCTTATCTCGAAGCCTTCGCCAAGGCGGGCGCCGACCACATCACCGTGCATGTGGAGGCTGGGCCTCATATCCATCGTTCGCTGCAGGCGATTCGCGCCCTGGGTAAGAAAGCGGGCGTGTCGCTTAATCCGGGCACTCCGGCAACGAGCGTCGAATACGTGATCGAACTCGTCGATCTCATCCTGGTCATGTCCGTCAATCCGGGGTTCGGCGGCCAGAGATTTATCCCGGCGGCAATCGACAAAATTTCTCGCCTGCGCGCCATGGCGGCAGGCAGGCCGATCGACATCGAGGTCGATGGCGGCATCACGCCTGAGACTGCGCCCGCCGTGGCGCAGGCCGGCGCCAATGTGCTGGTGGCAGGCTCCGCGGCTTTCGCGGGCGGACCGAGCGCCTATCGGGCCAATATCGCGGCGATACGCCACGCAGCGGCGCTGGCGAGAGGGGAGGCGGCGTAGGGGGACAGCACTTCAATCTTTGAACCCAGCGATCCTTTCGCTCTCCTCCCACAGCCGCCGCGCCGCGATGTCGTCGCGGGCGGCAGGGCTCGGCTCGGCTTGCCGGCCGCCGGGTACGAAATAGCCGCCGGTGATGGAGGCGACATCAGGCGAACTGGCAAGGTGCACGATGGTCTCAGCGCCGGGCTCAGGCGGGCCGGCCAGCAGCATGAAGGAGCGGACCACGAATGCAAAAATGCCTCCGCGGCGCTGGCCGAGACCAGTCGCCACGAAGCCCGGATGAAGGCAGTTTGCCGTCACGCCGGCGCCGGCAAGGCGGCGCGCGAGTTCGCGGGTGAAGAGAATGTTGGCGAGCTTGGAGCGGCCATAGGCCTTCATCAGGCTGTAGCCCCTGGCGAGCTGCAGGTCGTCGAAATCGAGCGCGTGGCCCATATGGGCCCTCGACGCCGTGTTGACAACGCGGGCCGGAGCGGACGCCGCCAGGCGGTCGCGAAGCTCGTGGGTCAGCACGAAATACGCCATGTGATTGGTGGCGAACGTGCATTCGAGCCCGTCGGCCGTCACCCGCCGGGTGGGAAACACGTTGCCGGCATTGTTGATCAGCACGTCGATGCGCGGCTCGGCGGCGGCAATCTCCTGGCCGACGCGTTTCATTTCGGCGAGGATCGAGAGATCGGCGATATGGGCGCTGTGCGCGATGTTTGGGCCGGCTTTCCGCAGATCCGCGAGGGTTAAGTCGGCGCGCCCACGGTCCCGCGCTACGAGGACGATGCGCGCCCCGAGCGTTGCGAGCCGGGTCGCAGCAATCTGGCCGATACCGGATGTAGCGCCGGTGATGACGACGACCTTGCCGTGAATGGGAGCCTCCATGGTTCGCAGCCAATTCGCATGCCGGCAGTTTCTATACCAATTGTGTGTCAGTTGCAGGTTTGACTGATTGCCCCGAGTTCAACGGTCTGGTAGAGCCCGCCCATGATCCCCCGTTATACCCGCCCCGAAATGGCCGCGGTCTGGGAACCGCAGACGCGCTATCGCATCTGGTTCGAAATAGAAGCCCACGCGGCCGATGCGCTCGCGGAGCTGGGCGTCGTACCGAAGGAGGCCGCCAGGGCGATCTGGGCCAAGGGCAAGGACGCGACCTTCGATATCGCCCGCATCGAGGAGATCGAGCGTGAGGTCAAGCATGACGTCATCGCGTTCCTCACGCATCTTGCCGAAATCATCGGCCCGGAGGCGCGCTTCATCCACCAGGGCATGACGTCGTCCGACGTGCTCGACACCTGCTTCAACGTGCAGCTCGTGCGCGCCGCCGACCTGCTCCTCGCCGATATCGATAAAGTGCTGGCGGCGCTCAAGCGGCGCGCTTTCGAGCACAAGATGACGCCTGTCGTCGGGCGTTCCCACGGCGTACACGCGGAGCCGACCACATTCGGGCTCAAGCTCGCCTATGCGTATGCGGAATTTGCGCGCGGCCGCGAGCGACTCCTTGCTGCGCGCCGCGAGGTCGCAACCTGCGCGATCTCGGGCGCTGTCGGCACGTTCGCGCAGATCGGCCCGGCCGTCGAGGCGCATGTTGCCAAGGCCATGGGGCTTGCGGTCGAGCCGATCTCGACGCAGGTGATCCCGCGCGACCGCCACGCCATGTATTTCGCGACGCTCGCCGTGATCGCCGCCTCGATGGAGCGGCTTGCAACCGAAGTCCGTCATCTGCAGCGCACCGAAGTGCTGGAGGCGGAGGAATATTTCTCGCCCGGGCAGAAGGGCTCCTCGGCGATGCCGCACAAGCGAAACCCGGTGCTGTCAGAAAATCTCACCGGTCTCGCGCGCATGGTGCGGGCCTATGTGACGCCGGCGCTGGAGAACGTCGTGCTGTGGCACGAGCGCGATATTTCGCACTCCTCGGTCGAGCGCATGATCGGCCCCGACGCCACCGCGACGCTCGACTTCGCGCTCAACCGGCTCGCGACGCTGATCGATCGCCTCCTGGTATACCCTGAGAATATGCGCCGGAACCTCGACCGTCTCGGCGGCCTCGTGCATTCCCAGCGCGTGCTGCTCGCCCTCACACAAAAAGGTGCGCCCCGCGAGGACGCCTACCGCGTGGTCCAGCGCAACGCCATGAAGGTTTGGGAGGAGGGCGGGGATTTCCAGCGTCTGCTGGCGGCTGATCCGGATGTGCGGAAATACTTGTCGGAAGCCGAAATCGCCGAGAATTTCGACCTCGGATATCATCTCAAGGAGGTCGATACAATCTTTGCGCGGGTGTTCGGCTGAAAGGCGTTGCGGCTCGAGCCCTCCAGAGTAGGGCGGGCGTGTGGCCGGATAGCGGCATCCGCGAACGCGGCTGTTTCGCTCAATCCGGGCTGCATCGTTACGCCCAAGCTCCGCCAGCGGCGTATAAACGGCTTCGGTCGGGCGCGCCGCCCCTGGCGGGGGGCCTGTTGCCGCGTTGCGCGCTCAGTCAGCGCTGCGTAGACGGCGCGGTCGATGGCGGCTGGGCGGGAAGCACGAACAGATCCTTGTCTTCGCCTGCCGGAGCAAGGCGCGTCGACGAACCGGCGGGGGCCGGCTTGCGCGTGAGCCGAGCGCGGCCTCGTTGGCCGTTTTCAGCCCTTGCCGCGGACGGGCTTCCAACGGCTGCGCCGGTTCTGAGATCGGCCGCGCTCACAAAGCCCGCAATCCCGTTGAACTCTACCTGGCACCACCCGCCCGTGCAGTCCGTCGTCTCCAATCTGGCACCGCGCGGCACATGACCGATCACGCCAAAAGTCGGGCCCGGTCCGGCGTGCAGGGCAGCGTCGCTCCTCGCGGTGACCGGAGCCGCGGCTGCAACCCCTGTTGCGATTGCCAACAGGCTCGCGCTAAGCGTGATGGATTTCCCTATCGCCATCTTTCTCTCCCTACGCGGTTATTGCACCAACCGTTGTTCGTTCGGCCCGCTCTGGTCAAACGGTCGTTAAGGAAAGCCTCCGGCCGGCTGGCCGGGTCAGCCGGCCGGGGCTTGGGATCTTACGAAGTGCAGACTTATTTCGTGTCAGAGATGGGGCGCCTTGCGTGTGCGGTGGCTCGGCCTGACCGAGGCTCTTGTCGGGTTGTAGTAGGGGTTTTGGATGCACTGGCCGCCAAACCCCCGATTCCTCCCATCCATCGCGCATTGCTCGCGGCTCGAAAAGACGCAATCGATGCCTCGCGTGTCTCCGATGATGCACCAAGGATAGTTTACGTAAGCCTGCGCCTTCCCGGCAAACGCCGCCAGCGCCGCACACGACGCCAATCCGGCGACGATTATTGACTTCCTCATGTTCGTCTCCTCGCGTTTGGGGCAGCGCCTTTAGAGCCGTTGGCCCCCCGGACTTCCAAGCCGGCCGACCGGGGCAAGCCGGCCGACCGCGGCTCTCATAGCGTGCACCCTTAGGTTGATGTGGGCCTCGCGACGCGGGACGAGCAGCGGCGCGTTGCCGCTGCGGCGAGTTGTCGTGGGTTTCTAGCAGACCGACTGCGGTGAGGGAACTTTTAGCAGGTAGGATTAAATCGTGCCGCGTGCTAGTTATCCAGAGAAGGAGCAGCTGCGCATGCGAAACACCCAGTCTCTCAGCATCACCCTGCCGCATGACATGGCGCAAATGATCAAGGAAAAGGTTGCCTCCGGCGCCTATGCGAGCGAAAGCGAGGTCATTCGGGACGGATTACGCGCCCTCCGGGCGCGTGACGCCGCAGTCGAACATTGGCTTCGTGATGCGGTCGTACCTGTGTTTGATCGTGCGATGAAAGGAGAAGAGAAACTTCTTGACGCGGCGAAGGTGTTTTCCGGGCTGGAATCGCGGGATCGAGCGCGAAAATCAAAAAAAGCGGCGCGATAGCCGTTGGCGCGCGTTGTCTTTGCCGAGAGCGCAAGAGCCGATCTCGACGATATTTTCGCCTGGATCGCTGATCATGCCGGTATCGAAGTCGCGCTCGCTTATGCCGCCCGAATTGAACAGTTCTGTCGCAAGATGACCTCCCTCCCGCAACGCGGCGCAAAGCGCGATGACCTGAGGCCGGGCCTGCGAACCGCAGGTTTTGAGAGGCGCGCAACCATCGCTTTCACGGTGAAAGACGAGGACGTCATCATCCTGCGAATCCTCTACGCTGGCCGCAGTCTCGATCTTGCCTCCGATGAATCCTTCTGACGGCAGCGCATGAACCTTAGGCCCGTCATCCTGGTCTTCGACTCCGGCGTCGGAGGCCTCACGGTTTTTCGCGAGATCGTGAAAGCGCGCCCGGACGCGTCCTATGTGTATGTTGCCGACGACGCCTTCTTTCCCTATGCGCGGCGCAGCGAGGAAGAACTGGTCGGCCGCGTTGTCCCATTGATGGAGGAATTGATTGCGACGCACATGCCCGATCTCGCGGTGATCGCTTGCAACACCGCCTCCACTCTTGTGCTGCCGCATCTGCGGGCGCGGTTTGCGCTGCCTTTTATCGGCACGGTCCCGGCGATCAAGCCGGCCTGCATCGCGTCACGGTCGCGTTTGGTGTCGGTGCTGGGCACAGAAGCGACGGTGCGGCGCGAATACACCCGCGGGCTGATCCGCGATTTCGGCCAAGGTTGCGACGTGACGCTGGTAGGCGCGGCGCATCTCGCAGGACTCGCTGAGAGAGCGCTGCGCGATGATGCGATCGACGACGACGCCGTAGCACGGGAGATCGCGCCTTGCTTCGTAGCAAGCGGCGGCCGCCGTACCGATACGATCGTGCTCGCCTGTACGCACTATCCGCTGCTCCTCGATCGGCTGGTGCGGCTCGCGCCGTGGCCGGTCGATTGGGTTGATCCGGCGCCCGCAATTGCTCGGCGGATGACGGACCTCATCGGACCGCCAACGGCCGGCGCGCCCAACGGAAAAGCGTGCGCCGTCTTCACCTCTCCCCTGGGGCCGCCGCCAGCGCTCGCAGCGGCGCTGGCGCGATTTGGCATCGGCGAGGCTGCGGCCGCACAGGGCGCCGCCGCGTGCCCCTGCCGACCAGGTGGCTCGGCCACTGCTTGACCTCGCGCCAGGCGCGCCCCTTGTGGTCGCCCTTTTGCCGTCCGGCGCGCTGTTGCGCGCGCTTGAGCGGCGGCATCAGCGGATGGCGGACGAGGGCGGCCACAAAGATCGCGCCCCACAAAATGGCAGGGCGAGGCGCTTTCCAAGCGGCAACTTAAGCCATTACAATGCTTGTCCTTCGTAGGGCGCAATAGCCAAAGGCGTCGTACGCCGTTGCACGTCGGCTGTTGCCGACATGCGCCTCTTAATAGCGCGATCTCGGTTTTACCCGAGATCGAGGGTCGGCGGACCGCGAGGCAGCCATGCAAAACAGCAAGCGATTGGCGTTTTTCACGGCAATCATTTTGTCATTGGCATTTGCAGTTCCATGGACCGGGCATTCGGCCGAACTCTGGCCGCAGCGTACGGTGAAGTTCGTGGTGCCGCTCGGACCGGCCAGCGGATCAGATGTGACGGCGCGGCTGCTGGCGGATCAGTTGTCGAGACGGTGGGGGCAGGCGGTTGTCGTCGAAAATCGCCCTGGCGCCGATGGAGTCGTCGGACTCACGGCTTTCCTCAGCGGGTCCGATGATCACGTGCTGCTCTTCACGCCGGCCGGCAGTTTTACGGCATATCCATTTCTGCACGAGAAGGTACCCTACAATCTGAATCAGCTGGCGCCGATCGCAAGGGTGACAAATACCCTCATCGCCGTGACGGTTCCGACCTCCTTGAATGTCAACTCGCTTGCCGAGCTGATGGCCTTTTTGCGCGCGCAGCCCGGCCGCTATCATTGGGCGAGCATTACCGGCGCCACGGATCTGGTCTTCTCGGGTTTCCTGAAACGCGCCGACCTGAGCATGGTGAGGGTCCCCTATCGCGAGAGCGTCCTCGCCGTGAACGATCTGAGCGAAGGACGGATTGAGGTGTTCATGTCGGCGCTGGCGACTGTGCTGCCGCAGATCGCGGGCGGCAAAATCAAAGTGCTTGCATTGACCAATCGCGAGCGAGCGTCCGTCGTCCCGGACGTTCCGACCGTTGCGGAAGCCGGTTACCCGGCGTTGCAATTTGACGGTCTTGTCGGTCTGTTCGCGACCGCCGGAATGCCGGCCGAGCTGCGCGAGCGAATTGCCGATGATGTGCGAGCTGTTGTTGCGGACCCCGCCGTAGCGGCGAGGATCGCTGCGACTGGACAAATCGTCAGTCCCGGCACGCCGGCCGAGCTGGCGAGTTCGATAGAAGAGCAGTTGACGGCTTTCAACGCGATTGCAAAATCTTTGGATCTGCGTTCGAAACGCTGAGGTCATGCTTGATTTGATAAAGCCTCCTCCTCGCCGTTGCCAGACTGAATCTGCCGTCCTAACGCTGACGCTCATGCCCAAGGTGTCATGTCCCGCGAAAGCCGGGCATCCGGTAACTCCGGGGCGTCGGCAAGAACTGCAGCCGTTCCAAACTGTATCCGCGGTTACAGGATCGCCCGCTTTCGCGGGCGATGACATCGGTCAGAATCAAGCGAAGGAACGGAACACTACATGCTGACGGCCGAACAAAACGAACTGATGACGCGGACCGGCCCGGGCACGCTCATGGGCAATTTGCTGCGGCGCTACTGGATTCCCATCCTCCTCGTCGAGGAATTGCCGGAAAACGACTGCCCGCCCGTTCGCGTGAAGCTTCTCTCCGAGCGGCTGCTTGCCTGGCGCGACACCCGTGGTCGCTATGCCCTGACCGATGAATTCTGCGCGCATCGCGGCGCGTCGCTGTGGTTCGGCCGCAACGAAGAGGACGGCCTGCGCTGCGCCTATCACGGCTGGAAATACGACAACACCGGGGCGTGCGTGGATGTCCCCTCCGAGCCTGAGGAAAGCCGCTTCTGCAGCAAGATCAAGCTGAAATCCTATAGGCTGGTCGAGAGCGGCGGGATTTTATGGGCTTACATGGGGCCGCCGGAGCTCGAACCGCCGCGACCCGCATTCGAGTGGATCGACCTTCCCCCAGCGCACCGGTACGTCACCAAGCGCTGGCAGGAATGCAATTACCTGCAGGCGATGGAAGGCGGTCTGGATTCCAGCCATGTCTCCTTCCTCCACAGCGGCGAACTTCATACCGATCCGCTGCATCGCGGCACCAAGGGCGCATCCTATCAGCGGGATCGCAGACCGAAGTTCGAAGTCATCGAGTCGGCGGGCGGCCTTAAGATCGGCGCGCGCCGCAATGCTGAGCCGGGCCACTACTACTGGCGCATCACCCAGTGGATCATGCCGTGGTACACGATGGTGCCGCCCTACGGCGACAATGCGCTCAATGCGCATGCCTTCGTGCCGGTCGACGACGAGAATTGTTTCGTCTGGACCTTCACCTATCATCCGACGCGGCCATTGAGTGCAAGCGAACTCGACACCATGCGCCGGGGCGGCGGCATTCATGTTGAGTTCATTCCCGGCACGTTTCGGCCGATCATCAACAAGGACAACGACTATATGATCGACCGCCGCGCCCAGAAGGCGGGCCGCACCTACAGCGGCGTCAGCGGCATCGCCATGCAGGATGCCGCCGTGCAGGAAAGCATGGGCCCGATCCAGGACCGCACCAAGGAAAACCTTGTCTCGACCGACAATGCGATCATCATGGCGCGCCATCGCCTTCGCCGGGCAGCGCTCGCCCTTGAGAACGGCATGGCCCCGCCGGGGCTGGCGCCGGAAAGCCAGCGCGTGCGGTCAGCCACCTTTGTGCTTCCGTTCGATGTCCCCTTTGCCGAAGCCAGACGCGAGGAGCTCAAGGCGAGAGCAGGCGTCGCGCATACGTCGATCTGAGCCGCCACCCTTGCCTCCCTCGGATGCGGGAGGGCATGGTGGGGGCGGAGCGCACTGACTGCCGATCTCTCAGCCCGGCATTGCGGAAAGCAGATTGCCGCCATTCAAGGCTTCTGATTTGAACCGGCCAGAAGCGAGGCGCGACCAACACGCTGGCTCGTAGTTTCTCTCTCGCCCGGTTGACGGTTCTTCGAATCGCAATTGGAGGTCTTTATGGGACTGACATCCTCGGTCGGCCGGCGGCACGGACGCGATTCAAGAAATCGCATTGCTGATCAGAAGATTGTTCAAGATTTGCTCAACCGGATTCCCGCCAGCGCCGGGGGCGCGGGAGGGTCGCTGAACGAGCGGATGGTGGAAGGCATTTGCAGCAACAAGCTTCATTTGGCAATTCTGAATTTTCAAAGGAAAAACCTTCCTCCCCAGCTTGCAGATGGCCATGTCGACCCCGGCGGCCGGACCCTCGACGCGATGGAGCGCATGGCAAAAATCAATGATTCTTTGATCGCAGCAAACAAAGCTATCGCTGATGCAGCAGAAAGGGCGTCTCGCTACAAGGCCAAAGTCGATCAAGCGGTCGATCAGATGTTGGGCAACGAGCCCGGCTCGGCGACTTGGACGGTGGACGGATCCGACGCTCCGCTTTCGGGCGCCGTTCCTTTCATGGCTGGCCCTGGAGTCGCGTCGGTTGCGCGGATACCGGTCCCCGGAACAAGCGGACTCGCCGTTGAATTAAGTCCGCGCGGGTTTGTGCCACAAGGCGGCTCAACGTCGACCGTTTTTATTCAGGACGTTACCGGCAAGAGACATCTCAGGCTTGATTACGGCTACAATGTTAAAACACAAACGATTGACTATCACTGGAACCAGAAAGGCACGTTCAAAACGTTTGGCATCGCTGATCACACGCCAGTCGGGGCAGCGGGACGGGTCGCCTACAAAGCGGCGAAGTATCTGAAATATGGCGGCCGCATCCTGCTTGTGGTCGGGATTGTGAGCGACGCGTGGTCAATCGTGAAGTCATCGCAGCCTCTGCGGCGGACAGCCCAGGTCGTTGGCGGATGGGCGGGCGCCTGGGCCGGTTGTGAAGCTGGAGGTGCGGGGGGCGCCGCAGTTGGGGGCGCTTTGGGGGAGGGCGTTGGCGCCGCACCTGGCGGCATTATCGGGTGCATCGGCGGCGGCATCGGCGGCTATTTTTTCGGCAGCAAAGTGGGCGGGTTCGTCTACGACTGGGCGGAAAATACGTTCTTTACGCCGTTGCCAGCCGCCGAACAGCCGGAAGAATGAGCATGCGCGTGTTCATCACACATGACCCTCCGGGACCACAATGGCAATTGGGATCTCCGTCGCCGGAACTCGGAGCTTTTGCTTTGATCGGCTGGGACAGCGACGAAGTGGAGGGCGGCGTTCCCGAACGGATTGTCAATGTGCTTGCGGGGAGTCTGGCCGCGTTCGGACGCGTCACGTTTGCATGCTCAACAGTATCTGCGCCCGATACGCCGGGTTGGCAGCTGCAGGGTAGCGATTTCATTGCCCGCTATCGCACCCGCTCGGTTCTTGACCGCATTGCGGCGCGATTTTCTGTGCGCGCACCCGGCGACCTGGTCCTGTTGTCGACCACCCGTGAGCACGCTGTCCGACGCTTGTTCGACGATGCTGGGTATCCCTGGTGGAATCAGGCCCAATTCGCACTGATTTCTTCGGCTGGCGAACCTTCGCCGGACTTTGACAAGATCGCATTTGATCCCGCTGCATTATTCGAACGCGAATGGTCAGACGGCTTCGGCAGTTTACGGCGGCTGGGCGTGCAAGCAATCCTTCGTCCAGGCGTGGATGGTGACGTTGCCGGATTGCTGTGCGCATCAAGCGAGCTACGTAACCGCTTCGAAGCGATACTATCTCGCTGCGCTGAAAACTTTGGCATGTCTCTCCAATACCTTAGTGAAGCCGAATTCGCCGAGTCGCTGGCCTCGTCAGCTTCCTGAGAATAGTTCATGTTCATCCATAGCCAGGCGGCGGATGTGCGCCTGGCCGTTCATCTCGGCTGGCCGCAATCCGGTTTGCCGGGGCGCCTGATCTGCGCGCGATGGTCCATTCAATACATCCGGCCCACGGCTTCTATGGCGGTTCTCGGTCGAGTGGAATCGCTTGTAGGGTGTGGGGCAAAGGCGCGAAGCGCGGGGCCCACCAGCGCTCGGCCTTCGCGGTCGGGTGGGCACGCTTCGCTTTGCCCACCCTTGCTACGGGTCCGTCACACACGCGAAGCTCGCAGCGTCTTTCGGCGAGCCCTCGCCCCTGTAGCGCGGCCAGGCCGGATAGCGGCACATCGGCCGGGAAGCGGTGATGGCGAAGGGCGGCTTCGCTTCCTGGGCGACCTGGACAAGCGCGTGCGGAGCGACGCCCTGGTCAACCCAGTAATCGATCTCAGCGAGGAGATCGATGCCGCGCGGCAGGGGCGCGCCATCGACGCTGCTGATGCCGGCGCCGCTGTGGCTGGCGCCCGGCGTGACGTAGAACTGCACAAACTGGTCGACGGCGCTCTGCCCGAGCTTTGCGACGACGCTCTTGTAATATTCCACTCCGGCGAACGGGCTTTGGGCGAAATCAGACATGTTCTCCTTGAGGATCAGCTTGCCGCCGCGGGCTGCGAAGCGCGAAAGGTCCGGATCCGTCGAATCCATCAAGGCCGAGATGCGCTCGATGCGCGCCTTGTAATCCTCGGGCCGGAATCGGCGCGGGTCGAGCTTAGGGTCGCCGGCGAGGAAATAGCGCACCGCCCCGGCGCCGAAGAACCAGGCGCGGCTTTGCTCCGCCGGCGGAGGCAGCGGAAAGACGGGCGGCTTCGGTCCGCTCATCCACGCCACCATGCCGTCCGGCTGATCCTCGCCGCCGTAGTTGAAGCCCGGGTAGGAGGTGATCCCGTTCGCGAGCGGAAAGGGAAACACGTAACGCTTGCGGATCGTTTCGACGGCGGCGATCTGAGCCTCGTTGAGACAGGCGTCGTCGTCGCGACCGCCGGCGCAATGCAGTTTTTGCGGATCGAATGTTCCAATGCAGCTCGCGTAACGGCTCACGATGCCATCTGTGAGGCCGTCGCGGGCGTCGCAGGCCTCCATCACCGCCTTGTGCAAGGTCTTCACCTTGGCGGGGCTGAGCCAGCCCGGGCCCATCAGGGCGATGCCGTTGCGCACGCCGGCAACCTGCAATCCAACCCAGTTGATGACGGGCACCACGCTGACAATGCCGTCGAAATCGGCTGGAAAGCGCTGCGCCATGGTCAAACCTTCGCGCCCGCCTTCGGAGCCGCCGTAGAAATAGATGCGCCGCGGAGGCTCGCCGTAGCGGAGCCGCGCGATTTCGACCGCTACGTCGCGCACTTTCTTGTAGGCTGCGAAGGCGAAATTCTCGAGCGCCTCGTCATTGAGCGCGAACGCCTGAATTTCGGGGAGTTTCGCATTGTCGTGGCCGGAATCCGTGCCCCAGGTGGCAAAGCCGCGGGCCACCGGCACCGGGCTGTCGAGCCGCGCATCGCGCAGCGGATCAAGTCCGCTGATGAGCACGCCGTTGAAGCCGCCGCCGCCATATTGCACGGCCTTGCGGTTCCAGTTGTCCGGCAGGTTGACCTCGAACCGGATCGGCGGCGCGGCCGCGTCGCGCGGAGCGATCTCGCCCAGCACCTTGCAATAGGCGACGCTCGGCTCAGGGCTCGCCGGCGAGGCCGGCAGGTGTTCGACAGCCGCTGAGGTGACGCTCGCGGGGCCGCTGGGGAGGCCGATCAGCTTCGGCTCAACGCTGCGGCCCGCGAGCGCCGCGCATGGCGCGGCCGTTTGCGCCGCTGCGGCCGATGAGCCGGCAACGGCTGCGATCAGGGTTATGAAGGCGGCGGCGTTGCGCGAGCGCCGTGGCGACGGGCCCCTCGTGAGCACGGATTCCATTGGCGTTTTCCTCCGATTGTACTCCTCGAGCGCGTTCCGGTCATACAGAAGCTTGGCAGGGTGGGCACTCTTCGACAAGCTCAGAGCGAAGCGTGCACGCCCGCCTCTCCTACGCGCAGGCGGTGGGCGCGGCGCGCATCCTTCGAGAAGCTCAGGAGCGCGGCCTTGACCAACCTGCAAGTCACTCCGGGCGATCGAAATTCGCATCAGGCCAAGTGGAATTTATCACAATCGATTCCGATCGGCTTTTTCATTTTGACTTCATTGCATGGTAGGCTGGCTGTCTCGTCAAACTTGCAACGTCGTGTCGGAGGGCACCACCATGGCAAACAGTGGTCAGAGCCGTCGGGAATTCGTTGGGATGAGCTTGTGTCTGGCCGGTACGGCGGGTCTGGTGACGTCCGCCCTGACGGCCGGCATCTCTGCGGCGCAGTCGCCGCCCCGGCCGATCCGGCGATCGGAGCGCTATGACGACAGCTTCATCACCGAGCGCAAACCGTTCAAGTGGCCCGGCAACAACACGCTCGCGATCTGGTTCGCGCCCAACGTGGAGGTCTGGCATTACGACTCCGCCGCCGGCGTCGGCATCACGCCCAATCCCACCGGCCATGTGCCCGACGTCTTCAACTACGCCTGGCGGGAGTACGGGATGCGGGTCGGCCTGTGGCGCATCGCCGACATATTCGATGAGGCAGGCGTGAGGGCGACCGTCGCGTTGAATTCGCAGGTCTGCGATGTCTACCCGAAGGCTATCGAGGAAATGAAGAAGCGCGGCTGGGAGTTCATGGGTCACGGCACCACGAACTCTACCTCGCTCGCGGGCCTCAATCCGGACGCCGAGCGCGACACCATAGCGGGCATCCTCAAAACCATCGAGCAGGCGACCGGCAAACGGCCGCGCGGATGGCTGGGCTCGGGATTGATCGAGACTTACAACACGCTCGACATCCTCGCCGAAGAGGGCGTCATCTATTGCGGCGACTGGAACAACGACGACCAGCCCTATCGGATGAAAGTGAAGTCGGGAAAGATGTTCGGCATCCCCTATTGCAACGAGATCAACGACATCCCGCTCTACATCCGCAAGGGCTACACGGGCGAACAGTATTTCAGGTCCGTGGTCGACCAGTTCGACGCGCTTTATGCCGACAGCCGCAAGCAACCGCGGGTCATGGGCGTTCCGCTGCATCCCATGATCTCTGGCCAGCCCTTGCGGATCAAATATCTTGAGCGCGCTATTGCGCACATGAAGGAGCATCAAGGCGTCTGGTTTGCGACCGGAGGTGAAATCATCGACGCCTACCAGAGCGCCGCCTGACGCTGTGGCGTGGCGTCGGTCAAGCCAACGGGACCGGCCTTTTGGCCGGCCCGATGACGGGCTTCGCGAAACCCATCAACGGCCGGTCATGCGGACATGCCGATGATGGCTTTCGCAAGCGCTCAAACATCCTGCGGGGCTGTGAATCTTTTTTCGTAGGGTGGGCGCTCTTCGACAGGCTCAGAGCGAAGCGTGCCCGTCGACCCTTGAAAGGCCAAGCGCTGGTGGGCACGGCGCTCCTGAGCGTGTCGAAGGGGCGCCTTTGCCCACCCGGCACGATACTATTCGATCGAAATCCAGCTCTGGTGAGGCGCCTTCAGACCTCAAGCGCATTCTTGATGCGCTGCCGTTCCAGCGTGGATCGCTCGCGGAGATGAGGGATGAGGTCGAGCTCATCCAGATTGCGGATCGGGCCGTGGTCCTGCCGGTATTGGACAATCGCTTCTGCGTGCGACTCCCCGACTCCAGGAATCTGGCGCAGCTCTGCTGCGTTCGCTTTGTTGACGTTGATCTTTTCCGATCTTTGCCCACTCGGGGCCGTCGAAACAGTGAATTGCCGCTTCACCTGCTCAAGCTCTTCGGGCGGCATGTCGCCGACGTGAGGAACCTGATTTAGCTCATCGACGCTCGCGAAAGCGCCCTTCTTGGAGCGGTAGCGCACGATTTCTTCCGCCCGGCTCGGACCAAGCCCCTTGATCGCCCTGAGATGGACCACGCTGGCGGTATTCAAGTCGAGTTTTCCTGCAGCCATGGATCGACCCTCGGTTGTTCATTCTTGTCGATGCCGCCGCCAGAAGTCGAAGCGCAAGGCTCACCGCTCACTTACCACTCCTCTGGAAGCAGGAGCCGATGTAAGCAGCCTGAACCTGCCCTCGGGACATTGGCGTTCGCTATCGGAACGCCGCCCGCTTCTGAAAGTTGCTTCAGCGGAACAGCGCCCCGGTTGGTGCGTTGGCTGTTGTTAGAGACGCGCGGAGATGCAAATGCCGCGAACGCACACGTCACAGCCTGCCCCTCACCCTGTCCTTTCCCGCCTGCCAGGGAGGGCCGGCCGGAAGACGCCAGACAAGCTTTCCGTGGCGCTGACCGTGAATGGGGTTGCGGCGCAGCTTAAAGTCGCGCCGTGGACAACCTTGCTCGATGCGCTGCGCGACCATCTCGACCTGACCGGAACCAAGAAGGGATGCGATCACGGCCAATGCGGCGCGTGTACGGTGCTGGTGGATGGGCGACGCATCGTTTCCTGCCTCACCTTTGCGGTGATGAACGACGGCGCCGAGGTGACCACCATTGAGGGCCTGGCAGCAAACGGGGCGCTGCATCCGTTGCAGCAGGCGTTCATCGACCACGATGCATTCCAGTGCGGCTACTGCACGCCGGGACAAATCTGCTCGGCCGCTGGCCTTATCGCCGAGGGCAAGGCCAGGAGCGCCGATGAAATTCGCGAGCTCATGAGCGGCAACATTTGCCGCTGCGGCGCCTATCCCAACATCATTGCGGCGATTGAGCAGGCGATGAGGCGATCATGATCAATTTCCAGTACGCGCGGGCTGCCGATGTGGCCGACGCCGTGCGCCAGATGGCCGCCGATCCGTCGGCGAAATTCATCGCCGGCGGCACCAACCTGATCGATCTGATGAAGGAAGATGTCGAGCGCCCGTCGAGGCTGATCGACATCACGCGGCTGCCGCTCAAGGCCGTCGAGCAGACGCCAGCCGGCGGAGTGCGGATCGGCGCGCTCGTGCCGAATTCCGACCTCGCCTATCATCCCCTGATTGAGCAGCGCTATCCGCTGCTCGCGAGCGCGATTCTGGCCGGAGCGTCTGCGCAGCTACGCAACATGGCGTCGGCCGGGGGCAATCTCCTGCAACGGACGCGCTGCTATTATTTCTATGATATCGCGACGCCGTGCAACAAGCGCGAGCCCGGCAGCGGCTGCTCCGCCATCAACGGGCTCAACCGCATCCACGCGATCCTCGGCGCGAGCGAGGCTTGCATCGCGACGCACCCCTCCGACATGTGCGTGGCGCTGGCTGCCCTCGACGCCGAGGTCCATGTGGCGGGGCCGGGGGAAGCGCGCACGATTGCGTTTGCGGATTTCCATCGGTTGCCCGGCGACACGCCGCAATTCGACACGAACCTGCAGCAGGGCGAGATCGTCACGGCGGTCGAGCTTCCGCCGCAGGGATTCGCTGCGCATCACACCTACCTGAAAATCCGCGATCGCCTTTCCTATGCATTCGCGCTCGTGTCGGTTGCGGCCGCGCTGGAATTCGACGGCGCCGCAATCAAAGAGGCCCGCCTGGCCCTCGGCGGCGTTGCGCATAAACCGTGGCGGAACATGGCGGTCGAAGCGACGCTGCGCGGACAGACCGCCGATCAGGCCGCTTTCGCGCGCGCCGCGGATGAACTGCTGCGCGACGCCAAGGGCTACGAGCACAATTCCTTCAAGATCGACCTGGCGCGCCGCGGCATCGTCCGCGCGCTGACGCAGGCCGCGCAGGGCCGGCCGCAATCGCAGGCCGTGAAGAGGATCATGTGAACGGCATCTGCCGCCGCGGCGTCCTGCAAGGCGCGGCCGCGCTGGCGGCGCTCGGATATCACGGAGACGGCCGGGCCGGCAGCGCGCAGCACGGCGCAATCCCGCGGCAACCCGGCTATCAAGCGGAGAAGCCCATGACGTCCTATATCGGCACTCCCGCATCCCGCGTCGACGGGCGCGCGAAAGTCACTGGTGCGGCGAAATACGCTGGCGAATTCAACACAAGCGATCTCGTTTACGGAAGCGTCGTCACGTCGAGCATCGCCAAGGGCCGCATCGCGCGCATCGACGCGGGCGAGGCGTTGCGCATCGACGGCGTGATCGATGTCCTTACGCACGAGAACCGGCCGCACATGGCGTCAACCGACGCGGCCTACAGAGACGACGTTGCTCCGGAGGGGTCGCCGTTCCGGCCGCTTTACGACGAGCGGATTCTGTTCAGCGGACAGCCGATTGCGCTGGTCCTCGCTGAAGAGTGGGAGATCGCGCGCTTCGCCGCGTCGCTGGTCCGCGTCGAATACGAGAAAGAAACCGCGTTCACCGACGTGCACGGCCGCCACGATGAAGCCGTGGCATTGCATCCGAACGGCGACCTGTTCGGCCCCCCGAAGCCGCGCGGCGCAGCCGAGCACGCATTCGCTGCCGCCGAGATACGTCACGAAGGCGAATATTATGTCCCCATCGAGCATCACAACCCGATGGAGACCTACGCTGCGACGGTGATCTTCGGGAAGGACGGCAGGCTTACGGTCTACGACAAGACCCAGGGCGTACAGAATGTGCAGCGATATCTCCGCAGCGTGTTTGACATGGGGCCGGAAGACATACGCGTCATGTCACCCTTTGCGGGCGGGGCGTTCGGCTCGGGTCTGCGCCCGCAATATCACGTGGCGCTCGCCGTACTGGCGGCGCGCGCGCTACGCCGGTCCGTGCGTCTCGTGCTGACCCGCCAGCAAATGTATGGGCTGGGTTACCGGCCGGCCATGATCCAGCGGATCAAGCTCGGCGCCAAAGCCGGCGGGACGCTCGATGCGATCATACACGACGCCACCACGGTAACGTCGCAATACGAGAATTTCTACCGGCAGGAGACGGGCTGGTCCGGCCTGCTCTACAAGTGTCCCAATGCGAAATACGCGCACAAGCTCGTCCGGCGCGATCTTGCCACGCCGTGCGACATGCGCTGTCCGAGCGCCGCGACCGGGGTGTATGCGCTCGAATGCGCGATGGATGAACTTGCGGTCGCGCTCAAGCTGGATCCGTTGGATCTGCGCCTGAGATGTTATTCGGATCGCGACCAGAACGCTGATCTGCCCTACAGCAGCAAGGCGCTGCGCGAATGCTACCGCCAGGGCGCGGAAGCGTTCGGCTGGGACAAGCGGAGTGCCGAGCCGCGCTCGATGCGCGACGGCGCCGAGCTGGTCGGGTGCGGGATGGCGACCGGCGTCTGGGATGCGATGCAGATGCCGATCGCGGTGCGCATCGCGCTCTCCGCCAACGGCCATGCGGACGTTTCGTGCGCGACGGCGGACATCGGCACCGGAACCTACACGATCATGACGCAGGTCGCGGCCGACAGGCTCGGGCTGCCGCTCGACAGCGTCACCGTCAAGCTTGGCGACTCGACGCTGCCGCAGTCGCCGGTCGAAGGCGGATCATGGATGGCGGCCTCGGTGTCGAATGGGATCGCCACGACGGCCGACGCAGTGCGCAAGGAACTCTTGCGCCTCGCCAAGCGGATGCCGAATTCGCCGCTCGCGGACGCGGCCCCTGATGAGGTTAGGCTTGCGGACGGCAAGCTTGTGAGCAGGCGGGATGCTTCGCGCGCCGTATCGATCATAGATGCGATGCGCTCTGGCGCCGTGGATCGCATCGAGCAAGAGCATTTCACCAGCTTCGCGGATGACGGCTCATATGCGCACAACACCCATTCGGCGGTCTTCGCTGAGGTCCGGGTAGACGAGCAACTCGGTGTGATCCGCGTGACCCGCGTCGTCAGCGCTGTTGCGGCCGGCCGCATCCTCAATCCCAAGACAGCGGCGAGCCAGATCATGGGCAGCGTTGTGTGGGGCATCGGAATGGCGCTGCACGAGGAGACGCTCCTCGATCATAACTTCGGCCGCATCATGAATCCGAACATCGCCGAATATCATGTCCCGGTGAACGCCGACGTTCAGGACATCAAGGTCATCTTCGTCGATGAGCCTGACCACATCATCAATCCACTCGGCATCAAGGGGGTGGGCGAGATCGGCATCGTCGGCGTCGCCGCCGCGATCGCCAACGCGATTTACCACGCGACCGGCAAGCGCGTGCGCGACCTGCCCATTGCCGTGGATAAGCTGCTGCGATGATCTTGCGATGATCCGGGGCTGCTTGACAGCGACGAGAGCATATAGCGAACATACAGAAACATTCGCCGTCGAACATTTCGAAGCCGTTGACGTCTGGACTTCTATAGCGCGTCTTCCCTTACGGGGAGATTGATTCCATGGCCATCCGGCGCGTCACGACGCCCGGCGCCAACATCCTTGTCGCGAGTAATCGGGTTTGAGCAGAACCTGCTTTGTTGGACCGCGCTACCGCGCCAGCACCTCGACCTCGCCGTCGACCCCGGCGACCACCTTGAAATCGCGCTCGTAGGTGCGCCCCTCGTTGCGCGCGATGGCGCGATAGTCGCCCTCGGCCAGCACGAGGCGGGGGAACACGCCGGTCGACTCCTTGATGACGTCGCCGCCCGGGGTGATCACCGACCAGTTGGTATTGGCGATGGGATCGCCGCCGCGTTCGCTGACCAGCTTGAGGGTGATGAGCGCCGCGCGATGGCTGACCGTTACATCGGTGAGTTTGCCGGCCTGCACTCTGATGTCGGACCGCACCACCGCGTTGGTGTCGCCGTAATTCGAAACGATGTGATAATTGCCTTCCGGCACCACCACAACGTCGCCTGTCAGCACGCCCTGCGCCACCGGCGTCTTGTAGCCGGGCTCGAACTGGCTGCCCTTGAAGATATCGAAGGTGATCTCGCTGGCGGGAATTTTGACGTCGCCGACGCGGCCCTCGAGCCTGACGCCGCCGGCCGGCAGTTCGAAGACCTCGCGCGTCGCCTCCTTGAGGTGCACCGCCTTCGCGGCGCTCACGAGTCCGAAACTGACGTGCACGACATAATCGCCGGGCGCCAACGTCATCACCGGACTGGCCGCCTTGTCCTCCTTGATGGCCCGGAATGTTCCCGTGACGTCGGGTCTGGCGGGGAATACGCGCCACACCAGCCCATTGGTGATCTGGGTGGGAGCATCGTGCCCGAAACGGGCGACCAGCGCGAGCGAGACTTGCTGCGAGGAAGCCCCGCCGAGAGCCGGAACCGGCATCGCCGCGGGGCCGGAGATCAAAGGCGGCATCGGCATTGCGGGAGATGGCGCGTAGGCCGGCGCGATCGACTGGGCCTGCGGCGGCAGTCCGCGCGTGGGTCCGACTGCGGGCGGAGAGCCGACCCCGCCGCCGGACGGCGGCAGCATTGGCTGAGCCGAGGCGGCAACGGACCACGCCGCTGCGAGCCCCGCGCATATCGCGATCCTGATGTCGCCCAAACCGTCAGCCCCCGAGTCCAGCGAAACGTATTCAGCGAACCAGCACTTTCTTGTAACTTTCGAGCGGAATCACGTCAAATTCAAGCCCATCAGAGCATTTTTCGATTCTGTGTCCTGCCCTCCGCTGTCATTGCCCGGCTTGACCGAATGATGCAGTAACCCGCAGCCGTCGGGTTCACGATTGCCCGCTCAAGCCGGGCAATGAAGCCAGGATGACCAGGCAGGCATGGATCAAGACCCTATCAGTCGGGCATCTGACTTTGTCACCCGCGGCATGGTGTGCTAGCCAATCGGAAGCCAATTGAAGCAACTCCTGATGCAAGCCTTATCGCCCTCCATCGCATTGCTCCAGACGCGCCGCTCGCTCAAGCCGGCCGAGCTTACCGGCCCCGGCCCGTCGCCGTCCGATCTCGACATGCTGCTGACGATTGCGTCGCGGGTGCCGGACCACGGCAAGCTGGCGCCCTGGCGCTTCATCGTGTTCGAGGGCGAATCGCGGCTCAAGGCCGGCGCCGCGATCGCAGCGGCCTTCGTCGCCAGATACCCGGATGCGACGCCGGACCAGGTGGAGTTCGAGCGCCGGCGCCTCGCCCGCGCCCCATTGGTGATCGCTGTCGTGAGCCGCGCCGCGCCGCATGTGAAAATCCCCGAATGGGAGCAGGTGCTCTCCGCCGGCGCTGCCGCCATGAGCCTCGTGATCGCGGCTCACGCGCTCGGCTTCGCCGCCGCCTGGATCACCGAATGGTATGCCTATGACCGCGCTGTGCTCGACGCTCTTGGACTCAAGCCGCACGAGAAGATCGCAGGATTTGTCCACATCGGGCGCCCCACGCACGCGCCGGAGGACCGGCCGCGGCCCGCGCTCGCCGAGATCGTTACGCACTTCAGGTAGCCCCCGCGCTCGCGAGGGAAGGATAGAAGCGGAGCGCACATGTTTTACGACGCTCGCAAGAAGAACGATCACGGCCTGCCCCACGATCCCTTCAAGGCCATCGTGGCGCCGCGGCCGATCGGCTGGATCACCTCCATGAGCGCCGCGGGCGAGATCAACCTTGCGCCCTATTCATGGTTCAACGGAGTATCGAGCCAGCCGCCGATGGTGATGTTCTCCAGCGAACAGCGCAAGGATTCGCTGACCTTCATCGAGGAGACCAAGGAGTTCGTCTGCAATTTCGCCGCCTGGGAACTGCGCGAGCAGGTGAACCAGACGTCGGCGCCGTTCCCGCGCGGCGTCAATGAAATGGAAAAGTGCGGTCTCAAGCCGGCGCCTTCGCGGCTTGTGCGGCCGCCGCGGGTCGCGGCCTCGCCGTGCGCGCTCGAATGCAAATGGGTGCAGACGGTGTCTCTGACGGACTATGAGGGCCGCGCCACCGACCGCCATGTCGTGTTCGGCCAGGTGATCGGGGTTTATATCGATGACCGGTTCATTCGCGACGGCCTGCTCAACACCGGTTCCATGCGGCCGATCATGCGGGCCGGCTATCATGACTACTACAGCACGACGGAGGAGCTACGCTTCTCCATGCGCCGCCCTGCAGGCGGCGGCCAGGGTTGAATCGCGCCGGCCAGCCTTCCCTCGGGAACACGAGCGTCCCTCCGGCTTTGTTCGTAAGCGAATGGAACGGGCGTTCCCCGGCCGGAAAGCGGGCGGTGCGCCCGCGCTCCCACAGCGGATTCCGGTCATATGGAAACATCGCAGGGTGGGCACTCGTCGACAAGCTCAGAGCCAAGCGCGCCCACCCGTCCTCCAAAGGACCGAACGCTGGCGGGCACGGCGCACCGAAGCCGGGCTTGCCCGACTTCGGCAGTCAATGTGCCGAAATCGCCAACAGCCGATTTCGGTTGCGCCTTGCCCACCCTACGAAGCACCGTAGGGTGGGCAACGGCGGCCCCGGCGCTTCATCGGGGCGCGGCGCAATACCCCGCCGTTGCCCACGCGGTCCGCCCGTGCGCACGGCGAACCGCGGCGAGGCCCGGCAGCGTGGGCAACGCGGATCGCCGCCGTGCCGGATTTTCACCGCCGCGGCCGCGTTGCCCCCCACGAGTTCATTTTCACGCGAGCATGGACGAAAATGCAACTATCTGGTATAGTTAAATGTGTTGCGGTACGGCAAAACCCGCTGCGCACAAAAAATAAAAAAAGTCCCCAAGTCCCTGTTATTTTCCCTGTTCTCAGGGAATTTGGAACCCAGAAGAGTCAGATAGAAAACGTTGGGTCGCGAAGGCGCTGACCATGCTTGATCGCATCGCCCGCGGCCTCGAGGCCCAGTTCGAGAAGCACCGCGTCGTCGTGTGGCACGACCCGGGCCGCGAGTTCCGCGCCGCGTTCGATGACACGGAACTGCCCGGCGTCGAGAAGATCGCGGTGGCGAACCCCGAGTTTGCCGTCAAGTACCGGATCCTGCGGGAAGCGCCGGAGCAGAAGTTCCTGCTCTACCGCGACGGCCCGCGGCCGGCGGACATCGACAACTGGCTGCTCGACGTCGAACTGGCGTACGCGACCTTCACGGCTGACCAGGCCGCGATGTGGCTCAGCGAGCTGGGGCTGCCGCTCCAGTTCGAGGAGCTGGTGCGCACGCACCAGGAGTTCTTCCGCTCGGGCAAACGGCTGGAGAAGCTGAAGGCCGCGATGAAGGCGGACGACACCAGGTCCGTCCTGCGCGAGCGCATGCTCGCCGTCTCAACCCCTTTAGGACCTCCAACTCCACCTCCCTCCTCCAATCTTCCGCACGGCAGTCTGAAGCGGAATAATATATTCCATCGGCCCGCGCAAGCCGATCGCGTTGCTACCACTGGAGGAAAAAGCGCGCGTGGGACGGACCTTCCGCAGGCGTCAAAACTTCTCCACCCATGGCCGCACTTCGATCTCCCAGCTCCAGGCGCTGCGGTGCTGCTGCAAGAGGTGCAGGTAGCTCTCCGCGATCGCATCGGGATCGAGCGTTGCGTCGGGCCGGTCGGCGGGGTCGGGGCGGCGCGCCGAGCGGATGCCGCCGTCGACGACCACATGAGCAACGTGGATGCCTTGGGGGGCAAGTTCGCGCGCCATGCTCTGAGCAAGCCCGCGCAGCGCGAACTTGCCCATGGCGAAGGGCGCCGATTGCGCGTAGCCCTTCACGCTCGCGGACGCACCAGTGAAGAAGATCGCGCCCGCGCCCTTCGGCAGCATGCGGCGCGCCGCTTCCTGCGCCACCAGGAAGCCGCCGAAAGCGCTCACCGCCAGGGACTTCTGCACCTCAGCGGGATCAAGATCGACCAACTGCCCGCGCGTGCGATAGCTCGCGTTGTAGACGACCGCATAAGGATCGCGGAGGCGGTCAGCAAGATCGGCAAAGAGTTTCTTCACGGACTCCCGGTCGCTCGCATCGGCGGCGAAAGTCGCGGCGCCGACCTCATCCGCAAGCAGACCGAGATCGTCGACGCTGCGCGCCGCGAGCGCGATCTTCATGCCGGCGCCCGCAAAGCTTCGCGCGATCGACGCCGAGAGCCCCGAGCCGGCGCCGACGATCAGGGCGATTTGGTCTTTGAGGTCCGACATGGGTGCGCTGCCTTTCGAATGAAGCTCTGTTGCCGTAAGATGGGTTGGGCGAACGCGAAACCCATCAAGCGGCGCGCATGGCAGGGTCTCGGTTCGCTCAGGCCTATCCCACCTCGCCGCCATTTTTTTTCGATGTTGACCCAGCTCTGTTCTGTCATTGCCCTTGCCCGATCACGTCGGGGGAGGGCAATGACACCAGGAGGATCGACGTGCCGTAAAAACGGCTACCCCGCGATCTCGCCGCGTGTCCTCTTCATCCCGGGCGCCACCATCACGACCAAGATAATCAGCGTCACGATAATGAATGCAAGGCTGATCGGCCGCGTAACAAAAACCGTGGCGTCGCCCTTTGCCATCAGCATGGCGCGGCGCAGGTGCTCTTCCATCATCGGGCCGAGCACGAAGCCGAGCAGCAGCGGCGGCGCCGGGAAGCCGAGCTTCGTCCATACGAAACCAAGCACGCCGAACAGCGCCGTCAGATAAATCTCGAAGGAGGAGTTGTTGACGCTGTAGATGCCGATCGCCGAGAACGCCATGATGGCGGGGAACAGAAGCCGGTACGGCACCGTGAGGAGCTTCACCCACACCCCGATCAGCGGCAGGTTGAGCACCACCAGCATCAGGTTGCCGATCCACATGCTGGCGATCAGGCCCCAGAACAGCTCGGGGCGCTGAGTCATCACTTCGGGACCCGGCTGAATGCCCTGGATTTGCAGGGCGCCGAGCATCAGCGCCATCACGCCACTCGCCGGCAGCCCGAGCGTGAGCATTGGGATGAACTTGCATTGCGCATCGGCATTGTTGGCGGACTCTGGCGCGGCCACGCCTTCGATGGCGCCGCGCCCGAACCGCGACGGGTCGGCGGCGAGCTTCTTCTCCACGATGTAGGACGAGAATGACGCGATCGCCGGACCGGTGCCGGGCAACACGCCGAAGAACGACCCGATCGCGGTGCCGCGCAGGATCGGACCGATCGATTGCTTCATGTCGGTTAAGGTCGGAAACAGGTGCGAGACCTTGGCGCCGAATACGCTGCGCTGCTCCGGCTCGCCCAGATTGGCGATGATCTCGCCCATGGCGAACATGCCCACCGCCACGACGATGAACCCGATGCCGTCGGAGAGTTCGGTGATGCCGAAGCTGAAGCGCTGCACGCCGGTGTTGACGTCGGTGCCGACGATGCCGAGCAGAAGTCCGAGCGCCACCATGGCGAAGGACTTCGCCATGTCGCCCTGGGCGAGCACGGCGGCGGCCACCAGGCTCATCAGCATTAGGGAAAAGTATTCCGGCGCTGCGAATTCGAGCGCCACGTCAGCAAGGGGCGGCCCGAACAGCGCGATCAGCAGAGTGCCGACCGTGCCGGCGAAGAACGAGCCGATCGCAGCGATGGCAAGCGCGGGGCCAGCCCGGCCTTGACGCGCCATCTGGTAGCCATCGATGCAGGTAACGATCGACGAAGTCTCGCCGGGCAGATTGACGAGGATCGCGGTGGTCGAGCCGCCATACTGGGCGCCATAATAGATGCCGGCAAGCATGATCAGCGCGCCGACAGGAGCGACGTTGAAGGTGATCGGCAACAGGATCGCAATGGTGCCGAGCGGTCCGATGCCCGGCAGCACGCCGATCAGCGTGCCGACCGACACGCCGATCAGGCAGTAGAGAAGGTTCTGCCACGACAGCGCGACGCCGAAGCCGAAGATGAGATTGTGAAACAGGTCCATATATAGCGTCACATCTGCGCGGGTTCACATACCAATGATCAGCGGATAAGGCAGGCCAAGCATCCAGATGAACAGCGCCACGCACAGGGCGGTGAGCAGCACCGCGAGCGCCAGCACCTCGCCGATCCGGAACTCGGCGCCAGCCGCGGCGGAGCCGACAGTGAGCGCGAGCATGGCCGGCACAAACCCGGCGTGCTCCATGAGGACGCCGAACGCGACAAATGCAAGCGGCAGCACCACAAGGGCGCGGGGCGACCAGCTTCCTTCGATCTTTGCCGAATTGCGCAGGCCGCGCACCGCGAAGTACAGTCCAAACAGGACGAGGACAACGCCCAGCACCACCGGGAAAAAGCCGGCGCCCATGCGCAACGCGGTGCCGAACGGATAGTCGCGCGCGATGAACACCGCGGCCGCGCCGATCGCGATCAGCATCACGCCGGACCAGAAGTCCTTGGAGTCGGGGAGCTGCACGAATTGATTACCGTGGAATCATAGGGTGGGCAAAGCGAAGCGTGCCCGCCCTACCCTGGACCAACTTGCCAAGAGGCGGACGCGATGGGGCCGAAGCGATATGGGCTGTGCGGTGGGCACGCTTTGCTTTGCCCACCCTGCGAACTGTCATCGGTCCCCTACTCCGCCTTGATACCGCCCTGCTTGACGACCCTCTCCCATTTGTTCATTTCGCTCACCATGTAGGCGCCGAAGTCCGCGGGCTTCATGGAAACCGGCGTCGCGCCTTCGTTGTCGAATTGCTTTTGGACTTCGGGCGATTGTTGCACCGCTTCAATCTCGCGATTGACCTTATCGATAATTGCCGGCGGCGTGCCGGCCGGCGCGACGATGCCCCACCAGTTGACCGCTTCGTAGCCCGGCACGCCTGCCTCCGCGATGGTCGGCACATCCGGCAGCGCGGGGCTGCGCTCGAGCGCGCCGGTGCCGAGCGCGCGCAGCTTGCCGGCCTTGATCTGCGGCACAGTCTGCACCATGGAGAAGAACCCCACTTTGGTGTGGCCGCCAACGATGTCCACCATTGCGGGGCCGCCGCCTTTGAACGGCACATGCAGGATATCGACGCCTGCCATCAGCTTGAACAATTCGCCGCCGAGATGCTGGAAGCTGCCGATCCCGGCAGACGCATATTGCAGGTCGCCGGGCTTCTGCTTGGCGAGCGCCACCAGCTCCTTGACAGAGTTCACCGGCAGCGACGGATGCACCACGAGCACGTTAGCGCCCTTGGCGAGCAGACCGACGGGCGCGAAATCCTTGATCGGGTCATAGGTGAGCTTGTAGAGCCAGGGATTAACGGCGTGCGCCATGGAGATGACCAGCAGCGTGTAGCCGTCGGCCGGCGACTTCGCCACCACCTCAGTGCCGATCACGCCGCCGGCGCCCGCGCGGTTGTCGACCACCACCTGCTTGCCAAGACGCTCGGCGAGATGTGTCGCGACCAATCGCCCCACGACATCATTGCTGCCGCCGGGCGGAAACGGGATGACGAGCCGCACCGGCCGGGTGGGATAGTCCTGAGCCGCGGCGGGGCTCATGAGCGCCAACATCGCAAATACGAGGCGGGCGGCGCTGCGCAGCAACGAGCGCGGGTTGTTCATGAGGGCACCTCCCGTTGTTGTCGGCGCAATTCTATTGAACAAAACTGTAGCAACTGTAGCCCGGCTTGGGCGCCAGCGAAACCCGGGATCGGCGGACGGACGGCAGACGACAGCGGATGGGGGAAAGAGGAGGGGATGACGGCAATCCGCCTCCGCTCTCCGTCATCCGGTCCTCTGTCGTCTCTCGCCCTCTATGCAATAGCCCGCGGAGGGTTTAGATCGTCAGCTCGACCCCCCTGCTGCGGTAGAAAGCATGCGCACCGAACAAGCCGTCCCCGTCCGCCTCGCCGATTATCGCCCGCCCGACTGGCTGGTGGATACCGTCGACCTTGACGTTTCGCTCGCTCCGACCAACACGGTCGTGCGGGCGCGGCTCCGCCTCAAGCCCAATCCGCGCGCCACGGCGCCCGCGCCGGTCGTGCTCGATGGCGACGAACTGCAATTGCGCGCGATCAAGCTCGACGGCGAGACCCTGGCGGCTGACGCCTTTGTGGCCACGCCCGAACGATTGACGATCCCGCAGCCGCCGAACCGCGCATTCGTTCTTGAGACCGAGACCGTGCTGGACCCCTCGGCCAACACCAAGCTGATGGGTCTTTACCGGTCCGGCAACGTCTACACGACGCAGTGCGAGGCGGAAGGATTCCGCCGCATCACCTACTTCCCGGACCGGCCCGACGTGATGTCGGTGTTCACCACCCGCGTTGAAGCCGACAAGGCCGAAGCCCCGGTGCTGCTCGCCAACGGGAACCTGATCGGCGCCGGCGACATTCCGGGCTCCGCCCGCCACTTCGCGATATGGCACGATCCGTTTCCCAAGCCCTGCTATCTGTTCGCGCTCGTCGGCGGCGTGCTTGGCGTCGTCGAGGACAGCTTCACCACGATGTCGGGCCGCCGGGTGGCGCTGAAGATCTTCGTCGAACCCGGCAAGGAAGGCCGCGCCGAATACGCCATGGGGGCGCTCAAGCGCGCCATGCGCTGGGACGAGGAGGCGTTCGGCCGCGAGTACGACCTCGACATCTTCATGATCGTCGCCGTGTCGCACTTCAACATGGGAGCGATGGAGAACAAGGGCCTCAACATCTTCAACGATAAAGCGGTGCTCGCTTCATACGACACGGCGACCGACCAGGACTTTATGAGCGTCGAGACGATCATCGCACACGAATATTTCCACAACTGGACCGGCAACCGCATTACCTGCCGCGACTGGTTCCAGCTCTGCCTCAAGGAGGGACTGACGGTTTTTCGCGATCAGGAATTCACCTCCGACGTCCGCTCGCGGCCGGTGAAGCGGATCGCCGATGTGCGCGCGCTCCGCGGCCACCAATTCGTGGAGGACGCGGGGCCCCTGGCCCATGCGGTGCGGCCGGAAGTGTACCGGGAAATCAGCAACTTCTACACTTCGACCGTCTACGAGAAAGGCGCCGAGGTGGTGCGCATGCTCAAGACCCTGTTGGGACGCGAGCGGTTTCGGGCCGGCATGGACCTTTACTTTGCGCGTCACGACGGCCGCGCCGCCACGGTCGACGAGTTTATCGCCTGCTTCGCCGATGCGGCAAACTACGATCTGAGCCAATTCATGCTGTGGTACCGCCAGGCCGGAACGCCGGAAGTCGTGGTGCATGGTAATCACGATGCCGACGCCAGGACCTTGACGCTCGACATCAGCCAGACCGTGCCGCCGACGCCTGGGCAGCCCGTCAAGGAGCCGATGACGATTCCGCTCGCAATCGGTTTCTTAAGTCCGGATGGAAAGGAGCGGGAGGTCACGCTCGCCGACGGCCGCAAGCTGACGAATGGCGTGCTCACGCTGACGAAGGCGAAGGAGCGCTTCGTCTTCGCCAATCTTCCCGACCGCCCGGTGGTGTCGCTCAACCGCGGATTCTCGGCGCCGGTCAAAGTCACGGCCAATCTGGCCGACGGCGACCTTGCGTTCCTTGCCGCCCACGATACCGATCCGTTCAATCGCTGGCAGGCGATGCAGACGCTCGCGACAGCCCTTCTCATCGACAACGTGGCGGCGCATCGCGCCAATGGCCCGAAACGGCGAGCGGACGCGCTCGTCCATGCTCTGTCCGCCGTGTTGGAAGATCATGCCCTCGAGCCGGCCTTCGTGGCGCAGGCCCTGACGCTGCCGTCGGAGGGCGACATCGCCCGTGAGATCGGCCGCGATGTCGATCCGGACGCGATATTTGCGGCACGGCGCGAGCTGCGGGCCGAGGTTGGACGCAAGCTCAAGGATGCGCTCGCGCAGGCCTACTCGCGCATGGTCGACCATGGCCCGTTCAATCCCGACGCGGCCAGCGCCGGCCGCCGCGCCCTCAAGAACGTCTGCCTCGACCTCATGGCGACGGCCGATCCCGACGGTATCGCGCGCGCTCATGCGCAGTACCGCGACGCCGACAACATGACGGACCGCATTGCGGCGCTCGCCACACTGTCTCACCATGCAGTGCCGGAGCGCCAGGCGGCGCTCGATGATTTCTACCGCCGTTATGAAGGCGACGCGCTCATCATCGACAAGTGGTTCGGCCTGCAGGCCGCGATCCCGGAGGCGGGCACGCTCGCGCGGGTCAAGAGCCTCACCGCGCATCCGGCCTTTGCCATGTCCAATCCCAATCGGGTGCGAGCGCTGATCGGCAATTTCGCCCAGTCCAACCAGACCCAGTTCAATCGCCGCGACGGCGAAGGCTACGCCTTCTGTGCCGACACCGTGCTCGCGCTTGACGCGATAAACCCGCAGGTGGCGGCGCGGTTGATGACGGCGTTCCGGTCATGGCGCGCGCTCGAATCCGAGCGCCGCGACAAAGCCGAGGCCGCACTCAAGCGCGTAGCGGCCGGGGCGTCGCTGTCGCGCGATTTGCACGACATCGTGACGCGGACGCTGGGGACGGGATGAGCAACTTCAAGTGGCATGCCAAAGGGGGTCTCCAGCGTAGGATGTGAACAAGGGAAATGAGAACGGCCGCATTGCTCTCGGGGCCAGCATTAGAAAGCAAACAGATGTGCTTCGCGCTGGCTTGCGGTAAATCAAGGCGGCTTGCGCTGAAATCTTTCCAGCTTAAGGTAAGAGCACCGGAATAGCCTCAGATTTTCGAAGTTCCCTGTTATTTTCCCTGTTCTCAGGAAATTTTGGACCGTCGGTCTTCGGAGGATTGGCGGTGAGAGTGCTGGCGCAGCCATAAGGGAGATAACGGCGTCATGCCGATAACTGCTTCACGTTCGCCGGTTTGGCGCTGTCGAAAAAAGATTCACTTAGCGTTGCTGCTGTCCTTGAAACCAATCGTATCGCACGAAGCAAGCTCCCAGACCTCATCCTCAGGAGGCCGCGCTTATGGCGCGGCCTCCTGAGCCTGTCGAAGGACGCAGGATGGACACGGCACGGCGTCGCCTGTGGCCGTCCTTCGAGACGCGCGCAGGCGCGTCCTCAGGATGAGGTTGATGGATGGTATCGATACGGTCGAACCGGCAAAACTCTCTATTCATACTCGTCCGCTTAGGCTTTTCCGCGAATTAATCGCTTCAATTATTGCGCGGCGGCGCAGCGAGCTTCCCTCCCCCGCTTGCGGGGCAGGGACAGCAAGTGGCGCAGTTATTCTTAAACGGCGCCTTAGCCAATTTTCTTCAACGCGCCGGCATAATGTCGCCAGCGCCGCACGTAGACATCTGCGCCGCTCGCAATCATTTGCGCGGCCTTCTCATCGACTGCGCGGATCACGCGGGCTGGCGCGCCGACCACGAGACTGTTGTCCGGAAACGTCTTGCCCTCGGTCACGACCGCGCCGGCGCCGACGATCGAATTCGTCCCGATCCGCGCCCCGTTGAGCAGAATCGCCCCCATGCCGATCATGCTGCCGTCGCCGACGGTGCAGCCGTGCAGCACGACGTTGTGGCCGATTACGCAAGCACGGCCGATGGTGAGCGGAAAGCCCGGATCGGTATGCAGCGTCGCGTTGTCCTGGATCTGGGAGCGCTCGCCGATTTCGATCCACTCATTGTCGCCGCGCAGCACCGCGCCCCACCACACGCTGGCCTCGGATTTCAGGCGCACGCGCCCGACTACGACCGCGGTCTCCGCGATCCAGTACTGCCCGTCGGCGGGAAATTCCGGCCGCTCGCCAGCAAGTTCGAATATCGGCATTGTCGCGCTCCTCATGTGAGCGGATACTTACGACGTCGCAGGCGCGTTGGCGAGCAGGCCTGCGTCATTCCGGGTCGCTATCGGCAGGTGCCGATGTGCGCGTCTTGTCGTGCCGACCTCGGGTAAACCCGAGGTCGGATGCGGCGAGGCCGGAATTCAGAACCATCGGCAGGGCCTATAGATTCCGGGTTCGCCACCTTCGGCGGCCCTCCGGAAATGACCAAGCCGCCATATGGCCGATTTCATGGAATCGCCCCACCCGCGCCCACGGCAGCGAACCACTGTACTTGCCCGCGCGTTAAGGTATACTCCCCTAGACTATATTGACCGCGACGCCGGCAAAGCCTCGGGTTCACGGTGCTTCGCTATGCTATCCAAAGCATACTCCCCGCAGACGACCCGACAACCCGCCGGGCCCCACCCATGCGCAAGCTCAAGCATACTCCACTGGAATATCTCGTCCGGCAAAGCGTCGGGTTCAGCCATGCGCAACCCCATGCATCCCACACGCAGGATCACCCGTGGCGCATGCCGGTGGCGAATGGCGGCCTGCGCGCCCGCAGGGGCCGCCCGCGCCGGCGCCTGGCCCGCTCCTTCGTGATGCCAGCCATTGCCGCCGCATGTGGCGTCGCGGTCGCTAGTCTCATCCCTGAGATTCCGGAGGTGGTCCGCGACGCCGTCGCGGCGATCACTGGCGCCGAACCAAGCCGTGCGAGCGAAACGCCGGCCGGCGCGGAGCAAGGCAGGGCAAAAGGTCAATCCGCGGCCCAAGAGCAGCCCACGACCATCAGGCTGACGGACGATCAGATCGCGGCGTCCGGCATCGAGCTTGCCGCCGTGCAGGGCGGCACGCTTTCGCGCCGCATCGTCGTGCCCGGAACCATCGTGCCGCACGCCGATCGGATCGCTCGCGTCTCGGTCAAGTTGTCGGCAACCGTTGCGGAACTGCGCAAGAAGCTCGGCGACCCGGTCGAGAAGGGCGAAGTGATCGCTGTGCTTGAAAGCCGCGAGGTCGCCAACGCGAAGAGCGAATATCTTGCGGCGCGCCTCAACAGCAGTCTGCAGAAGAACCTCTACGAGCGCGACAAGGCCCTGTGGGATCGCCACATCATCGCCGAGCAGATCCTGCTGCGATCCGAAACTGCGGCGGCGCAGGCAAAGATGAATCTGGACATTGCCCGGCAAAAGCTTTTCGCCCTGGGGATAACGGAAAAGGAGCTCGCCGCGCTGCCGGACGAGCCGGAAACCGGTCTGCGCCTGCAGGACGTTCGCGCGCCGATAGCGGGACGCGTGGTTGATCGCAAGGTGGACCTGGGCGCAGCGGTCGGACGGGATAATCTTGAGACCGAGCTTTTCACCATAGCCGACCTCAACCGCGTCTGGGTCGAACTTGCCGTCCGCCCGGGCGACCTTCCCGCAGTGGCTGAAGGGCAGATCGTGTCGATTGATGCGTACGGGCTCTCCAGGCGCGCAGTCGGCAAGATCATCTTTGTGAGCCCCATCGTGGACAAGGACACTCATTCGGCGCGCGTGGTCGCCGAGATCGCCAATCCTGACGGCAACTGGCGGCCGGGCTCTTTGGTCCACGCCGAGGTGGCGACCGGGGAACGCTCCGCGGCGATCACCGTGCCGGCACGCGCCGTCCAGACCATCGGCAAGGCCCGGGTCGTGTTCGTTCGCACGCCTGAGGGTTTCGAAAGGCGGACCGTTACGCTCGGCGATGGCGACGACCGGCTGGTCGAGGTTTTGTCCGGCGTTCGCGAGGGCGAGATCGTGGCGGCCGGCAATACGTTCGCGCTCAAGGCCGAGCTCCTCAAAGCGCCTGACGAGGATTGACGGCATCATGATCGCGAGGCTGCTGTCCTTTTGCGTCCAGGCCCGCTGGTCCATTGTCTTCTTAGCCGCAGTCGCTGCGGCTTACGGCGCTTACGAACTGACCCGCTTGCCGCTCGATGCGCTCCCCGACATCACCAACAAGCAGGTCATGATCAACTATGCGGCGCCCGCGCTCGGGCCAGAAGATGTCGAAAAGCGCATCACCTTCCCGATTGAAACCGCAATCTCGGGTCTCGCCGGCATCGAGAGCACGCGGTCTTTCTCGCGTAATGGCTACGGGCAGGTGACTGCGATTTTCCGCGAAGACACCAATCTGTATTTCATGCGTCAGCAGGTTGCAGAGCGGCTCGCGCAGGCGAAGCCCAATCTGCCTCCGGGCGTGGAACCACAGCTCGGGCCTGTCTCAACGGGCCTTGGCGAGGTTTTCATGTACAGCGTCGAATATGCCAGCCCCGATGGAGGGGGCGCGAGCACCGCCAATGGCGGCGCAGGATGGCAGAACGACGGCTCCTATGTGACCGATGAGGGCGAGCGCCTGACTGACGAGGTCGCGCGTTTGGCTTATCTGCGGACAGTGCAGGATTGGATTCTGAAGCCGCAGCTGAAGACGGTTCCCGGCGTGGCCGACATCGACTCGCTTGGCGGCTATGAAAAACAATACATTGTCGAGCCAGATGCAGCCGAGCTGGTGCGCTTCGACATTTCCTACTCGGACATCGCGAAGGCGCTGCAGGCCGCCAATCTCGCAGTCGGGGCGAATTATATTCAGCGCGCTGGCGAAGCCCACCTTGTGCGCGCAGATGCCCGCATCCATTCCATCGACGAGATCGGCCGTGCGGTGATAGCGACGCGCCGCAGCATTCCGGTCACGGTAAATGACGTGGCGAAGGTGCGAATTGGCGGTCAATTCCGTACGGGTGCGGCGAGCAAGAATGGGCGCGAAGTCGTCATCGGGACCGCGCTGATGCTGACGGGGGAAAACAGCCGGACGGTGGCAACCTCGGTTCGCGAAAAATTCTTGGAGATCCGGAGCCATCTCCCCGCCGGCATCGTCGCCAACGTCCTCCTCGATCGCTCGCAGCTCGTCAATGCCACCATCACGACCGTGGCTGAGAACCTTGCAATTGGCGCGCTGCTCGTCATCGCCACGCTGTTTCTTCTTCTCGGCAATGCCCGCGCTGCGCTTATCGCGACCCTGGTCATCCCATTGTCGTTCGCGATGGCCGCAACCGGAATGAACGCTCTAGGCGTGCCGGCGAACCTGATGAGCCTCGGGGCGCTCGATTTTGGCCTCATCATCGATGGCGCCATCATCATTGTGGACAACACGCTGCGACGCATTGCCGAACGACAGAAGCGGCTGGGGCGGTTGATTGATCGCGACGAGCGGCTTGCCGAAGCGCTGAAAGCGTCCGAGGAGATGGTGCGCCCAACCGTGTACGGGCAGATTGTCATTTTCCTTGTGTTCGTGCCCTGCCTCTCGTTTCAGGGCGTCGAAGGAAAGATGTTCTCGCCAATGGTCATCACGCTGATGCTGGCCCTTGCTTCCGCCTTCCTGCTTTCTGTGACGTTCGTTCCCGCAATGGCGGCAATTCTGTTTCGCGGCAAATTGGCGGAAAGCGAGGTTTCCTCGATTCGTTTCGCTAAGCGGCTGTACGCGCCGGCCTTGCGAAAGGCGCTTGCTCATCCCCTGTCCGTGGTTGCGGCGGGAATTGTGACTTTTGGCGCTGCGGTCATTATATTCTTTTTTCTGGGCCGCGTGTTCATTCCAACGCTCGATGAGATCAACGTAGACTTGGCCTCGGTGCGAATCCCATCGATTTCGATGGAGCAGTCGAAGGACCTCGACTTCCGGATTGAACGGGCGCTCCTTGCGCTTCCCGAAGTCAATCTTGTGTTCTCAAAGGCCGGAACGGCCAACCTGGTGTTCGACGCCATGCCGGTCAACGCCTCCGATAATTACGTGATGCTCAAGCCCAGAGGACAGTGGCCGCCCGGAGTTCGCACCAAAGAGGATGTGCAGAAGCGCATCGAGGACGTCACGGCGCCCATCGTCGGCAGTTTCTATGAAATGACCCAGCCGATCCAGATGAGGTTTAACGAGCTCCTCAGCGGAGCGCGCAGCGAGGTGGCGGTTGCGATTTATGGCGACGATCTCGATCAGATGGCCACGACCGCCCGACAAGTCGCTGCTGTCCTCGCAAGGATCCGTGGTGTGGCCGATCTGCGCATCGCTCAGACCCGGGGGTTCCCGAGCCTTGATGTCCGGTTCGACCGCGATCGCATTGCGCGTTATGGGCTGACCATGGAGGACGTTGCAGATACAGTGTCGGCGGCGCTCGGCGGCCGGGCAGCCGGCCTCCTCTTCAGCGGGGACCGCCGTTACCAGATCGTCGTCCGCGTGCCCGACGTTGAGCGCAACGATCTTGCAGCATTGGGCGCGCTGCCGGTCATCCTGCCTGCGGCCACCGGATCCCGCCGTCAATCTTTGCCTTTGCGCGAACTGGCGAGCTTCGACTTTTCAGAGGGGCTGAACGAGATCAGCCGGGATAATGGCAAGCGGCGCATATTTGTAGAGGCCAACGTGCGCGGCCGCGATATCGGCTCCTTCGTGGATGAGGCGCAGGCGGCAATCGCCCGCGACGTACGCATCCCCCCTGGGTCCTGGCTTGAATGGGGCGGCCAATTCAAAAATCTTCAGCGGGCGGTGCGCCGGCTGCAATTCGTCGTGCCAATCTGCATGGTCTTGATTTTTGGCGCTTTATCCATGGCGCTGGGCAGCGTGCCGTTGGCTCTCACAGTGTTTACGGCGGTGCCTCTGGCAATGGCGGGCGGCGTTTTCGCCATCGCACTGCGAGGAATTCCGTTCTCTGTCTCAGCCGCAGTCGGTTTCATCGCAGTTTCTGGCGTCGCCGTTCTTAACGGGCTTGTTCTTATGGCATCAATTCGGCGCCGCTTGGAACTTGGCGAGGATGTCGCCGGTGCGATTTTTGACGGCGCCCTCGAACGGGTCCGGCCGGTTTTAATGACAGCTCTTGTTGCATCGCTTGGTTTTGTGCCGATGGCGATCGCCGACGGCACCGGAGCCGAGGTTCAACGGCCGCTCGCCACCGTCGTGATTGGCGGACTTATCACGTCAACGGCGCTTACGCTGTTCCTGCTGCCCGCCGTTTGCGGACTTCTGTTGCGCCGGCGGGACGCAGGACCGCACAGCCGCTCTGCCAGACAACGATCGTTGTTTGTCGTGGAAGGGCAAGCAGATTTGCGCGCTGCTGAATAATGAGGGACCGTCGTTTGCGCGATATGAGGTTCTCAATCTCCGCATCCGGAGGGTGGGATTTACCAGTCAGAACCGGGTTGCGTCGAGGCCTGCGGAAAATTGACGAGCGGTTCGCGTTCGATTCACTTCAACGCAGGAAGGTGCTACAAGCCGGCGGGGATGGCGGAGTGACGATCACCGAAACGAGCTGTCCCCGCATTGCGGCGCCGGCAATCCATGCTCCATGCCATGCGGGCTACACGGCAACAGCCCGGGGGGACAACCTCAGGGTCAGCGCATCCAAAGCAGACAAACGGAGGGACAAATGAAGAAGACCTTACATCTTTCGTACCTGGCGTCGGCCACGGTGTTGCTGCTGTGCGCGGGCGGCGGCGCCCAGGCCCAACAGGCGCCGCAGGCGCCCAACATGAGCTTCTTCGTCACCAGCGCGCCGATTGGCAAAGGCGGCGACCTTGGCGGTCTCCAGGGCGCCGATGCCCATTGTCAGCAATTGGCGGCCACGGCCGGCGCGGGCAACAAGACCTGGCACGCTTATCTCAGCACAGCCGAAACCCCGACCGCCAAGGCCATCAATGCGCGCGATCGCATCGGGAACGGTCCATGGCAGAATGCAAAGGGCGTCGTCATCGCCCAGAATGTCGACGATCTCCATAGCGCCAACAACAAGCTCAGCCGCGAGACCGCGCTCACCGAGCGCGGCACCGTTGTTGCAGGCGTCGGCTTCACCCCCGTCTGGCACGATGCTCTGACCGGCTCCGATCGCGACGGGCGGGCCTTCCCGGGCAACATGAACCTGACCTGCAACAACTGGACGAGCAGCGAATTCGGCAAGGCGATGCTTGGCCACACCGACCGGACAGGCCTCGCCGACAACGAGTTCGCGCACTCGTGGAATTCCACGCATCAATCGCGCGGCTGCAGCCAGGCCGACCTCATCGCGACCGGCGGCAACGGCCTCTTCTACTGCTTCGCACAGTAGCGGGAATTGCATTGAGGGCGGCGGCGAGCGACCCAAACTGCCGCTGGCCGCCGCATTTTTAGGCGACGCGTTCAAATCATACAGAAGCCATGGCGCGGACGATGCCGTCCCGGCATTTCGCTTCGCCTCAATGCAGCCTACAGCACCGCGGGCGCGCGGGCAGGCCGCGAACCCTCTGCATCCTCTAAAGCAGCAGCTTCAGACGGGCCGCCTGAGCGCACTCCTCCATCACTTTGAAATAACGCTGCACTGCCTCGCGGCCGAGCTCGAAGGGTTGCGGCTCGCCCGCCTTGCGCGCGGCCATGAGCTTGATCTTGGTGACCGCATTGTCGAACTCGGAGTGATTCGACATCAGCACGGTCGCGTTGCGGCTGCCGGCGCGTTCCGCCATCTTGCGCTGCGAGGCGATGTAGGTGTCGAAGTGCGGCACGTCGTTGACGAAGTTGAATGCCGTACCGCCCGAATACGCAACTGTCAGCGGCCTGCCGTTGTCCTTCACGTCAAAGAGCATCGACACGGTTCCGGGCGTATGCCCAGGCGTCAGCACGAGCGTCACGGATGCATCGCCGAGCGTTATCTTTTGATCGTCGCTCGCCACGATGTCGCGCTTCGGTTTGCCGTCCGGAAACTGGTTCACGGATTTCTCGATCGCATCCCAATCCGGCCCGCCCATGACAATTCGCGCGCCGAAACGCTCCTGCATCAGCTTGGCGCCGCCGACGTGATCGCGATGGGCATGGCTGATGATCACGTATTTCACCGCGGAAGGATCGAGCCCGAGCTTCCTGAGGCCGCCCACGATCGCCTCCTCGGAGGCATAATCGTAGAGCGTATCGATCAAGATGATCCCCTCGCGGCTGGTCAGCGCCCAGGACGAATGGAACTTCGTGCCGACGAAATAAAGATTGTCGAACACCTGTGCAGGCTCTGTGAACCAGGTCGCCCGGTCCGGCGGAGGCGGCGGACGCACATCCGCGCCCGGCGCCGTCTGCGGCGCGATGCAGATGCGGGCGAGCGTGCCGGTGAAATCGAATCCCGCCGCCGCTTTAGCCGCCGCCAGGTGCGCCTCGATCGTGTCTGCTCCTTGCTGCGCGAACGCGCCTGCAACGCCGAGCGACGCTGCGACCGCAAGCGCCGCACCGATGAGGTGTTTCATCGGGTCCTCCTCCCATTGTATGTGCGGGCGATACAATCGCAAATCTCTCAACGCCCGCGCCGGTCGCCGATGCGATTGCGCAAAATGAAAATTGGACTTCGAGCGAACCGCGGTCAAGCGGCCCTCTTGACCGCAGATCGCCAACCATTGATGACTGCGGGCCGACGGGGCATTTTTCGACTGCTGCCGAGGACAAAATGGTTGTGCGAGCGGGGCGCGAGTTCCTGGCCATCCCGGGACCCACCACCTTGCCGGACGAGGTGCTGCGCGCGATGCACCGGCCGGCGATCGATATCTATGCGGGCCCGCTGCTGGCGCTCACCGAGAGCCTGTTGGCCGACTTGAGCCGGCTGTTCCGCACCGATGGGCGCTCGTACATCTACATCGCCAACGGCCATGGCGCCTGGGAGGCGGCGCTCACCAACGTGCTTTCCAAAGGAGACAAGGTTCTCGTGTTGGAAAGCGGACGGTTTGCGGTGGGATGGGGCAACGCCGCGGCCTTTCTCGGCGCTGAGGTGGAAGTCCTCAAAGGCGACTGGCGCCGCGCAGTGCGCCCGGCCGAAGTTGAGGCCCGGCTGAGAGAGGATAGAGCTGGAACAATCAAGGCAATCCTGGTCGCGCATATCGATACCTCTTCGGGAGTCGTGAATGACATCGAGGCCATCGGCAAGGCGATCAGGGCGGCCGGCCACGATGCGCTGTTCATGGTCGACGCCGTCGCGTCGCTCGGATGCGTGCCGTTCGAGATGGACGCATGGGGCGTCGACGTCGCCATGTCGGGATCGCAGAAAGGCTTGATGTCGCCGCCCGGCCTCGGCTTCGTGGCCGTCAATGACCGCGCCCGCGCGGCTCATAAGCGCGCCGGGATGCGGACGCCCTATTGGGACTGGACCGCGCGCGACGGCCACGTGCACTACCAGAAATATGCGGGCACTCCGCCGGAGCATCTGCTTTTTGCGCTGCGCGCCGCGCTCGACATGATCTCCGCAGAGGGGCTCAGCGCAATATTCCAACGCCACCGCTTGCTGGCCGAGGCTGTGCGTCGGGCTGTGGCGGAATGGGCGAAGGGAAAAGCGTTCGATTTCAACATCGCCACACCAAGCGAGCGCTCCGATACGGTGACAACGGTTCTGATGGCCGATGGCCGCGATCCCGGTCCGCTGCGCGATTACTGCAATGCAAAATGCGGCGTCGTCCTCGGGGCGGGAATTGGGGAAATGGCCGGTAAGGCGTTCCGCATCGCCCATATGGGACATGTGAATGCTCCCATGATTCTGGGGACGCTCGGGGCGGTGGAAATGGGTCTCACGGCGCTCGCTATCCCGCATTGCAGCGGCGGCGTACAGGCCGCAGTCGAGTGGTTGGGCAAAAGCGTTAAGCCTTGAAAAGCGTTGAGCCGAAGACCATAGGCGGCCCATCGACGATTGTGCAGGGCAACACGGCGGCTTTTGCATTTTCGCCGCATGCGGGAGGGCGGGGATGTTCACTATTTTGTAATTTTGCCTACAGTTCATAAACATAATTTTATGTCCTGAAGTCTGGTCTTCCATGTGCAAAAGCTGTAATGGGACGCGCAAAATCAACGGGGCTGGGGTGCATCTCGAACTATCTTAATCTCAATGCGTCATCCTAAATATGGCAGGAGCGCGCGGCCATGCGGTCGAAGCTGGTCTCCGCGTCTTAGACCGTAGCACTTTGGCGCGCCGATCTGGTATAATAAGCAATTGCGATCGATATAATAAGCAATTGCGATCGCAGGTCCAAACTGCAGCTCGGAACGGGCAATCAACCATGAGTCAAGGGAGGAAGCGTTAAAGGATCGTCGCAGGCCCCTGCAGGCAACGACCTTTGCGTGAGGAGCGTATGGAACCAACCAACATTGCTGCCCCCGACTACTTCCACAAGGTGGTTGACTGCCAGTGGGCATGTCCGGCCCACACGCCAGTTCCCGAGTACATCCGCTTGATTGCGGCGGGCCGTTACTCCGACGCGTACATGATAAATTGGAAGTCGAACGTGTTTCCCGGGGTGCTTGGCCGCACCTGCGACCGGCCGTGCGAGCCGGCGTGCCGGCGCGGCCGCGTCGAGAAGGAGCCCGTGGCAATCTGCCGCCTCAAGCGCGTTGCCGCCGACTTCAAGGACGACATCAAGGCCCGCCTCCCCCGCCCTGCCGCACGCAGGAACGGCAAGCGCATCGCGCTGGTCGGCGCCGGCCCTGCCTCGCTGACCGTTGCCCGCGACCTTGCACCGCTCGGCTACGCCTGCGTCCTATTCGATGGCGACCTGAAGGCGGGCGGCATGATCCGCACGCAAATTCCGCGATTCCGCTTGCCGGAATCCGTGATCGATGAGGAATGCGGCTACATTCTCGATCTCGGCGTCGAGTTCCGGCCCGGCGAGCGGATCGCAAGCTTGAAAGATCTGCTCGCTCAGGATTTCGACGCCATCTTCGTCGGCTCCGGCGCGCCGCGCGGGCGCGACCTCGATATTCCGGGCCGCAAGGAAGCGGCCAACAACATCCATATCGGCATCGACTGGCTGTCCAGCGTTTCGTTTGGTCACATCAGCAGGATCGGCAGGCGCGTCGTCGTGCTCGGCGGCGGCAACACCGCCATGGACTGTTGCCGCTCGTCCCGCCGGCTGGGCGGTGAAGAGGTTACTGTTGTGGTGCGCTCCGGCTTCGACGAGATGAAGGCCTCGCCGTGGGAGAAGGAGGACGCGATGCATGAAGGCATCCCGATCCTCAATTTCCTGGTGCCGAAAGCCTTCACGCACGATAACGGCCGTCTGACCGGCGTCAGCTTTGAAAAGGTGAAGGCCGAATACGACGCCAAAGGCCGGCGCAGCCTTATCCCATCGGGCGAGCCAGACCAGCACATTCCCTGCGACGATGTGCTCATCGCTGTTGGCCAGGAGAATTCGTTTCCCTGGATCGAGCGCGATATCGGCGTCGAGTTCGACAAATGGGACATGCCCAAGGTCGATCCCAGGACGATGCGCTCGACTCACCCGAAGGTGTTCTTCGGCGGCGACGCCGCATTCGGTCCAAAGAACATCATCTGGGCGGTCGCCCACGGCCATGAGGCCGCCCTATCGATCGACATGATGCTCAGCGGCGAGGACATCAACGTCCGTCCGTTGCCGGCCGTCGATGTGATGAGCCAGAAGATGGGCATCCACGAGTGGAGCTACGACAACGAGATCTCGCCGGACAAGCGCCTGCGCGTGCCGCTGCGGGACAAGGTCGTCGCGCTCAAGGACATCAAGGCCGAGGTTGAGCTGGGCTTCGACGCGCAGCTTGCCCTTAAGGAGGCTGAACGCTGCCTCAACTGCGACGTCCAGACCGTATTCACCGCTTCGCTGTGCATCGAGTGCGACGCCTGCGTCGACATCTGCCCAATGGACTGCATCACGTTCCTGGCCGACGCGCCCGAAGCTGAGCTGCGCACCCGCCTGAAGGCGCCGGCCCGAAACCTCGCCCAGGACATCTATGTTGCGGACGGCCTCAAGACCGGCCGCATCATGGCCAAGGACGAGGACGTGTGCCTGCATTGCGGACTGTGCGCGGAGCGTTGTCCCACCGGGGCGTGGGACATGAGGAAATATCTGATTGCAATGACACATGCAGGTTCGAAATGCCATCACGAAGCCCGCTCTGCAGCGTAAACGATTTCGTTGTCCGCTTCGCCAACGTCAACGGCTCAGGGTCGGCGAGCGCCAACGAGCTTTTCGCCCGCGCGGTGTTGAGGATGGGCGTGCCGGTGTCGTCCCGCAACATCTTCCCTTCCAACATCCAGGGCTTGCCGACCTGGTACGAGGTGCGCGTTTGCGAGGACGGCTATCTCGGCGCCCGCGGCGGCTACGACCTCATGGTTGCGATGAACCCGCAGACCTGGGACAAGGACGTGGCCGGCATCGAGCCGGGCGGCTACCTGTTCTACGATGCGACCAAGCCGCTGCCAGCCTCGAAATTCCGCGATGACATCGTGGTGCTGGGCGTGCCGCTCACCGCCATCTGCAACCGCGAATACAGCGATCCGCGCCAGCGGCAGTTATTCAAGAACATCATCTATCTCGGCGCGCTTTCGGCGCTCCTGGACATCGACCCCACCGTCATCGAGGACCTGTTCCTGGAGCAGTTCAAGGGCAAGGAGAAACTGATCGGGGCGAACAAACGGGCGTTGGCGCTCGGCCGCGACTGGGTGCTTTCCAATGTGCAGCCGCGTCCGGGCATGACGCGTGCGTGCGGCTTGCAGATCAGGCGCGCCGACAAGGTCGGCGACCGCATCTATATCGAGGGCAACCAGGCGGCGGCGCTCGGGGCCGTCTATGGCGGCGCCACCGTGTGCGCCTGGTACCCGCTCACCCCGTCGTCATCGCTGGCTGACGCCTTCACGAAATATTGCGCCAAGCTGCGCCATGACAAGGACACCGGCAAAGCCAAATACGCCATCATCCAGGGCGAGGACGAGATTGCCTCCATCGGCATTGCGGTCGGCGCCGGCTGGAACGGCGCCCGCGCCTTCACGGCCACTTCCGGTCCCGGCATTTCGTTGATGCAGGAATTCTGCGGCCTCGCGTATTTTGCCGAAATCCCGGCCGTGATCTTTGACGTGCAGCGCGCCGGTCCGTCGACCGGCATGCCGACCCGCACCCAGCAATCCGACGTGCTCAACACCGCCTACGCGTCACACGGCGACACCAAGCACGTGGTGCTGTTCCCGCAGGATCCCGGCGAGACCTTCGAGTTTTCGGCGCTTTCATTCGATCTCGCCGAACGCCTTCAGACGCCGATCTTTGTGCTCATGGATCTCGAGATCGGCATGAACCAGCATCTCACTGCGCCGCTCAGGTGGGACGACCGCCGCAAATACGACCGCGGCAAGATCATGACTGCGGCCGATCTCGACGCGGGCAAGGATTTCGGCCGCTATCTCGACGTCGACGGCGACGGCATTCCGTTCCGCACGCTTCCCGGCGCCCACCCCACCAAGGGCTCCTATTTCACCCGCGGCACCTCGCGGGACCGCTATGCCCGCTACACCGAGGACGGCGACGCCTACGCCGACAACATGCAGCGGCTGCTGCGCAAGTTCGAGACCGCTAAGGATCTTGTGCCGCGCCCGGTCCGCCGCAACGCCGACAAGCCGACCAAATACGGCGTCCTCTATTACGGCTCGACAGCGCCCGCCATGGACGAGGCGATCGTGATGCTCGAGGAGCGCGGCAACCGCCTCGACATGCTGCGCATCCGCGCCTTTCCGTTCCACCAGGACGTGCCGGATTTCATCGCCGAGCATGAGTTCGTGTTCCTGGTCGAGCAGAATCGCGATGCTCAGCTGCGCTCGCTGATCGTCAACGAGTGCGGCGTCGATCCGATCCGGATCATGCCGATCCTGCACTATGACGGCACCCCGATCACGGCGCGGTTCATCGCACGGGCAATCGGGGAGAACCTGGATGCCCTGAAGGTGGCGCCGCTGCGGGCGGTATCGTAGCGGGCGATTTCGCTATGGCGGCGGGTCGAGGGCGTGTTTTGGGTGACGGAACGGCGTAAAGCGAATGCGCGGCAACGCCGGGAGGGGGCGGGGAGCAACGGCGTAGGCCCGCCCTGTTGCTCCTTCCATCCCTATGGAATCGCGCCCACCGGGTCCATCATGCGCTGGATGATGGACGGCTGGGTCACGGAACTGACCTCGAGCGCCGCGGAAAAGCGATCGTTGAATGAGCTTTCTACCTCGGTAAATTCATCGAAAATCCTCACCGGACCGGGGCCGACCTTCGTGCTCCGGCTGCGGAAGCTCCACCCGAGCTCGTTCATTTCGGTCGCGGACGGAAGCGGATTATCGTTCGCCGTCTTGTTGCCGGCGGGAGGCTCAATCTGCCGACGTTGTTCGGCGGTATTCTTGTTCGTCTGAGCCTCCTTGGTCTGAGCCTCTTTCGTTTGAGCGTCGGCATGAGCCTCTGCGCTCTTGCGCAGGAGCGTTTCGATGTGGCGGGAATGATTTTCGCGCATCGCCGGAAACCAGCATTTGGTCCCCTTATGATTGGGCGCATGCGTGGTCCAGGATGGCCAGGAGCCTGGATATTCCTGCCGAACCGCCTCCGGCGAAGACAGGCACTGGGAAGAAGCGCTCACGTCTCCGAGCGACGTCGCCAGATAGGCGACAGCAGGGGCCGGCAGAAGGAGAAGAAATACGGTACTGCGCGATAACGCCATGCGAGCACCCCCCTTTGCATTACAAAGTCCTAACCACAACGGCCACTTGAGCAAAGGCGGCCGATATTCAATGTTCCCCCATGAAACGGCATCGTCAGGGCTGCGACACGTCCCCAATTGGGCTTCTTGTCCTGTCGCGGAGAAATGGCGCTCCAGGTTTTCCTTAAAAATCAGTTCAACTTTGCTAATTTGATGGCCGATTTAAAGCTTTTTATAGCTCACAACAGAGACCCGGCGCCGCGCACCTGGCCTCCATGAAATGCGAATCACTGAGTAGATTCGCGGACGGATGCATCCAAGTCCACCTGCTGCGTTAGGACTCAAGACGCGCTCAGGTCACCGAGGACCGTGGTGGAACGCAACGAAGCTTCGCGCTTCGCCCCTTCTGTCCGTCCTATTTGACCTGTCCTCGGCGTCCGCGGTCTGCCGGTCGGATTCACTGCCGGACTGGGACAAAATCCACTGCGAGCTGCTGGGCCAGGTCGAGCTGGGCGCGGGTCATCTTGCTCGCAACGGCATCGCGCAGCCGCAAGACATTTTCGCGAATCCGCCATGGTGCGTGCGCCGCCGCGAGATTGAGCCATTTATGTGCGAGGATGACGTTTGGAGTAACGCCGAAGCCTTTGTCGTACATGAGCCCCAGCAGATACTGGCCGGTCGGATCGCCCTGCTCCGCCGACAGCACATACCAATCGACTGCCACGTCATAGGACTGCGGAACGCCGCGACCGTTGGCGTACATGAAGCCCAGGAGCGCCTCGGCATGGGGATCGCCGCGCTGCGCCAGCGCCATCGTCCGCCTCACATAGGCGGCCTCGCTTCGGTCTGCCACACGCGGCTTCGCGAGGGAGGCCGCCTGCGCGGCCGGGATGGCGCCGATCAAGAGACCGAATGCGGCAGATACGAGAGATGCGATCCTGGGCATATTTCTCTCCGGCGTTGCCCCTTAGAGTGAGCCCACTGAGGGATAGAAGAGCAGGGCGGCGTCAACAATCCAGGCGATCCAGATTGCAGGCGCCAGGAACAGGCCGAACGGCAATCGCGTGGTCGGCCGCACGGTGCGGCGGAAATAAAAGTGCAAGGTCATGTAGGTTCCAAGCGCCGCCAGCGCCGCGATCTCGATCGCAACCGGAATGGTCGCCCAGTCGAGCCAGACACCGGCGACCCCGGCGAGCTTGACATCGCCGAGCCCGATGCCTTCGAGGCCACGCCAACGGCGATAGAAGGCGCGCACGCCGAGAAAGACCAATGCCGTTACGGCGCCGCGCAACACCGCCCAGGCCACGGCCTGCGCCCACATGTCGGCGTCCTCAATCGCTGCATAGGCGAGACCGAGCGCGAGCGCAGCGGCCGTCAATTCGTCCGGAATGATGAAGCGGCGCCCATCGATCGTTGCGATCGCGACCATGAGGACGGCGAGACCTGCGCCCCACGCACCGCGCGGACCCGGAACCAGGACGACGCTCGCGACGACGCCGGCGGACAATGCGGCACCCGCGAGCACGAAGTGTGCGGCCCGCATTGCCGACGCCATTCGCAAGATCGAGGCGGACCAGCGTGCCAGCATTGGGGGCGACAAGATTATTCGCGCTCGACGATGGAACGGGCTCGACGGCACCGCGAACCTAAGGCGGATTTGGCTCATGTTGAACCACTTTTGCATTCGTGGCGATCACCCTTCCGGCTCCGAGCTGTCCCTGCCCTTCTCTATCCGCCCGCATCCCCCCGCGGCGGAGAGCCGGGTTTCGGCGTCCTCGGGACACGCCCGGCAACGCCTAACGGCCTTTTGGCACGGGCGGAACCTCCGGCGGAACCGGTCCGATGGTGCCGCGCAGCTTGGTCCGCAATTCCTCGGCGACGAAACTGGCGTCGACGCTGTCGCGAATGATCTGCGGGCGGATGAAGACGATCAGCTCGGTTCGGGCGTTCGTCTTGTCCTGGTGGGAGAAGGCGTCGCCGATATTCTGAATCTGATCGAGCAGCGGAATGCCGCCGCGGTTGAGATTCTGCTGCTCCTGAATCAGGCCCGCCATCAGGACGGTCTGGCCGCTCGCAACCCCGATGGAGCTCTTGACCTTCCGCTGCGAGAAGGTGGGATTGCCGCCGACGCCGTTCTGATCCTGAACCTGGCTGATCTCCTGCTCGATATCGAGCCGCACATGGCCGTTGGCGTTGACGCGGGGAATCACACGAAGGATGATGCCGACGCTGCGGTAATCGATGGAGTTGACGACCGAGCCGTTGCCGGTCAACAGGGTCGCGGAGCCTGTCGTGATCGGCACGTCGCTGCCGACCATCAGGGTCGCCACCTCGTTGTCGACGACCACCACCGACGGATTCGACAGCACCTTCGTGGTGGTCACCGCGTGCAGGGCGTCGAGCACCACGTTCGGCAGGTTTTCGTTGCCGACCAGGAAATTGAAACCCGGAAATGCGCGACTGAGGGCGGCGCCCACCGTATTTGTCGAAAACAGGGAGTTTGACGAACTTCCCGGTTGACTCGAGTTCATCGCCGTCGGGATGTTCGATGCATTGCCTACCACGCCGTGGTATTTGCTGTTGAGAAAGAACTGCACGCCGTAGGAAAGCTGGTCGTTAAGCGTGACCTCGGCGACGGTTGCCTCGATGGCGACCTGGAGCTTCGGACGGTCGAGCTGCGCCAAAGTCCGCGCGATGATCTGGTAGTTTTCCGTGCTCGCATAAATGAGCAGCGAGTTGCCTGCCACGTCGGGCGTAATCCGCACGCCTTCAAGCACGGGCTGACCGCCGCCGGCGCCGCCCGTGGGGGTGCGTCCCTCCAGGGCGCTCGTATCGGTGCTGGCGGCGGCCTGAGCCCCCGTGCGGCCAAGCGTGCTCCCGGCGCCCAACCCCCCGGCCGCGGCCCCTGTCCTTCCGGTTCCACCGAGGCCGCCGCCGCTCGCGCCGCCGCCCCCAAAAGCGCCGAACGAACTGCCAAAACTGACATTGGCGCTCGCCGACGGGCCGCTGGCGGTCAGGCGGTCGGTCGAGCCCGACGTTATACCCAGGCCGCTACGCGGCGCGACCTGGCTGGCCGGCGTATCGAATGAGCCGCCCCCGCCGACAAAGATGTCATTCAAAACGCGCGCCAACTGGCGCGCCTCGCCGTATTTAACCTGATACACGTGCACGCCGCTTCGCGCCGTATCAGCGGCATCGAGCCGGCGGATCCAGGTCTCGGCCGTCTTTAACAGATTGGGTTTCCGGGTGACCACCAGGATGGCGTTCAAGCGGGAGATCGGCTGGAATTTCACGATGTTCTGACTGAGCCCCCCATCGCCGGAATCCATGATCTTTTCGAGTTCCGTGATGATCGGCTCTGGCGAGCTGAAGCGCACCGGATAGACGCCGACCGATTGCCCGCGCATCCAGTCCACATCGAAGCCGAGCACGGTTTCGATGGCGGCCTTGCGCTCGGCGCCGCTGCCCTGAATGAGCAGGAGGTTGCGCGTCGTATCGGCGCGCACCGTGCCGGGCTTGGTGGCGAAACTGTCGAGCAGCTTGATCAGTGTTCCGGCGGAGACATAACGCAGCGGCACCACCGAGACTCCATAGCCCGGCTCGGCGTGCGCCTCGGCCGTGTCGAGGTTGCCGGCGCCGACGGCGTCGCCGAGCGGAATCAGCCGGTAGCCCTGGACATCCTTTACCAGCACGACGCCGCTCAGGCGCAGCGCGTTCTCCAGAACGAACAGCAGATCGGATCTCGGGACCGGCCTGCCGGAGGACAGGCTGATCATGCCTTGCACGCGCGGATCGATGGTGTAACCCGTCTGCAGAATGTCGCCGAGGACGACCTTGGCGACCGATGCAATCGGCGTGTTCTCGAAATTGAGCTCGTATCCTTCGCCGCCCGCGGTCGGCCGCGGCTCCGCGCCTTCGACCGCAGGAATTGTCACGCCAGGGTAAACCTGCGCCCTGGCGCCAGTGCCGCCGGTGCTCTGGGCGGTGGCGGCTCCCTGTTGGGGATAGCGCGGCAGGAGATCGAGGGAGCGCACCCGGTCCATAATGTCGGGCCCGGTGGAGGCCACCCGGCCGTCCGGCGGCGGCTGCAGGCTGCCGCAGGCCGCGAGCAGGCCCAAACTCAGAGTAAAAAAAGCGGCGCGCGATGCGCGGCGCAGCAATCGGGGACCATGCGCGAAGTTGCTCGATTGACTCAAGTTACGACGCGCCCCCCTTCACCTGCTTTCGCGTCAAGCCCGCAGCGCTGCCGACCAAAGACGGCCGACAAAGCCCCTTCGAACAGCGCAATTGCTAGTAATGCCCCCCACGACAAGCTAACCCCGCCTCAGCCTTAACGCAATGTTAAATCTCGCGCCTGCCAATGAAGCCGTTTCTGAATCGCAAACAACTATGACGATGACCGCATTATGCTGTCGCTTTTTTCTAGACAGTCTTTGGGAACCAGGAACAGAACTCTAGCGCCCAAAAAGCGGCGCAGTCGTGGCTATCTCGTGGTCCGCGATGATTGGCCGACATTTGATCGGTCACTGTGTCCGGCCCGCAACAATTTGCGCGTCGCGATGCGGACCTACGAGAGTAAGATGCGCTGAGCGCCAGCCAAGCCCGGTACGCCTGCCCGCAGGGCACAGCCGCTCATGGTTTTGTTCCGCTCAACTATCCTTACTCATGCTGCCGGGGGATGCGATGGCGGATGGTGAAGATGCGATTTCGATCGTGCCGGGACGCCGCTGCGGCGAGTGCTCGCTGTGCTGCAAGCTCATTCGGGTCGATGCGTTCGCAAAGCCCCCCGGAACCTGGTGCGCCCACTGCGCGCCCGGCAACGGCGGTTGCAGGATTTACGATGCCCGGCCCGCCGAGTGTCGCGATTTTTATTGCGCCTGGATGGTATCGCCTGGTCTCGGCGAGGAATGGCGCCCGATGCGCTGCAAGCTCGTGCTGCGCCTTGAATCGGACGGCAAGCTGATCGCGGTTCACGTTGATCCGAGCGACCCCACTGCGTGGCGCCGCGAACCCTATTTTCGCACGCTCAAGCAGTTTGCGATCGAGGGAGCGGACATCAACCAGCAGGTGATCGTCTACATCAGGAACCGCGTCATTGCGATCTTTCCGAACAAGGAGGTCGAGGTCGGCACCATGAATCCCGGCGATCATCTGGTGGTGCGCGAGGTGCGCGGCCCGAACGGCCGCGATTGGATCGCGTTCATCGAGGCGGCCGGGCAGGGGGCCGCCCGATGACCATGCGCGGCGCTCCAGCGTGTCCGGTCATATCGAACACTCTCCAGAGTCATTGGCCGGCTTGTCCCGGCTATCCAACGCAAGTCTTCGTGTGCAATTATGAAACTTGCTAACTTACTTAAAAATACTGCGCGATTACTGCCACAGTTGCCCAATACTCCGTCACGAAAAGCGGATTCACTCCGGGGCGCCAATCTGCTGACATTGTCCTGCCCGCATTTGAGCACGATCGGAGGTGCGGCATCTTTGCCACAGATAAGAAATTTATGCCGTTTTTCGGGCCCGCCGCCAGGGAATCGACTGGAATCCGACTCCCAAATGATAAACGGTAAAAAGAGAGCCCTAGTGTGGACGGCTCTTCTCGTGGGAGGGACTCATGACCAGGCATGGTAAATTGGTTGCATATTTTTCGAGCACGGTCGCCACTGCATTGCTTGGCGCCGCATCGCTCATGCCGTCTTCGGCCGCGTTGGCGGCCTGCGTAGGCCCCGGGGCTCCGGACAACGCGCAGACCAAGTGCGTGAAGGCCATCACGATCCCCGGCAATCCGCTGACGAGCTTCGACATCAGCTGGGCTGATCCGAAGCGCGCGGAATACTATCTTGCCGACCGGTCGAACTCCGGCATCGACATCATCGACACCCAGCACCTGACGTTCAAGCGGACCATTCCCGGCTTCAAGGGCATCGTGCTCAACAAGGCCGGCACCGCGGTCGACAACAATCACTCCGGGCCCGACGGCGTGGTCAACCACGGCCGATGGCTCTACGCCGGCGACGGCGACAGCACGCTCAAGGTGATCGACCTCAATGCGCCGACAGCGAGCGCCATCAAGCAGTCGATCAGCACGGGTGGGACGACCCGCCTTGACGAGATGGCGATCACCGGGGATGGCGAGTTGCTGCTCGCCGCCAACAACGCCGAGGATCCGCCATTTGCAACGCTGTTTTCCGCCAATGGCGACGCGGCCACCAGCAACACCTTCATCATCGCAAGAATCTCGGTCAGCCCGACGATCATCCCCGCCGGCTTTGGCCTGTCGCTTGAGCAGCCAGCCTGGGATCCCACGACCCAGCGCTTTTATACGTCGATCCCAATCATCGCCAACAACCCGACGGGCTGCAACTACGGCCAGCTCAGCGGCCCAATCACGTGCAGCGGCGGCCTGCTGGTGACCGATCCGGATAATCCCATTCCGGTGCTGGGCGCTTTTGATCCGGTTTCGGGCCAAGGCGTCGTTCCGCTTCCTTCCTGCGGACCGAACGGCGCCACGGTCGGCGTGAATGACAACCTGCTTTTGGGCTGCACCCCGGGCAACTTCCCGCCCGGCACGACCACGTTGGTCATCAATGCCAAGACCCACAACACCGCCAGCGTCAACGGCATCACCGGCTCGGACGAGGTGTTCTTCAACAAGGGCGACAGCCGCTATTATCTGGGCGCCAGCAAGGCCATCAAGCCGGCGGGTTCCAACCTCGGCAGCGGCGCTGTGCTCGGCGTGGTCGACGGAACGAGCGTCCTGGTCGAGACCATCCCGCAATCGTCCGGCTCGCATTCGGTGGCGGCCGACGGCAAGCGCAGCCTGATCTTCGTTCCGCAGATCTGGACCAGGCCGGCGGGCGCGATCCCAGCCGGAGACGCCAACACCATCGACGGCGGAACGGCAACCGTGGGCGAACTGCTATGCGGCGGCACCAACGGCTGCGTTGTCGTCTACAGGCATAATGTCGACGAGGACCACGACGAGGACGCGCCTGCGAGCCACTAGCCCGGGGCCGTAACGAACCCTCATCCGGTCGGACGGTCCCGCCATTCGGCTCGGTCGACACCGAACGGGATGTGCAAATTGGAGGCCGGGGCAATCCCCGGCTTCTGCCTTTTTGCGGCGCCTGTGCCGACGTGGGGGCCGCCGTAAGGGCCGCCTGAAAGCCGCTGGTGAGCTATCAGGCCATCGTCCAGCTTATCGCCGCGACCACAACTGAGGCCGGTCTCAAGGTGCGCTGCGAACTCGATCAAAACACCTATCCGGCCGGCATCAAGGTCTCCGACGCTGAAATCAGAACTGTCAATCTTGTCCGCCATGACTTCCATGGCGAATGGAACTATACGATCAGCCCAAAACTACACCCATTGAAGCGGCAGCAAGCGGACGAAACCTTAGGCGAAATCCGGGATAGGCCGTCTCCAGATTTGCCCAAGCTCCATCCGGGCTACGGGCTGGTGCCCAGAAAGCCGTATTGCCGCGCCATCTGCCTGCCGCGCGTGATGCGAAAGCCCAACGTCGCAAAGCCGATTGCCACCGCGGTGTCGAGCCCATAGGCGGGCAGCGACAGCAAGGTGCCGTCGAACAGGGCAAAGTGGATGAATCGCACCGCGGCGCCAAGCATGAACATGTAAAGTACTGCCTGCCACCACGGACGCCACGTCTGCGCTATGGCGCGCCCCGCCTGCCACGCTGCACCGCCGCCGAGGACGACGGTGACGAGGAGGAACGGTCCGGCAGTCTCCAACACGAAATCCAGCATGGGGTATCATAGCGCGGGGTTGTAGGCGGGCAAAGGCACCCCTTCGACAAGCTCGGGAGCGCCGTGCCCCCTTTCGAGGGCGGGTGGGCACGCGGAGCCCTGTCATCGGGCCGGCCGAAGGCCGGACCTGTTGGCTTTGCCCGCCCTGCGCGCTGCGTGCGTCGAAGCAACCTTCGGGAGCGGGCGTTCCGCCCGCAACCGCGCATCTCGTAGCCGGATGCAGCGAAGTGTAAGCGGGGATCAGCGCAGCGCCAAGCGAAGCGCCCTTGCGCCGCGCCCCGCCCGGATCGGACGATTGCCGATTTTGGGAGATTTGCTATGTGTGAGCAGCGGGGAGCAGCTACCCCGAGGTTCCGATGCCAGAGCTGAAGCTCATCGAAGGCGATCTTGATGTTCCGGTGCGGGTGCCCGCGAGCGGCACGGTCGCCAGCGTGGCAAACGGGACAGCCGTGCTCGTGCCTAGCAGCGTTCTGCGCGACATCGCTGACGGCAAGGTCGCCCGCGCCGATCTTGATCCTGTGCTCGACGCTCTCGACGAGGAACAGGAAATCACCGCGAGCATGGCAGCATTCCGCAAGAAGACCACAGGCGTCGACAACACGATCTTCGTTTCCGCGAAGGTTCCTCGACACCGGCCGCGCATCGAGGTTGCCATCGATCCGCCGACGCATCTGGACAGGTTCGGCGATACCGCTTCCGTCGCGATGTCGCGATTGCTGATGGGAGCATTCTTGCAGGCAGGCTTCCGCCGCACGTGCAGAGGCAGGTGTGCGACTTTCTTGAGCTCAACCGGGATGTGCTGATTGATTACTGGGAGCAGCGCATCGACGACGACGAGTTGCGCGAGCGTTTGACGCCAGCGCCGAAGCAGTAGCCCGCTTGGCTCCTACGTTGTCGAAGAAGGCGGCGGCCGGACATGCCCGGCCACCTTTGTCTCGTTGCAATTCGCACCGCGGCCTACGGCGCCGCCTGCGCCTTCGCGGCCGCGATGTCCGCCTCGCTGCGGAATGACATCACCGTGACCTTCCGGGTGCGGTAGGACGGCAGCACCACCTTCATCTGGCCGTCTTTCTCGTAGAGCGACACGTAACGCACCTCGGAGCCGCGCGTCGGAATATCGAAGGCCGTGAACATGTTGGCCTTCGGGTCGTAGCGCAGGACCTGGTCGGTCATCCAGATGTTGAGCCAGGCGTTGTGGTGGGAGTCGACCGCCACGTGATAGGGCTTGCGCAGCGGCGGCAGCGGGATGGTGGTCGTCTCCTGCGTGCGCGTGTTGATCTTGGCGAGGGTGCCGGCCCATGAATTGCCGACATAGAGCACGTCGTCATTCTTGTCGGCGCCCATGCGGCGCGGTCCCTGCGCGTAGGGGGCCGGGTTGCTGAAGTCGGGCGCGCCGTTCTTTTCGTAGAACGCGATGTCGTCGGGCGAAAGCCGGGCGCGGACCGCCTCAACCGGCGGCAGCTTCATCTCCCTGGCGGTGCCGTATTTGCCGTCGCCGATGCCTAAGGTGTCGATCGCCATCTGGGCCCAGTAGCCATTGCCGTCGCGGTCGGCCGCGACCCCATAGGTGAGACCGATGCCGCCATTTGCGGCCTTCGGCGTCGGCGACTTGTACTCGGTGAACTTCTCGGCCGCCGGATCGAAGCGCAGCGCGCCGGTCGGCGACGACACCCAGATCATGCCGCGGCCGTCATAGTCGACCGTGGTGGCGCCGCCGGTCGGCGCCATGCCTTCCGGCGGGATGAACACTTCGATCTTGTCGGTCTTGGTGTCGAGCTTGCCGAGTCCGCCCTTGCCGGGGTTGACGTTGAACCAGATGGTGCCGTCCGGGGTGCGCGTCATGCCGTGGGCCGGCGCCGCGAGGCCGTTGGCGGCCGCAACCTTCAACGGCTTGAACGCGCCCGTCTTGAGGTCGAATTTGCCAAGCGTGAGGACATTGTTGGGCACGTTGCAAGTGAAGTAGATGCTCGCGCCGTCGGCATCGATCCAGGCGTCATGCACGCCGAAACCCGGATAGACGTAGGACGGCGTGCCGAGCGACCAGTCGGCGCCGTTGTTGGTCAGCACCTTGTAGGGCATGCCAACATCTGGATCCGGCGGCGCTTCGTAGTCCGTGAAGACTACGCGGGCCGCCTCGCCGCTCGGGCGCGGCCGCAAATTGAACTTCATCGAGGTCTCGCCGGGGCCCCGCGCCCGCGCCAGGTAGGCGGCAAGCTGCTTCTGATTATGCTCCAGCACCGGGCTCGCCTTGTGGTCCGGCCCCTGATAGATGCCGTAGACATTGGCGTGCTTCATCAAATTGATGATGGCGTTCCAGCCGGCCTCATCGAACTTGTGCTGGAGGATGTAGCTCGGCGTGTGGCAGGCGGTGCAGTTGTTCTGCACGATCGTCTTCATGTTGGCGTCTTCCGGCGTTGAGTCGGGAAGCGCAGCGAGGATCATGTCGCCCGGCAACTGTCGCACGAAATCTTTCAAGGGCTTGAGCGTGAAATCCTGCCGCTTGGCGGCAGCAATTCTCATTTTGACCTTTCCGCGTGTCGGGCCGGGTTGGCGAGGCGATTTTGGTGCGGCAAGTTGACTCGGGGGACGGTTAGCGGGTTGCGTTGGAGATGTGAACCTGACTCCACGATAGGG
>Ga0209062_1000275_pt1 | contig 188457 bp, 182 predicted proteins | sample Coa_R2_2_FD_187158 | JGI IMG/M metagenome (GOLD analysis project Ga0209062, IMG submission 187158) | Surface soil microbial communities from Centralia Pennsylvania, which are recovering from an underground coalmine fire - Coalmine... | ecosystem: Environmental > Terrestrial > Soil >...
GGCACCTTCCTGTTAGTGTACCGCGCCCCGAACGACGACGCGAACACGGCCAAGATCCTGCTGCCGTTGACCGAGTCGCCCGCCATCCGCCGGGGGGCGCAGCCGAACCGCCTCGGCGTGATCGTCCAGGACGACTGGCTGCGCTTGTTCATCAACGGAGAGCAGGTGGGCGAGGTCCACGACACCACCCGCCCCTGGGGGCGGGTCGCTTGGGGCGCCGGCAACTTGTCCCCCGACCACAATCAAGAGGCGCAATTCGCCCATTTCATCGTCTCGACTCCTGGGCCGCCCTACGCCCTGGCCGCCATTACAGGGCCGGACCGGACAGGGGAGAACGGGGCCGCCACGGCGAGTCCTCCGGGCGCCCCCGGGCGGGTCCTGTTCCGCGACGACTTCACCGCCCGGGACAGTGGCTGGCAGCCAGGCGCCTGGCGGACCTTCACCTCCGAGGGGGGCTACGCGGACGGCGAGTACGCGGTGACGAAGCCCGCGGGCACCGGCGCCACGGCCTGGGCCTGGAACCCTCGCCGCTTCGACGACTTCCGGGTCGAGGTCGACGCCCGGTTGGTCCCGCCGACCGATGAGGCGTATGTGTACCTCGGGTTTCGCTACAGCAGCGTCGAGGACAATGCCTTCTACGCCTTCGTGGTGGACCCGAACGCGCAGGCCTTTCTCCTGGCGCACACGGAAGGGGACCACACGACCGTCCTGATCGACTGGACAGCCAGCTCGGCCATCCAACCCGGCGACGCGCGGAACCGCCTCGGGGTATGGGCGCGGGGGCCGGAGATCGGGCTGCTGATCAATGGCCAGGAGGTCGGCCGAGCGCGGGAAGACGGGATTCGCGAGGGCATGTTAGTCCTTGGGGTAGGGCAGCGCCGCGATGGCCCGGCAGAGGCGCGCTTTGGCAACCTGGTCGTGACCGACGTGGAGTGACAACGCTCTGCCGGCCCACGAGGTCCGCCTGCGCGGGAGAGGGGGAGGGACGAGGGGGACGGCCTTTCCCTGCGACGCGGAATAGTGCGAGTGCTGCTCCTCGCCCTGGCGGAGTGGGGGTCAGGGAACTCTGTCGCCGGACTCGGTATTGGGCGGCAGCGAGATCGGAGCCGGTGGGGCGGTGCGAACAAGCGGAAACGGCAGGCGCGGGCGTGACGGCGGGCGGACCCGCGGCGGGATTGCGGGCTTGTCGTGGCCGGCGGCACGCGCTAGGGTAGATGGAGGAGAGGCGCGTAGTGGCAGACACGGAGGAGGATACGGATGCCGAAGGTGCTCATCCTGACGGACGAGGCGGTCGAGGACCGCGAGATGGCTTACCCGTACTACCGGTTGCAGGAGGCGGGCTACACCGTGGAGGTGGTTGGGCCGGAGCGGGGCAAGACCTACACCGGGGGGCGCGGCCTGCCGTTCACGGCCGACCTAGGCCCGGATGACGTGCGAATCGACGACTACGACGCGGTGATTGTGCCGGGGGGCAAGGCGCCCGACCACATGCGGACCGTGCCGGGGCTCGTGCGGATCGTGCAGGACGCCGTGGCGCGCGACAAAGTGGTGGCCGCGATCTGCCATGGGCCGCAGATGCTGATCGAGGCGGACGTGCTGCGCGGCCGGCGGGCGACGTGCGCGCCGCAGATCAAGACCGACGTGCGCAACGCCGGGGCGAATTACGTGGACGAAGCAGCCGTGGTGGACGGCAAGATCATCACCTCGCGCTTCCCGCCCGACCTGCCCGCGTTCTGCAAGGCGACGCTGGAGGTGTTGAGCCGCGTGCCGGCCGGCGCGCGCTCTTAAGATGGTTTACCCGGCGGGAGTGGAGGGTTGGCACAGCACCCCACTCCCGCCGGGCGCAGCTGGCCGCCGGTTCGCGCGGCTTACGCCGTGGCCGGTTCGGCGGCCGACGGCTCGCCGCCGGCGGGGCGGTCCGGCGCCACGACCACATCGGCGGGGCGCAGCGTCGGGCAGCTTGCCGCCAGCTTCAGGCGAAACATCTCGGCATCATGGCGATCGTCGAACACCTCGTCGCGCAGGACCCACGATCGGACCCACACCCGGTAGGACACGTCGGCCTCCTTGCCGCGCCCCGCGACTCCGTCGTCGCGGGTGCTACGCGCTCCACGCCACGCCCCGCGGGGGCAAGTCAAGCGCAGCCTACCCCCGCCGCGACTCCTCCCTGAGCCCCGGACCGAAGCGCCGGCTGCCCGCCGCACGGCGTCTCGCTGCGTCCATCAGACCACGCGGCGTCATTTGCCACATCCGCCGCCGTGACGAATGGCGCTCATCGTAACGACGAACCTGCACCTCGCCATAGTACGACAATCGGACTAAACCAGCGGGATGATAAGACCGCCATCGCCTTTCGGTCTAACGGTAAGCGCTGGCGGCGGCGGCGCGGCGGGCCGCGAAGGCGGGGCGCGGGCACGGCGGGGACCGGCCCGCAGGGAACGGCCGGCGGAGGCGGCAGGCGCCCGGCTGGTGCGGGTGCCGTCGCGCGACTATAGTAGAGCGCCGGCCGGGGGTGCCCGCCGAGCGGGAGCGTGCCGGGAGCATCGGCGCCCGAGGAGCCGGCGGGTGGCGCGTGGCTTTCGCGCCTGGGGTGGTGCAATGCGAATCGGATTCCGCGACGCGCGCGCTGCGCTGCTCGCGCTCATGGCTGGGCTGGCCGCCTGCGCGGTCCCGGCGGCTGGCCCTCCGCAGGCGGGGCGCGCCGGGGCCACGGCTCCCGCTGGCGCGAGCGGGACGACGAGCGTGCCCGCGGCGTCGGCCGCGCCGACGGCCGTGCCCGCGCCTGTAAAGCTGTCCGAGGTGGAGCCCGGGCAGACGGTGGGGCTCGTGGTGCCGCGGGCTGGCGCGGAGAAGGGCTTCTTCACACAGGAAGGGCTCGACGTCGAGTTCACGGCGGCCCCGCGCGGCGACACGCGCCTGGCGGCGCTGGTGTCGGGTGACGCGCAAATCATGCTGGGGACGGCCGAGGACGTGATCCGGGCGCGCGACCAGGGGCTTCGCTTGCCAATCGTAGCGGCCGTGCTCAACGCCATTACCTACAACATCGTCGCGCAGCCGCAGTTCCACGCGCTTGGCGACCTGCGCGGCGGGACGATTGGGGTAGTGGACCTCACGTCGGGGAGCAGCACGGTGTTGTTCGAGATCATGCGAGCGAACGGGCTGGAGCTGAACCGCGACTACCAGGCGCTGGTGACGGGCGGCGCGTCGGAGCGCGTGACGGCGCTGCGGGCGGGCGTCATCAGCGCCACCACCCTGCCGGTACCGGACAGCACGCGCGTGCTCGAAGAGGGCTACGCCAACCTAGGCGATGCGGCCGACTACATCAAGGAGTATCAAAATTCGCCGATCTCCGTGCGGGCCGAGTGGGGCAGCCAGAATCGCGCGGTGCTAGTCCGGTACCTGCGCGGGCTGCTGCGTACGCTGGACTGGGTGTACACGCAGCGGGACGAGTTCGTGCCGATCGCCGCGCGCCTGCTGAGCCTGGAGCCGCGCTACGCCGCTGTTGGCTGGGACACTTACACGGGCAAGCGGGTGTGGCCGCGCGACGGCCGCCCGACGACGAATGGACTCGCCAAGGTGATCGACATCCTGGCCGAGCAGGGAACGTTCGGTACCAACTCGCCGCCGCAGCCGGGGGAGTTCGTGGACCTCAGCTACATCGACGAGGCGCAGCGCACGCTGGGGACGGGAGGCCGCTAACGTGAGCACACCGCCGGCTACCTCGGGGCTTGTACGCTGCGAGGTGCGGAACGCCGTCGCCACGATCACGCTGAACCGGCCCGAGAGCCTGAACGCCCTGAACCGGGAGATGCGCGACGCGCTGGCCGCGCTGCTCACGTGGTGCGGCGAGAACAGCGACACGGTGCGTGCCGTGGTGCTCGCGGGCGCGGGACGGGCGTTCTGCGCGGGCCAGGACCTGCGCGAGGAGGAGGAGCCGCAAAGCGCGGTCAGCAGCATCGAGGGCAAGCGACGGGGCGACTTCCAGGCGCTGCTCGCGGGGCAGCCGCAGCCCACCATCGCGGCGCTGCACGGCTACGTCATCGGGCGCGGGTTGGAGGTGGCGCTGACGTGCGACTTGCGGATCGCGGCCGAGGACGCGCGGCTGGGGCTGCCCGAGGTGGCCCTGGGCATGATTCCGGCGAGCGGCGGCACGCAGCGGCTGCCCCGACTGATCGGGGAGGCGCGCGCCCTGCACCTGGTGTTGACCGCGGAGCGGGTGGACGCGGCGACGGCGCTGGAGTGGGGGCTGGTGACGCGTGTGGTGGCCGCAGCCGAGCTGGCCGACGCCCTGCAGGCGATGGGGGAGCGGCTGGCGGCGCACGCGCCGCTGGCGCTGCGCTACGCGCGTCGAGCGATTCAGGAGGGGGCGGGCCTGAGCCTGATGGACGGGCTGCACCTGGAGGCGGCGCTGGCGGGCGTGCTTCGCACGACGCACGACCGGGCCGAAGGCCCGCGGGCTTTTCGAGAGAAGCGCCCGCCGCGGTTCATCGGCGCGTGACGCGGCGCCGGCGCGCGGCGGGACGAAGAGCGCGTCAGCAAGCTCAAGGCGCGAACAGGGGAGCAAGGCGCTTGACTCGCTCCCCTGTTCGCGCCTTGCGCCGATAGCGAGCACTGCCGGCTCGCGTGCGGTGCGGAGTCAGCGAGCGCTAAGACGCGGCGGGCGCGGGCATCTCGTGGGCGAAGCCGCAGGCGCGGTGGGTGCCGTCGCAGAAGGGCTTCTTGGACGACTGGCCGCAGCGGCACATCGCGAAGCTCTCGGGTGTCTCCACGAGGTTGCCGTACTGGTCGTAGACTTTCACGCCGGTGACGAGGTATGGGCCGTTGTTCCGGACCTGAATGCGCGGGCCTTCGGGCTGCGCCATCTTATCCCCTCCTGTGCTGCCGGGCTTGCGGTAGCCCAGGCCGCCGGCCCAAGCGTCACCGCCAGGGCGAGAGCGGCCGGGCTGGCCGGCGCGCTACTTACGAAATACTAGCACTGGTTACAGGGGCGGACAAGCGCCGAGGCGCCTAACGCAGTTTGCGGTCGGGCTGAGCGGGCGGCCTACCCGGGGGCTGCGGCCTGCGCGCCGCTGGCGGGTAGGAGACCCGCGCCTGCGAACCGCTGGCTGCCCAGCTTGCCAAGAGCGATGGTCATGAGGCTCGAACCACGGCCGCGACCGGGCGGCAGGGGACGAGCCCCTGCCCTACGACATCGGGCAGGGCGTGGTGGCAGCTAGGTGCGGCGACCGGGCGGCGGGGGACGAGCCCCGGCCCTACCTTTTGGCTGGTCATATCCGATCCGGGCCTGGGGTTCGCCGACGGAGGCGGGCCCTCACCCCGACCCTCTCCCAGAGGGAGAGGGCGTAAGAAAATGCCACCCCCAGCTTCGGTATGACGCGATGGGCGCGAAGATCACTGTACCGGCTAGGATGCGGCTTCTTCCGCGTACTCCCAGGTGCGCATGAGGCCACGGATGAAGGCGAGGTAGGCGTCGCGGCTGAGGGGCGGACGGGCAGTGGCGAGCACCTGGCGCGCGTTGGCGCCGTCGTCGGCCAGGAGGTCGACGACGGTCATGGCGAGCGCGCGGGCGGGATTGGCGATGGCGCGCTCGGGGTCGACGATCTCGTAGTCGGCGCCGTGGCCCTGCCCGATGACGCCGCCGGCATAGGGGTGGACGGTGGGCATGACCTGGCTGAGGTCGCCCATGTCGGTGGATCCGCCGCGGTGGCCGGCGTCGGTCACCTGGTCGGGACCGACCAGGCGCTCGGCATTCGCTTTGAACAGGCGCAGCAGCGTCGGATCATGGCGCATCGGCAGGTAACCGGGCAGCGTCGTCGCTTCGACGCGAGCGCCGATAGCCAGCGCGCCGGCGCGCAGCGCCCGGTCGACCTTGGCGCTGGCGTCGGCGATTGCCTCGAGCGAGGCGCCGCGCACGAACATCTCCAGGCGCACGTCCGCGGGCACGGCGTTCACCACGTCGCCACCGCGGGTGATGATAGGGTGGACGCGGACGTGATCGACGTCGCGGTACGTCTCGCGCTGGGCGTGAATGGCGGCGAGGGCGACGTGGGCGGCGTTCAGGGCATTGATGCCCTGGTCGGGCGAGGAGCCGGCGTGGCTGGCGCGGCCCACGAACCGCACGAGCTTGGCGGCGACGCCGTTATTGCTGCTGCCGATGGCGAAGGCACCGTACTGCCGCCCGCTGATGGTGTGGACCATCAGCGCCATGTCCACGTCGTCGAAGGCGCCGAGGCGGAACAGCTCGGCCTTGCCGCTCAGGAACTCCAGGCGGCCCTGGCGGCGTAGCTCCAGGCGCCGCTCTAGCTCGACGTACTCCTCGGCGGGCACGGCCATCAGCACGACGCGCCCGGCCAGGCGGGGCAGTACGTCGCTCTCGACCAGCGCGTGGGCGACGCCGAGCACCATCGCGAGCTGGGCGTTGTGCCCGCAGGCGTGCGCCGCCCCGGTCGCCGGATCGGCACGCGGGTGGCCGGGCACCGGCAGCGCGTCTAGCTCGCCGAGCACTGCCACAGTGGGGCCGGGCGCACCGCCCTCGAGGACGGCTCGCACGCCGGTCAGCGCCAACCCCGTCTGGTGCGGGATGCCCAGGTCCGTGAGGGCGGCGCTGAAGCGCCGCGCCGTTTCGACCTCGTGGAAGCCTAGCTCGGGCCGGGCGGCCACAGCGTCGGCGAAGGCGTAGAGCGCCTCGCGGCAGCCGTCCACGACGGCGCCGACGCGCGCCTTGAGATCGTCCATGCGGGTACCTCCGCTCCGAGCTGGGGGCGGCTGGCCAGCGGCCCATTATAGCCGAGCGCCTACGGTTGCTCGGCGCCGCCGCGGGGCCGTACTATGCCACGACGACGGCATAGCGGCGGGCGAGGGCCGCGCGGCCCGTTGGCGAGGACGCGGAACGGTGGGCGGATCGTCGAGCGCTGGAGGAGAGCCATGACGGAGCAAGCCGCGAGGGGGACCGCACGCGGCGCAGCGGCGAGCGCGGGGCGCCACGAGTTCACGGTGGAGGCAGATGCGCGCAAGCTGGAGCGGATGCGCAAGGAGGGGCACGTCCGCGGGTTCACCGTGTACTGCGACGAGGGCGAGAACGCAGGCGGCGACAATAGCGCCCCCAACCCGCTCGGCTATTTTCTGCTCGGTGTGGCGTTCTGACACCTTACCCAGGTGGCGCGGTACGCGCACATGGCGAAGGTGCAGATTGACCAGGCGCGGGTGAGCGTGGGCGGGCGGTTCGAGCGCGAGGGCTCGGTGCTGGCCGGGACGATCCAGGCGGCGGTGCCGGAGATCACGAGCAAGCTGGAGATTGAGTCGCGGGACGATCCCCGCAAGGTCGCCGCGGTACTGCGCGCGGCCGAGAATGGCTGCTACGCGATACAGGCGCTTCGCCGCCCCACGCCGGTCCGCACCGAGGTGACGGTGAACGGCACGCCGTTCGATCTCGGAGCCTGACGAGCTGGCGCTTTCGGGCCGGACGTGGCGGTGGCTGGGCGCGGGCGCGCGCTCCGCACCGCGGGCCGCAGACGCAAGGCTGCCGAATCGGGGGCGCTCGGGCCGCGGCGTTTTTCGCCCAATGCTCAGCGACTACTCAGCCGGCGTTCAGCTGCGTGGCGGCGCGGTCGGTTAAACTCGTCGAGCGGCGCGCCGGCTCGGCGCTCCGCGCCCGGCGGTGGCCAGCAGGCGCTACACCGCGGCAACCAGTCCCACACTCAGGCATTCCCCGGAGGGTTCCAATGGTCCGTCGCGCTCTCAGCCTTGCGCTGCTGGCCCTGGCAGCCTGTAGCGCGCCGCAGCCGGGGCCGCCGCCCACTCCGCCGGCGGCGGCCGTGGCGCCAACCGCTCCTGCCACGCTGTCGGTGGCGCCGCCGACCGCGGCCGCGCCGTCCACGGCCGTGGTCGCCGAGCCGACCGCTGCCGCCGAGCCGCCCGCCCCGGGCGAGGCGCCCCTGGCCGAGGCGACGAGCGCGCCGGCCGAGCCGGCGCCGGTCCCGAGCGCGGTCACGCCGCTCCCGTCCCCGCCCACGCCGACGGCAGTTGCGCTCGAGGCGGTGACGCCTCCCGACGAGATCGGGGCGTTGGCGGGCGCGGGGGAGGCGTCGACCGGCCCGGTTGGCGGGCCGACGGCGGCGGTGCTGCCGCCCTCGGCGCGGCTGCAAATCGCCCTGACGCCGACGCCGAACGTGCTGGCTAGCTCGCCGTCGCTCGGCAGCGCCGTGCAGGCCACGGGCAGCGCGGACTACGCGGGGGCCATCAAGCTGGCGCAGGACTCGCGCAAGAGCCCCGGCGCGGCGCGGCTGAGCGAGCGGATCGACGCGGCGGTGGCGCGCGCGCAGGCGGCGGGCAGCACCATCGAGGTCGAAGGCTGGCAGGCGAGCCTGAAGGGCAGCACGGAGGTGTACGAGGTCACGTTCGTGCTGCGTGAGAACCGGCAGGGGCTGCGGGCCGAGTGGGAGGTCAACCTGACGACGGGCGAGGTCCGGCCGATGAACCAGCTGGCGGAGGCGCTGGACGCCACGTAGGCGGAGGCGGCCGGGCGCAGGCGCAGGCCGCGCTACGCGCCGCGCGGGTGGGGAGGCGCGGCGGCGAGCGCCTGCTCGATGCGCTGGAGGCGCTCTAGGATCTGGTCGACCTTCATCTCGGTCGTCGGCTGCTTGGGGATCACGCTGATGGCGCCGCTCGTCTCGAGGATCGCCTGCTGCACCTGGTCGATCTCGGCGTAGCCCTGGCGCCGTAAGGCCGCCAGCAGCTCGGGCTCCGTGATCTCTTGCTGGTCGCAGGCGGCCGCTACCAGGTGGCCGTTCTCGATCAGCACCGTTGGCTCGCCCTCGAAGAACTCCTCGAAGCGGGGATGACGATAGAAGTAGCGCACGACGACGTAGTTGAGGAGGAGGAGCACGAACGCGCCGACGAGGCCGCCGGCGAGCGACGTATCGTTGCCGATAATCGCGTTCTGGACGGTATTGGAGAGAATCAACAGTACGACGAGGTCGAATGGATTGAGCTGGGCCAGCTCGCGCTTGCCGAACATCTTGAGGAGAAAGAGCAGGGCGACGTAGACGATCAGCGGTCGAACGATCTTTTCGAGCCAGGTGACGGTGTCGGCGTTGCCGAGAGTCAGCAGGTTGCGCCAGAGCTCGTCAAGCACGGGGGCAGCCTCCTCCGGGTGGGAATAGAAATAGGCGAGGCGCTGGGGCTAGACGGGTAGCGGCACCGCGAGGGCGAACGCGTTGAGGAGCAGGATAATCCCCAGCAGGCCCAGGCCGACGCCGCCGAGGAGCAGCGGCAGGGCGCGGGCGACGATCGAGATGGACGCGAGCACGATGGCCAACTGAAACGCCGCCTCCGCTACCTGGAAATTGCGGTGGCGGCTCTCGGCTAGATCGCGCTCGTGCTCCAGGTCCTCGGCTTTGTGCTGGAGGCTGTCCTGGCTGGGTCGGTACTTGGTGGCGACGGCGTCGTCGAGGTCGGCGGCGCGTTGCTCGGCGACCGCGGCGCCCGGCCCGCCGGCCGCGAGCGTGCGCAAGATGGCCGCTTCGCCCTCGTTGACGTGGCGCTTCAGGGAGTTGGCCTGGAACTCGTTCCAGGCGTCCGAGGCCTTCTGCTGGGCGAGGAGGGCTTCGGTGGCGGCGCGGTTGCCCGCCAGCGTGGCGATGGCGAGGAGCGCTGCCAGGATGGAGACGAGAACGGCCGCGTGCCGACCGAACTGCTCACGTCCCTCGGCGGCCTCCTCGGCTACCTCGACGCGTTCGAGCACCTCCCGTGCTTCCACCGTCTCGCTCCTGGCGGTTAGCGGCGCCGTGCGGCCGGGGCGGGCGCGGGCTCACGCGCCGCGAGGGCGACGCCGCTAACGGTTGGCGCTGGTTATCGTGCCAAAGGTTACCTCACCCCGGCGAGCAGTGTCACCAGGGCGAGGGATCCGGGTGCGCAGACCTAGGCGCGCCTAGGCATGTGGCCAGCGATGGTGGATAAGTTTGGCGGAGCCAATCTTATGCACGAACCTGGGCCGGCCGCTTAGGCGGCGAGCTGGTGACCGCAGCGCGTGCAGAAGCGCGCGTCGGCGGCGGCAGGGCTGTTGCACTGGGCGCAAACGGCACCGGTCGTCGCAGCGGCGGCGGCCGACGGGGCAGCCGGCGGTACCGTCGTGGTCGCGGCGGCGGGCGGTAGCGTCCCGGCGGGCGAAGGTTCGTCGCCGTTGACGGACTGCTTGAATTCGCGGATGCCCTTCCCGAGCGAGCTGCCTAGCTCGGGGAGCTTGCCCGGACCGAACACGATTAGCGCGATCACTAGGATGATCAGCAGGTGGCCGGGCTGGATCAGTCCGCTGCCAAACATGATGGACACCTCCTCGTCGATCCGGGACGCCGCCGGGCCTGGGGGCGCCGCGCGCCCTTTCTCCCGTTTAGTGGAAATTATAGCGCGCGCGGCGCCCCGGCGCCCGCAATTCTCGGGAACGCGAACTTACGGCTCGCGGAGCAGGGTGGTCGGCGGGGCGGCGGGCGGCAGCCACTCCACGTCGCCGCTGGGCAGCGCCGGCAGGACGAGCGCGAAGCGCGCGCCGGCGTTGGGCGCGGAGGCGATCTCCAGCCGACCGCCATGGGCCTCCACGATGCCGCGGACGATAGTCAGGCCGAGGCCCAGCCGCCCGGGGCGGGGGCGGGGCGCGGGCGCCGCGGCCGGGCCGTCGGGCCGAGAGCGTTCGCCCTGGCCGGTGGGCGGGACGAAGCCCGGGCCCTCGTCGGCCACCGCGAGCACCACTTCGCCGTTCGCCATCTGCGCCTGGAGGTGGACGGTGCTGCCGGGCGGCGCATGGCGGAGGGCATTCTCGACGAGATTCGCCAGCGCCTGACCGAGCCGTGCCGGATCGCCCTCGACGAGGGCGAGCGGCTCGGCGGCTTCGACGGCGAGGGCGACGCGGCGCGCGGCGGCCTCGGCCGCGAACTCGGCCGCGGTCTGGCGGAGCAGGGCGGCGGGCGCCAGCGGCTCGGGCTCCAGGCGCAGTCCGCCGGTTTCGAGCTGTGCCGTCTGGAGGAGGTCGTCGGCCAGCCGGGTCAGACGATGGGTGTGGCCGCCGATCCCGTGCAACAGCTCGGCGCGCAGCGGGGGGTCGTCGGCGGCGCCGCGCTCGAGGGCTTCCACGGCCATGCCGAGCGCCATCGTGCTGGAATGGAGGTCGTGAGCGACCGCGCTCATCAGCTCCTGGCGTGCGCCTTCCAGCGCCTGGAGCCGCGCGGCCATGTCGTCGAAGGCGTGGGCGGCGGCGGCGACCTCGTCGCTGCCCTGCACGTCGCAGCGAATGGCGAGATTGCCCGCGGCGAGCTGGCCCGCGGCGCCGGCCAGGCGGCGGGCCGGGGCGGCCAGGCTGCCCGCGAGGAGGAGCGCCACGGCCACGGCGACGGCGCCCACGCTTGCCAGGCCGAGCAGGAGGGCGCCGCGCAAGTGCGCGACCTCGCCGCTCACATCCGCCAGCGCGTAGGCCAGGCGCAGGGCGCCGCGCACCTGGCCGTCGTGGATGACGGGGGCGACGATGTAGAGGACCTCGGGGCCGGTGCCGTCGTTGACGACGGAGACGGTCCGCTCGCCGCGCAAGGCGGCCTGGAGACCCGGCGGGCTGAGCGGCTCGCCGACGCGCTCCTCCTCGGGCTCGGTGGCGGCCACCAGCTGGCCGTTGGCGTCGAAGACGCGGACGCGCACGGCGCTCTCGCGGTCGACCGCAGCCAGCATCTCTCGCAAGGGCTGGAAGTCGTTCGCCACCAGCGCATCGGCGGCGGGCTCCGAGAGCAGGGTGCTCTCCACGACGAGGTCATCGTGGAGCTGGACGAGATAAAAGCGCTCCATCTGGTCGAGCACATACAGGCCGGCGAGGGCCATCGCGAGCAAGACGAGCCCGAGGTGACTGAGCAGCAGCTTCTCGCGCAAGCTGAGCGTGGGCAACCGCCCGGCGGCGAAACGAACGAGGTCGGCTGGCCGGCTCACGGCGCCACGTCGGCGAAGCGGTAGCCCACGCCACGTACCGTCTCGATGAGCACGGGGCGGCTCGGGTCGCTTTCGATCTTGCGCCGCAGCTGGCGCACGTACACGTCGAGCGCGCTCTGGTCGCCGAAGAAGTGCTGGCCCCAGACGCGCTCGAAGATGAACTGGCGCTCTAGCGTGCGCCCCGCGTGGCTGACGAGCAGGTGCAGGAGCGCGAACTCGCGCGGGGACAGCGCCACCTCCTGGCCGCGGACGTAGACGCGGTGGGCCGCGCTGTCCACCACGACCTCGCCGACCGTCAGGCGGTCGCTGGCCGGCGCGCCGCCCGCCGCGCGGCCACGCCGGAGCGCCGCCCGCACGCGCGCCGCCAGCTCGCCCGCGCCAATGGGCTTGGTGAGGTAGTCGTCGGCGCCGGCGTCTAGCCCAACGATCTTGTCGGCTTCGCCCCGGCGGGCGCTGAGGATGATGATGGGCACCCCTGTCTCCTGGCGGAGGCGGCGACAGACCTCCACGCCGCTGAGATCGGGGAGCGCGACGTCGAGCAGGACCACGTCGGGCGGCGCCTCGCGCACGGCGGCCATTGCTTCGGCCCCGCTGGCCGCGGGCACGACGCGGTAGCCTTCTTGCCGCAGCAGGTAAGAGACCGAGCGCACGATGAGCGGGTCGTCGTCGACCAGCAGGACTACGGCAGGATCGGCGAGCATACGGCGTGCTCCGACAGCCAGCGCGCTGCCCCGGTGGGGCGCCTGCCCTGGGGGCGTCCCAGCTCGACGTTTTCAGCTAAGCTTAAGCCGGCCTTCATCGGCTCTTCAAGTAGCGCGCAAGACCAAAAGTTATGCTTGGAAGGGCGCATATACGGAGAGCAGGCGATGAGCACCAGCCGTAGCGGACCGAGTATCGCGGAGGCCAAGGGCGAGTGGCAGGCCCGCGAGGTCGCGCGGTGGGAGCGGCTGCCCTTTGGGCTGGTGCTGCTGGCCGTATGGGCGGTGGCGCTCGTCGCGATTGCGCTCCTGGTGACGGGTGGCCTGCGGGGGCTGAACGGCCTGCTGGGCCGCGACGACGCGGCCGGGGGCGCGCCCAGCTACCAGGAGCTGACGGTCGGTGAACGCAACGCCGAGCTGGGCCGCGATTTCGTGATCGCGCCCGCGGACGCCACGCCGCAGCGGATCGAGGCGCTGGTGACCGCGCTGGCCGCCGATTCGCCCCCGGGCCTGCTGCGGATGAACGTGTTCACCGACGCCGCCGCCGCGCGCCGGCGCCGTGAGCTGATCGCGGCGGGGATCTACGCGAAGAACGAGGACGAGGGCGACCCGCCGGAGTGGCGGGAGGTGTATCCGGCGTGGGTCGGCGTGTACACGCGCGACCCGGCCAACAACGTCAACCAGCTCAGCATCTGCTTGAACGACCCCGATCACTCCCACTGCACCGTCAAGCGCTATCCCCCCGTGGCGGCGCGCTAGCGCGGCTTCCTGTCATCGGCGCCGGGCGACCGCTGAGCGGCGTCGGTGGGCGCGACGAAGATCGCGGCCGGCTCGCCCGCGAGATGGATGCGTCCCCGCTTGACCGCGAGGCGGGGCACCAACCGGAGGCGCCCCACCCGAGTCTGGCCGGCCATGTCGCGGAAGACGTGGTCGCCCTCCTCCAGCGCGACGACCGTCACGTCGGCCTGGTGGCCGACGTCCAGGCTGCCCAGCCGGCCCGCCTCGCCGAGTACCGCAGCCGGCCGGCTGGTGGCCATCGCCACCACGTCCGCTAGGCTGAGCCCTAGCGCGAGCAGCTTGGACATCGTCTGCGTGAGGCCGTAATACGCGGTGCGGCTGTGGGGCCGGCTGAAGTCGGCATGCACGTCGCTGCTGACGAGGTCGGGCCGCACGCCGGCGGCGAGGGCCGCTTCCGCGGCGGCGAAACTGAAGTGGGCGCCGTGCGCCACGTCGAGCTGCACGCCGCGGGCGAGAGCGGCGAAGACGGCAGGCTGCACGGCGCCGTCGCCGCTCACCACGCCGCCCGCCTCCTTAGTGAAGCAGTGGGCGAGCACGTCGCCGCCGCGCAGCAGGGGCAGCGCGCGCGGCAGCACCGTGTCCGGCGGGGGGAGCGGGTGGTCGCCGGGGTCGATCAGCTGGCCGGTGTGGACGTAGAGCGGGACGCCGGTGGCGTCGGCGGCCTGGCGGGCAAGGGCCAGCACCGCGGTGCCCCAGCGAGCCAGGCCGCCCATCTCGGCGTGCGTCTTGATGCCTCGCACGAGATCGCGGTTGTCCGCAATGGCGGCAATCGTTGCGTCCAGCTCGACTGAGTCGGGGCCGTGGAGGGCCGGCAGCATGCTGCCCTTGGCGGTTCCCACGGCGCTGATGTTAAGGAAGAGCAGCGTTTCGGTCGCGGCCGGCTCGGCGATGAACTTGCGGAAGGCCGGTAGGTTGAGCGGCCCGGCGCTGCCCTGGTCTACGATGGTCGTCACGCCCGAGCGCACGCCCACGGCGTCGGGCGGCACGCCGTAGTCGGTCGCGTACTCGAAGGCGTGGACGTGCAAGTCGATGAGGCCCGGCAGCACCCAGAGGCCCTCGGCGGAGATCGTTTCGCGCGCCTCGCCGGCCAGGCCCGGGCCGAGCGCGACGATCTTGCCGTTGGCGATGGCGAGGTCGCCTGTCGCGTCGAGCGCGATGCCGGGATCGAACAGCCGACCGCCGCGGATGACCAGGTCGTACACGTCGCACCTCCCGCTCGCGTGCCGGCCGCTGAGGTGGGCGGCCCACGGAGATAGTGTACGGGATGCGGCCGGTCGGGAGCGGCGGCATGTGGCACGGCGGCTGCGAGGCGCGCGAGTGGTATCCTGGCACGTCAGCCCAGCGCGCGAACCGTTCGAGGAGGACCCATCGTGCGTCAGCCCAACCCGCCCGTCCCGCGCACGGGGCGCCACGCGGCGCCCGGGATCGCCCCGCTTTCGGTCGCCTTGACGCGGCAGGTGAGGCGGGCGCGGTGGCGGTGGAGCGTCCTGATCGGGCTCGCGGCCCTGCTCGTCGCCTGCAGCGGCGGCACGCCCGCGGCCACACCGTCCGGCGGCAGCCCGACGAGCGGGCCGGGGGCCGGGACGGCGGGCTCGGCAGCGCCCGGGGGGGCGGCTGGGGCAAGCGCGCCGACCGCGGCGCCGCAGCCTGCCACCGTGGCCTACGCCTACACTGGCCCGAGCGCGGCATTCACGCCCAACTGGGTCGCGCAGGAGGAGGGGTACTTCCGCGAGGAAGGGCTGGAGGTGACGCTGACCTCGGTGCAGCCGGCGCCGGGCGCGCAGGCGCTCATCGCCGGCGACTTCCAGATCGAGTCGACCGGCCCGCAGGTGATCGACGCGCGGCTGGGCGGCGCGGACCTGGTCTACGTGGCCGATCTCGTGCCCTACTTCGTGTTCGACGTGTACGCCCAGCCGAACGTCCACGACGCCGCGGGACTCAAGGGGGGCAGTATCGGGGTGACCCAGGCCGGCGCCACGACCGACTTTGCCGCGCAAGCCTACGCCAAGCGGGTCGGGCTAACGATTGGCCAGGACCTGCAAGTGAACTACGTCGGCAGCATGCCGGGGCTGCTCGCCGCGCTGCAGAACAACCTCATCACCTCGGCGATCCTCTCGGCGCCGACGACGCTCAACGCTCGGAAGGCGGGCTACACGCGGCTGGTGGCGCTCGCCGACTTGAAGCTCGCCTTTGAGCACGCGGCGCAGGTGGCCAGCCGCGCGTGGATCGAGAGCAATCAGGACGTGGGCCGCCGCTTCCTGCGCGCCTACGTGCGGGGCATCGAGACCACGCGCACGAATAGCGACGTGGCGATCAAGGCGATCGCGAATTACACCGCGGTCGAGGACCCCGAGGAGCTACGCGAGTCGTACGAGGCGTTCAAGGACGTTTACCCGGCCCGGCCGACGGTGTCCCGCGACGCGGTGCGCGCGGTCATCGAGTACGACCAGGACCCGCGGGCGAAGAGCCTGGACGTCGAGTCGCTGATCTACGACGCGTTGATCCCGTAGCCGAAGCTGGTCAGGGACGCGGGCGGGGGACGAAGGTGACGCGGGGGAGCAGGCGGTCGAACTGCTCGCGCAGGACGGTGGTGGCGGCGCGTTCGACGACGGCGAGGTGGGCCGGCGGGGCAAAGACGTAGATCGGCGCCTTGTAGAGCAGGTAGTTCCGCTGCACCGGATTGGTGACGCGCCGGTCGGCCAGGTCCGGGTTCCAGCCCGAGAAGATGGTCGGATGGTGCGTCGCGTCGCCGGGCGTGGTGGCGATGACGTCGGTGTCGCTCACGCGCGGGACCACCGAGGGACGCACCCAGACGTCGCCCGGGTGCAGAGTGGGGACGCTCTCGCGCACACGCTCGAAGATGCGCTGCCGCACCAGGTCGGCGCAGCGGCGCACGCCCTCGGCAAAGTCCAGGTAGGCATCGTCGTCGATGGCCGCCACCGTGTCGCGCTGGAGCACGAACGCGCGCTGGAGCAGGCGCCGCGTGCGCAGGCGGTGCAGCACGTCGTTGACGTAGGGATCGTGGCTGGGCGCGTGCAGCAGCGCCTCATCGCTCAGGCGCAGGAAGTCGATGACGCGCCGAAAGTCGAGCGTGCGCGCGCTGCCGTCGGGACTGTCGGCCACCACCGCGAGCAAGCCGTCACTGGCGGGGGCCGCGCCGAAGGCGGGGCCGACGATCGCCTCCACGGCGCCCTGGATCATGCAGTCGGCGGTCTGCACCTTGTGGTGGTTGTAGAGCGCCTGGTACATCGTGATGCGGTTGAACAGCAGCTTCTCCAGCTCGCCGGCGCCGGCCATGGAGAGCTGAATGCCGGGCGCGCCGACCACCAGGCTTTGCAGCAGGCGGTCGTAGTCGAGGATGGCGGGCACGCCGGAGAACAGCGAATCCCGAGCGAAGTAGTCGAGCTTGTCGGCGTCGATCGGCCCGCTGATGACGCCGGCCAGGTACGGGGGGAGGCCCCGCGCCCGGAGCGCCGCCGAGTCGCCGGTGATCAGCGCGACCACGGCGTCGGCGTCCACGTCGGCCTGCTCGAACAGGCGGCGCATGGGTGCGCTCTGCAGCAACAGCGCGCCCACCTTCTCGTGTGGCTGGTGCCCCGGCAGGGCGGGATCGAGCTGGCCGGCGAGCAGGGGCGTGGCGACCATCACCTTCTCGCTGGAGTGCGAGAACACGCCGTGTCCGACGTCGTGGAGCAGGCCGGCCAGGCGGACGGCGCGGCGGTGCTCGACCGGCAGGGCGGGACACGCTAGCTCGGCCAGCCGCGCGACCATGCGGCCCGCGAGGTGGAGCACGCCTAGCGCGTGCTCGAAGCGCGCGTGGCGCGCGGAGGGATAGGTAAGGTATACGGGCCCGGTCTGCAGGATGCCGCGCAGACGCTGAAACAGCGGCGCGTCGACGAACGGTACCTCGTGGGGCTCGACGACGATGGAGCCGTGGAGGGCGTCGCGCAGGTACTTGGCGCGGCGCGGCGGCGCCCCCTCGTAGCCGCGCATCACATCCTCGGCGAACTGCCCTACTTGATCGGGCAGAGAGGAGCGCTGCCGCGCCGGCGTTGGCGCTCCGCCATTGGTGCGCTCGGACTCGAGCCGCGCCACGTGCCGCCCCCGGTGAGTCTCTGTCGGTACAGCCATAGCTGTACCGATAGCTGCCGACAGTATCATCGCGCAGGCTGTCGCCCGGCGCCAAGGGCGGCCGACGGGCGGTCATCTGGGCCACGAGCGAACAGCGGCGCCGGCCCCGCAGCGGCGATGCTTAAGATTTGCTTAATGTTTCCTTAAGATTGCCTGAACGGACGGGGGGTGGTTGTAACTTCCGGGCCTCTTGCCCGTTCGTTAGTGCGGAAGGTGGCTTCATAGCGATTTCTGCACCATTTACGGGGAGGGGTGGCGCGTATGCTTCGACGGATAGGTGCCAGGTATCTGCTGTCGCTGATGTTCGTGCTCAGCATGGCGGCGCCGACGGCAGGGGCGGCCGGCGCCGCGGTTGCGACTGACGCGGGGACGGCCTCCGTGGCGGCCGCGAGCGGATCGAGCGGCGCTGCTGCTGTGCCAGTCAGCGAGGTCAGGCCCGGCGATCTGCTGGCGAGCGGTAATGTGGTAGGGGCCGCCGACGCACTGGCGGCCGTCGACGGGCCGAGCCATCACTTTGGCTTCGAGCAGGCGAGCGTGCTGGGGCAGGCTACGCCCAACGTGCCGGTGGGGCTGTCCGGCTTGCAGCGGCTGACCACCATCAACGTGCCGGGCTGGACTGCCACGAATGCGCCGAGCTTCGACATCCAGAGCTTCGACCCGGTCCGCAACATCAACTACGTCGCCGCGCGCAACCCCGGCGGCCCGACCGTTGGGAACTCGAGTCCTGGCTTGCTGGCCATCGACACGACGACCAACACGCTGATCGGCGAGCTGTCGGTGCCCGACTGCGACGCCGTCAACGTGCAGCGCGCCAGCTTCCAGTGCCCCAGCGGCGTGGAGGTGATGCCGGACCTCCGCAAGGTCGCGGTCACCAGCCGCGGCAACGCGGGGCAGAACTTCGTGGAGATCTTCGACATCGGCGCCTCCCCGACGAACGCGCCGATGCTGACCCGGATCAACCTGCCCAACAACCAGCTGCAGCCCGACGAGCTGACCTACGACCCGATCAACCACCGCCTCTACGTTGCGAACACGGGCGGCGCGTTCTTCCTGGCCGTAATCGACGCTGTGACGAACACCCTGCTCGGACAGATCTCGGTAACGCAGTTCTGCCCGACCACCATGGAGCAGCCGCGCTTCGACCCGGTGGACGGCATGATCTACCAGAACTGTTCGGCCGATCAGGTCTTGTTGCGCATCGACCCGAACGCGGGGGCGTTCGGTCAGATCGTGAGCGCCTGGAGCACGCCCAGCCAGGAAAACGGCATCGACGTCGATCCGTTGACCAACCACGCCTTGCTCGGCTCGAACCCTGGGCCGCAGGCCGTGGTCAACCTGAACGCGCCAAGCACGCTAGCAGTGCCGCTGGCGCCGATCCCCGTGGTAGCGAGCTTCCCACAGGTGAACGCCACGGACGGTCTATACTTCAACAACAACACGCTCCGCTGGTACACCGGCTCCAGCGGGAACACGAACCTGGGCGTGCCCTGTCCGGCTAGCCCGCTGAATCCCGCGCAGCGCCCGGTGCTCGGTGTCTTCCAGGGCGCGACGATCTCCGGCGGCACGCCCAGCATCGTCGGCGTGGAATGCACGGGCAACGGGGCGCACACGGCCGGGGTCGACCCGATCCGCAACCAGATCTACGTGCCGGCGGGCGCCCCAGTGATCGGCATCCTGGTGTTCAAGGACAACAGCGCAAGCCAGGGGCTGACCGGTGCCGCGAACGCGACGCTGGGTAGCAACGGCACTGTTGGCTTGACGCCCTCCGGCGGCAACACGACGGTGCAAGCCACTCTGACCGGCGTGAGCGGCGGCGGGACAATCCAGCTGCTCGTCGTCACGACGGTCGGCAACCAGGTCGTGCCCTGCGCCAGCACGGGGGGGACCACCACCGTGACGTGCAACGGCACCGTACTGGGCCTGCCGCTGGCCGGGGCCCCGGTGACTCTCAGCCGGAACGGCGCGGTCGTCGTGAAGGGCAACACCACCAGTGGCACGGTGCCGCCGACCACGCTGACGGCACAGCAAGCGATCGCGCAGGCGCAGGCGCTGCCTGGGTTCGTGACGGGCCAGCAGGGCGTACCGTGCACGCACGTGGGCGGTGGGCCGTGCACGGGCAACGCGAACGGCCTGCAGGTGAGTGGGATCCAGACCAGCAGCATGACCTGGACGGTCACTGCCACGCTTCCGCCCGCTCCGCCGGCGGGCGCCGGGACGCCGTTCTTCGTGATCAACACCACGGCTGGCGTCGAGGCCGTGCCATGCACGGGCGGGCCGGCCGGCGCGCCGGCGCCGGGCAGCGTGGTGAACTGCACGGCGACGACGGTGGGGAACGCGTTCCAGGGCGCCGCGGCGGTGCTCGTGTTCCCGGGCGTCGGCGGTGCGGCGGGCCCAGCGGTTGGCCCAGCTATCGTGACGGGCCCTGGCCCGGCGGCCGCGGTTGCCCCCGCCGCCGCTGCCGCGCTGCCGCTGCTCCCGCCCCCGCCGCCGGTGCTGCTGCCGCCGCCGCCGTCGCCGCTGCTGCCTCCACCGCCGCCGGCTCCTGCGGGTGCGATCTCGCAGCGTGCAGCTTTCCCGGAGGTGCCGGTGATCCCCGAGGCCGACAGCCTGCCGCTGCTGCTGAGCGGCCTCGCGGCGCTCGGTGCGCTGGCCGGCTGGCGGGCGCGGCGCCGCCGCCAGGACTAGCGCCTGGCGAACCGCGTCTCCTTGCCTAACCTGGACAGCCCCCGGAGCAATCCGGGGGCTGTCCGCGCGTTGGCACTTGCGTAACGCGCACGGAGGATGAGTCAATTATTCATGGATAGTCAACTCGCGTTGTCGGTAAACCAGTGGCTAGCGGCACATCCGCAGGTCGCCCCGCTGGTCGTGGTATGCGCGCAGGCAGCGATCTACCTGGTGCCGCTGGCGCTCGTGGCCCTCTGGCTATGGCCCGGCCGCGACCAGCCACTGCTGCGGCAAGCCGTGCTGGCCGGGTGCGTCGCCTTCGTGATCGCGCTGGGGCTGGCGCTGGTGCTCGGCCACCTCGTCTACCGTCCGCGCCCGTTCGTGGCGCTGTCGGTCCAACCGTTGTTCGCCCATAGCGCAAGCTCGTCGTTTCCGAGCGATCACGCCTTGCTCGGCGCCGCGCTAGCCGGACCACTGCTGTGGCGACGACCACGCGAGGGCGTCTGGCTAATGTTGGTGGTGGTGCTGGTCGGGGCGGCGCGGGTGGCGGCCGGCGTACACTACCTGTCCGACGTGCTCGGGAGCCTGGCGCTGGCCGCCGTGCCCACGATCATCGCGCTAGTGCTCGTGCCCTGGGCGATCGATCGCCTGCCGGCGCCGCTGGTGGCGGCCGCGGGGCTGCGGCCCGCAGCGGGACACGGTGTGCGCACCGGCTGAACGCTCCGCGGGACCGCGCGGCGGCCAGGCACTGGCGGCTGCGGGCGGGCCCGGCACTTTAGGGCAGCGCCGCCGCGAGCTGAGGCGGCCGGCCGCTGAGTCACGCACTGGCGGTGAAGGCGGGTCCGGCACGTGAGGTGGCGGGCACGACGATCGTGCTCGACGCGACAGAGAGGAGTTGGCCGGCGTGGCTATGGGAGTCGCCGACCGGCCCGACGGGCGCGCGGCGGAGCAGGTTTACCGCCTCGTCTGGGCCACGCTCGGACTGTTCGTGGGCGGCACCGCGCTCGGCCTGGCGTGGGACCGTGGCTGGCACGCCTCGCACCGATTCGAGAGCTTCTGGTCGCCGCCGCACCTGTTCATCTACACGGTGCTGGGCGTGACCACGCTGGCGCTCGCCCACGTCGCGCGCGCGCGGCGCCTGCGCGCGTGCCTGGGCGCCGGCGTGCGCGTGCCGGCGCTGCCTTTCCCGCTGCCCGGCGCGCTGGCGCTGGCGGCAGGCGGGCTGACGACGATCTGGCTGGGCGGGGCCCTGGATAGCGTATGGCACACGGCCTTCGGGCTGGACGAAACCGGCTGGTCGCTGCCCCACGCGACGCTCGGGGAGGGCTTGCTGCTGACCTTTCTGGGCCTGGTCGCCTGTCGCCTCGCGCTGGTCCGCCGGTGGCCGCTGGCGCCCTACAGCGCGGCGCTGCTGGCTTTCCTCGCGCTCCTGTTCGCGCCGACGCCGCTCGGCCCGCTCGGGCATAACCACACGGTGGCGTGGGTGGCGGCGATCGCGCGGCTGCCCGTGCTGGCCGACCAGGAGTCGGCGCAGCATACCTTTCGCATTTACGAGGCGTGGAACCTGACGCGCGCCCATCCGGCGTTCGCGCCCCTCGCGGCGTTCGTCGTGGGCGGAGGGCTGGCGGTGGCCGGCGGGCTCACGCACCGGCGCTGGCTGCTACTGCTCGTCGTGCTGGCGGCCTCGCTGCTGCCGCTGGGCGGCGACTACCGCGTCGCGCGGGCGCTCGGCCTGGCCGCGGTGCCGGGGGCCTGGCTGCCGCTCCCGTATCTGCCCGCGACGGTCGCGCTGCTCCTGGCGCGGGCAGTCAGACTGCCGGAGCCCTTGAGCTGGGCGGCTGCGGGTCTGGCGTTTGGTGGGGCGACGGCGGCTAGCTGGGGCGCGCCCCCGCTGCTCGCGCTAGCGGCCGGCCCGGCGATGGCCGCCGGCGCGATGGCCGGCCAGTGGGCCCTGCACACGCTGGAAGCGCCGAGCGCACGCCGCGTGGGGGTGCTCCTAGGGTTGCTAGGCGTGGGCCTGCCCCTGGTGTGTGGTGCGGTGGACCTCTTCCTGCGGATGCACACGCCCTGAGAACGGTGCCGCTGCTTGCCGCGCGCCAACTGACGGGCGCATACTCGGGAGCGCGCACCGCCAGCCACCCGCGCGCCGACGGGGCACGGGCGTTGCACGATTAGGAGGAAGTCCTGCCGCTCCAACAGGAGGCCACCACATGAGCGACCCGGCAGCCGACGACGCGCGGGATGAGGGTGTGCGCCCTGGCGCCGACGCCATAGCGCGGGAGGAGTCGGCGCTGGCGGACACCAGCGCGGCGCTCGGCGCCTCCGGCGTACGCGTCGTGTATACGGACACTCTCCCCGAGGGCGTGTACGTGGTGTACCGCGGGGGGCCGCCGCGGCTGCTCGTGAACGAGGCCTGGTGGCGTGGCGCGCGTCCTGTCGAGCGCATCCAGGCGTTAGAGACCCTCTGGGCGCGGCTCCAATCGATCCCGCCCGAGTCCTGGGACACCCTGGAACAGGCGTAAGGAGAGGCAGGCAAGTGCAGAGCAGGCCCGGGCGTCTGGGGCGGTCCGCGCGGCCGATCGTGTTCGCGGTTGGCTTGTGCTTTGTGACGGCGCTCGCGGTTCCGCTCGTCGGGGCGCGAGGGACCGCCGCGGCGCCCGGCGCCCAGGCGACGGCGCCGGGGGCGGCGTGGGTGCAGCTTGGCCCGGAGGGCGAAGCGCTGGTGCGTACGGTGAGCCGCGGAGCCGAGTGCCCTGCACTCACGGTTGACGGCAATCGGCAGCCGATGGCCGTTCGAGCCGCCGCGGCGCCTCCCGCCTTTCCGCAAGCGGTCTGCGAGGCTGCGCTCCCCGCCGGCGGGAGCGCCGTCGCTGTCGAGGATCAGGCCCTTCCGCTGCCGCGGCCGGAGCCGCGCCGGATCGTCGTGGTGGGCGACGCCGGCTGCCGGCTGGAAGAGGGCGACCCCATTCAGGACTGCAACAGCCCGGCCGCGTGGCCTTTCGCGCGGGTGGCCGCGAGCGCCGCCGCGTGGCAGCCCGACCTGGTCATCCACGTGGGCGACTACGTTTACCGCGAGACGCCCTGCCCGCCGAAACTCGCGGCGTGCGCGGGGAGCCCGTGGGGCGACACCTGGGCGACCTGGCAGGCGGATGTGTTCGCGCCCGCCGCCCCGTTGCTGCGGGCGGCGCCCTGGGTGTTCACGCGCGGCAACCACGAGGTGTGCCAGCGGGGCGGCGACGGGTGGTTCCGGCTGCTGGAGCCGCGGCCGTATACCGGGGCCTGCACGGACTACACCGAGCCGTATGCGGTGGATTTGGGCGACGCGCGGCTGGTGGTGCTCGACTCGGCCGAGGCCGACGATTTTGCGGTACGCCCGGAGCAGGCCGCGCTCTATCGGGACCAGTTCGCCCGCGTGGGCGAGCTCGCCGGGCCGAACACGTGGCTGGTGCTGCACCGGCCGCTCTGGGCCATCGGCCAGACCCCCGGCGAGGCGGGCCCGGCGGGATTGTTCCGCACGAATCCGACCCTCCAGGCGGCCAGCGACAATCGGTTGCCCGCGGGCGTCCAGCTCGTGCTGTCGGGCCACCTGCACCTCTGGGAGGCGCTGACCTTCGCCGACGGGCGGCCGCCCCAGGTCGTCGTGGGCAACAGCGGCACGAACCTGGACCCAGCGATCACCACGCCGCTAGGCGGGCTGGATGTTGGCGGGACCACCGTGGCGACCGGCAGCACGCGCCACGAGTGGGGCTTCCTGACGCTGGAGCGCACCGACACGGGGTGGCTGGCGACGCTGCGCGACGCGGACGGCGGCCCGGTCCTAACCTGCCGCCTCGTGGCGCGCGACCTCGCGTGCGGGTCGTAGGCGTGCCGTGGACGGCCGTTGTGAGGCCGCCAGGGGGTCTGGTAGACTCCGGGCGGCCCCCGCGAGGTGACGATGCGAGCCCTCATTACTGGCGGCGCCGGCTTCATTGGCAGCAACCTAGCGCGCTACCTGGCGAGTCGCGGCCACGCCGTGCGGGTGCTGGACAACCTGGCGCGGCCTGGCAGCGAGCGCAACCTGGCCTGGCTGCGCGAGACGCTGGGCGGCCTGGACTTCGTGCAGGCCGACTCGCGCGACGCCGCGGCGGTGGCACGCGCCGCCGCGGGCTGCGACGCCATCTTTCACTTCGCCGCCCAGGTCGCGGTGACCAGCTCCGTGACCGACCCGGTCCACGACTTCGAGGTCAATGCCCGTGGTACGCTGAACGTCCTGGAGGCGGCGCGGCAGCACGGCTGCGCCGTGTTCTACACCTCGACCAACAAGGTCTACGGTGGCATGGACGACGTGCCGGTGGTCGAGCTGCCGACGCGCTACGCGTACGCCGACCTGCCGCTGGGCGCCAGCGAGCAGCAGCCGCTGGACTTCCACTCCCCCTATGGCTGCTCGAAAGGCGCGGCCGACCAGTACGTTCACGACTACGCGCGGATCTACGGTCTCCGGACGGTCGTGTTTCGCATGAGCTGCATCTATGGGACGCGCCAGTTCGGCAACGAGGACCAGGGATGGGTGGCGCACTTCCTGATCGCGGCGGTGCTTGGCCGGCCGATCACCATTTATGGGGATGGCAAGCAGGTGCGGGACCTGCTGTTCGTCGACGACCTGGTGCGCGCGTTCGAGCTGGCTTGGGAGCGGCTGGACACGGTGGCGGGGCGGGTCTACAACATCGGCGGCGGGCCAGCGAACGCACTCGCCATCTGGACGGAGTTCGGCCCGCTGCTGGCCGAGCTGCTCGGGCGCCCGATCCCCGTCGAGTATGGCCCGTGGCGTCCCGGCGACCAGAAGGTGTACGTGACCGACGTGCGACGGGCGGCGGCGGAGCTTGGCTGGCAGCCGACGATCAGTACCCGCGAGGGCATTAGTCGGCTCCTACAATGGGTGCAGGAGAACCGCGCCCTGTTCGCCTAACGCTATGGCGACCTGCACCGCCTCAGGCCGGCGCCAGCCACCAGCCGCCAGCGGCACGCGACGAGCGGACCGGACGCGCGGCACCCCGGCGGAGTAGAATGAGCGCAGCCGAACGTCGCGGCGCAGCCGAGAGGGGGCTCCTGGATGGTCGCCTGTCTATCGCCTAACGGCCGTACTACCTATGCCGGCGCGGCACCGGTCACGCGGCTGCACGTTGGGACGCTCGACGGCGTCGTGACGCTGGAGCGCCCGTCGCACGAGGCGCCGTGGCGGGTGGCGGGCCACACGCTGGCCGGCCAGCACGTGAGCGCGCTGCTGTTCGAGCCACGCCGCGGCGGGCTGTTCGCCGGCATCCATGCGGGGGGCCTGTACCGCAGCCTGGACGGCGGCGGGACCTGGCAGCGCGCGACGCGCGGCTTGCCGCACGATCAGATCTGGACGCTGGCCGGTCGCGAGCGCGGCGGGGAGATCGTGCTGTACGCGGGCAGCGAGCCAGCCCACCTGTATCGCAGCACGGACTACGGGGCGAGCTGGGAAGAGCTAGACGGGCTGCTCGCGGTGCCGGGGCAGGAGCAGTGGATGTTCCCGCCGGCGCCGCACATCGCGCACGTCAAGAACGTGGCGTTCGATCCGGTGGACGCGGACACGATGTACGTCGGCATCGAGCAGGGCGCGTTGCTGAAGTCCACCGACGGCGGGCGCAGCTGGCGCGAGCTGGACTCCTACTACTCGCCCGACGACGTGTACTACAAGGACGTTCATCGCCTCGTCGTGTCGCCCGTGAACCGGCATCGCATCTACATGGCCGGGGGCGACGGGCTGTACGCGAGCGAGGACGCCGGCGAGACGTGGGAGCACCTGAGCGGCCCGACCGATCTCGTCGGCTATCCCGACGCGCTGCTGTTGTCGCCCGACGACGACCGCACGCTGTTCATGGCGGGTGGCAGCGCCGGGCCGCCGGCGTGGCGGCGCACGGGCGCGGCGCGGGCGGGCGTGGTGTGCAGCCGCGACGGGGGACGCACCTGGGAGCGCGCGGAGCGGGGCCTGCCGACGCCGCTGCGAGCGAACATCGAGGCGATGGCGCTGCACGCCCGGCCGGGCGGCTTCAGCCTGTTCCTCGGGACGACCGACGGGGACGTGTTTGGCAGCGACGACGGCGGCGCATCGTGGACCGCGGTGGCGCTGCGCTTGCCGCCAGTATCGCAGAGCAGCCACTATCGCGACCTGCCGCAGCGGGGGCCGGAGGACGCGCTGCAGGCCGTGGCGAGCGCGCGCTGATGGCCGCGGGCGCCGGCGGGGTGCCGAGGCCGCTGCGGGCGGGCGCGCCGTGCGAGGCGCGGGCGCGGCTGCGGGCGCTCCTCGCGCGGCCGACGGCGACGCTCCTGCCGGGGGCTGCCGACGCCCTGACCGCGCGATTAGTCGAGGAGGCCGGCTTCGAGGCGTGCTACGTGACCGGCTCGGGCATCGCGAACGCGCAGTTCGGGATCGCCGACGTGGGGCTGGTCTCGCTCGCCGAGGTGGCGCAGCAGGCCGCGCGGATCGCCGCCGCCACCCGCCTGCCGGTCGTCGTGGACGCCGACACGGGCTACGGCAACCCGCTGAACGTCATGCGGACGGTCGCCGAGCTGGAGCGCGCGGGGGTGGCGGCAATCCAGTTGGAGGACCAGGTCACGCCGAAGCGGTGCGGCCACTTCACGGGCAAGGAGGTCATCCCGACCGAGGAGATGATCGCAAAGCTGGAGGCGGCGCGGGAGGCGCGCGGCGACTCGGGCCTCGTGTTGATCGCCCGCACGGATGCGGCTGCCGTGCTGGGGTTCGACGCCGCGGTGGAGCGGGCGCGCGCCTACGTGGCGGCCGGCGCCGACGTGCTGTTCGTGGAGGCGCCGCGCACGGTGGACGAGCTGCGGCGCATCCCGCGCGAGCTGCCGGGGGTGCCGCACATCGTCAACGTCGTCGTCGGCGGGCTGACGCCGGTGCTCCCGCGCGCCGAGCTGGAGGCGCTGGGATTCCGCCTCATCCTGTACGCGGGCCTCGCGCTGCAAGCTGCGGCCCTGGCCGTGCGCGACGCCCTGCGCCACCTGGCCGAGCACGGCGATCCCTCGGGCATGCAGGACCGCATCCTGTCGTTCGCCGCGCGCCAGGCGCTCGTCGACCTGCCCGCCGTCGAGGCGCTGGAGCGGCGCTTCGGCGCCCAGCACTGAGCTGGTTCCGACGGAGGGAGTGCAGGTGTGGCGCAGGCCTACCGACCGGAGGCCGGGGACTGGCGTCTTGCTGCCCCGGGCCAGGGCGACAGGGGATGAGCCCTGCCCTACGCCGCGGCCGCGGGACAGCAGCTCAACGGCCGCGAATACCGCTGTAGGCGGGCGGGCCGGGTGCCGCGCCTGGGCGGCTCAGGGGCGCCGCGCCCATCTCGCAGCGCACGTCGCCGTACAGGCGCTCGTAGAAGGCAGCCGTGGCGGCGAGGTCGAAGCGGGCGGCGATCTCCGCGCGTGGCCGCAGGTAGCGGTCGCGGTGGGCGAGCACCGCGGTGAGCGCGGCCGCCAGGCCGGGCGCGTCCGCGATCGGGGCAAGCTCGCCCATGCCCGTGACGGCGACTGGCTGGCGCACGCCGGGGAGCGCGGAGGCGACGACCGGCGTGCCGCAGAGCATGGACTCGACCTGAACCAGCCCGAACGACTCGGTGGAGTTCACGCTGGGCAGCACCAGGCAGTCGATGGCCGCGTAGAAATTGGCCAGGTCCGGCCCGTGCAGCTCGCCCAGGAACGTGAGCTGGTCCCGGTGGCGCTCGATGAGCGGGCCAAGCTGCTCGTAGTAACGCTCGCCCACCACACCCTCGTAGGGCCCGGCGAAGGCGACGCGCACCGGACCGACCGACGCTTGGAGCATCGGCAGCGCCGCCAGGAGGTACTCGATGCCCTTTTCGGTGGCGACGCGGCCGGCGAAGCCGACGACCCGCTCGCCGTTGGGCGCGAGGCGCGCGCGCAGCAGCGCTGCCGCGGCCGCGTCGGGCGTGCCGACGATCACGGGCGGGTAGACCGTCTCGACCTTGGGCAGGTAACGCGAGACGAACGGCGAGTGCTCGGCGTAGTCGCGCGTGTAGGTCACGACGCGGTTGGCCTGCTGGCCGGCGAGGCGGTGCATGAGGGTCATCGCCGCTTCGATGGGGCGGCTGGCCGGCCCCGGGGGCAGCTGCAAGTCGCAGTGGTAGGTCAGGACCACGGGGCGCCGCGCGACACGCCGGGCGAGCAAGGCGAGCACCCCCGCCTCCAAGAGGGGCAGGTGTAGGTTAAGCAGGTCGTGGCTCTGCAGCAGGCGCCAGGCCTCGGCGCTGAACGCCGGCGAGACGACGCCCTTGTGCAGCCGCCACAAGACCGGCGCGCGCACGACGCGGACGCCACGGCGCCGCTCGGTGCGTGGCAGCTCGGGGAGGTGCCGCGACGCGACCACCGTGACCTCGTGGCCGCGCGCCGCGAGCGTCTCCGCCAGGCGCTCCACGTAGATGGTCAGGCCGCTGAGGTGGGGATGATAGTAGGTGAGCGCGTGCAGGATCTTCATCGGGGGATTCTAGCATCCACCAGGCGGCGGGCGCATTGACACTCCGTTCCGGGATCAGGTATCAGCTTATCAAGCGCCCGCCCCGTCCAGCGCGGCCGGCGCGCGGCCGATGGCCGGCGGCTGCCCACCAAGACCGAAGGCTGAGATCTGTAGATGGCCGAGCCGGCCGAACAAGTGGCGCTCCTCGTGCGTGCGGCCGATGGGCCGGGCATACTCGCCCAGTTGACTCGCGTGCTCGCCGACCACGGCGCGAACATCGCGCGGGTGGATATCGTGGAGCGCGGGGGCGGGCGGGCGCTTCTGTACTTCGAGCTGGAGTCGGTGGCGGACGAGGCCGCCGTCGTGCGGGACCTAACGGCGCTCGCGCCGGTACACGGGGTGGAGCAGACGCAGCCGTTCGCCCAGATTTATGGCAAGCGGGTGATCGTGATCGGCGGGGGCGCGCAGGTTGGGCAAGTGATGATCGGCGCCGTGTCGGAGGCCGACCGCCACAATATTCGCGGCGAGCGCATCTCCGTGGACACGATCCCGCTGGTCGGCGAGGCGGCGTTGGCGGACGCCGTGCGCGCGGTCGCGCGGCTGCCGCGGGCCCGGGCGCTGGTGCTGGCGGGCGCGCTGATGGGCGGCGAGATCACGCGCGCCGTGCGCGACCTGCGCGCACAGGGCTTCATCGTCATCTCGCTGAACATGGCGGGGAGCGTGCCCGAGGCGGCGGACCTGGTGGTGTCCGACCCGGTGCAGGCGGGCGTGATGGCGGTGATGGCGGTGGCTGACACCGCGCAGTTCAGCATCGCGCGCCAGGCCGGCCGCCGCTATTGAGCGCGGCGGGGCGGGCACAGCGATCCACGAGCGAGCACAGCGCACGATGGGAGACGACATGGCGAGCCCCGGCGAGCCGGCCCCGACCCGGGACCCGGCGCCGCTATCGCCGTCGGCGGCGCGCCGCTACGATCCCGTGGCGCCCCGTGAGGAGCGCATCCTGCGGCTAGCGCGGACCGAGCTGCGCCCGGAGCTGGCGCAAGTCGAGGAAGTGCTGGCGGTTTACCTCGACTTGCTGGGCGCCGTGGAGGAGGAGTATCGGATGTCCTGGCCCGCCGAGGAGTCGCGGCTGGGCTTTCTGGCGTGCCTGCTGCGGCTGTTCGACGACCTGCTGGCGACGGATTACCTGACCCAGCGGGGGCTGTACCTGCAGGCCAACCGGCTCTGGCAGGACTTCCTGGAGACACTCTGGCTGGGGCTCTACTTCGTGCGCGAGCCTGCCGCGGCGGGGCGCTGGCTGCGCGGCGGCCGCCAGAGCCCCAAGGGAGCGCGGCGTGCGCTGGAGGCGCAGGGGCAACTGCTGCCCGAGAGCGCCGACCTGTACGACCTGCTGGAGCGGCGCGCGAACCCCCAGACGAAGGCCGGCTTCGAGCGCTCGCTGACCATCAGCCAACAGATGGGCGAGTGGCACGTGAGCTTCTTCGTCGGCGGCGAGGGCAACGTGGCCTGGCTGCGCCGCGGGCTCCTCGACTGGCTCTTCGTGGCAACCTATGGCCTGGAAGAGATCGGCCGGCTGGGCATCGCGGCCCCCGAGTCGCAATGGGCGCACCGCCGCGCGGCGGCGGTCGGTGCTGCTCAGCGCCTGCTGAGCAGCACGCCGCGCGAGTAGCTCAGCGCGCGGGCCGGGCGGTGAAGCCGATGACCTCGCTAAGCTGAACGTACGAGCGCTGGCCGGTACCGGCCCAGGCGTCGCCGAACTCCCGCCAATCCCCCGCTCCCCCCAGGCTCTGCCGTAGCTCGGTGCAGAACCTCTCCAGGCTCTCCGCCGTCACGGGCGTGCCGAGGTCGTGGGTGACGGCTAACACGCCGCCGTTGCGCAGCGCAAAGACCAGCTCGACGCGCTGGCTCGGCGAACGCGAGATACCGAACGGGGTGTTGGGGGACGCCTCACGGCTCGCCGCCTCCAGACGCGGTGCGCTCTGTCGTGGCATGATCGATCCCATCCTTTGCAGTCGAGACTGCGGCGCCTCGCCTGCTCGCGGCTCGGCGCCGACACGCACGCGCGTGGCGGCGACCGCAGTCGGCTGGCCCGCGTTGCGCCTGCACCGGAGTATAGCGTGCCACGCGCGCGGCGCCAGACACAAAGAAGCCATGGCCCGGCGCGGACGCGCCGCCATGGCTTCTATTGGGCCGGGGCCGCGGTGGGGCTAGCCGACCAGCTTGTAGCAGGCGCGGTGGTAGCCCTGGGTGCGGCCGCGCTTGCCACCGGTGTGCTGCATCACGACCAGGAGCTGATTCTCGGGCACCCGCTCGCTGCAGGTCGGGCACGTGTGTGGGGTCAGCGCCGTCGACGCGCCACGCTTTCCCGCCAGGGCGTTCTTGTTCAGCTTGCCATCGTTGGCCATTCTGGGTATCTCCTCGGCGCACAAAAATACGCGGTCCGTCGGGCCGCGCCCTGAGCATAATGCGACGAGGGCACCCGGAGGCGCTCTCGCCGTGCAACATGATACCAAATTGCGGGCTCGGCGTGCACGTTCGCGCCGCCCCGGGGGCGCGAATCCCGCCTACCGCGCCGTGACACCGGCTATACTGCTACCCAACCGGTCGGCCTGAGTGGGAGCGAGCCGCCATGATGATCTCGATTCGCGCCCTGACCAAGCAGTTCAGCGCGACCGACGGCCAGGTAACCGCGCTCAAGAGCCTCGACGTGGACGTGGCCGAGGGGGAGTTCTTCGTCATCGTGGGGGCCAGCGGATCGGGCAAGACCACCCTGCTCCGCTGCGTGGCCGGGCTCGAGACGCCGGAGCGCGGAGAGATCTGGATCGACGGCCAGGCGGTGTTCGCCGACCAGCCGCCGACCTGGGTGCCCACCCAGCGGCGCAAGGTGGGCATGGTCTTCCAGTCGTACGCGGTCTGGCCTCACCTGACTGTCTATGAGAACGTGGCGCTGCCGCTGGCTGAGGGAGCGCAGCGCGTGCCGCGCGGGGAGGTGGCCAGTCGCGTCCACGAGGCGCTGCGGCTGGTACAGCTTGACGACCTGGCGAATCGCTCGGCCACGCTGCTCAGCGGCGGCCAGCAGCAGCGCGTGGCGCTGGCGCGGGCCATCGCCGTCAACTCGCGGCTGCTGCTGATGGACGAGCCGCTGAGCAACCTCGACGCGCGGCTGCGCGAGGAGGTCCGGGGGAAGATTCGGGAGCTGGCGAAGCGCCTGGGCTCGACCGTGCTCTACGTGACGCACGACCAGGTGGAGGCGATGGCGGTCGCCGACAAGATCGCGCTGATGCGGCGTGGCGAGCTATTGCAGGTTGGCTCGCCGATGAGCCTGTACCGTGCGCCGGCGCGCGCCGAGGTGGCCGAGTTCTTCGGCCAGGTGAACTGGCTGGGCGGCCGGGTGGTCGAGCCGGGCGTCGTGGAGACGGCCATCGGGCCGCTCCGCGTGGGCGGCGCGGCGAGCCGTGGCGAGGCCGTGTTGGTCGGGTTCCGCCCCGAGGCGCTAACGGCGAGCGAGGACGCGCTGGGCGCCGAGCGCACGGTGCTGGCGGGCACGCTGACGGCGCACACGTTCCTGGGCGATCAGTTCCTGTACACCGTTCTGGTGTGCGGCCAGCCGCTGGTGGGCAAGGGGCGCGTGCTGCCCAGCGCCGACGGCGGGCGGGTGCGGCTGCAAGTCGCGGCGGCCGACGTGCTGGTCTTCCCCGCCGCGCAGGCGGACGATCTGGCGGGCGTGGTGGGCGAGGAGGTCGGCGCGGTGGGCGCACCGGGCTGAGCGGGCGCCGGGCCGGGCGCGCAGCCGGGCCGCGGGCAGAGGCTTGGCGACCGAGGGGCTGGCGGACGTAAGATCAGGCAACTGCGAGCGGCAAGGGCCTACCTGGAGGGCACGATGCAGCACTCCCGCCGCGCCTCATGGCTCCCTCTCCACGCCGCGGTGCTGCTCCTGATCGCTGGATGCACCACTGGCCGGCCAGCCGCGCCCGTGCCCGTGGAGCAGGCAGCGGCCGGCAGCGCCGCCGCAGCGCCCGCCGCGTCCTCGCTGCCGCCGGTGGTGGCGACCCTAGTCGAGGGCGCGCGCAAAGAGTCCACGCTCAAGGGCACCTGGGGCGGCGGCCTGCTCGGGGGCGCCTCGGGCTTCAGCGAAGTCGTCGCGCAGATGAACCAGAAGTACGGCCTGAACGTGCAGGCGCAGTTCACTCCCGGCCGCGACATGCAGGGCGTGATGGCGCTCATCACCCAGGAGCAGGCGGCCGGCCAGCCGGCGAGCACCGACGTGTACTTCGGCAACGCCCCAGCCATCCTCGACGCGGAGCAGAGCCAGGCGCTGCGGCCAATGGACTGGGCGGCGATCCTGGAGCGCATGCCGCCATCCGAGCCCGGCTTTGATCCAGTCGCGCCCGGCGGGATCGCGGTCGCCTACGGCACCATCATCGTCGGCGTAGAGTACAACACGAACCTGGTGCGGGGCGACGACGTGCCGCGCCACCTGGAAGACCCGCTAGCGCCGAAGTGGAAGGGGAAGATCGCCTCGACGCCCTATGCCGCAGGGATGCGTGAGTTCGCCATGCCGGACATGCTCGGGCGGGACGCGATGCTGGACTACACGCGGCGGCTGTCGCAGCAAGTGGGGGGCCTCATTCGCTGCGGGGAGGACGACCGGGTGGGCAGCGGCGAGTTCGCCATGCTCGTCTTTAGCTGCGGCGGGCAGCAGGCCACCAAGCTCCGCGAGCTGGGAGCGCCGGTGGGCTACACGGTCGTGCAGGAGGCGAGTGTCTTCCACATGATGTACGGCGGCGTGCCGAAGAACTCCAGCGCGCCGAACGCCGCCGCGCTGCTCATCGCCTATCTGGAGACGCCGGAGGGGCAGGCGGAGCTGTGGAAGCTGGACGCGGTGGACTACCACCTCTATCCCGAGGCGAACACGAAGAAGCTGGCGGACGAGGTGCGGGCGGCGCACGGCAAGCTGGCGATCGACTCGCCGCAGTGGCTCGCCTCGGCGACCGGCTTCGCGGAGACGCAGCGCGAGCTGGAGGGGATCCTCCAGCAGAGCAGACCGTAGGGGGCCAGGCACGTTGGCCAGCCGCGCCGAGAGGAGATTCTGGGCCGCGCGGGCCGTGGAGAAAGGCAGGGGCGATGAAGCCGATCCGGCGCTCGACTATCGTGAGCGGACTTGGGGTCTTCCTGCTGCTGGCCGCGGCCTGTGGGCGTGCGCCCGCAGCGGCGCCCGCGCAGACGGCGGCCCAGCCGGCCGCCCCGCCGCCCGCGGCTTCCCAGGCGGGGACATCAGTACAGGGGGAGGCGGTATCGCCGGCGCTGCAAGCGCTCATCGACGGCGCGAAGGGCGAGACGGTGCTGAAGGCGCAGTGGTCGTCGTCGAGCTTTGGCGGCGGGCCGGGCCTTAACGAGATCGTCGCGGGCATGAACAAGAAGTATGGCCTGAACATCCAGGCGCAGTTCACCCCGGGCCGCGACATGCAGGCGCTGATGGAGCTGCTGGCCCAGGAGAACGCCGCCGGCCAGCCGGCCAGCACGGACGTCTACCTCGGCAACGCCCCGGCCATGGTCGACGCGCTGCGCACGGGCGTGCTGCGCACAATCGACTGGCCGGCGATTCTCGACCGGCCGATCCCCGCCGATCCGGCCTTCGACCCATACGCGCCGGACGGCACGGGCGTGGCCTTCGGGACCACACTCGTAGGCATCGCTTACAACACGAACCTGGTGCGGGGCGACGACGTGCCACGGCACCTGGAAGACCCGCTGGCGCCGAAGTGGAAGGGGAAGATCGCCTCGACCGTCTACGCCGCGGGGATGCGCGAGTTCGCCATGCCGGACATGCTCGGGCGGGACGCGATGCTGGACTACACGCGGCGGCTGTCGCAGCAGGTGAGCGGGCTGATCCGCTGTGGCGAGAACGAGCGCCTCACCAGCGGGGAGTTCGCGATGCTCGTGTTTAGCTGCGGCGGCAACGACATCCTCGACCTCAAGCGCCGCGGGGCGCCGATCGACTACGCCATCGTGCAAGAGGCGACCGTGCTGCACATGCGGTACGGCGCGGTGCCGAAGAACTCGAGCGCGCCGAATGCCGCGGCGCTGCTCGTCGCCTATCTGCTCACGCCCGAGGGGCAAGAGCTATTGTGGAAGCTCGACGGCATGGACCTGCCGCTGTTCCCCGAGTCGCACCTGCGGGACCAGGTGGAGCAGGTGAAGAGCGCGGGCGGCAAGGTGGCGTACAACTCGCCGCAGTGGCTGCTCTCGAGCCCCGGCTTCACCGAGCAGCAGCAGGAGCTAGAGAAGATCCTGCGCGAGGGGGCGCACTAACACGGGGACCCGGGGCGAGGTGACGGGGGACGGGGCGGCCTGGGCGGCTGCCTGCTCCCTGACTCTGGCTGGAGGCGATGATGCAAGCAACGCTGCGCATCCCGCGGCCGTTGGTGGGCCGCCTGCCGACTGTCTCGCCTCTGCTGCTCGTGGCGCTGGCGCCGATCGTCGTGATCGTGCTGTTCGTGGGTGTGCTGCTGTGGGTGAGCGTGCAGCGGGGGACGATCGGCACGGCGAGCGCTAGCTATACGCTGGACAACTACGCGACGTTGTTCGGCGACCCGTTCGTGCTGCGGGTCGTGCTGAACACGGCCGTCTTCGCGGCGACGGCGACGCTCGTGTCGCTCGCCATCGGCCTGCCGATTGCCTGGCTCGTGGAGCGCACCACGCTGCGCGGCAAGGCGGCGATCTACGCCATCATGACCCTCGGCCTGCTGATCCCCGGCATCTACACGGCAATGGGCTGGACGTTCATCGCCCATCCGCGCATCGGCCTGCTCAACCAGTGGCTGATGGGTACCTTCGGGCTGGCCGACGCGCCCATCGACATCGCGACGCCCGTGGGCATGGGCTTCATCCAGGGGCTCAGCCTGGCCCCGCTGGGGTTCGTGCTCACGGCTCAGATGTTCCGCGCCATGAACCCGTCGCTGGAAGAGGCGTCGCAGGTCCACGGGATGGGCTTCGCCACGACCATGCGCCGCATCACCCTGCCGCTGGCCAAGCCGGGCATCATGGCAGCCGTGATCTACATCGTGACCATCGGGATCGCGACGTTCGACATTCCGGCCATCATTGGGCTGGGCAACCGCGTGTACATGCTCAGCACCTACATCTACGTGAAGGCGAATCCGTCCGGTGCGGGCACGCCCGAGCACGGCATCACGGCAACGGCGGGTGTGTTCATGATCGTCATCGCCGTCGCGCTGACGCTGTGGTACGGCCAGGTGCTGCGGCAGGGGCACCGCTACCAGGTGGTGACCGGCAAGGGCTATCGGCCGACGCCGGTGAAGCTCGGGCGGTGGGCGATCGGCGGCTGGGTGTATATCGCGCTCTACGCGCTCGCGGCCAAGGTGCTGCCGTTCCTGCTGCTGGCTTACGTGGCCTTCACGCCGTACCTGGCGGCGCCGTCGGCGGACATGCTCAGCCAGCTCTCGACCGCGCAGTTCGAGCGTATCGACTGGACGCTGGTACTACGCGGGCTGCGGAACACGGCGCTGCTGGTACTAGTGGTGCCGCTCGCGGTCCTGCTGTTCGGCTTCTGCATCTCCTGGCTCGTCGTACGCTCGCGCACCCGGGCGCGCTACCTGCTGGAGTTCGTGGCGTTCTTGCCGCACGCGCTGCCGGAGGTGATCCTGGCGATCAGCGCGCTGCTCATGGCGTTGTTCGTCGTGCGCGGCTGGCTGCCGCTGTACGGCTCGGTGTGGCTGATCGCGATCGTCTACGTCATCGCGCGCCTCGCCTTCGCCACGCGGGCGCTGAACAGCTCGCTGCTGCAGATCCACCGCGAGCTAGAGGAGGCGGCCTACGCGGCGGGGCTGTCGACGTGGCGCACCGCGTGGCGGATCATGCTGCCGCTGCTGCGGCCGACGCTGCTCTCCGTGTGGATCTGGACGGCGCTGCTCGTCTACCGCGAGCTAACGGTGGCGGTGTTCCTGTCCAGCCAGGACAGCATCACGCTGCCGGCGGTCGTCTGGAGCTACTGGTTCTCGGGGAACCGCAACATGGCGGCGGCCGTAACGCTGATCATGACGGTCGTGCTGGTGCCGCTCATCGCCATCTTCTGGTGGTATGGCCGCCGCAGCCAGGTGACGGCGTAGTGCCGAGTGCTGGGTGCTGAGTGCTGAGTGGGACGACCCAAATCGAGACTCAATGCCGGAGGAGAGATGGCCGATCCGGGGCCGCGGCGGCTGGCCGAGGTGCGCGAGGGGATGCTGGAGCGCGCGCGGTTTCACCGCAACCCGTGCTTGTACGTGAGGGAAGACGAGGTCGCGGGGGCGCTGGACCGGCTGGACTCGCTGGACCGCGACGCCTGGGCGGAAGCGTTCAGCGCGTTCGCGCCGAAATACGAGATGCGGGCGCGGGAGGCCGAGGCGCGTGGCGACCCGCGCGCCGCGCGGGAGAATTACCTGCTGGCCTATGACTACTACCACGTCGCGCGGTACCCGGCGCCGAACTCGCCCGGGAAGCTGCAGGCGTACCGCAAGTGTCAGGAGAACTTTCTCCGAGCGGCGCGCTACTTCGATCCGCCGCTGGAGCGCGTCGAGATGCCGTTCGCGGGCCGGCCCGGCGAGGGGAGCGCGAACGTCGGCTACCTGCGGCTGCCGAGAGGCCCGCGAGGGGCGCCGACCGACGCACCCGCGCCGGTGGTCGTTATCTGGGGCGGCATCGACGGCTTCAAGGAGGAGCGGCGCGCGGAGACCTACTTGGCGCTGGGCCTGGCGACGCTGCTGATCGACATGCCGGGAGTGGGCGACGCGCCGCTCGTAGGGTCGGAGGACGCCGAGCGCATGTGGGACTCGATCTTCGACTGGATCGCCACGCGCCCGGAGCTGGACGACGAGCGGGTCGCCGTGCTCGGCCAGAGCACCGGCGGCTACTGGGCGGCGAAGCTGGCACACACGCACCGTGAGCGGCTACGGGCGGCCGTCGATCACGGCGGCTGCACACACTACGCCTTCGCGCCCGACTGGATCGCCAAGGCGCAGCTCGGCGAGTATCCGTTCGAGCTAGCCGAGACGCTGGCCAGCGCCTTTGGTCGGGCAACTTATGACGAGTGGGTGGAGTACGCGCCGCGCCTCTCGCTGCTCGATCAGGGTATCCTCGATCGGCCGTGCGCGCCGCTGCTGTTGGTAAACGGCGTGCGGGACAGCATCTTCCCGATCGCGGACATGTACCTGCTGCTGGAGCACGGCAGCCCGAAGGCGGCGCGCTTCTATCCGGGCGGCCACATGGGCGGCAGTCCCGACATCGAGCCGACCATCGCGCGCTGGCTGCAGCAAGCGCTGAGCGATTCGGCGGGCTGTCGGATGAGGCAACCCCCGAGGCCAGTCAGGCGAGGCTAATCGCTAACTGCTGGGAACTGGAGGAGTCCATGGCCGAGGCGCCGAGCACCGTGCGCGCGCGTCCCTGGGAGGAAGTGCGCCAGCTCATGCTGGAGCGCGCGCGGGGCCACCGTAACCCGTTCACCTACTCGCGCTACGAGGACGTCGAGCGCGCGCTGAATCAGCTTAGCTCCGTGGACCGCGACGCCTGGGCCGAGGCGTTCCTGGCCGTCGGCGCACCGTACGAGGAGCGGGCGCGGGAGGCCGAGGCACGCGGCGATGCGCAGGCCGCGCAGGAGAACTACCTGCTGGCCTACGACTACTACCACGTCGCGCGGTACCCGGCGCCCAACTCGCCAAGCAAGCGCCGCGCCTACCCGAAGTCGCAGGCGATGTACCTGGCGGCAGCCCGCTACTTCGACCCGCCGCTGGAGCGGGTGGAGATGCCGTTCCGGGGTCGGCCTGGCGAGGGCAGCGTTGCCGTCGGCTACCTGCGGAAGCCGCGGGGTGTCGAGCGCCCGCCGGTGCTGGTGTGCTGGGGCGGCATCGACTCGTTCAAGGAGGAGCGCCGCGACGCCGGCTTTCTGGAGGCCGGCCTGGCGAGCCTGACCATCGACATGCCCGGTGTGGCGGACGCGCCGCTTGTTGGCTCGGAGGACGCCGAGCGCCTGTGGGACGCGATTTTCGACTGGATCGGCACGCGGCCCGATCTCGACGCCGAGCGCATCGCCATCCTGGGCGGCAGCACGGGCGGCTACTGGGCGACGAAGGTGGCGCACACGCACCGCGAGCGTATCCGCGCGGCGATCAACCAGGGCGGGCCGGCCCACCACGCGTTTACGCCCGAGTGGATCGCGAAGGCGCAGTTGGGCGAGTACCCGTTCGAGCTGGCGGAGACGCTGGCGTGCGCGTTCGGCCGCGCGACGTACGAGGACTGGGTGGAGTACGCGCCGCGGCTGTCTCTCGTGGCGCAGGGCGTGCTCGACCAGCCGTGCGCGCCGCTGCTGCTGGTGAATGGGCTGTACGACAGCGTCTTTCCTATCGAGGACATGTACGCGTTGCTGGAGCACGGCAGCCCGAAGGACGCGCGCTTCTTCCCAAGCGGGCATATGGGGCATACGCCGCAGACGCGCGACATCATGGTGAGCTGGCTGCTGGAGCGGCTCCGGTAGTTGAGGGTGGCGGACGGCGGCGTACTGGGTTTGCAGCTCGGTGTGTTGCCAGCCGGCGTCGGGGCTGCGGCCTGCGGGCCGCGGGCGGCCACGAGAGCCACTCCTACGACATGCTGGCTAGTCGGGGGTGGCGGACGGCGGGGCTAGGCGTCGATGCGGCGGAGGCTGGCGAGGCTGTCGGCGGCGAGGCGCTGGTACATGCGGGTGGCTTCCAGCCAGTAGTCGCGCTGCTCGTCGCTGACCTCGCCGACGATGCGGGCGGGCACGCCGACGAGGACCTTGCGCGCCGGCACCTCCATGCCCTCCAGCAGCACCGCCCCCGCGCCGACGATCGCGTCGTCGCCCAGGACGCAGCGGTCCTGGATGATCGCGCCGATGCCGACCAGGACGTGGCGACCGAGCGTTGCGGCATGGATCACGGCGCCGTGGCCGACGTGGCTATCCGGCCCCAGGAGGGTGGGGATGCTCGGGTGGCCGAGCATCGCGCCGCGGATATGGATCACCGCGTTGTCCTGGACGTTTGAGCCGTCGCCGACGCGGATCTCCTCCCAGTCGGCGCGCAGCACCGCGCCCGCGCCGACGTAGCAACGCTCGCCGATCGTGACGGCTCCGATCACCGTCGCGGCCGGATGCACGAACGACGTGCGCCCGATTGTGGGCCGTCGGCCGTCGAACTCATATAGCGCCATAGCTGGATCCTCAGCGGTGCGCGTGCTTACTTGGCGATGCCTGCCTCGTGCAGCGCCGCGATGGCCGCCGCATCATAACCCACGCGGGCCAGGATAGCGTCGGTGTGCTCGCCCAGCTCGGGGGGTGGTAGCGGCAAGGTTGTCTGCGTGTCCGAGTAGGTGACCGGCGAGCGCACCGTGCGTACCGTCGGCCGGCCTGGGCGCGGGATGGCGATCTCCAGGCCCATGTGCTGGATGTGGGGGTCCTGGAAGACCTCGCGGTAGTTGTACATCGGCGAGTGCGGGACCTCCTCCGCCTCCAGCCGCTCCAGCCAGTACGCGCGCGGCTGGGTGGCGAACACCGCGGCCAGCTCGGCGCGTAGCTCCTCGTAGTGCTTGCGGCGGTCGCCGCGCGTGCGAAAGCGCGGGTCCTCTTGCAGCTCCGGCCGGCCTGCCGCCCGCGTCAGCCCCTGCCAGAACTTCGGCGGGGACGACAGGTGGACGACGAAGGGCAGCCCGTCGCCGGCGGTCCAGGCATAGGTCTGGGAGGCGCGGGGACGGCCGGTTGGCCCCTCCTCGGGCTCGCCGGCGAGGGCAGTAGTCGCGGCGTTCACGTTGAAGGCGACGATGGCGCCGACCAGTGAGGTGCCCACCAGCTGGCCCTGGCCGGTGCGGGCGCGCGCGACCAGAGCGCCCAGGATGCCGTAGGCGCCAAACATGCCGCTCAGGTTGTCGGCGAAGGCCGGGCCGATGGGCCGCGGCGCGTCGGCCTCGGTGAGCAGGCTCATCATGCCGCCCATTGCCTGGCCGACGCCGTCGTAGGCGGGCCGCTGCGCGTACGGGCCGGTTGGGCCGAAACCGGTGATGGCACAGTAGACCAGGCGCGGGTTGAGCAGCCGCAGCTGCTCGTAGCCGAGGCCCAGGCGGTCCATCGCGCCGGGGCGCAGGTTCTCCAGCACCACGTCGGCGGCGGTGGCGAGCTTGCGGAAGGCCTCCGCGCCCTCGGGCGCCTGCAGATTGAGGGCGACGCTCTTCTTGCCGCGATTGTAGGCCCAGAAGGTGGGCTGGTCGCCGCCGAGGTCCCAGGCGCGGAACGGGTCGCCGCCCGTCGGGTTCTCGACCTTGATGACCTCGGCGCCCAGGTCGGCCAGCAAGGAGCCGGCGAGCGGTCCGGCGATGAAGTTGGCGACCTCGAGCACCACGATTCCGTCGAGCGCCCCTGCCATGAGTCCTCCCTGCTGGCACGTGGGTCGATACCGTTTCCGCCTCGCGGCGGCCGCGGCCTATCGCTGGATGATAACGGGCGGGCGGCCGGCGCACCAGCCTGTGGGCCGGGCGGGCGCTCAGCGCGCGGCGCCCACCTGGCCCAGGATGTCGCCGAGGTGGCGGACGATGCTCTCGCGGGCGGCGGGGTCGTGGGCGTGGGGGATCAGCGCGATCTCGTCCACCAGGCTCGTCGCGGCTAGCCGCTCGATCTGGGCGCGGGCCTCGGCGGGCGTGCCGGCGATGGCGAACTTCTCGACCAGGGCGTCGGGCACGATCTCGCCGTGCGAGGTGCCGGCGACCATGTGCTCGTAATACTGATACTGCTCGCGGATCTCCCGGACGAGCGCCATGTCGTCGGGGCTCAGCTCGAAGGGGAGGTCGCGCTTGAGCACGCGCGAGACGTGGGCTTTCACAGCGTCGCGCGCTGCCGCGCCGTCCGCAAGGATCGAGCACGGCGTCCAGCAGACGACGCGGAAGCCCTCCGCCCACAAGTCGCGTCCAACTGCGGCGGCGCCGGCTTCTAGCTCGCGCCGCGACGCCGCGAGGAAGTGCGGGTCCACGCCGACGAGCACGATGGCGCCGTCGGCGATCTTGCCGGCCAGACGGTGAATACGTGGGCTGCTGACGGCGACGTAGATCGGCACGTGCGTGCCGACCTGGGCGTAGGTCAGGCGCACGTCGGCGCCGGACTCGTGGTGAGGGAGGGTCTTGCCGGCGACGAGGCCGCGGATAGTCTGGACCGCCTGCTCCAGCGCGGCCAGCCGGGCGGGCTTCTTGCCTAGCGTCTCGACGGAGCTATCGCCCGTGCCGATGCCCAGCAGGGTGCGGCCGCCCATCAGCTCGTGGAGCGTAGCCATGCCGGCGGCGACGACCGTGGGATCGCGCGTGACGGGATTGGTGACTCCGGTGGCGAGGGTGATGCGCGAGGTGGCCATCGCGGCGGCGCCGAGGATCACGTAGGCTTCGCGCCAAATCATCTGCGAGTCGCCGATGTAGGCGCAGGCGAAGCCGAGGTCTTCGGCGAGCTTGGTCAGCTCGACCATGCGGCGCGGGGACTCGGTGGGAAACAGGCCGAGCCCGAAGGTGACGTTCGCCACGGTATCCTTCTCAACTCTCCCCGGGGCGCCGCTGGCTTAGCGATGACGCAGCGGCCGGGGCGGTGTCTGCGCAGTGGGCATGCGATACTGTTGCAATGCGCGACTACTCAGGAAGTGTGGCACCGCGCGCCCGCCGCGTCAAGGACACCGGGGCGGGCGTCCGGCGCCACGGGAGGGGCTATGATCGATACGGAGCAACTACCGCCCGGCGACTGGTGGATCCGCCCCGCGACGCTGCCCGCGTTTGCCTACGACCCGCGCGTCCACTCGCGGCTGTACGTGCTGCAGTATCTGGAGCGCGCCGGGGCGACCGATGCCGAGGTAGACGAGGTTCTGCGCCTGGCCCGCGCGCTGGAGCAGCGCGCGCTGGCGCAGGGGTACGCGCTCGCGGAGGCGGAGCACGGTATGGACGAGGTGCTCGACACACACAGCCCCCGCTTCACACCGCCCGGGCCAAACTACGGCGCCGGGCGCGCGGAGTAGCGACGCTGGGAGCGGCGGTCGGTGGCTGCCCGCGGGCAGCTCGGTCCAAGGATCAGGGCCCGCGCCGCCGGCCGCGCGCTGGCCGCGCGCGGCGCGGGCGTGCCGCGCCTGCGTGCCCCTCGCTGCTAGTCTCGGACGCCGGTGTCGCCGGCGTGAGGGCACAGTGCACCACGAGGTTGAAGCCTACGAGGATGCGGCGCACGACGAGGAAGTGGCGTTCAAGCTGGCGCAGCCGGTCGCCCGCGCGGCGGTCGCGTGCCAGGTTGAACGTAGCAAGCCCGCCGGGGCGCAGGAGGCGTCGCACGCTGGTTAGGAACGCGGAGGCGCAGACGCGTGCGGGGATCCGGCCGTCGCGGAAGAGATCGACGCAGACGAAGTCGAAGCGGCGCGGGCAGGCGGCGGCGTAAGCGAAGGCGTCGGCGACGACGATCTCCAAGTTCGGCAGGTCGAGGCCGAACCGCGCTCGCCCCAGGGCGACGACGGCGGGGTCGTCGTCCACGCCGACGATGGGCAGGGCGCCGTGGGTGCCCACGAGCAGGTGGGCGATGGTACCGCCGCCCAGCCCGAGCAGCAGCGCCTCCCGCGGCGCCCGGTCCGGCAGCATCGCGGGCCAGTAGCCGCTGGGGGCTGCGCCGCTGCCGACCGCCACGGACTGCACCGTGCCGTCGATCGCGAGCGCCGGGCGACCGCCATCGTCGATCACCTCAAGCGGTGGGCGAGGTGCCTCGGGGCGAGTGTCGTTCAAGCCCGCCTCCCGTATGGTATGCGCCCTGCCTCCCCTGGGGCGATGGCCCGACCGGACACCCCACGCTACGGCCGCGCGTCGGATTCGGTCTCTTCGAGGGCTTGGTCGATCTGTCGTTCGAGCAGCGAGGGCAACTCCTCGTTCTCGGCGGCGGGCGCGGCGAGGATGGTCTGGACCGCTTCCACGGCCAGGTCGGACTCGACATCGTCCTCGACGCGGAACGTGAGCTTCGCGTGGAGTCGGTATTCGAGGATAGCGTCCTGGCGGACGACGGCGGTGCAGCGCGTCACCTCCAGGCTCTCGATGTGCTGCACCGAGCGACTTGCTTGGGTGACGACCGCGCGCGCCGCGGCCTCCCAGCCGTCTGCCGAGAGGCCCACGACCTCGATCACTTTCAACATGGCCATGCCGCGTCTCCTCCTGACGGGACCGGCGCCAAGCCTCGCGGCTCGTGACTCGTTTGGTCTGGCGCCCGAAGTGCCGCGCGCCGGGCATCCCTGCCACACAGCGGCGCGGCCGCGGGCGTCAGGCCCGGTGGGACGGAGCGCCGCTGTCGGGCACGTGGTGATTCGCCAGGAAATCCGGCCTGATGTCCCACTGCATGGCCGGCACATCTGCGGCAGCAAGCGACAGTACGACCTTCTGGTCGCGGACGGCGTCCACGTAGCTCATGGGCACGAAGAGGTCGTGGCCGGCGGTTTCGAGCCGGAAGTAGCTCTCGCCTTCGCCGGGCATCGCCTCAGAAAAGGCGAACTGCGTTGGGTCGGCACTATCCGCGCCCGCGATCGGCTGCGCGCCAATCGCTCCCCAGGCCTCGCCGACCCCGGCATCGGGCCAGACCTCGCTGACCCTCCCGAGATACTGCCCATCGCAGCTCTCTACCCGTTGGCTGATGCACAGCGGTTCCATCGTCCGATGCAGTGTCATGTGGCCCTCCCGTCATGGCTCGCAGAGCCCAGTCGGTCAGATCGTCAGAGCCAGGTGGACGCAAGGGCTGTGCCGGGCGCTATGGGAGCGCTAGGGCAAATTCGGTTAGAGCGCGGTCGAAGGCGGCCGGCTGCTCGGCCATCGGGTAGTGCCCGGCGCCGGGCAGCAGCATGAGGCGCGCGTTCGGGATGTTGTCGGCCAGGTACTGCTGGAACTTCGGCGGCGCCATCGTGTCATCGGCACCGCCGACGATCAACGTGGGCACCAGGATCTCGCCGAGGCGGGCCATCACGTCGAAGGCATCGTTCGCCTGAAAGTCGGCGTAGGCGGCCTGGGCCGTGGCCCGGCCAGAATGGGCGGCCAGCCAGGCCACGACCTCGGGAGAGGGGTTCGGGCCGAGGCAGCGTTCCGGGGGCACCAGCGGCTCGGCAAGAGGCGCGGACGGCGTCGCTTCGGCGCGCTCGCGCGCGGCCTGCATGAAGGCGGGATGCATTCGCAGCCGCGCGCCGCTGGCCACGAGCACCAGGCCGCGCACGGTGCCCTGGGGAATGCTGCCTGTGCCGCCCGTGTCGCTGCCCAGGAGGTAGGTGAGCACCACCGCGCCGCCCATCGAGTGGCCGACGAGGATTGGATGACGCAGGCCGGCGGCGTCGAGCGCCAGCGCGACCTCGGCCGCGTTGGCGGCGTGATCGGCGTGTGCCTGCTCGCCCAGCCGCGCGCCGTGGCCGGGCAGATCGATTGCCACGACGCGGTGCTCTCTGCCGAGACTGGCAAGCTGGTGCTCCCAGACGGCGGCGCTGTCGCCCGCGCCGTGAACGAACAGAATCTCGGCCATGTCGCCTCCGGCAGTGGCTGTCGGCGGTCAGCCATCAGGAGCGCGGGTTTTGTGGAGGCTGCCGCGTGCGGGTTGCGGCGCGGTGATGGCGGACCGCGGCTCGCCTACTTACTCAATAGTACACGCTGGGGCTGCGGTGCCGGGGCTGCGCTTTGTAGATAGCGCCGCCGCCCCGGGTCCAGAGGTAATAGTCAAGCTGGCTGCTAGTGACTTCCTGGCCCGCACGAGCTAACTCGGCCTTGAGCAGCTCGACCGCGTGAACGGCGCAGGCGCGAATCTCGACCTCCTCAGGCGAACCGGCGGGGATCGGCGCCTGGGCGTTGATGCGGGCCAGGAGTCCCGCGTCGTAGCGCAGCAGGCTGTCGACGCGCAGCACGTGGGGCACGAGGTTGTCGGCAAAGATCGTGAGGCGGTCCAGGTCGTGGAAGAGCGGGGAACCGTCGAGCGCGGCGAGGGGATCGGCGCCGGCAGCGCGGGCGCACACCTCGGGCGATGCGAGCGCCAGCGCGAGGTCTGCCGCGGCAAGCTGCGCGCGCTTGTAAAACGCCACGGACTCGCCAGCATAGGTCGCCACGTCGCGGTAGTAGGGCATTGCGGTCAACAGGGCGGCGAAGCGCTCGGCGGAGCCGCCGGCAGCGCGTAGCAGCTGAAACGGGTCGCTTGCGTACGACGATTGTAGCAAGCGGCCAAGGTCGTTCAGCGCGCGGGCGAAGAGCGCCATCAACGGGAAGTCGGGGGCCTGACCGAAGACCGTGGCGCAGTCGGCAGCCGTTAGACTGACAAGGCGCTCGGCGCTCCAGGCGCCGTCACGCGCGAACGCCTCCTTCAGCGAGACCGCAACGGTGAAGTAGCCGCTCAGCCCTGGCCGCTTGCGCATGGCCGGGAAATATCCGGAGCCAAAGTTGATGGTGTCGAGCGTGAGGAAGTAGCTGACGGTGGTGGCCGGATCGGCAAGGACGTGATAGGCGGGATCGATCGTAGGCGCGGCAAGCGCGTCGATGTCGAGCCGCCGGGCGTAGCCGGGCAGCGCGTCGGTGTTCAGGTGGACGAAGTGGGCACGGCGCGCTACGGCGGCACACGAGGCTCGCACCTGATCGGTTAGGGCGGAGCCGGTGGCCAATGGGATGGACTCGCCGTTCGTGGGACCGACTGGCATTCGACGCTGCCCCTAGGTGCCGGCCGTCCCGGGCGGCGGTTTGGATAGTGTGATCTCTCCGGGAGTGTACGAGCGCCGCGCGGCGCCCGACAACTCGCCGTGGCCATCCGGACCGGGCGGGCGGCGGTTGTCCGGGCGAAGGCCGTTCTCCTAGAATCCACGATGGACGGCTTGTCTAGATTCCGTTCAGAGTACTGGATTGGTGTCGGGCAGGGCTGTCGCACTCCCCTCACGAGGGCGCCGCGATGATGTCAGCCGGGCGGGTGCGCTTGCCGGTGGGAAGCGATCGGCAGGCGCCGGAGCTAATCTGGCCCGGGAAGGCGGGCCCGGTCGTGCCGCGGGACGCCTCGTTGGCGACCATCGAGGTCGTGGGTGCCGAGCGTGCCGCGGGGCGGCCGGGGCAAGGGACTGAAGGCTGGCGGAACCGGCTGATCCACGGCGACAACCTGCGAGCGATGGCCGCACTCCTCCCCGTTTACGCAGGCGAGATCCAGCTCGTCTACGTCGATCCGCCGTTCGATACCGGCGCGGCCTATATGCAGCGGATCGCCGTCGCGGACGCGGGCGGCCGCCGACCACCGCGAGTGCTACCGGTACCCGCGTACCGGGACAGCTGGGGCCCCGGTCGGGGCAGTTACCTGCAGATGCTGTACGAGCGATTGCACCTCGCTCATGCGTTGCTGGCGGAGGGTGGCGCCATTTACGTACACGTCGATCCTACCGTGAGCCCGTACGTGCGGCTGCTGCTGGACGAGATCTTCGGTCCGGCCGGCTTCCAACGCGAGATCGTGTGGCGAATTGGCTGGGTTTCCGGCTACAAGAGCGCGGCTGCCAACTGGGTCCGCAACCATGACACGATTCTGTACTACACTAAGGGCCGGCCGGCGGTGTTCAACAAGGAGTATCTTGCCTACCCCGTAGGTTACCGGCGGCGGGGCAGTGGCCGCCGTGGTGGCCGGGGGTATCCGATCGAGGACGTCTGGAACGCGACGCCGGCGGAACAAGCGCTTGCGGGAGCAGACAGCCTCGACTCGATCCAGATCAAGAGCTTCTCTACCGAGAAGACGGGCTTCCCCACGCAGAAGAACGAGAGCTTGCTGCGACGGATCGTGCGCGCGTCGTCTCGGCCGGGCGACCTCGTCGCAGATTTCTTCTGTGGCTCGGGTACTACGCTGGTCGTTGCCGAGCAGCTAGGGCGGCGCTGGATCGGCTGTGACTGCGAGGGGCGGGCGGTTCACACGGCGCGCAAGCGTCTAGTGGGGACGCCTGGCGTGGCGCCCTTCCTGGTCCAGGGTTGCACCGATTGCCGGGGCGCGGACTGGCGGTTGGCGGCCGGCGCCCATCGCAAGGTGGCGGCATGCCCGGAGATCACGGTAAAGACGATGCAGCGGAGGGTGAGTGTGCGCCTCCGCGGCTATCGGCCGGCCCATGGATCTGGTGAGCGCCGGGCCCGGGGCACGGAGGGGACGGCCTACGTCGACTATTGGGCCGTCGATTACGAGCACGACGGCGAAGTGTTTCGTGACGCGTGGCGTAGCTTTCGCGGGCGGGCGGCCGACGCGCTTGAGCTAGAGGCACCCGCGTACACCTACGCGCGCGGTGGGGCGTATCGGATCGCCGTGAAGGTCGTGGACATATTCGGCGGCGAGGCGACCACCGTGCTGGAAACGGTGGTCGCCTGACCGGTGCAGTGCGGCGCAACGCTAGGCGGGTGGGTCGAAGCTAAGCTCGAGATAGTTGCCGATGGGGTCGGTAACGTAGAGCGAATAGCCCGGGCCGTCGCCGTGTGGGCGGCTGTTGACTACGGGCACGCCGGTGGCCTCGATGGCCGCCGTGGCCTGGCTCTGGTCGGGCTGCCACGTCATTCGAAAGGTGTGGTGAGGGACGCCGGACGCCGGGCCGTGCGAGGCGTCGAAGAGGCCGAGGCCGGTGCTGCCGACCCGGACGCGGACGACGTCGACCCCGCGGACCTGATGTCGGTTGGTTACTTTGCCCCCCAGCACCTCGACGTAGAACCGTTCGGCCGCCGCGGGGTCTGGCGCGTTCCAGTTGACCGACTGAATTCCCTCTGCCTGTACCATGTCTACGCCTCCCGCCGTATGGTGATCCTATCTTACTCTCTGCCCCCGCCTCGCGCTACGGTGTCGGGGCGCGGACTGGCGGCACGCGGCGAGCCGCGCCCGCGAGCAGGTTTCAGCGGGGGCTGCCGGGGAGGAGCAAGGTGCAAAAGCAGTTCGAGGGTGGACCGCCGCGGTTCAAGATTGCGCGCTGGTCACACAACGAGCTGGTGTTGTTCGACGAGGGGCGTCGTGAGAGCTGGCTGGTCTACCCGCCTCGCTCCCGGTACGAGTTCGTGCGCCGGCAGACGCACGACACCACACTGGTCATCTACCATCCGTGGGCTCCCTACAGTCGGGAGGTCGAGCACGCCATCCGGCTTCAGGAAGGGTGTGGCATGCACGGGATGGGCTGCGAGGCGCAAGAGGCGCTGCAGGCGGCGATAGACGTGGGCTTCGATCCGTTCCAGTAGGGCAGCCAAAGGAAGCAGCCGCGCGAGTGGCCGGTCTGGGGTCCGCGCGGCTATGCACATAAACAAACCAGTACTAGACGTTCATGTTCCTATATGAACTAGCAGAGGAGTGTGCTTTGTTTATGTGTATTTCTGGGGTCTGCGATGGTCTCGTGGTGCGTCGTGTCAAGGAACGGGCATGGCGCGGGCTATGCCGAAACGAGTGACAGCCCGCCATCAGGCGGGCTGTCACTCGTTTCTTGGGGCTTGGTCGGGAAGGGGACGTCAGAGGGGCGGCAGGTTGCGACGCGTACGCGTGGCGCTGACTAGCGACGCTTCGATGGTACTGAAGCGGGCGGAAAGGGACTCTAGGCGGCGACGGCGCTCGTCGGCACCGAGATATAGCCCCTGGATCGCGGCCAAGGCAACGCCGTTGGCGTCAACCGATGGGATACGCGTTTCGTCGTCGCCGAACCTGAAGGCAGAGTAGAAATGCCGTGGCGCGGGACCAATCCGCTGGACCGCCGGCTGGCCGTCGGAGGTCCAGGCAAGGATTGGCAAGGCGGCGACCCGCGCCAGCACCTCCTGCTTGTTGACTTCGCCGAAGCCGCCCTTGCGCCGCCGATCGCTTGGGAATCCGGCGGCCGCGGAGCTGAACATGGAGGCGACACGCGGCCCCATCGCCATGATCAAAACGACCGCGGCAATGGAAACCACCGAGATGATCAGCCCGTACTCCATCAAGCCCTGTCCGGGCTCACGCTGTGCTAGGCGTTCCCTCCACAGCTCCAGCCATTCGCGTAAGTTCCCCATGCAGCCCTCCAGGCTATCCCGGGGATGTGCAGCTTCCCCGGGAGCGTCACGGGCCGGGCCCGGGATGCGATCCAGGTGCGCCATGCCCGCCGCGGGCGAACAGCCGTGATGATGAGAGATGAATATTGATGATAGCATCCGGGACGTTCTACTAGGCCGCTCCGCCGCCCGGTCCGTCGCGTGCCGCCGCGGGCATGATGCCTTGACCAGCTCCCAGCTGTACCGGCGCTCTCATTGTACGTCATACGCGATCAAGCACATAGCGGCCGCCGAGCCTGCGACGCAAATCTTCACCGATACGCCGGGCTTCGCCTGCGGCTTACCAAGTGTCGCGCCAGGAGCCGGGGACCCCTCGGGCCGATGGCCAATCGCTTCGCCTTGACGGTTGGCGGCCACATCACTATACTAGCTCCAGACATTAGTACCCGCTGATGCACTGTGGCCGAGCGCTCTAAGCCAGTCGAACAGCCGCCAGTGCTGGACGCGCGAGAGGTCACGCAGTGGCGACGGGTTCGGCGCAGCGAGAACCACGAGCGACCTCCTTACCGAGGAGGCCGAATCGCGCAGGGGGCTGGTCCATGAGCGTGCCTCTCCCATGGCGGCACCACGTTCTTTCTGGCCATACTGCGCCGCTGGACCGGGCCGCGGCGGGCGCACTGTCCCACGTTGGTGACCGTCTGCGGCTGCCGCTCCAGTTTCTTGCCTTCCGCGAAGGTCGGGCCGACGGCCGGGCACACTCGCTGGAGGACACTGCAGCGCGATTCGGGATCGACCTACCGTTCGCTCAGCGGGTGGACGCCTACCTGGCCGCGCGCCGCCGCCTCCACGTCAGCCGCGCCGGCTGGCGCGCTGGCTTGCCTCGCGCGCGCTGAACGCCGCACCCGGCCTCACAGCGGCAGACGGCTGTCGCTCCTCTAATGCCTCCCGCCCTCAACGCGCGTTGCCATCGCGCTCTGCGGTGCCGATAATAGGGCGCACGCGCCCGCAGGCGCCGAGGGGCAGTCATGCACACAGGGAAATTGGCCGCAGTAGCGGCTGTAATCGCGACGAGCCTTACGTTGGCCACCGGCCGCGGCGCCAGTCTGGCGCGCGGTAGCGGGCTATCAGCCAATCTGGCTGCGGGAGCGGCCCAGGTCGCACCCGCGAGCGACGGGACAGGGAACGGGGCCAGCTCGCCGGTGGCGCCAGCGACCAGCTCCGCGCTGGAAACGCCGCGGCTCGAGGTGCTGGCCCACGACGCACTGGGGGGCCGCGGATTGAATGCCGATGTTTGGCTGCACCACGGGTTCGCGTACGTGGGCACGTGGGCCGCGGGCAACGACCGCCTGCGCGGCTGCCCCGGTACGGGCGTGAAGGTGGTCGATCTCGCGGACCCAGCCAACCCGGTCCTGGTAAGCACGCTGGCCGAACACGAGGGCACCTCGGCGGAAGTGATGCGCGTGCGCAGCGTGGACACGCCGTCCTTTCAAGGCGACCTACTTGCAGTGGGCCTTCAGGCGTGCAGTGGCGACGCCCTGCGCGGCGTGGACTTGTGGGACGTGACCGATCCACACCACCCCCAGCGCCTCGGGTTCTCAGACGTGGGCCCGGGCACCGGCGGGGTACACGAGCTAGACCTCGTGCAGCGAACCGACGGGCGAGTGTTGGCGCTGCTAACCGTGCCGTTCTCCGAGGCTAGCCAGGCCGATCATCTGGGCGATTTCCGCATCGTCGACGTGACCGACCCAAGGGCCCCAGTACCCCTTGCCGACTGGGGGGCGCGGGCCAACCTGGGACTCGGTCAGTACGATGGCCAGGGTATCGACACGCTCGTCTATGCTCACGGCGCCCATGCGAGCCCGGACGGCATGCGCGCTTACGTCTCGTACTGGGACGCCGGGGTCATGATCTTCGATCTGACCGATCCCAGCGCTCCCGTCCTCCTGGGGCGCACGAGCTTCCCGCCGGACGCCGAGGGCAACGCCCACTCGGTTGACGTGACGCCGGATGGCCGCCTGATGATCGAGGGCGACGAAGTGCTCGACATCGAATCACACGCGCTGCGGGTGGACAGCCCAGCGGAGATCGCGGGAATGGTGCCGGCGGGTGGCACGCTACCCGCGCCCCCATGGGGCGACACGCCGACCGTGAGCGGGCAGCTCGCTTATCTTGGGCGCGGCTGTCCGGCCGGCGACTGGGAGGGACGGGTGAGCGGGGGGGGACGGGTGGACGCGTCCGACGCCTACCCCGCGGACCCCAGCGGCCGCATTGCGCTGCTGGACCGCGGAACATGCCCCTTCGCGGACAAGATCGAGCGGGCCAAAGCCGCCGGCGCGGTAGGGGCGGTGATCATCAATTCTCTCGACACGCCCCTCACCCCGAACTCAGCCGATGGCCCACTGGGCGCATTCGGCATCGGCCACGCGGCGGGCGAGCGACTAAAGGCGGAGCTGGCGCGCGGTGAGCCGGTGACCGTCACGCTATCGGAAGAGCTGCGGGGCTACGAGAACTTCGGGGGGCTCCGCTTTTGGGACCTCAGCGACCCTGCCGCCCCTCGCGCAATCAGCACATACGCTACTCCGCGCTCCCTCGTGGACCCCACGACGGGGCCCACCGAGCCGGGTCGCTTCTCCGCCCACAACCCCGTCGTGCGGGGAGACCTCCTGTTCGCCTCGTGGTTCTCGGACGGCGTGCGGGTTCTGGATATTCAGGATCCCGCGGCGCCGCGCGAGATCGCGGCCTGGGTGCCGCCCCCGGGGACCGCGCCCGAGGCAGTACGCAACTATCTCGGCGAGGGGGCACAGGTGTGGGGCGTGGCCGTCGACGGCGACCTAGTGGTGGCTAGCGACATCAACAGCGGGCTGTGGGTGCTTCGCTTCGTGCAGTAACGCGGTTGTGTCGCGTAGGAGCACGCTCGACGGGCGCCCGGCCCGGCCGCCTGGCGGCCGGGCCGGGCGCCGCGCCGCTCTAGCGGGCCGCAGCGGGGGCCGCGCGGTGGTGAAGGAGCCGCGGCGCCAGCTCCCAGCCGAGGATCAGGAGCAGTACCGCTAGCTGCGCCACGGTCGTTTCCCAGGTCGGGAAGAGGCCGAACAGGTCAGACGACGGTACCCACGGCGCCGGGGTGGCCGGCAGCACGCTACTGACTTGCAGCGAGTGGATGCCAGTCCCGACGAACTTGATGCACAGGTAGTAGATCAGCACCGTCGCCGCCAGGAAGAACGGGCGGATCGGCAGTCGGACACCGCCGACGAGCATGATGAGCGCCAGCACCACCAGCCCGCCGGCGCCGATACCCAGGCCGGCGAGCAGATCGCCCGTGCTGATGCTCGGTGCGATCCCCACGTAAAAGAGCACAGTCTCCGCGCCCTCGCGGAACACCGCGAGGAACGCGATGAACGCCAGCCCGAAGAGGCTGTTGCGCTGAAGCGCTGCCGTGCTCCGCACTCGGATATATTCCTGCCAGCCGGCCAGGCTGGCCTTTGAGTGCAGCCAGTAGCCGACGTAGAGCAGCATGGCCGCCGCGATCAGGCCGGTAGCGCCCTCGATAATCTCGCGGCTCACGTTGGCGATGGCGCGGTTGAGCACCAGCTGGGCGAGGATGGCGACGCCGATGCTGGCAGCGATGCCGGCCGCGCCGCCCGCCCAGATCCAGCGCCGCTTGTCGCCGTTGCCCGACCGTTGAAGAAAGGCGACCAGCGCGGCCACGACGAGCAGCGCCTCGAACCCCTCGCGGAAGAGAATAATGGCGGCGTCCCACATGCCGTAGGACGAGCCGGCTTCCGCGATCGGGACCAGGTCCGCCCGCATCGCGGTCACGGCGGCTCGCGCCCCGGCGACGTCGGCGGGCTGAGCGTTCAGAGCTGCCGCGGCCTCAGCAGTGCGGTTCTCGGTGTCGACGTACACGGACCGCGACCGCGTCATGACTAGGCCCTCCACGTCGAGCCACACGTCCTGGAAGGTGCGTAACTGCGTGCGCGCGGCGGCGACATCACCCCGGTCCAGAGCCGCGAGGACTTGGTCGAGCAAGCTTAGCAGGGTCGCGGGGGTTGCGTTCGCGACGCTCGGCGACGTCGTCGCCTCGTTCGCGTCGGCCGGCAGCGGCGTGCCGGCGAGGAACGAGCTAGTGGCGACCTGGAGCCGCTGGAGCGGCTCGCGCACCGCAGCCGCATCCGCAGGCTGCGCGCTGAACGCGGCCCGGGCGTCACCCATGGCGCGCTCGATCTCACGATAGTGGGGACGGCTGACTGGGCGAATCGCGTCCTCGATATCGGGCCAGGCCGTACGGAAGCTCTCGAACTCACGGTCGGCGCCCGCGAGGTCGCCGGCGTTCAAGCGGCTAAGTGCGGCGTCGACGTGGGCTGCCCAGGGTCGCAAGGCATCGCGCGCGGCGGTGGTCGCCTCATCCGCCGGAGCCGCGGCGCCCGGAGGAGCCGGAGCATCCGCCGTAGTGGGAGCCGCGCCGAGCGTGGCGATAAACGCCGTGACCTGCTGGCGTAGCACGCCCAGGCTGCCCTGCACGGCCGCCACGTCGGGCTGGTCGGGACGTAGCCCGAACTGCACGTCGTCCATCGCCCGCTCGATGGCACGGTAGGAATCCCGCGACCGCTCGCGGACGCCATCCTCGATGTCGAACCAGCCGTTGTCGAACTGCGTGTACGCGGCGCGGGCGTCGGCGATGTCCCCACGTGCTAGCGCGGCGGAGGCCGCGTCGACGTGGCCGACCAGCGTCTGCAGGCCATTCGCGAGCGCGGCATCGTCGTCAGCGGCAGCGGCGGCTCGCGGGCGGCCAGCCCAGACCAGGGCTAGCAGCGCGAGCAGCACCAGCAGAGCTGTCCGAGCGCGATACTTCTGTCCCATGATTGGCTCCTAGGCCCCTGGCGGCAGCGAGGCTTGCCGGGGGCGATGTACGCCTGTCGATCGCTAGCTGTCCGGCAGCATAGCCACGAACTTTTCCACGCGGCTTTGCAACTCCGCTAGCCACTGTGTCGCCGTGCCAGCGTCGACGGAATCGCCGCGAAGTGCCCGGTCGACCTCGCGCATGGCGTCCTCGATAGAGCGATAGTCGTCGCGCGAGCGCTCCCGGACCCCATCTTCAATGGCGTCCCAGCCGCTGTCGAACTGCGCATAGGCGGTGCGCGCCGCCGCAGGATCGCCCGCCGCGAGGGCTGCCGCGCTCGCCGCCGCGAAGCCGTTCAACGACCGCAGCCCGGCCGCGAGGGTGGCCGAGTCGTCCTGAGCACTCACCGCCGCGGCGGGCGCCAGGGAGGGGCTCGCATGAGCCCAGGTGGGTACCAGAGCGACAAGCGCGAGGACCGCGACGCCCACGAGGGCACCCGACCAGGGACGCGAGATTGCATGAGACACGGTCGGCTCCTCCGTTCCCTCACGACGCACCGTCCGGCGAGACCTGACGAGCGAGACGGCGGCGCGCGGGGAATAGTGGCATAGGCTAATGCGCTGCTAGAGACTATCCTAAAGTCAGCCTGGAGTCAAATCTATAACAGGCGGCTCGGGGAATCCAAACGGATGCGTCTGCCACAGCATGACGGCACGGCGAGGCGCTTGGGCGACGCAGCGGCGCTAAACAGATAGCGCGCGGCGTGCGGAGATGGCTGCAGGCCGTGGGGGATCGTAGCGCTTGCCACGGAGTTCACCGCTCTGCCGACTCGCAAGGCGCGGCATCGTACTCCATTGGGAGCGAACAGGCCAGGCAGCCGGCAGCCGGCAGCCGCGCGGCCTGACAGATCCAGATGATGAGGAGTGGGCTGCAGGACGGGGTGGAACGGTCGCCGGTTTCATGCCCAGGGCGCAGTCTGCGGCCTAGGATAGAGCGGCTGTGGCGAACCAGAGATGACCGAGCAATGCTCGCGAGTTCGCGGACGGGGAAAAGGCAAAGGTGGACGTGGCTGGGGCAACGGCTCAGCCAGTCGAGAGTGCCGGGTGAGGGCAGCCCGGTACACGGCCGAGCACCCGTGTACCGGGCCGCTGGCGGCGCGGCTACTGACTAACGGCGATCGGCTCCGGTGCCGCATCGCCGGCGGGCTCGTCCACGCGGGGCGCCTTGCTCGGGCGCGGGCGGGGTAGGTCCGGTACCGGCTGCGGATCGGGGGTCCGGATGGCGGCAGCGGTGGTGGCGCCCGCCATCTGGAGTTGGCCATCCAACAGCGCTCCCTCCTCGATGCGGAGCGTCCCGACGTGAAGCTTGCCCTTGACCAAGCCGGTCGCGCGCACCTCCAGTCGACCGTGGCACTGGACCCGGCCGTCGACGAAGCCTGCCACGACCACTTCGGGCGCCACCACGCGTGCCATCAGGCGCCCGCCCTCTTGCACCACGACGGGACCCTCAGCTTCGAGCGCACCCTGGAGGGTGCCGCCCAACTTGACCGGCTCGGCGGCACGCAGCGTGCCTTCCAGAATTGTGCCCGGCGCCAGGACGGTCCCCTCATCCTCGCCCCACGTGCGCGGTAGAGGCCGCCGCTCGGGCGGACGCTCGGGAAGCTCGGCGACGGCGGGCGGCGCGGGCTCAGTGGGCGTCTCCACGACCGTCGGCTCCTCGACCTGGTCCTCCGGCTCCGGGCGGCGGACCGCTCCCGAGGACCCGAGGCGGGCTTCGAGCTCCGCGCGCTTGTTGAAAATCGGCGGCACGTTTCCTCCCATACGTGGCAGCCGCGCTCAGCCTGGCGGCCGAGCCCCGTAGCTCGACGCCGCGGCCTGCCGCTGGCAGTCTAGCCGGCGCAACGTTACGTCGGACTCACAATCGGCACGGACCAGGTCACGAAGCGACTACAGCACGGTCATGGCGAGCTTGCGAGATGAGGCACTGCCGGTTGGCGAGGGAACGATGGCCCTGCTATGCTGAATGGCGCGAGGACTGGCGCTTCACCGCGATGGCGGCTGGCGGCGAGTGTGACGCTCACGCCTTGGCGGCGCGAGCCCCGGCGAGGAACCTCTTGAGTAACCCCGACCCCACGGCGCTCAGTCCACAGACGTGGTGCCGCCGCATTCTCACGTCGCTCCTGCAGCGTAAGGTCGAGGGCCCGGAGGCCGGCGACCTCGAGATGCTGCTGACCTACTTCATTGAGCTTGATCCCAGCGCGCCCGTATTCACGGACCTGCTCGCCCGCTACGCGAGCGACGCCCGCGCAGGCATCGCCGAGGCGGCCACGCTGCTGCAGCGGTCCTGGCTCCGCGGGCGGTCGGGCGTCACCCGCGAGCCGATGCCCCCGCTCGCCGAGGCACTACGAGCGATTGGCGGAGGACTCGACGAGGCGCTGGCGCGCGCCGCATACGTGGTAATCGAGCCCGATTCAATCCAGGTACAGACGTTCGGGGACCTGGCGCAGACAACGCTGGGCGCTCGGGAGCTGCAGCAGGAGATCGCGGCACGCGCTGCGCTGCGCGGTCAGGTGGCCCCCGCCGACCCCACCGCGACCGAGCGCTATGAGACGCGGCTCCGCGCGGTCGGCAGCGTGCTAGACGACCAGCCCAGCCAGTCGTTCGCGCTGCTCATCACGCGGCGCACGGTCGTCGTGGAGGGCAGCGAGGGCTACTACCAGGTGTTCACGAACGACGATCTGGCACAGCTATTGAGGACCGTCGTGGCACAGCGGCAGGAGAGCGAGGCGTAGGCCGGCCGAGGGCTGCACCCGCATGAGCGCGCCGCGCGAGCACGGCCTCTTCCTCGGCACGCGGCGGCCGCACCGCCTCATACACGCCCTGGCCAAGGAATAGATCGAGCAGCGGGATCGTCGGCACCTCCATGTCGCTCGGCTCAAGCCGTAGACGCGCGGTCCTGTCGACATCGTTAAACCGCCGCGCGCCCACCACGGCGAGCTGCGCACGACGGGCCTCGTCGAGCACGGTCGGCTCATTCCACTGGTGGAGGACCGCCAGGTGGGCGCACAGCCACGACAGGCCGCTCAGGCGCGCGTGTTGGCGGTCTCGCGCGGGACGAGCCCGATAGCAGCCTGGCTGGCGGCGCGCGAGAGGGTAGGCGCCACGTAGGCGCGATAGCCGCGCTCCGCGAGGAGCGCCTGACAGCGCTCGGCGCCCCGCCGATCCCCGAAGTAGGTGAAGAGCGCAGGCCCCGCCCCGGACAGGTTCCAGTCGGGCTCGGCGTCTTCCCCGGCAGGGGTAGGGAATTCCCGCCAGGCCTGCTCACTGGCCTCGACGAGCGCGTTGCGCGCGGCGCGCAGGTCGGGAAAGGCCTCCATCGCCGTCGGCTCCAGGCCGTTGCCGAGCGGGCGCCAGGAGGTGGCCTGGTTGGTGCGCAGGCGTTGCGCGAGCGTGAGCACGAAGCCTCCCGCCGTGTACCAGCGCGGATCGAGCATCGCGTAAATCTGACGCGTCTTTTCAGGGAGGATGGTCTCGGGCACCAGAATCACCAGCCAGCGCGGCAGTGGATCGGGCAACGGCTCTAGCTCATCGCCGCGGCCGCGGGCAAGGGCGGTGCCGCCCAGCAGAAAGAATGGCACGTCGGTGCCGAGGCTGGGAGCGATCCGGGCTAGCTCGGCTGGCTCCAGGTACAGCTTCCACAGGTCATTCAGCGCCACGAGCGCCGCCGCCGCGTCCGCGCTGCCACCGCCCAGGCCGCTGGCGAGGGGAATACCCTTCCGCAAGGTGAGCGCCGCCCCTGCCTGACAGCCGGTCGCCTCCTGCAGGGCCGTGGCCGCGCGCATGACCAGATTGGGCGCGTCGTCGGCGAGCGGCGGCGCATCAAGGGTGAGGTCGGCAGCCGGCTCGCAGCACAGCTCGTCGTAGAGCCCAATCGCTTGAAGGATCGTGTACAGCTCGTGATAGCCATCGGGCCGGCGCCCCAGTACCTCCAGGACCACGTTCACCTTGGCGTAGGCGCGCACGTGGACAGCGTGGCCGGCAAGCTCGGCCGCCACGCTTGGTTGGCGTCGGGTCAAGGCTCCGTCCTCACGATGCCAGCCTGGTGACGGACCAAAGTCAGGCTATCACCCCGGCTGGACGGGTTGGTGATCCAAGCTGCGTGCGCCCTCCCCGGGGCTTGTCGCGCGCCACGCCTCGTACAGACGCGCCCACTCGTCGAGGGTCAACGTCTGCGGGCGGCGCGCTGGGTCGAGATCGGCTTGCCGCAACAACGCCTCGGCCTCGATTGGGCGACATCCCAGGCCCTCGGCCAGCGAGTTGCGGAGATGCTTGCGCGGCTGCTTGAAGCCGGCTTGCACGAACCGCAGGAACGTTGCCGGCGCATCGGGCACGACGGCTGGCGCCGGCCGCACGTCCAGGCGGAGCACCGCCGATTCGACCCGCGGGCGGGGGTAGAAGGCAGCCGCCGGCACGGTCCGGACGATGCGCGGCGTGGCGTAGAGCTGCACGGCTACCGCTAGATAGCTCAGGTCGCCCGGCGGCGCGGCGATGCGCTCGGCGACCTCGCGCTGGACCATCACGACGGCCAGGCGCGGCCGACGCGCCGCTTGCAGCACGTGCATCAGCAGCGGCGAGGTGATGTGATAGGGCAAGTTCGCCACGAGTTTATAGCCGTCGTCGAACAAGGCTTCGGGCGCGATGTGGAGCGCGTCGCCCTGTATGACGCGGAGATTAGCCGGCTGGCCAAGCAGCGCCGGCAACGCCGTGGCCAGCTGCTTGTCGAGCTCGATCGCGACGACGCGGCCAGCGTGCCGCACCAGCTCAGCGGTCAGGACGCCGAGCCCGGGGCCGACCTCCAGCACCGCGTCCGCAGCGTCGAGCGCGGCGGCGCGAGCAATCGTGGCACAGACCCGGCGGTCCACCAGGAAGCTCTGGGATAGCCCCTTCCGCGGACGGAGGCCGAGGCGCCGTAGGAGCGCGGCAGGACTGGAGGCCGCGGGGCCGGGCCGCGGCGCCGGCGGCAGCGCCGCCTGGTCGGACGGCACGGCGCCGGTTGGCGCGGCGGGCGGGCGCTCCGGCGGGGCGACGAGCGCGGGGCGCGGGGCGGGCGCGGCGCGGCCGGGCGCGCGCCGACCGAGAGCGCGCGCGGCACTCCGTGGGGTCATGCGCCAGGCTCCGGCGCGGCCAGGTTGCCCCGGCTCTCGGCGGCCATCGCCTCCAGCGCCGCGTATAGAGGCGCTGGAGGCTCGCAGGGTCGCCGGACGGCCGGATCGACGAAGCGATGCTCGGTGTAGCCCTCGGCGACCAGCGCATCGTCGGGCAGGCGGATGAGCTGGAAGTTGATGCGATAGCCGCGTCGCGTCAGGTCGGCGAGGGCGAGGCGCACTTCAAGGCGGTCCTCCAGGCGGAGCGGGCCACGATAGCGGCAGTGCGAGGTGACGATCGGCGTGGCGACACTCCACTCCTCGTGCATCTTTCGATAGTACAAGCCGTGGGCGTGCATCCACGCGCTAAAGCCACGGTCCACGAAGAAATAGTAGCGCGCGTAGTAGAGGACGCGCGCGTAGTCCACGTCCTCCCAGCCCACCTCGAACTGTGCCCGCATGCTGCTCCCCCAGCCGCGCCGCCCGCGACTCGCCCCGCGGCGCGGCCCCTGACGGTAGGGTACACCACCCGGGCGCCCGGATGCGGCCGGCGTCGGGGCGAGCGCCCGCGGCAATGGCGACCCGCGCTGACATCGGCCGGCCGTTAGTCGGGGACGACGCGATGGTAGCCCTTCTTGCCCTTGCGGAGTAGGAATGCGCCATTGCGCAGATCGTCCAGCGTGAACACGGCGTCGTGGCGCGCGACCGGCTGCTCGTTAACGTGGGCGCCGCCCTGCTGGATCAGGCGGCGCGCGTCGCTCTTGGAGCTGCAGAGCCCCACGCGGGCGAAAAGATCGTCGGCCTCGATGCCGGCGGCTAGCTCGGCGCGGGGCACCGCGGTCTGGGGCACGGCGGCCAGGGCCGTGGCACTCAACGCGGCGCCGCCGTCGCCGCGGCCGCCCTGGAACAGCGCACGGGCGGCGGCCTGCGCCTCACGCGCCGCCGCCTCGCCATGCGTTAGGGCCGTGGCCTCGTAGGCCAGCCGTTCCTTCGCCTGACGCAGGTCCGCGCCCTGGAGACGGCCGAGGGCGCGGACCTCGTCCATCGGCAGGAAGGTGAACAGCGCCAGGAAGCGCTCGACGTCGGGATCCTCGGTGTTGATCCAGAACTGGTAGTAGTCGTAGGGCGACGTGCGCGTGGCGTCGAGCCAGACGGCGCCGGCCTCGGTCTTGCCCATCTTGGCGCCGGAGGCGGTCTCGATGAGGGGACAGGTGAGGCCGTAGGCCGTCGCGCCCTCCGTCTTGCGGATGAGCCCCACGCCCTCCACGATGTTCGCCCACTGGTCGCTGCCGCCCAGCTGGAGCACGCAGCCGTGCTCACGATAGAGGTGCAGGAAGTCGTAGGACTGGACGAGCATGTAGTTGAACTCGACGAAGCTCAGGCCGGCCTCCGTGCCGATGCGGTCGCGGTAGGTATCGTGGTGCAGCATCTGGTTGACGTTGAAGTGGCGGCCCACGTCGCGCAGGAACTCGATGTAGTGGAGCGGGACGAGCCAGTCGGCGTTGTTCACCATGAGCGCGCGGCCGTTGTCGAAGGTGAAGTAGCGGCTGAGCTGCTCGCGGATGGGCACGAGGTTGGCGGCGATCTGCTCGGGCGAGAGGACGGCGCGCGTGGCGGTCTTGCCGGATGGGTCGCCGACGAGCGCCGTGCCGCCGCCGACGACGACGATTGGGCGGTGGCCGCAGCGCTGGAGGTGCGCCATCGCCATGACGGGCACCAGGTGGCCGACGGTCAGGCTGCTCGCGGTCGGGTCGAAGCCAGCGTAGAGCGTGATCGGCTGCTCCAGCGCGCGGCGCAACCCGGCCTCGTCCGTCACGTCCTTGACGTAGCCGCGCTCTTTGAGCACGTCGAGGGCGTTGGGCGAGTGCGGAGTGCGGAGTGCGGAGTGCGGAGTGCTTGTATCTGTCATGATTCGTCAGTCTTGCTGCAGGAGTGCCGTGCGGTAGATCCACTCGGCGGGATCGCGGGCGTAGTCGTCGTAGCTGCCCGGGACGCTGATGCCGGGGATCGGCGCCTGCCAGTCCTCGCGCAGCAGCTCGTCGGGATCGCCGTACTTCGCGGCCAGCGCCCGCACCTCCGGATCGTCCATCGCCGTGATGCGGCCGTTCTCAATGATACGGGTGGCCTCCCCGCTCGGCGAGATCACGTCGTAGGTCGGGAAGAGCAGGTGGACGTGCAGGTGGCCGTAGAGGATGCCGCGCTCCCCGGCCCAGGCCTCCTCGGGCGCGCGCCAGAGGGTGCCGAAGCCGAGGTGGATGATGCCGGAGCGGCGGCGCTCCCACTCGAAGCCGCCGGAGCTGAGGTACTCGATGTTGTGCGGGCGCTGGATCTTGGGATGGCCGCCGATGGCGGCCTCCCAAAGGTAGAACAGGCCGGGACGCGGGAAGCAGGGGTACTGCTGGTGGCGGCTCTCCTCGAGCAGGTCGCGCCAGGCGTTGCCGTAGGCCTCGCCGCCCTCCACGCGCTGCACCTGCCCGCCGTCGAGCGTCAGGGTGATGGGCGTGAAGGCGCGCGAGAAGTGGCTGGTGGTGCCCTTGACCACGCCCTCGGCGTCGGCGTTCTTCACCAGCGGCGGCGTGGGATGACTCATCAGGTGGCCGTAGACGTGGCGCGGCTCGGGCACCCAGCCGTAATGGGTGCCGTCGTAGTAGTCCTCGAGGTAGGTGTAGGAGATGTCGGTGCCCTCGGGGTCGGTGATGTGCGCGCGGCCGCCGCGGCCCTTCTTCCAGATCACGTCCCAGGTCTTCTGGTTAATGAGGGCGAGCAGCTCTTGCGGATAGACCGCGACCCCCTGCGTGAAGTGGTCGCGGCCGAGCCAGGGAAACTGCGCGTAGCGGTAGTCGGTGCGCGGGGTGGGACCGCCCTTGCCGTGGATCAGCAGGTCGTAGCGCTCGCGCTCGGCGAGCGCCTCGACCCACGGCAGGCCCTCCCAGCGGCGCGGCTCGTCGGCCCAGGGGCGGCGGCGCATGGTGACGCGCACCTCGTCGAGCAGGTCGAAGGGGCGATCGGGGCCGGCGTCGACGGTCAGCACGTCGACGTGGGCGCCGCGCTCGCGCAGCGCCGTGACGAGCGCCTGCACGACGTCGGGGTCGTAGTGGTTATCGACGGCCATCAGCACGCGGTCGCCCGGCTTGGTCTGGCCGTAGCCGACGAAGCCGACGTGGGAATTGCGTAGCTCGGGCAGGGTGGCCACGTAGCGGGCGCGCTCCACGAGATCGTCGAAATCGGCCACGCGCAGCCCACTTTCCGTGACCTGCACGGGCGCGTTGACTGCCTGCTGGTCGTCGATGCCGCACATGGCGCACCTCGCTGGCGAGAATAGGACTCCACACGATTCTGGCCGGGACTATAGCATCGGCCGGGAAGGCGCTCCAACCGCGGCGGCGCCAGCCCAACCGGGGGCGGGCGGCGAGCGTCGCGGCCCCGCTGGCGGCGCCAGCGGGCACAGCGATTTATCCGAGGAACGGTCAAACGATGCTCCTTAACCGGGTGGTTAACTGCTAGGCCGGGCGCGGGTCTGCGCGGGCTGGTCGGGCGCGGAAGGTCGCATCGTTTGCCCCGTACGATACTCCCCCGGTAGCCCGCCGCGGGCCGGGCCGGCGGGGAGGCCCCGGGTCGGGCGCGGGCGGCGGGCGGGGGGGAGGCGTGTACGGCGCAAGGTAAGCGACCACGTCGCGCGAGATAGCGGGCGCTCTCCGGCGCGCCTCGCGGCCTGTCTAAAGAGGAAGCTATTGGCGGGGAGCCAGCGTCCGGCAGAGACGGCGGGGCCGCGAGACCGACCGCAAACGGCCGGGGGACACCCGAGCAAGCGGCTCGGCCGGGCGCCGCGCTCCTGCATCGTTGTGCTGGGACTGGGTGGCGGCGGCGAAGCGGTTCCCGCGCTCCTGTCATCGCCGGCGCTTGACGGGCGACTTCGCCCGGCGTGGTCGTCACGAAGGCGTCACGGAGGCGCTCCAAGCACCCCTGGTGCTTGTTATGTGACCATATGGTCACATATAATGCTGACCGTGGAAGATGAGCAGGTCTTTCGTGCCCTTGCCGACCCGAACCGCCGGCTGTTGCTCGACCGGCTCTTTGAGCGTGACGGCCGCACGCTTCGGGAGCTTCAGGCACCGCTGGCGATGACGCGCTTCGGGGTGATGAAGCACCTGCGGGTGCTGGAGGACGCGGGCCTCATCACGACCCGGAAGGTGGGACGGGAGAAGCTCCACTTCCTGAATCCCCTGCCGATCCAACAGATCTATGACCGCTGGATCGGCAAGTACGCCGCGGCGCGGGTGAGCGCCCTCGCCGACCTCAAGCATGTGCTCGAAGGAGGCACCATCGTGACCACCGAAGCGACGTACCGGCCCAAGCTGGTCAACCAGGTCTTCATCCGGGCGCCCCAGGCGCGCGTCTGGGAGGCCATCACGAAGCCGGAATTCACCGCCCGCTATTTCTATGGGTGCGTCCTCAAGGCCGATCTCGTCGTCGGTGGCTCCTTCACCTATCTCACGCCGGATGGCAGCGGTACGATGATCGAGGGCCAGGTGCTCGCTTGCGACCCGCCGCGGCGGCTGGTGCACAGCTACCGCTCGCGCTGGGGTCCGCTGGCCGCGGACGCTCCGACCCGGGTGACCTGGGAGCTAGAGGCGATGCCGAACGACGTGACCAGGCTGACGGTGATCCACGAGGACTTCGACGGCGAGACGGCGACGTACAAGGGGCTTGCCGGCGGCGGCTGGACCTGGATCTTGAGCAACCTCAAGACCCTGCTCGAAACCGGCGAGCCGATGCCGGCGCAGGGGTAGGGTAGAGGACCTATGGGAGATGGCGTGAAGGACATCGTGGACGAGGTGGCCGCGGTTGGCCGCGAGATGGGCAACGGCAAGACACCGGTGGGCGAGGGCCACAGGGTTGTGCGGCGCCACCCTGCCGACTCTCACGATATGATCCGAGTCCACGGTGCCCGCGAGAACAACCTCAAGGGCGTCAGCATCGAGATCCCGAAGCGCCGGCTGACGGTGTTCACCGGTGTCTCCGGCTCGGGCAAGAGCTCGCTGGTGTTCAATACGATCGCCGCAGAGTCGCAGCGGCTGATCAACGAGACCTACAGCGCCTTCGTGCAGGGCTTCATGCCGACGCTGGCGCGGCCAGAGGTCGACGTGCTCGAAGGGCTGACGACCGCGATCATCGTCGACCAGCAGCGGCTGGGCGCCGACCCCCGCTCCACGGTGGGGACCGCCACCGACGCCAACGCGATGCTGCGCATCCTCTTCAGCCGACTCGGGCAGCCGCACATCGGCCCGCCCAACGCGTTCTCCTTCAACGTCCCCTCGGTCCGAGCGAGCGGCGCGATCACGGTCGAGCGCGGCAACCGCCAGGCCGTGAAAGCGACGTTCAACCGCCTCGGCGGCATGTGCCCACGCTGCGAGGGGATGGGCAGGGTGAACGACATCGAGCTGACCCAGCTCTTCGACGACCGCAAGTCGCTCGCCGAGGGCGCGATCACCATCCCCGGCTACAAGGTCGATAGCTGGTGGACGACGGGGATCTTCATCGAGTCGGGCTTCCTCGACCCGAACAAGCCGATCCGCGACTACACCAAGAAAGAGCTGCACGACTTCCTCTACCGCGAGCCGACCAAGGTGAAGATCAAGGGCGTCAACCTCACCTACGAGGGGCTGATCCCCAAGATCCAGAAGTCGTTCCTCGCCAAGGACCGGGAGTCGCTGCAGCCGCACATCCGGGCGTTCGTCGAGCGCGCGGTAACGTTCACCGCCTGTCCCGAGTGCGGCGGCACCCGGCTCAGCGAGGCGGCTCGGTCGTCGAAGATCAAGGGGATCAACATCGCCGACGCCTGCGCGATGCAGATCAGCGACCTGGCCGAATGGGTCCGCGGCCTCCACGAGCCGTCGGTGGCGCCGCTGCTCGCCAAGCTCCAGCAGACCCTCGACTCGTTCGTGGAGATCGGGCTGGGCTACCTCTCGCTCGACCGGCCGTCGGGCACGCTGTCGGGCGGCGAGGCGCAGCGCGTTAAGATGATCCGCCAGCTCGGCTCCTCGCTCACCGACGTCACCTACGTCTTTGACGAGCCCACTATTGGCCTGCACCCCCATGACATCCAGCGGATGAACGACTTGCTGCTGCGGCTGCGGGACAAGGGCAACACGGTGCTCGTCGTGGAGCACAAGCCGGAGACGATCGCGATCGCCGACCACGTGGTCGACCTCGGACCCGGGGCGGGCGCCGAGGGGGGCGCGGTGTGCTTCGAGGGAACCGTCGACGGCCTGCGGGCCAGCGGCACGCTCACCGGGCGCCACCTCGGCTATCGGGCCACGCTCAAGCCGGACCCCCGCAAGCCGACCGGCCGGCTGGAGATCCGCCACGCGACCCGGCACAACCTACGCGACGTGAGCGTGGACATCCCGCTGGGCGTGCTCTGCGTAGTCACGGGAGTCGCGGGGTCGGGCAAAAGCTCGCTGATCCATGGGTCGATGCCCAAGGGGGCGGGTGTCGTCGCGATCGACCAGACGCCGATCCGCGGCTCGCGGCGCAGCAACCCCGCCACCTACACCGGGCTGCTCGACCCGATCCGGACGGCGTTCGCGAAGGCGAACGGCGTCAAGCCCGACCTGTTCAGCGCCAACTCCGCGGGGGCCTGCCCGAACTGTGCCGGCAACGGTGTCATCTACACGGACCTGGCGATGATGGCCAGCGTGGCGACGGTGTGCGAGGAGTGCGAGGGCAACCGGTTCCAGGCCAGCGTGCTGGAGTACAAGCTGGCCGGCCGGGACATCAGCGAGGTGCTGGCGATGTCGGTCACCGAGGCGCTGGCGTTCTTCGGCGGGCCGGCGAAGACGCCCGCCGCCCAGAAGATCCTGAGCCGGATGGCTGACGTCGGGCTCGGCTACCTCAGGCTCGGCCAGCCGCTCACCACGCTGTCCGGTGGCGAGCGGCAGCGGCTCAAGCTGGCCATCCAGATGGCCACGGACGGTGGTATCTACGTGCTCGACGAGCCGACCGCGGGGCTGCACCTCGCCGACGTCGAGCAGCTGCTCCAACTGCTCGACCGGCTGGTGGACGCCGGCAAGTCGGTGATCGTGATCGAGCACCACCTCGCGGTGATGGCGCACGCCGACTGGATCATCGACCTCGGTCCCGGCGCCGGGCACGACGGCGGGCGGGTCGTGTTCGAGGGCCTGCCGGCCGACCTCGCCGCGGCCCGTAGCACCCTCACCGGCCAGCACCTCGCCGAGTACGTCGGTGCCACGCCCTCCACATGCGGGCCGCAAATGAGCTGAAGGGCGGCGCGTGCGCCAGGCCGTGCCTAGAGGCGGCTTACGTTGCTATGCTGGGGCGAGCGACGGTGCCGGGGGCGAGCGGGCGGCGCGAGCTGGGCGGCGGGAGGTGCCAGATGCGGTTGGCGGGGTGGAGCACGCATGTCGCGCGGATACCGTACCGGCGCGCGGTGCGGTGGGCGTCGACGGAGGTGACGGGCGCGGAGTTCGTGGTGTTGCGGCTGGTGGCCGACGACGGGCGGGTGGGGATCGCCGAGGGCGGGATCAATCCGTTCTGGAACGGGGTGACGGCGCGCTCGCTGCCCGTGGTGCTGGAGGAGCTGCTGATTCCGCGGCTGGAGGGCGTGGACCTGCTGGACGAGGCGGCGGTCGAGCGCGCGCTCGGCCGCATCCCGGAGCACCGGCTGGCGCGGTCGATGGTGGACACGGCGTGCTGGGACCTGCGGGCGCAGGCGGCGGGGGTGCCGCTGTGGCAGCTCTGGGGCGGTGATCCGGACGTGCCGGTGTCGTGGACGGTGACGCGGCAGGCGCCGGCGGCGATGGCGCGCGAGGCGGCCGAGATGGTGGGCCAGTACGGCTTCCGCACGCTGAAGCTGAAGGGCGGCCAGGGCTGGGAGCGGGACTTCCAGATGCTCGGCGCAGTGCGGGCGGCGGTGGGGCCGGACGTGGCGCTGTACGTGGACGCGAACGGCGCCTACCCGCCCGACGAGGCGCTGGCGTACGTCGAGCGGCTGGCGGAGCACGGCGTCGTGGCGGCGGAGGACCCGTGCCCGCTGCAGCCGAACCGGGCGTTTGCCCGCTTGCAGGCGGCGAGCCCGATGCCGCTGGTCGTGGACCACGCGTGCAACAGCGTGGGAGAGGCGGCGCTGTTCCTGGAGCAGGGCGCGCGGGCGCTGAGCGTGAAGCTGAGCAAGGCCGGCCCGACGGAGTGTCGGCGCATGGCCGCGCTGGCCGACGCGGCAGGCTGCCAGGTCCACGTCGGGGTGGTGGCCGAGAGCACGCTGGGGGCGCTGATCGGGCTGCAGGTCGCGGGGGCGCTGCCCGCGCGCGAGCGGAGCCTGCCCGCCGAGCTGACGTTCTTCCTCATGCTGACCGAGGAGTACACGGTCGAGCGCCTGACGATCCAGGACGGCCGCGTGCGGCTGCCCGCCGCGCCGGGGCTGGCGCAGTGGGTGGATTGGGGGCGGCTGAGCGACTAGCGGGTTGGGCGGACGCCCTCACCCCGACCCTCTCCCAGAGGGAGAGGGAGTTGGCCGCCCTCACCCCGACCCTCTCCCAGGGGGAGAGGGAGTAGGCCGCCCTCACCCCGACCCTCTCCCAGAGGGAGAGGGAGTTGGACACCGGGTGGAGGAGATGGCCGAGGGTCAGTCGAAGAGCGCGAGGTTGATGGCGTCGCCCATGTGCAGGTAGCCGGTGTCGCTCGGGTGCAGGTGGTCGCCGCAGTCATATTCGGGCAGCATCCGCGTCGGGTGGCTCGGGTCGCGCAGCGCGGCCTCGAAGTCGATCACCGCGTCGAAGGCGCCGCTCTCGCGGATCCAGGCGTTCACCGCCTGGCGCTTCGCTTCCCCTTCCGGCGTGTAGAAGCCGGGGTTGAACGTCTCGTGCTCGAAGGTGAGCAGCGTGCCGCCGAAGATCGGGAGGCCGGCGGCGTGCGCGCGCACGGTGAGCTGGTGGAGGCCGGCGATCATCTCGTCGGCGGTGACGACCTCCGCTGGGTCCTGGCCGCGGTTGCGGATGTCGTTGATACCGAGCAGGACGATAACGTGCGTCACGCCGGGCTGGGCGAGCACGTCGCGGTCGAAGCGGCGCAGGCCGCTGTCGCCGCGGCCGTCGTGCAGGATGCGGTTGCCGCCGATGCCTTGGTTCATCACGCCGAGCGCGCGGCCATCCCGCCGCGCCACCAGCCGGCGGGCGAGCTGGTCGGGCCAGCGGTGGTTGGCGTCGAGCCGCGAGATGTTGGCGTCGGTCAGCGAGTCGCCGAGGGCGACGATGCCGCCGGTCGCCCGCGGCGCGAGCACCTCGACGCCACTCACGAACAAGAAGGCCTCGGTCGTCTGCTGCACCGGGAAGTCGGCGGCGGCGGCGAAGTCGCCGGGCGGCGAGAGGTAGTTGGTCTGGTGGGCGTTGCCGTGGCCGGTGACCTGGAACGTCTCGGGCACGTCGTCCGGCAGGTAGACGCTCACGGCCAGGTCGGCGAGCGGCGGCACGTCGAGGTCGACGGGATCGCTGACGACGAGCGCGCCGGCGGGGATGGTCGTGGACGGCGAGCCGTTGAAGGTGAGCGGGCGGCCGGAGCCCGGGACGAGGCGCGCGCCGTCGCCGCGCAGGCCGAGGTGGCCGGCGCCGATGGCGAGCTTGCGGGCGCCGTAAGCGTTCGACAGGCGCACGCGCAGGACCCGGCCGCCGATGCTGAGATGCGCTATCATGCGCAGCGTCTGCGCGCGGAGGGCCACGCCCTCGACGGGGGCGGGCGTCGTGGTCCAGGTGCCGACCCAGTGGAGCGCGTCTTGCTCGGGCACGGCGGAGCCTCCCAGGTGGCGGGATCGCGCGGACGGTAGGCGGCGGCGTCGGTCGAACTAAAGCACAAAGCGCGCGGCGGAGCAACACGCGGGAGGCGCGGGCGATGGCGGCGAATCTGGTGATCCGCAACGTGACGGTGATCGACGGGACCGGCGGTGCGCCGGCTTGCGGCGTGGACGTGGTGGTCCGCGACGGGGTGTTCGCCGCGATCGGCCGCGGGGCGGGCGCCCGGGCGGACCTGGCCGGCGCCGAGACGGTGGCGGGGGAGGGGCGCTTCCTGATTCCCGGCCTGTGGGAGTCGCACACGCACCTGCGGTCGAGCCTGCGCGGCGGCGACGAGGCGGAGCGCCAGGCGGCGATCGACGCGCTGCTGCGGGCTTACCTGGGCCGGGGGATCACGACCGTCGTGGACCTGGGCGGGCCGGTCGAGGTGTACCGTCAGGCGCGGGAGCGGCAGCAGCGGTCGGGGGCCGGCGACGGCGCGCGGCTGCTGTTCGCGGGGCCGAACTTCACGGGGATCAACGGCTGGCCGTTCGTGCTGCACCACGACCCGACCTGCACGCACCAGGCGGGCGACGTGCCCACGGCGCTGGCGGCGCTGCGAGCGCTGCTGGACCGGGCGCCGGACGTGGTCAAGATCATGTACGACGGCGAGCCGGGGCGCGACAAGCTGCCGCGCGAGGCGCTGGTCGCGCTGATCGCGGAGGCGCACGCGCACGGGCTGCGGGCGCTCGTCCACGTCCACTCGGCGGAGGACACGCTGCACGCGCTGGAGGCGGGGGCGGACGGGGTGGAGCACAGCTTCCTGCCGACGCCGGGCCACGAGGCGGCCGAGGCGGAGCGGGTGACGGCCGCGCTAGCGGAGAGCGGCGCCTATCTGACGCCGACGCTGGCCATCTGGGAGCAGCTTGGCCGGGCGGGCGACGGGAGCTATCTGGACGAGCTAGGCGCCGCGGGCCTCCTGTCGCGGGAGGAGATCGCGCGGCTGACGGCGCCCGAGGCGCGCTGGGGGCAGGACGAGTTCCCGCACCACCCGAAGGCCGAGTGTCGGGCTCGGCTAGCGGCGGCGCTGCGGTTCCTGCCGGCGATGCACGCCGCGGGGGTCAAGCTGGCGGTGGGGAGCGACCTGGCCATCGCCCTGTCGCGGCCCGCGGCGACGCTGCGGGAGATGGCGCTGCTGGCCCGCGCGGGCGTGCCGGCCGGGGACGTGCTGGTGGCCGCCACGCGGCACGCCGCCGAGAAGGTGGGCCGGGGCGCGAGCGTGGGGACGCTCGCGCCGGGCCAGATTGCCGACGCGGTGCTGCTCGACGCGAACCCGCTAGACGACCTCGACTACTTACTCCGCCCCGGCCATCTCGTCGCCACGATCAAGGACGGGCATCTCCACCCCGCGGCGGCCCGCTAGGGCTGGGCGCCCCCACAGTGGTGTGTAGCCTGGCGAGGGGGGGCCGGGGCTGCGGCCTGCGGGCCGCGGGCGGCCACGAGAGCCGCCCCTACCGGCCGGCGGCGCGCAGTGGTGGGGCGGACGTAGCCACGCCGGGCCGCGGCCCGGCGTGAAACCCGATCCTACCACACGAGGCGGCTCGGCGCGTCGGCGAGCCGCGCTAGGCGTCGCGGGGCTTCGTGCGGGAACGGATGGGCGCCTGTGTCGCCGCGTCGCGGGCTTTGCGCGCGGCGGTGAAGGCCCACCAGGGCCGCGCGGGCTCGCCGTTGGCGTGGGCGACCACGGCCGCGAACACGTCGCGCACGCACGGATCGTGGCGCACGCCGTCCGCCGCGCAGAGCGTGGCGTATAGCTCGTCGGGGTCCCGCCCGGCCGCGTCTTCCAGGCGCAGGATGCCGAGTTTGACGAGGTCCGCGGCGATGCGCGGACCCACGTTTGGGATCTTCCGCAGGCGGGTCTCGATGGTGCGGCGCTCTGCAGCATCGTGAGGCGCCGGGCCGCTACTGCTGTCGGTCATCCTCGTGTAGCTCTCCCGTTATGTCGCGAAGCACGCTAGTTCTGGAGCCTGACCGGCACGTCGAGGTCGGCGCAGTCCTCGTCGGTGCGGAGGCCGGCGGCGCGAACGCCGTAGATGGCCAGCTCCTCGTCCCGCTCTTGCAGGTCGCCCGTCACGCCCACGGCGCCGACGACCTCGCCGGCCTCGTCGCGGATGAGGACGCCGCCGCCTTCCGGGAACAGCCGGCCGTCCGAGGCGCGGATGAGGTAGTCCATGAACAACGGCCGCTCCTCGGCGCGCAGGCGGACGAGGGTGGACGAGCGGCCGAGCGCCAGCGCCGCGTAGGCCTTGCCGAAGGCCATCTCGAAGCGCATCATCGAGGAGCCGTCTTCCTTCTTGAATGCCTTCACGGGGCCACCAGGCTCAACGACCACGACGCTCATCGGCCGGCACTTCAGCTCGCGGGCACGCGCGAGGACGGCGTCGATGATGCGCTCGGCTTGTCGTAGCTTGATCACCGCTCTCTCCTCTCTGGGCCAGTTGTCTGTACAGCGGGTTGCCCAACGATTGGGCTCTCCCGATCGCCGAGCGGCAGGGGGGGAGCTCCTGCCCTACGTTCCCGCTTAGCTACAGCCGCGCCCGGTCGCCCCTGGGCTCAGTTGGGGCGGACGTGGGCGGCTAGCCAACCGCTTTGCTCTAGCGCGCGCATGGGGCCGAGGTCGATCATGTCTTCCGGGCGGGCGGTTTTCGCGGCGGGCTCGTCCAGGTAGTCGAGGAGGCCCTGGATCGCGGCGGGCGTGGGCCAGGGCTCCCAGACCGGCCGGTATACCGCGTAGGCAGCCTCGGCGTGGGCGCGGTTGGCGTCGCCGGAGCCCTGCACGATGGCCTCGGTCGCCAGCGCGGGGTCGTCGCGGGCCAGCTGCATGCCTTCGAGGTAGGCCATCAGGAAGCGCTGCACGAGGTCCGGGTCGCGCGCGAGGAGCGACCGCGTGGTCGTGACGTAGGACGACATCATGTCGATTTGCAGGTCGCGCATGTCGACGAGCACGCGCATGCCCTGCGCCTCGGCCTCCTCGCTCAGTGGCGTCCCGAGCACGGTGCCCTGGATCGAATTGCTGAGCAGCGCGGCGAGCACGGCCGACTGCTCGCGCAGGTAGGTCATCGTGTAGTCGCGGTCGGGCTCCAGGCCGTAGCGGCGCAGCGTCTCGAACATCGCCAGCGTGCCGCTGGAGGTGGGCGCGGTGTTGGCGAGCGCCTTGCCCCGCAGGTCCTCGACGCTGGCGACATCGGGCCGGCCCACGATTTTGAAGACCGCGCGGTCGACGCCGCCGCCGACGAATACCAGGTCCCGCGCGCCCGTCACCCAGGCGGTCACCGTGCCGGAGCCGGTGGGGGCGACGGGCGCGCTGCCGGCGAGCATCGCCTGGATCGCGGTGGCCGGGGAGACGTTCACCACTTCGGCGTCGAGCCCGTGGCGGCGGAACAGCCCCGCCGCGGCGGCAACCCAGACGGGGGTCGCGGCGCCGCTGACCGCGGAGAGGGGCACTTGCAGCGGGCGCAGCGCCGGCGCGGTGGGCGCCGAGGTCGGCGCGGCGGACGGGACGGCAGCCGCGGTTGGCACGGCGGCGGACGCGGGGGGCTCGCGGGGCGGGGGCTGGGCGGCGGGCGCGGCGCAGGCGACGGCGGTTAGCAGCAGCGCTCCCAGCAGCCATCGCGGGGTGTGCCGGTGCCGGAGGGTGCTCCCGCGGTTGCTCGCGGGCGCGGCCGAGCTGCCGGGGCGGCGTTGGGCGTTGCCCCTGCGAGGGCCATGGGGACGCATCAGGCGCGTCCCCAGAGCTGCCGCGAGGCCAGGCGCGCGCCCTCGGTCAGGGCGCCGAGCTTGGCCCAGGCCACGTCGGGGTGGGGCTCGTCGCCGGCCGCGGAGGTGGCGAAGCCGCAGTCGTTCGCCGCGAGGATGCGCTCGCGGCCGACGACGCCGGCGAAGCGGACGATGCGCTGCGCTACTAGCTCGGGGTGCTCGACCAGCGCGACGCAGTGCGAGACGACGCCGGGGATGAGCAGCTTGTCGTCGGGCAGCTTCACGTCCTGCCAGACGACCCACTCGTGCTCGTGGCGCGGGTTCGCCGCCTCGAACGAGTAGGCGCCGGCACGGATCTGGAGCATGAGATCGACGAAGTGCTTCAGCTCGAAGTCGTGGACGCGCGGCGCGACGTTGACGCTGTAGCAGGTGTGGAAGCGCACCCGGTCCTCGGGAATGCCGCGCAGCGCGTGGTTCACCGCCTCGACGCCGGTCGCGATCGCGCGGCGGCACTCCTCGATACTCGCGCCAGGGGAGCGGTCGTAGTGGGTGGCCAGCCAGGGATCGTCGATCTGCAGCACGAAGCCGGCGTCGACGATCGCTCGGTACTCCTCGCGCATGGCGTCGGCGAGCGCCAGAAGGTACTCGTCGTGCGTGCGGTAGTACGCGTTGCGGTAGTTGAGCGCCAGGTTGTTCGGCGAGATGGCGGTCATGAACGCCTCGGCCGCCGGCACGCCCTGGAGGGCCGCGCGCAGGTTCTCGACGTCGGTCTGGACGTCGTGCTGGCCGACGTAGGTGATGGGGCCGGTGCAGACGAGCGACGGACGCGATGCGGGGCGCCCGCGCTTCGACGGCCGCGCGGCGTACATCGCTCGCTGCTCCTCGTAGACCGCGGGGAACGCCAGCGCGTCGCGGGTGGTGACGCGGGAGCCGATCGGCTGGTCGGTCGGCTCGAAGCCGCCCAGGCGCGTGTAGGGGTAGGCCACGAAGCTGGACTTGCTGTGCTCGCCGTCGTTCACCACGTCGATGCCCAGCTCGCCTTGCTGGGCGACCACGCTGCGGACGGCGTCCCGCACGCGGCGGGCCAGGTCGTCCGCGTCGTAGGGCTGGCCGGAGTCTTTGGCCAGGAGCAGGGGGATCAGGTCGGGCGGGCGCGGCAAGCTGCCGACGTGGGTGGTGAGTATCCGATCCGTGCTGCGCTTCACGGCGGTCACCTCTCTAACGTCCGGGGGGCGGCGGACGGCAAGTGCGCGCGGAGTATAGCATAGGGCTGGCCGCACCAGGCCCGTGGTGGGGGCGCGGCGCGCGAAGCGCGCCCGCATGGGACGGAGGCGCACGCGGCGGGCGGCGCGGACTGGGCGGGCGGCGGCGGTGGACCGGCGGCGCGAGCTAGCCCGGCGGCGTGCGGGCGCTCTGGCGCGGCCAGCGATAGCCCGCCAGCCAGACGAGCAGGACGAGCGCGAGGCATGCCAGCAGGTGGTAAGCAGGCACGCGGCCGTCGGGCGCCGCGCCGGGGACCGCCCCGCTGCTCGCGAGGTAGAGGGGGCCGCCGAGCAGCAACAGCAGCGCGCCCGCCACGCCCACGCACCAGATGAGCGCGACGCCAATCCGGGCGAGCCAGCCGCGCGGCGGGCCGGAGGGCGCGACGGCCGCGAGGGCGAAGGGCACGGCGACGACGACGAGCAGGCCGCCGAGCAGGGCGATCCAGAGGTAGGCATTGTCCTGGGGGTTGGTGACGAGCACCCGGGCGAAGAAGACGCCCAGCCCGGCCGTCAGGCTGGCGCTGGCTGCGGCGCGGCCCCGGGAGAGCCGCTGGCCGCCGGCGAAGGCGCCCGACCGGCGGAGCGCGAGCAGCGCGGCGCCGAGCGCCAGCGCCACCGGGAGCGCCAGCGCCGGACCAAGGAAGAAGGCCGTGAGGACGGCCGCCGCCCCGACGGCGATCAGCCCGAGCGCCCACCTCATGCCGGCACCTGCCATGCTATAGGATCAGCCGCGCTGGAGATGCGAGGAACGGTGCCGCGCGACCGGGCCGGGCGCCGCTCCGGCAGGACCCGGCAAGCCGCGCTCCCAGACCGGGGGCGGCACCCCAGTAGGGCGCAGCAAGCAGCGCCCCTCCAGCTGCGCGCGCAATGCCATGTGATGACGCTCGCTCGTTATATTATCCGCGCTGTCGGGCGCGGACCGGAGAATACCGCGGGGGCTGGGGCGGATCCGTGGACGTGTCGGTCGTGATCCCCGCGTATAACGAGGCGCGCCGGCTGCCGCTTACGCTGGACGGCTGGCTGGCGTTCTTCGCGCGCCAGTCGTACGCGGCGGAGGTGCTCGTCGTGGACGATGGCAGCCGCGACGCAACGGCGGCGGTCGTGCGGGCGATGGCCGCGGCGCAGCCGGGCCTGCGCCTGCTCCAGCTGGGGGCGAACCAGGGGAAGGGCGCGGCGGTGCGGGCGGGGATGCTGGCCGCCGCCGGCGCGCGCATCTTCTACGCCGACGCCGACCTGAACGTCTCGCCCGCGCATCTGGTCCCATTCCTTGCCTTGCTGGACGGCGGCTACGACGTGGTGATCGGCACGCGCAGCACGCGGCAGTACTCGGCGACGGAGCGGAGCGTCGGGCGGGTGCTGGCCGGGCTGCTGGTGCAGGTCGTGCGGCGGAGCGTCCTGCTGCCGGTGTTCCGCGACACGCAGTGCGGCTTCAAAGGCTTCCGGCGGGAGGCCGCGCGCGCGATCTTCGGCGCCTGCACCATCGCAGGGTTTGCCTTCGACCTCGAGGTGCTGTTTCTCGCGCGCAAGCTGGGGTACCGCGTGGCGGAGGTGCCGGTGCGGGTGGAGCGGCGTGAAGGCTCGACGTACTCGCCGGGGCGCCACCTGCTGCCGTTCGTGCGCGACATCTTGCGAGTCCGCTGGCACGACCTGCGCGGGCGCTACGGCTGACCGTCGCCCGCGTTGCCGCGCGTGCCACGCCCCGGCGCGGCGTGTCGGCCGGCGCGTGTCCGCGGGGGGGAGGCTACTCGCCGCGCGTGAGGCGGCCGCCGAGCACGACGGAGACGGGCTGGAGCGAGACGTCCATCGAGCGGCGGGCTTCGAGCAGGGCTGGCTTTAGGTCGTCGGGCTCGCGCACCACCTTGGACGGCACGCGGATCGCCTCCAGCAGCGGGGCCATCGCGGCGCCCGTGTGGACGGCGTACCACTCCTGCTCGCCCAGGTCGCCGCGGTAGGTGGAGAGGAGCAGGGTGGGGATGCCGAAGGTCGCATGGCAGCGGAGCAGGGCGTAGGTAGCGACCAGGATGCCCGAGGTCTCCATCACGATGACGGGCATCTTGCCGCCCAGCCAGGCGCCCGCGCAGATGGCGACGCCCTCGCCCTCGTTCGCCACGCCGACGTGGACGAAGGCGGGGTGAGTCCACAGCCGCTCTTGGAGGACGTGGAGCTGCGTCGCCGGCAGGCTGGCCACGAAGTTGAAGCCGGCCTCCCGCAACCCTTCGACGATCAGGTCCGCTTCGGCAACCCGCATGGTAGCTCTCCTCGACGCGCGATGGTGGGGCGGCGCGGGGCGCTAGCCGTCGCGGCGGCCGACGACGGACGGCTTGAGGATCGTGAGACCCTCGGTCTGCTCGACGTAGCGGACGAAGCGGTACTTGTTCTCGCGGCCATCCATCAGCTTGGGCCCGACCGCCTCGGTCGCCCCCGTGACCTTCGCCACGATGACCCAGGGGCCGTCGCCGGCAAGCGCCCGCTCCACGGCATCGCGGAACGCTTCGACGGAGTGGACGGTCAGCGCCTGGCGGATGCCGGCGCCCTGCGCGACGGCGGCGAGGTCGGTGGCGCCCGCCGTGGCGGTCGGCAGGCCGCCGGTCGAGGCGTAGGACTGATTGTCGAAGACGAGCAGGATCAGGTTGGGCGGCGCGGCATTGGCGACCGTGGCGAGCGCGCCCAGGTTGAGGAGCAAGCTGCCGTCGCCGTCGATGGCGATGACCCGGCGGTGGGGCAGCGCGAGCGCGAGTCCGAGGCACAGCGGGGTGACCAGGCCCATCGCCATCGTGTAGATGTTGCCCTCGCGCGGCTTGAGCGCGTGCCACTCGAAGCCGCTGCGCGCCACGTTCGTGACGACGAGCTGGTCGTCGACGAGCGGCGCGAGCACGGCCAGGCAGTCGTATCGGCGCATCGCGAGGCCTCCTCCCGTACGCGGCCCGCTGGCCCCGGCGCCGCGGGCTCGGTCAATCCATACCACGCCGCACTGGGCCGCCGCCAGTGTCGGCGGGGCGACGCGGCTGACGGGCGATGCGCAACGCGCGGCGCTTGCTTGCCAGAAAGTCGGCGACAGGGTATGCTAGCCGCACTCGGTGCGCGCGGCGTGGTGGGGGAAGGACCATGATGGGTGATCGTCTGCCCCAGTTCGTCTTCTATGGCGTGCTCGCCGTCTCGGCGCTGGCCGTGGCGCTCGCGGGTGCGATGGCCCTCCTCGAGGAGCCCCAGTTCTGGACGCTGATGATGACCTACACTCGTTGAGGCGCCCGCGCGCCCGCGCTCGACGCGCGGCTAGAGGGGGCAAAGCATGAGCGTGACGGCCGTGGTACGGCGGCGGGCGCGGCGGGGCGAGGGGCCCCGGCTGGTGGCGCTCGCGACCCACCTGCTGGAAGAGCGCGTCACGCAGGCCGAGCCCCTCAGCATCGCGCGCGTCTTCCAGAGCCTCAGCTCGCCGGACGACGTGCTCGTGGTGTCCGTCTGGGACAGCCGTGAGGCGTACTGGGCGCGCGTGCGGGCCGATAGCGCGCAGCAGCAGCTGGACGCCCTGGCGGTCGGGGAGCCCGAGCGCCACTTCTTCCGCCGGCTGACGCTGGACGCGGTGCCGGGGCCCCCGGTCAAGGTGGTGGACTGCGCCATCCTGCGCTGCCCGCCCGCCAACGTCGCGGCGCTCGTCACCGACCTCCAACAACGGCTGCGGCCCATCCCGGAAGTCGCGCCGGGCTTCGTTTTGCGCTACCTCGGGCAGGACGAGGACGATCCTACCCGCCTGCTGCTGTTCCGCGGCTGGGACTCGCTGGAGGCGCTGGAGGAGTTCCGTATCTACGCCGCGCCGCGCTTCGAGGCCGAGTGGGCGAAGCACGGGGCCACCGTGGAGCGGTTCGTCGGGCACTTGCGCGCCGTCGTGGAGAGCCCTAGCCACCACACCCCCTGACGACCTCCCCGCCCGTCGCTCCTGCCGCGGGTCGGCCCCGCCTCGGCCTGTCTTGGCCCGTGTGTCGACCGTCCTTCTCCCGCCGGCTAGCCTGGATGATGCCCCGGCCTGCGAGCGCGGCCGTCTCGGCCGCGTTGCGGGCGCGGGTTGCGCCGGGCGGGCGGGACGCCCGCGCTCCCAGAAGGCTCTCTCCCATGCAAAGTCCTGGCTAGCTGCTGGCGACCATATCGCCGCGAGGGGGCCGGCTGCTTGACAGGCCGTGCGCCCGGGGGTACGCTCCACCCACCTGGAGCGGATCGTCGAGGGGAGCGCGGTGAGGAGCAGGAGCCATGCGCACCGACACGCCTCGCGTACCGCGGCGCCGGCTGGCGCTCGCGCTCGTCGCCACAGGCCTGCTGCTCGGCTGCAGCGCCGGGCCTGCTGGCACTAGGCCGCCCGCGAACCAGGCGGCCGTGGCCCCCGCCGTCCCGGCGAGCGGCGAGCCGGGGCCGGCCGCGGACTCCGCGCCGCCGCCGCTCAAGACGCGCTCGGCCTACACGACCATCGCGGCGTCGGTGGCGCCGTGGTGGGCGGCACTGGAGGGCGGCTACTTCCGCGAGCAGGGCCTCGACGTCGACCTGATCCACACCGACGCGGGCGCGCCGCTGCTGGCCGCGCTCACGAACAACGAGCTGGACCTCGTCTCGGCGGGCGGGACCAGCCTGGTGCTGGGCAACCTCCAGGGTATCGAGACGATGATCATCGGCTCGACCGCCAACTACATCGACTCCAGCATCTTCGTGCGGCCCGGGATCGAGACTGTCGAGGACCTGCGCGGCAAGACGATCGGCGTCACGAACCTGAAGGCGATCTCCGACACGGCGGCGCGGCTGGCCATGCGGCACGTCGGGCTGGAGCCGGACGTGGACGTGTTCACGCGGCGCACGGGCGGCCTGGCCGAGTCGCTGGCGGGGATCGAGACGGGCACGCTCGACGCCGCGAGCATCTCCGTGCCGGTCGTGTTCGAGGCGCGCAAGCGCGGCTACCACGAGCTGCTGAGCCTGGCGGCGATGCGCATCCCGTTCCTGATCGGCGCGATCGGGGCCACCAAGGCGGTGCTGGCGGAGCGGCCGGAGCTGGGCGAGCGCTACCTGCGCGCCATCGCCGAGGGCGTGAGCCGCCTGAAGACGGACCGCGACTTCGCGATGGACGTGATCGGCAAGTACACGAACCTGGAGGACCCGGAGCTGCTCGGCGCGACGGTGGACTACTACCGGCCGCTGTGGCCGCTCGACCCGTATCCCGAGCGGGACACCGTGCAGGCGGTGCTGGACGAGGAGGACAACCCGGCCGCGCGCACGACACGCCCGGAGGACGTGACCGACACGCGGTTCGCCGAGGCGCTGCGGCAGAGCGGCTTCCTCGACCGGCTGCCGCAGTAGGCGGCCACCGGGCGAGATGCGGCAAGGCGCGGCCGGCAGGCGGATACCGAGCCGGGTGCCACGCTGGCAGGGCGCAGCAAGCAGCGCCCCTACGGCGGCAGGGGGGGCGACCGGGAGGGCGCAGCAAGCGGCGCCCTTACACGAGAGGAGGAGCGCATGGTCATCGACGCCGACATCCACGTGACGACGGACTCGATTGCCAACCTGCGGCCCTGGCTGGCTGAGCGGTTCCAGTACCGCGAGCGCTTCCTGAACGGCGACGAGTTCGACCGCCAGCTGGGCGACACGCTGGGCAAGCACGGCCTCAGCCCGGCCCAGCACCTGGAGGACATGAAGCAGGAAGGCATCGACGTGCAGGTGCTGTTCCCGACGGGGCTGCTGAACCTGGGGAGCGTGCGCGAGGCCGCGCTGGCGAGCGCGCTGGCGCACGCCTACAACGAGTGGCTGCACGAGTTCTGCCAGGCCAACCCGCAAGCGTTCAAGGGCGTGGCCGTCGTCGCGCTGCAGGACGTGCCGGGGGCGATCCGCGAGATGACGCGGGCGGTGACCGAGCGCGGCATGATCGCGGTCATGGTGCCGTCGTACGTGTACCCGGGCAAGGACCTGGGCGGGCGGGAGCTCGACGACTTCTACGCCGAGGCGCAGCGGCTGGGCATCCCCGTGGCGATCCACCGCGTGTCGGGCTCGGGCGCGGTCGGCTTCGAGCGGTTCACGAACTTCACGGCGCTGCACTCGTGTGTGCCGATGTTCGAGCTGGCGACGGCCGTGTCCAACGTCGTGATCGGCGGGGTGTTCGACCGCTTTCCGACGCTGAAGGTGGCCTTTCTGGAGGCGGGCGTGGGCTGGGTGCCGTGGCTGGTGGAGAACCTGGACGAGCACGTGAAGCTGCGCCGGCCGGAGGTGCCGTACCTGCAGGCGCTGCCCAGCGAGTACCTGAGCAGCGGGCGCGCTTTCTTCTCCTTCGAGCCAGACGAGGAGCAGGTGCCCGAGGTGGCCGCGCTGCTGGGCGACCAGTCGCTCCTATTCTCGTCGGACTACCCGCACTGGGACTCGCCATTCCCGAACAGCGTGCGCATCGTGCGCGAGCGGCAGGACCTATCGGACGCGCTGAAGCAGCGCGTGCTGTGCGACAACGTCGCCGCCTGTTACGGCATCCCGGCCGAGGTCACGGCGTAGCCGCAGCGGGAGGCGAGGATGGCATACGACCTGTTGATCCGGAATGCGACGATCGTGGACGGCACGGGGCGGCCGGCGTTCGGCGGCGACGTGGCGGTTCAGGATGGCCGCCTGGCCGCGGTGGGCGCGGCGGAGGGGACGGCGCGGCGCGTGATCGACGCCGACGGGCTGGTGGCAGCGCCGGGGTTCATCGACCACCACACCCACATGGACGCTCAGATCTGGTGGGACCCACTGGCGACCTCGTGTCCGCTGCACGGCGTGACCAGCGCCATCCACGGCAACTGCGGCCTCACGCTGCACCCGTGCCGTCCCCGCGACCGCCACGCGATGGCCAGCACGCTGTCGCGCGTCGAGGCGATCTCGCTGGCGGTGCTGGAATCGGCGGTGCCGTGGGGCTGGGAGACGACCGCCGAGTACCTGGGGGCGCTGGGGGCGCGGCCGCTGGGGGTGAACATCGGGTCGCTCGTCGGGCACTGCGCGGTCCGCTACTACGTGATGGGCGAGGCGGCCGTCGAGCGCGCCGCCACGCCCGAGGAAGTGGCGGCCATGCAGGAGGTGATGCGCGCCAGCCTGGCCGCGGGCGCGCTGGGGTTCTCGACCAACCAGAACCCGCGCCACATCCGCACGGATGGCGCGCCAGTGCCCAGCCGCCTCGCCACCGAGGAGGAGATTCGCGCGCTGGCCGGGGTGGTCGGCGAGTTTCCGGGCGGCGTCGTGCAGACGATCAAGACGGCGGCAACGCCGGAGTACATCCGCTGGGCGGGCGACCTGGCACAGCACGCCGGGCGGCCGGTGCTGTGGCAGATCTTCGTACACCTCTGGGCCTACCCGACGCTCTGGCGCGAGCAGCTCGCGGCCGTCGAGGCCGAGTTCGCGCGCGGCGCCCGGGCGTATGGCCTGGCGAACAGCGTGCCGCTGATGCGGCGCTACACGCTGCAGAACGCGCAGCAGTTCGACGAGTTCCCCACCTGGCGCGCGGTGATGTTCCTGCCGCTGGCGGCGCGCAAGCAGGCGTTCGCCGATCCCGAGACGCGCCGCAAGCTGCGCTGGGAGGTCGTGGACGACCCGACGCCGGGGGTGGCGTTCCACAAGCGGTGGGACCTGGTGTGGGTGCAGGAGGTGGCCCGCCCGGAGCACCGCGCCTACCAGGGCAAGAGCGTGGCCGCCGTGGCCGCCATGCAGGGCAAGGACGTGATCGACGCGCTGCTCGACCTGGCGCTGGCCGAGGACCTGGAGACGCGCTTCTGCCACAGCGCGTCGAACGGCGACGACGCGGCCACGGCGGCGATCCTGAGCAGCCCCTACGCGCTGGTTGGCGAGTCGGACGCGGGGGCGCACGTGCAGTTCGACGCGGGCTTTGGGTACTGCACGACGCTGCTAGGCGAGTGGGTGCGCGACAAGCAGGTGCTGCCGCTGGAGCTGGCGGTCCACAAGCTGACCGGCCAGGTGGCCGAGATCTACGGGCTGGACGACCGCGGCACGCTCGCGCCAGGCAAGGCCGCGGACGTGGTGCTGTTCGACCCGGCGCGGGTGCGGGCGCTGGAGCCGGAGCGCGCGAACGACTATCCGGGCGGCGAGCCGCGCATGATCCAGCGCGCGGAGGGCGTCCACTACACGATCGTGAACGGCGAGCCGATCGTCGAGGACGGCGTGCTGACCGAGGCCCGGCCGGGGACGGTGCTGCGCGGGACGGGGCGATGACCCCTCTCCCCCCTACCCCCCTCTCCCCCATAGGGGAAAGGGGGGCGGGCGCCGGGGAGGACCTAACCCCCCGGCCCCCCTTCCCTGCCAAGGAAGGGGGGGGAGGACGACGGCCCCGGCGCCGCCGGATAGCCCCCGCCCCCTGCGGGGGGAGGGGGTTGGGGGAGGGGGTTCCGTCCCCTTCGGCGCGAGCGCGAGATGAGGAGGGTGTGGGGATGAAGAGGGTACGGCGGTCTGTTCGCGTCGCCGTGGTCGCGGTGGCAATCGTGCTGGCGGGCGCCTGGGCGGGCGCGGGCGCGCCGCGGGGGGCGACGGCGAGCGCGGCGCCGCGGCCGCAGGCGGCGCCGGCGCGGCCCGTGCCGCAGGGAATGACGCGCGTGCAGCAGGGCGCGGTCGTGTTCACGCCGTCGTACATCGACGTGTACGTAGCGCTGGCGCGGGGGCTGTTCGCCGAGCAGGGACTGGACGTGGAGTCCACGACCTTTCCTGATCCCGGCACCGCGAGCCGCGCCTTCGTGAGCGGCAGCCTGGACTTCGGTAACATCGGGCTGGACTACATGATCCGCGCCGCCGAGCAGACGAACAACAACGTGGCGGTGGTGGCCGGGCAGGAGCACCGCTCGACGTTCGCGCTCATCAGCACGGCCGACGCGCCGACGTTCGATTCGCTGCGCGGCCAGGTGATGGCGGTCGTGGGGCCGAACGACGGGACGACGCTGCTGCTGAAGCGGATGCTCGCGGCCAACGGCCTCCACGACGGCGACTACGACATGCAGGTGGTCGGCGGGACGCCGAACCGGGTGGCCGCGATGCAGGCCGGGGTGGCCAAGGCGGGCATGATCGCGCCGCCGGCCTTCTTCAGCCTGCTGGATCAGGGGATGAACCTGCTCGGGCGGAGCGCCGACTACGTGTCGGAGTACGCGTTCAGCAACCACATGGTGCGGCGCGACTGGGCCGAGCGCAACCACGACACGGTGGTGCGCTACCTGGCGGCGATCGTGAAGGCGGACCGCTGGATCGCCGACCCCGCCAACAAGGAGCAGGGGATCGCCATTCTGGCGGACGCGACGCGCACCTCGCCGGACGCCGCGCGGCGCACCTGGGAGTACGCGATCGAGCAGCTTGACAGTCATGTCCACGACGGCGAGGTCTCGCTCGACGGCATCGCCGCGATCATCGAGCAGCTTGGGTCGATCGGCGATCTGCCGCAGCCGCTGCCGTCTCCCGACCGCTACGTGGACTTGCGCTACCTGGAGGAAGCGCGCCAGATGGTCCGCTAAGCAGCTGGCCCCGGTTGTCCGGAGCAACGCCGCCGTGAACGGCGGGCCTGACTCTGATCGGCTGGCCCGCCGTTCACGGCGGCGGCCGGAAATCCACTGGAACCGGGGCCACCGGCTTCGCGGCGAATCGGACGCCGGCCGGGCGCTGGCCCGCGCCCGGCCTCGCGCGAGGGTATGCTATGATCGGCGGGCGGGGACCGGCCCCGTCCGCTGTCATGTCCGGGAGGTCCGATGACGTCCGTCAGTCCGTCCCCCGCGCCTGACGCCGGGCTGGCGGCCGACGCCGCCTTCGCCCACGAGCTGCGCGAGGCGCTTCTGCGGCGCAGCGCGGGCGGTGTGCGGCTAGCGCTCGGCGCGCACAGCGAGCTGATCGAGCGGATCCTGCACACGGCGGCGCACGCGCTGGCGGCCGAGGCCGGGGTGCTGTTCCTGATCGACCACGACGCCGAGGAGCTGGTCTGCATGGCGGCGCTGATCGATTCGGCGGCGGCGCGCGGCTTTCGCGTGCCGCTGGGGGCGGGCATCGTCGGCTGGGTCGCGGCCACGGGCCAGCCGCTGGCCATCTCCGACGCCAGCCAGGACCCGCGGTTCGCCGGCAGCATCTCGCGCGGGGCGGGCTACGTGCCCAAATCGGTGCTGTGCCTGCCGCTCCGCTCCGAGGAGACGGTGATCGGCGTGCTGCAGCTCTGTGACAAGCACGGGGGCGAGCCGTTCACCGCGAACGACATGGCGCTGCTCGGCCACTTCGCGTCGCTCGCCGCCGTGGCGATCGAGCAATCGCGGGTGGTGCGCGACCTGGCGCAGCTCTTCTGCGTTATCCTGCAGGCGCTGCTGCCGGGCGTGTCGGAGGCGGAGGCACTGCGGGAGGCGCTGGAGGCGCAGAGTCTGTCGCAGGCCGAGCGCACGGCGCAGAGCGCGCAGTACCAGGAGGCGCTGGAGATCACCCACCTCATCAGCGCCATCAGCCGGCAAGGCCCCGCGGCGCGGCGGCACTGCCAGCAGCTCCTCACGCACGTCGCGGCCTACATTCGCGGCCAGGCCAGCCTCAACGCGGCCGGCGGCTGGCTGCGCTGACGCGGCCCAACCTGACTGCTCACCGGCGGACGCACCGGCAGCAACAACGAGCGGGCCCCCATCGTCCGCCCCGGGGCTGGGTCATGGGCGCCCGTCCCTTGCCCGGGAGGCCCGCGTGGATGTCGGGGCCCCGGCGAGCCCCGGGGCTGCCCTCGGCAGGTGGTCCCAGCGGGAGGGCAGTGTGGACCCGATGACCGAGGCGGCGCAGCACCAGGCGAGGGGCGCACGGCCGACGCAGTTGACCACCGCGCGCCAGCTACCGCCGCACAACTTACCGGCGGCGCTCACCAGCTTCATTGGCCGTGAGCGTGAGCTTGCCCGGGTTGGGCGGGCAGTGGACTCGAGCCGCCTGGTGACGCTGGTTGGGCCAGGGGGCGTGGGGAAATCGCGCCTGGCGCTCGAAGCGGCCCGGCTACGGCTCCCTCATCATGCCGACGGCATCTGGCTGGTGGACCTCGCGCCATTGGCGGATCCCATGTTGGTCCCGCGGGCCACAGCGTCGGTCCTCGGGATTGTCGAAGGCCCACGGCGGCCGCTCGCGGCGGCACTGGAGCGGGTGCTCCGCGAGCGGGATCTGCTGCTCGTGCTGGACAACTGCGAGCATCTGATCGAAGCCTGCGCGGGGCTGGTCGAGCGGCTGCTGCGGGCGTGCCCGCGGCTGCGCCTGCTGGCCACCAGCCGCGAGCCGCTCGCCATCGGCGGCGAGCAGCTCCTCGAGGTCTCGCCGCTGACAGTGCCGGCCGAGGGGGAGCGCGACGCGCGGCGGCTGCGAGCCAACGAGGCGGCCCGGTTGTTCGCGGAGCGGGCCCGCGCAGTGCGGCCCGACTTCGCGTTGACCGAGGACGTCAGCGAGGCCGTGGCCGTGATCTGTCGTCGGCTCGACGGGATCGCGCTGGCACTGGAGCTGGCGGCGGCCCGAATGCGGACGACGAGCGCCGCCGAGATCGCGCGGGGACTCGACGACCGCTTTCGCCTGCTGGCGAGCGGCCGGCGCACGGCGCAGCCCCGCCAGCGGACGCTGTGGGGGATGGTGGACTCGAGCTGGGAGCTGCTGAGCGCGCCGGAACGAGCGCTCTGGCGGCGCCTGGCGGTCTTCGCTGGGGGGTGGACGCGGGAGGCCGCCGAGCAGGTGTGCGCGGCCGACGATCTGCCCGCGGGCGAGGTGGCCCCGATGCTGAGCGCGCTGGTGGACCGCTCGCTGGTGCTGATGGACGACTGGCGCGGGAGCGTGCGGTATCGGCTGCTGGACACGATGCGCGCGTACGCCGGGGAGCGGCTGCGGGAGGCCGGGGAAGAGGTGGCGGTGCGGCGGCGGCACCAGGACTGGTGCCTCAGGCTCCTGGAGTCGAGCGACGTCCGTGCCCGGAACAACCTACTGGGCTGGCTCGGCCAGATGGACGCGGAGCTGGACAACGTGCGCGCGGCGCTCGACTGGTGCCGCGTCGAGCCGAGCACAACCGAACGCGTGCTACGCGCCTCGCCCGGCATTTGGATGTACTGGGACGTTCGCGGCCATATCGACGAGTCACGCCAGCGGTTCGCAGAGCTGCTGGCGCTTCTGCCGGCCGGCCCCCCAACCGCCGGGCGCGTGATTGGCCAGTCGCTCTATTGCCACGCGCTCGGGACGCAGGGCGACTTTGCGCGCGCGGTTCCCCTCTTCAAGGAAACCCTCACGCTGGAATCCGCCGTGAACGATCGCGCCGCGTCCTTCTGGTGCGGGGCGCTCGAGGTCCAGTTTCTCACCTTGATCGGCGACCCGAGTGGTCCGGCTGTCGGACGAGCCAGGCTGGCTGACCAGCGGCAACAGCCGGTGCCCCTTGGAGACGACCTGTTGCCGTGGTACGTCGGGATGGCGCAGCTCTCCGTGGGAGAGCTGGACGAGGCGGAGCGGCTATTCGAGATGGCGGCTGAGACCAGCGCGGTTGAGCTGATACGCGCTTATGCCACGGACAGTCGGGGAATCGTGGCCTACCGGCGGGGCGATCCGGCGGCCGCGCAGGCATTCTTCCGACAAGCGCTGGCGAGCTTCACGCGCTATCGGCACCTGCGCGGCTACGGGTGCGAGGTGGAGCATCTGGCCTGCGTGGCTGGCGCCGGGGAGCACTGGGAGCGGGCGGCGCGGCTCCTGGGCGCGGCGGAGATGCTCTACGACCGGTCGAACAGCGTCGCATTTCCGCCGTGGCAGCTCGACCGCGACCAGATGGCCGCGGCCTGCCGGAACGGCCTTGGCGAGAAGGCCTTCGCCAGCGCGCTCGCCGCCGGCCGAGCGATGTCGGTCGAACGGGCGATCCAATACGCGCTCGAGTCCGACGCGCCGCCGGCGCGGTCCCGTCGCGCGGCGGGCCAGGGCCCTCTGACCGAACGGGAGCGGGAGATTGCCGGCCTGGTCGCCGGGGGGCTCAGCAACCGCCGGATCGCGGCGGCCCTGGTCATCAGCGAGAAGACCGTCGAATCGCACCTCTCGCACATCCTGTCCAAGCTAGACCTCCCCTCGCGCGCCGCCCTCGCCGCCTGGGCAGCCCAGCAGGGGTTGCTGGGGGCCCAGTCGAGCGAGCCCCTGCGGCGAGATCCGACGGCGGAATCCGGGATGCCGCGCGGCGAAGATCAGGGATTCCCCTGATGCGCGAAAATCAAGCCCCCGAATACGCTTAGTCCTAACCGCGGCAAGACGTTGGACGTGCGCTCGGGGGGAGGGAGCGCTCGGAAGCCCAGCGCCGCGTGCAAACTGCTGCTCGACCGGTGCCTGAGCCGCGGTACACCGGCGAGCAAGATAGGGGCACACGCAGATGCACCGACCCGCTCTACGCATCCTAGGACTGGCGGTACTGGCGGCCAGCCTGCTCGCGCTGCCAGCCATCCCGGCCCACGCCGACCACCGCGACGACTGGCGCCCCCCGCACGCATCCGTCGACGGGACCCCACCCAGCGTCACCGTCCGCTTCTCGATGCCCGGCTCCGGCGACACGGGCACCTGGCCCCGCTCGATTGACGCCTGGCACGTCTACTACGACGCGAGCAACGGCCAGAGGTCACAGCAGGTCGAGATCGGCGACAACGGCTCGGGGATCGGCCAGCGGACTTACGACAATCTCAACTTCCCCCCGCTCACGACCATCACCTTCCACGTGCAGTATTGTGTGAAACACACTTTTAGCAGCGACGACTGTGGCAACTGGGCCGACGTGCCGGTGACCGTGCCCGGTGCGCTCAGCGTTCCCGCCAACCCGCCCCCCTCGGACGCGTGCGGCGGGGGCCTAGTCTGGCGCCTGACCCGCCCGCAGGATCATGTGTGCGTCACGGCCCTGTCGGCCTTTGAGACGCAGATGGAAAACGTCGCGCAGGCAGCAGACCCGAATCTACACCGCGACCCGAATAGGCCGGCCGGCACCATAGGGTGCGCGCCGGGTTATGTCTGGCGTGATGCCTACGATGGGGATGGCGTGTGCGTCCCGCCTGAAAGGCGGGACCAGGTGCACGCGGAGGGCCGATAGCCGATCGCACGGGGCTCCCGCACCGGACCTGTGAGTCCTGAGGGACCACCCGTTCGCCGGACCGAGGGCAGCCAGGCTGCCCTCGGCTTCCGGCCGTGGTGCACCCCGACTGCTACCACGTGTTCCTCACGCCCTACGGCGACTCGCACGAGCTTCACGGGAGGAGAACGCGATGACACTGTGCCGATCGAAGCGAATCGCGGCCTGGCTCCTGCTGGGCGGGATGCTGGGCGGACTCCTGCCTACCGTTTCGGGCCTGACCTTCGCCGCGCCCGCGGCGCAGCAGGTCCAGGCCGTCAGCCTCACGCCGACGCGCGTCGGGACCGCGGGCCAGAGCCGCTGCGGCTCAATGGGACTGTCCACCCTGGGCGTGAACTGCCGGGGGTTCGACGGGCGCGACGTCCGGTCCCTGCCCGACCTGTGGGTCGTCGGCTACGAGAACAACCGCGACCTCGGCGAGAAGCACGTGCTCCAGACGGTGGCCACATTTGATCTCTCGCCGCTGCGCGGGCTGCCGTCCGGCGCCACCTTGAGGCGGGCGACGCTTGGCTATTCCGAGGCCAGCACCGTGCGCCGCTCGCCGACCGGCGATGCGCAGTACGGGATCCTCCCCACTTGCAACACGGGCCTCGGGGTGCCGGCGGACGGCTGGAGCGGGAGCCTCGACGGCGTGGTACCGACGCGCCCCGCGGCGGTAGCCGGCGTGCAGGGGGCTACCACCGGCGATAGCGGCGCCTGGGACGTGACGCCTCAGGTCCAACAGTGGCTGGCCGGCTCGGCCAACCAGGGCGTGTTCGTGCTGCGCGGCGACGACGAGTCGCTCGACGTCAACGGGCTTGGCATGTGCCTGTCCTACGTCATCGACCTCGGGCTAGCGCTCGAATTCGCGATCCGGCCATGACGACTCGCCCGCTGATCCTGCGCGGGTTGGCCCGGCGGGCGGCGCGGGGCTAGCGGGGCGCAAGCCGGCCCCGCCGACCGCGACCGGGTTGCGGATAATAGGCAGGAAGCGCTCCGCTGCCGCTGACCGCGGCAGCGGGCGGCAAAGGCGCCGGTGAATGATTCGCAGACCGGACGGCAGGGGACGCGCCCCGGCCCTACGACGTCCGCAGCGGCCCCTTAGCGGGCGATGCCGAAGGCGACGGCGTCGAGGCGCGGGTCGCCGGCCGCTTTGAGGCGGTCGCGAATGGCGCGGCAGACGTTGGCCGCGGCCGTCTCGCCCCAGAACCAGCGATGCCGCGCTTGGAAGCCCTCGTCCGGCGCGGCCGCCATGCGCGCCTCGAAGTAGTAGGCTTTCAGGTCGTCGGTCGCCCAGCGCACCCACTGCGGCAGCGGCGCGTCGGCCGGCCGCTCGGGCCAGCTCAGGTCCTCGCCGGCGGCGTAGGCGGCCAGGAAGCATGCCAGGGCGGGGATCTCCGCGGGCGTCACGCCCGAGACGCCAATGGCGGTACGGTCGTTGTGCGCCGCCAGCCAGGCGGCGTGGTGCGGCTGGAGCGCCGCCACCTCGCCCGCCACGTCGGTGGAGGTTGTCGTCGGCGGCACGCTCGCGGCCTGGGGCAGGTTCAGATCCTCGCCGGCGAAGGCGTCCTCGGGGTAGTCGACCAGCACCGGCCCCGCCGGCGCGTCGAACAGCGCCAGGGCGGCGCGGATGACGGCGTGCTGGAGCGCCGGGTCGTCGGGCCGGCCCAGCGGGTGGCCGAAGGGGAAGGGCACGAACAGCGCGCGGGGGGGCTTCACGCGCTCCGTGTGCTCGCGCACCAGGCTGATCGACGTGGTGGCCAGGCCGGCCGCTTCGAGCACGCGGGCGATCACACCAACGGTGTGCGTGCAGAGCGGTCAGACGCCCGTCAGCAGGACCACGTCCACGCCGTCCGCCTTCAGCGCGCGGGCGACCTCGGGGCCCGACTCCTTCAGGATGCCGTCGTAGGTGCGCTGGGCGCCCAGAAAGGCGTAGTGGGTGGTGGCGAGGCTGCCCAGCTCGCCCGCCGCGACTAGCTCGCGCAGGCGGTCGAGCGGGAACGCGACGTTCAGGTCGCGTTGCACGTCGCTGCGGTCGAAGCCGATGCTGGTGTGGCTGAGCATGATGTTGGCGAGCGGCGTGTCGTTCGGGATGGCGCGGTAGCCCTGGTGGCCGCCCGTGAACGGCGCCGCGCCGCGCACGTGCAGCCCGGCCGTCGTGACGAGCGCCAGGCGGGCGTCGGCTAGCGGCTTCGCCAGGGGCGTCCAGGGGGCCGACTCGTTCTCGATAGACTCGTGCGCGAGCAGCGACGTGCGCTGCGCCTCCGGAAGGCGATCCAGTCTAGGCATCTGGGCTCCTCGCTCCTTCTCGGATAGGGACCAGGCGTGGCCGGGCGCACGCCAATGATGGCGCGGGTGAACGCAGGCGCCCGGCGTGATGCATGGCCCTCGACAGGCATCAAGGTAAGGATAGCGTGCGTGTTCCGTGTGCGCAGTGCGGCGCGTTGTTTGGATGCATGGCGCTCGACAGGCATCAAGGTAAGGATAGCCCAGCTGGGGGCGAACCAGGGCTGAGGCGCGGGGACGGGCGCGGCAAGGCTTGAGGCGAGGACGCACGCGGCGGCGCGCGTCGTCAGCGCCGGTCGCGGGACGGTTGGCAACTATGGTACGCTGCTCAAGAGAAGCTCCTGGGCGACGTAGAGCGGGTGAGCGCCTCTAGTCTGCCGCGGGAGCTTCTTGCTTGACCGGCGCTGGGCTTGATGCCTGTCGGGCGCGGCTGGCGGCGCCCGCTCGATGCAGAGGAGTGTAGCGATGAGCGAGTGGAGCGATCTGGAGCAGCGGCTGCAGGGCGCCCTACGCCTGACGCGACGGCCGGTGGCGGTGGCCTACCGCGATGCGGTGCCGGACGGCGTCGCGCGGTTCGCGGGCAGCGAGCCCTCGAGCTGCAGCTTCTGGCGGCTGGCGGACGAGGGTCGCGTGTTCGCGACCGTGCCGGCCGATCACTACAACTGCCCGATCGGCAGCTACACTCAGAACACGCCGCTGCCGGCCGAGCGCGCCGCCGAGCTGGACCAGGTGCTGGGCCTCATGACCGAGATCGGCTACGTCCGCATGGAGGAGGTGCCGGGCATCCCGCGCGTGCCGACGCCGCCGGGGGCGATCGTCTACGCCCCGCTGGGCGAGACGCCGGTCGCGCCCGACGTGGTGCTGTTCGTCGGCCGGCCCGGGCGGCTGATGCTGCTGCAAGAGGCGGCCATGCGGGCCGGCGTGGCCGCCGCGCTGCCGCTGCTCGGGCGGCCCACCTGCATGGCGCTGCCGGCGGCGCTGACGAGTGGCGTGATCGTGAGCGCGGGCTGCGTCGGCAACCGCGTGTACACCGACGTGGGCGAGGACGAGCTGTACGCGGTCGTGCCGGGCAAGGACCTGGCGCGGCTGGCCGACGCGCTCGACGAGATCGCCGCGGCCAACGCCACCCTGGCTGACTACCACCAGCAGCGCCGCCAGCAGCTGGCCAGCGAGTAGCTGGCCCGTGCCGTGCTACGATTTAGGCAGGTAGCAGGTATCAGCGGTCAGCCGGCGCCGGGAGGGGCCAACCTATAGCTGACGGCTGATAGCGGACCACTGACGGCTGCGAAGGATGGTGACCGACATGGCTACAGAGCAGGAGCAGGCCCACGCGGGGCCGCCGCTCATCTTCACGGATGCCGCGCGGGAGAAGCTGCGCGAGGTCTTCGCCGACCAGGGCGTGCCCGGGCGCGGCGCGATTCGCGTCGCCATCCAGGGGCGCGGCCCCGGCGGCTTCGAGTACGCCATGGCGGTGGAGGAGCCGGGCAGCCAGGCCGCCGACGATGTCGTGCTCGACGAGGGCGACTTCCAGGTCTTCGTGGACCCCGAGTCCTACCCGCTGCTGCGCGGCGCCACCGTGGACTACGCGGACGAGCTGATGGGCGGCGGCTTCCGCATGCACAACCCGAACCCCGTCTGGACCGACCCCACGGCCGCGGGCATCGCCAAGCTGATCGACACGGTGATCAACCCCGGCGTGGCCAGCCACGGCGGCCATGTCGACATGATCGACTTCAAGGACAACGTCGTCTACGTGCGGCTGGGCGGCGGCTGTCAGGGCTGCGGCATGGTCGACGTGACGCTGCGCCAGGGCATCGAGGCGCTGATCAAGCAGCACTATCCGCAGATCGTCGGCGTGGTGGACACCACCGACCATGCCGGCGGCACCAACCCGTACTACCAGCCCGCCAAGGGCGCGGACGCGGCCAGCCCGTTCTATCAGCCCGCGAAGGGCTAGGGTTTCCTCGGCGGGGCGGTGAGCGACGTGCGACCTCTCAACGTCGCTCGCCGCCCGGCGCCTACTGCCCGCTGATGGGCAGCAAGCGCCGCGTGGGAGTGGCGGGCAGGCAGCCGGCGCTGTCGGCGGCCTCGCCGGGAGCCGCGATCACGAAGCCCAGGCGGCGGTGCGCCTCGCGCAGCGCCGCCTCGACCGCCGCTGGCGTCGCCGCGCGGGCGAACACGAAGCCCAGGTAGCGGTCGCCCTCCGGCAACGGCACCACCGGCTGGCCGAGCGGAATGGTGATCGTCACCTCCTCCACGCCCGGCACGGTCAGCGCCTCGGCCCGGCCCCGCACGGCCCGCAGCGTGCCCGCCCGCGGGATGGGCAGCATCAGCACGCCGGCCGCGCACGCCTCGCGCTCGGGCAGGACCGCCTCCCCGGCGCCCGCGTGGGCCGCCAGCGCGTGGCGCAAGATCAGCTCCTCCAGGCTGAGCCCGGTCCCGAAGCGCAACGCGTTCGAGCACAGCCCGCCGATCGACCGCGCCGCCACTTCCAGCACGTACGGCCCCCCGTCGCCCACGCGTAGCTCCGCGTGCAGCGGCCCGTCGCGCAGGCCCAGCGCGGCGGCGGCGCGGCCGGCCGTCGCCGCGATCGCCGCCCGCGTGGTGGCGGGCAGCCGTGACGGCGTAACGTACAGCGTCTCCTCGAAGTACGGGCCATCGAGCGGGTCGGGCTTGTCGAACAGGGCCAGCACGCGCAGGGCGCCGTCGAGCAGCAGGCCCTCCAGGGCCACCTCCGGCCCGGGCAGGAACGACTCCACCAGCAGGTGGGTCTGCCCGGCGCCGTCGGCGGCCAGCATCGCGGCGATGCGCCGGAAGGCCTGCACGAACTCGGCCGGGTCGTCGGCGCGGATGACGCCGCGGCTGGCCGCGAGCGCGATTGGTTTCAGCACGCAGGGGTAGGGCGCCGCGCGCGCCGCCTCGCCCGGGTCGGCGTCCAACGGAACGCGCGCGAAGCGCGGCGACGGCAGGCCGGCGGCGGCGAAGCGCTGGCGGGCGACGTACTTGTCGCGGCTGGCCCGCACGGCGGCGACCGGATTGTGCGGCAGGCCGAGCGCCTCGGCGGCGACCGCCGCGACGAGCGTCGTGTCGTCGTCCACGCCGACCACCGCCGCCAACGGCCGCGCGGCCGCGAAGGCGGCGATCTGGCGGGCGGCGCGGTCGGGGTGGCGCAGGTCGAGCGCCAGCGTCGTGCCCGGCGCGTGCCGTGCCAGCGCCTGTCGCCGCTCGGAGCCCACCACCACGGCCACGCCCAGCCGTCGCGCCGCCTGCAGAAACGCCGTCGCCCGATAGGTCCGCGTCGCCATCAGCAGCAGCACGCGGGGAGGTGGACCTACTCCCCCTGCCCCCCCTCCCGATGCGGGAAGGGGGGAAGACGACGATGGAGCGGCGCTGGCGCCGGCGCTGTCCCTCTCGCCCCTTCCTTGAGAGGGAAGGGGGGCTGGGGGGGTTAGGTCAGCCCCGCTCACGGCTCGCCCGGCAGGGGCGGCGCGCTCGCCGGCGGCTGGCGGTGCCGCGTGCGCTGCTCGTAGCCGTAGGCCAGCTTCAGCAGCGTGCCCTCCGTGAACGGCCGGCCCAGCAGCTCGAGCCCCACCGGCAGCCCCGCCGGGACGAAGCCTGCCGGCACCGTGAGGGCCGGATAGCCCATGTACGACGCGAGTGCCCGGTTGGCGCCCCGCGACGTGACCCGCCGGGTGGTCGTCAGCACGTCGGGGGCGATCCGCTCCGGTACGTGGTCCAGGCTGGCGTACACCAGCGCATCGAGCCCGTGGTCGGCCATGGCGACCAGCACGGCCTGCCGCAGCGCCGTGCGCGCCAGCTGCTGCTGCAAGTAGCCGGGGTCGCTCGTCGTGTGGCCCACGTCCTCGAGCATCCGAGCGCGACGGCTGGGCACCACCTCAGGCGACAGCAGGATCTCGCGGACGCTCTTGACTGGCGCGTTCGGGTGCGTGGCCAGGTAGCCGTCGATGGCCGCTTCCCCCTCGAAGCTGCCGGCCGAGCGCCGCACCAGGTCCCGCAAGTCAGGAATCGTCAGCGGGTCCACGATCTCGGCGCCGCCGGCCGCCAGCTCGCCCAGCGCCCGGTCGAGCACGGCCCGGACCTGGGCGAAGTCCTCGGTCGCCGGGTCGGTGTCGTCGGAGACCGGCTCCCGAATCACGCCCAGCCGCGCCCCGCGCAGCCCCTCCGCGTCGAGAAAGCTGGTGTACGTGGGTGGCACGTGGCCCACGCAGGCCGCCGTGACCGGGTCGCGCGGGTCGTAGCCGGCCAGCGCGTCCAGCAGTAGCGCGGTATCGCGCACCGTTCGCGCGATCGGGCCGAGCGTGTCCTGAGTGGGCGTGGCCGGCATCATGCCGAAGCGGCTCACGAGCGGCACCGTCGGGCGCAGCCCGACGAGGCTGTTGCGGGCGGCCGGGTTGCGGATCGAGCCGAAGGTGTCCTCGCCGATCGCCGCGACGCCGAAGTTCGCGGCCACCCCGACCCCCGAGCCGCACGACGACCCGCCCGGCTCGCGCTCCGGGTCGTAGGGGTTCCGGCAGACGCCGAAGGCGCTGCCGCAGTAGCCCGACGCGAACTCGCCCATCGTGGTCTTGGCCAGGATGAGCGCGCCCGCCGCCCGGAGCCGTTCCACTGCCGTCGCGTTGCGGCCCGACAGGAAGCCGCGGAACAGCGCCGACCCGTAGGTCGTCGGCATATCCACCGTCTCCACCTGGTCCTTCACCAGCACCGGAATGCCGTGGAGCGGCCCCACGGGACCAGTCGCCGCGAACCGCTGATCCAGGCGCTCCGCCTCGTCTAGCGCGCGCTCGTTGACCGTCTGGACGGCGGTCAGCCCCGGCCCCTTGTGGTCGTACGCCTCGATACGGTTGACGTACAGCTCGACCAGCTGCCGGGAGCTGACCTCCCTGGCGCGCATCGCTGTGTGGATGTCGTCAATGGACGCTTCGAGCAGATGAAACATGGTCCGTCTCCATCGCTCATTCGTCGGCTGATGGCCCTCGCTTCGCGTAAGCCCCGGATTATGTCCCGCGCGCGGGGGCGACGGCCAGCCGCCACCGGGCCGGCCCTCAGGTCGACACCGCGCGCTGTTCGACCGCTCGTGCCCGATTCTACGACGGCCTGGCCTGCCGCGGTCGCCGTGCCGGTTCTGGCTGGCAGTGACGAGAAATCGCGCCTGATGTACAGTGGGCACGCGGCCGGCGACCGGGGGGCCGCCCGCATAGGACGACCGAGCCTAAACATTACGTGATGGGAGGGGCAGGATGAGCGACCAGGAGCGCGGGCAGAGCGGAGCGGGGCAGCGGGCAGCCGGACCACTGCGGCGGCGGGGCTTGCTGGCGGGCGCCGCGGCGCTGCTCGGGGCGGGGCTGGCGAAACTGGCCGCCCCAGAGCAAGCGAAGGCCGTCGGGGGCGGCGATGGCCAGGCGCTCATCGTCGGCGACGTCAACACCGACAACCAGAACAAGCAGACGACCCTGCACTCCAACGCGGTCTACGGGTTCGCCTCGCTCGGCGACAGCTCGCAGACCACGGCGATTTACGCCCAGGGCGGCACGGGCACTACCAGCTCCGGCGGCGGGGTCTACGGCCTGGGGGGCAACGTCGGTGGCGGGGTTGCCGGGGGCACGGGCGTGGTAGGAGAGGGTGCCCACGGGGGGACGGGCGGCACGGGAGTCTTCGGCCTCGGTGGGCTGCCCGGCGGGTCGTTCATTCGCGGCGGGATCGGGGTTCTGGGCCAGTCGGACACCAATATCGGCGTCAACGGCGTGTCCTCGAGCAGTATCGGCGTCCAGGGCACTTCCACCAGCAACGCCGGGGTGGTCGGCAGCTCGAACACCGGCGTGGGCTGCCAGGGCAGCTCGAACGGCAACGTGGGGGTGCTCGGCACGTCCAACACCAGCGTGGGTGTCTACGCCAACTCCCTGCAGCAGTACGGCCTCTACGCCACGTCTCCGAACAACTACGCGGCGATCGGCACCTCGAACAGCGGGACCGGCGTCTACGGGTCCTCGACCAGCAACGTGGGGGTGCTCGGCACCTCTAGCTCCAGCATCGGGGTGTTCGGCTCCTCCAGCAGCGGCACCGGCGTCTACGGCACCGGGCCGGCCAACGGCTTCGCCGCGCGCTTCGACGGCCCGGTGCAGGTGAACGGCGCTTTCACCGTGCTGGGCGGTCCCAAGTCGGCGGCCGTGCCCCATCCCGATGGCTCCTATCGGCGCCTGTACTGTGTGGAATCGCCCGAGAGCTGGTTCGAGGACTTCGGACGCGGGCAGCTCGCGAACGGGCAGGCGACGATCCGGCTCGACCGCGACTTCGCGGCGCTGGTCCGCGGGGACCAGTACGACGTGTTCCTGACGCTCAAGGGCGATTGCAACGGCCTGTACGTCAGCGGCCAGTCGCCCGCGAGCTTCGAGGTCCGGGAGCTGAAGGGCGGGACGAGCAACGTGGCGTTCAGCTACCGGGTGGTGGCGAAGCGCAAGGACATCGCCGGCCCGCGGCTCGAGAAAGTGGACGTCGCCGCGGCGCAGGAGCGCCCGGCCGCACCGGCGGCGGCGCCCGCTATCCCGCCCGTCCCCGCGCCGCCGGCGCCGCCCGAGGTCCCCAAGCCCCCGGAGACGCCGCGCGGCCGGCCGTGACGGCGGCTCGGCTGCATTCGCCGCCCCCAAGTGCCGCCGCCTCCCAGGTCACGCACGGCCAGCCGTCAGGCCCGCCGCCCCGAACCGAGCACATACGGCTGGGGGCTCGGCTTCGGACTGGCCCCCTCCCAGCCAGAGCAGGAGAAAGGGGCTGGGGCGGCACTGGGCGGGCCGGAGACAGCCTGCCGAGTGCCGCCCACGATGCTTCGGCATTACGGCGTGGCGCTGAAGACGCTGATGCCCGTGCCTGTGGAGTTGGGATCGAAGACGTAGCTCTGGGTCGCGCTGGCCGTGTAGGCGGCCACGGAATGGCCGCAGCAGCCGGCCTGCGTAGCATCCTGGACCGCATGGTCAGGGCCCGCGCTTACCACGCCCAATTGCGGGGGCGAGCTTATGCCAAGGTACCAGGCGTTGGAGCCCGGATCGAACCAGATCTCATCGGCGCCGCCGGTGGTTGCGGCTGAGCCGATGATACTGACCCTGCCGCTGTTAGCGTCGATCAACGCCGCACCGTTGCCACACGCGCCGAGGAGTTGCCGCGTCGCCGGGTCGATCGCCAGACCGGTCGGCCCGCCTGTGCAGTTGGGCACGTCGATGCTCCGTAGGTAGACCAGTTTGCCGGGCTTCGGGTTGAAGATATCGATGCGCCCCACCGTCGTGCCCTGGGGGATCGCCTGGTAAAAGAAGCCCTGCTGCGGGTTCCAGACCGGCTGCTCGATGCCGCCGCCCGCGGTCGCGAGCCCCCGAGCGGATGCTGGTTTCCCGACGTCGTTATCCGCATAGAAGAATTGGTCAACGATCGCCGGCGTGCCTGCAGTCTGGATCAGGCTGAGGAATCCGTCGGCGTCGTTGGCAACCAGCAAGAAGTTGTCCCGCGGGTCGAACGCCATCTCGTCCGCGCGGAAGTTGCCGCCGGTGTCGAGGCAGGCGAGGCGTCCCGTCGCCCCGCTGCTGACCGCCAGCGTATACTCCTTGACCATACTTTGCGTTTCGTTCGGGAAGCAGCGGCAGTCTGCGGTACTGCAATCCGCCGCGGGTCCGTCGCCTGCCCAGACGTGGTTGTTGTTGTCGATCAGCACGCCATTGGGACCCGAACAGGCGCGGAACACCGCGCAAGCGGGGTGGTTCCCGACAAAGCCGCCGCTTCCGATGCCCCCGGTGAACGAGGGCGCCGCGGCATTGAACAAGTCGACCGCGTTGTTAGTCCGGTCGGCGAGGATATAGGCGCCGACATCGTTCTTGACGAAGCTAATGTCGAAGCTACTGGTCGCGGGCGGGTTGATCGTTTGCTTGAACACTACCGTGGGCGCGGCTGCCCACGCCAGGCCGGCGGTCAGGACGAGCAGCGCGGCCAAACCGCCGACAACGGACCCTGAGAAAGCGACGCGACTCGGCAACTTGGGCATTGGTTCTCCCTCCTGTGATTCTCCGCGGCGCGGAGAGCGGCGGTCCCGCTGTAGTTGCTCATGCCCGTTCGCCTGCCGCCCTAGCGGACGCAGACTCGCTGGCGTCAGCCACTCCGCTAGGGACCCGCCCGCCGACGGGCTCCTCAGACGGCGTATGCCCCTCCTCCTAGCGCTTGCGCCGGTCCTCTGGATGCCGACGGTAGCGCATAGCCTCGCCTGCCCTCGCATCGGGCCACGGGCTCCGGGCACGGGCTGACCTAGGCGGCCAGTATGGCACACCGCGGGGAAGCGGTAGCTGAACGTAAGCTGAGGAGAATCTGAGGATTGGCGGAGCACCACTAGTTCCTGGGGCGGAGCGCCGCGGACCCACACGCGCTGAACTACACGATGGCGCTCAAAGCCGACGGTATGGAGGCCACCGCTGCTCGCTAGCCGTGTGACCCCGCTGTGACCACCCCCGATCTGGGCCTCATACTCTCGCTTCCAGCCGGGGGTGGTCGCTCGTCGTCAGCGGACCGAACTGGTCCGTGGTCGGCTCCGCTCAGCAGAACCACGGCTCGGTCAGGCGCGGCACGGCCATTGCGGGCGCCCGTTCGGGAGGCGGGCTGGCCGCGGGGGGACGGCCGGCGGCGGCGCGGGCGAGCGCGTGGATGCGCGCGAACGTCGCCGCCGCGTCCTCGCCGGCGCGCGCCGCCTCCTCCACCAGCGCGGCCACGGCAACTTGCAGCGCATCCATACGCGGGTCGGGGTGCGTCCAGCGGTAGGAGAACGTGGCCGCGTCGAAGGGGCCGAGGTGCGGCGTCATGGCGGGCGTGCCGACGAGCGCGGAGCCGCGCGGCACAAGCAGTCGGATGGCGAACTGCACCGGATCGACGTGGCGCACCAGCCCGTGCCGCGCCACGAAGTCGAGGAGATCCAGGTAGTCGGCGAGCGACGTCCAGGGCGTGAACGGCACGAACGTCGGCCGCAGCGGGATGCCGGCGGCCGCCGCCAGCCCGAGCGCCACCTCGACGTCGGCCGCCGTGTGCCCCTTGCGGAAGTGCATCAGCACGTCGTCCTGCACCGCCTCGACGGCCGAGACCACGAACAGGCAGCCGGCGGCACGCAGCGCGGGCAGGTAGGCGCGGTGCTCTAACAAGTGCTCGACCTTGATCGTCGCGTCGAACGTGAGCGCCGGGAACTCGGCGTGCAGCGCTTCGACGATGCACAATGAGTGGCGAACACCGTTGAAGAAGTCGGGGTCGCCGAACGTAATGTGCTCGGCGCCGCGGGCCACGAGCTGCCGCACGTCGGCCAGCACCACGTCGGCGGGCACGATGCGGAGCCGCCCACCGTAGACGGGCGTGATCGGGCAGTGGCGGCACTGGTGGGCGCAGCCGCGGCTCGCCTCGACGTAGCCGACCAGCTTCTGGCCGCTCGCCATCTGCAGGCGGGCGTAGCGGCCGAGCGGCGGCAGCAGGTCGCGGCGCGGCACGAGGAACGCCTGGCGTCCCAGATACACGCGGCCGCCCCGCGCGGTGAGCACGCCCTCGGGCGGCGCCGCATCCCGCAGGGCGGCGCGCGGCGCGCGACCAGCGGCATCGAGCCCGGCGGCGAGCGCCACGAGCGGCGCCTCGAACTCGCCGCCTACCACGCTGTCAGCCAGCGGCCCGAGCAGCACGTCGGCGTGCAGCGCGGCGTACAGGCCGTAGAAACAGACGTGGGCATCGGGGTTGAGGGCGCGGACGCGCTCCGCCAGCCGCACTCCCAGCCGCGTAGCGGTGTGCATCGGCACGGAGATGCCGATCAGCGTCGCCTCGCGCACTCGTGCCTCGTCCAGCCGCTCGACGGCCAGGTCCTGGCAGCGCACGCGGTGGCCCGCCGCGAGCAGGTGCGCGGCCGGGCGCGCCACCGCCAGCGGCTGGTGGCCCAGCTCGTAGGTCGACAACAGTAGGACGTTCACCCGCGCTCCTCGTGCCCCGGTCGCGCGTGCGGCGCCGCGCAGCGCCCCCCTTCGTTATACCGCGGCGCCACCGCTACCCTCGGCCCGCTCGTCGCGCCCGGCCGCTCCGGGGCGTGCCATCGTCTACCTGGCGGGAGCCGAGGCGTGGGGAGCATGCGGCGAGCGCGGCCCCTTGGCGACGAGCGAGGGGGCGGGGGGTGGACGCGAAGGCCGTCTATTCGCTTTTGACACCCCGTCCGGAGCGCCGCTATAATTTGACCGCTCCACGCATAGAGGGTGAGGTAACCAGTGCCGAAGCGGACGTGGCAGCCGAAGCGCATCCCGCGCAAGCGCGAGCACGGCTTCCTGAAGCGGATGAGTACGCCCGGCGGGCGCAACGTGCTACGGCGCCGCCGCCTGCGCGGGCGCAAGCGCTTGACTGTGGTCTAAGCCCCGGCGGGGATCACAGGAACGCGCCGCGACCGTAGCTGAGCGATGACGAGCCACTGGGCGCCCTCGCGGGCGCCGGCGCAGGCAGGACAGACGCGGCATCGAGCGAGCGCAGCGCCTTCGGAAAGCGGCGGACTTCCAGCGGGTGCGGGCCCGGCGACGGTCCTGGGCGCACCCGCTGTTGGTGTTGTACGCGGCGCCGCGCGAGGGCGAGCCGGGGCCCCCGCGCAGCGGCTTCGTCGTCGGCCGGCGCGTGGGCAACGCCGTTGTGCGCAACCGCGTGAAGCGGCGCCTGCGGGAAGCCGTGCGGGCGCGCTCTCCGGCACTGGTGCCGGGCGTCGATCTGGTTTGGAGCGCGCGCCCGCCGATCGCGGTGGCCGACTTCGCCGCCATCGCGGCTGCCGTGGAGGAGCTGCTGCGCCGGGCACGCTTATTGCGCGACAGGAGGCCCGGCCAGGTGGGGCCGGCCACCGAACGAGCGGCGGAGCGCGGTGCGCGCAGGCGGCCGCCGGCCGGGCCCGCGGACGCCGCGGCCATGACTACGTGACGATGATCGACGCGCTCGCGCTTGGATTGATTCGCCTGTACCAGCGGGTGATCTCGCCGCTCCTCCCGCCGGCCTGTCGGTTCGTCCCCACGTGCTCGGTCTACGCGTTCGAGGCGATTGAGCGCCACGGCGTCGCGCTCGGCGGCTGGCTTGCCGTGCGGCGCCTGGCGCGCTGCCATCCGTTTTGCGCGGGCGGGTACGATCCCGTGCCCTAGTCCGCGCCGCGCCGTCGGGAGGCTCTTTGGACATCGGCCAACTCTGGCAAGCGGTGCTCGTGCAGCCGCTGAGCCAGGCGCTCCTCTATCTCGCCGACTTCACTGGCTCGGCCGGCCTCGCCATCATCCTGTTCACGATCATCGTCAAGATCGTCCTGTTCCCGCTCACCTGGCAGCAGATCAAGTCGCAGCGCGCCATGATGGTCCTGCAGCCGCGGCTGAAGGTGATCCAGAAGAAGTACGCCAAGGACCGCGTCAAGCTCCAAGAAGAGACGATGCGGATCTACAAGGAGGCGAACGTCAACCCGGCCGCGGGCTGCCTGCCATTGTTCATCCAGATGCCGATCTGGTACGCCCTGTACCAGGGCCTCCAGCACCTGGCCGCCACCGAGCCGGTGTTCCAGCAGGGCTTCTTGTGGATCTCCAGCCTGGCGCACCCCGACTACCTACCGTTCACCCTGCCGAACTCGACCGCGCCCATTCCGAACCCCGTCCTGCCGGTGTTGACGGCGGTGACGCAGCTCGTCATCCAGCGCATGATGACGCCGCCGAACCCGGACCCGCAGCAGGCGCAGATGAACAAGGCCATGCAGTTCATGCCGCTGATGTTCCTGTTCTTCTCGTTCAATTTCCCGGCCGGCCTCGTGCTGTACTGGGTGACCTCGAACCTATTCAGCCTCGTGCAGCAGTATTTCCTGACCGGCTGGGGTGGGCTCTTCCCCGGCGGCTATCAGCCCAGCACCCCGTTCGCGGGCTCGTGGCAGCCGGGTGGCCTGCCGGCCGTCCCGCCGACCAACGGCGCGGCGCTGGACGACGAGGAGGAGCCGCCGGCCGAGCGGCCGGGGCCGCGGGCGCGCGCCGGGGGGCCGGGGCCGGGGGGCAATGGCCGTGCTTCCCCACGCCCGGGCAAGGAGAAGAAACGCAGTGCGAAGCGTTGAATCCCACGGGAAAACCGTCGACGAGGCGATTGGTCAGGCGCTGCGGCGGCTGGGCCGCCAGCGCGACGAGGTGGACATTACGGTCCTGAGCGAGGGCAGCCGCGGCGTCTTCGGGATCGGCGCCGAGGAGGCCCGGGTGCGCGTCACGGTGCGCGAGGCCGAGGGCGAGGCCGCCGGGCCGCCGGCCGAGCAGGAAGCGGTGCCCCTGGAGCGGCTGCCCGAGGTGGCCGAGGACATGCTGACCGACCTGCTGGAGCTAATGGGTATCGAGGGCCAGGTGTCGGTGCGCGAGGTGGACATCGAGTCGGCGAGCCCCAGCATCGTCCTCGACGTGGAGGGCGAGGACCTGGGCGTGCTGATCGGGCGCCGGGGCGAGACGGCCGCCGCGCTCCAGTACACGCTCGGCATGCTGGTCCAGCGCCGCCTGCGCCGCTGGGTCCGCGTGAACGTGGACGTGGGGCACTATCACGACCGGCAGGCGGCGCTGATCCGCTCGAAGGCGCAGCGTACCGCCGAGCGCGTGCAGCGCGCGCGCACGCCGATTGCGATGGAGCCGATGCGGCCGGCCGACCGGCGCATCGTCCACATTGCTTTGGCCGAGCACCCCGACGTCATGACCTATAGCATCGGGGCGGGCGACGAGCGGCGCGTCGTCGTCGCCCCCCGCGCCTAGGCCAGTGCCGAGTTGCAAGTGCTGAGTGCAGCGTCCGGCTCCCCGGTCCTGGGCGGAGCCCGCCTCCCCAGCGCCGCAAGTGTAGGCGGCGAGGCTGTTGGGGCTGAACCTGAGCCACTCAGCACTCAGCACTCAGCACTCAGCACTCGTGTAGACTACCTGCTGATCGGGCACGTCTGCCTCGACGAGACGGCGGACGGGGAGCGGCTGGGCGGCACGGTGGCGTACGCCGGCCTGGCCGCGCAGCGACAGGGCTGGCGCGTCGGGATCGTGACGAGCGCCGCGCCGGGGCTGGACCTGGCCGCCCACTTGCCCGGCATCGCTATCCAGCGCGTCCCGGCAACGGCCACCACGCGCTTTCGGAACGCCTACGCGGCCGGCGCGCGGCGGCAGCGGTTGCTGGCGCGCGCGGCGCCGCTCGGCTGGGCCGACGTGCCGCCCGCCTGGCGGGCGGCCCGCATCGTTCACCTGGCGCCGGTGGCGCGGGAAGTGGACCTGGCGCTCGCGGCCGCGCTCGCGGCGCCCGGCCGGCTGGTCGGGGCCACGCCCCAGGGGTGGCTGCGGCAGTGGGATGGGGCCGGCGCGGTGGTGGCCTCGCCGTGCGGCGACTTGCCGGAGCGCCTGCGCGGCGTGCAGGCAGTGGCGCTCAGCGAGGAAGATCTGGCAGCCGAGCCGGAAGCCGCGGCGCGGCTGGCTGCGGCCGGGCCGCTGGTCGCGCTGACGCGCGGCGCGCAGGGCGTGCGGCTGTGGCAGGGCGCCGTGGCCGAGGACGTGCCGGCTTGTCCGGCGCGGCCCGACGACCCGACCGGCGCCGGCGACGTGTTCGCGGCCGTGTGGTTTGGGCGGCTGGCGCGGGGGGACAGTCCGGTGGCGGCCGCGCGCTACGCGGCGTGCGCGGCGGCATGTGCGGTCGAGCAGCCGGGCCTCGCCGGGGTGCCAACGGCAGACGAGATCGAGGAGCGACTGGCGCGTTGGGCAGCGTAATCGCGATCGCCAACCAGAAGGGCGGTGTGGGCAAGACCACCACGGCCGTCCATGTGGGCGCGTACCTGGGCCTCGTCGGCCCGGCGCTGCTGGTGGACTGCGACCCGCAGGCGAACGCCACTAGCTGGCTCGGCCAGAACCCGCGCGACGTGGCGCCCTCGGTGTACGAGGTGCTGCTGGGCGAGGCGCCGCTGGCGGCGGTCGTGCGGCCCACGGGCGAGCAGGGCCTCTGGCTGGCGCCGGCCAGCTACGGCCTGGCGGGCGCTCAGGTGGAGCTGGTCGACGCGCCCGACCGGGACCTGCGGCTGCGCGAGGCGCTGGCGCCGATCCGCGACCAGTACGAGCTAATCCTGCTGGACTGCCCGCCGTCGCTTGGGCTGCTGACGCTGAACGCCCTGGCGGCCGCCGACGCGCTGCTGGTCCCCGTGCAGTGCGAGTACCTGGCGCTGGAGGGGCTGGGCCAGCTCTTGGCCAGCGTCGAGCGCGTGCGCGAGCACCTGAACCCGCGCCTGGAGGTGCTGGGCTTGCTGCTGACGATGGCCGACGCGCGCACGAACCTGAGCGCGCAGGTGCAGACCGAGGTGCGCGAGCACTTCCCCGACCTGACGTTCGCCAGCGTGATCCCCCGCGCCGTGCGCCTCAGCGAGGCGCCGAGCCACGGCCAGTCGGTCCTGCGCTACGATCCCACGTCGCGCGGCGCGGCGGCCTATGCCGCGCTGGCCGACGAGCTGGTGGGGCGGGGCTACGGCGCCGTCGCGGGCGGCCGCGCATGAAGCGGCGACCGGGCGGCCTGGGCCGTGGGCTGGACGCGCTGTTCCCGGCGCGCCCGACCGCGCCACCCGACGAGCCGGCGGCGCCTACCGGCGAGACGCCGCCGGCGGGGGCGCTGGCGCTGCCCGTGGCGGCCATTCGCCCAAACCCCGACCAGCCCCGCTCGCGCATCGCCGAGGACGAGCTGGCCGACCTGGCCGCGTCGATCCGGGTCCACGGCGTGCTGCAGCCGGTGATCGTGTCGCGCACCGGCGACGACTACGTGCTGATCGCGGGCGAGCGGCGCTGGCGGGCCGCGCAACTCGCCGGGCTGGAGACGGTGCCGGCGATCGTGAAGGACGTGGCGCCCCGCGAGCGGCTGGAGCTGGCGATCGTCGAGAACGTGCAGCGCCAGGACCTCACGCCGCTGGAGGAGGCGGTCGCCTACCGGCAGCTTCTGACCGAGCACGGCCTGACCCAGGAGGCGGTCGCGGCGCGAGTGGGCAAGAGCCGCGTGGCCGTGGCGAATGCGCTCCGCCTGCTCCACCTGGCGCCAGCCGTCCACGAGGCGCTGGCCGCGGGTCGCATCACGGCGGGCCACGCCCGGGCGCTGCTGGGGTGTCCCGACGCCGCGGCGCAGGAGGCCTTGCTGGCGCGCGTGCTGACCGAGGACCTGAGCGTGCGCGCCACGGAGGAGGCCGTGCGGCGTGGCACGGCGCGGCCCATGCCGCCCTCGCGGCTGGCGGGCGTGGAGCCGGCGCCCGAGCCGACCTCGCCGGAGGTGGCCGCGCTGGAGCGCGAGCTGCGCGACGCTCTGGCCACGAAGGTCCAGCTCTACCACTCGCGGCGCGGCGGGCGCATCGTCATCCACTACTTTTCAGACGAAGAGCTGCAGGGTCTGTGCGAGCGTCTGACTGGTCGCCCGTAGCGCGGGGGCCAGTCGCTCGCGTGGTACAATGACCCAAACAGTGACTGGGAGGCCACCGGTGCCCTGTCCCGGCCGCTGGCTACTGTTCTTGTGCCTGGTGGTGTGCGCCCCGCCCCTGACCAGCTGCGGCGCGCTGGTCGCCTCGGCGCCGCCGGTCGCGCCCTCGCCCGCGCCGCTCCTGCCGACGCCCGCGCCCTCGCCGCTCCCGGCGCTGCGCGTCGTCTTCACCGAGCGCGACGCGGGCAACGTGATGCTGTGGGTCGCGTATGGCCTGGGCCTGTTCCGTCAACACGGCCTGGAAGTCACGCTGACGCAGGAGCCCGACCGGGCGGCGCTCGACGAGCTGGTGGCTGGTCAAACCGACGTGGTGGTGGGCAACGGCGCCAGCGCGCTGGTCGCCGCGGCGGGCGGCGCGGACGTGCGCTTCGTGGCCGGCCTGCTGAACAGCTTCCCCTATCGGCTGCTGGTCGATCCCGCCGTCGAGACGCCGGCCGACCTGCGGGGCGGCCGGCTTGGGGTGGGTCGCCCTGGCTCGGCGTCCGAGGTGGCCACGCGCCTGGCGCTCCGCGAGCTAGAGCTAGAGCCGGGGAAGGACGTGCAGCTCTTGCAGGTGAGCGCGGCCCAGGAGCGACAGGCCGCGCTGGAGAACGGGGCGATTCTGGGGGCGGCTGTGGTGCCACCCGAGACCGTCTTTCTCGAGCGGCTGGACTTCCATAGCCTGCTCGACTTCGGGCCGGTCGGCGCCGAGGGACCGGCCCGGCAGGTGGTGGTGGCCGCGCGGCTGCTGCAGGAGCGGCCGACGCTGGTGCAGCGGTTCGTGGACACGTTGGTGGAGGCGACGGCGCTGGCCAAGCGCGACCCGGCGGTCGCGCGGCGCGTCCTGGCCGAGTACCTCCACGTGAGCGACGATGCGGCGCTGGATGACACGTATGACCTCTTCGTGCGCCAGCTCGCGCCCCGTGCCCCCTATCCCGCCACTGCCGGCAGCATCAGCCGATTCCTGCCTCTGCTCGCCGACACTGACCCCGACACCGCGACGCTGGACCCGATCCGGCTGAGCGATCGTCACTTCGTGCAGCAGGCCCTGGACAACGGCCTCGGCGATCAACCGGAGCGCTAACCCCTCTCCCCTCAGCCCCCTCTCCCCCCACAGGGGAAAGGGAGGGCTTGCGGCGAGGGCGGCGGAGCGGTAGCCCCCGTCCCCTATGGGGGGAAGGGGTTATATCCGATCCGGCCCTGGGGTCGCCTAGGGAGGCGGGCCCTCACCCCGACCCTCTCCCAGAGGGAGAGGGAGTAAGGGAACGCCACCCCCGGATTCGGTATCACTCCCCCTCGTCACGGCCGGCCGCTTGGTGGCTGGCGGCGCGTTCCAGGAGCGCCGTGGTGGAGGCGCCCGGCACGGTGGGCAGGAGCGCCACGGTGCCGCCGTAGGCGCGCACCAGCCGCGCCTCCGGGAGCGTGGCCTCGGTATAGTCGGCGCCCTTGACGTAGACCTCGGGGCGCAGAGCGGACACGAGCGGCTCGGCGGTGGCGGCGTCGAAGATGACCACGGCGTCGACGCAGCCGAGCGCCGCAACGACCTCGGCCCGCTCGGCGGCGGGCACGAGCGGGCGCGTCGGACCTTTGAGCGCCCGCACGGAGGCGTCGGCGTTCACGCCCACGACGAGGAAGTCGCCCAGGCGGCGGGCGGCTTGCAGGTAGCGGACGTGGCCGACGTGCAGCAGGTCGAAGCAACCGTTCGTCAGCACGAGACGGCCACCACTCGCGCGCAGCGCGGCCACGCGCGCCGCCAGCGCGGGTAGCGTGTAGTGCCGGTCGTCCGGCGGGGTCGCGCGATCGGTATTCATCGCGCGGATTATAGCCCACGCGGCGTGAGTTGCCGCTGTATCAAAGCGCGGGGTAGAATTCGGCGTTCTTCAAGGAGAGTATCTTTGGCCAGTATCTCGGCCGTGCTGCCCGCTTACAACGAAGAGGCGATCATCGCCGAGACGGCGCGCGCCATGGTGACCGTACTGCGTGATCTGGTCGACGACTACGAGGTGATCGTGGTCAACGACGGCAGCCGCGACGCCACCGCGGCGCGCGTCGCGGCGGTCGCGGCCGAGCTGCCGGCGGTGCGGCTGGTGAGCCACGCGGTGAACCGCGGGTACGGCTCGGCGTTGGCGACGGGCTTCTCGGCCGCCACGAAGGACTGGATCTTTCTTACCGACGGCGACAAGCAGTTCGACGCGCGCGAGATCGCCGGGTTCATTCCCGAGATGCAAGATGCCGACCTGGTCGTCGGCGTCCGCCAGCCGCGCCGCGATCCGCTCCCGCGGCGCCTGAACGGCTGGGGGTGGAACCTGCTGGTGCGGCTGCTGTTCGGGCCGGTGGCCCGGGACGTGGACTGCGCGTTCAAGCTGTTCCGCCGCGAGGTGTGGGAGGCGGTCCAGGTCGAATCGGGCGGGGCCACGTTCAGCGCCGAGTTCCTCGTCAAGGCACGGCGCGCCGGGTTCCGCCTGCGCGAGCGCCGCGTCACGCACCTGCCGCGTACAGCGGGGCGGGCGACCGGCGCTCGGCCCGACGTGATCCTGCGCGCCTTCCGCGATCTCTTCCGCCTGCGCCTTAGCCTGCCGCCCCGGACGCCGCCCGCCACGGCGCTGGCCGCCTACGGGCGGGTGCCGCCCCAGGGCGGGGGGGCGGAGCCGGGTTGAGCCGGCGCGCGCCGACGGCCCTGCCGTCGGCCCCCGCCGAGCCCGTTGCCCCGCAGCCGACCGCCGCCAGCGCGCCCCGGGGCCACGGCACGTCTCACACGGCTGCTGGCTGCCGCGTCCTCACGATTGCTCCCACGCCGTTCTTCGGCGATTACGGCTGCCACGTCCGCATCCTGGAGGAGATGCGAGCGCTCCAGGCCGCCGGCCACCGCCCGACGCTATACACTTACCCTTACGGGCGAGCCGTGGCGGACGTGGTAGTCCGCCGCACGCCGCGCCCGCCTGGGCGCTGGCACGCGCGGCCCGGCTCGTCGCGCCACAAGCTCTACCTCGACGCGCTGCTGGGCGCCACGGCGCTGCGTGGCCTCGGGCGCACGCGGCCGGACGTCGTCCACGGCCACCTGCACGAGGGTGCCTTCATTGGCTACCCGCTCAGCCGGCTGGCGCGCGCGCCGCTGGTGTTCGACTTTCAGGGCAGCCTGACCGCCGAGATGGTGGACCACGGCTTCCTGCGTCCGGCGAGCCGCTGGTACGGCCCCATGCGCCGGCTGGAGGCGGCGATCAACCGCCTGGCCGACGCGGTCGTCACGAGCACCCGCCACGCGGCGGACTTGCTGGTACGCGAGTTCGGCTGTCCCGCGCGCCGCATCACCGTCGTGCCCGACGGCGTGAACGTGGCGCGATTCGCGCCGGCCGCGCCGGGCTCGGCGCGCGCGGCGCGGGTGGCGGCGCTGCGCGGCCGGCTGGGCCTACCCCCCGGGGCGCCGGTCGTCGTGTACCTGGGGCTGTTGGCCGAGTACCAGGGCCTATCGCTGCTGCTGCAAGCGGCGCGGCGGGTGCTGGCCGCCGAGCCGGACGTCTACTTCCTCTTGCTGGGCTACCCGGGCCAGGCCTACTATAGCGCGCAGGCGGCTGCGCTGGACATCGGCGCGCGCGTGGTCCTGCCCGGCCGGGTGCCCTATGAGCAGGCGCCTGACTACCTGGCGCTCGGGACGGTCGCCGTGGCGCCCAAGGTGTCGGCGACCGAGGGCAACGGCAAAGTGCTGAACTACATGGCGATGGCGCTGCCGGTCGTCGCCTTCGACGCCCCGGTGAACCGCGAGCTGCTGGGCGACCTTGGCCTGTACGCGCCCCTCGGCGATGTCGGCGCCCTCGGCGACGCGCTGCTGGCCGCGCTGCGCGACCCCGGCGCCGCGCGGGCGTGCGGCCAGGCGCTGCGCGCCCGGGCCGCCGCCCACCTCTCATGGGACGCCGCGGCCGCCCGCCTGGACGCCGTCTATCGCCGCCTGGTGACCGCCTGAGAGCCGGTGTGCTACGCTGGAGGCATAGGACGGGCGGGTGCCCGCGCGGGTACCGTATTGCCGCTTGCTTGGAGGAGCGCGATGAAGGATTTACTCGTCGTCGACGCGGACGGGCACGTCCGCGACAACGAGAGCGAGTTGAAGCGCTACCTGGCGCCCCAATGGGCACGGCGGACCTTGCTCCTCCCGAAGGACGCGCACGACCGCGACCTGGGCGGCCAACTGGGCAAGCGCGACGTGGACGTCCGGACGATGCTGCAGGACATGGACGTCGAGGGCATCGACGTATCGATCCTGTATCCGACGAACGCGCTGTTCATCGGCGAGGTGCGCGAGCGCGACTACGCGGCGGCGCTGTGCCAGGCGTACAACAACTGGCTGCACGACTACTGCCAGGCGGACGCGCGGCGGCTGAAGGGCGTGGCGTTGCTGCCGCTGCAGGACGTGGAGGCGGCAGTCCGCGAGGTCAACCGCGCCGTGACCGACCTGGGCATGGTCGGCGCAATGTTCCCGACCTACCTGCGCTACGGCCCGCGCAGCGTCGGCGATCCGTACTACGACCCGCTCTATGCGGCATGCGAGCGGCTCGGCGTGCCGGTGGCCTACCACGCGACGGGCAGCGAGCGCGGCGAGGCGCGCTTCGACACGTTCCTGGGGCTGCACCTGTTCTCGCACGTGCCGGAACAGATGATCAGCCTGACCAACGTGGTGCTCGGCGGCGTGCTGGAGCGGTTTCCGCGGCTGGTGGTGGGCTTCATGGAGGCGGGCTGTGGCTGGCTCCCGTTCTGGATGGAGCACATGGACGAGGAGTACGAGAAGCGGCCCCACGAGGCACCGCTGCTGAAGGGTGAGCCCAGCGAGTACGTGAAGAGCGGCCGCGTGTACATCGGCTGTGAGCCCGAGGAGTCGTTGATCCCGCTGGCGGCCGAGTGGATCGGCGAGGGCCAGATTCTCTACGCCTCCGACTACCCGCACTGGGACATGGCCTGGCCGCACAGCGTCGCCGCCATCCGCGACCGGACCGACATGCCGGAGGCGCTGAAGCGCAAGGTGCTGGCCGAGAACGCGCTGCGGTTCTACGGTCTGGGCGCGCCGGTGACGGCGGGGTAGTCGTGGGGGAGGCGGACGGATGGCGGAGTACCTGACCGTCGACGAGCAGCCGCAACTGCGCAACCCGACCATGCTGGTGGCCTTCGCCGGCTGGCCCGACGCCGGCGAGGTCGCCTCGGGCTCGATGCGCTACCTGCTGCGGAAGCTGCGCGCGCGCAAGTTCGCCTCGATCGACCCCGAGGAGTTCTACGACTTCACCGAGACGCGCCCGACGACCAAGCTGCGCACGCCCTGGCAGCGCGACATTCGCTGGCCGCGCAACGAGTTCCACTACTACGTGCGGCGTGGCGAGGGATCCGACTTCGTGCTGTTCTTAGGGCGCGAGCCGAACCTGCGTTGGCGCACGTACATCGACGTGGTGCTGGGCCTGGCCGAGCGGTGCGGCGTGGAGCGCGTGGTGTCGTTGGGGGGCACCTTCGATCAGGTCACGCATACGGGCGAGCCACGGGTGAGCGGCACCGCGATGGACGCCGCGCTCCGCACGGCGATGCAGAGGATGGGGCTGTCGCCCTCGCGCTACGAGGGCCCGACGAGCATCCACTCGGCGCTCGGCGACGCCTGCCAGCAGCGCGGGCTGCCTTCGGGCAGCCTATGGGGCCATGCGCCGCACTACCTGCAGGCCGCGCCGAACGTGAAGGTATGCTACGGCATGCTGCGCAAGCTGTCGGCGCTCCTCGACTTGCCCGTGGACCTGGAAGAGCTGCGCCGGGCGGCCGAGGCGCTGGAGGTGCGCGTCGAGCGCCTGCTCGCCGACAACGCCGAGCTGCGGGAGTACGTGCGCCAGCTGGATGCGGGCGCGCTGGCGAGCGACGAGGAGCCCGCGCCGGCCGCCGACGAGCCGCCCGCCGAGATTCCCAGCCCGGAGGCGGTGGTGGCCGAGCTAGAGGAGTTCCTGCGCCAGCAGCAGCGGCGCCCGGATGACGACGCGCCGCGGAGCTGAGCGCGGCTGCCCCGAACGCCAGGAGCCCCCTCGCCAACTCCGGCGAGGGGGCTCCGTGTTGTCGCCAGTGAAGAGACCGCGTTGGGACAGCTGGCGGCGGTGACTCAGGGGTAAGCCAAGGGGCCTCCGTCGACGGGAGCCGCTGGGAGCCAGCGGCCCCGTCGACGCCGACCGGCGTCCGCGCCTACCGGCAGATCGTGACCAGCAGCCTGGGCGTGCATGTCCGCCCACTCAGCAAACCTACGTTAAACAGGGTCACCCCCAGCGGCGGCAGCGGCGGCAGCGGCGGGGCCAGGAACAGCGGCGGGCCGTACGCCCACGGCCAGGTCCCGCCGGTCATGGCGCTGATCTGCCACAGCGGCATACCCGCCCACCAGGGCCACGGCGAGCCCGTCGGGGGCAACATGCCAATGCCGCCCGGCATGCCAAAACCGCTCCACATGCGGCGGTGGTGGCGGCGCATGCGGCCGGCGTCGTCGCTGCTCGAGCCGGTGGACTGGTCGTCCGACGACGCCTGCTGCAGGGTCGCCCACGGCGTCATGCCCGTGCCGTCCATGGACATATAGCCCCAGCCGTCGGACTGGGCCGGGTTGCTGGTGCCGGTCTGCGCGGGGGTCAGTACCGCGGCCGGGCTGGATGGGTTCGCTGCCGTGCTCGTCCCGGCCGCCGAGGCGGGCACCACCGTAGCGGTGGCGGTCAGGGCGAGCACCCCTAGGATTGAAGCGAGTCGGAGCTTCACGGTTGACACCTCCCTCTTCCAAAGCGTGTCGCGACCCCTGAGGTGAGCCGAAGCGCCAGCCGAACAACGCGCCAACCCATTATACCGATGCTGTACGTGTGCGGTGTGAATTCCGGCGCGCTCGGCCCGTCCGCGGCCCCGCGCTGCAGTGCATTTTCCGTGCCGGGCACACATCGCGGGACGGCCCGTTTGGGGGCCGCCGCACGCCAGTGTAGAATCCAACAGCCACAGACTACGAGCACCGGGGGCACGTGTGGCCGAAACGATGCGGGCGACGGCGGCGGAAGCGAGCCAGCTGGCCGCGATCAGTGCGCGCGCCGACGAGCTGGCGCTCTTCCGTGCCGTGCTGGACGACGAGGTGGGCCAGGCCTTCCGGGCCTTGCTCGTCGCGCTGGCCGAGCAGACCAGCTCACGGAGCGCGCGCGCCTGCTGGGGACGGCTGTTCACCCTGTTGGCGGCCGAGGCCGAGCTGGCGGCCGAGCCGCTGGTCGGCGACGCTTGGCAGAATCATCTCCTCGACCGCTTACTGGCCGACGACAACCCATTCAGCCGCAAGGCGCAGCGCGCGCCGCTGGACGCGATGGGGAGCGCGCTGGTAGGCCAGGCGTACGTGGAGCTGGCGGCGCTGCACGGCCTGATCGCCCTCGATGCCCATGCACTCCAGACGGCGGCGCTCCGGGTCGCGCCGCACGAACGCTGGCTGGGCTGGGACGGGTTCCGCCCGCTGGGGGCCGATACGGCGCCGCGCGACCCGGCGGCACACGCGCTTAAACAGCGGCTGCTCGCGGCCGCCGACTGGGGTCCGCTGCTGCCCGCGCTCGCCGAGCACTATGCGCGCGCCGGCACGGGGCTGTTTGCTCGCTACCGCGCGTTCCGCTGGGAGCGCGCCGACGGTCGCGGCTACCTGGAGGGGATCGCCCATCCCGATACGCCGCGCCTGGACGATCTGGTGGGCTACGAGGCCGAGCGCGACCTACTGCTCCGCAACACGGAGCACTTCCTGGCCGGCTACCCCGCGAACAACGTGCTGCTCTACGGCGACCGCGGCACGGGCAAGTCGTCTACCGTGCGCGCGCTGCTGACCGCTTATAGCGACCGGGGCCTGCGCCTCGTCGAGGTCGCCAAGGCGCACCTGCCCGACCTGCCGCGGCTGCTCGACCTCCTGCGGGACCGTCGCGAGCGCTTCATCCTGTTCGTCGACGATCTCAGCTTCCACGAGACGGAGACGGAGTTCAAGGAGCTGAAAGCCGTGCTGGAGGGCGGGCTGGAGGCGCGGCCGCCGAACGTGCTGCTCTACGCCACGTCCAACCGCCGCCACCTGGTGCAGGAACGCTTCGAGGACCGCGCGGGCGCCGTCAACGGCGAGCTGCACGGCGTGGACACGGCGCAGGAGAAGCTGTCGCTCAGCGATCGCTTCGGCATCACGCTGACCTTCGTGGCGCCCGACCAGGACCGCTACCTGACGATCGTGCGCGCGCTCGCCGCCGCTCGCGCCCTGCCGATCGACGCGGACGAGCTGCGGCGCCGCGCGCTGGCCTGGGCCCTGCGCCACAAGGGCCGCTCGGGCCGCACCGCGCGCCAGTTTGTCGACTACCTGACCGGCGAGCTGGGCCTGGCGGCGAGCGCCTGCGAGGTTCAGGGATCAGGCGCGAGCAGCGAGGGGGCGGAGGCCAGGACTTAGGGGCCCAGCGGCACGCCCTGCGCGGATGGGCTGCCCCCGACCCTCTATGCCTCACTCCCGTCCCCAGGCGCCTGGAGCGCCCGCACCTCGATCTGGCCATCGCGCACCCGCGTCTCAAGGCACACCTCGGGGAAGGTGGCGGGGCCGCTCAGGACGCGGCCGTCGTCCAGGGCGAAACACGAGCCGTGCCACGGGCAGACGATCCCCTCGCCCTCGACGTGGCCCTCGGCGAGCGGGCCGCCCAGGTGGGAGCAGACGCCGTTGAGCGCGTACACCCTCGTGTCCTTGCGCACGAGCACCACCTGCATGCCGTTCACCTCGGCGCCCCGCGGGGTGTCGGACGGGAGGTCGGGCGCGGCGTACACGGGCGTCCAGTCGGCCGGCGGCTGTACGCCTGCCGCGTGGTCCACGCCGATGCGCTGCTGGAAGACCAGCTCGCCGCCGAGGTAGGCCGAGACCGTCGCCACCGCGTAGCCGAGCGCCGCGTAGCCGCGGCCCGCAGCGCGATTGCCCCCGCGCCGGCTCAGCAGCGACGCGGTGTACAGCAGCGCGGCCCCGGTGTTCAGCAGGCCGTGGACGAGGCCGACGCGGCGCGCGGGATCGTCGGTATCGTGCCAGTCGGTCAGGCCGGTGACGGCCGCGCCCGCGGCGCCGACGAGGCCCAGCGTTACCGCGGCATCCGCGCCGGGGCCTAGCTCGTCGCGCCCGCTCAGCCCCTCCAGCGCGTCGAGCGCCAGCGCGACGGTCCAGGCGCCGACCGGCACATCGGTAAGCGCGGGGTGCAGCGGGTGGCCGAGCCAGACGCCGTGCAGGAAATCTTTCACCGCCTGGCCGTTCGAGCCGGCGGCGGTGAAGGCCGTTCCGACTGCCTGCTGGAGCGTGTTGGCCAGCGGCTCCAGCCAGGCCTGATTGCCAAGCGCCTCGACGAGCCCCTTCGCCGCCATGCGTCGCCTCCTTTCGTCGGGCCGAACGCGCGGAGGCCGGCAAGGCTGCCGGGCCGTCCGCCGCGCCGTGCGGCCCTCCGCAAGTTTCGCGCCGTGGCGGAGTCGTGCCAACGGAGCCTGACGGCTTACTGCCGAGTGAGAATCAGGTTGCCGTACTCGTCCACGCGGCAGGCCCAGCCGGGGGGGACGAGGGTGTTGGAGTCCATCTGTTCGACGACGGCGGGGCCGGCGAACCCGGCGCCGGGCGCGAGGCGGTCGCGGGCGTAGATCGGCGTTGGAATGAAGCCCGCGGCGCGCGTGAAGTAGACGTCGCGGCTGCCGACAGGGGCGGGGCCGGGTGACCGAACCTCCTCGGCCCCGCTTCCCTGGGAAGGAAGGGGGGAGCTGGTGCAACCCGCCCCGGCCGTCCTCCCCCCGCCCGCATCGGGAGGGGGGGTAGGTCCCCGCGGCACGGCGAGCTTCTGGAGGGCGCCGGTCGCCTGGACGCGGAGGGTGACGATCTCGACGGGCGCGTCTTCCGAGCAGTAGGTGTACGTCTGCTGGTGGCGCTGGTGGAAGGCGCGGGTCATCTGCTCGATGACGGCGGCGTTCACCGCGCGCACGGGCCACTGGAGGGTCAGCTCGAACATCTGGGCGACGTAGCGCATGGTGGCGAACCACTCGTAGCCGCGCGCCGCCGCGGGGATACCCTCCGTGTCCTGCCAGGCGCGAGCCTGGGCCTCCAGGTCGCGGAAGATGGCCTCCAGCTCCGCGGGGTCGCACTGGGCGAGCGGCCGCACGTGGGTGCGCGCGAAGTCGTTGCGCAGGTCACTAAACAGCAGGCCGAACGTCGAGAGCACGCCGGGGCGGGCCGGCACGACGACGGCGGGCATCGCCAGCAGGTCGGCGAGCGCCGCGCCGTGGAGCGGGCCGGCGCCGCCGCAGGGCACGAGCACGTAGTCGCGCGGGTCGTGGCCGCGCTCGATGGACACCACGCGGATGGCGCCCATCATGTTGTTGTCGACGATCTCCAGGATGCCGCTGGCCGCGGCGTACACGTCGAGGCCCAGCGGCTCGGCCACGCGCCGCTGGATGGCGGCCAGCGCCGCGTCGCGGTCGAGCGGCATGGTGCCGCCGAGCAGGTAGGGAGGGATGCGGCCGAGCACCAGGTTGGCGTCGGTCACGGTGGGCTCGGTGCCGCCGTGGCCGTAGCAGACGGGGCCGGGCCGGGCGCCGGCGCTGGCCGGGCCGACCTCCAGCACGCCCTCGGCGTTCACGCTGGCGATGCTGCCGCCGCCCGCGCCGATGGTGTGCACGTCGATCATCGGCAGGTGGAGCGGCCAGGCGCCCACCTGGCCCTCCTCGGTCGTCTCGGGCTGGCCGCCGTCCACCAGACACACGTCGGCGCTGGTGCCGCCCATATCGATCGAGATGAGGTCGTCGTAGCCGGCGGCGCGGGCGAGCTGCGTAGCGCCCATCACGCCCGCGGCGGGACCGGAGAGCGCCGTGCAGACGGGCTGGACCTGGACGACCTCGGGGCTGACCAGGCCGCCGTTCGACTTCATGACATGGAAGGGGGCGCGCACGCCCAGCTCCGCCAGGCGGCGGCGCAGGAGCCCGATGTAGCTGCCGACGAGCGGCATGACGTAGGCATTCAGCACCGTCGCCATGCTGCGCTCGTACTCGCGGAACACGGGCAGCACGTCGGCGGAGAGGGAGAGCTGGGCGGCGGGGTAGACCTCGCGGACCAGCTCGGCCGCGCGGCGCTCGTGGGCGGCGTTGGCGTAGGAGTAGAGCAGGCAGATGGCGACGGACTCGACGCCGTCGTCGCGGAAGCGGGCGGCGATCTCGCGGCAGCGCGCCTCGTCCAGCGGCACCTCGATCTGGCCATGCTGGTCGATGCGCTCGCGCACCTCCAGCACGCGCTCGGGGGGCACGGGGCGCTTGGGCTTCACCCAGAGATACTTGTTGGTGCGGCGCGGCCCGTCGTGACGGCCGATCTCCAGGACGTAGCGGAAGCCCTCGGTGGTGATGAGCCCCGTCTTGACGCCCTTGTCCTCGAGGATCGCGTTGGTGGCGGTGGTGGTCGCGTGGAAGACGCGCGCGAGGTCGGCGCCCGCGATCCCTGCCGCGGCCAGCGCCTCTTGCACGCCGGTCGTGAAGCCGGCCGAGGGGTCGCCCGGCGTCGTCGGCGTTTTCAGGCTCCAGACCTGTCCGCTCTCCAGCTCCACCAGCGTGACATCGGTGAACGTGCCGCCCACGTCGAGCGCGATCGCGTACTCCGCCATGCCCCATCCCGTGCGCCTGGTCGCCGGCGGTGCGCCGGCCCTCTTCTCCTTATAGGCTACGGCCAATCGCCTCGGCCAGCCTGTACTCGCCCCGTGTCTCCGATGGACCTTGCTGGCACCTCCACGGCCACCTTGTGATATGATGCATGTATGAAGCGCACCACGATTTCGCTACCCGACGACATTGCCGGCTGGCTGGAGCGCGAAGCGCGCCGCCGGTCCACATCGGTCTCTGAAGTGGCCCGCGAGATATTCTCTGCCCATTTCGGTCTGAACAGTCACGAGCCACGCCGTCTCCCCTTCGAGTCACTCGGGCGGAGTGGTTTCCACGATACTGCCGAAAACATCAAGAAGATCCTAGCCGAGGAGTGGGGTGGCCCTCGCGATTGTTGATGCCGGCCCGCTCTACGCAGTCGTCGACAACGACGATCGCGCGCATGACCGGTCCACTGCCGTGCTACGCCGCCGTGACCTCCAGCTCGTGATCCCAACCTTGGTCGTGGCGGAAGTCAGCTATATGGTTGGGCTGCGTCTAGGGCCGCGGGCCGAGTCCCAGTTCCTGCGTGGACTTGCCGACCTGGATACTGAAGCGCCAATCGCCGCCGACTGGCTGCGTATTGCCGACTTGGTAGAGCAGTACGCCGACTTCCCGCTCGGCGGCGCGGATGCCTCGGTGGTCGCGCTGGCCGAACGCCTCAGATCGGACGTGGTGCTTACGCTTGACCGGCGCCACTTCGCCGCTATCCGGCCGCGCCACTGCGCGGCCTTCCAGATTCTGCCCGACTGAATCCCTCCTCTCGCGTGGTTGTGTTCCATTCCGGCTGCGAGGCCTGAGTGGGCCGCACGGCGTTGGGAGTCGAATACTTCCTGCCGAAATTGTGCCGCTCGACGTATTGACGTGGTGGTCGGCACGTGCCATGCTGAGCGCGAGGACAGCACGCTCGCGGAGACGAGCGAGCGGGGGCAGGGAGGTGCCATATGGTCACCCAGCTGGCGCGGCACTGGTGGGCGATGGCGATTCGCGGCGTGATCGCCATCGTGATCGGGTTGATCGCCTTCATCTGGCCTGGTATCGCGGTCGCGGCGCTCGTCATGCTGTTCGGCGTCTTCATGTTCCTGGACGGCATCTTCGCGGTGGTCGCGGCCGTGCAGGAGCGCGCCACGGTGCCGCACTGGTGGGCGCTGTTGATCGAGGGGATCGCCGGCATCGTCGCCGGGTTGATCGTCTGGGCACTGCCGGGGCTGGCAGCACTCGTGCTGATCTACTTCATCGCCGCCTGGGCGCTGATCACGGGGATCATGGAAATCATCGCGGCCATCCGTCTCCGCGAGCAGATCGAGGGCGAGTGGCGCCTGGCGCTCAGCGGCGTGCTCTCCGTGATCCTGGCGGTACTCCTGGTCATCTCGCCCCTGGGCGGGATCCTCGCCCTCGCCTGGCTACTCGGCGCCTACGCCATCCTGTTCGGCGTCGTGCTGCTCGCCCTTGCCTTCCATCTCAAGGGCTTCGCCGACCGCCGCGCGACCGGTCCCGCGCCGGCGTAGCGGCGGCAGGGGCGACGCGGATGCTGTTCGCATCGCTCGACATGGCGTGAGCGCATCGTCTCGCGCTTGATACCCTGGTAAGGCCGCCGGTATAGTGCGGGCGGCCGGGGCCGTGCTGCACGCGGGTGGGCAAGCGGCGGGCCGGCGGGGTGAGCGCGAACGCGATGGCGAGTAATCGGCCTCCGCGTGGGGGCACGCGACATACGTTCGGGCCGGCCCGGTGGCGGCGCCCGCCGCGCGAGGCGGCCGCGACCTTCGGCGAAGCGCTCCGGCAGGCGCGGCGCGCTCGCGGCCTCAGCCTTGAGGCGGCGGCGGGCGAGACGCGCATTCCCTTCAGGTATCTGGCCGCGCTGGAAGACCAGGACTACGGCGCGCTGCCGAGCGCCGTCTACGCGCGCGGCGTGTTGCGGGCGTATGCGGACTTTCTGGAGCTTGACCCCGAGCCGCTCCTCGCACAGTTCCGCCCTGCCCGCGCGCGTGATGACCCGGGCCCCATCCGGGCCGCGGTGCCGCTGGCGCCTAGCGGTCCGCCGCTCTCCTGGTCCCTACTCGTCGGATTATTGGTGGCGCTCGGCGCGGCCCTGCTTGCCGTCTACCTGTACGGGCAGTACGTGGCCCTCAGCGACAGCTTGCAAGCGCCCGAGCGACCGGCGGCATCCGGTGGCCTGGACGTGCCCGAGCCGCTGATCCCGCCCTGGACGCCGCTGCCCCGCGCCACCGTGCCGCCGCTGTTGGTGGCCGCGTCGCCCGCCGCGGAGGCGCCGGCCGACGCCCCGGACGCGCCTGAGCCGGCCGAGACGCCCGGCCCCGGCACGCCCACGGCGCCGCTCCCGCCGACCGCGACGCCCGCGCCGCCGCCTAGCCCCACGCCGTCGCCGCTGCCGCGGGCGGCCGTGGTCGTGGAGGCGCGCGTGACCGAGCGGTGCTACTTGCAGGTGTGGTCGGATGGGCAGCAAGTGTTCGCGGACACCGTGGAGCCCGGCAACAGCCGAACCTTCACGGCGAACGATCGCCTGCAGATGCGGGTGAGCAACGCGGGAGCCGTGCAGGTGCTCGTAAACGGCGAGCCGCAGGGGCGCCTGGGCACGCCCGGCCAGGCGATTGACGTGACGTGGGGCCGCCGGTAGCCCAGGCGCACAGGGCGAGACGTTTCCGCGCTGGCGGGCGGCCGGAGCGAGTACAATGCGAGGGGGGTTGGGCGCTCGCCGAGCCGGCGCCGTGACGATTGGCAGGCTAGCCATAATAGAACAGGTGTGCTACAATATCGGAGCGCGGGCCGCGGCTGCCCCCGGCTCGCTGGGATAGCTCGAAGTGCGATGCGGAGTTGAGGAGCACCAGACGGATGGATAAGGATCGAGAGAAGGCATTGGACCTCGCGCTGACCCAGATCGAGCGCAGCTTTGGCAAGGGCTCCATCATGCGGCTGGGCGAGGCCAGTGCGCGCATGTCGGTCGAGGTCATCCCGACCGGCTCGATCGCGCTCGACCTGGCGCTCGGCGTGGGCGGCATCCCGCGTGGGCGCGTGACCGAGATCTTTGGCCCCGAGTCGTCGGGCAAGACGACGCTCGTGCAGCACATCATCGCCGAGGCCCAGCGGGGCGGTGGCGTGGCCGCGCTGATCGACGCCGAGCACGCGCTCGACCCCGAGTACGCGCAGAAGTGCGGCGTGCAGGTCGAGGACCTGCTCGTCTCGCAGCCTGACACGGGCGAGCAGGCGCTGGAGATCTGCGAGGCGCTCGTGCGGAGCGGCGCGCTCGACGTCGTGGCTATCGACTCGGTGGCGGCGCTCGTGCCCCGCGCCGAGCTAGAAGGCGACATGGGCGACAGCCACGTGGGCCTTCAGGCGCGTCTCATGTCGCAGGCGCTCCGCAAGCTCACCGGCGCCATCAGCCGCTCGAAGACCGCCGTCATTTTCACCAACCAGCTCCGCGAGAAGGTGGGCGTGATGTTCGGCAACCCGGAGACCCAGCCGGGCGGCCGCGCGCTGAAGTTCTACTCATCGGTGCGCCTCGACATTCGCCGCACCGAGTCGCTGAAGCAAGCTACCGAGGTGATCGGCAGCCGCGCGAAGGTGCGCGTGGTGAAGAACAAGGTGGCGCCGCCGTTCCGCATCGCCGAGTTCGACATCCTCTATGCCGAGGGCATCTCGAAGGAAGGCAACCTGCTCGACATCGGTATCGAGCTGGGCATCGTGAAGAAGAGCGGCGCCTTCCACTCCTACGGCGACACGCGGCTGGGCCAGGGCCGCGAGAACGCGCGCGAGTACCTGCGCCAGAACCCGGAGATGGCCGCCGAGATCGAGCGGCAGATTCGCCAGCAGACCGCCGCGGCCCGGGCGCCCGCCCCGTTGCCCGCGCCTGAGCTGCCCGCCGCCGATGGCCTGCCGGCCGACTTGGCCGAGCTGGTCGAACAACCGGCGTTCTAGCCGTGACTCGCCTGGCAGACGGGGGGCGCTTGCCGCGGCGAGCGCCCCCCGCGCGTCGCGCGGCGGCGGACCGATGCTCGGGCGGCACGATCACCGCGATCGAGCCGCAGCGCCGCCGGGGCGGTCGGCGCTTCAACGTGTACGTCGACGGCGAGTTCGCCTTTAGCCTGGACGCCAGCCTGGCGGCCCGGCTGCGCGTCGACCAGGAGCTAGACGCGGCCGCGCTGGCGTCGCTGGCGGCGGCCGACGAGCACGCCCGCGCCCTCGACGCGGCCTATACCCTCCTCTCCTACCGGCCGCGCAGCGCCCGGGAGGTGGAGCAGCGCTTGCAGCAGAAGGGCTACTCGTCGGGGGCGATCGCCGCGGCGCGCGAGCGCCTGGACCGCTTCCGTCTCGTTGACGACACGGCGTTCGCCCGCTACTGGGTCGAGCAGCGGCAGGCGTTCAACCCCCGCGGCCCCACCGCGCTGCGGGCCGAGCTGCGCGCCAAGGGCGTGGGCGCGGCCGACATCGCGGCCGCGCTCCCCGAGGGCGACCAGAGCGCCGCGGCGTATCAGGCGGGCTTGCGGCGGCTGCGCAGCCTGAGCAAGCTCGACCACCTCACGTTCCGGCAGCGCATGGGGGCCTATCTCCAGCGACGCGGCTTCAGCTATGGCGTCAGCGCGGCGGCTGTCGAGCGCCTGTGGGCCGAGGCGAGCGGTGACGCGGGCGCTGCGGAGTAGCCTTTCGCGTGGACCCGCTCGCCGGCTATCATGTGGGCGCACGGCAAGGCCCCGGCGCGGCGCGCGGGGGCGAAGGAGGTGCGCGGTGCGGCTAGCGATCGTGGTCGGCCTGGCGGTCCTGGCGCTGGCGGCGCCCCAGGGCGTGGGGGCGCAAACCTACTGCTCGGGCAGTGCCGCGGGCAGCAGCGGCTACGCGTCGTACGTTCCCAACGCTTATACGTCCTACACCGGCTTCGCCAGCTTCCCCGGCGCGATGGCGTCGGGCGTGCTGCCGTCCGGCTACAGCACGAACCCCTACACTGGCTGCGCGCCCACGGCGCCCCAGAGCGGCGCCAATCCGGTCAATCAGTCGGGCAGCACGACCGCCGCGCCTAGCTACTCCGCCGTCGTCGCCTCGAACGTGTACAACCCATACAGCGGCTGGGGACTGACCAACGCGGCGTCGTACCCCTTCGCCAGCTACGGCAGCAGCGCCGCGGCGAGTGAGAGCAGCCTTTACAGCGCCGCCGGCCTCTACAACGGCTATGCTGGCTTCCCCGGCATGGCGCCGTCCGGCTACCTCACGGTCGGCACGAGTGGCGCGGCGACCCAGAGCGCGGGGACGAGCAGCGGCAGTACCGGTGGCGCCGGCGCGCAGTCTACCGGCGCGGCGACTCAGAGCGCGGGAATGAGCAGCGGCAGTACCAGCAGTGTCGGTAGCAGCGGCGCGGGCACTCAGCCTGCCGGCACGACGGGTGCGGCTTCGCCGGCCGCCGCCACCAGCACGGCCGCGAACACGTCGGGCGCGACCAGCTCCTACGGCGGCTATAGCCCCGCCGCCAGCCCGTTTGGCGGCAGCAGCAACGGTAACTACTACAACGCGGCGGGCGTGCCGATCTACTACGGCGGCGCGAATGCCAGCCCGAGCGGGGCGGGGAGCGGTGCCGGCGCTTCAGCCAGTTACAGCGCTTTCGGCACGAGCGTGGGTACCGCCAACACTCCGAGCGGCAACGGTGCGAGTGCAGGCCCCTCGCCCAGCTACAATGGGTCCGGCTCCGGCCCGACCTACTATACTTTCGGCAACGGCACGGCCACTGCCGCGCCCTACTCGGGTGTCAGCACCATGGTCACCTACGGCTGCGGCGGCACGTGCTAGCGCGCGGGGCGCGCGGCGGAGGGACGATGTCGACAATGCTACTTCCCGCTCAAGCGTTTGCGGACGAGCTGGTCGCCCAGGTGCGCGAGTTCTGCCGCACGCTGGAGGCGAATCCCCCGGCGTACAGCTACGTGCCGCTCACAACCGATGCTCAGCGGCTCCACGTTATGAAAAGTCGTTATTTCAACGAGCTGCGCGCGGGCGAGGTGTTCGGCAGCTGGCTGCGCGGCTTTACCGACCTCCAGGTCAAGCTGCAGTTCATGGAGGCGATTGGCGAGGAGGGGCGGCACTCGCAGCTCCTGGCCGAGCGCATCCGCGAGCTGGGCGGCGGCGATCCGGCGGACTACGACCCGGTCCCGGGCCAGATCGCCATGTTCAACTCGTTCGCCGGCTTGCAGGACACGGTCGAGCGCGTCGCCGCGTTCTCGCTGGCGGGCGAGGGAGTGGCCGACTTCCTCATCGAGCTGATGCTCGACGCGCCGAACGTGCCCGAGTGGCTGAAGGCCCCGTACCGGCTGATCCACGAGGACGAGGCCGAGCACGGCAACTACCCGGCCGAGGTCATCGCGCGCCTGGCGACCACCGAGGAGAGCCAGCGCCGCGCTCGCAAGGCCGTCGCTATGAGCCTGGAGCTGCGGCGCCGCTACTTCGCCGACCTCGACGACGCCGTGCTCCGCGGCAAGACCTGGTAGGAATGGCCTTCCAGGTCAAGTTCTTCGCGGCCGAGAAGCGAGTCCTCAAGACGCATCTTGATCCGGCCGAGTGTTCACGGCGCATCGCGCGCCTTATCGCGGATGATCCTCAGCGGCCTGGTTGGGCGAGGGGGCCGGTCGAGCAGTACCCAGTCTGGGGCACGGTTTCCTCGGATAGATTCCGGCTCGTAAAGCGGTTGCGCTCGTATATACACCAGCCGTATCAGACGCGAGCGATCGGGCATTTTGTCCGCGAGCCATCAGGCACCCGCTTGGTGGTGGGGTTCGGTCCACCGCTGCACTCGATTCTCTTGGCCGTCGGCTTGGACGCCTTTGTGATATGCATCGCGATTGCTGCTGGGCAAATCGGGGATCCACGTGCTCCCCAGGCGCTTCTTGGTTTCCTTATCTTCGTGGGCGTGGTGGTTCTTCTGGAAGGCGGGCTATACCTGCTTCTCCGCTATGCAGCGCGCGGCGAGGCCCGCTGGCTTATTCAGTTCTTGAAGGCAACGCTGGACGCTCACGATCTTCCGCCTGGCCGGGGATAGCAGCGCGTCCCCCATCGCCGGACACGCTGCTCATACGCGGGTGGACCGCTGCCTGGTAACTTGCAGCCACCGCCAACGGCCTATATTGCTCCCGTACCGGATGGGGGAGGCCGGGCTACGCGGGGCGGGTTAGGCCTCTTGGTCGCGTGGGTGGTGGCCGTGCTGCTCGCGGCGTGTGCGGGCAGGGGCCGCGCCGGGCCCGCGGCGCAGCCGGCGCGTGGGCCGATGGCTGCGGGGACCAAGCTGGCGAACAGTGGCGCGGCGGGCGAGGCCAGCGCCGGGGTGGCTAACGCGGCGACGAATGGGCCGCTGGGGCGCGGCGGCCAGGCGGCGGGGGGCGCGCGGATGGCGGCGCTGGTGCCGCTGAAGGTGGCGGCCAGCCTGGTCGATTCCAGCCTGCTGCAGGAGCTGGAGGCGAGCGGGTACGTCGCGGGCCTATACCAGTAGCGCCTCGTGGGCGAACGCCTGCCGGCCCAAGTGGTGGCGCAGGTAAAGCCAGCTCACGACCGTGCCCAGAGCGCAGAGGGCGCTCACCACGCCGAGCGCGGCGCGAATGCCCGCTAGCTCGCTCAGGCCGCCGAGCGCGAGCGCGCCGATGGGCGTCATGCCCATGGCGAGCACGGTGTAGACGCCCATGACGCGACCGCGCAGCTGACCGGGCGCGGCGTACTGGATGAGCGTCTGGCCGGTGGCGCTGAAGGCGATGCTGGCGACGCCCATGACGAGCAGCAACAGCGCGCCGACGCCGTACCAGGGGTTGGCGCCGAGCAGCGCGAGCAGCGCCGCGAACGTCGCCGCCGCGCCGAGGAGCAGGCGGCGGGTCGCGTGCTGGCGGCTGGCGACGATCAGCGCGGCCGCCAGGGAGCCGACCCCTAGGAACGAGCTGAGCACGCCGTAGCCCTCGGGGCCGGTCTCGTAGGCGTAGCGCGCGAGCAGCGGCAGAATGGTGATGAAGTTGAAGCCGAAGGCGCCGAAGGTCCAGACGACGATGAAGACGCCGCACAGCGCGGGCGTGCGCACGGCGTAGGCGATGCCTTCGCCCAGCTGCCGGAGCACGCGGCCGCGGGCGGGCGGCGGCACGGCGTGGAACTCGGCGGCGCGCATGAGGGCGAGCGCGACGATCACCGCCAGGTAGCTGGAGGCGTTCAGCCAGAAGCACGCGGCCGTGCCGATACTGGCGATCAGCACGCCGCCCAGCGCCGGGCCGAGGATGCGGGACAGGTTGAAGTTGCCCGAGTTGAGGGCCACGGCGTTCGCCAGGTCGTCGCGCCCGACCAGCTCCATGACGAGCGCCTGGCGGGTCGGGGCGTCGACGGCCTGAAAGAGCCCCTGGATGATGGCGAGGACGTAGAGGTGCCATAGCTGGATGGTGCCGCTGCTGACCAGCGCGGCCAGGACGACGGTATCCGTGCAGATGCCGATCTGGGTGAGCACGAGCACGCGGCGCTTGGGCAGGCGGTCGGCGAGCACGCCGCCGAAGAGCGCGAACAGGGAGATCGGCAGGAACTGGAGCATGGTGACGGTGCCCAGCGCCAGCGGCGATCCTGTGAGGTCGAGCACCAGCCAGGCCATCCCCGCGCGCTGCACCCAGTCGCCGGTGAGCGAGATGAACTGGCCGCCCCAGAAGAGGCGATAGTTGTAGTTGCGGAGCGCGCGGAAGGTCGCGCCGAGGCGAGTGCTGAGCGCCGAGTGCTGAGTGCCGGGTGGGGTGGCCGGCGCGGCGGCGGCGCCGAGCGCGGTGTAGCGGCCGTCCGGGGGCGAGTGCGCGGCGGCCGCCGCCGGCGCCGGCATGGCCGCGTTGGGACTGCCCGGGCCGGCGCCCGCCTCCGCAGGCAGGCTGGCTCCGTCGCGGCTGCTCCGGCTCGTGTCGTGCCTCCTCAACGGCCGGCGCCCGGCATCGCCTGGTGATAGTCCTTGCGCAGGACGTCGCGCAAGCGCGGCGCGGCCCGCTCGCGGAACCCGATGACGATGTCGAGCTGCTCCAGCGTCTGGCGCAGCGTGCGCTCGGCGCCCTCGACGGGATGCTCGGCGAAGAAGGCGGCGACCTCGTCGCGCGCCTCGGCGGTCGCCAGGTTCACCGTGGCGGCGACCAAGCGGCGGCGCATGAAGGGCGGCAGCCGCTCCTCGACGGCCGGCCACTGGACGCGGATGAAGTTCCAGGCCTGGTGCTTGCCGACCGGGTTGCCGAGCAGGCGCGCGAGCAGCGGCCCCACGTCCTGCGTCTTCACGGCTGGGGTGAGGCTCAGGTCGAGCGCTTGCTGGACGAGCACGGGGTCCTCGAAGGTGGCCAGCCCGAACAGGTGGCGCGTCTCGTCCTGGGGCGTGCGGGCCTCGCGCATGTGGGCGAGGTACTGGTCGAAGAGGGCGGGGCTGCCGTCCTGCGCGGCGACGGCGATGAACACGTCGACCAGGTTGGGGTCCACGCTATTGGCGTCGGCCCAGTAGCGCTCGACGCCCTGCCGGGCCTCGCCGACAACGGCGGGCAGCCGCGCCAGGCGGCCGAGGGCGCGGAGCGTGGCGGCGCGGCGCAGACGGCGCCCGTCGTCGTCGCCCGGCGCGGGCTGCCAGCCAAGCTCCTCGATCTGAGGCGCGAGCAGGTATTCCACCAGCGCCGACCAGGCGGGCCGGTCGTCGGGCTCGACGAGGTAGTAGTCGATGGAGGCGAGCGCGTCGACGATCGACTCGACGACCGCGTGGTGCGGCTCGTGGCGGAAGCCTTCCAGCAGGCTGAGGAAGCTGTCCACGCCGGCGTAGTCGGCGCGCGCGAGCGCCCACTGGTTGCCAATCAGGGCGACACGCTCGGCGGCGTCGAGGACCGTGCCCACGTCGTTCGTCAGGCCCGACAGCGTGGCGGGATCGTGCAGCACGCGGTAGAAGCCGCTGCCGCCCGCGTTGGCGTAGAGCCAGCGCGGCGGCCGCGGCGTTTCGAGCGCCAGCTCAGCGCGCGGCGTGGAGAGTAGCGCGCGCTGGACCAGCGGGCGCCGCCCGTCGGCGTAGCGCAGGACGATGGGCACCCGCCAGATCGCGCGCTGAGCGCTGAGTGCTGAGTGCTGGGCGCCGTTCCCCTCGGACGCAGCACTCAGCACTGTCGACTCAGCACTGAGGTTTGGGTTGGCGAAGAAGCGCTGCTGCTCGAGCAGGAGGTGGGGGCGGGTGCCGGCGGGGCGGGCGGTGGCGCGGACGAGCGGGAAGCCGGGCTGCTCGATCCAGTCGCGGGCGATGGCGCGCACGCGCGTGCCGGAAGCCTGCTCCAGGGCGGCGAAGAGGTCGTTCGCGGTGGCATTGCCCTCGCGGTGGTCGCGGATGTACTGGCGCACGCCGGCGCGGAAGACCTGCGGGCCGACGTACTGCTCCAGCATGAACAGGACGGCCGCGCCCTTCTCGTAGGTGATGGCGTCGAACATCTCGCTGGCCTGGGCGGCGCTCTTCACGGGGGCGTGGATCGGGCGGGTGGAGGCGAGCGCATCGGTGGCGAAGGGAGCGGCCTTCTCCTGCTGGAAGTCCACCCAGATGTCCCAGTCGGGGCGCCAGTCGCCGACGGTGCGGAACTCGATCCAGGTGGCGAACGCCTCGTTCAGCCAGAGGTCGTCCCACCACTGCATCGTGACGAGGTTGCCGAACCACTGGTGGGCGATCTCGTGGGCGACGACGAGGGCGATGCGCTTCTGGGCGGCCACGGAGGCGGTGGCGGGATCGCAGAGCAGGGCCGTTTCGCGGAAGAAGATGGCGCCCGAGTTCTCCATCGCGCCGGCCTCGAAGTCGGGCACGGCGAGGAGGTCCAGCTTGCCGTAAGGGTAGCGCACGCCGAAGTAGCGCTCCAGGCGGTTGAGGGACGCGACGGCGGCCTCCAGCGCCAGGCCACCCATGCCGGTCTTGCCCGGCACGGTCCAGACGCGGATGGGCGTGCCGCCGCGAGCGAGCGCCGTTGCGGTCGGCTCCAGCGCGCCGACCGCGAGCGCGACGAGGTAGGTGGACATGCGCGGCGTGGTGGCGAAGGTGACGGTCTTGGTGCCCGGCTCGGCGCCGGGGGCCTCGCGCAGCGGCGCGCCGTTCGAGATGGCGACGAGGTCCGCCGGGACGGTGGCCGACAGGTCGAAGCGGGCCTTGAAGGCCGGCTCGTCGAAGCAGGGGAAGGCGCGGCGGGCGTCGGTCGCCTCGAACTGCGTGAAAGCGTAGCGTCGGCCGCCCGCCTCGGCGCGGTAGAGGCCGCGCAGGCCGGTGCCGATCGTGCCGCGGAACTCCAGGCGCAGCGTGGCGCGGCCGGCGGGCAGCGGCTCGGCGAAGCGCAGCTCGGCCGTCTCGCGGCCCGGCTGGTAGGTGACGCTGGCGGGGAGCCGCCGTCGGCCGACGGCGGCCTCGGCGCGGGTAATGTCCAGGTCGAGCGCGTGGAGCTCCACGCGCCGCACGTCGCGGTCGAGGGTCAGGAGGATGCTCTCCTCGCCGGTAAAGGACCAGGTCTCCAGGTCGGGCGCCAGGTGGACGGCGTAACGCTCGGGGCGCACGTAGCGCGGCAGGCGAAACTCGGCATCGTTCATGGCGAGCCTCCGGGCGGACGACTGGCAACTGACAGCTAGGATAGGGCGCCGCCCCCCGCCCGGACAAGCGACCTCCGTCCTGGCCGCGGGCGCGGATGCCATGCACGGCTCAGCGCAGGTGGCCGAGGAACGAAGGCGGGCGCCGCTAGTACAGGGGGGCGCTCGACAACGGAAGCGTGGCGCCATTTCGGCTCCACGCGCATACCGGCGCGCCGAGCGGCGAGGAGTAGGCTGCGGGGCGATCAGCGGGCGGCGGCGGGGGTGCTGGGGGAGATCGTGCCAGGCGCGGGGATGGCGGGCGCGCCCCACGCGGGGCTGTTGCTCGGGGGCGCGCCGAGCGACGGCGCCCGCGGGCCGATCACCACGACGTTGCGCGTGCTCCGGATCCAGCCGCAGGCGCTGCGGGCCTGGATGTACAGGGTGTGCCGGCCCGGCAGCACCCCGGTGGGATCCCAGGCGAGCGCGAACCCGCTCGGCCGGAAGCGCGGCGTGCCAAGGAGGTCCGCCACGTCGGGGCGCTCCCAACCGTACAGCGCCGGCAGCGGCACGCCGCCCGCCCAGGGGTCGGCGTCGAGGGCCACCCGGACCTCGTCGATGCCGGTGCCGTTCGGGGCCGCGACGTCGGCTGCCCAGCCGCTGATCGTGATGGGCTGATCGGTGATGACCGCATCCGCTACCGGTCGCTCCACGGCACCTCGCACGTCGCACTCCTGCGCCGCCACGAGGGGAGCGCGGGCGAGGGTGGTGAGCGGGACCAGAAACGTGAGGCAGGCCAGCAGACGCAAACTGTCACTCCCTTGCTGTAATCCCCGCGGTCGGCATGGGTGCCAACCCTTGATAGAGATAGTCTGCAATTCGCGTCAGGGGGTGAGCGCAGGAGAGGGCCGCTACCTGTGACTCGGCTGCGACGGCCACCGCGCGGCCGCCGCCCGTGGCGCCCCGCGGCGGGCGGTGACCAAGGCTTGAGCGGTCGTCGGCCCCCAGCGAGGCAGGCTGGTCCCGCGCGCCCCGGCGGCCGCGCGGCCGCCCCAGGTTGTGGCCGCGACGCCAATCCCTCGCCTGGCGAGCGGCGGAGCGCGTATGGTGCTCCCGGAGCAGCGAGGCGGCGACTGGAGGCCGTCCGAGATGGGGGAGGACCGAGGCGGCGTGCTGATCGGGTTGCTGCGCTTCGTGCTGGCCGTGGCCGCGCTCAGCTACGCCCTGGGCATGGGGGCCTATTTCGCGGGGCTGGCGGCGGGGCTGGGGCGCAGCGGCAGCCTGGCGCTGCTGCGCGAGTTCACCCTGTACTTGTTCACGCCGCTGCCCCTGCTGCTGCTCGCGGCGCTCGTGCTGCGGGCGCGGGCGGCGCTCGTGCTGTCACTGTTGCCGCTCGCGGCGTTCGTCTGGGCATATGGGCCGCAGCTCGTCCCGCAGTCTCCGCCCGCCGTCGCGGGGCCGCACTTGCGCGTGCTGACGTTCAACACGGGCGGGAACGTCGGCGGGGGGCAGCAGGCGCCGCTGCTGCGAACGATCCAGGCGGTAGACGCGGACCTGGTAGCGCTCCAGGAGGTACCCCCGGCCACGGAGGACGCGCTGCCGGACGCGCTGGCCGCGACGTACCCGTACCACGTCGGCACGACCGACACGCTGGTGCTCAGCCGCTGGCCGCTGGAGGCGGAGGGGGAGTTCCGCTTGCAGGACGCGGGCTACCTAGCCCATCAGGTCGCGGTCAGCGTGGGCGACCGGACGCTGCTGCACACGAACGTCCACGTGACGCGGCCGAGCTATCGCGTCCGCTGGCGGCGCGGGCTCGTGCCGCTGGTGCGCGGCTTCAGCCCCGGCTGGCGCGACGCGCAGGTGGAGGACCTGGTGGCGCGGCTACAGGCGACTGACGGGCCGCGGCTGCTGACGGGCGATTTCAACGAGACGGAGTGGAGCTATCCTTACGAGCGGCTGCACAGCGTGTTGGGCGACAGCTTCCGCGAGGCGGGCGCCGGTTTCGGGCACACCTACCCAAGCCACCTGCGCTGGGGCGGTTGGACGCTGTCGGTGCCGCTGGTGCGGATCGACTACGTGTTCCACTCGCCGGAGCTGGTCGCCTTGCACGCGGCCGTCGGGCCGGACGGCGGGTCGGACCACCTGCCGGTCGTCGCGGACCTGGCGTTCCGGTAGAGGGAGGCGGAGACCCCCTCACCCCGGCCCTCTCCCGGGGGGAGAGGGAGTAAGACGGGCATCCACCCCGGCCCTCTCCCAAGGGGAGAGGGGGAGGGATTACTGGGCGAGGGTGCGGATGTAGCCGCTCTCGTCTAGCTCACGGACGAAGCGGTCGTCGAAGAAGTCGCGCGGGTTGGCGTCGCGCGCGCGGGGGACCTCGACGGCTAGCTCGTCGAGCACGCCCTGGATCGAGCGCTCGTCGGGATAGGGCACGCGCTCCAGGTACTTCAGCGCGTAGACCTCGTAGGTCTCGTCCAGCACGTCCGGCTCATCGGTCTGAAGGTATTTCCGGTAGAGGGTGAGGGCGAAGGGCTTGTCGTTGACCAGGCGGTAAATGCCCGCGATCTGGCCGCGGAGGTAGCGGCGCACCACGTCGGGCTGCTGGCTGGCGTAGCTGCGGCGGGCGCTGACGCCCGTCGAGGCGTAGGGGAAGCCGAGGGTGCCGATGTCGAGCAGCTCGGGGAAGCCGAGCTTGCGGGCCTGCGAAACCCCGGGGTAGGAGAGGATGCCGGCCTGCACGCGGCCCGCCTCCATCGACCCGAGGATGTTGGACATCGCGCCCGCCTGCACGATCGCCACGTCGCGGTCGGGCTCGAGGCCGAAGTGGCGGAGCGCCAGGCGGGCGCCCGTGTCGATCGTGGTGCCGAGGCGCGAGATGCCGACGGCCTTGCCGCGCAGGTCGTCGGGCTGGGTGATCTCGGGGCGGGCGACGAGGCTCTGGACGAGCGTGCGGACCATCGTGGCGAGGACGAGCGTGTCGCCGCCGCCGAGGGCCGCGGAGACGGTGGTAGCGCCGGCGATCTGGAGGAAATCGACCTCGCCGGCCATCAGCGCCTGCACACCCTCGTTGCCGCTGGGGAAGGAGAAGATCTCGACATCGAGGCCCTCGCGGGCGAAGTAGCCGCCCTCGGCGCCGGCCCAGAGGGGGGCCATCGTGCCGGAGATCGAGGTGAAGCCGGCGCGGAGCTTGAGCGGCGTGGGCGTGAGGCTGGCGGCCGCGCTGGCTTGCCGCGCGGCGGGGGGCGCCCCCGGGGCGGCGGGCGCGGCCGGCGCGGGCGCACAGCTCGCGAGCAGTCCGGTGGCCAGCAGGCCGGCCAGCGCGGCCCAGGCGCCCACGCGAGGCGGCGCGGGACGACGGGCCGCGGGATGCCGGCTGAGGTGGGCGGCACGCTGCACGGGGCCTCCTTTGTGGGATCGGATACTATGGAGTCGGTGCGCGGTGATTGTAGCAGGCGGAAGGGGCGCCGGCGGGACGGCGCGCTCCGCGAGCTTGCGCGCCGGCCGCCGCGCTTGCCTTGCCCAAGCCTCCGGCGCGCGTTTACAATGCGCTGGTAGTTCTGTCTTGGTGGGTTGTCCCTCGCCCCGTGCTCCGCGGGGCACGCCGATCCTCGTGCGGCGGCTGGCGGCCGGTCGCTGGTCACTGGTGGCGGACGAATGCGGCGAGTAACCACCGCGCTCTTCGTGCTGTTCGTGCTGGCGTTCGTCCTGGGCACCGGCTACACGCTGGGGCTGGCGGCCGGGCGGGGCCAGGGCACGAACGGCCCAGGCGTTGGGCTGGCCAGCCTGGTGCCGTGGGGCGCGTCCCCGGCCGCGGCGGCGAGCGGCACGCGGTCCGGCACCCCCCCCTCGGTGTCCCCCGAGCTTCAGGAGCAGTTCCAGACGTTCTGGGAGACGTGGTCGCTGCTGGACCACGAGTACTACGATCGCGGCGCGCTGGACAGCAAGAAACTGACGCGCGGCGCGATCAAGGGCATGCTGGAGGCGCTCGGCGATCCGCACACGGTGTACCTCGACCCGGACATGAGCGAGGTCAGCGACGCGGAGCTGCGGGGCGGCTTCGAGGGGATCGGCGTCCACGTGGACCTGGTAGACGGGAAGCTGCGGGTGGTGTCGCCGATCGAGGGCTCGCCGAGCGAGAAGGCGGGCATCCGCGCGGGCGACTACATCGTGCAGGCGGACGGCCAGGACTTGACCGGGCTGTCGCTGCTCCAGGCGGTGAACCTCATCCGTGGCCCGCGCGGCACGCCGGTGCGCCTGATGGTGCAGCGCGACGGCTGGCCGGCGCCGCGGCCGTTCGACGTGACGCGCTCGGACATCAAGCTGGAGTCGGTGCGGACGCGGCTGCTCGACGGCGACGTGGCCTACGTCCGGATCAGCACGTTCGCGAGCACGACGGCGCGGGACTTGCGCGAGCCGCTCGACCGGCTGCTGGCGGCGCGGCCGCAGGGGCTGGTGCTGGACTTGCGCGCGAACCCGGGCGGCTACTTGCAGGCGGCCCTCGAGGTGGCGAGCGAGTTCGTGCCAGACGGCGTGCTGCTGACGGAGGAGTACGCGGACGGGCGCCGCGAGGTGTTCCGCGCGAAGGAGGGCGGGCGGGCGACGCAGATCCCCGTCGCAGTGCTGGTGGACCACGGGAGCGCGAGCGCGGCGGAGATCGTGGCGGGCGCCCTGCACGATCACGGGCGCGGCGTGCTGGTGGGCGAGCGGACGTTCGGCAAGGGAACCGTGCAGCACGTTCACACGCTAGCCGATCACTCCACGGTGCGGATCACGATTGCCCGCTGGCTGACGCCAAACGAGCAGCCGCTGGACGGCGTGGGCCTGGCGCCGGACATCGTCGTGGCCGCGGGGAGCGGCAGCACGGACCCCGTGCTCGACCGCGCGGTGCAGTACCTGCGCGGGCAAGACTAGCGCGCGCGGGAAGCGCGGCGCGCGGCGGGGCCGGCCGTCTGCCGGGATTGCTCGCCATCGAGTATAATTCCAAGTGTCCGACAAGCAATTCGCCAACAACCGAAAGGCGTTCCACGACTACCACATCCTCGAGACGGTCGAGGCCGGGCTGGTGCTGAGCGGCACCGAGGTGAAGTCGGTGCGCGAGGGCCGGATCAGCGTGCGCGAGGCGTACGTCCGGATCGAGCGCGGCGAGGCGTGGCTGGTGGGAGCGCACATCGCGCACTACGCGCAGGGCAACCGGTACAACCACGAGCCCGTGCGGCCGCGCAAGCTGCTGCTGCACCGCGACCAGATCGCCCATCTGGCCGGGAAGGTGCAGGAGGGCGGCATGACCCTCGTGCCGCTGCGCGTGTACGACCGGCACGGCTACGTGAAGATCGAGGTGGGGCTGGCCCGGGGCAAGAAGCTGTGGGACAAGCGGCAGTCGCTCGCGAAGCGGGAGGCGGCGCGCGAAATCGACCGGGCGGTGAAGGAGCTGACGCGGGCGTAGGCCCTCATCCCAGCCCTCTCCCAGGGGCAGCGGGAGCAAAATGCCCTCTTCCTCTGGGAGAGGGCTGCGGTGAGGGAACATTGAGGGGACGCAGGGTTTCGACAGGGGAGAACGTCGCGAAATTGCAAGCCGAGGATGCCATCTCCCTCGCTAATCCGGTGGCACGCCAGTAACTGGCACTCCTGAACTAGCTCTCGCGGCTTAACACCCGCGAGCGTCTGCCCGGCCTCCTCTGATGGGCCGGTAACAGGCGCCACTTAAGTCAGAGTGCGGCGCGCCGGACCGCCGGCTAGGGCGCGCCAAAGACTTAGCGGGCTGGCTCACGCGCAACCCGTCGATAGGTGGCGCGGGGGCGAGACCAAAGTGTCGACTAAGCTTGTAGTACATTTCCGACCGACTCGCTCTGGACGAGGGGTTCGACTCCCCTCCGTCTCCACCAGGCTGCAGGGCCGGGCGTATTGGCGCCCGGCCCTGTTGTTGTGTGTACAATCCACCACGCGGCCGCGCCCGGAGCGCGGGGCCGCAGAGCGAGCTGCGTCTTGAGTAACCTCGGCGATACGATGCGCGGCGACCTGGCCGCGGCTCCGCCTACCGTTCCCGTTGTCTCCACGATTGAGCAGCCGGCGGCCCGACCGGCGACGCTGCGCGAGGTGGCCCGCCGCGTGGGCCCCGGGACGCCCGGCGAGGCGATCGGCCTGGCGGCGGCCCTGCTCGTGGCCGTGATCGGCCAGCAACTGCTCGGGCAGCGACCGCTGGTCGTGCCGGTGCTGGGCGCCTGCGCGGCGGCGTTGCTCACCCTGCGCCTGCTCACCCAACCCCGGCGCCCGCCGCCGCTGCGCCGCCCGCCGGTCGCGCCGCTGAGCGGGGATCAGGCACCCGCCGTCGAAGCGCGGACCGCGCAGGAAGCGCCCGAGTTAGCCGATTCGCTAGCGCCAGAGCGGGTTGGCGGCGCGGCGGGCGATCCCGCGCCGCCAACCGCGGCTATCCTGAGTGACGGCCCGACCCTGTCGGATGCAGGAGGGGCGGCCGCGGCCGCGGACCCGGCGGCTACGCGCCTTGTGGCCGCGGCGCGCGTGCCGCGCGCCGCGGCAAAGGCGGCATCCGTCCCCGACGTGTGGTGGCTACTGGGCGCCACCCCACGCGAACGGTGGCTGCGGGCGGCGCTGCTATTGGGCGTGCTGGTATGGGTGCAGATGCGCGGCCGGGCGACGAGCGCGGACTACGGGCCGGTCGTCGCCACCTGGCTGGCGGCCATCGCCGCCGCGGCCGTGGCCGCCGCGCCCTGGCCGCTGCCCGCACCGCGGCGGTGGGCGGCCGGGCTGCGGGCGCTGCCGCGCACCGACTGGCTGCTGCTCGGCGGCGTGACGCTGGGGGCGCTGCTGCTGCGCGCCGTCTGGATCAACCACGTCCCCTACGTCTTCGGCGGCGACGAGGGCTCGCAGGCGCTGGCCGCGCTGGACGTGGTGCGGGGCGGGCTGCGCAATCCGTTCGGCACCGGCTGGTTCGCGCTGCCGACGCTGTATTTCTTCTTGCAGGCCGCGGCGATGGCGGTCGGCGGCGAGACGGTGGGCGGCGTGCGGCTGCTGAGCGCGGTCGTCGGGGCGCTGGCCGTACTGGTCACCTACCTGCTGGCGCGGCGGCTGTTCGACCGGACGGTGGCGCTCACGGCGGCCGTGCTGCTGGCGGTGTTCCACTACGCCGTGCTGTACAGCCGCCTGGCGACCGTGCCGATCGCCGACTCACTGCTGATCGTCGCCGCGCTGTACTTCCTCGACCGCGCGCTGGTGGAACGGCGGCCGCTGGACGCGCTGGCCGCGGGCCTGGCGATCGGACTCGGCGAGTACGCCTCGGCCGTCGCCGCGCGGGTGCTGCCGCTCGTGGGCGTCGCCTATCTGTTGTACGCGGCGCTGTGGGACGCCGAGCGCCTGGCGCCGTGCCTGCCGCGCCGCGCGGACTGGCGCCATCTGGCGCCGACGGCTGGCTGGGCCGTGCTAGGCGCGCTGCTGGTGTACCTGCCGCTGCTGGCGCACTACGCCGACTTCCCGACAGAGTACACGGCGCGCGTCGAGCAGGTGAGCATCTTCCGCAGCGGCTGGCTGGCGCACGAGCAGCAGACGACGGGCCAGGGCGCCGTGGCCCTGGTGGCGCAGCACGTCGCGCACGCCGTGCTGCTGCCGATCACAGCGGTGCCGAGCGGCTGGTACATGGGCATCACGCCGACGGTCGCCGTGCCGCTGGCGCTCCTGCCGGCGATCGGCCTGATGGTGGTCACGCTGGGCGCGTGGCGGCGGCGGTATTTCGGGCTGGCGGCGGCCTACTGGAGCATCGCGCTCGTGCTCGGGCTGAGCGACGATCCGGGCCAGCCCCAGCGGTTCGTGATCGTCACGTCGGTGATGGCGGTGATTACGGCGCTCGGCCTGTGCGGCCCGCTGCGGCTGGCGGCCTGGCTGGGCGACCTGCCGCCCGCCGTGACGAACACGGCGCTCGCCGCGGTGCTGCTCGGGCTTGGCGTGTGGAACTTCCAGACGGTGTTCCACAACCCCGATCCGATCGCCTACTACGGCACCGAAAACGGGCTGGTGGCCACGGAGCTAGCATACTACCTGCGCGGCCTGGGGCCGGGCACGACGGTGTACCTGTTCGGGGCGCCCCGCATCTACTACCGCAGCTTCGCGACCGTGCCGTTCATCGCGCCGGGCGCGAACGGCATCGACGTGGAGCAATCCCTGCCTGCGGGCGCCCCGCCGCTGGCCCTCAACGGCCCCACGGTGTTCGCCTTCCTGCCCGAGCGCACGGGCGAGCTACAGCAGGTCCGCGCATGGTACCCCGACGGCGCCTTGCAGCAGATCCGCTCCCCACAGGACGCGCCGGTCCTCACGCTGTACCAGGTGAATGGCTCGTAGCGCGGCCCCATGCTCTCTCCGCGGGCGTGGCGCACCTATAATGGCGGCAGGAGGGCACGACGATGGTAGCGCACGGCGTCCGCTTCAAGGCCGAGGACATCTGGGACGCGCCGGAGGACGGCAACGTCTACGAGGTTATCGACGGGGAGCTGTACGTGACAACGGCACCCGCCTGGCGCCATCAGCGCGCGCTCAATCGGCTCAATGCGCCAATCGCCCACTCCGTCTTCACGCGCGGGCTGGGCGAGGTGGTGACGGCGCCTACCGGCGTTGTGCTAGAGGGCGGCTCGGGCGTCGAGCCGGACCTGCTGTTCCTCTCGCGCGAGCGGCTGCACCTGATTAGCGAGCGGGGCGTCGAGGGCCCGCCCGACCTGGTGGTCGAGGTGCTCTCCCCGAGCACCGAGGCGCGCGACCGCGGCATCAAGATGCGCCGCTACGCGGCGTCTGGCGTCCCGCACTACTGGCTGGTGGACCTGGACGCGCCCGCGCTCGAAGCGTACCGGCTGGGCGCGGAGGGTTACGAGCTGGTCGGTCGCCACGGCCCGGGCAGCCTCTTCCGCCCGGCGCTGTTCCCCGGCCTGGAGATTCCCCTCGACGACCTCTGGTCCTGATCAGCGGCGGCCGAACTCACGTTCGAGCTGGCCGTGGGTGAGGAGCACGGCGGTGGGGCGGCCGTGCGCGCAGGTGCGGCCTAGCTCGGCCTCGTCGAGCTGTTCGAGCAGCGCGCGCATCTCCTCGTGCGAGAGGAGCTGGCCGGCCTTCACGGCGGTCTTGCAGGCCAGCAGCAGGGACAGGCGCTCGCGCCAGTCGGCGGCGTCGGGGTCGTCGGCGGCGTGGGCCGCGCCGCGCTCGGTGGCCTCGGCGGCGAGCGCCTCGAACGTCTCCTGCAGCACGCGGGCGATGGTCGTCGGCTTGAGGGCGGCCGGGATGGCGCGCAGCAGCAGCGTGCGCGGGCCGAAGTCCTCGACGACGAAGCCCAGCTCGCCCAGGTCGGCGCCGCGGTCGCGCAGCGCCTCGGCCTGGGCGGGGCTCAGCTCCACGCTCTGCGGCTCCAACAGGTACTGGATGCGGTCGCGGCGGGCGGCGTTTCGGCGCAGCTGCTCCAGTAGCACCCGCTCGTGGGCCGCGTGCTGGTCCACCAGGTAGAGGCCGGCGTCGCCCTCCGCCGTGATGTAGGTCATCGCGACCTGCCCCAGCACCCGCAGCTGCGCCAGGCGCGGCGAGGTGCTGAGTGCTGCGTGCGGAGTGCTGAGTGAGTCAGTCGCGGCGAGGTCGGCGGCGTCCCAGAGGCCGCGGGGCTGAGCGTCGTCGGGCGCGGCGGGGACGGCGAGGGGGCCGTGGGCGGCAGGGGCCAGCGGCGGGGCGGGGGCGGCGCGACCGGCGCCGGCGAGCAGCGGCACGCCGGCGGCCTCGGCGACGACGGCGCGCACGGCCCGCTGGAGCGCGGCGAACACCGCGCGCTCGCGCAGGAAGCGCACCTCTTGCTTGGTGGGATGGACGTTCACGTCCACCTCGTCGGGCGGCACGTCGATCCAGAGGAGCGCCAGCGGGTGGCGCCCGACCGGCAGTAGCGTGTGGTACGCCTCCTCGACGGCGTAGAGCAGCGTGCGGCTGTAGACCACACGGCCGTTCACGAACAGCGTCAGCCCGCCGCGCGTGCCGCGGTGCAGGGCCGGCGGGCTGACGTAGCCGCGGACGAGTGCTGGGGGCTGAGCGCCGAGTGCTGAGTGCTGAGTGCTGAGCGCATCGTTGACTCCTCCGGTCTGGGGAGGCTCCGGTAGCGCGAGCATGGCGCGGGCGGCGGCGGGGCCGTAGACGGCGGCGAGGGCCTCGCGGGCGTCGCCGCGGCCGGGAGTGCTGAGGACGGGGCGGCCATCCACGCGCAGGTCGAAGCGCACGTCGGGCCGGCCGAGGGCGAGCTGGGTGACGACGTGGGCGACGTGGCCGGCCTCGGTGCTGCGCGCCTTCAGGAACTTGCGGCGGGCGGGCAGCTGGCCGAAGAGGCGCTCCACCGTGATCGTGGTGCCGGGCGCGCGCGCCGCGGCGCGCTGCTCGACGACCGCGCCGTAGGCCAGGCGCAGCAGCGTGGCGGCGGGCGCGTCGGCCGGGCGGGTGAGGAAGCTCACCTCGGCGACGGCGGCGATGCTGGGCAGCGCCTCGCCGCGGAAGCCGAGGGTGGTCAGGCGGTCGAGGTCGGCGAGGTCGGCGAGCTTGCTGGTGGCGTGCCGCGCGAAGGCGAGGGGCACCTCGGCGGCGGGCACGCCCGCGCCGTCGTCGGCCACGCGCAGCAGCTCGACGCCGCCGCCCGCGACCTCCACGCTGACGCTGCGCGCGCCGGCGTCGAGAGCGTTCTCCAGCAGCTCCTTGGCGACGGAGGCGGGGCGCTCGACCACCTCGCCGGCGGCGATGCGGGCGGCGACGGTCAGCGGCAGGACGCGGATCGGCATGGCGGGCGCTCCCGGTCGCGGCGCGTGACGCGCTCGGAGGCTGCCCACCGCCGCGCGGCCATTGTAGCACGGCTGTTCGGGCCGAGGCGCAGGCTGTGGCGCGGCTGCAACCCCGCCTAGTCGTGCCGGCGAACTCGCCGAATCAGGCGGCGGGCGGGGCGCTGCCGCGCATGGCGACGGCGCGCTCGGCGGCCTCGCCATCGGCGGCGGCCGGGGCGGGCGGGGCCATCGCCTCGACGGGCGGGCCGCCGCGCTCGTAGCGCTTGAGCGGCAGCTCGGGCACGAACAGCGCCGCCACCGTGCCGAGCGTCAGCAGCACCGCGCCGGCCAGGAACACCTCGTGCAGCGCCGTCGCCAGGCCGAGGCGCGTGGCGTCGAGGACCGCGGCGAAGGCATCGGCGCCGCCGGGGCCCAGCGCGGCCATGCCCCGCCGAATCTGCGCCAGCGCCTCGGGGTTCACCAGCGCCTGCGGGTTGTCGAAGCGCGCCAGCCACTCGGGCGGCACGGTCGCGGCCACGTCGGGCGCCAGCGCGTCGTGGAAGGCGGGCGTGAAGCGCGTCACGAGCACGCTGCCGAAGACGGCCACGCCGAGGGTGGCGCCGATCTGACGGCAGAACTGCGTGAGCGACGTGACCACGCCGATCTGGCGCAGGCCGATCGCGTTCTGGGCGGCGACCACGAACACCGGGAAGGTACAGCCGATGCCGAGGCCGACGATTAGCATGTTGCGCAGGATCGTGGCGTAGTCGGCGTCGGCCGGCATGACGGCGAGCAGGAACAGGCCGACGGTGCCCACGGCCAGGCCGCCGACGCCCATCGCCTTGTAGCGCCCGGTGCGGCTGACGATCTGGCCGGCGCCGATGCTCGCGCCGAACATCGCCACCATCATCGGCGCCAGCACGCTGCCGCTGGTGGTGGCGCTGGTGCCCATGACGGCCTGGATGAACAGCGGCAGGTAGACGATAACGCCGAACATGCCCACCGACATCAGGCTAGACGCAACGATCGACATCGTGACGACGCGGTTCTTGAACAGGTCGAGCGGGATGATCGGCTCGGCCGCGCGTGACTCGATCACGAGCAGGCTGCCGAGCATGAGCGCGGCCAGCGCCAGCAGCCCGAGCACCTGCGGCGAGGCCCACGGGTAGTCGTGGCCGCCCCAGGTGAGCGCGAGCAGCAGCGGCACGACGCCCAGCACGAGCGTGGTGGCGCCCCAGTAGTCGACGCCGCCCCGCGCGTGGCCCGTGCGCACGTCGGTGAAGGCGAGCCACAGCACCGCGAAGGCGATCAGCCCGACGGGCACGTTCACGTAGAACACCCAGCGCCAGGTGAGGTTGTCGGTCAGGTAGCCGCCGAGCAGCGGCCCGGCGACGCTGGCGAAGCCGAACACGGCGCTGAAAATGCCCTGCACCTTGCCGCGCTCGGCCGGCGGGAAGAGGATGGAGATCACGGTGAAGATCGTCCCCATCAGCACGCCGGCGCCCAGGCCCTGGAGGCCGCGGAAGAGGCTAAGCTGCACCATGTCCTGGCTCAGCCCGCAGAGCATGGAGGCGCCGAGGAAGAAGGCCACGCCGCCCACCAGGAAGACCTTGCGGCCGTACATGTCCGATAGCTTGCCGACGATCGGCACGACGGCGGTGCTGGCGAGCATGTAGGCGGTGGTAACCCAGGCGTAGTGGTCGAAGCCGTTCAGCTCGGCGATGATGCGCGGCATGGCGGTGCCGACGATGGTCTGGTCGAGCGCGGCCAGCAACATCGCCAGCACGAGGCCGGCCATCGTGAGCCAGAGGCGCCGGCGCGGCAGCGCCGGGAAAGTCGTCGAATGCATGCGCTCCAGGGCTCCTTTCGGGCTGCGGGACTGGGCAACAGGCGGGCGCGGCACGCGGCGCCCGTGGACCGGCGGGGTCGGGTCCGAGCACGACCCGGCACGCAGCGTCCTCATACCGGCCCCGCGGCGGCCGGCAGGGCGCTGCCAGCGGCGCCCCCACAGCGGCCGGGCGGGTCTACGCGCGGCGGGTCAGACGGCGGCCGCGGGCAGCGGCTCGGCCGTGCGCTCGGCGGCGGCGGCCAGCGCCTCCAGCGCCGCGGCCACCTGAGCGCGGCTGAGCGGCGCCGTATCGAGGGCGGCGACGACCGCGGCGAAGCGCTCGCGGCGGGCCACGACGAGCTGCTCGACGGCGGCGCGGCCGCGCGGCGTGGGCACGAGCCAGGTGACGCGGCGGTCGTGCGGGTCCTCCTCCCGGCGGACGTAGCCCTCGCCGACGAGCCGGTCCACGAGCTGCGAGACGGCCGACGGACCGATGCTCATGGCCTGTGCGACCTCGCGCCCGCTGGCGCGGCCCCGGGCGTGGAGCAGCGCCAGCGCCTTGAGCTGCGCCATCGTCAGCTCGGTCTCCACCCACGACTCGGTGAGCAGCGGGCACAGCGCCCGCATGAGCCGCGCGAACGCGGCCCCGACCGGCTCGGGCTCGCTCGGCGTCACGGCGCCTCCAGTCTGGTAGCGGCCACGCCCATCACTTAAACGACCTGCACAGTTTAGCGAACGTGAACGATCCGTCACAAGCGCGCGAACGTCACAATCGCATGGAACCGAGGAGGAGCCCACAAGGCGATGGGGCACGAGTCCCCGCCCGGCGACTGGGCGGCGGGCGGGGGGCTGGGAGAAGGGTACTCGGGCCGGGAGGACGGCGGGACGTTCGGGCAGGGCGGGGCGGGCGGTTCGTCCTATCGAAGCGCGGGCGGCCGGCCGTACACTGGCTGCGTGAGACGGGCTAGCGGCTCGCAGGGAGGGCGCCGATGATTAGAGTGTCACGGCTGGACGGCACGGAGTTCGTGGTGAACGCCGAGCTGATCCAGCTGATCGAAACGACGCCGGACACGGTGCTCTCGCTGACTGATGGCGCGAAGTTCATCGTCCGCGAGCCGCTCGACGAGGTCGTCGCCCGCGTGATCGCCTACCGGCGGCGCGCGTACGCGGCGCTCCCCGTCCACGGGATGCCCGACCCGCCGGCGTAAGGGTAGGGAGCGGAGCAGCCATGGACAAGGCAACCGCGCCGGGGCTGGCGCTGGCCATCGTCGCCCTCTTGCTGTCGGTCATTCTGGAGGGCGGCTCGCCCGCGGCGCTGGTGAACGTGCCGGCGGCGGTGCTCGTGTTCGGCGGCACGATCGGCGTCTCGATGATGTCGTTTCCGTTCGACGCCGTCATGGGCATGCCGAAGTTCTTGCCCCAGGCGTTCTTCGACAAGGTGCCGAACCCGGCGGATACGGTCGAGGTGTTCGTGAAGCTGGCCGACAAGGCGCGGCGAGAGGGCTTGCTGGCGCTGGAGCAGGAGACCGATGGGCTGGACCCCTTCATCAAGAAGGGGGTGATGATGGTCGTCGATGGCGCCGACCCGTCGCTGGTGCGCGAGGTGCTGGAGGCGGAGATCGCGGCGACTGAGCAGCGCCACAAGCGGGGCAGCGGCTTGCTGGAGGCGATGGGGGGGTTCGCGCCGACGATGGGCATCATCGGCACGGTGATGGGCCTGGTGAACGTGCTCGGCCACCTGGACAACCCGGACGAGCTGGGCCACTCGATCGCCACGGCGTTCATCGCCACGCTGTACGGGGTGGCGTCGGCGAACGTGCTGTGGCTGCCGCTGGGCAACAAGCTGAAGAACAAGAGCGCCGAGGAGACCTGGGTCCGCGAGCTGGCGGTGGAGGGGATCCTCAGCGTGCAGGCGGGCGACAACCCGCGGGTGGTGCGGCAGAAGCTGGAGGCGCAGCTGGCGCCGAGCCAGCGCGGCGCGGCGGCGAAGGCCAGCGGCGCCGGCGAGCGGGCGGGCGAGCGCGCGGCCGCGCCGGCGGGAGGCTAGCGCACCGTGGCCGGGCGGCGGAAGAAGCCCCACGAGGGCGGCCACGAGAACGCCGAGCGCTGGCTGCTGACGTACGCGGACCTGATCACGCTGCTGATGGTGTTCTTCGTGGTGATGTACTCGCTGGGCCGCGCCGACGTGGCGAAGTTCGCGCGCTTGCAGGCCGCACTCCAGCGGGCGTTCAACGTCGAGGTGCTGAAGGGCAGCGTGCCGACCAGCCTGAAGGGCGAGGACGGCGCGGGCGACCCCAGCTCGATCCTGGACGGCGGCTCGTCGCTACCGCAGGAGGCGGCGGATAGCCAGCTCATCGGCACGGTGGAGGACCTGCGCCGGGCGCTGAACCAGCTGCCCCCGCCCGTGCAGGCGCGGGCGCAAGTGGACGTCGGCACGACCGCCGACGGCGTGGTGATCAGCCTGGCGGGGAACGTGCTGTTCGACTCGGGAAAGGCCGACCTGCGGCCGGAGGGCCTGAAGCTGCTGGACACGCTGGCGAATCGGCTGCGGGTCATGCCGAATGACCTGCGCATCGAGGGACACACGGACGACACGCCGATCAGCACGCCGCTGTATCCGTCGAACTGGGAGCTGTCGGCGGCGCGGGCGACGAGCGTGGCGCGCTACCTGAGCGAGCGCGGCGGCATCGCGCCGGCGCGGCTGACGGCGGCCGGCTACGGCGAGTTTCGGCCGGCGGCGCCGAACACGACGCGCGAGGGGCGCGCGCGCAACCGCCGCGTGGACATCGTGATCCTGAACGCGCCCGCGTCGGCCACCACGGCCGGCAGCGGAGCCTTGGCCCAGCCCGGAGGACTCCATTGAAGAAGCTGCTGTTCCCGATCTTGCTGGTCGTCGGGGGGCTCGCCCTGGGGGCTGGCGGGTTCTTCGGCGCGTCGAAGGTGCTGGGCAAGGGGGAGACGGCCGCGCCGCCGTGGAACCCGCAGCCGGGCGACGGGATTGGCTACGTCACGAAGGAGCGGGTGGTGAACCTGGCCGACCCGGGGGCGATGCGCTACTTGAAGACGACGGTCGTCATCGAGCTGGCGTCGTCGGCGAAGAAGGGGCCGGCGCCGAAGGGCGAGGAGTACAAGAAGGCCCAGGACGAGCTGGCGAAGGAGCTGAAGGGCAAGGCGGCCATCGTGGACGACACGATCAACACTTTGCTCGGCTCGAAGACGAGCGCCGAGCTAACCCGGCCCGACGGGCGCGAGCACCTGAAGGACGAGCTGAAAGAGCGGCTCCAGGAGCCGCTGGACGAGTACAAGATCCTGGCGATCTACTTTACCGACTTCATCATTCAATAACCGCCACGGCGAGCGAAGATGAGCGACAAGCTGCTCTCCCAACAAGAGATCGAGGCGCTCATGTCGAGCCTGACCGTCGAGCCGGACGAGCCGGCGGCGGCCACGGCGACGGATGCCTATCACGCGGTCGCGTCGCGGCCGGTGAAGCTGTACGACTTCCGCCGGCCGGACAAGTTCTCGAAGGAGCACCTGCGCGCGCTGCGGATCACCCACGAGTCGTTCGCGCGGGGGCTGGCCTCGGCGCTGGCGTCGTACCTGCGCAGCGCAATCCAGATCCGGCTGACGATGGTGGAGCAGGCGACCTACGACGAGTACATCCGGTCGTTGCCCACGCCGACGGTGATGTACGTCGTCTCGCCGCAGCCGCTGCCGGGGAACATGGTGATCGAGATGAACCTGCCGGTGGCGCGGGTGATCCTCGACCGCCTGCTGGGCGGCAGCGGCTCGGCGCAGAGCGCCAGCGGCGAGATGACCGAGATCGAGATGGCGCTCCTGAAAACGGTGGGCGGGCTGCTGATCAGCAACCTGCGCGACGCCTGGAGCAACGTGGCGAGCCTGCAGCCCACCGTGCAGGAGCCGACGCTCAGCCCCGAGTTCGTGCAGGTGACGCTGCCCACCGAGACGACGGTCATGCTGGTATTCGAGATCAGCCTGTTCCAGACGACGGGCACGCTCAGCCTGTGCATCCCGCACCCGGTCTTGCAGCCGGTGATGGAGAGCCTGACGTCGCAGGTGTGGTCGGCGGGCGCGGCGCGCCCGGAGACGGCGGAGCCGACGCTGACGCGTCCCGAGCGGCTGAACCCGGTGGCGCTGCCGCTCACCGTCGAGCTGGGCAGCGTGGGGCTGAGCCTCCGCGACCTGCTGGCGCTGACGGAGGGGCAGGTCATCAAGCTGGACACCCCCGCCAACGGCAGCCTGGCCGTGCGCGTGGGGCAGCACGTGAAGTTCAACGCGCGCCCCGGGCTGGCCGGGAAGAACCTCGCCGTGCAGATCACGGGGGTGCGTGGCTAAGCACTCGGCCAGGGATAGCGTGTAGGTTTGGCGAAGCCAGACATGCACACCCACCTGGGCCGTCCGCTTAGGGGCAGACGATGCTACATTCCTAGAGGGTGGTCGTACTCATCCGGTAGCAATTCATGACGGACGAGGGACGAGGGGAGCGGCGATGGCGGACGAGCAGGGACTGAGCGGCGACGAGCCGGAGCTGCTGGGCGACGAGCCGGCGGCGGTGGGCGCCGGGGCTGCCGCGGGCGCGGAGGCGTTGTTCGCGGCCGCCGCGGCGGGCGGGTCGGCGCTGGGCGCGCCCGAGTTCCGGCCGCTGGCGGGCGAGAGCGCGGCGGGCGAGGGCGCCGGGATCGACCTGCTGCTCGACGTGGCGCTGGAGGTGAGCGTCGAGCTGGGGCGCACGCGCATGACGATCGGCGAGCTGCTGGCGCTGCGGCCGGGCTCGGTGATCGAGCTGGACAAGCTGGCGGGGGAGCCGGCGGACATCCTGGTGAATGGCACGCGAATCGCGCGCGGCGAAGTCGTGGTCGTGGACGAGAAATTTGGCGTGCGGGTCCTGGAGATCGTGTCGCCGGCGAAGCGCCTGGCGACGATGGGATGACGATGCGCGCACACCGCCCCGCGCTCGCCGTGCTGCTGATCGGGCTCGCGCTGCTCGGGCGCCTCGGACTGGCGGCCCCCGTGGCCCAGGCGATGCCGGCCGCGGCTGCCGTGGCCGCGCGCCCGGCGCCGGCCGGGGTGTTGGCCCAGGCGTCCGACGACGCGGCGGTGACTAGCGAGTCGGCTACCGACGCGACCGCCCTGGAGGATCCGACGCCGGCCGGGACGACCGGCGTCGAGAGTGCGACGGCCGGCGAGGCCGCGGGCGAGGCGGCGGCCGTGGACGAGTCCCCCGCGGGTGAAGCTCCGCCCGGCGCGGCGTCGGCAGCGACTGCCGTGCCCGCGGCGCCCGCGCCTGGCGTGAGCGAGGCGCCGAACGCGCCGCCGCCGGCGCCGACTGTGCCGGCGGCGGCCCCCGCTCACCCCGCGGCGTCGGAGCCGCTTGACTTCCCCGGCGCGGCGGTGGACGTGACGCTGAAGCTGGTGGCGGTGCTCGCGCTAGCTTACGTCACGTTATGGCTGATCAAGCGCTACAGCCTGGGGGCGACGCTCGGCAAGCGGTCGGGGTCGCTCCAAGTGATCGAGTCCACCACGCTGGCGCCCAATCGCTCCATCTACCTCGTGAACGTGGAGGGGCGGCGCTTGCTGTTGGGCGTAACTAGCTCGCAGATCACGACGCTGGCGGCCTGGGACGGCGACGGCGTCCCCCAGTCCGTCCCCGCCCCGACCCCCGCGACCGCCCCAGCGGCGCTCGACGAGCCGTTCGCGGCCAAGTAGCCCGCGGCGGTCCAGGTGCCGATAGCGCTTCCGCGGTCCATGCTGAGCCCCCCGCGGAGCCATCGTGGCGTCCGCGAGTCCGGGTCCAACTATGGTGCGGGGCAGCCTATGCTCGTCGCCCTCCGCTCCTTGCGGTGGAAGTCAGACAGTCTCCCGTCGAAAGCGGTCTGGCCTCGCGCAGCTTTCAGGTTCATCGAGCCGCTCGCGCCGCCGGGTGGCGAGGGACAACCCCCCGTCCTACCCTACATCTCCTCGTCGCCGGCTCAGACGCCGGGCACACCACGGCGAGACGCCGCCGAGGACGCCGTCCGGGGCAGGGGATGAGGGTACCGAGGTACCGGCCGCGTTGGGCCTTTCGGCAGGGACGGTCGGGCCCCTAGCGTCTGTTGGCAACGGCCCGGCCGGCCGTACGATTGCTGTGACCCTGCGAGAGAGATGGGACACAGCATGCGACAGCAATCACGGCCCGCTCCCCCGACCCGTCCCGTGGCTTCGACGACGGCGGCCCACAGTGGCGGCCACCCGCGCCGGCTCGGCACCGCGCTCGGGCTGGCGCTGCTCGCCGTGCTCGCCGGGGGCTGCACGAGCGCGCAGCAGGGCCTGCCGTCGGTGCAGGTGCAGATGGGTAGCGGCCAGGGCGACCAGGCCACGATGGGCGTGCAGCTCCTGCTGCTGCTCACCGTGCTCAGCCTCGTGCCGGCCGTGCTGATGATGGTCACCTCGTTCGTGCGCATTGCCATCGTGCTGTCGTTTGCGCGCAGCGCGATCGGCGTGGCGCAGATGCCGCCGAACCAGATCTTGCTGGGCCTGGCGCTCTTCCTGACGGTGTTCGTGATGGCGCCGGTGTGGACGACGATCAACGACCAGGCGGTACAGCCGTACCTGCGCAACGAGGTCACGCTGGACCAGGCGTACCAGCGCGCGGAGCAGCCGCTGCGCGCGTTCATGCTGCGGCAGACGCGCGAGAAGGACCTGGCGCTGTTCGTGAACCTGGGCAACCTGCCGCAGCCGGACACCGAGGCGGACATCCCGACCTACGCGCTGATTCCGTCGTTCATGATCAGCGAGCTGAAGACCTCGTTCCAGATGGGCTTCATCATCCTGCTGCCGTTCCTCGTGATCGACATGGTCGTGTCGAGCACGCTGATGGCAATGGGCATGATGATGCTGCCGCCGGCGACGATCTCGCTGCCGTTCAAGGTGCTGCTGTTCGTGATGGCGGATGGCTGGCACCTGATCGTGAAGTCGCTGGTCACCAGCTTTATGTAGTCCAACGGCGGGTGGCTGTGGGGGGCACCCCCACACCCCCGGGACTAAGAGGAAACGAGGGGATGTGGGGGGACACCCCCCACATCCCCCGCCAGGGGACACCCCTGGACCCCGGGAGCGGAGAGTGCGGCGATGACGGAGATGGGGGCGCTGGAGCTGGGGCGCGACGCGCTGATGATGACGCTGCTGCTGTCGGCGCCGGTGCTGCTGGCGGCGCTCGTGGTCGGGCTGGTGGTGAGCATCGTGCAGGCGCTGACGCAGATCAACGAGTCGACGCTGAGCTTCGTGCCGAAGATCCTGGCGGTGTTCGGCGCGCTGGCGATCACCGGCGGCTGGCTGATGAGCACGATGCTGGGCTACACGGTGGGGCTGTTCAACTCGCTCCCCCAGATGGTGCGGTAGGCGGAGCGCGGACGTGACGGACACGGTACAGCTCGTGAACTTCTCGGGGGCGTACTTCAGCCGGCTGCTGCTCGCGGCGGTGCGCGTCCTGGCCGCGATCGGCATCAACCCGCTGCTCGGCTCGGCGCGCGTGCCGCTGCCCGGCCGCATCGGGCTCGGGCTGTTCATCACGCTGGTGCTGTTCCCGCCCGGCGGACCGGGGGCGAACGAGCCGGTGGCGATCGGGCCGGGTGAGATCGCGGGCGAGCTGCTGGTGGGCCTGCTGGCCGGGTTCGCGGTCACGCTGATCTTCGCGACGGTCCAGTTCGCGGCGTCGCTGATCGGCGTGCAGGGCGGTTTCGGCTTCGGCGCGACGATCGACCCGCATGCCGACCTGGGCCAGAAGACGCTGGAGCAATTCTTCACCACGTTCGCGATGGTGATCTTCCTGCAGATCAACGGCCATCACCTGTTCCTGGCCGGGCTGTACGAGCTGTTCGGCGCGGTGCCGCTGGGCGGCGCGACGCTGGCGGGCGGCACCGTCGAGCAGCTCACGGCGCTGACCGCGGCGCTGTTCGGGGCGGCGGTAAAGATGGCGCTGCCGGTGATCGCGGCGCTGCTGCTGGCCGACCTGGGGCTGGCGGTGCTGGCGCGGGTGGCGCCACAGCTCAACCTGTTCGCGATCGGGCTGCCGGCGAAGATCCTGATCGGGCTGGGCGCGCTGGTGGTGGCGCTGCCGGTGATCCTGCCGCGGCTAGAGGCGCTGATTCACGCGCTGCCGCAGGCGATGTTGAGTTTGGCGGGGTAAGAGGGGGAGTGGGGGACACCCCCACCCCCCCGGAAAGAGGAAGAGGAGGGGTAGGTGGGGGGACACCCCCCACGCCCCCCGGCCGGGTGTGGCGCGGCATACTGCGAGCGCCACTCCCCCTGCACCCCCGGGGACGACGCGGGGAGGGCGTAGGCCCCCGGTAGGGGAGCGGCCCTGCACCCCTGGGACGAGGTTAGGAGGGGACGTGGCGGCTGGCGAGCGTACCGAGGCGGCGACCCCCCGGCGGCTCAAGGAGCTGCGGGACAAGGGGCGCGTCGTCCGCAGCGCCGACCTGGCGATGGCCGGGGGGCTGCTGGCGGGGTTCGTGGTGCTGCAGAGCTTCGGCGGCGCCGCGGCGGCCGAACTGCGGGGCGAGATGGAGCGCCAGTTCAGCACGCTGCTGCGGCCGGACTTCACGGATGCCGCGCTCGCTGATCTGTGGCTGAACACCGGGATGCTGTTCTTCCGGATCATCGCGCCGCTGGTGGCGCTGACGGTCGTGGGCGTGGTGCTGAACGTCGGGCAGACGGGGCTAGCGCTGAGCGGCCGCGGGCTGACGCCGCAGTTCAGCCGCCTGAACCCGCTGGCCGCGGTGCAGCGGCTGTTCTCGCTCCACGGCCTGGTCGAGCTGGGCAAGACGCTGCTGAAGGCGGGGCTCGTGGCGTTCGTGCTCTACCAGGTCTATACGGAGAGCGTGCCGGAGCTGGCGATGCTCGCGGCCGGCGACCTGCGGGCGACGGCACCGCAGCTCGCGGCGCTGGCGATGCGGGTGGGGCTGACGGCGGGCGCGGTGCTGCTCGGGCTGGGCATCCTGGACTACGGCTACCAGCGCTGGGACTTCATCCGCAGCAGCCGCATGTCGAAGGACGAGATCCGCGAGGAGCTGAAGCAGACGGAAGGCGACCCCAAGATCAAGGGCCGCATCCGGCAGCTCCAGCGCAAGCTGGCGCGGCGCCGCATGATGCAGGAGGTGCCCAAGGCCGACGTGGTCGTCACGAACCCCACGCACCTGGCCGTTGCGCTAGCGTACCGGCCGGGCGAGATGGGCGCGCCGCGCGTGGTGGCCAAGGGCGCCGACGCGGTGGCGCAGCGGATCAAGGAGATCGCCCGCGCGCACGACGTGCCGGTGCTGGAGGACAAGCCGCTGGCCCGCGCGCTGTACGCGGCGGTCGAGATCGGCACCGAGATTCCCATTGAGCTGTTCCAGGCGGTGGCCGAGGTGCTGGCGTACATCTACGCCCTCAAGGGCAAGGGGGTAGGGGCTAGGGGATAGGGAGTAGGGGACGGAGAGATGCTTCCGACCCCTATCCTCTATTCCCTACCACCTAGCCCCTGGGAGATGACATGGCAGTGGTGAACGCGCCCGCGGCGGCGAGCGGCCGGCTCGGTCGGCTGATGCAATACAGCGACATCCTGCTGGCGGTCGGCGTGGCGATGATCCTCGGCATGATGATCATCCCGCTGCCCGAGGGCGTGCTGGACGTGCTGATCGTCACGAACGTGTCGCTCGCCATGGTGATGCTGCTCGTGTCGATGTACATCACCGAGCCGCTCCAGTTCTCGTCGTTCCCGTCGATCCTGCTGCTGGCGACGCTGTTCCGCCTGGGCCTGAACATCTCGGCCAGCCGCCTGATCCTGCTGCACGGCCACGCGGGCGAGGTCATCGCCAGCTTCGGCCAGTTCGTCGTCGGCGGCAACTACGTCGTGGGCGTGGTGATCTTCCTGATCCTGATCGTGATCCAGTTCGTGGTCATCACGAACGGCGCCGGGCGCGTGGCGGAGGTGGCCGCGCGCTTCACGCTCGACTCGATGCCGGGCAAGCAGATGAGCATCGACGCCGACCTGAACGCCGGCGCGATCGACGAGGCGACCGCGCGGGCGCGGCGCCGCGCCGTGCAGCAGGAGGCTGACTTCTACGGCGCGATGGACGGCGCCAGCAAGTTCGTGAAGGGCGACGCCATCGCGGGCGTCGTGATCATCCTGGTCAACATCATCGGCGGCATCGTGATCGGCGTGTTCCAGCTCGGCATCCCGATCGGCCAGGCGCTGGGCACCTACACGCTGCTGACCGTCGGCGACGGCTTGGTGTCGCAGATCCCGGCGATCCTGATCTCGACGGCGACGGGCATCATCGTGACCCGTGCCGCGTCGGACGGCAACCTGGGCCGGGACATCGCCGCCCAGGTGCTCGCCAACCCGCGGGCGCTATTCATGACCTCGGGCGCGCTGGGGGCGCTGGCGCTAGTGCCGGGGCTGCCGAAGCTGCCGATGTTCCTGATGGCCGGCGCCATCGCCGGCGCGGCCGTGCTGGTGCGCAACCACGCGCGGGCCCAGGCGAGCGCGGAGACGGCGCTGGCGCCGGCCCCGAGCACGAGCGGCGAGCCGGAGAACGTTCACAAGTACCTGCGCGTCGATCCGATCGAGGTGGAGATCGGCTACGCGCTGATCCCGCTGACGGACGCGGAGCAGGGCGGCACGCTGCTGGGCCGCGTGACGCTCATCCGCCGCCAAGTGGCGCTCGACCTGGGCATCGTCCTGCCGACGATCCGCATCCGCGACAACGCGGAGCTAGGGCCGAACCAGTACACGATCAAGCTGCGCGGCGTGCCGGTGGCGACCGGCGAGGTGCGGCCGCGCTGGCTGCTGGCGATGAACCCGGGCATGGTCGAGCAGGAGATCGACGGCATCCCCGCCGTCGAGCCGGCCTTTGGGCTGCCCGCGGTGTGGATCAACGCCGCCGAGCGCGAGCGCGCGGAGGTGCTGGGCTACACGGTGGTCGATCCGCCGTCGGTCATCATCACCCACCTGTCCGAGGTGATCCGCGCGCACGCGGCGACGATCCTGTCGCGCCAGGACGTGCAGACCCTGCTCGACCACGTGAAGGAGGAGCATCCCGCGCTGGTGAACGAGCTGGTGCCGGCCGTGCTGACGCTGGGCCAGGTGCAGCGCGTGCTGCAGAACCTGCTGCGCGAGCGCGTCTCGATCCGCGACCTCGTGACCGTCCTGGAGGCGATCACCGACCAGGCGAGTGTGACGCACGACGCCGACGCGCTGAGCGAGCACGTGCGGCAGGCGCTCGCGCGCCAGATCACCCGCCAGTACGCCGCCGAGGACGGCCGGCTGTCGGTTATCACCCTTGCGCCGGCGTGGCAGCAAGAGCTAGCCAAGAACGTCATCCAGACCGAGCGCGGCCCGAGCCTGCACGTCGAGCCGGGCGTCGCGCAGAGCTTCCTGCTCCGCATCCGCGAGGCGATGGAGCGACTGGCCGCGTCGGGCCACCAGCCGATCATCCTCTGCCCGGCGCGGCTGCGCCTGCCGCTGCGGCGTTTCACGGAGCTAGCGCTGCCGAGTGTCGTCATCCTGGCCTACAGCGAGATCAGCGCGGGCACCGAGGTGATCACCCGGGAGACGGTGGATGGGGGTGCGGCATGATGGCGGTCGAGCGAATCCCGCTGGAGCGCGGGCAGCAGGTGATGCTGCGGGTGGACGAGAGCGACGGCGCCCGCTGGTTCCCGACCCGCGTAATGGGGCGCGAGGACGACACCGTCTGGGTGGGCGCACCGCCGCACGACCCCGCGGGCGCGCTGGCGGTGGGCGAGGAGGTGAGCTTCCGCACCTGGCGCGCGACCGACGCGCTGTACGCGGTGCGCGCGGAGATCGTCGCCGTCGAGCGCGGCGCGCAGGCGTGCGTCGGCGTGTGGGTGTTCGAGGGCGAGCGCATCCAGCGGCGCGAGTACTTCCGGGTGCCGTGCTGGACGGTGCTCAAGGGCGCGACGGTCATCGCGCCCGACGGGGAGGAGCAGCGGCCGCGCCTGTTGCTGGCCGATCTGAGCGCGAGCGGCCTGGGGCTGCGCAGCGCGGCGCCGCTGGCGCTGGGATCGGAGCTGCGGCTGGACCTGAGCCTGCCCGACAACGGAGACGTCGTGCCCGTGCGGGCGTCGATCGTGCGCGCCGAGGCGTCGCGCGACCACGCCGAGTACCCGTGGGAGTGCGGCGCGATGTTCACCGACGTGGCGACGGTCGTGCGCGAGCGCATTATCCGCCACGCCATTCGCTACCAGCTCGAGCAGCTACGCCGAGGAGTGGTCTAATGCTGGCGCCGACGCGACCGCTGACCGAGTACCTGTTCCCGCTCGTGCTCGGCGTGTTCCTGACGCTGTACGTGATGGGCCTGGTGGCGGGTACCGAGCCGGAGATGGCCCTGGTCCGCGCCACGGGCGGCGCAGTGCTGCTGGCGGTGCTGGGGCGCGTGGCCCGCGGCATCGTCGAGGCCGCCCCCCCGCCGGCGCCGGCCGCCGCCAGGCCCGACGCGCGCGGCCAGCGGCTGGACGTGGCCATCGACGACGACACGTCGGCGGCCGACGAAGGGATTGGGGAATAGGGGATGGCGGATAGGGGACGGGAGATAGGGGCGGCCCGTACCCCCCGGTCCCTGCCCCCCATCCCCTAGCTAGGAGAGGTGGCAACCATGCAAACGGCCCAGGGCCCCACGGATTGGGAGCAGTTTTACGACCGGCGCGACCCGGTGCTGCGGGAGCAGCTCATTCTCCAGTACGCGCCGCTGGTGAAGTACGTCGTCGGACGGATGGCGGTGAGCCTGCCCGGCGTGCTGAACCACGAGGACCTGCTGAGCTACGGCACCATCGGGCTCATCCAGGCGGTGGACCGCTTCGACCCGTCGCACGGCGTGAAGTTCGAGACCTACGCGATCCAGCGCATCCGCGGCGCGATCATCGACGCCGTGCGCGGGTTGCAGCCGCGCTCACGCGACACCTACCGCCGCGCGCGCGAGCTGGAGGACGCTTACGACCAGCTGACGCAGCAGCTCGGCCGGACGCCCGAGGACGAGGAGGTGACCGAGCAGCTGGGCCTGACCCTGGCGGAGTTTCGCAACCGGCTGGCGGAGGCGAGCACGACCATCGTGTCGCTGGACACGCCGATCGGCGAGGAGGGCGAGCACCTGACGCTGGCCGACCAGCTCGCGGCCGAGGGGCCGGGGGATATCGGCTCGCAGGTGGAGCGGCAGGAGCTGTTCCGCAACCTGGTGGCGGCGATCGAAGAGCTGTCCGAGCGCGACCGCCTGGTAATCACCCTATATTACTACGAGGAGCTGACACTCAAAGAGATCAGCGAGGTAATAGGGGTATCGACCTCGCGGGTCAGCCAGCTTCACGCCGCAGCGGTGTTCAAGCTGCGGAGCGCGCTGCGCGCCGCGCGGCTGGTGCCGGCCTAGAGGAGGCGAGCGAGTGCTGTTGGGAGGACGAGTGGTGGAACGCGGAAGTTTGCTCAGCCTGCCGCTGCGGGCGCTGGTGCTCGGGCTCGCCCTGACGCTCGGCCTGCCGGCCGCGCCGTCGGCCGCGAACGGCACGCCGTTCAACGTGGTGCTCTCGTATCTGAACGGCGTGTCGACGTGGGGGCCGACGAGCGCCTCGGGCGTGGCCGAGATCGCGACCCGCGACGGCGAGGTGCGGCTGAGCGCCACCGGCCTCCCCCACCTGAGCGGCGAGCAATACGTCGTCTGGATCGTGGACACGGCCCAGGGGGTGCGGCAGCCGCTGGCCAGCTTCAACAGCGACGGCAGCGTGGCGCGGGTGGACGAGGTGCTGCCGGAGTCGATCCCCGAGCGGGACTGGGACATCGTGCTGGTGAGCGTGGAGACGGAGGGCAGTCGGCCGACGACGCCCAGCAGCCGCCACTCGATCGCCGGCCGCATCCAGCCGCCGGCGACGAGCCAGGGCCAGCCGGCGGAGCTGCCGCGGACCGGCGGGCCGCCGACGGTGCCCGAGGGAGCGCCGGGGACCGGCTCGATCCCCTTCGTCGTGTTCTTCGGCGCGCTGCTCTGCCTGGTGATTGGCGGGGCGCTCGGCTTCGGCCTGGCGCGGTTCGCCGCGAGGAGGTCCACCCCATGATTCGCGGACTATACACCGCCGTGTCGGGCATGGTCGCCACGGCGCGTCGGATGGAGGTCGCCACCAATAACCTGAGCAACGCCGAGACAGTCGGCTACAAGCAGGAGCGGACGGCGGGCGCGGCGTTCGATGAGCAGCTGGTGGCGCGGCTCACCGCGCAGAGCGGCCGGGACCTCGGCCGGCTGACGCTGGCGAACGTACCGCAGGTGCCGCTGCTGGATCTGGGCCAGGGCGCGCTCCAGGCGACCGACCGACCGCTGGACGTGGCGCTGGAGGGGCCGGGCTTCCTGGCGGTGGACACGGCGCAGGGCACGCGCTACACCCGCGACGGCAGCCTGACGCGCGACGCGGACGGCTACCTGACCACGCAGGCGGGCGCGCGGGTGTTGGGCGAGTACGGCCCGATCCAGGTGGGTGGCGGCGCCGTCACGATCGACGCGGACGGCACGGTGCGCGCCGGCGACGCGGCGATCGACCGCTTGCAGGTGGTCGAGTTCGGGCCGGACGACGTGCTGGAGCGCGTGGGGCGGAACGAGCTGGTACCACAGCAGCGCGACCTCCAGCCGCAGCCGGCCGTCGCGACCACGGTGCGCCAGGGGTACGTCGAGGCGTCGAACGTGGACGTGACGGGGGTGCTGACGACGACGCTGGGGCTGCAACGGGCCTACGAGGCGAACCAGCGCATGATCCGCGCGCAGGATGACTTGCTCTCCCGCGCCGTGACCGAGATCGCGCGGCCAGGCAATTAAGGGAGGGGCATTATGTGGAGCACCTTTCGCGTCGCCGCGTCGGGCCTGCAGGCGCAGGAGCGGGCGCTGGACGTGACCAGCAACAACCTGGCGAACCTGCAGACGGTCGGCTACAAGAGCCGCCGCGCCGCCGTGGTCGACACCCCGCCGGGCACGACGACGTTCGCGCTGCCGGGGCAGGACGGCGGCCTGAGCATGGGCCGGCGCGACCTCGGCCAGGGCGTGACCCTGGGCGGGGTGGTGACGAACCTGGCGCCCGGCGCGGTGCAGGCGACCGGCCGCGGCCTCGACGTGGCGATCGCGGGCGACGGCTTGCTGGCGGTGAGCCTGCCCGACGGGCGCACGGCCTACACGCGCGCCGGCGCGCTGACCGTGGACGGCGCGGGCCGGCTAGTGACCGGCTCGGGCGCGCTGGTGGCGGGCGGCATTACGGTGCCCGCGGGGGCGACGGACCTCCAGATCGAGGCCGACGGCCGCGTGACGGCGGCCATCGGCGGGGCCAGTCGGCAGGAGCTGGGGCAGCTGCAGCTCGTGCGGTTCACGAATCCGGATGGCCTGCAGGCGGTCGGCAGCAACCTGCTGGTGGCCACCGACGCGGCCGGCGCGATGCAGACGGGCGCGCCGGGCAGCGACGGGCTGGGCGCGCTGGTGCCGGGCAGCCTGGAGGCGTCGAACGTGGACCCCGGCCGGGAGATCGTGCGCGTGCTGCAAGCGCAGCGGGCGTACGCGGTCAACCTGCGGGCGCTGAAGACCGTGGACGAGATGCTGCAAGACGCGAACAACATGCAGCACCAGTAGGCCGGGCAGGGTACCGAGCGGGCAGGTACTAAAGTACCGGGGGCTACCTGCCGACAATAGAGATAGCGGGGGCTCGGCCGCAGGGCCGGGCGCGAGCCCCGCGCTTGGGACGACGCCGAGCCGGCGAGGGGAGACGATAGGGTATCCTTTCCGGCAGGGACCGGCCGGGGAGCCGCAAGGCCAGCGGGCACGCGAACCGCGCCGCCCGATCCGCCGCCGCTCGGGTGCGGACGCGGCCGCGACGTACGAAGGAGATGATGGTCATGGGTATCGAGGGCATCAACAGCCAGCCGACACGCGGCACCGAGAGCGTCGCGGAGCAGGCCGGGGTGCAGCGCACGGAGCGCCACCACCACGGCCGGCACGCCAGGGGCGCCGAGGCCGCCAGCGGCGACACGCTGGAAGTGTCGGCGCGCGGCCGCGAGCTGGCGAACGCGCAGCAAGCGGTTGACGCGGCGCCCGACGTGCGCGCCGACAAGGTTGCCGACATCAAGCAGCGCCTCGCGGACGGGACCTATCACGTGCCCGCCGACGTGCTGGCCCGCAAGCTGCTCGGGGACAAGTAGCATGAGCCGGCGGCCACCGCTCGTGGACCTGGAGGCGACGCTTGGCCAGCTCGTGCCGACGCTGGCGCGGCTGTCGGAGCTGCTGGTGCTCCAGCGGCAGGCAGTCGCGGACGGCGACCTGGACCGGCTGCTCGCCTTGACGACGGACCAGGAGGCGGCGAGCGCCCGCCTGGCCGCGCTGGAGGCGCACCGCGACCAGCTACAAACGGCGCTAGAGCGCGAGCTGGGAGTGCAGGGCCTGCACGCGATCGCCCAGGCGGATAGCGCCGCGCATCCCCGCTCGGCGCTGCCGGGGCTGGTGGACTCGCTGCGCTTCGAGGTGGTGCGGTTGCACGAGGAGAACCGCCGCGCCGCCGAGCTGCTCGCCGCGGCTACCGAGATGGCCGGGCGCACGCGGGCGTTCCTGGCGCACTTGCTGGGCGCCGATCTCATCTATCCGGCGATCGCGGGCGGCGCCGGGCGAATGGACGGCTGATGACCGGATCGTTTTTTGGGCTCGACCTGTCGCTGCGGGCGCTCCAGGCGCAGCAGCTGGCGCTCGACGTGACCGGCCAGAACGTCGCCAACAGCAACACGGCGGGGTATAGCCGCCAGACCGTCAACTTCGCCACGACGGCGCCCTACACCTTGCCCGGCATGAACCGGGCGCAGATCGCCGGCCAGGTGGGCACCGGCGTCGTCGTGGCCGGCATCGACCGCGCGCGCGACCTCTTCGCCGACGTCCAGTATCGAGCCGAGGCCAGCGTGCAGTCGCAGGCGCAAGCGCAGAGCGACGCGCTGCAACAGGTCCAGACGGTGCTCAACGAGCCCTCGTCGACGGGGCTCAGCGCGATGCTGAGCAATTTTTTTGGGGCCTGGCAAGACCTGGCCAACAACCCCTCGGACACGGCTACCCGCGCGCCGCTCGTGCAGCAAGCGGCGGCGCTGGCGAGCGGCTTCAACCGCGCCGCGCAGGGCCTGAGCACCATCCAACAGAACCTGAACGACCATGTCAAGCTGGACGTGGACCAGGTCAACAGTCTGAGCACCCAGATCGCGGCCCTGAATCGCCAGATCGTGCAGGTCGAGGTGACGGGCCAGCGCGCCAACGACCTCCGCGACCGGCGCGACCTGCTGCTCGATCAGGTGAGCCAGCTTGCCCAGATCCAGAGCAGCGAGAGCGCCGACGGCTCGGTGAACGTGACGCTGGGCGGGCACACGCTGGTGCAGGGACAGTCGGTGGACGCGCTGACTACCACGGCCACCGGCCCGGGCGGGATGCTGGACGTGCGCTTCACGTCCGACAACTCGCTGGCGACGCTCAACAGCGGCGAGCTCCGCGGGCTGATGGACGCGCGCGACACGAGCATCCCGAACTATCTGGGCCAGTTGAACAGCATCGCCGCGAACCTGATCGGCGCGGTCAACAGCCTGCACGCCGCCGGCTACGGCCTGGACGGGGGGACGGGCCGCGCGTTCTTCGCGGGCACCGACGCCGCGACCATCGCGGTGGACCCGACGGTCGCGGCAAACCCGAACACGGTGGCGGCGGCCGACGCGCCCAATCAAGCGGGCAACAACAACACCGCGCTCGCCATCGCGCAGCTCCAGCACACGATGAGCCCGTCGACGGGGGACTCCTACAACGCCCTGATCGCCTCGCTGGGCGTCGACGCCCGCGCGGCGCAGGGCACGCTGGCCAACCAGACGGCGCTGGTCCAGCTGCTCACGCAGCGGCGCCAGACGGTATCGGGCGTCTCGCTGGACGAGGAGGCGACCCAGATGCTCCGCTACCAGCGGGCGTACGAGGCGGCCGCGCGGCTGATCACGACGAACGACGAGATGCTCGACAAGCTAATCAACGGCACCGGTGTGGTGGGGCGGTAGGAGGCGACGATGCGGGTTACCAACTCGATGATCGGCGATGCTACGGTGGCCGCCCTGCAGCAGAACCTGGAGTCGCTCAGCCAACTGGAGAAGCAGCTGACCACGGGCAAGCGGATCAATCAGCCGTCCGACGACCCGCCCGCGGTCGAGGTCGCCCTGAGCTACCAGACGAGCATCGCGGCGGGCCAGCAGTACTTGCGCAACATCAGCAGCGGCACGTCGTGGCTGCAGATGACCGATTCGACGCTCAGCAGCGCCACGAGCTTGCTGCAGCGGGCGCGGGAGCTGGCCGTGCAGGGCGCGAACGACACGCTGGCGACGAGCGACCAAGCGGACATGGCGTCGGAAGTCGATCAGCTCCTCCAGCAGATGGTGCAGCTTGGCAACAGCGGGCTGCAGGGGCAGCGGCTGTTCGCCGGGCTGAAGACGGACGCCGACCCGTTCACGCTGAACGCCGGGCCGCCGACCACGGTGGTCTACAGCGGGGACAACGGGCAGATGCAGCGCGAGATCGACACGGGCGCGACGATGACGATCAACACGCCGGGCAGCGCGGTGTTCGGCCCCGCGTTCACGGCGCTGATCAACCTGCGCGACCATCTGCAGGCGGGCGACTCGGCCGCCGTGCGCACGAACGACCTCAGCAGCCTGGACGCGGCGCTCAACACGATGATCACCGCGCGCGCGACCACCGGCGCCAAGCTGAATCGCTTGCAGGCTGCGCAGACGCAGCTCCAGCAGAGCCAGGCGCAGCTCGCGGGGATGCTGGCCACCGTGCAAGACACCGACTATGCGGCGGCCATCAGCAACTTCCAGCAGCAGAGCACGGTATACCAGGCGAGCCTGCAAGCGGCGGCTAAGATGCTGCAGCCGAGCCTGCTCGACTACCTGAGCTAAAACCAGAGAGGATAGCCAATGCTGGTACGCAGCGCGCGGCTGGGGCCCATGGAGACGTTGGCCCTGCCGGAGGAGGCGCGGCTCACGTTCCCGACGGGCCTGCCTGGCTTCGAGGACTATACGGCGTTCGCCCTGATCGAAGACGAGTACTACGCGCCGTTCTGCTGGCTGCAGTCGCTCGACGACCCGTACATCAGCTTCCTGCTGGTGCCGCCGGGCTGCGTCGATCCGGACTACGAGCTGGCCCTGCCCGACGAGGACCGCGAGAGCCTGCGGCTGGAGGCCGGCACGGAGCCGCGCCTGTACTGCATCGTCGTCGTGCCGAAGGACGTGCAGGCGATGACCGCGAACCTGAAGGCCCCGCTCGTCATCAACCCGGTGCGGCGGCAGGGCAAACAGGTCATCCGCACGGACGAGCGCTACGCGCTGCGCGAGCCGGTGTTACGGGGCGCGGCGGCCGAGGCGGTGGTGCAGGCATGTTAGTGCTGAGCCGTCGAACTGGCGAGAGCATCCGCATCGGCCGCGACGTCGAGGTGGTGGTCCTGGGCACGGAGGGGCCTTACGTGCGGATCGGCGTTCGGGCGCCGCGCGAGGTGGCGGTGGTGCGCCGCGAGCTGCTGGAAGAAGTGGAGACCGAGAATCGGCGCGCGGTCGCCAAGCCGGACCCGGCGGCGCTGGCGCGGCTCACGCCCGGCCTGCGCCCGGCGCGGCCGGCGGCGGCCGGCGAGCCGCGCCAGCCCTAGCCGCCGCCGCGTGGCGGCGCGCGGCCGTTTGTCTGTGGCGGCCGGTACGTTCGAACGTGCCGGCCGCTACCGCTTCTTGGTAGCTTGATAGGGAACGCGGGGCCGTGGTGCCCCGCGCCGTGAGCCGGGTGCGCCCCGAGGAGCAGGAATTGGCTGGCGACCTTCCCGCCGCCGACGCCGCCCAGTCGGTTGACCACGCGCCGCCGGCGGGCGACCCGCCGGTGGTGCTCGTCGTGGAGGACGACGAGACGCTGCGCGAGCTGATCGCCGACCTACTCGTCGGCGCGGGCTACACGCCGCGCGGCGCGGCCGACGGCGCCGAGGCCCTCGCGGCGATCGAGGCCGGCGGGGTGGATCTCGTGCTGCTGGACCGGAACATCCCCGAGGTGGATGGCGTGGAAGTGTGCCGGCGCGTGCGGGCAGCGGGTGGCGAGGACTACCTGCCGATCATCATGCTGACGGCGCTGACCACCCGTCCGGACCGCCACGAGGGCTTCGCGGCGGGCGCCGACGACTACGTTGGCAAGCCGTTCGACATGGCCGAGCTGCTGGACCGCGTGCAGGTGTGGGTGAGCGCGCGGCGGCGGCTGGCGGCCCTGCACGGGCAGCTGCTGCGCGAGCAGCAGGCGCTGCGGGACCTGGAGCGCTCGCAGAGCGACGCCCGGCTGGAGGGGGTGCGGCTGGCCGCGCGCGAGCTGGCGCACTTGCTGAACAACGAGCTGGCGATCGCCGTGACGTCGCTCGACCTGCTGCTGCACCGCGGCGACCTTGGCGCCGACGTACGCGAGCAGGTCGCGGAAGTGGCGACCTATCTGGATGCCGCGGTACGCTACGTGGCCCAATTCCAGCAGGTCGTGCGCGTCGAAACGAAGTCCACCCCGGTCGGCCCCGCCCTCGACCTCAACCGCTCCACCCAGGCGTCCAGCGAGTAGGCGCGGACGGAGATCCCGCCTCGGCCGGCTGACGCCTTTCCTCGCACCTGGCACGACGGCGCCGGGCCCTCAGTGGCCCGGCGCCGTCGTCAGTTCTCCAGGAGGTGACGGTGCGCTCGATAGCGCAAAAGAGAGTGGCCGCGGTGGACGGCCCCGTGCCCACCGCGGCCACCAGCCGGCGTGTGGGGGAGCGCCGGCGTTGCCCGACCTTGGGGAGGTATCGAGCACAGCTAGGATAGCACCCATCCGTCAGGTCCGGCCCGCTCCGCGTATTAGGAAAGTGTTCGGATCCCGGGCGCGGGGAAGCAGCTCCGGGCGCAGCGGCCGCGGCGGAAGATGCGGCCGTTTGGCTGCCCCACTCGGTACGAATCACCCTAGGGGGCGGTGGAGAACGCCGCCCATAATCGGTACTGGGGCGCGGTGGGGTGGCCGGCACAACGGCGTGCGGCCAGCCCGCGCAACGCCGCCCGGCGGAGACGAGATGGAGAGCACAAAGCAGCGCCCGGCCGGTGGCCGGGCGCTGCACGCGGAGCGCCAGGAGCGGGCGCCCCGCGCGCGGGGCGCCCGTCCGCGTCGTTTACCGCAGGAGGCTCAGGACGCCCTGCGGGACCTGGTTCGCCTGCGCCAGGATGGCGGTGCCCGCCTGCTGGAGCACCTGGTCGCGGGTGAACTGGGCCATCGTGGCCGCCATGTCGGTGTCCTGGATGCGGCTTTGCGCGGCCGACATGTTCTCCGATCCCACGGCGATGTTGTTGATCGCGTGCTGCAGTCGGTTCTGGCTGGCGCCCAGGTTGGCCCGCGTGTTGGACAGGCTGTCGATCGCCGTGTCGAGGGCGCTGGTGAGCGACTGCGCCGCAGTGACGGCGGTGCTGGTGTTGTACTGGCTGTTGAAGTTGCTCAGGGCGCTGGTGAGGCCGAGCGAGTTGATGGACACGTCGCTGAACGCCACGGTCATCGTGTCGCTCGCATTGGCGCCGACCTGGAAGTTGGCAGACGACGAGCCCGCGTTCGTCGTGACGGTCTTGCCATCGAGGCCGCTCGCGATGTTCGCGGCGGTCTCGCCGGCGGAGCCGCCGGAGAGCGTGATCTTGACGCCGAGCGCGCTGAAGTCGAGCACCTGGTTGGCGCCGGCCGCGACGGCCGACGGCGTCAGCTGCTGGCTCACGTTGTCGCTGCTCCGCGTCAGGGTGAGCACGCCCGCGTTGTTCGACAGCGTGTAGGTCTCGTTGGCCTTGGCGCCCGACACGTCCACCCCGGTGATGGCCGCGTTGCCCACGGCGACGCCCGCCTGGGCGGTGCTGGTCGTGGTGTTCTGCGTGGTGGAGAGCGCGCCCGTGAGCAGCGCCTTGCCGTTGAACGTCGTGCGCCCGCGGACCGCGTCGACCTCGGTCTTAAGCTGCTGCAGCTCGGTGTTGATCGCGCCGCGGTCGGAGTCGTTGAGGGTGTCGTTCGCGGCCTGGACCGACAGCTCGCGCATGCGCTGAAGCATGTTCTGGACTTCGTTCATCGCGCCTTCAGCGGTCTGCACCATCGAGATGCCGTCCTGGGCGTTGCGCTGCGCCTGGTTGAGGCCCTTGACCTGCGTCTCCAGCTTCTCGCTGATCGCGAGGCCCGCGGCGTCGTCGGCGGCGCTGTTGATGCGGAGGCCGCTGGACAGGCGCTGCACCTGGGTGGCGAGGTCGGTGGACGTGGAGTTGAGGTTGCGCTGCGCGTCGAGCGCCATGATGTTGGTGTTGATGAACATCGGCATTGGAACGTACCTCCCTGTATTGTGAGGCGGTCTGCCTCACGCTCCCTGGCTGTCCTTGGGGCGCCGCGCGTGGGATGGACTCGCCTGGTCGCTCTGTGGGGCCACCTCCCCTCCACCCTCTCGCCGCTCGCGGCCCTGCGCCGCGAGGTCGGTGCGTGTCGCCCGACAGTAGGGTTATCGGCGGCCCGAGCGAAATGTTTAGCACCACCGCACCTCGCTCTCGGCAGCCAGGTCCAGGCTGGCCCGACTACGGCGTGCGGCTACCTTTACTTACTACTTGGTGGTGAGCGGACTCGTGCGGACGCCCGGGCGCGCGGGGCCTAAAGTCGCGGCCCGCTCTGACGATAATTGCACCGACGGATCGCGGGTGCCGGCCGTCCCGGGGCGCGCTAGCGCGGGCCGGGAGCGCGAGGGCGGAGATGAGCGACGGGTCGATCGGGCCAGTTCAGGACGTACACGCCGTCGGCGGCGCGGGGCTCCGCGCGGTGGGCCGCGCGGGCCGCGACGGCGCGGCCGCGGGCGGCAGGCCATACGTCCCCGGCCTGGACGAGTTTGACCGCGTGGAGCTGCGCAGCGCCAGCCGAGCGGCCCAGACGTATGCCAAGTTCGTGGTGCATCCCGAGACCGGGGTCGTGAGCATCAAGATCATCGACGCGCGCACGGACACCGTGATCCGCGAGATGCCGCCGGACGAGGTCATGAAGGTTATCGAAGAGCTGCAGGCGTATCTGAAGCTGCACCGGCACCGGGGAGGCTAGTGACCCATGACGAGCACTTTCAACTTCGGCGGCATCATGTCCGGTCTGAACACCCAGTCCATCATCGACGGGCTCATGGCGATCGACCGGCAGCCGGTCCAGCTGCTGCAACAGCAGGTGAGCGACGAGCAATCCCGCCAGAGCGCCGTCCAGGGAATCGAAACGCAGATCTCGGCCGTGCAGACGGCGCTGGGCGCGCTGCTCCTGCCCAGCACGGTAAACGCGAAGAGCGTGACCACGGACTCGGCGACGCCCGTGCTCACGGCGGTGGCGAACTCCAGCGCCGTCAACGGGTCGTTCGGCGTCACGGTCAAGCAGCTCGCGACCGCCACGCAGGTGACGAGCGGCGCCGCGCTCGGGCAGCCCATCGACCGCATGGCGACGCTGGCGAACGCCGGCTTTCGGACCGTGCCGGTCACGACCAGCAACGGGAGTCCCGCCACGTTCAGCATCAACGGTCAGACGATCAGCGTCGACGGCACGACGACCCTGGACGACGGGACCGCGAACAGTCTGATCAGCAAGATCAACGCCGCCGGGGCCGGCGTGACGGCGAGCCTGGTGGCGGACCCGGACGGCCGCGCCAGCAATCGCCTGCAGCTCGTCTCAGCTCCTGGCCAGACGATCCAGCTCGGCTCGCTGGGCGACACGAGCAACATGCTGCGCGTGCTGAACGTCGCGGACGCCACCGTGCAGGGCTACACCGCCGCGAGCGTGACCAGCGGGACGGCGGCCGCGGGGGCGTTAAACGCCAGCATCACGATCAACGGCGTCACCACGGCGATCAGTCAGAGCGACGCCGGCTTTACCGCCCAGCAGAACGCCGCGTTCATCGCCAACGCGATCAACAACACTGCCAACTCGACCGTGCAGGCCACCGCGAACGACGACGGCACGATCTCGCTGCAGCAGAAGACGCTGGGCTCGCAGCAGGTGATCAACATCACGGCGGCCGACGGCGCGACGGGCTTCACCGTGGGCCAGACCCAGAACGGGACCGACCGCGTGGTGAGCACGGCGAACCTGGGTGTGCTGGACCTGGGCAAGCCACTGGCCGCCTCGCGGCTCGGGACGGCGATCGCCGGGCTGGACAGCAACGGTAACGGGCAGTTCACCATTAACGGCGTGGCCATCAACTACAGCGCCGGCGATTCGCTCTCGGCCGTGCTGAACCGCATCAACGCCTCCAGCGCCGGCGTGACGGCGATGTACGACCCCATTCAGGACCGCATCCGGCTGACCGCGGGGCAGACCGGCGCGCGCACGATCAGCCTGTCGGACGTCACCGGCAACTTCCTGAGCGCGACGGGCATCCTGGGCGCCTCCCAGACGCTCGGGCAGAACGCCGTGTTCAGCATCGACGCCGTGAACAACGGCCAGCCGCTGACGAGCAACACGAACGCCATCTCGGGCTACATCCCCGGCGTGACCATGACGTTGAAGGCGGCCAGCGCGACGCCGGTCACCGTGACGGTCGGGCAGGACACGGCGTCCACCATCAGCGCGGTGCAGAACTTCATCACCGCGGTCAACGGCGCGCTCGACGCCATCGATTCAGCCACGCAATACGACTCCACGGCGAAGCAAGCCTCGCCCCTCCTGGGGGACTCGGGCATCCAGGGGATCGCCAGCACGCTGCGGTCGCTCCTGAGCAGCGCCGGGGTGGGGCTGGGCGGCAAGTACCGGTCGCTCGGCGACATCGGCATCAGCTCGGGGCCAGTCGGCAGCGCGCCGGGCAGCACGAACCACCTGGTGCTGGACCAGAACAAGCTGACGGCGGCGCTGCAGGACAATCCCCAGGCGGTCCAGGCCGTGTTCGGGTCGTTCACGGCGACGATGGGCACGCCGACGGGCGCCGGGAACATCACCGCCGTGTTGGGCACGCCCGCGACGACGCACAGCGGCGGCACGTACAAAATCAAGGTGCTGGACGCGAGCAACAACGTGAGCGTGCAGTACCTCGCGGACAGCGGGAGCGTGCTGTACAACGCGACCGGCACGCTCACGCCCGGGGCGCAGAACACGACGCTGATCCCGGGGCTGACGCTGACCGCAAACTCCACGCTCACGGTCGGGGAGGACGACGTCAGCATGACCGTGAACACGCGCGGCGTGGCGGTGCAGCTCGGCGACTACCTCAACAGCTTGCTCAGCCCGACGGGGTTCTTCGCGAACCGGCAGGACGCCTCGACGGCGATCACGCAGTCGCTGAACCAGCAGATCGCCGATGCGCAGAACCTCCTCCAGCAGAAGCAGGACGCGCTGATGGCACAGTTCACGGCGCTCGAAACGACCCTGGCGCAGATGCAGTCGCAAAACGGCAGCCTGTTCAGCGCGCTCGGCAGCATGACGACGTCGAGCGCGTCGACGGCGCGCTCCAGCTCGAGCTAGGCCGCGACGGTGGGCGTCCGAGGCGCCCACCGAGGACGCGGCATCGCTCGTGCGGCGATCAACGGACACCCGCAAGGAGGGGCAGGATCATGCGCGACCCGTACCAGCAATACCGGGCCATGACGGTGGAGACGGCCAGCCCGGTGCAACTCGTGACCATGCTCTACCAGGGCGTGCTGCGCTTCACGCTGCGCGGGATCCAGGGGATCGAGCAGGGCAACATCGCGCAGGCGCACGAGGGCCTGACGCGCGCCCAGGCGATCGTCATGGAGCTGGCCGCCCACCTGGACAAGAAGGCCGGCGGGGAGATCGCCGAGAACCTGAACGCGCTGTACCTGTACGCCAACCAGCGGCTCGTCGAAGCGAACTGCCGTAAGGATGCCGCGCCGGCCGCGGAGGTCGTGCGGCTCTTCCGCGAGCTGCTGCCCGCCTGGCAAGCCCTCGCGGAGGGGCGGCGCGACGGGCTGGCGCTCGCCGGCGCCGGCGGACGGGAGAGAGCGTCGTGAGCGAGCACGGGGCGCCTTCAGCGGCGGCCGCGGCCTGCGCGCGGCTCCTGGCGATCGCCGAGGCGCAAGCCGAAGCGCTGGCCAACCAGGACGTGAGCGCGCTGGTCGAGCTGACCAGCGAGCGCGGCGCGCTCACGGCAGCGGTCGAGGCGGCCGCGCCGTGGACGACCGAGCCGCGGCTCCGCGCGGTGCTGACGCGCGTGGCCGCGCTGGACGAGCAGAACCTGGCGCGCGCGCGCGACCTGCTGCAAGCGACCGAGCAGCAGCTGCGGCGCGTGCGCCACGGGCAGGTCGCGCTGCGCGGCTATAGCCGGCCGGGCGCCTACCTGGCGGAGCGCCCGTCGCGCCTGGACCGACAGGGCTAGCAGTTCAGCAGCGAGCGGGACGGGGTGCGGGCACCCACGGGCGAGGAGCGATGAGAGCGAGACGCGAGCTGGACCGTGCGCGGCCGCGCGAGCGGCGCCCGAGCGAGCCGTTGCTGACGCGCCGGAGCGTCCTGCTGCTGGCGGCGAGCGGTGCCGTAGGCGTGGGCTGGCAGGCGGGCGCGCTGAACCGGTTGCGGGGGCTAATCAGCGGCGACCCGGCGGCGCCGGCGGCGCGCGCGGCCGTGGCGGAGCCGACCGCCACGCCCGCGCCCCCGACGCCCGAGCCGACGGCGAGCGCGGCCGGGATCGCGGTAGCTGGCGGCGAGGCAGCGGCGCAGAGCGCGGTGCTGCCGCCGCTGCCGCCGCGGGAGGGCGGGTTCGTGACGCGCACGCTGCCGCCCTCGCGGCTGATCATCCCAGCGATCGATCTGGACTCGAAAGTGGTGCCGCTCGGCACGACGCGCGACCGGGCGGGGAAGCTGGTGTGGGAGACGGTGCCGTTCGCGGTGGGGCACCACCAGGGGACGGCGAACCCGGGCGAGCCGGGCAACGTGGTGCTGAGCGGCCACATCAGCAGCCCGCACGAGGGCGCGATCTTCAAGCACCTGCCAGAAGTGAAGGCCGGCGACGCGATCATCGTGGCGACGGCCCAGCAGCAGTTCCTCTACCGTGTGCGCGACACGCGCGTCGTGACGCCGGCGGCGGTCGAGGTGATCCAGCCGACGGCCGAGGCGATCTTGACGCTCCTCACCTGCGTGCCGGACGGCATCTACACCCACCGCCTCGTGGTCCGCGCCGACGCGATCTAACCTCGCCTAGAGCAGCTTGCGCACAAGGTGAGCAGCCAGCGATTCGTAGGGGCGGGTTTCATGCCCGCCCGCGGCCTGTGGCGCGGAATACGGCAAGCGCCACTGCCGCCGCCCCCGCATCGGCCGCCCGCTCAGTCTGGCTGCAATCCGCTGTAGGCGCAGCCTCCGCAGCGCGCGGCAAGCGGCGTCCCTACGCCTGTCGCCGATCTCTTCCGTCTTCCTCTGTGATCTGGCCGTGAGTACTTCCGTCTAACCGGGGTGCGTACCATCGGGTACGGCCTTCGGGATGCGCTGCTCTACAACGCCGTCCGGTCGCCCCGCATACTGCACTGTGACAGCAGCGATACGGAGGTGCCCCATGAGCGCGCTCAGCGTGATGCGGATCGCCGGCTCCGGGCTAACGGCCCAACGGCTGCGCATGGACGTGACGGCGAGCAACATCGCGAACGCCGAGGCGACACGGACCGCGGATGGCGGGCCCTACAAGCGGGAGTCGGTGGTGTTCACGCCACGGCCGGCGGCCGGGGGCCTGCGCCTGCTGTCGACCGCCGGGGCGGGCGGCGCGGCGCCGACGCAGGGCGTGCAGGTGCAGGCGATCGTGCAAGACCAGTCGCCCCCGCGGGAGGTGCTCGATCCCTCGCACCCCGACGCGGACGCCGACGGCTACGTCGCCTTCCCGAACGTCGATCTCGTCACCGAGATGACCGACATGATGTCGGCCAGCCGGGCGTACGAGGCGAACGTCACGATGATCAACGTGGCCAAGAACATGGCCCAGCGCGCCCTCGACATCGGGCGACTCTAAGTACCGCGCGGCGGAGGACCCATGCCTATCAGTCCCGTCCTGACTCCCGTTCCCGGCGCCACGCTGGGCACGCCGACCTACGGCGCCCCGGGCGCGGGCAAGGCGCTCGACGGCTTCGGCCAGTCGCTGACGCGCGCCGTGGACTCGCTCAACCGCCTCCAGCAGGAGGCCGACGTGGCAGCCGTCCAGCTCGCGGCGGGCGAGCCGGTCGAGCTGCACGACGTGATGATCGCGCAGGACCAGGCGACGCTGGGCTTCCAGCTCGCCGTGCAGGTCCGCAACAAGCTGGTCGAGGCCTACCAAGACGTCATGCGCATGCAGTTGTAGGGATTAGTCGATGTCGAACCTGCTGCCTGCACCCATCTCCCCGCTGCTCCGCGACGCGCAAGGCGTCTGGGGCCGGCTGAGCAGCACCCAGAAGACGGTCCTCGTGGCCGTGGGAATCGGGGTCGTGGCCGTGCTCGGCCTGTTCGCGAACATGGCGCGCACGCCGGAGTACGCGGTCGCCTTCTCCGGGCTGCGGGACGACGACGCGGCGGCCATCGTGGCGAAGCTGAAGGACTCGAAGACGCCCTACCAGCTCGCGGACCAGGGCACGATCAAGGTGCCGCCGGCGCAGGTGCAGGAAGTGCGGCTCCAGATGGCCGCGCAAGGGCTACCGCAGAAGGGCAGCACCGTGGGGATGGAGCTGTTCAACCAGCCCCACCTGGGCGTCACGGAGTTCGCGGAGAAGGTGAACTACCAGCGGGCGCTGGAGGGCGAGCTGAGCCGGACGATCGGCCGCCTGGACGCCGTCGACAGCGCGCGGGTGCACCTGGTGGTGCCGCAGCCGGCGCTGTTCACGAGCCAGCAGAAGGAGGCGACGGCCTCGGTGGTGCTGCAGCTCAAGCCCGGCCGGCGGCTGGACCCGAGCCAGATCCAGGGCATCAGCTCGCTCGTCGCGAGCAGCGTCGAGGGGCTGAAGCCGGCCAACGTGACGATCATGGACTCCGCGGGCGCGACGCTCTCCGACGGGCGTGGCGGCGCGGACGGCGCGCGGCAGATGGGCAGCCGCGCGGACGTGCAGCGCAGCCTGGAGGACCGGCTGGAGGGCGACATCCGAGCGATGCTCACGCGCGTGGTCGGCCCCGACCGCTCCCTCGTGCGGGTGAGCGCCGACCTGAACTGGGACCAGTACGAGGCGAACACGGAGACGTACTCGCCGGACCAGAAGGCGCCGCAGGTCCGCACCGAGCGGAAGGTGACCGAGACGCAGTCGTCGGCCAACGGCCAGGTGGGCGGCGTGCCCGGCGCGGACAGCAACGTCCCCACCTACGGCCCGACGACGGCCAACGGGGCCGGCGGGGCGCAGAGCCAGCGGCAGGACACGACGACGACCTACGAGTTGTCGAAGACCGTGGAGAAGCTGGTGCGCGCGCCCGGCGGGATCCGCCGGCTGTCGGTGGCCGTGGCGCTGGACAGCGACGTGGTGAACGACGCGGACCAGGCTGATGCCATCAGCAAGCTGGTGGCGACGGCGGCGGGGCTGGACACGCAGCGCGGCGACGTGGTGACGCTGACCAGCCTGCCGTTTAGCTCGCTGAACGAGCGGCGGGTGGGCGAGAGCCCGGAGGACGCGCGGACGCGCGAGTTCGTGGTGACGGTGGCGCGGCTGCTGGCGATGGCGCTCGGCCCGCTGCTGGTGAGCCTGGTGCTGTGGCGCATCCTGAAGCGCGACAAGCGCGCCGCGGGCGGGCCGGTCATCAGCGTGGCGCCGCTGTCGGTGGACGAGGCGCACTTGCTGGAGGCCGGGCACACGGCGGAGCTGCCGCTGGGCGAGCAGCGGCGGCGCCTGCAAGGCGGCCCGACCGCCCTGCCGCAGCTCAGCGACGAAGAGCGCGAGCAGGTCCGCATGCAGGAAGAGCTGACCGAGATCGCCAAGAACGAGCCCGTGGCGGTGGCGCAGCTCGTCCGCACGTGGCTCCAGGAGGACCGGAAGTAGCGATGGCCACCAAGCTGAAGGGCAAGCAGAAGGCCGCGGTCCTGCTGATCGCGATGGGGCCGGAGGCGTCGTCGGCGGTGCTCAAGCAGCTCCGCGAGCCGGAGATCGAGCAGCTGACCCTCGAGATCCTGTCCATGGACCAGGTGTCGGACGACGTGAGCCGCGAGGTGCTGACCGAGGGCCACCAGATGGCGCTGGCCAGCCGGTTCCTCAGCTCGGGCGGCTTCGGCTACGCGCAGGAGATGCTCGGCCGGGCGCTGGGCAACGAGAAGGCGGCGGAGATCATCAGCCGCCTGGCGGCGAACCTCCAGCCGCACCACTTCGACTTCCTGAAGGACACCGACCCGGCGCAGCTCGCCACGTTCATCCAGGAGGAGCACCCGCAGGCGATCGCGCTGATCCTGGCGCACCTGCCGGCGGCGACGGCGTCGCGGGTGCTGGCGCACCTGCCGGCGGAGCTGCAGGCCGACGTGGCGATGCGCATCGCTACCATGGAGCGCACGCTGCCCGAGGTGATCGAGGGCGTCGAGCAGGTGCTGCGCCAGCGGCTCGCCCGCGTGGTCTTCAGCGAGACGTCGCAGGCGGGCGGGCTGGACTCGCTGGTGAAGATCCTGGGCAACGTGGACCGCAGCACCGAGCGCAGCGTGCTCGAGTACCTCGACCAGCACAACGCCGACCTGGCCGGCGAGGTGCGCAAGCTCATGTTCGCCTTCGACAACCTGATTCAGCTCGACGACCAGGCCCTGCAGCGCATCCTGCGCGACGTGGACGCTCGCGACCTGCCGCTGGCGCTGCGCGGCGCTCCCGAGGAGCTGCGCGAGCGGATTTTCAAGAACGTGTCGGCGCGCGCCGCCGAGATGCTGCGCGAGGACATGGCCGTGGCGGGCCAGGTGCGCCGCCGCCAGGTGGAGGAGGCGCAGCAGCGGATCGTGACCATTGCGCGCCGCCTGGAAGAGGCCGGCGAGATCGTGATCCAGCGCGGAGGCGACGATGTCCTTGTGTAGCGACGTGCGGCCGTACGTGTTCGGCCCGCTGGGGATCGGGCGCGACGACTCGCGCCCCCGCGGCGACGAATCCTGCGGGACCGATCACTTGCGCCCCTGGTCTGCCGACGGGTTCCCCGACGCGCCCGACGTGCTGGGGATGGCGAGCCCGGTGCCGCTGGCCGCCGCGACGGTGCCGGCGCCCGAGCCCGAGCCGGCGCCCGCGCCGCCCGACACGGCGGCCATCGCGGCCGCGGCCTGGGACGCGGGGCTGGAAGAGGGCTACCAGGAGGGGCTCCGGCGGGCGGCCGCGGAGCAAGCCGCGGCCACCGAGCGGCTCGCCGCGCTGGCTGACACGGCCGTCACCGACGCGCACCAGTTCGCCCGCGCGCTGGAGCAGCAGCTCGTGGAGCTGGCGCTGGCCGTGGCCGCCAAAGTGATTGCGCGTGAGGTCGCGAGTGACCCGACGCTGGTGGTCGGCGTCGTGCGCGACACGCTGGCCGAGCTGCAGGACGCCACCGTCGCGCGCCTGCGGGTGCATCCGGACGATCACGCCGTCGTCGCGCCGCACTGGGAGCGACTGCGCCAGCAGCGCGGCGCCGAGCAGGGCCAGCTGGTGGCCGACGAGCGGGTGCAGCGCGGCGGCTGCGTCGTAGAGACGGCGGTCGGGCGCGTGGACGCCCAGCTCGACACGCGGCTGGCGCAGGTCGCCGAGACCTTCGCGGCCGTCCGGGAGGGGACGCTGTGAGCGCCGCGCTCTGCGATCTGGCGCGCTACCAGACGGCGCTGCGCCAGCACTCGACGCTGCGCTTCCAGGGCCGTGTGGCCCAGGTCATCGGGCTGTCGATCGAGGTCGAGGGCTTGCGGCTGGCGGTGGGCGACGTCTGTACGATCCACCCCGACGCCGACGGGCCGTATTTCAGCGCCGAGGTCGTGGGCTTCCGCGACGATCGCCTGATCGTGATGCCGTTCTCGGAGACGCACGGCGTCCGGCCCGGCAGCGCGGTGTTCCCGCGCGGCCACGGCTTCAACGTGCCGGTCGGGCCGTCGCTGCTCGGCCGCGTGCTGAACGGCCTGGGTCAGCCGATCGACGGCCGCGGCCCGCTCGGCACCGTGGAGCAGTACCCGATCGTCAACCGGCCGCCCGATCCGCTCACCCGCCAGCCGATCCGCGAGCCGCTCAGCCTGGGCATCCGTGCGCTCGACGGACTGCTGACCTGCGGCAAGGGGCAGCGGCTGGGCATCTTCGCGGGCAGCGGCGTCGGCAAGAGCACCACGCTCGGCATGATCGCGCGCAACACGCAAGCCGACGTGAACGTGGTCGCGCTGATCGGCGAGCGCGGGCGCGAGGTGCAGGAGTTCATCGACCGCGACCTCGGCCCGGCGGGCCTCGCGCGCTCGGTGGTCGTCGTCTCCACCAGCGACCAACCAGCGTTACAGCGAATCAAGGCCGCTTGGATAGCCACCGCGGTAGCCGAGTACTTTCGCGACCAGGGCCTGCACGTCACACTGATGATGGACTCCGTCACGCGCTGGGCGATGGCGCAGCGCGAGATCGGGCTGACGGTGGGCGAGCCGCCCGTCGTGAAGGGCTATCCGCCGTCGGTGTTCGCGCTGCTCCCAAAGCTGCTCGAGCGCGCGGGCACCGGCGAGCACGGGACGATCACGGGGCTGTACACCGTGCTGGTGGACGGGGACGACGTGACGGAGCCGATCGCCGACGCCGCGCGCAGCATTCTCGACGGCCACGTGTGGCTCAGCCGCAAGCTGGCGCACGAGAACCACTACCCGGCCATCGACGTGCTGGGTAGCGTGAGCCGCTGCATGTCGGGGCTGGCCGACGCGGCGCACCGGCGCGCCGCGAGCCGCCTGCGCGACGCGCTGGCCACCTACCACAACTCGGAAGACCTGATCAGCATCGGCGCCTACGCGGCCGGCACGAACCCGGCGCTGGACGAGGCGATTGCGCTCATGCCAAGCATCCTGGCGTTCCTGCGCCAGGACGCGACCGAGCCGAGCACCTACGCCGAGACGCTGAGCGCGCTGTACGCGCTCTTCCCGGAGACGAACGATGGCCACTGAGTTCCGCCTGCAGAGCATCCTCGACTTCCGCACCAAGCTCGCCGACCGTCTGCGCCTGGAGCTGTCGGCGCTGCAGATGCGCTGCCAGGAGGAGGAGGGGCGCCTGGACGGGCTGCGCCTCGCCGAGCAGGCCGCCCTGACCCAGCTTGCCACGCCGAAGGACGCCGCGCTGGCGCTGCACGACGTGGTGCAGGTCGTGGACCACCTGGACCGGCTGCGCGAGCGGATCGCTGAGCAGGCGCAGGTCGTGCGCCAGCTCACGGCCGAGGTGGACCGGCAGCGCGAGCGGGTGCTGGTCGCCACGCAGGAGCAAAAGGCGCTGGAGAAGCTGCGCGAGCGGCATCTGGCGGAAGCGGCGCAGGCAGCCCGGCGGCTGGAGCGGGTCGAGGCGAGCGAGATCGCCATGCTGCAGTTCCGCCGCGCGGGGGCGGTGTCGTGAGCGTGGACCCGACGCCGGCCGCGCCGAGCTTCGGCGGCCCGACGGCCGGCCAGAGCCTTGACGTCTGGCAGCGTGGCGCGCCGGCGCGCGGCACGACGGCGCGCGCGCTGGCGATGCTGCTGAAGATGCAGGCGCTCGCGGGCGACGGCAGCTTCGCGGGCGCGCTTGCCAGCGCGCAGCGGAGCGGCCGGATGGCGGCCAGCGCGCGGGGCGCGAGCGCCGCCGCGGCGGTCCCGGGACAGTACGGCAGCCTGATCGCCGACGCGGCGCGGAAGCACGGGGTCGATCCGGCGCTGCTCGCGGGCGTGATCGAGGCGGAATCGGGGTTCAACGCGCAGGCAGTGTCGGCGGCGGGTGCTCAGGGGCTGATGCAGCTCATGCCGAGCACCGCTCGCGGCCTCGGCGTGACCGACGCGCTGGACCCGACCCAGAACGTGATGGGCGGCGCCAAGCTGCTCCGACAACTGCTGGACCGCTACCACGGCGACACGCGGCTGGCGCTGGCGGCCTACAACGCGGGCCCCGGCGCGGTCGACCAGCATGGCGGCGTGCCGCCCTACGCCGAGACGCAGCGGTACGTGCCGAAGGTGCTGGCCGCGGCCGCGCGCTACCGTCAGGGCCAGGGCGAGATTCCCCCACTCGGATAATCGGCACCCGCCCCCCGCTTGTTGAGGAGGCACGCACATGGAGATCGCGACCAGCAGCAGCGACCGGCTCATTCAGGCCGCGCTCAACGGCCTGTCGGCGCGGCAGCGCGTCATCGCCGACAACGTGGCGAACGTCGATACGCCCGGCTTCAAGGCGTCGCACGTGGATTTCGAGACGGCGCTCAAGCGCGCGCAGGGCGGCGATCCGTCGCTGCGCCTGCTGGGCTATCGCGGCGACGGCCGCTGGCAGGCGCCCGACGCCAGCAGCCTGGAGCCGACCGTGACCGTCGACCGCAGCACGCGCCGCGAGGACGGCAACAACGTCGACGTCGATCAGCAGATGCTGGAGATGGCCGACGCCAACATCACCTACAACGCGCTGTCGACCCTGACGAGCGCGCGCTTCGGCATCCTGCGGACGGTGATCAACGAGGGGCGGCGCTAGGTGAGCGCGATCAGCCGCATCGGCAGCCCCGCCGCCGACCCGACCCCCGAGCCGCCGAGCGTCCCCGCCTGGACGCGGCTGGCCACGAGTTGGAGCGCGCTCGGCGACCCGCCGGAGGCGCTCCGCACGGCGCCGTGGCAGGATACGTCGCTGGGCGCGCTGGGCGCGCCGGGGGCGCCGAGCGGACTATCGCGCGGCGCGCTGCCGCCGGGGCAGGCGCGGGCGGGCGCCTTCAGCCAGGCGCTGCAGACCGCGGCGCTGCGGGCGGCGCCGCTCGGGGCGCGGGCCGGCACGCCGGCCGTGCCGGCCATGCGGCTGTTGAGCGCGGGTGCGGGCGGGCGGGCCGGCGCGGCGAGCGCGGCGGCCGGGCGCATCCAGGCCATCGACCAGACCGACGCGCGCGAGTACGACAGCCTGGCGCAAGCGCGGCTATGGGGCGGCTCGACGTGCTCGGCGACGGCGCTCACGGCCGTGCTGCGCAGCCGCGGCGTATCCGCCTCGATCGCGGACGTGCTGCGCGCGATGGGCGGCGGCATCACCGTCGAGCGCGGACTCGTCTCGCGGCCGGCGCTGGTGGCCGCGGCGGCGCGCTTCGGCGTGCAGGCGCAGGATAACGTGACGAGCTACGACGCGCTCCAGCAGGCGACGGCCGCCGGCCAGCCGGTGCTGGTGGACGTGACCAACGGCCGCTTCCCTGAAGGGCACTGGCTGGTGGTCACGGGCGCCGACCAGCGGGGCGTCTCCGTGGTCGACAGCTCCGGCTATCACCTGACCGCCATGTCGCGGGACGAGTTCCAGGCGGCCTGGAGCAAGAGGGGGATCCGCATCATGAACGCACCCCAAAGCCCGGCAATGGCCGTGACGGGGGCGCGCTAGATGGGCGTACAAGCGCTCTTGGGCCTCACGGCGGCCCCCGCCGCGCCGGCCGAGGGCACGGCAGAGGCCCCCGCCGCGGCGCCGAGCGGCGCGCGCGCCTTTCGCGCAACGCTGCTGGCGGCCCTCCAGGCCGGTCAGCCCCCGCGAGCCGGGGCAGGGCGGAGCGCGCGCGCGGGCGCGGCCGCCGCGGGCGAGGCCAGCGCCGACCCCGCGGACGACGCCGACGCGCTCGCGGCACCCGACGCCGACGCGCCCGCCCCCGCCGCGACGCTGGCGCTGCTCGCGCTGCTGTGCGCGCCCACGCCGCCCGGGCCGACCGCGCCGCAGGACGTGGCCCCTGCCGAGACGAGCGCGGCGCCAGTGGGCAGCGTGACGCCGGGGGGCGCGGCCGCGGCCCGGGGCGCGGCGGCTGGCACCGTAGCCGGCCCGATGGTCGCGGACTCCCAGCCGGCCACGGGTGCGTCTCCTGCCGCTCCGATGGCCGTAACCGCGCCCGCAGCGGGCACGCTGGCTCCGCCGCCGGGCGCCACACCCGCGCTGGCCAGCCCGCCGGGGACCGACCGCGCCAACGCGCGACCAGCGGCCGCGCCACAGCCGCCGCCGACCGGCAGCGGAGAGCCGGCGCCAGAGTGGGGGGGCCGGGCTGCGGCAGCGCCGGCCGCCGCGGTGCCGGGCGAGACGGCGCGCGGCGAGGCTGCGCCCCTAGCGCACCCCGCCGCGCTCGGCACGGCGGGCGGCTGGCGGACCGCGCCGGCCGCTGGGCCGGTGGCGAGCCCACTGGGGGCGGCGCAGCCGCGGGGCGGCGAGCGCGCGCTGCGCGGCGCGGGCGGCGGCGCGGGCGGCTTGCGCCTGCCGGACGGCAGCCTCGCGTTCGTGGACGACGGCGCGGCAGCCGCCGGGGGAGCGAACACGCTCGGCCCCGTGGTGCCCGCGGCCTCGGCCGGCGGGCGCGCGGACGCCCCGCCGGCCACGGCGCCCGCCCACGCGGCCGCGCCCGGGGCAGCGCCGCTGCCGCGGGCCGGCGACGCGCCCGAAACGGTCCAGGCCGCGCTCGCGGGCGCCGATCCGAGCGGTGTTGGCAGGGAAACGGTACCAGCCGGCGCGACCGCGGCAGCGCCCACGGCCGCCGGCCCGGCGGCCCCGGCGGTTGGCGCGGCGGCAGCGGCGCCGGTCGGGGTGCCGCCACTGGAAGCGGGCGGCGCGCGCGTGGCGGCCGGTGGGCCGCGGCCGGTCGCGTTGACCGGAGCTGGGGACATTGCGGCGCGCGTGGCCGAGGCCACGGCCGAGGACGCGACGCCGCCGTCGCCGGCAGCGTCGGCCATCTCGGCCGGCAGGGGCGCCGAGCGCACGGTCGCGGCGGCCGGCGAGGAAACGCTGCCCGACGCCGCGGACGGGCTGCCGGCGGGGGCTGACGCGCCGCTGCCCGGCCAGCTGGGCGCGCCCACGGCGATCGCGCCAGCGCCACGGGCCGCGCCGCAGATGGGAGCCGATCGCCAGTCGGACGCGAGCGCCGGCGGCGAGCAGGCGTCTGACCAGCCGGCGACGGCCCCGCCTCCGCCGGCCGCGCTGGCGTCCCACGCCGGCGCCGGGGCCATGGCGAGTGGCGGGAACACGGGTCGGCCGCGATTCGACGAGCCGCCGGCGGCGCCCCGCGCGGCCGCGCCGAGCGACGACACGGCGCTCGCCGGCGTGAGCGCGGTAGGCGCCGCCCACGCTGCGGCCGCCGCCAGCGCTGCCCACGGGGTGGAGCGGCCGGCGGCGGGAGCCCGGCCGCTCGTGGACCAGCTCGCCCACGGCCTGCAGCTCGCGAGCGAGCGGCCCGGCCAGGCGGTGCGGCTCGTCCTCCAGCCGGAGGGGCTGGGCGGCGTGGCGCTACGCGTCGGGCTGACGCCCGGGGGCGTCAACGTACACATCGCCGTGGACAACCCGGCCACCCACGACCTCGTGCAGGCCTCGTGGCCGCAGCTGTCGCAGACGTTGGACCAGCAGGGCGTCGCGGTCGACCGCGTGTTCATCGAGCTGGCGCAGGGCCAGCTGGGCCAGAGCGGCACAGGGCAGCAGCCCGCCTACCAGCAGGCGCCACGGCGCCCGGCCGCGCCGGCGGCAGCACCCGTCGCCAGCGTGGCACCGGCACGCACGGAGACGTCCGAGGGGTCGGCGCACCGCGTGGATTACCGCATCTAGCGTTCGGTCGCGCGTGAATTGTCACGGGTTACAAGCGTGCAACCCCGCGCGGCCTTGCCGCGACAGGGACTTGCGACCAGAGAGGACGAGCGCATGGCGAACATGATCCAGAGCACCACTAGCGCGACCGCGACCAGCGGCGGCAGCTCCCTCGCCACGGGACTGGGGGCCGCCGGCAGCCTGGGCAAGCAGGACTTTCTGAACCTGCTGGTCGCCCAGCTTCGCAACCAGGACCCCATGCAGCCGACGGACGATACCCAGTTCATTGCCCAGCTGGCGCAGTTCAGCTCGCTCGAGGCGCTGAACAACCTGAACGACCGGCTGGATGCGTTCGCCAGCGCGACGCAGCTCAGTCAGGCCGCGGGGCTCCTCGGCAAGTACGTGCAGGCGGGCCAGGCTGACGGGACGATGGTCACCGGCCAGGTAACGGCGGTGCGGACGGGGAACGGCCAACCGGCGATCGTGGTGAATGGCACGACCGTCGACATGAGCCAGGTCGTGCGAATCGGCGACACGGCGGACGCGATCAGCGACGCCGCTACGCCGGGGACGGCGTCGACGGGCGGCGGGGCGCCCGCGGCCGCCGCGCGCGCGACGACGGCTGGCGCGGGCGCCGGGGCCGCGCTGACCGACCTGAAGGGAGGAGCGACCGGCCCGGCGACGAAGCCGCCGGCCCTGGCCCCCGCCAGCCTGGCCAACGCGAGCGCCGCCGCGACCGCGCGGGCGGCCATGGCCCGGAGCGCCCCGGCCGCGCCGGCGGCGCAGGGCGCCGCACTCGCCGCGCCGCGCGCGGTCACGCAGGAATAGTTAAGGAGAGAGACAGCCATGATGCGCTCACTGTTCTCGGCCATCTCGGGCCTGCGCAACCACCAGCTGTTGATGGACAACGTCGGCAACAACATCGCCAACGTCAACACCACGGGCTTCAAAGGCTCGCGCGTCACCTTCGAGGACGTCATCAGCCAGACGCTGCGGCAGAGCACCGGCCCGACCGCCGAGCGGGGCGGCCAGAACCCGCTGCAGATGGGGCTCGGCGTGCAGGTGGGCACCATCGACACGATGATCACACAGGGGAACTTGCAGGCGACGGACAAGCCGACGGACCTCGCGATCCAGGGCGACGGCTACTTCGTGCTCAGCGACAACGCGCAGACCAATCCCTCCTATAGCTACACGCGCGACGGCAACCTCAGCCTCGGCGTAGCGCCGAACGGCGGCACCGACCGGCCGCTGGTGCAGAGCGCGACGGGCCTGCACGTGAAGGGCTGGATCCCTCCCCAGGCGGCGGGCACGGCCGACACCACGACGGCCCCCACCTCGGATATCACTATCCCGGCGACCGGGCAGAACGGCTCGGCCGTCACCGGCTTCAACGTCGACTCGACCGGCGTCATCAGCCTCACGCTGGCCGATGGCACCGTGCAGAGCGGCTACGCGCAGATCGCCATCGCCAGCTTCGCGAACCCGGCGGGGCTGAACCGCGCGGGTGGGAATCTGTTTACACCTAGCGCGAACTCCGGCGCGGCCAGCTACAATGGGGCCGCGACGAACGGACGCGGCGAGCTGAAGGCCGGCTTCCTGGAGATGTCGAACGTCGACCTGGCCGCGCAGTTCACGAACATGATCATCGCCCAGCGCGGCTTCCAGGCGAACTCGCGCGTCATCACCGCATCGGACGAGGTGCTGCAAGACCTGGTGAACATCAAGCACTAGCCGGTGGCATCCCAGCGTAACGGCGCGCCCAGTCGGGCGGCGCGGGCGCGGAGCCCGCGCCGCCCGACTGGGCGCGCCGCCCGGTGTGGCAAAGCGGGCGGCAGGTCCGAGCAAGATAGCGGCCGGCGCGCGGCGGCGAGCGCCCCGCGGGACGGCAGACGCCAGAGAAAATGCCCGGATTGGCGGCACTTCTGCTAAAGTAATAGCAGTTCGCGCGGCTCACCGAGCTATCCCGCGCGCGGCATGTGTAATGACTGGCGGGCAAGCGGGAGGAACGTACCGTGATTCGTGTGGTGCTGGCAGACGACCATCAGCTCTTTCGCCAGGGCCTACGCCGGCTGCTGGAGTCGGAGCGGGACATCCAGGTGGTGGGGGAGGCCGAGGACGGCCTGGAGGTGCAGCGGGTCGTCCAGGAGCTTTCGCCGGACGTCGTGCTGATGGACCTCAGCATGGCCATCACGGACGGCATCTCGGCCACGCGCGAGATTGTGCGCCAGTGGCCGGAGGTCAAGGTCGTGATCCTCAGCATGCACGCCGAGGAAGGCCACCTCTTTCAGGCCCTCCAGGCGGGCGCGGCCGGCTACATCCTCAAGAACACGGCGGCCGATCAGGTGGCGGCCGCCGTGCGCGCGGCGATGACGGGCGGCGCGGTGGTGGCGCCCAGCCTGGCGAACAAGGTGTTGACCGAATTCCGCCGCATGGCGTCGAAGCTGGGCGTCGAAGACAACATCGGGCAGCTGAGCGAGGTCGAGCTGAAGATGCTGCAGCTGCTCGCGTCGGGGCTCTCGAACAAGGAGATCGCCAACCGCATGTGCTTCGCCGAGAGCACGGTCAAGAACCGCCTGTCGGTGCTGTTCCAGAAGATCGGCGTGGCCGACCGCACGCAGGCCGCCGTGTACGCCATCACGCACGGCCTGGCGCCCATTGGGCAGGCAGCGGAGTCGTCGGGGGTCTCGTACCCCGGATAGCGGTGGGCAGATGGCACACCCGAGTGGCATACCCGACTCAGGCGGGGCGGACCTCTCCCTCCCCGCCGGCGCGCGCGCGGCGGCAACCACCGCGCTGTGCGATCACCTCGCCAAGCTCATCCACGACAGCGTGCTGCAATCGCTGGCGCTCGCCATGCTTCAGGCCGACCTCTGTCGGCGGGGGATCGAGGCGGGCGACCGCGAGCTGGCGCTCAGCGAGCTGAGCGGCATCGTGCCGCAGCTCCAGGCGGCGGTCGAGACGCTACGCGGGGTGATCCGCGACCTCCAAGCGGCCGCCCAGCCGAGCCCCTCTAAGGACTAGCCGCGCACACGCGCGCGCCGCGCTCTTCCCGGCGCGGCCGCGCGCGGTCGCACCAACGGCTCGCCGCTCACGAAAGGCCGCCCGATTGGCCGGCCGCACCAGGTACCTCCCGCCTCCCCGGCGGGGACTCGCGTCCTTTAGCTGTCGCGCCGTCCGCCGATACGATGCTCTTCGAGAGCACGTGTCGGACGGAGGGAAGACCATGCAGAACTTCCTGTCGGCCCAGCGCTGGGTCGTCATGGCGACGGTCGGGGGCGCCTCCGCGCTGATGCTGATGCTCGGCCTGGCGTTCTACGGCTTCCGTGACGTGGCGTCGGCGGACCAGCGCGCGCAGGTCGTCGCGCCGCGCTCCAATCGGGTGACGCTGGTGCGCGAGATCGGCGGGGTGCCGCTGGTGCCAACGCCGCACGGCGTCGTGACGCCGGTACCGTCGCCCACCGTGGCGCCGCCGGCGCCGCCGCCGACCGCGGGGCCGCCGCCGGCGGAGGAGGCGGCGGCCGACGCCGCGGCCGGGAGTGCGCGGCCGGCGACCAGCGCGGCCAGCACGCCGGCGCAGCGCCTGCACCCGAGCGTGGCGCTGCCGGCCGACGCGCCGGCGCGCGCCGCCGCGCCCGTGGCGGCCCCCGCGGCCCCCCCGCCACCGGCCGCCGCGCCTGCCGCCGCGGCCCCAACGGCGAAGCCGGCTGACAGTAGTGCGGCACCACCGCCCACGCTCCAGAGCGTGCCGCCCGCGCCGACCGTGGGGGCGACGGCCACGCCGGCGGTGGTGCCGACCCTGGCCGCCGTGCGAGCGCCGGCCACGGCGACGCCCGTGCCGGCGTCGCCGACGCCCCGGCCGACGAGCGTCCCGCCCACGAGCGTCCCGCCCACGGCGGCGCCGCCTCCCCCTCCGCCCGCGCCCGCGGCGCCGAGTTCGCACGCGGCGAGCGACGACGCGGGCTACGCGCCGGCCTATCCGCCCCAGAGCGTGCCCGCGCCGCAGGCGCCGCCACCGCCATCGCAGCCGCTGCCGGCGGCGCCCGGCTGGGGCGCCGCGCCCCTGCCGCCGGCCTGGGGCGCCCCGGCGCCCGTCCCGGTGCAGCCGGCGGTGCCCATCGCGCCGCGCCCGCAAGTGGCGCCTCCGCCGCCGGTCCCCGCGCCGCCGGCCCCCGCGCCGCGCCCCGCCGTCGCGCCTACCCTGCCGCCGAGCGTCGCCCGCCCGGCGCCCACGCCGGCCGGCCGAGCCCGCTAGCCACGCGACGAAGCGCGTCAACGCGCGCCGCTAAGCTGCCGGCCCAGGTTGGCGTGGAAGTTTGGCGAAGCCAAACTTGCACACTATCCCCGGCCGAGTGCTGACTGCCGCGCCGGGCGGAGATCCGGCGGGCGCGGCGGGGCGCGGTTCCCGACCGCCGCGTCTGCACGATGAGGGGTAGCCCGCCGATAAGGTAAGTAGCCCCGACGCGCAGCGGGAGGGAGGACGACGTGTACGGCGCGGATGCCCCGCACGACCTGGCCCGGCGGCAGCAAGCTGAGGTGGAGCTGCGGCAAGCGCAGAAGCTGGAGGCCGTGGGCCGCCTCGCCACCGGCATCGCTCACGAGATCAACACGCCGATTCAGTTTGTGGGCGACAACACGCACTTCCTCCAGGACGCGTTCGCGGACCTCCTGAGCCTGGTGCGACAGTACCAGGAGCTGCGCACGCGGGCGGCGGCGGGCGCCGTGGACGCCGCCTTGCTGGCGGCGGTCCGTCAGGCCGAGGAGACCGCCGACCTCGAGTACCTGGAAGAGGAGATTCCGAAGGCCCTGGCGCAGTCGCTGGAAGGCGTGGGCCGGGTCGCCAGCATCGTGCGCGCGCTGAAGGAATTCGCGCATCCGGACAGCAAGGAGAAGGCGCCGGCCGATCTGAACCAGGCGCTCCAGAGCACCCTCACGGTGGCGCGTAACGAGCTGAAGTACGTGGCCGACGTGGAGACGGAGTTCGGCGACCTGCCGGCCGTGACCTGCCGGGTGGGCGACGTGAATCAGGTATTCCTGAACCTGCTCGTGAACGCCGCCCACGCCATCGCCGATCGCGTTGGCGACTCGGGCGAGCGGGGACGCATCTGGGTGCGCACGAGCGCCGAGGGGGACTGGGTGACCATCGCCATCGGCGACACCGGCTGCGGCATCCCCGAGGAGATCCGCTCGAAGGTGTACGATCCGTTCTTCACCACGAAGGAGGTCGGCCGCGGCACGGGCCAGGGGCTGGCGCTGGCGCGGGCGGTGATTGTCGAGCAGCATGGCGGCTCGCTGAGCTTCGACAGCACCGTGGGCGAGGGGACGGTGTTCTACCTGCGCCTGCCCGTGATGGGAGCCGCCAAGGGGCGGGAGGCCGCGGCATGAAGCGCGTCCTCTTCGTCGACGACGAGCCGCAGATGCTCAGCGGGCTGCAGCGCCTGCTGCGGCCCCAGCGCCACGAGTGGGACATGAAGTTCGCCGAGGGGGGCGAGCAGGCACTCGACGCGCTCGAAGCGACGCCCTACGACGTCATCGTCACCGACATGCGCATGCCCGGCCTGGACGGAGTCACGCTGCTGCAACAGGTCAAGGACCAGTGGCCCCAGATGGTGCGGATCATCCTGTCGGGCTACACGGAGCTGGAAGCGACGCTGCGCACGGTGCCGGTGGCGCATCAGTTCCTCACCAAGCCGTGCGACCCGGAGCGGCTGAAGGACGTGGTCGAGCGGGCCTGCGCGCTGCAATCGCTGCTCCACCGCGACGCGCTGCGGGCCATGATCGCGGAGATGGGCGAGCTGCCCTCGCAGCCGGGGGTCTATCTCGCACTCGCCGAGGCGCTGGCCGATCCGGGGGCCTCGATGGCCGACGTGGCCCGGCTGGTCGAGCAGGACATCGCCATGTCGGCGAAGTGCTTGCAGCTGGTGAACTCCGCCTTCTTCGGGCTCGGTCGGCGGGTCACCAGCGTGCAGCAGGCGGTGAGCTACCTGGGCACCGACATGCTGAAGGCGCTGGTGTTCACGGTCGAGGTGTTCCGCGCCTTCGAGCCGCCACGCGGCGCGGGCGGGTTCGACCTGGAAGCGCTGCAGAGCCACTCGCTGCTCGTGGCGCGGCTGGCCACGCAGGTGCTGGCCGGGCGCCAGCCGGCCGACGACGTCTTCGTCACCGGCATGCTGCACGACGTGGGCAAGCTGATCCTGGTGACGCGCCTGCCCGAGCAGGCGGCGGCGATCGCCGCGGCGGCGCAGGCGACCGGGCAGCCCTGGCACGCCCTGGAGGAGGACCGGCTGGGCGTGACGCACGCCGAGATCGGCGCCTACTTGCTGGGGCTATGGGGCTTGCCGCAGCAGACGGTGGAGGCCGTGGCGTATCACCACGCGCCGACGCGCCTGCCGCGACGCGGGCTCGACGTGCTGGCGGCGGTGTACCTGGCCGACGTGCTGATCGACGAGCAAGCGGCGGCCAGCGGTCTGGGCGCGGCGGAGAGCGGGGGCGCCGGGCGCGGCGCCCCGCCGCTGGACGAGGACTTCCTGGCCGCACTCGGCATAGTCGACCAGGTGCCGGCCTGGCGGACGTTGGCGGCCGAGCTAACTCAGGCGGCCCTGGAGGGGGAGCTGACTCGATGAACCCAGCCGACAAGCGCGTGCTGTGCGTGGACGACGAGCCGAACATCCTAGAGGGCCTGCGGCGGACGCTGCGGGGCCAGTACCGGGTGACGACCGCCGTGGGCGGCGCGGCCGGGCTCGAGGCGCTGGCGCGCGAGGGGCCATTCGCCATCGTGATCTCGGACCTGCGCATGCCGGAGATGGACGGCGTGGCCTTCCTGAGCCGCGTCCGCCAGGCGAGCCCGGACACCGTGCGGGTCCTGCTTACGGGGCAGGCGGACCTCGAAGCGGCCATCGCGGCGGTGAACGAGGGCCGCATCTTTCGCTTCCTCAGCAAGCCGTGCCCGCAGCCGGTGCTGTTGCAGGCGCTGGCCGCCGCAGCGGAGCAGTATCGGCTCCTCACCGCTGAGCGCGTGCTGCTGGAGCAGACGCTGTACGGCAGCATCAAGGCGCTCACCGACATCCTGGCGCTGGCCGTGCCCGCCGCCTTCGGACGGGCGATGCGGGCGAAAGCGCACGTCGGCGAGCTGGCGGCGCGGCTGGGCGTCGCGGGGCAGTGGCAGGTCGAGGTGGCGGCGATGCTGTCGCAGATCGGCTGCGTGACGATTCCACCCGAGATCGCCGGCCGCATCTACGGCGGCCACTGGCTGAGCGCCGAGGAGCAGGCGATGGCCGACCGCCTGCCGCTGGTGGCGGAGGGGCTAATCGCGAATATCCCGCGCCTGGAGAGCGTGCGCGACATCCTCGCCTACCACCGCAAGCACTACGACGGGAGCGGCGAGCCTTACGACGGCGTGGCGGGCGAGGCGATTCCGTGGGGGGCGCGTGCGCTGCGGATCGTGCTGGACTTCGACGAGCTGCAGGCGCGCGGCTTCTCGACGGGGCTCGCGCTGGACACGCTGCGCGGCCGCGCCGGCTGGTACGACGCCGCGCTCCTCGACGCGTTTGCCGAGCTGCCGTCGATCCGCGAGGCGGACGTCGAGGTGTACGATTTGCCGCTGCGCGCGCTGCAGCCAGGCATGGTCTTCGCGGACGACGTGAAGACGACGACCGGGGTATTGTTCATCGCCCGCGGCCAGGAGGTCACGCCCACGCTGCTTGAGCGCATCCAGAACCTGCCCCGCATCATCGAGGTGGTCGAGCCGGTGCGGGTGGCCGTCCGCCGCGACGCCGAGGGCGCGACCGATATGCTCTACGCGGCCCTGGCGCTCGAGTAGCGGCGCCGCGCCGGCACCTGCCAAGCCGTCGCCGGGACATACTCCCGGCGGCGGCTTCGTCGTGTGGGCGGGGAGCGGCCCGTCTTACCAGGCCGCGCTCCTGGCGGGGCCGCGCGGCTAAACGCGCGGCGCGCGGCTGCCGATACTCATGGTGGACGCGCGGGGCGTGAGATTCCCTGGTGCGCCCCGCGCCAGGCGGCAGCCCGCTCGGGGAGCGAGCGCCGAGCAACGGAGGATGTGGCATGGGCGCGACGGAGCGCGACGGCGAGGAGCAGGTGGTAGTGCTCGAGCTGGCAGGCGAGGCCTACGGCGTCGAGATCGAGCGGGTACAGGAGATCATTCGTATGCAGTCCATCACGCGGGTGCCCAACGGGCCGGCAGGAGTGGAGGGCGTGACGAACCTGCGGGGCCGGGTCATTCCCGTGCTGGACCTGCGGCAGCGGTTCGGGCTGGCGCAGACGCCGCCCACGCGGCAGAGCCGCATCGTCGTGGCGGAGCTGGGCGAGCACGCGGTCGGCCTGGTCGTAGACGGCGTGTCGGAGGTGCTGCGGGTGCCGACGGATGCCGTGGAGCCGCCGTCCGCGCTCGTCACGGGCGCGGACAGCCTGTATCTGCGCGGCGTGGCGAAGATCGACGAGCGGCTGGTGCTGTTGCTCGATCTGGCCCGGCTGCTGAGCGACCACGAAGCGCTGGCTGCCTAGGTCGGCGGGACGTGGGGGAGAGATGGCGACGATCTTGATCGCGGACGACGCGGCGTTCATGCGGATGCGCTGCGGGCGCATGCTGGCGGACCACGGATACACGGTGGTGGAAGCCGAGAACGGG